>ULUB01073295.1_pt1 | contig 422616 bp, 357 predicted proteins | sample 1958111 | NCBI WGS metagenome assembly ULUB01 (sample SAMEA4835749, study PRJEB28245) | human gut metagenome | biome: gut microbiome; material: fecal sample | place: Denmark | collected 2008
TAAAAACATGTCGTTTATGAAGAAATAATGTCGTTAATGCAGGATCAATTGCACCGGCTTTCTGCTTAGATAATAATGTGTGGAGGGAGGTGATAAGAATGAGTGAATTAACGATATTTAATTGGCTGTATGAATTGATGAAAAAACACTTGGGTAAGTAAAAAGTATAGTATTGGGGGATTATGTAAATGAATTCAAACAAAAAGTTGTATAGGATTATATCTTGGATTTTATGTGTATGTCTGTGTGCAAATATATGGACCAGTGGAATAATTACAGCATTTGCACAAAGTGATGGTTCAGTACCGGAAATTAGCATAGAAGCTGCATTAGCTGAGGAAATAGGCGAAAATATGGATGCCGTAAGTGACTCGTTGAGTAAGAAAGCATCCGCAGGAAATTGGCATGTAGCAGTGTATGTAGATGGGCTTCCTTGGTCAAAATTTCATAAGGAGGTTCAGAAAGATATATTAAAAAAATATGGAGTTGATAAGATAAAGTTAGAAATGCAGGTGACTTATCCAAAACCGATAATAAAGGAAAATGCATATACGGGGAAAAAACGACAGTATAAACGGGGATATGCCGATGTTAGTTTTGAAAAAGAAGATATTGGTTATCTATATGAAGTAAAACCGTACTCTTTCTCTGTTCAGCCCAAGAAGAAACTTGCAGAAAGTCAGCTGAAGGCATATGTAGATTCGTCTCCAAAATATAAAAAAGGAACTAGATCTCTAATAGAGGATGGTGAATGTTTTTTTGATATTACCAGAACATTTAAAGTTTATACAGAGGATATTGAATATAAAATACAGTATTTTGTTCAGGACAATGGATTGATATTGTATAAGTTCCAAAGACATGTGAAAAGAAGGCAAAAAAACCCTGTCCCTGTCACAAGCTCAGAGACGAGTAAGGTTTCATCACCGGTCAAGGCTGGAGCAGCAAATGATGTGATTTTATTTCCGGGAAATAAGAATGGAAATTATGGCGAAGATACTCAGCCTGATGGCAGTGGAATTGGCAGCAGTCTTCAACCAGGTGGTGGTGGTTATATAGATGTGGATGTTTTGCTGAAACTAGTGGCAGGCGTAACATTGTTGAATGCTGTGAATACAAAGATAAATACGAATCCAGATCTGAACAATTCTGTAACATTGGAGTTAAAAGTATATTGTGACAGATTTTTAAAAGCTGCAGCGGACTTTATAGCATCTGATCCGAGACTTGGACAAAAAGTCGCTGCGGCAGGTGTGCTTGGAGCCGGGGTATATGTCTTGTCTGATACACAGAAGGCTCAGGCAGCGGAGCTCAACAATGCAATGGAGGATGTAAGAACAGCTTATGATGTCTGTATTGATGAGGGATTTATTGATTACATATTAGAGGCGATAAATGAGGGAGATGAAAGTAGATACAATGAACTGATGAAGCTAATACAAGGATACAGTGATGATTATGATAGTGCAGGAAACGCGCAGCCTCCACGAGATCCGCTTGTGATTGATTTAGGAAATGAAGGGATAGAACTTAAATCACTGGATGAAGGAGTGAATTTTGATCTTGACAATAATGGTTTTTCGGAAAAAACAGCATGGATTGGAACCGAGGATGGCTTCCTTGCATTAGATAGAAATGCAAATGGAAAAATAGACAATGGAGGAGAATTGTTTGGAGATCAGGTGACTCTTGAAAACGGACAAAAATCGAGTTCCGGATTCGATGCTCTAAAAGAGTTTGATGAGAATGATGACAATCTGATAGATGAGGATGATTCGGTATTTAAGAAACTGCAGATATGGGTTGATGCGAATCATAATGGAATATCAGAAAAAAATGAACTAAAAGGTCTTGGAGATTTGGGTATCATATCAATCAGTTTAGCGCATAAAGAAGAAAGTGTTATTGATGAGGCAACCGGAACAAGATTAGCAGAAATTTCAGATGTTAAATTGGATGATAGGAGTGAAAAAACAAATACGGTTATTAGTGAGTTTTGGTTCCCGATCAAATCTTCAGATACAACTCATGGTGGAGTTGTAACATCTGGAAATGTGCAAAATATATATGCAGCGATGAGAGAGGATGAAACAGGTGAGCTGGGAAAATTATTTACTCAGTTTTGTATGTCAAATGATATAGCTCAAAAAAGACGTTATGTGAAAAAAATTTTATATTATATTACAGATGCAAAATCCATAAAACCTAATAGCCGGGGTGGAAATATTGATGCCAGAGATCTTAAAGTCATTGAAAGTTTTATGGGAAGACCCTTTGAAGGTGTTGACGGCAATAATCCGAACAGTAATGCTGCTGCAATTTTACGTGGAATTATTGGAGATATTGAGAATCAATACTATAATGTATTAAATCTTGATTCGGTGATGGGGGGATATTTATACGGAATTGTTGAATATAAAAACAGCGCTGGAGGTAATGAGGTTAATATAGCTGAACTTTATTATGTTCTGGATGAGAACTTTGAAAAAGGGGGAAATATAGATTCCTTAATATATGACTTTTGCCTGTACTTTAAAGCTTATGACACTATACATAAAACACATTGTATGAGTGATTTTGAGAAGCATTTTGCTGCAATAGATAATAGATTTGAAGAAATAATAGATATGGCAAATGCAGGAAATATATATTTAGGAACAGACGAAAATGATCAATACAGTGGAACTTCGTTAAATGATATGGTGTTTGGAGAGGCTGGGAATGATGTACTTTGCGGAGATATAGGAAATGATATTATTTACGGTGGCGAAGGTAATGACAAATTGTATGGAAATTCAGGAAAAGATCATTTATATGGCGGCTCAGGCGATGATCTGCTTGACGGAGGTGCAGGTGATGACATCCTTGAGGACGAAGATGGAAATGATACTTACGTGTTTACAAGAGGTTATGGCAAAGACACAATAATTGATGCCGGTGGCAGTAATACAATACAGTTTTTAGATCTTACGCCAAAAGATATATTGGTAAATGGAACAGGAGAGAATGATGCAACCATATATATAAAAAATAACTCTGATAGTCTGACCATTAAGGATTTTTGTAAAAGTGAAGATCTTTCAGATTATACACTGCAATTTAAGAATGTATCTATGCATTGTACAGATGAAAAGAGCCCATTCAGGCATATATATGGCACAGAAAACAGTGATGATCTGAGAACGGTAGTTGATGGCTCTATGGTAAATGCGTTTGCAGGTGATGATAAGATAACAGCCAGCAAGCTTTCCGATATAATATATGCAAATGAAGGAAATGATATTGTAAAAGCCGGGGATGGCTCTGACACAATTTACGGAGGAGCAGGAGATGATACACTGTATGGTGAGGCTGGAGACGATATTATCTGGGGAGATGCTGGATCAGATAAGTTAGATGGCGGAGCAGGCAATGATAAATTGTATGGCGGAACTGGAGACGATACTTATGTGTTCAACAAAGGATACGGAATTGATATTATTGATGATCAGGATGGAAGGATGACAATACAGCTTGGAGCAGATCTGGATATACAGGATATCACAGTGTTCGAGCTTGGAGAGGAAGTTGTAATTAAATCTGTTGAGACAGATGATATGCTCATAATCAGTGATGGCAAGTCGATTATTGATAATGTTTTGATGGAGTCTGGAGATAATACATATGAGATCAGAGATATGCTATCTGATATTGATGGAGATGAACAATATACGGTTGCTACAGCAACCGATGCCTCAGATGCAGTATTTACTGAAAGGGCGTGCGGAATAATAGCATCGGGGGCAGGATATGATTATATTGTTGCCTCAGAAGACAGTGATATAATATTTGGAGATTCAGATACAGATAGAATACTGTCAGGTGGCTCGGACGATATAACATATGGCGGAGAAGGCAGTGACCAGCTGTATGGAGAAGACGGAAATGATTTTATATCTGGTGGAACTGGAAACGACTATATGAATGGTGGAACCGGAGATGATCTGTTGATATCAGGCAGTGGAAACGATTTCATGGACGGAGGAGAAGGAGACGACATATATTATTTTAACATGGGAGATGGAAACGATACGATAACAGATGCTGCCGGGGAAAATACTATAATTTTTGGTGATGGCATTGAATCAGATAAGATAAAAGCATACAGGAGTGATTGGAATGACTTGCTTATTACATTTGCCGGAACAGATGATACATTAGTATTGAAAAAATATTGTGTGGACAAGGATGCCAGGGGTTATAGACTGGTATTTGCAGATGGTTATACAGGCTGTGCAACGGATAAGGACAGTGTTTTGAGAAACATTTATGATACGTCAAAGACAGAATATATGCCGACGATATATGATGATGGAGTGACAATAATATCGAGCGGAGGAGATGATCAGCTGGTTGGAAGCGATTGTTCAGATACCTTGATCGGTGGAGATGGCAACAATAGGATCACAGGCAATGCCGGTGATGACTGCATTGATGGTGGTAAGGGCAACGACTATCTGTCAGGTGGTTCGGGTTCTGATACATATATTTATAAAAAAGGATATGGAATAGATACAATAAATGATGATTCGGGTCATAATTACATTGAGATAAGTGACTATAATATCGAGGATATCCATTCGTACAGGACAAATTGGAATAATCTTACGATGGTTATGGGAGATGGTGATGACACGTCGCTGAATAATTCGGATTCGGACAAACTGATTATTGAAGGCTTTTTCAGCTCTGAAAAAAATAGAGAATTCAGTCTTATATTCGGAGATACTATTATAGACATCACTTCTTACAATAGTCCGGCCAGAGTATTAAATGGTACTCCTGATAATGATCAGCTTGGTGGTTTTGATGATAGTGGTTTTGTCATATATGGATATGATGGAGCTGATACATTAAATGGAAGCAGTGGAAATGACTGTTTATATGGTGGAACCGGAGATGACAGGCTGCTGGGAGCAGCTGGGAATGATGTGCTGGATGGCGGAAGTGGAGATGATCACCTTGAAGGCGGTGATGGAGATGACACGTATATCATACAGAGAGACTTCGGTAATTACACAATAAAGGATGATGACGGTGTAAATACATTAAAATTCGGTGAGACAATAGTGGCATCTGATATAAAGGTGTACAGAACAGATTGGAATGATCTTACTATTCATATATGTGATAGTAATGAATATGTGAAAATCGTAGGGTATTTCACATCTGATAAGTGCAGAAAGTTTAATGTTACATTTGCTGATGGTACGGAGTTTGATTATACAGATAGTGACAATCCGGTAAATCAGGTTATCACAGCTGATTCAAATGATTAGATGGACGGGGTGCCATGCACTCTAATATTTGAGCAGATATTCGGTATACAAAGCCTTTACCTGGTTTCGATATGAGCGACCAACAGGAAGATGCCTGATCTCAATGATGCTTTCTAATAAAGTAATATCAGAGGAATTGACACTTTTTATGCAGGACATGTTGACCATGTATGACTTGTGAATTCTAATTATGTTGGTGTTCTGCAATATATTTTCTGCACCTTTGATATCCATAACGAATAGGTGATTGCCGGATGAGTACGTTACAACATTGATATAGTGTCCGGTTGAATATATGTATATGATGTCACCAGGATAGATTTTTCCCTCTGGAGCGCTGTTGAATGAAACAGGGTGATTACTGCAGTGGCTGCGGAGGGAAGATTCTAATAGCGGAAATAATCTCTCTATTTTGATTGGCTTTGGACAGAACCCAATTGTTTTAGGACTGAAACTATCATATACATAATTGGTATGGCTGGATATAAATATAATAGATCCGACAAAACGGCTGTGCTGGAGTCTGTGCATGAGCTGTACACCATTGATGGAATCATTCATTTCTATATCAAGCAGCAATACGGAAATGTGATGAGAACTATATGATAAAACATCAAAGATTGAATGGAAAAAAATATAAGAGTGGTCTATGTTTTTACCAGAAAAAAATTGTTCGCAGCAATCTCGGTTTTTAATTTGATGTATGGTTTCATCGTCACAGATTCCGATATATATCATGTGTTTCCTCCTATTGGTATATGGTTCAGGTGTGGTATACTGACGGCTATATGGTTTACATAATTATGTCAATGTAAGAAAGACTGTTGCTTTGCCTGAATTTAAATACTCCGTTATATTTGTCTATGGTATGTTTGATGTTTGAAATTCCGAAACCGTGAGCGGTTTTGTCATTTTTGGTGGTGAGAGGAAGTCCATTTGCATCAATAACTGCTGGAGATGCAGTTGTATTTGACTGATGTATTACTAAATGCGAATTCCTGACAGATAAATCAATATTTATCGCTGGCTGTATTTCGGTGTCGGCAGGGATCTTTTCACATGCCTCCAGTGCATTTGAAAGTATATTATCAAGGACTGTGCAAATGTCGAAAGCGTCTATATTGCTGGGAATAGAAATACATGAATTAATCCAGTTGAATTCAAATTTTTTATTTTTAATTTTCTGATGATAGTGAGATACAACTGCGTTTACAGCAGCTATATTTGTGTATGTAACGCAGTTTGTCTCTTCGAATGCAATACCCAGACTTTTAAGATAGAGAGCTGCCTCGGAATATTTCTGAGAATTTAACAGGCTGTTTAGTATCGTTATGTGGTTTGCAGAGTCATGCCTGAATCTCCTCAAGGCAGCATCGCTGTCGTGAATTATCGTAAATTGTTTTTCCTGATCAGACATTCTCAGCCTGGCAAGCTCCTCCTGGTGTTTATGAAATAATTGTTTTCTGTATATATTAGATAATGCAATCCACATCAAAAAAAATATAATTATCAGTATAATGAAAAATAGTGATGCCATGTTTAGTATGTAATAGTTGATATTAGAAAATTGAGCCAGAGCCTGCAATGTACCGATAATTCCAGAAACTATAAATAAGGAGCCTGCAAGCAAAATATAATAGATTTTAGAGTGGAAAATAATGAAAGGATCAGCATGGATGTCGGTAAGCTTGATACACAGGATGCTGATTGAAAGAGACAGTGTTACAGCCAAATTGGTAAATATACAATAAGTCAAAACCCCTGCCGCATTTTCAAATGATATATCCTTAACAATCGCAAAAAAATACAGAAACAGCAGTGAAAAAATATGATTTAGTGTAAACACACTTATAAAGTTAATCATATTTTCCTGTTTGCTGCCGTTGACAAGGAAGATGGACATCAGAAAGCCAAGTGCGAAAAATACATATGTGTCTAGTTCCACATTTAATGGCAGCAAATTAAAAGCGAAAATGCTGCATAAGAAAACTATATATTTAGGTACACCTTTAGCAGGCAGCCTCCCGAAAAAAATATAGAAAATAAGAAAGTAATTTAGCATCTCGACGATTGTATAAAGTGTATGTGTAAGCATATATAATCCCCTGCATATATTTAGATAATAATATTATATATAAATATATTAGAATAATCAACATAACCGAAAACATGTTGCCATGTTGCAAAATAGCTGCAAAACTTGTCAATTTCTTCGTAGCTATGGTATGATAAATATATATAGTTTTCGCGGGAAACTAATGGCACCGGCAATTTGCATAAGGCGAATTTGCAGGGTCAGTATTCAAAAAGGGGGTTATATACATATGAAAAGAAGAAGAGTATGGCAGAGAATCGTTTCACTTCTGCTAGTATTTGTCATGGTATTTACGGTGGCAGAGATCCAGCCGGATGCAGATGCATTTGCTGCGGCGAAGACTCCGCTCGCAACCCACGGCAGACTCGCTGTGAAGGGCGCGGATCTGGTGGATGCAAAGGGCAGAAAGTTCCAGCTCAGAGGAGTCAGCACCCATGGAATCAACTGGGATGTGGGATATCCGTATGTGAATAAAGCGGCATTCCAGACACTTCGCGATGACTGGGGCGCAAATGCAGTGAGACTTGCGATGTATACTTCCGAGTACAATGGCTACTGCTCAGGCGGCAATCAGGCACAGCTCAGAAACCAGATATACAAGGGTGTAAAATATGCTACAGAGCTTGGAATGTATGTCATAATCGACTGGCATATATTGAATGATGGCAATCCTATGACCCAGCTTGCGCAGGCGAAGAAATTCTTTGCTACGATGTCCAACAAGTACAAGAATCAGAAGAATGTCATATATGAGATATGCAATGAGCCGAATGGCTGTAGCTGGACATCGATCAAGTCATATGCAACACAGGTCATTAAAGTGATAAGAAAATATGATAAGAAAGCGATAATAGTAGTTGGAACGCCGACATGGTCACAGCTCGGATCTGATGGTACACACAATGAGGTCGCAAACAGTCCTATAAAGGGATACAAGAATATCATGTACTCACTTCATTTTTATGCAAACGAATGGAGCCACAATAAATATCTGCCTGCAAAGCTTGACTATGCAAGAAAGAAGGGCATAGCAGTCATGGTTACAGAATTTGGAATGTCAGCTGCGGGTGGCGGAGGCGGAATAAACTCCTCATACACGGGCAAGTGGCTCGGCAAGCTCAACAAGTACAATATAAGCTATTTCTGCTGGAGTCTTAGCAACAAGAATGAGTCATGTTCACTGCTCTCTTCTAAGACGAAGAAAACAAGCAAATGGAAGACTACTGAATTGTCGGTAGCTGGTAGATACATAAGATCAAAATATAGAGCACGCAAAAAAGCACTTGGAAGCAAAGCATAAATAAAAGAAGCCGGAATACAGAATGAAAAGAATCATCTGTATTCCGGCTTCTTTTATGACCTTAAGTCATATGATGATATGGTTTACAACTGCATGTCAGTGCCAGCTAATTAAGCTACAACTGTTACGTTTGTTGCTCTCTCCTTAGAAGCATCCTTTGGATCTGCCTCTACATCAAAAGAAACCTTCTGTCCCTCGTTAAGAGTCTTATATCCATCAGCGTTGATAGCTGAAAAATGAACAAATACGTCCTTTCCTGTTTCATCGTCTGAGATGAATCCATAACCCTTTTCTCCGTTGAACCACTTAACTGTACCGTTCTTCATCACGAGTACCTCCTAAAATGTTGAAATTTTGTACTCAATGAAAACACTACAATATACCCTATAGAGAATATCTTACAGAGAATACTCCAAAGAAAAGTTTACCTTATATAGCAATCGAACCGTTAATCTTGAATACGCTACTATCATATTATGTCATGTTCCATTTGTCAATAAATTATCCGTAGAGAGGGCACAATAAATTATCCACAAAGAGAGTTGTCGTTTTGATGGTTAACACTGTTTGCAACTGTATTCATATAATCGAAAACAAATGGATATACATAGTATCAGGAAGTGGTGGATCCGTTATGGAGAGTGTGTGATTCATTTTCGGGAAGATATAGACATAACAGGGGGGAGAATATGCAGAAATTGAGAACTGTCATTATAGGTATTGCGGTGGCTGTGTTGTTGTCATATATAATTTCTTCTATCTATGCCAGATACAAATATCCGGTCAGTCTGTCGGAGGGACAACCCAGTGGAAAAAGCGTATGTGTATATGAAGATGGGCAGTATGATCTGATGGACGTGGAGGAGTATATAGAGTCGGTGCTCATGGGGATGATGCAGGACGACTGGAATGAAGAAATGCTCAAGGCGATGGCTGTAGTCCTGCGCACGGGAGTGTATTACCAGATGGAAAATCAGGATACGTCACAGACTGGGAAAAATGACCTTATAAATGAATCGGAGCTGCGAGAGATCAGATATACATATGCGGAGTTGAAGGAAAAATGGGGGGACGAGTACAGAAACGTGGCAAGACGTTCACATGCGGCAGTGTCAAACACAAGGGGCGTTGCCATCCGATATGATGGACATGTCATCCTGCCCGTGTATCACGTAGTCAGTGTTGGACATACTGTGAGTGCGGAAGAGTTATATGGATACGACATTCCGTATTTAAGACAGGTGGACAGCGGCGCTGACAGGATGGCGTCTGATTTTTCAACAACATTGATGTTCGGTGGGGATAGGCTCAGAAAAACATTTGACAGATGGCTGTCACAGAGCCAGACGGAGAGTGGTGAAGATGTCAGGGTGTCGGACGCCACAGCATCAGGATTTGCCAGGACTGTAAATGTATTTGGATGTGAGATAAATGCGGATGATTTCTGCAGACAGCTCGGCCTTCAGTCCACAAATGTACATATAGACAAGCCGGGAGAAGATTACAGGGTGATAACTGTAGGTGTGGGAAACTCCCTTGGAATGTCACTCTATGGCGCAGCATTGCTGGCGGCAAATGGTGAGAGCTATGATGAGATAATCCAGTATTATTACACAGGGGTAACTGTATCAAAATAGAAAACAAAATTTCCAATAGTTGTATAATTTCCGGATCATCTGTGCATGCTACAGATGAGGTGATGAATATGAAGAAATTTTTAAGCGGAGTAAAGAAGAATATCTTCTATATCTCGCTCATCACAGGCATGGCTGTGCTTGTGACGGTGCTGGGACTTTATAACGCAAAGACAAATTCAAAGGAAAAAAATATTGTGATCGGACAGAATACACCGTATGGAGATACATCTGAGTCAGACATGCAGACAAAAGAGACGTTAAGTGGCAAGGATAAAAATGCAGGCACAGAGGATGGTACACGCAGTGATGTGGAGCGTGATGCGACTGCGGACAGCACATATGCAGAAGATTCAGCTGCAGATCTGAATAGCGGAGATACAGATGCTGAGATAACTGAAGATGATGCTGGGCAGAGTGATGTGGATTCTGAAAATACACAGGAAGACAATGAGGCAGTGTCCGCCGCAACAGGTGGAGAGGAGACTCTCAGCTATGATCCAAAAGAGAGTATAAGCTGGCCTTTGACTGGAAATGTGATAATTCCGTACAGTATGGATACCACAGTGTACTTTGAGACATTAAAGGAGTACAAATGCAGCCCTGCCATGGTGATCGAGGCAAAGGCCGGCGACGAGGTAAAGGCGGTATACAAGTGTAAGGTGGCTGAGGTGTCAAGCAATTCCGAACTGGGAAACTATGTAAAACTTGACCTGGGCAATGGCTATGTAGTCACACTTGGACAGTTTGAGGATATAAAGGTTGCCCTCGGAGAGTATCTGGAAGCCGGTGATGTCGTAGGAACTATTGGCGAGCCAAGCCGTTTCTACACCAAAGAGGGAACAAATCTCTACTTTGCAATAGAAAAAGACGGAAATCCGGTAGACCCTATGTTGTTAATCCAGTAGCCGGAAGGGGGCCGGAAGGGGGTCAGGCACCTCCGTCCCCACCCGAAAGGGGTCAGGTACCTCCGTCCACCGAAAGGGGTCAGGTACCTCCGTCCCCAGGAAGGGACGGGCATAAAAAACAGCCATCTCTGTGGTTGAAACAGAGATGGCTGTCTTTTTGTATGTATATTATATCTGTATCACAGCAAGCTGTGATATGTAATGCATTAACCCATTACAACCTCTACAGTGTGAGTCTTGCCGTCGCCAAATGCTGGAAGAACATTGCCCTCGATAGCATTGCCATCAACTACAACGCTCTTAACGCCCTTGTTGATGTGATCAGGGTTAGAAACCTTGATGTCGTATGTAGCACCACGGAACTGACGAGTAGCTGTCATTCCATCCCATGCAGCAGGTATAGATGGATCAATCTTCAGACCATCGAAGTCTGCTGAGATACCAAGGATGTACTGTGATATAGCTACCATGTTCCAAGCAGCTGTACCTGTAAGCCATGAGTTCTTGCCCTGTCCGAAATGGTTGCCTGGCTTGCCGATGTCTGATCCGGCATCCTTACCACCGATCATCTGGCCGTATACATATGGCTCAGTCTTGTGTATATCTGATGTCTCCTCAGTGAAAGCAGGAGCTATCTCTGAGTAGTACTTAAATGCCTGATCGCCAGCACCTGCGTAAGCAGCAGCACAGATGATCCATGCATTGTTATGTGTGAATATTCCGGCATTCTCCTTGTATCCGCCTGGGTATGTAGAAATCTCACCATACTGGATGTAATACTTTGTGAATGCTGGGTTGTTGAGTACAAGTCCGTGCTGTGTATTGAGTCTCTCGTCGATCGCAGCAAGAGTCTTCTTGTCGCAGCCCTGATCCTTGCCGATGTCAGACATGATAGCAAATCCCTGTGGCTCGATGAAGATCTGACCTTCCTCGCACTCCTTAGATCCCATCTTCTCACCATTTGCATCGTAAGCTCTGAGGAACCAGTCGCCGTCCCATGCTGACTCCATGATGTTGGCCTTCATCTTGTCGATCTCAGCCTGAGCAGCATCAGCCTCAGCGTCCATTCCAAGGTGCTTGAGAATAGCAACATAGTTAGGACCTGTATATGTGAAGAGTGTAGCAACCATAACTGACTCAGCAACCTTTGAGTATCCGCCTTCAGCAGCGAACTTAGGGTTGGTGTATGTCTGGAAGCTCTCACCTGGTGTGTCTGAGAAACATGAAAGGTTGATACAATCGTTCCAGTCCGCTCTCATTGCAAGTGGAAGTCCGTGTGGTCCAAGGTTGTTCACGATCTTGTAGAATGAAACCTTGAGGTGGTCAAGCATAGGCTTTGCAATTGACATATCGTTGTCATATGGAACCATCTCGTCAAGGATGCCCCAGTCGCCTGTCTCCTTGATGTAAGCTGATACAGAAAGGATCAGCCATAATGGATCGTCTGAGAAGTCTCCACCGATATCTGCGTTACCCTTCTTGGTAAGTGGCTGGTACTGATGGTAGCATCCACCGTCTGGGAACTGTGTTGAAGCTATATCGATGATTCTCTCTCTTGCACGGTCAGGGATCTGATGAACAAATCCGAGTACATCCTGGTTGGAATCACGGAATCCCATACCACGGCCGATACCTGACTCGAAGTATGAAGCTGAACGTGAAAGGTTAAATGTAACCATACACTGATACTGATTCCAGATATTTACCATACGGTTTACCTTGTCATCAGGAGTGTTAACGTTGAGGATGCCTAAGAGTCTGTTCCAGTGCTCCTTGAGTTCCTTAAGACCTGCAGCAACCTTCTCAGGTGTGTTGTACTTCTCGATCATCTCGAGAGCCTTTACCTTGTTGATAGTCTTGCCGTCAGCCTCGAACTTCTGGTCAACAGGCATCTCAACATATCCAAGTATAAATACAAGAGTCTTTGTCTCGCCTGGAGCAAGAGTGATCTTCTTGTAGTGTGAAGCGATAGGTGACCATCCATCAGCAAATGAATCATTTGCCTTGCCAGCCTCAACAGCCTGTGGGTTGTGGAAACCGTTGTAAAGTCCGATGAATGAATCTCTGTCTGTATCGTAGCCATCGATCTCGTCATTCACTGTGTAGAATGCGAAATGGTCACGTCTGTCTCTGTATTCTGTCTTGTGGTAGATAGTTGAACCGACAACCTCCACACGGCCAGTACTGAAGTTTCTCTGGAAATTGGTGCAGTCATCCTGTGCATCCCAGAGACACCACTCCTCAAATGAGAAGAATGAGAATGTCTTCTCCTCTGAGCCTTCATTTGTAAGGACAACCTGCTGAACCTCTCCAGCGTAGTTCTGAGGAACAAAGAAAGTAACCTCAGCCTTAAGGTCGTTCTTCTTACCGGTGATGATTGTATATCCCATACCATGACGGCACTGGTACTCATCAAGCTCTGTCTTGACTGGTGACCAGCCTGGATTCCAGATAGTACCGTTGTCGTTGATATAGAAATAACGTCCGCCCATATCTATAGGCACGTTGTTATAACGATATCTTGTGATTCTACGAAGACGTGCATCCTTGTAGAAGCTGTAACCTCCTGCAGTGTTGGAGATCAGTGAAAAGAAATCCTGTGTTCCAAGGTAGTTGATCCAAGGATAAGGAGTTCTAGGAGATGTGATCACATACTCCTTGTTGGCATCATCAAAATAACCAAATTTCATGTAGCATATACCTTCCTTCCAATTGTATTATGTTCGCTTTCAGATAGCTCTCATAAGCCCCCTCTGAAGTCTTCTGTATCGTCTTTGTGCTATTTCTCCCTTAAAAGACAGCCATACAGTTTGATTATATAATAAATGACGTAAAAAGACAACAAAGTTATGGTTCTATTTGTACAAACTAGCCATGGGATGGCCGGTGGCATTTTGCATATCATATAGTGAAACATGGTTTTGATGTGTTGAGAATATTGCCTGTTATGGTATACTGTAGAGGTGCTTGGTGGAAATAAGGCGGATCGTTCACCGGAAAATAGAAAGAACAGGAGTTTTGGCGTATGAGAAATGCTAGTGATCAGAATAATATATCATATAAAAATGAAAGAAATAAGCAGGAACGTGTGTATGTTGGCGGCAGCGGCGCATCGGATATGGGATTTGATGACAGGGACGTCCAGGTAGCGGATGAGCTTGCGAAGGAGAAGAAAAAGAAAGTTGCGATAGCTCTGTCTGCGGTATTGCTGGCAGTTATAGTTGTGGTTGTGTATCTTGCGGTGACAAGACTTAGTACAGGAAAGTCAAAAAGCATAAAGCTGGTAGACACTTATATGTCGGGTCTTGAGAATACGGATGTCGATAAGGTGAAGAGTGTCATGGATCGGAAAGCTGTGGATGACGACTCTATAAATACGCTTGTCAAGATATTTGAGACATACAATGAAAATGGGATACAGTATACTCTTGAGTACACAACGGCTGAAGGCCGGGAGGCATCGCAGAAGGAGCTTGATGCTGTGAGTCAGGCATTATACAGTAAGACAGCTGATAAAGCGGGCGTGAAAAAGGGATATGTGGTTCCTGTTAGGGGAACAATCATGCTGACATATGACGGACAGACTTCTCCGTATGAGATGGATATGGACATTATATGTTACGAGAAAGACGGTGAGTGGTATCTTGGCGGAACTGTGGATAATGGCACAGATACGACGGAGAGCACAGAATAATAGGGAATCGACATAGATATAATAATAAAAGCCACTGGTGAATGATGGGCCTGTCTGCGCGACAGGTGGATAAGTACCATTCTCCGGTGGCTTTTATATTGCTCCGGCTGCCTATTTCTTTCTGCCGGAAATGAGTATGATAATGAACGATGCAAGAATAGTTGCAAGTACAGTTATTAATATGACAAGCTGAAGGTTGCGGACACGGCTTTTTCTCTTATCCACAGTGTCGCTTGACTTATAGTTGTTTATCTGTTTTGAACTGCGTTCCGTTGTCACTTCAGTTGTGGTTTCAGTGGTGCGCTTTGCCCTTGTAGTGTACTCGTGCATTGTGTATTCGGTAGTTGTCCGCTCTGTTGTGTAAGGCATAAAATCGGTTGTTGCTTCCGTGGTTGCCTGCGTAGTCGCCTGGGTTGTGGCGGTTGTGGTTGTCTGCGTAGTCGCCTGAGTTGTTGTGGTCGGTTTCTCCTCTATAGAGAAAGTTGCGACTGCATCACCCGTGGTTGAACGTATTGTGAGCGTGTGCTTTCCGGCACTGAGCGTATCAAGATATGAGGATTTCAACTCGATTATAGTACTTCCTTCGCTCTTGGTGTAGTATGTCGGGGATATAACATTGTTGTCCACAAGTACGCATACAAAGTCGGCAATATCAGCATCTGAGCGGAACTTAAGCGTGTCGCTGCTGGATTTTTTCCATTTTACGTCATTGCCTCCTGTAATCTTAGGTGCCTGTTTGTTTATAACTGTGTCGCCTTTGCTAATATTCTTAGTGCCCTTGCTGTCACTGAAATATTTGCCGCAGGCCGAGCAGTACCAGTATTCTATATTGCCGCTTTTTGAAGCAGTGGCTGCAACGGCGTCTACTTTCTTCAGGGCTGTGTGGTTTGTCTTGCTCTTGTGACCGTATTTGGCGCCACAGACGGCACAGACAGCTTTTTCTGTACAGGTTGCTTTTCCCCCAGAACAGTCTTGGGTAACTCTGTAACCGCAGTCTTTGTTTTGACAGGTTGCTGAATGGGTTCCGTTGCCGTTGCTCTTCCATTTGCTGAGCTTGTGCTCAGAATGAGCCTTGGACAGCTCTTTTCCACAGTATTTGCAGACGATAGGAGTTGTGCAGTTGCTGTCGTCCGGGGCTGCAACGTGATCTTTGTTGACTGTCGCTGATATCTCCGTCTTGTTGCCGGCCTTATCCGTGGCTACCAATGACTGCACACCCTTTGCAGGTGAAAGCTTGAATGACATTGAATCATCCAAAGTAATTTCTTTGCCGTTGACTGTCAGTTTGTCCAGGTTATCCTCAATGAGTGTGACATCTACAGCTGAGCAGTAAACAGAGCCGTTGGTTATCCCATTGAATGCAGGAGCCTTTGTGTCCATGGTGAAGCCCTCTGATGATATGTATGATGTTTTATCGCCTGACTTTATCTGTGCATATATCACATATGATCCGTCATCGCCTACGGTGAAAGCGCCACCGTATTCGGTAAATGAACCGTTTGCCAGAGCATCCTCGGAAAGCTGTTCCCCGCTTATGATGTAGCCGATCTTTGCATCTTTGTCTGCTGATATGGTTACCTTTACGGCTTTTTTGTAGTAAGTGTCAAATGAGATCCCAGCCTGAAGGGAATCCCAGCTTTTCTTGCCAATGGTGATCTTGCCCTTTGAAGAATCGCTTTCCCACTGGGCATAGAAAGTCAGGTTTCTCTTGCTGGTATTGTCGTCAGGATCAGTATAATTGTAGCCGTTATCGTCTGCCTTTTCAAAATCGCTGTAGTATATCATACTTATATTTTTGCCGGAGCCGTCAGCGCTTGTGTTCCAGCCAGTGAACTTGTATCCTTCCCTCTCGGGGGTGTAGTCTGCCAACGCGATGCCGTATGATTTGCCGGCAACGTCAAAATCGTAGGTTCCGCTTTCTGCATCGCTGATGGTTCCTCCGTTTGCATCAAGGGTGAATGTAAGCCCTTCCCCGGAGTAGCTGTCCTTTGTGTACATGGCAGTGATGACAAGCCTGCTTGATTTGTCAGTGAAATATGAGCTCTTTATGCTGGTTACTTTTTTAGACTTGTTGTACCATCCTGTGAAAGTAAATCCATCACGTTCAGGGATGTATTCGGACAAGTCTATGTCCTGAAAGTCTTCTTTAGCCTGAGAAAGCTCGATGCTGTCTTCCCCGGATATATTGCCGCCTGCGGCATCAAGCGTGACATAGTAAGTGTCGGGGTCATCCCCTTCATCCGCCATTGCGCATACCCCATTAAAGCAGAACAGAGAACAGAAGACGATAGATAAAAATAAAAACTTTTTCATGAAATTCCTCCCTCGAATGAGTTAGTGTCCAGTCACAATAAACGTTGCAGCTGTACAAAATAAACCTATTAATATTTAAATATACATATGGTTTTTATTAGTTTTATTTTATTATAAAAAAAGGTATAAGACAATGAAACGTAAATATAATTAATAAGATGAAAGGAACGACCGTCCCTGGCATGGAGCTTGATATAAAACTCTGATCCTGGAATGATCGTTCCTTTCCTTTTGGTCTATATGCAGATCGTATTACTGAACTGTTGTAAATATCCTTTCTCTGACTGTCTTGGACTCTCCTGGTGCAAGCTCTGTGTAGCCTGTAACAGAAGGATCACCTGAGAGATTAGGAGCATCAATGTTCCAGCTCATTGGCTCTGGGCAGAAGTAACCCTTGTCACCGTGGTCATTCCACATGATCCAGAACTTCATGGTGTCATCGACTTCGTAGCAGATCCTCTTGCCTGTGGCAGTGTCTGTGATATATACTCCGTAGAATGGCTTGCCGTCGAGCTCGTTCATCTCAGCGGTGTAAAGGTCGTTATCTATGTCCTTGAGAACGGGAATCATGGTTCCGTTCTTGTACTGAAGATCATAGTCGGTGATAGGAAGATTTTTCTCTGTAGGAATTGCGTGCTCATCCAGTTCCCATTTGTCTCCTACAGGGACACAGAGACGCACATCCTCGCCCTTGCCTGAGCTTGTAAATGGTCCCTTGAATGCTACGTGGTTACATACTCCGTAAGGCATCTGTCTGTCGGATAGATTGGTGAGGGTGAATTCGTAGTTGAGTCCCTCTGGTGTAAGTGTAAATGTAAAGTCTGCTCTGAAGCTTACAGGGTATGTGGAGAAGAATTCGTCGTTTTCATCATATGTATAAGATGTCTTTCCTATAGCGTTGTTGCCGTCTGCGGTCACTTCTTTGACATCGTGGTTTCTCAGATGAAGGAAACCATGGAGATGGTTGCCAAGAGGATCGTTGCATGGGAAATGATACATTGCGTCTGATGTCTTGAGATTGCCGTGTGAAAGTCTGTTTGGAAGATACAGGGTAGGCATACCGTATATCTCGGCAGCAGCTTTGAGCTGTGCAGGTGTGAGTTCAGGATCGTTTCTGAAAACATCAATATCCAGAGCTGTGTTCTCGAGTTTCATCACATTGCTTCCGTTGAATGGAGCGATGAGGGCACGATAGTCTCCGGATATAAGTTCAATACAGGTTTCCCCTTTATAATCAATAGTACGTGCAATTGTGTTCATAATATTCTCCTCTACATTATATATAATAACTATTTACAATACTACCACGTTGAAAATAAAGTGTCTATCTTTTAATAGTGAAAAAGATATTGAAAATGCTCTCTCAAAAAGGTTTTCTTGATTATTTTATCATTAATTGATATACTATCTCCGGTATATTTATTTTGTGTTGGAAATTGTGTATATTACTCGGAGGTCAAAGTGACTAAGAATAATAACAGATATCATAAAAATAACCGACTTCTGAACGGAGTCATCGGTCTTGCGGTTTTGATTGTATTTGTGTGTGCCATTGGACAGGGAAATCTCAGAAAAGAGGTTCACGGACAGGAACAGGTGAGACCAGAGGGTGGTACATCAGAGAGCATAAATGAAAGTCCGGCACCTTCATATGAGATTGTGGACGATAGCTATTTTGCATCATCGCTGTTGGTGGGAGATTCCAGGGCGGAGACGCTTGGGCTTTACAGTGATCTGGCGGACTGGGATGTGTGTGCTACAAGAAATCTGGACATAGAAACGGTTGAGAGCAGTAAGATCGTGGATACTGGCTCGGGACAGATGATAACGGTTCCGGACATGCTTTCAAAGACTAACTACAACAGTATATATATATCATTTGGAACAGGTGAACTTGGATGGTATAAGGAGAGATTCATAACCGCGTACAGAACATTTCTTGATAAGATAACCGCACTTCAGCCGGCGGCGGACATATACGTCATGTCCATACTGCCAGTGTCTGCGGAGTTGTCATCGGAGGATTCGGTGTACAACAATCCGGCGGTTGACAGATTCAACCTGGCCCTTCAGGAGCTGTGCCGGGAGTATGACAATGTCAAGTATCTTGATATAGCGAGCAGTGTTGCTGTAGACGGTGTGCTTCCGGATGATGTGGGAACAGACGGCATACATTTTAACAAAGAATATAGTCAGAAGATCATAGACTATATAAAGAACAATGTGTAAGCTGGGATATAGACAGAGAAACCGACAGGTGTAATAGACGGAAACGGAGATAGTATGGTCAGAAAGATAATGATGTTGCTCGTAGGAGTGTTGGCCATGTGTGGCCTTACAGGTTGTGGGGGGAGCGACAGTCAGGAAGTTATCCAGCCCGATGTGCATACATTGTCGGGCAAACTGACGGACGGAGTGAAGTTTGAGGATTCTGTGGAAGAGATATCTCTGGAAAGGGCTCTTAAGTATTATGGGATCGACAGCAGCATGGTGAGCGATGGGGATGTGTATATGTCCACGGGTGCTACTGCTGAGGAGATGGCTGTTTTTGAAGCGTCATCTGCCGGATCTGCGTCGGTAATACTTGACCGGCTGACGGTCAGGAGAGATGACAGTGTCAAGATATATATAGGCAGCAAGCCGGCTGATGTGAGCAGACTGGACAATGCTGTGCTGTATATCCACGATAACTTTGTAGTGTATGTTGTCTCGGATGACAGTGGTGCTGCGTTGGGTATAATAAAAGAATATTTGGAGTGACGAAGACGGCACGCTGGATAACTGAGCATATATCATCGTATATTATCAGAGGTCCGGCGTGTATTTTAGTTTGCGGCAGAGTATCTTGGTATGTAACGTTTGAGATGACCTTACATATTGTAATAGTAAATTCGCTGTCAATGTATATGATAAAAGATTGAGATTTGGAATGTTGTATTTTGGCTGGCTGCCATGTATTATAAAGCATAGAATATACGGTGTTGAATTGATGGCTTGTGATATGACGGGGAGATATCCGGTGTGGTGTTCCCCGTCAGATTAGGAATGCATACATATATAAGGACATTTTCACGGCGATGAAAGACAGAACAGATATAGCAGCGGTATGCAATAATAACAGGAAAGAGGTAAAGATATGTCAAAACAGAGTTGGAAACCAGGAAATATGTTGTATCCGGTACCGGCAGTGATGGTGAGTTGCCAAAGACCGGGGGAGAAAGCCAATATAGTCACTATAGCATGGGCGGGAACTATATGCAGCGATCCTGCAATGGTGTCGATATCGGTGAGACCTGAGAGATATTCCTATGACATAATAAAAGAGACTGGCGAGTTTACCATCAATCTTGTCACTGAGGATCTGACATTTGCAACGGATTACTGTGGAGTGAAATCGGGCAGAGATGTGGATAAATTCAAGGATATGAAGCTTCATGAGTGTAAAGGGGTAAATGTGTCCTGCCCAGGAATAGAGGAGAGTCCGGTGAACATAGAGTGCAAGGTTAAGCAGATCATACCTCTCGGTTCACACGACATGTTTATCGCTGAGGTCGTGGGAGTTCAGATCAGCGAGAAATACATGGACAGCACTGGAAAGTTCAATCTCAATAGCACAGGACTGGTGGCGTATTCACACGGTGAGTATTTTGAACTTGGAAAGAAAATAGGTAAATTCGGCTATTCGGTAAGAAAAAAGTGATGAAAAACCGAGTAAAATAACAGATGGAGAAGATATATGGAGATTTCGTTAAACGCATATGGAAAGATAAATCTTGGACTGGATGTTGTGAGGAAGCGAGAGGATGGTTATCATGAGGTAAAAATGATAATGCAGACTGTACAGCTGTACGATAGATTGACATTTTGTGACACAAAAGAAGGATCTATTGTTATAGAATCCAATTCGGATGTTTTGCCAGCCACGGAAGATAATATAATATATAAAGCCTGTGAGCTGGTACGCAGTACCTATGGTATAACAAGAGGTGTGAAAGTCAGCCTTGACAAGAGGATACCGGTTGCTGCAGGTATGGCAGGTGGAAGTACTGATGCTGCAGCGGCATTTGTTGCGATGAATAAGCTTTTTGATCTGGGACTTACAGAGGGGGAGCTTATGAAACTGGGAGTCAGGATAGGGGCTGATGTCCCATATTGTATAATGCAGGGAACTGCGCTCTCGGAGGGAATCGGAGAAATCCTTACGGGAATCGCACCGATGCCGGATTGCTATATAGCTATAGCAAAACCGCCTGTGAGCGTGTCGACAAAATGGGTTTATCAGAATCTGAAGGCCTCGGAGCTTGAGAGACATCCAGACATAGATGGAATGGTGGCTGCCTTGGAGCGCGGTGATCTGAGAGGTGTGACTGACAGAATGGAGAATGTACTGGAGACGGTGACTATACCTGAATATCCAGAGATAGAACAGATAAAGAATATAATGATAGATAAAGGTGCTATGAACGCAATGATGAGCGGCAGTGGACCTACAGTGTTTGGCGTGTTTGAAGATAAGGATATGGCACAGGAAGCTGTCTGCTGTCTGACAGATATGAAGCTGGTTCAGCAGGCGTGTGTAGTGATGCCGTATAACAGAGAGAGGTAATATATGGATCTGAAAGTAAACATGGATGAATATCTCCCGTTGCGCGAGGTTGTGTTTAATGCTCTCAGAACGGCGATAATACATGGTGAGTTTAAGCCGGGAGAGCGTCTTATGGAGATGCATCTGGCAAAAAGTCTTGGAGTCAGCAGAACTCCCGTGAGGGAGGCTATGAGGATGCTTGAACTTGAGGGCCTGGTTGTTATGATTCCGAAAAAGGGCGCCGAGGTTGCCCGCATAACTGAGAAGAATCTGAAGGATGCATTGGAGATAAGGATGGCTCTGGAGGAACTGGCTGCTGAGCTGGCGTGCAGAAGAATAGATGATGCCGGGCGGGAACAGTTGAAAACAGCCTGTGAGGCGTTCAGGAAGGCGGTTGAGACCAGGGATCTGTCGGCTATAGTAGATGCTGATGTGGCTTTTCACAATGTTGTGTATGAGGCGACAGACAATGACAGGCTTGTGAGTATATCCCAGACTTTGAGAGAGCAGGTGTACAGGTACCGGGTTGAATACGTCAAGGATCTGAACCATCACAGCAAGCTTGTCGCTGAGCATGAGGCTCTGACTGAAGCGATACTTCAGGGAGATGAGGACAGGGCTAAGGAAGTTACCAGAAAACATATATATGATCAGGAAAAAATAGTGATCGCAAACGCAGTAAAAACGCACTATATGCAGTGAAGCATATGTGCGTTTATTTTTTTGCCATGATATATGAATAAAGAAATGAGGTATGGAAAATATAGAATATAAGAAAACAAATAGCTGACATAAAGCTTGGAAATGGAATAACGATACAATGGCAGAAATCAGTAGAAATATTCAGGAAAACATCACAAATATAAAGACAATATTTGATAAATGGGGAGATATCGTTGAGAAGGAGTTCGTTCTTGACAGGGAGGACTGCTATGATGGAGTGTCTGTGTATGTAGTGTACATCGATGGGTTATGCGACCATGAACTTATAGAAAACACTTTGATAAAACCGGTAACCTGGGAGTGGAGACACACGCCAGTTAACAGGGAAAATCTGTGGGACAGGATAGTGAAAGTTGAAAGCCAGACAGCGGATTTCACGGAGGAGGATGACTTTGATTCAGTAACGGAGTCCATACTTAAAGGTGATACCGCTGTGTTCGTGTCAGGAAGTAATAAGGCGATGGTCATATCATCCAAACATTTTCCTGTGCGGGGGATAGAAGAAAGCTCCACGGAGGGAGGGATGAGGGGACCAAGGGACAGCTTCAATGAGAACTTCCGAACATCCACGGCTCTTATAAGAAGAAGAATTAAGGACACTGGATTGAAGCTGGAGCAGGGAACCATAGGAGTCCGATCTGGAACTCAGTACGGTGTGATGTATATTGAGGATATAGCAAGACCTGACCTTGTGGACAGAGTCAGAAAAGAAGTAGATAAGTACAGTATAGATGCGATATTTGACAGCGGTATGGCTGAACATCTCATGGAGAAGAGCTGGATGGAGATATTTCCCATATACCAGTCCACCACCAGGCCGGACAAGGCTGCTGCGGCGCTGGTGGAGGGGAGAGTTGTTGTCGTGTTTGACAATTCACCGGAGGTCATCATAGCTCCCGCCACATTGAACACTCTTTTTCAGACATCGGATGATTATTACAACCGGTGGCATGTCGCCACATTTGCCAGAATGATAAGATATCTGGCGGCATTTATAGCTGTGGGACTACCGGGGCTATATATAGCGATAACCTGTTATCACAGAGAGATAATACCGGATAAACTGCTATATGCGATAGCCGATGCAAGAAGTCAGCTGTCGTTTCCTGTGGTGGTGGAAGTCCTGATAATGGAACTGCTGTTTGAACTTCTCAGGGAAGCGGGGATAAGGCTGCCGAGCCAGCTTGGAAATACCATAGGGGTTGTCGGTGGTCTGATCGTAGGTCAGTCGGCGGTCGAAGCGGGAATCGTTAGCACGATCGTTGTTATAGTTGTAGCTCTCACCGCCATTGCTTCGTTTGCGATTCCGAATGAGGCTTTTGCCTCGGTGTTCCGTCTGCTCAAGTTTGTGACAATACTTGCCAGCGCTGTATATGGTATACTTGGTTTCCTTCTCTCTATGCTCATGTTGACGTTTCATCTCGCTTCTCTGGACAGCTTTGGCATACCATATCTGTCACCTGTGGTGTCCTGTGGATATATCGGTGATGATGGGCAGGATTTTGTACTTCGGTCACCTATAAAAAAGATGGTGCACAGACCTGCCTGGAGCAGACCGGATGAGAGGCGGCGCCTGGTCAGAAAGAGGTGATTTTGTGCTTGATGATAAACAAAATGTGACGTTTAAAGCCTTTTTTAAATTTTCTACCCTGATGCTCACGGGGACAATGCTATATGTAACTACAATAACCCCGACGGTCTATGGAAGAAATTGTATAATTGTGTCACTTTTTTTAATGCTAAGTATGGCTTTTGCTTATGTGATAATACTATATATAGCGTATGGACGACTTTCACTCCATGAGCCTAAGTCGGCAAAAAAACAGAAAAATGTCATTATTGCATTGATTTATGAGGGGAGAATGGCTGCAAAAGCCGGAATTTTGACCTTTATAGTTGCAGAAGCGGCAAGGGGACTGGTGCTGCGGAGATATGGGGGGATTGCCGTTGCAGTGCCAGTACTGCTGGCTGCTGTGTATATAGGACGTCGGGGACTCAGGGGAGTTGTGAGGTTTTCAGAGGCTGTGTTCTGGTTCACGGCAATGTCGGCTGTGATAGTTCTGGCTATGAGCCTCAAAAATGTTGAACTGTCCCAGTTGAGCGCGTATTGGATGTTTTCAGATGAGGATGGAATAAATTGCACGATAAACAGGGTTATGACCAGAGGTGGATTGCTTTTTCTGGGATTCTCATTCATGGAGATGGTGGTTATGATCTACATGGATGTAAAAAACAGATGCAGGGGTATGCTTGCAGTGGTGTCTGGGGTGTCCATGGTAATAGGCATTATTGGTTCTATAATAGTGGTTTTAACTCTGGGTATAGGAGCGCTTGGTTCAAACCGCAAGAATATACTATATATAGTTGGGGCAATGGAACTGCCGGGAGGTGTGAGAATGAGGCCTCTGATGCTTGTCTGCTATTTACTGGTAGTGTGGGGGATGATGTCTCTTGCGCCTCATGTGGCATGTGCGTTTAAGACCATTGATAATAATTCATTGCGTCATCCTTTGCTGTGGAAATGGATATGGGTAGTGGTTTCGTTTGCTGTGTGTGTGTATCTTCACAGTGCTGGTTCTGTGGACAGATTGTACAGGCTGATACCTGGGTATCTGCTTCTCATAGATATACCGCTGTCTATCCTGCTTCCAGTTCTGGCGGTCAATCTGAAAAGACACCTGAGGATGTGTAGTTTGCTGATGGCGTGTGTTATTGGAATGTATACATGCACATCATGTGCATATGAATCTGTGGAGGATGTGGATTATGCAAATGTTATAGTAATAGAGGAGACGGGACGCATTGATGAAGCCAGGAATGAGCTGAAGTATACTCTAGTGATCCCTGAGATAGGGGAGGATGGTGCTGGGGCATCTAAGGAGAAGATATACAGTGTGGAGGCTGATTCGTTTGAGTCGGTCAGAAAAATATACAATGATGAGCACTCAAACCGGCTGGACACGAGCCATGTGGAATATGTCGCAGCAGAGAACTATGAGGTTCTAGGTATGGTGTGTGACGAACTGGAAAATGAATTCGCCACGAGTTATGTTACGGTCGTGGTGGATGGAGATGTACTTGATAAGGTGGGGGAGAACAATACAAAAGAATACCTGAAAACGCATTACAAAGGACGCTGCCTGGCTTCACTCAGAAAGGGAGAGCAGGATCAGGATAGGTGATCGCAGGAGATCATAGAAAATAATGTTCAAGTGTAGGAGGTATTGTTTTATGTGGAGAATGTTCAGGGCAGCGCTGCTTGGTGTTGTGATAGGTGTTATAGGTGGAGCCATAGTTGGACAGGTATCGTATGTGAGAAATTACAGGGACAGGCTTGCTAAGGAGATACGGTCAAATGCAGTCATGTACAATAATGGCAGCTCAGACGGCAATGGAATGATACGGATAAAGGTTAACTATGATGGAGCTGGAACAGATTCGGAGAAAGATGAAAAGGTAGCAAGCTGCGTGGGAAATGTCATACTGGATGAGGTGGAAAAGTGGCTGGGTGACGATTACAGCAGCAGATACAGTTATGTGGAGATGCGGCGTAACCTGAATATGGCAATGAGCAGGATTGATGAGATAGCTCAGAGTGTGGCGTATGAGATGGGAGCGGACGTGGATTCAAATTCACAGCTTTCTTACGAATATTTTGGTGATTGCGGGGAGGAATGTCCGGCGGGTTTTTACAATACATTGGATGTGAGTCTTGTTGACAGATAAACATGATAAGCATGACAAATAAGGATGATAGATAAAACTGGATAAATAGGGCATCAGGTGTTATACTTTGACCTGTAGTGTGCTTGGCAGATTTTACGGGACACTGCAGATTAAAGTATAAGGAGCATTTGCTATGGCTAAGGAGAATCTAGTAGTAATATTTGGTGGAAGATCATCAGAGCATGAGGTTTCCTGCATTTCTGTTCAGACTGTTGCAAAGGCAGTTGACACAGAAAAGTATAATATGACATTGGTTGGAATCACGAAAGAAGGAAAATGGCTTAGAGCCGATAATATAGAGAGTATAGCTGACGGAAGCTGGAGAGACGGCAAGGTGACAGCTGTTATATCCCCGGATACAACGAAGGAACTGCTCATATTGAACGGAGATAAGGTGGAGAGGCAGAGAGTTGATGTGATATTCCCTGTACTTCACGGAATGTACGGTGAGGATGGAACTATACAGGGATTGTTTGAGATGGCCGATATTCCATATGTCGGATGCGGAGTTTTAGCATCGGCAGCGTCCATGGATAAGTTCTACACCAAGATAATAGTGGATAACGTAGGTGTAAGACAGGCAAAGTTTGTGCCGGTTCTGGCGGAGGACTTTGGCGATCTGGATGCGGCTATGGACAGAGTTGAGACAGGTCTTGACTACCCCGTGTTTGTAAAGCCGTCAAAGGCTGGATCTTCAAAGGGTGTTAACAAGGCTGTGGATAGACAGAGTCTGAAGAGTGCCCTTGAGGAGGCTGTAAAGTTTGACAACAAGATACTTGTCGAGGAGACGATAGTAGGCCGTGAGCTTGAGTGCGGAGTTCTTGGATACAAGGACAATACACAGGCTTCAGGAGTTGGAGAGATCCTTGCGGCAGCAGAGTTCTATGATTTTGATGCGAAATATAACAATGCTGAGTCGAAGACAGTAATCGGTGCAGACATACCTGCCGAGATCGAGGCAGAGATAAGAGAGGATGCTGTAAAGATATTCCGTGCACTTGATGGATTCGGGCTATCAAGGGTTGATTTCTTCCTTGAAAAAGGCACAAATAAAGTTGTGTTTAATGAGATAAACACTCTTCCGGGATTTACCGGCATAAGCATGTACCCTATGCTCTGGAATGCAAAGGGCTACGACATTGGAAAACTGGTTACAACCCTGATAGAGATGGCGAAGGAAAGATAATATGATAAATAACGTTATGGTCAAAGTTGTTGGTGAGCAGAAGAGCAATAGGGACGAGAGTGCAGTCGAGCCCATAGAGCTTGTCACAAATGGCAACCTCCATGAGAAAAATGGTATATTTTATCTGAAATATGATGAGTATTATGAAGATCTGGATAAGCCAGTCAAGAACCTTCTTAAGTTTGATGCAGATAGTCTTTCACTCACAAAGAAAGGCGATGTCAGTTCGGAGATGTCTTTTAAAGTGGGGGAGACGGTGGATGCATATTACTCAACACCCGCAGGATTCATTCCCATGAGCATACTCACTGAGGGATATCAGATGGAAAAGACGGATACAGGAGTGAATATAGCCATTGTATACATCATGGATTACGGCAATGACTGCCTGTCGTTTAACGTTCTAAGGATTTCGGTGGAGCAGTAGCCGGAAAGGGGCAGCGTATGAATGGTGACAAAGCATTTGACGATTTCCTGTCGATAGACACGATGGAATGTATCGGGGCTGAACGGCCCACAGAGGACAATAATATATATCAGGCTACATATTACAGAGATCTTGTGACGATATTTGATATGGTATCAATGGAACCAGAGGATACCCTGGTGGATTTTGGCTGCGGACTTGGCAGGGTGTTGTTCTATGGCAACTCCAGACATTACTGTAGGACTACTGGTATAGAGGCAGACAGGCAGGTGTACGACAAGCTGCTTGAAAATGCGGCTGGGTATCAGAAAAGATTCTATGATCAGGAAGATAGAATGTTGTTTTATAATATGCCGGCTCAGGAGTATGAAATTGCGGATGGCGACAATTATTTTTACTTCTTCAATCCGTTTTCAGCTGAAATATTCAGATCGGTTATAGACAATATAATAGACTCTGTCAGCAGATGCCCGAGGGATATATACCTGATGTTATACTATCCGACATTTGAGTATCAAAAGGTCATGCGCGACAGCAGATATTTTGTTCTCAAAAACATTGTGAAGCTTTCTGGATATGATGAGGATCCGGATGAGAAGGTGTATGTGTATCATATGTCAAGATATTTTGTTTGATAGATCAGATATATCCAAAGTTAGGATGTCTTGTGTGAATGCGCATGTGTCATCAATATATATAACAAAATGAAACAGACGGTAAAGAGAACACCGGCAATTACGACAAATGATATGTATGCCGTTTGAGATGTAAGGAGTAACGAGGCTGTATCATATCCGCTCACCAGGTATGAAGACATATTTGTGATTATGTGGAGGATTATTGCTGGTGTGAGGGATGCGGACCAGTCGGTGAGCATCGCTAGCAGAATACCTGCCGGAAGAGCGTAACAGAACTGGATGATATTGCCGTGGAATACGCCAAACAACAGAGCTGAAGCGAGTACTGAAGCTGCTTTTGAGTGCTTGAACGTAAATGCACGCTGAAATGACTGTAGAGATATCCCGCGAAATATGAGTTCCTCTGCCACAGGGGCGATGAATATTACGGTTAGTATACGGAGTAATCCATTGTCAAGGGAGAATGATGAGCTTACCATTGATTTGTAGGATGCCATGAGATCTGGTCTGTAAAAATCAATGATGTTGAGAATGCCGGTGGAAAACAGCTGCAGAGACAGGCCGGCGGCAAGAATCAGTAAAAATACAATAAAACCGCGCAGAATTGAAGATATCTTTGGAGAAGAGTCCATTTCTGGGCGGTTTTTTTTCATGTTTCTTATGACATTATGTTTATGGCCGTCAGATGTTGTAAATATCCATGGGTTGGATATATACAGACATAATGCCAGGATAATGGCTGTTATATAAGACAACAGAGATACCAGTGTACCGATATCTCTGTTGTCTTTGCACAGTATCTGGACAATTGTAGATGTGCCATCCTGGATAAACACCATACACACAGGTGCCAGAACGGCGATTCCTGAATTGCGGAGGCTGACATGATGATCTTTCATATGGGCAACCTCCTTATCTCTGTACTGAATATTACATTTTCTGGATCTTCTTTTCTCTTTCTCTTTCAGCCTTTGCCTTAGCTTTGGCATCGGCCTTCTGCTCCTTACTAAGTTTTGTCTCAGCCATATCTTTATCGTACATATTTTGATACTTTCTCTGCTTTGCACGGAGCTTTTCGCCAAATGTCTTCTTGCCAGGCTTCTCAACGACCTTTCCTCTGACGTTCTTGACGCTGATTATGTAGATTCCGCTGACCATAGCCTTTACTTCGCCGCGTACAGGCATCTGATCATATATACCATCATCACAGATGAGGTTCATGATCTGAGGTCCGATCTTAGCTTTTACGATTGGCATCTTAGCCTTCTGATAACGCTTTGGAGTCTGTTCCATAACTATCTTAGGCAATCCTGCATCCCTCATAGGAAGCATCTTCTTGTCGATGACAAGCATTGTTACAGGCTGTGCCTGTTCCTTCATCATTTCCTTCTGTGCTGCCTGCTTTTTCTGCATTTTGTTGCCGACTATATACAGTGCAACAAATATACCGATAACGATAACCAGTATGATTATCAACCATATCCACCATGCCATGTTAAGTTCCTCCTGAAAATATTGTGTCGTCTGACTATTATATCCTTATCACTTTTTTGTTGCAAGGGGGAGATTCTTAACCCTTGCTTTCTGAATGAGCCCTGGAATGGTTTCGAGAACCTCCTTGCGCTCCTTTGGTTTCATTCCGTTTATGTCTATAGGGTCAAGAAATTCGATGACCACCTTGTGACTTCTGATAAAGTTGTGCTTGTTGGCCTCCATGATATTGTCTGTTCCGCATATGGATACAGGTACGATAGGACATCCAGCCTTCTGTGCGATCTTGTACGCTCCGTCCTTGAAAGGAAGAAGTTCTTCGCCGTCATTTCTGTGTCCTTCAGGAAATACCATCATGGAATGTCCGGATTTTACGATATCAGCTGACTGCATGATAGTCTCCAGTCCCTTCTTCAGGTCGGATCTGTCAAGGAATGTACATCCTATGTCCTTCATATACCATGGAAGGATAGGAACCTTCAGGATTCCGTCCTTGGACATAAATCCCAGAGGCCTGTCCAGTGCGTTGTGACAGCACAGTATATCGAAGAAGCTTCTGTGGTTGCCGACAAACAGAATAGGCTGATCCTTGGGCACCCGTTCCAGACCTATGACAGTGCACTTGGCACCACATATGAACAGGACTATTCCAAAGAAGCCTTTGACCAGCTTCTGGGCGTGGCGGTACGCCTTTTCCTGATCCTTCTTAGCCAGAAGGTACAAATACAGGTGATACGGAGTACACAGGATGATGCCCAGAAAGGCAAATAAATATGCAAATATTGTTCTCAATATTATAATTCTCCTTATGCTATTTTAAATGTTCCAGCATTGATTCGACTCGTCGTATGATTACTTCTCCTCAGAATTCTTCTTCTCCGGTATTGGAGTATATCTTCCATAGAGCTTTGATGTCTCAAGAAGCCTGTCTGACAACTGCTTGCTCAGGTCTGAGGCTTTGAATCTCCATGCCCAGTTGCCCTCTCCAACGCCTGGCGTGTTCATACGTGCCCATGAGTCGAGCTTTAGCACGTCCTGCATAGGAACGATGGCCATGTTGGCAACAGAAGAGAAGCATGCTCTTATCATAACCCAGCAGATATCACTCGCATCAGTGCTGTAGTATCTTCTGAGTTTATCCTTTGAAGCCTCATAAGCATGCGTATACCATCCAAGGGTGGTGTCGTTGTCGTGTGTTCCTGTATAGCATACACAATTAGGTGTATAGTTATGTGGAAGGAAGTCGTTCTCGTTTGGATTTTCAAATGCAAACTGAAGGATCTTCATTCCAGGAAGTCCGAATTTGTCTCTGAGTTCTATGACTGAATCATCTATCTCGCCGAGATCCTCGGCGATGATAGGAAGATGGTAGCCGAGATTAGCTTCAAGCTGTGTGAAAAAGTTCAGCCCTGGAGCTGGCTTCCACTCGCCGTTGATGGCGGTCTCCTCACCGTAAGGCACTGCCCAGTAACGGTCAAATCCTCTGAAGTGATCTATCCTGAGGAAATCTGTTACTGTGAGCTGATATTTGATTCTCTCTATCCACCATGCATAGCCTGTCTCGGTATGCTTTTTCCAGTTGTACAGAGGGTTGCCCCAGAGCTGACCGGTAGCTGAGAAATAATCTGGTGGAACACCTGCAACCTCGATAGGGTATCCCTTTGAATCCAGCAGGAACAGTTCCTGATTGGACCATACGTCTGCGCTGTCCCATGCGAGGAATATAGGTGTGTCACCTACTATACTGATTCCGAGATCATTTGCATATGTCTTGAGGGCCTGCCACTGCTCTGCAAAAAGGAACTGGAGGAAGTTGTAATATCCGATTCCATTGGCAAGCTTCTTCTTCCATGTGGTCTTCTGCCTTGCAGTCGGCTTCTTGAGTGAATCATCCCACATGTACCAAGGCATTCCCTCGTGCGCATCCTTACCGGCCATGAACAGTGAGTAGTCGGCGAGCCAGGTTGTATTCTTGACAAATGCATCAAATTTTGCCATGAGTTCCTCGTCTCTTGACATATCATCTGTATAGTCAGCGTCGATAAATCTCTCATACGCTTTCTTCAGAAGTCCTGTCTTGAATTCTATAAGTGTTCCATAGTCGATCTTCTCAGGATCCCAGTCAGGCATAGCTGAGAAATCCTCATCGATAAGTAACTTTTTCTTCTTGAGGTAGTCGATATCAATGATAAGTGGCTGACCGGCAAATGCTGAGAATGGCTGATAAGGTGAATCGCCAAAGCCGGTATGACCAAGTGGAAGTACCTGCCACAGATTTAATCCTGACGCTGCAAGAAAGTCGATGAACTGATAGGCGCCCGGACCAAGATCACCGATTCCGTAAGGACTTGGAAATGATGTCGGATGAGCCAGAATACCAGCGTATTTCTTAGGCTTTTTTTTGTTGTTCTGTTCTAACATAATATATCCTCTTTTCATAATATGTAAAACCACAGAGCCATGCCACCTCACAGTCTCTTACGAGCCTGTTCGAAGTGTATGACTCTGCTGTGTTCAGAGCCATGCCACCTCACAGTCTCTTACGAGCCTGTTCGGCTGGTGTGCCCTGTGGCATTCAGAGCCATGCCACCTCACAGTCTCTTCGAGCCTGTTCGGTGCGGCGTATCCGCCGTATAGCACAATATAAGAAATGCCTTGTTCATGCAAGCATGACAAGCCACTTCTTATATTGTGCTGCATGGCTCTGAACGGTAACATTATACAATACTATATGTAATAGTTGCAAGGTAATAGTGCTTGACAGCGGGCTGTGTGCTAACTTATTATAAGTGGAAGTATTTGAACTTGCGTATACTTCCGTATTTCCGTGATATATGGCGGTTAAGCCGTATGTGTGGAGCGGATAAAAAGAGAAAGAAGAGTATAAAAATGGAAAGAATAATCACAAGCCTGCTTGAAACGGATATGTACAAGTTTAGTATGGGACAGGCGATTTACCATCAGTTCAGTGACTATAAGACAACATGGTCATTCAAGTGCAGGAATACTGACGTGTTCTTCACAAAGGAGATGGTTGATGAGATCAAGAGACAGATACAGCTCTACTGTGATCTGAGATTTACAGAGGAGGAGCTTGAGTATCTGCACAATATCAAGTGGATAAAGGGTTCTTATGTTGATTTTCTGAGACTCTGGAAGGCAAGATATGAGGACTTTGAGATATCAGATGACGCTGAGTGTGGACTGAAGATAGAGGCGAGAGGCACTTGGCTCAATACTTCCATGTATGAGATACCTACTCTGGCTATAGTGAATGAGGTCTACTTCAGAATGAACGATGACTATGATAAGCTGCTTGCATCATTCAGGGAGAAGCTTGATGAGAAGGTCCGAAAAGTCGAGACCGGAGAGTATAACCTTGGAGCTTTCAGTGAGTTTGGACTCAGAAGAAGACTTTCGGCTGAAGCTCAGGAGCTTGCAGTCAAGGAACTTAGCAAGCGCAAGTATCCGGGTTCAACATTTGTCGGAACAAGTAATGTATATCTGGCAAGGAAGTATGATCTGGTTCCGGTTGGAACTATGGCGCATGAGTGGATCATGTGTGTTGGACAGGGTAATCATAAGCACAATCCTGCATATTCCAACTGGTATGCATTGGATGCATGGGTTAAGGAGTATGGAGTGCTGAACGGAACAGCTCTCACTGATGCCATCACAACAGATTGCTTCCTGAAGGATTTCCAGCTCACATATGCGACACTTTTCAGTGGGGTGAGACACGACAGTGGCGATCCTTATGAGTGGGGCGACAAGATGGTTCATCATTATGAGAAGCTTGGACTTGATCCAAAGACCAAGACACTTCTGTTCAGCGACAGCCTTGATTTCGAGAAAGCAGACAAACTCAACAGCTATTTCAAGGACAAGATCAAGGTTGCATTTGGAATAGGAACATATATATCCAACGATACGTGCGATGAACCGCTCAACATAGTTATGAAGACTACAGCATGTAACGGCATGGATGTTGCCAAGATATCTGATGATAAGGGTAAGGGCATGTGCAAGAATCCAGATTATGTCCATTATCTCAACAGATGTATCAAGTGGCGTATGGAGAATGATAAGTAACTTTTCGTAAGGAGGTGGCGCACTGGGTGCGCCGTCACTAAGCTGGGCTTAGTGACATCTTGCGAAGCACGCAGACGCCGCGCGTAGCGCATTTCATGCGTCTGCTCATTAGTAAAAAATGGAGTTTTGTGAATTATGGGAAAAATAATTATAATGACAGATTCTGCCAGTGATATTTCGGAGAAGGAGGAGAAGGAGCTTGGAATCAAGATTCTTCCTTTCCCGGTCGTGATAGGCGGCAAATCTTATCTGAGCAGGGTTGATTTTGACAATGAGGGCTTCTACAAGCTCATGGCAGAGAATGATGATCTTCCAAAGACATCACAGATCACTGCATATCAGTTTGGAGAGGTGTATAGGGAACTGGTTGAACAGGGCTATACGGATATTATATATGTAAGTATCAACAAGGATGGATCTGCATCATATGCAAATGCAAAGCAGGCCGCAGATCAGTTTGAGGAGGAATATCCTGAGTGTGCCGGGAAGTGCAGTATATATGTATTTGACGGAATAGGATATAGCGGACAGTATGGGTATCCTGTCATTGTGGCAGCGCGGATGGTGCAGGAAGGCAAGGATGCCAAGGACATCGTGTGGTACCTGAAGGATGAACTCCCAAAGAGAAGGATATACTTTGGAATATATGGACTCAAGTATGCGGCCAAGTCAGGAAGAATCCCAAGCGCTGCAGCTCTGGTTGGAGATGCACTTGGCGTGAAGCCTATCATGAATATCTGGGCAAATGAGATCGTGACAGCAATCAAGTGCCGCGGTGAGAAGAAACTCATGGCAAAGATGGTGGATGTCACAGTAGAAGAGATGGAGCCAGGTTCAGAGTACCAGGTAGTATACGGAAATGATGAGACCGTCAGAGATGAGCTGACAGCTCGTATGACAGAGAAGGTTGGATATGGCCCATCAGACTATTTCCAGATCGGGGCAGCAGTTGCATCCAATGCAGGACCAAAGGTTGTTGGAACTATCTTCAATGTGAAGAAAGAACTGAGATAGAAGATAAATATGAGATGTAATTAAAAGTGGCAGATGTCTGTATATATGACGCCTGCCACTTTTCCTTTGGACAGATTATTAATCATACGTAAGATAAACTGCCCTCTGCATGAAGAACTTTCAAGGCAGTTGAGTGTACAAATGCGCACTACTATGACGGTAGCAAGTTGGTGGTTAGTATACCTACTCTCCCAATACTAATTCCTCAAGCTCGTGATAGACTCTGGCAAGCGGCAATCCAACAACATTGTTGTAGTCGCCCTCAATTCCCTTGACGAACAGACCGCCCTTGCCCTGAATTCCATAGCTTCCGGCTTTGTCAAACGGCTCATTTGTGGCGAGGTACTGGATTATCTCGTCGTGGGATACAGGATAGAAGGTGACATCCGTCTTCTCATAGAATGAGCTGGATGACTTGGCTCTTCCGTTCACATATATCAGGCATACACCGGTGTACACCTGATGCGTCTGGTCGGACAGACTGTTCAAGGTGTTGTATGCATCGTCGTAGTCGTAAGGCTTACCAAGAATCCTTCCGTTCAGCGATACAACAGTGTCTGCGCCGAGGACAACGAAGCGTTCAGGAAGCTTTTTAACCCGTCTTACAACATCCTGGGCGATGAGCCTGTTGCACACTTCATCTGCCTTCATCTTGGCAAGGAGCATCACATATTCTGATGGGGCCATCACCTCAAGATCTTCCTCAGATAGGCTTGGGCACACATCGAAGTCATATCCCGCCTGAGCCAGAAGTTCTTTTCTTCTAGGCGATCCGGAGGCGAGAATTATCTTTATGTTAGTCATATGTTATATCTCTATACTTTCCTAAATTAATTTTGTATAAACAAGATTAGTGCAATAATATCTATACCGATAAGACATGATATTGATATAGAAACTCATACACAGATCATTATTTACACATCTTAATAGCCTTCTCAAACAGTGGCAGAGAACGCTCAACCATATCTGTTGTAGTACAGTAAGCCAGTCTCATATGTCCTGGGCACATGAAGCTGTCACCGGGAACAAGGATCAGGTCAAGCTCGTGGGCTGTCATGTTACAGAACTCATTTGCATCTGCGATAGGAGTCTTAGGGAACATGTAGAAGGTTCCGCCCGGCTCAACACACTCATATCCCATGGCGGTGAGTTCTTTGTACAGGATGTTCTTGTTCTTCTCATAGATTGACAGATCAGATGTCTCATCAAGCACCTTTGCAACTCCGAGCTGTATCAGAGATGAAGGACAGTTGTGTCCTGTGAAACGTGATACCTGTCCGCACATGTTGATGATGAGCTCGGCATCCCTGCACTTAGGGTTTACAGCCACGTATCCGATACGCTCTCCAGGCAGTGACAGAGACTTGCTGAATGAGTAGCAGCATATGGTGTTGTCGTAGAACTTTGAGATGAATGGCGAATCAGTTCCCTCAAATACGATCTCTCTGTAAGGCTCGTCTGATATAAGGTAAATGTCATGTCCGTACTCCTCCTGTTTCTCTGAGAGGATCTGGGCAAGACGTGTTATAGTCTCGGTCGAGTAAACGATTCCTGATGGGTTGTTTGGTGAGTTGATGAGGATTGCCTGAACATTTGGGTTCATCATCTCGAGGAATGCGTCAAAGTTGATCTGGAATGAAGTTATGTCCGCGGGAACGACCTTGAGAACAGCACCGGTTCCGTCAACGTATGGTACATACTCAGGGAAGTAAGGGGCAAATGTGATGACTTCGTCGCCCGGCTCTGTGACACATCTGATGGCGTGGGCCAGGGCTCCGGCAGCACCTGATGTCATGAAAATGTCCTCAGGAACATACTCCATGCCGAAACGGCGGTTCAGTGATTCTGCGACAGCCTTTCTTACAGAATAAATAGTGAGTGTTGGGCTGTAACCGTGGAGTGCCAGTGAATCCTCATTCTGGATAAGGTCGATAAGTCCCTTGTTGAAGTCATCCGTGGTAGGCACAGATGGATTGCCTATAGTATAGTTGAACACATTCTCAGCACCGATCTCAGCGGCACGCTTTGAAGCATACTGCGCAAATTCCCTGATGATGGAAGTGTTGTTTAACATTGCAGAATATTTCTTTGAAATCATGGAAGTCCTCCTGTAATTTTATAGATATTGGTATATACAAAATCCGGACGGTTTATGAATGCTGCCGTCTGACTGTGTAACCTGATGTATTTCATAATAAATACCAATATAAATATACAGTTACAGACACAAAAAAACAAGAGGTAACAGACCGGGGAGATCTGCTGCCTCTTGTAAAAAAATGAGGGGAGAGAGGATTCAAATAAATGAAAAACTCTTTACGATGTATAGTATATCCAGGAATTGTGAAAAAAATGTGTTTAAAGATTAATCTATTTATAAAGATTAATAAACAAAGATAAACAAATAATAAAACGTTCACAAACTGAAGGTATTTATGTATAATACAGCGTGACAGATGAAATGAGATCGTGTCTGTATTTGAGATCACAGGGCGATTAAAACAGGCTGGTGTTCAAGACAGGAAGGTTGAGAAGATGATATTTGAGACACATGGACATTATGATGATGAGCAGTTTGACGAGGATAGAGAACGACTCATTGCAGAATTTTTGGAAAAAGATATAGATAAGGTGATGAATGTCGGCGCGGACATGCAGTCATCCAGAAACTCGGTTGAACTTGCCGGAAAATATCCACATTTTTATGCTGCTGTAGGTGTGCATCCAAGTGAGGTGGGAGATCTCACTGAGGATGATATGCAGGCACTTAAGCAGATGACACTTGAAAATCCAAAGGTGAAAGCGATAGGTGAGATTGGTCTCGATTATCATTTTGATGATGATCCGCCAAGGGACGTGCAGAAGAAATGGTTTATCAGACAATTGGAGCTTGCGCAAGAACTAGGCATGCCTATAATCATACACAGCAGAGATGCCGCGTCAGACACCATGGAGATACTGAAAGATATGGATGGTGGAAGAAATGGCGGAGTGATACACTGTTATTCATACAGCAGGGAACAGGCGAGAGAATATATCAAGATGGGATTTCATATAGGAGTTGGGGGAGTTGTTACATTTAAAAACAGCCGCAGACTTCAGGAGGTCGTGGAAGATATTCCTCTTGAAAAGATCGTCCTTGAGACTGATTCTCCATACATGGCTCCGGTTCCATTCAGAGGGACAAGAAATTCGGCTCTTTACATTCCTTATATAGCAGAGAAGATAGCCGAGATCAAGGGCGTTCCGGTTCAGAAAGTGTATGACCAGACATACGCGAATGCCCTGAAAATGTACAAGATGTAATAAAAACGTAGATTACAGGCAATGGAGGTTTCGTAATGTGAATTGAGACCAGGACTTTGTGGTATTCCCCAGACAGGCATACCGCAAAGTCCTGGTCGTGACACAAATCTTGATGAAACCTCCATTGTCTGGACGCAGGAAAGGACAAAGCATGGAGAAGTTAAGCAATCCACAGGTTACGATAGAGACGATAAAAAAGTACGAATTTGCATTTCAAAAGAAGTTCGGGCAGAACTTTCTGATAGATTCCCATGTGATAAACAAGATAATCAGCGCAGCGGATATCACAAAGGATGACTGCGTGCTGGAGATAGGCCCGGGAATTGGGACCATGACACAGTATCTTGCAGAGAGCGCGGGACAGGTAGTGGCGGTGGAGATAGATAAGAATCTCCTGCCTATATTAGACGAGACTCTTGCTGAATATGACAATGTAACGGTCATCAATGACGACATATTGAAGGTCGATATCAACAAGATAGTGGAGGAGAGAAATGGAGGCAGACCTATAAAGGTTGTTGCGAATCTTCCATATTATATAACCACGCCGATCATCATGGGACTTTTTGAGAAGCATGTGCCGCTGCTCTCGGTGACCGTCATGGTACAGAAAGAGGTGGCAGACCGCATGCAGGTCGGACCGGGAACAAAGGATTACGGTGCACTGTCACTGGCAGTACAGTATTACGCAGAGCCTTATATCGTTGCAAATGTACCACCAAACTGTTTTATCCCAAGACCGGGAGTGGGGTCTGCCGTTATCAGGCTTACCAGATTCCAAGAGCCGCCGGTAAAGGTGAAGGACGAGCAGCTGATGTTCAGGCTTATCAGGGCATCCTTCAACCAGAGAAGAAAGACTCTCCAGAACGGAATAGCCAACAGCGGAGAGCTGTCATTTACAAAGGAGGAGGTTGCAAAAGCTCTTGAATCACTTGGAATATCAGCAAATATCCGAGGAGAAAGTTTGGGACTGGCGGAATTTGCAGCTTTGAGTGATATTCTTTCGGACAAATAGTTGAATACCAGATGGCGGCGGAACATAGATAATTGATAGGATCCCGGAAACATCAGAGAGAATGTTTTCCAAAGGGAGAGGAGGATTATCTATGGTGTATTGGAACAGATTTATATCGTATATTTACAGGTATCATGATGGACGCAAATGTGAAAACTCCGGATTTGCCAAGGTGGCAAAGACAGGGAGGACGGGCCGTATAACGATAGGGTTGAAAAATGGTATCGGCGCGCGTGAAACTGTGTATGGTGTCTATATTTACAGAGAGACGCTGCCGCAAACGGGAATCGTGCACGGAAGAAGGCAGGAAGACAGAGACGGTGATAGAACAGATGGGGCGGATGACAGTGCGTTAGGACAGACACCGCTCATGATCCCCCTTCCGGTGATGATAGGCAAGATGAAGCTGTGCGGAGGACATGGCGAGGAGACATTTTCATTCTGCTGGGACAACGTTGAGGGAAGCGGCCGCCCGATAACAGCATTTGCCGGGATAGCGATAAGACTGATGGAAAATGCCGAGAGCGGATGCAGCCACTGTTATGAGAATGACATGTTTTGCTCATCATGGACAGACAGCATGGTGGATTACTCAGTGATGTGGACGGAGGGTGTACCTTCTGGAAATGGTGTTCTGGAAGAGGCTGTCCGTGAGGTGTCGATCACAGATGATGTTGTCACTGAGACTGAGAAAGTTCAGATATCTTCCGGCAGTGAGACTGAGGCTGCTGTGGAAAATATGTTCAAGGAATACGAACATCTGCCTCTGCTTCCCGGAAGTTCACTGGACGATGGATTGGACAGTGTTATAGAGAGCGTCCGGATAACACCAAATGACATAGGGCTGTTGGACATGAACAACTGGAAGCTTGGAGTCAACAGCTTCCTGACGCACGGATATTACAGCTATAAGTATCTCATGCTAGGAAAGATCATATTTAAGCCGGACGGCAGGGAGAGCTGTTACATACTGGGGGTTCCTGGAGTATACTCGGCAAGGGAGAAATATCTTGCGGGGATATTTGGCTTTGATAGATTTGTGCCTGAGAAAGAGACAAATATAAAGACCGGCAACTTCGGTTACTGGATAGTTGATATAGTGTAAGTGGAGAATGATAGGTTGATACAAATGAGTTGCGAAGAGAAAAAAGACTGCTGCCAGGAAATGTCTCCTGAGCAGCTGGCGGGACACGAAAAATATATGGATAAAGCGCTGGCGCAGGCAAGAAGGGCCTATGCAAATGGAGATGTGCCGATAGGCTGCGTGATAGTGCATGAGGGAAAGATAATCGCCAGAGGTTTCAATAAGAGAAATCTTAAGAAAACCACACTTGCCCATGCCGAGATACTTGCCATTGAACAGGCCTCAAAAAAGCTTGGCGACTGGAGGCTGGAGGAATGTACCATGTATGTTACACTTGAGCCATGCCAGATGTGTGCGGGGGCGATAGTTCAGGCCCGTATTCCGAAGGTAGTCATCGGGTGTATGAATCCGAAGGCGGGATGCGCAGGTTCCATAATCAATCTGCTTCAGATGCAGCAGTTTAATCATCAGGTGGATGTGATCCGGGGGGTAAGAGAGCAGGAGTGCAGCGGTATGATGAAAGAGTTTTTTAAGGACCTGAGACAGGGGAAGATGAAGAAGGCTTGACGAAGTCCTGCCAGTCGGATATAATGTAGCCTACGGGTTTTGCATCCGCAATTGAATATGTTATAAAGTTTCCATGCAACCGGGGAGTTAGCGGCGCCCTGTACCTGCAATCCGCTATAGCAGGGGTGATGGTCTTTCAGAGGGGTGGCTGCTGTAGGGCTGCCCTCAGTAAGTGGTGTTGATGTTTGGGTCTCGCGCAACAGGAATCTCTGAACCGTGTCAGGTCGGAGACGAAGCAGCACTAAGGGGAATCTCCTGTGTGCCGTGAGGGTGCCTGGACTGAGCTAACTGCTGAGGTAACGTCTATGGTGACGCTTCGAAGAAAGACCGCATGGATTTTTTTTGTGTATATTCCCGCCGGGTGACGGTGAAGGATGCACTTATTTTATAAGATATTTATTAAAAATTTAAAAAAATATAGCAAAATGCTACAAAAGATGTTATCATCAAGTATGATACTTTTACGGAAAGGGAAAAGCCGTAGAAAAGTGTCTTAATAGTGATTTTCCAAGGGGCGAACTATTATGAATTACGCTAAAGTAATTGATTTTGTAAAGACACAGACGGCTGTGAATGGCAGACCGCCAAACTACCCATTCAGAAGTAGGTTTGAGCACACTATGAGAGTTTATAGATGGGCTATTAAGCTTCAATCCAAACTGGGTGGAGATTTGGATATTATAGTTCTTGCCGCACTTCTTCATGATGTGGGCTGGGATGATGAGAGACCACATGGTGAGGTAGGAGCAGAAATTGCGGTAAACTATCTGGACAGCCTTGGCGTAGATCCTCAGAAGATAGCAAAGATCGGTGAGATCATCATGATACATGAGGAGAAAGATACAGATGCGGATCTGTCGCTGGAGTGCAGAATAGTTATGGATGCCGATCTTCTGGACGAGGTTGGTGCCATAAGTGTGTTGTGGGATTCCATGGCAACTGCTATAGAGGATGAGGCCAGTTATAAGCGTGCATATTACAGAATAAAGAATTTTTACAAGATTAACAAACCGAAGATAAAAAGATGCAAGACTGAGGCCGGAAGGCTTGAGTACAGCAAACGCATGCAGTTGTTGGAGGATTTTATCTTCCAGCTTGAGAAGGAACTTTTTTAGAGAGCCTGTAGAGAATCTATGGGAGGGATTTATTAAGGGGTATTTCTAAGAGTACCTGCATGTACATAGAACAGCATTTGTTCATTTATTACATTCAATCATTATGGATAGGAGAGATAATTTATGAAGACATTTGTTAAGATTTTGGTAGCGATACTCGTGGTTGCGGCTCTGTGTGGTGGTATATATCTGGTGCTTCCGGAGACAGCACAGACATTTGTAAAGGGTAATATCCAGTATCGTATAAATGACGAGGCAAAGAAGAGAGTAGATGAGGCAAAGAACAGCCAGATAAAGTACACATACAAGGATAACGGAATCAAGAAGATATATGACCCAGGCACCACATACGGATCAGCACTTGAGAATAAAGCTAAGACAACAGTATGGTACTACGAGAGCAATGGAACCGGTGGATACACCATAACATTCTATGGCACTAAGGTTAGTATGGATCTTGCAAAATATGGTTCAGATGGAACATATATCGACAAGACACTCAAGGTAGTATTCGATTACAAGCCTAACAACAACGGCGGTTATACAGGAACAGTTTCATGGTATATTGACAACGAACCATGTGAAGAGAGTATAACACTTGCAGTTGTACAGGCTCTGTGCAATTAGATAATAAAGGAATAAAGGGAGCCCCCAAAAGTAAAAATAACCTCCAAACTGATGTAGGAAAAACTACTTGGTTTGGAGGTTATTTTTATTCATTTACTTGAACAGAACAATATCAGTCGTTGCTGTTTACAAGTTCCTCTATCATGTTGACGATCATTCCTGTTGAATCAGCAAGGTTGCTGGATTCCATCGCCTGGATATATTTGCCTTTGTTGTTGTATACCTCATGTATAGCGGCGAACAGTGTGTCGGTATTCAGCTCTTCTTCCTGGATCACATAGCTGTAGCCGCTCTTCTCAAATGACTGGGCGTTCAGTATCTGGTCTCCACGGGAGGCAGCCTTTGACAATGGAATGAGGATGTTTGGCTTTCTGAGAGCGAGAAGCTCACATATAGCATTTGCACCGGCTCTGGAGATTATGATATCACAGAGTGCCAGCATGCTTGCCAGTTCCTTTTTCACATATTCATACTGTACGTATCCCTTCTTATCCTTAAGACTTTCGTCCAGATTATCCTTGCCGCAGAGGTGGATGACATTGAAGGTCTCCAACAGTTTGTCGAGATTTTCCCTTATTGCGTTGTTGATTATAACACTTCCTGAACTTCCACCCACGATGAGAAGGACTGGTTTGCTGTCAGTGAATCCGCAGTAATTGTATGCGAATGCTGAGTCGCCGCGGAAGAGCTCTTCTCTGATAGGAGTTCCGGTTACAACAGCCTTGCCATCCGGAAACAGATCCTTTGTCTCAGGGAAGTTGCAGCATACCTTTGTGGCCTTTGGAAGAGCCAGCTTGTTGGCAAGTCCGGGTGTCATATCCGATTCGTGGATAATGACAGGGATACCCGCCGAGTGCGCCGCAAATACAACAGGGACAGTGACAAAACCACCCTTGGAAAATACCACATCAGGTTTCAGTTCCTTCATGAGCTTCTTTGCTTCAGAGATACCTTTGAGAACCTTGAAAGGGTCAGAAAAATTCTTCATTGAGAAGTATCTTCTGAGCTTTCCTGAAGAGATTCCGTGATAAGGGATCCCCATATCTTCTATAAGCTTTTTCTCCATGCCGTCGTATGAACCGATATATTGAATGTCATAACCATGTTTCTTAAGTTCAGGCATGAGGGCCATGTTTGGGGTGACATGTCCGGCGGTTCCTCCGCCTGTCAGTATAATTCTCTTCATAATGATTGTTAATCCTCCTGAATTTTATGCTGTAGCCAGATACTGCTTGAGAGCCTGAGCCAGCTGATCCGGACAGGATGTTGATTTGAATCCGCAGGTGGTACCCTCAAGTCTCTCGATCACATCTTCGGGCTTCATACCCTCGACAAGAGCACCTATACCCTTGAGATTGCCGTTGCATCCTCCGGTAAATTTAACATTGTGAAGCTTTCCGTCTATCACATCAAAAGATATCTCAACAGAACAAGTTCCTTTAGTCTTATAAACCATAACAATACCTCTTTTCTTATTGTACTTTGCCAATCATTTTTATATTCGTGTATGCGCAGACTGTCTGAGATCCTACGCATTCTTCGCACTATATAATAACAGAAAAGAGCACAAAATCCAAACATTTGTCGAACGAAAATAATTGTATACGTGGGAAATGCACTCATATAATACTACCATCCGGACCGGCCAAACGGATAAGTGGGACAGGCATGACAAAAATAATCGAAAGTGTAGAGGAGAGATTAGCTATGTTTGAAACTTTGTTGAGTCAGAATGTATGTGTGTATGTGATAGTGATGTGTGGATTTATGGGAGTTGTCGGACGAATGATCATGGGTGGCTGCTTCAGGAGGCTGATAAAAGAGACGGAAACTATGGGAAGGACACGGAAAAGGGCTCTGAGGGAGATAAGAAAGCGGTATGAGGATATAAGCTTGCTGGATGTCGATGTGAGGGATACGGCGGCATTTGTAGACAAGTACATAGACAGACTGAAAATAGGATTGATATCTGTAAATGCGTGGAATGCATTTATAAAAAATCTTGGCGTTATAGCGGCTGGGACAGGCATATTTGCGGCGGTTTATCAATATCATGTAGTAGGTGATGGGGGAGAGACAGTCAAACTGCTGATGAGCGCGCTGGCTGCGGACATGGCATTGCTTCTCGCGTACAACCAGTGGAATCCCTCGTTGTATATGAAGACACTAAGAGACAGCGTGATGAATTATCTGGGAAACAATCTGTCCAACAGGTTTTGCAGGGAGGATAGGAGACAGATGGCAGCAGCCGCGAAAGTTCCGGAGGAGGCGGAGGGAGATGCTGCAACTGTCAGGGCTGCGTGCAGTAGTGAGATACCGGTGGATAAAAAGCGGACTGAGTCAGGTCCGCGGACAGACACGGGCAGAGCCGCCCGGGCGCGGTCTGAAGGGGCTGATTATGACAAGCTCCTTGATAAAATGATGCAGAAAATACTTGCGGATGGGTAGGTGAGTAAATAAATTCAGGATGGTAAAAATTGAAGAGATGGAAGATAGCAGCATTGTGTGCTGTATGTGTTATGGGAACCTTGCTTCAGGGATGTTCGATCTATGATAAGGCTGATCTTGACAAGATGTCAGCCACGCCGGGGGATGCGTTCAGGGCTAATGCGGACAGTGACAATGGCGGGAGGAGTGATAGTGCGGAAAAAAACGACGGCAAAGCAAATGATGAGGAGAAGAATGCGGAAAATGCAGGGGAGAATACGGAAGACCTGACAAAACTCAGGGATTACAGCGCTATTTCCACAAAAAAGTATTCATGGTACATAGTCAGGGACAAGAATCACGGTATGAGTGGATGCGATAACAGTTTCCCTTTGGATCAGTATGACGCTTATTATGTGGACAGAACCTGTGCGGAAAAGGGAGAAAAGGTGATGTATCTCACATTTGACTGCGGATATGAGAATGGATATACGGAGCAGATGCTTGACGTCTTGAAGAAACACAATGCAAAGGGCTGTTTCTTTGTGACGATGACGTACATAAGGGATAACCCGGACATAATAAAGAGGATGAAGGAGGAGGGACATCAGGTGGGAAACCACACGGTGCATCATCCGTGCATGCCGGAGAAGAGTGTGGAGGAGCAGAAAAGTGAGTTAAAGGAGTGCTCAGACTTTATGAGGAATGAGACCGGGTATGATATGGATATGTATTTCAGACCGCCGAGCGGTGAGTACAGTGAGCAGGTTCTGCAGCTGGCCAAGGATATGGGGTACAAGACCATCTTTTGGAGTATGGCTTACCTTGATTATGATGTGAACAACCAGCCGGGGACGGACTACGTCATTGATCATTTTGCGAAATACTATCATCCCGGGGCAATTCCGCTCATACACAATGTGTCATCGTCAAATGCGCAGGCACTTGATACGGTTCTCACAAACCTGGAGAAGGAGGGATATGAGTTCAGGTCTTTGAATGAGATGAAATTTGAATAGCAGTATCAGAAACAGAAGCTCTCTGCGCGGATCATGGCGGTCCGTACGGAGAGCTTTTGTGTATAAGCGTTTATGATTTTATTTTAATTGTTTTTATTCTAAATGACAGATTGGCAGTGCGATCTGTGTGATATAAGCATCTTTATTTGCTCCGTGGGTTGGAGGCCCCTCCATAAATGAATTGCGAAAATAACCACAGGTAGCAAGATTGTTTTCTTTTGCATAGTCCAATAGTTTCTTCTGGACGGTGTCAAAATTTTCATATGGACCACGATAGTATATACAGATAGCTGCAGTCTGTGGCAGTTTTTTTATGTGTTCGTCATTGGCGTCAGGATCTGCTGCGACAGGTATGACATATCTTCCTTCAGATGTTGATTCGATAAAAACCTCTGTACACATTTTGCCGGTGGTGTCCAGCTGATATTTTTTTGTTGCCTCGATAAAGGTCTTGCGCAGATCTTCAGTTTTTCTGGCCAGATCAGAGTCTTTGAACTCCTGACAAAATGCAGTGAATGAAGGCAGAGTGATAAAACGGATCTCCGGTTCTGATGTCTGGGACTGACGCAGCTGAAGCTGGGCTATGCACAGATCCAGCTGAGAGCGGAGCGTGGTCATACGTTCAATGACATCATCAAGTTTTTCTGTGTTATTGAAATATTTGTTAATCTCAGACAGTGATAATCCAAGTCTCTGAAGAACTTTTATGATTCGTATATGTACGATGTTATCGGCAGAGTAGTAGCGGAAACCGCTGCTCTCGTTTTTGTATGCGGGTGTCAGAAGCCCCAGGTCTTCGTAGTTTAACAGCATCCTTCTTGTCACTCCAAGCATTTTAGTGACTTCGCCAATTTGATATAGATTTTTATTTGCGTGATTCATATGATTCCCCTTCTCTTAAAAATAGACAAAAAAAATTGTGAATGTTGCATAAATATCGCAAAAATATTGTTGACTTGAACATTGATGTACGAATTATAATTATCATAAATTGTTAAATGGAAAGAGTCAAGAATTAACAGGAGGTAGTGGTTGCAGAGAGAAAACGGTAATGGACACACGAAAAAGAGGTTTTATTGAGAAAGAGAGGGAAGTGTATGAAAGAAAGAATTCTATGTAGAAAAGTTATGGCATGGCTCATGACAGCTTTCATGGTCATAACGTGTTTGATTTCGATAGGTGGTAAGAATACTGCCTACGCAGCGGCTATGGAGAATATCAAGGTAACAGACGTGGATATTAGCACAGATGGACACCTGAGAGGTCTCAAGTGGGGTTGGACGACCACCGGTTATGCCAGTGCGAGCTGTAAGCTTGGCATTCAGTCTGAGAAGTTCTCGACTGGCGATCTCACAAACTTTGGTGATTATCTGAACAGCCATAGGTACAGTGGATGGGCGAGTGCCGAGTCACCTGAAGGCTGCGGATTTAAAGGCTGGATAACAGAGAACTCGTTCTCAAGGAGTTCGGGTACATATGACAGAACGGATATCATTTCCGGAGAGGGAATAGATATGGGTACCACCGGTGTGTATTATCTATATACATGGACATATTACAATGGTTATGTATTCCCTGATATTTACATAGGAAGTATTGATCTGAATGCGGGCAAGATCGTGGACGCCAGCGGTAATGAAATAACATTCCAGATCGGTGGCTTTTCAGGCGGAGGCAATACAGATCCTTCGGAGGAAGAAGTTGTATTCATGAACAATGGATATCCATATGGCAAGAATATGACAAAGAGTTCGATCACTCTCGTTATGGATGTGACAGGGGAAGCTGCAACATATCAGTGGCAGAGCGCAACCAGTAAGCGTGGACCATTTACAGATATTGAAGGTGCAAATGGGAGTACATATACGTTCACCCCGACTCATGGATACTGGTACAGGTGCGTGGTGGATGGCACAGCCAGCAGAGCGGTAAAGACAGTTTTTCCTTCCAGCGACAATGGAATTAAGTGGACAAAGGCGAATGAATGTTGGTATATAAGCAATGGCGTTATGGCTTATATGGCCAATGGTAATGGGTTTGATATTGTTGGCTTGTATACCAAGGACGGAAAGAACTATATGCTTGGAACAAGCTATACGAAAACTTGGGCGATGTATAGCAGAAGCGATGCTGAACCTTCGAGTGAAACCGTATCATCATCATCACCATCAGTGGCAGATCTCACAGCTTTAAGATTGTCATTTGATCCGATGAATACACATGACCTGATCTTCGATGCGGAACTAAAGGAGGGGCAACACTCATTCGCTATAGGAGCTGACGCGAATATTGGAAATGAAATCACAAGCTCTGATAGTGCAGATAAAGCGGTGCTTGCTGCCACTGTCAAGAATGGAGAATTACAGCAGATGGCGATGATGGGAGTTGCTAAAGCGGCGGACGCGACAGATGAGACTCCGTCATTTGTACTTGCACCGATAACACAGGCAAGTTGTTACTGGATCGGCAATTTCAGAGAAAGAAAGATTTTTGCATACAATACTGTCTCGTCAACCTACATAAAGGAAACTGCTGAAATAAATGGCCAGAGTGTTGCATCCTTGGTTGAAGGAACAGATTCGGGATTGACAATGTCATGGACAAATGTTGAAGATGGCGGACATATAGGTTTCAAATTCAGCGTTGGAGCAGTAGCAGATGTAGGCGCTGTTACAGGACAGGTTAATTATATAACAGAAAAGCTGACAGAGCTTGATGGCGATACATCATATATCATCACTGTTGATGGCGAGTCATATGACATTGTGAGTGATATGTATGGTGATATAGCTCTTGAGGGAACAGATGATAACGACGTATCATATAGTTTGTTTGGTAAAAATATAAGTATCAGCAAGAAGGACAGTCAGGATACACCTGCTGATATAACTGTTGCAGCAAGACCGGAGGCACCATCTGCACCGAAGACTCTTGCAGACATACAGAATCCAACACCAGCCGATATGGAAAGTGCTGCAGACGGCGAAGACGTTGAGATAGTAAGCGTGACTGGCGATTCTGTGACTGTAAGCCCGCTTGGCGGACAGCAGTATCAGTATTCGACGGATGGAGCGACCTGGACAGTTCTCGATGATCTGAATGTGTCAGATAATTATGTTATCTCAGGACTTGAAGAGAATCAGAGGGTATATGTTCGCACAAGATACGTGGCTAATACGACAAAACCAGCTTCATTGTGGTCAGATGCCAAGGTAGTCTCACGTGACCTGATCGCCGGAGTAACTGCGGAAGATACAACCTGCACTTATGATGGATTGATACATAGCCCATCTGTTACAATTGCAGATGACCTGGATGGAGCTTCTATCAGTTATTCATTGGCAGCAGATGAGCCGTACACACAGACGGTTCCTGAGCTTAAAAATGCCGGAACATATAAAGTGTATTACCTTGTTACAGCAGATGAGTGTTCACCAGTATTTGGCGATGTGACTGTGACTATCGAAAAGAAAACGATCACAGCGGATAAGGTAATTGTTGATGAAAATGCATATATACAGGGAATCCAGTTCTCAGGATTGCTGGATGGAGATGAACTTGTATATGACGAGGATTATACTGTAGTACTGTGGGACGTTACACCTGGAATAGAGACGGTTGTAACTACATACAGATTTGGGCTTGCAACTACGGGTAATGCAGCCAATTACATACTTCAGAACAAGTCATGGGATATGGTTCATCATCATGACTGGACGCATGAGGTAAAAGAAGGAAGCAGTAACAAGATAATTGCATACTGCAATGAAACTGAGAATCCGGCACACTGCGCATATCAGGGCAGAAACGAGGCGGTCAGCTGTACTGTGACAGCGGAAAGCAGAGCGTATGACGGCACAGAATATGCAGGTGCAGTTGTTAATAACTGGATAACAGAGAAGACCGGAGAGACTGCTGTTACATATTATGAGGGAACAGGTGATACCGATTATCCGGAAAATGAGAATGCGCCGGTAAATGCAGGTACTTATAAGTTTGTTGTGAAGATAGCTGATGTTACGGCTTATGCAGAATTTGAAATACAGAGACTTGATCAGAATGTTGAATTTGATGTAATCGATTACACATTTGGCGACAGTGTAGAGGCTCCAGAGGTTACAGGAGCACAAGAGGATCCTGTTATAGAGTATTACTACACAACAGAGAACAGCAACACGGATGGAACATTGTGGGAGAACTCCAGATCGGCAGATCCGGGCACATATTATATGTATGCCAAGGTTTGTGCTACAACCAATTACAATGAGTATGTAACACAGCCGGTTCAGTTCACAGTTGCAAAGAGAGAAGCTCCGACAGACATAACAGCGGCAGATATTGTAAAGACATATGACGGCAAGGTATATGGAATAACAGTTACAGGTGATATTCCAGAGGATGCGGTTGTGACGTATGGAACTTCTGAGGATGCCTGCGATAAGACTGTAAGTCCGAAGTACAGTCAGGCTTCAGATGAACCATACACTGTATATTATAAGGTTGCAGCAAGGGGATATGACACGATATCCGGACATGCAGCTATCACCATCAGCAGAAGACCACTTGCTGTATCGGGAATCAAAGCTACATCAAAGGCTTACGATGGACAGACAGAGGCAAAGCTTGACTATTCAGGCGTTGTTCTGAATGGTAAGGTCAGCACAGATGTGATTGCAGTTACAGCTACAGGAACATTTGACAGTGCAGATGTGGGAACAGGCAAAACTGTAAGCATCACAGATATAAAGATCAGCGGAAAGACCGCTTCAAACTATGTACTTACAGAAGATGCCCAGCAGCAGACAGCAAAGGCTGACATCACTCCTGCGGGAACAACTCTTACTGTAGGAAAGGTTGGAGCTAAGACATATGGAGGTGCAAAGTTTGCCCTCAATGTGAAGTGCAGTAGAAATGACAAGAAAACATTTACAAGCAGCAATACAAAGGTTGTCAAGGTGGATGGCACAGGCAAGGTAACTATAGTTGGTGCAGGCAAGGCGGTTGTGACAGTATCCGTTGCGGCAAATCAGAACTATAAGGCAGCTGCAGCAAAGGTTGCGATCACGGTAAATCCAAAAGCCATCAGAGTAACTGCAAATGACGCATCTAAGTATGAAGGCAAGAAGGATCCGAAGTTTACATTTACAGCGGAGGGACTTGTTGGCAAGGACAAGCTTACAGGAATTGTTCTCAAGAGAGCTGCCGGTGAGAAGTCCGGAACATACACGATCAAAGTGGGCCAGAAGAAGGGTGCAAATCCAAACTACAAGATAACATTTGCCATTGGACGTCTGGTTATAAAGAAGGCGCCTAGCGTGGAACCAAGTGGATCAGTACTCTTTAAGAAGAGTCTTCCATTCTTTGTTATGAAGGCGAAGGGAAATGCGACAGGAACAAGGATCAACCTGTCATGGGAGAAGTTCAGAGGAGCTACAGGTTATGATGTATACTGGTCGTATTGTACAGGAAAGGATGAATACAACAAGCTTGCAAATGATGCGAAGAATCTTAAGTACGCTGACAATAACCTCAACAACAGACGTGAGTACAAGTACTTCACAGTCGCATACAAGATAGTAAAGGGCAAGAAGGTATATCTTGGAAAGACGAATGTTGTCCATGTTGCCATGGTAAATGCGGCAAAGACCAATGCAGTTTCGATAACTGTCAACAAGAAAGCGGTTGCACTTGCAAAGGGCAAGACTTTCAAGATCGTCAAGAAAGTAAAGCTTGAAGATCCTAAGAAGAAGCAGTTAAATCATCTTCTTAAGAATGAGCTCTACAGAACATCAAACAGTAAGGTGGCTACTGTCTCAACGGCAGGTGTTATCAAGGGTGTTGGCAAGGGAACATGTTATGTATACGCATTTGCGGATAATGGTGTATATGCCAAGATAAAGGTTACTGTGAAGTAAAAGTAAGAGGATAAAATGTGAAGATCTCCACCGGACTGGTCAACGGTCCGGCGGAGATTTTTTAGATTATGGTTGATTATGGTATACCTATTTGCTAAAATTGAGACAATGTGAAAAATTTAATACAAGTAAGGAGAGAAAACAAATGGCACAGACAGTGAGTTTCGATTTTAAGAATGCAAAAGCCATGGCTACAGACGCTGATATAGCAGCAATAAAAGATCAGGTTGTAGCTGCAAAGGCAACACTTGTAAACAAGACCGGTGAGGGAAATGATTTCCTCGGATGGATCGATCTTCCAGTTGATTATGACAAGGAAGAGTTTGCCAGAATCAAGAAGGCAGCAGCCAAGATCCAGGCAGATTCAGACGTACTTGTTGTTATCGGTATCGGTGGTTCTTACCTGGGTGCAAGAGCAGCCATCGAAGCTTTAAGACACAGCTTTTATAATTCGGTTGACAAGTCTATCCGCAAGACACCTGAGATTTATTATGCAGGAAGCAATATCAGCAGTACATACATGGCTCATCTGCTTCAGGTAATAGGCGATAGAGATTTCTCTATCAATATCATCTCCAAGTCTGGTACAACAACAGAGCCAGGTATCGCATCAAGAATCTTCAAGAAGAAGCTTGTTGAGAAGTATGGCAAGGAGGGCGCAGCAAAGAGAATTTACGCCACAACAGACAAGGCAAAGGGAGCTTTAAAGACACTTGCAACAGAGGAAGGCTATGAGACATTTGTAGTTCCTGATGATGTAGGAGGACGTTTCTCAGTTCTCACAGCAGTTGGTCTTCTGCCAATAGCAGTAAGCGGTGCTGATATAGATAAACTTATGGAAGGTGCAGCTTCAGCAAGAAAGGATTGTCTTGCACAGGATTTCGACGATTCAGATGCAATGAAGTATGCAGCAGTAAGAAATGTATTGTACAATAAGGGTAAGTCTATCGAGATACTTGCAAACTTCGAGCCAGCACTCCACTATGTATCAGAGTGGTGGAAGCAGCTCTACGGCGAGAGCGAGGGCAAGGATGGCAAGGGACTTTTCCCAACAGCTACAGACTTTACAACAGATCTTCACTCACTTGGACAGTTCATCCAGCAGGGTTCACAGAACCATTTCGAGACAGTTATCAATGTTGTAAATCCAACGTGTGAGATCGTTATGGAGGCTGAGGACTCAGATCTTGACGGACTTAATTATCTCGCAGGCAAGACAGTTGATTTCGCAAACAAGAGTGCTATGAACGGAACTATCCTTGCACATGCAGATGGCGGGATACCTATCATCCAGATCAACATCGACAAGATCGACGAGTTTACTCTCGGTGAGCTCTTCTACACATTTGAGTTTGCATGTGGTGTGAGTGGATATACTCTCGGTGTAAATCCTTTCAACCAGCCAGGTGTTGAGAGCTACAAGAAGAATATGTTTGCTCTTCTCGGCAAGCCGGGCAACGAGGAGCTTGGCAAGGAGCTTCTTGCAAGAATCAACGGCTAATCCGATCTAATAAAAATACAAACAATACGGGCGTATATGTAATTCCTGATTTCAACATCAAATCCGGAATTGCGTATACGCCTTTTGTTTTGCCAGATGATGCCGTGGGGACGGAGGTGCCTGTCCCCTCCGTCCCCACGTTGTTGATGTATATTTCTTGTAATCGGTTTTGTACAATGTTATACTTATGAAGTGTGTAGGCTTCTGCAAATTGCGCAGCGGTTTATACTAGAAATGCTATACACGCATGACAGGAATAGCGATACTTATTATGGAGACGGAAGGATTAAGGAATAGAACCGATGAGTGAAAAGAGAGATATAAATGGAGTGTATAACCGGTATAGACAGGTGCCTGTGTATCTTATAGGACTTTTCTGTCTGATGACGGTTCTTATGTATTTTGTTGGTATAGGTGCAGGTGTGATTGCAACGATATTCACACTGACATATGGAACGATAGTCGTATTCGTTTTTCTTAGGATGAATCTGCTTGAACGGGATAGATACGTGGAATTTGCCATGGAACATGGCAAGATGCAGAAGGAACTTATCAAGGAATTTCCTGTTCCATATGCCTTGCTTGATGAATCAGGCAAGGTGGTGTGGGTGAATGATAAGTTTTCAGCGATCACGGAGAGCAGCAAGAGAAAACTTATGAAACTCAATATCGTTCAGGTATTTGAGGAGGTAAATGAGGAGAATCTGCCGTATGAGGAGGATGTGACAGAGGGAGAGATCGCATTTAATGGCAGAGAATACAGATACGAGATAAAGAGGGTTCAGGTCAACAAATATGAGCCGATCAGCGAGGAGCATGATGAACAGATGGCTGGTGACGGCGATGATGTGAATGCACAGGGCGCGTCGGAACATACGGATGAAAAAGAGACAGCACATGCCGGAAACGAAAAAAAGCATGGCAAGACGGACACATTCCTTGCGTTCTATATGTTTGATGTGACGATGGTAAATCAGCTAGCTCAAGAGAATCACGATCAGAAGCTGGTTGCCGGTCTCATATATATAGACAATTATGATGAGATATTTGAGTCCCTTGAGGAGGTAAGGCATTCACTCCTTGTGGCACTTGTGGACAGAAAGATCAACAAATACATGGCAAATGTGGATGCCATAGTCAAAAGTCTTGAGAAGGACAAATACATGTTCGTGATGCCTCAGAAGTATCTCGACCAGCTCAAGGAGAACAAATTTGCTCTGTTAGATGAGGTTAAGGCCATAAATATCGGTAACGATCTGCCGTTGACACTCAGTATAAGCCTTGGAACAGATTACAAGAGCTTTATAGAGAATTTTGAGGCCGCAAGATCCGCCATGGAGCTTGCGCTTGGACGAGGCGGAGATCAGGCTGTTGTCAAGTCCGCAGATAGGATAACGTACTTTGGAGGTAAGAGTCAGGGAACAGAGAAGTCGACAAGAGTAAAGGCGAGAGTTAAAACTCTTGCATTTAAGGAATTGCTTGAGACCAAGGAACAGGTTATAATAATGGCTCACAAGAATCCCGACATGGATGCATTTGGCTCGGGAATAGGAATATACAAGATGGTGGCAGCTATGGGCAAGAAAGCCCATATAGTTGTAAATGAGGTGTCATCGGCGATCAGTCCTATATATGGAAGCTTCGCATCGAGCAATGTGTATCCGGAAGATATGATCATTAACAACGATCAGGCCCTGAGCATTGTTGATGATGACACAGTTGTGGTCGTAACAGATGTCAACAATCCGGCTCTTACAGAGTGTGAGGAGCTGCTGGCATATGCTAAGAGCATAGTCGTATTTGACCACCACAGACAGACGAAGAATGTCATAGCGAATGCAACGCTCTCGTATATTGAGCCTTTTGCCTCATCCGCCTGTGAGATGATAGCAGAGATGCTTCAGTATATGGATGAGAAGATTAAGCTCAGACCTACAGAGGCTGATGCTATGTATGCAGGTATCCTCATAGATACGGACAATTTCCTGTCCAAGACGGGAGTCAGAACATTTGAGGCTGCGGCGTTCTTGAAGAGAAGCGGTGCGGATGTCATGCGAGTGAGAAAGATGTTTAGAACGGATATCGAGTCGTACCGACAGAAGGCAGAGGGCGTGAGTCACGCAGAGATGGTTCTGGATGCGTTTGCCATATCCATAATCACCCCAGAGAAAGGTCCGGAGTCGCCCCTCGTTCTGACAGCGAAGATCGCAAATGAGATGCTCAACATAGCGGGAGTCAGGGCTTCATTTGTCATAGCTCAGGTTGGGGATGATGTCAAGATAAGTGCAAGAGCGATAGATGATGTGAATGTACAGATAATCATGGAGAGAATGGGCGGCGGAGGACATGCCAACATAGCGGCAGCCCAGTTTGAAAATGCAAAAGCAGAAGATATCAAGGTAAAGCTTGTTGATCTGTTAAATGAGATGTATAAGGAAGGAGATATATAGATATGAAGGTTATATTATTACAGGATGTAAAGAGCCTTGGAAAGAAAGGCGCAATGGTAGAGGTAAGTGAGGGATATGCAAGGAATTTTATCATTCCTAAGAAGCTTGGACTTGAGGCAACTCCAAAGAATCTGAATGATCAGAAGCTTAAGAAGGCTCATGATGAGAAGGTTGCAGCTGAGAATCTTGCGGACGCAAAGGCTCTTGCGGCAGAACTGGAGAAGTCGTCAGTAACGGTGAAGATAAAAGTAGGCGAGGGCGGAAGATCATTTGGATCGGTGTCCACAAAGGAGATTTCAGACGCCATAAAGAGCCAGCTCGGCAAGGATATAGACAAGAAGAAGATTGTTATGAAGGATTCGATAAAGGCGATAGGAAGCTTCACAGTAAAGGTTAAGCTTCATCCAGAGGTTCAGGCTGAGCTTTCGGTGAAGGTGGAAGAGGCATAGAATGATTTCTCCTGCGATATTATTTATGAAGAGATAAAAGGGGGAAATCCGAATGGAAGATTCATATGCCAAGAAGAAACTGCCATATAATCTGAACGCTGAGAAGTCGGTTATCGGTTCCATGCTCATGGACAGGGATGCCATAGTGGATGCATCGGATATGCTGACCAAGGAAGACTTTTATTATGGACAGTATGGAATACTGTTTGAGAACATGGTGGAGCTCTTCAAAGAGGGCAAAGCCGTGGATATCGTAACCCTCAAGAATAAGCTTGAGGAGAACAATGTGCCAGATGAGGTCATAAGTATCAGTGCGATAGCGGATATCATGGATGCGGTGCCTACATCTGTAAATGCCAAGCATTACGCAGAGATCGTGGCAGATAAGTCGGTCCTCAGAAAGACTATAAAGCTCTGCGAAGAGGTGGAGAAAGACTGCTATCTGGATTCAGAGGGCGTGGATGCTCTTCTGGAGAGAGCAGAGAGCGGAGTGTTCAACCTTATCAAAGAGAGAAACGGTTCAAATAGTTTTGTACCTATAGATAGAGTAGTTATGAATGTAATCGATCAGATCGAGGCTGCATCAAGACAGAACACCAGGGTCACCGGTGTTCCGACAGGATTTATAGATCTTGACAATATGCTCACCGGTCTCCACGGCTCAGAGTTCATTCTGGTGGCTGCGCGACCTGCAATGGGTAAGACTGCATTTGTACTCAATATCGCACATCATGTGGCTGTCAGAAAGAAGATACCTACAGTTATATTCAACCTTGAGATGAGCAAGGAGCAGCTTGTGACACGTATGATAGCAATGGACTCACTGGTTGATTCGCAGAAGATCCAGACCGGACAGCTGGCGGAGGACGACTGGGATCAGGTGCTTGCAAGTTCAGAAAATATCGCTGCTGCACCTTTGTTTATAGAGGATACATCGGCACTCACCATCTCGGAGCTTAGATCAAAGTGCCGTAGACTTAAGAGTAAGAACAATCTGGGGCTCATAATCATCGACTACCTACAGTTGATGAGTACAACAGGAAAGGTTGAGTCGAGACAACAGTTCGTATCTGATATGTCGAGATCCCTCAAGATGCTTGCCAGGGAGCTCGATGTGCCGATCATAGCACTTTCACAGCTGAACCGAGATGTTGACAGGAGACCGGATCATAAGCCGGTGCTTGCCGATCTGAGAGAGTCTGGTTCTATAGAGCAGGATGCCGATGTTGTTATGTTTATTTACAGAGATGATTACTACAATCCGGATACGGATAAGAAGGGAATCTCAGAGATCATCATAGCTAAGCAGAGAAAAGGCGCCACGGGATCTGTGGATCTTGTATGGCTGCAGGAATACACAAAGTTTGCAAACAAGGAGCACTAACAATCTAATATAAAATATCAATAGTTTAAAGGAGATCAGAAATGGTAGTAGAGCCAAGAGTAAAAGATTATATTTGTACAACAGCACATCCGACAGGCTGCGCTCAGAATGTTAAGAATCAGATCGCATATGTGAAGTCAAAGGGCGTTGTAAAGAACGACAATGCTCCTAAGAAGGTTCTTGTGATTGGAGCTTCAACAGGCTATGGACTTGCATCACGTATCGCGGTTGCGTTTGGCTATGGAGCAGACACACTCGGTGTTATGTTCGAGAAGGAGTCGAATGGACGCCGTACAGCCACAGCTGGATTCTACAACACACGTGCATTTGAGGAGGAGGCTCACGCAGCCGGACTCTATGCGAAGTCTATAAACGGAGATGCATTTTCACAGGAGATAAAGGATCAGGTCATCGATACCATCAAGGCAGACCTGGGCAAGGTAGATATGGTAGTTTACAGTCTGGCAGCACCTAGAAGAACAACTGCAGACGGAACAAAGTATACATCAGTGCTCAAGACTGTTGGACAGGAGTATAGCAACAAGACTCTTGTGCTCAAGGACAACACTGTTACAGAGGCACATATATCAGCAGCAAATGAAGATGAGATAAACGCCACCATCAAGGTTATGGGTGGTGAGGACTGGATCGATTGGATGCAGGCGCTCTCAGACGCAGGAGTTCTGGCTGATGATGTCATCACAGTTGCTTATTCATACATAGGACCAAAGATCACATTCCCTATATATGCAGAGGGATCGATCGGCCAGGCGAAGAAAGATCTTTACAAGTCAGCAGATATCATAAATGAGAAGTTCCCTAATATAAAGGCAAAGATCGCTATAAATAAGGCCCTTGTGACACAGTCTAGTGCAGCTATACCTATCGTTCCGCTTTATATCACACTCCTCTATAAGGTCATGAAGGAAAAGGGGCTCCATGAGGGATGTATCGAGCAGATGCAGAGACTGTTTATGGACAAGATCCTGGATGACACTCAGGTTGACGACAACGGATTTATCCGTATGGATGACTGGGAGATGAGAGATGACGTGCAGTCAGTTGTTGCTGAGCACTGGGACACCGTAAACAACGACAATGTTAAGGATATAGCAGATATCGATGGCTACTGGGAGGATTTCTACAACATGTTCGGATTCAGAATCGATGGTGTGGATTATTCAGCAGATGTAGATATCATGTAATATTATATGTATTAAAAAGAATACCCCACAGATTCCCGGAATTTGTGGGGCGTTTTTGTAAGGAGGACAAATGTACAAATATTTATTATTTGACCTTGACGGCACCATCACGAAGTCAGAGGAGGGAATATTCAATTGTATGAAATATGCAATGGACTGGGCGGGTATTCCGTATCCTGCGCCGGAGGTATTTAGAAGCTTTATCGGACCATCGCTGTATGATTCATTTGCAAATACACTTCACATGGACGATGCGCAGGCAAAAGAGATGGTTGCCAAATACAGGGAGAGATATAATGTGATCGGACTATTTGAGGCTGAGGTGTACGATGGTGTGGCTGAGACTCTAGAGAAGCTTAAAAAGAGTGGCTGTATACTTTCTGTTGCCACCAGCAAACCGACAGAACCTACACTTAGGATACTTGAAAAGTTTGGCGTGAGGAAATATTTTGATGTAGTAGTTGGAAGTAATCCTGATGGAACAGGATCAGATAAGAAATTTATTATAACTCAGGTGCTTGAAAGCCTTAAGAAAGATCATGGTCTGACGGAAGAGATGGTGATGTCCGGGCAGGCAGCTATGATTGGAGATAGACGCTATGATATAGAGGGCGGAAAAGCCTGCGGGCTCCAGACAATCGGCGTACTCTATGGCTATGGCAGCAGAGAAGAATTTGAAATTGCAGGAGCAGATCATATAGTAGAAAAACCACAGGAAATATTGAATCTATAGAAGACAGAAAACGAGCCTATATGTATGTGATCGGTAGTGATAAAAAGTGATCATATACATACAGGCTCAATATTTTTATATGTATTAGGCGTGACGTGCCCTGTAGTATGGTCATTTCCTGACGTTAGATAGGTAGCCAAAGAACGCGCCAATTATACCGCCTATTATATGGGTAAGATTGGACACATTGTCCTTGATAAATACCCCATCCACGATTTGTCCACCTATATAGAGGATTGTAACAAGGATAAAAGTGAGAGGTATGGAGCCATCCTTTATACATGCAAAGGATGATAGCAGTATATACGCAAATACGACACCACTCGCACCGAGAAGTGCTGTGCCTGGGAAGAATATAAAATGAACTATTCCCGTCACAAAAGCAGTGGTCACTGTCACGATAAGCAAGTCGGCTGAACCGTATTTTTCTTCGAGAAGCGGACCTATCACTAGAAGCAGTGTCATATTGTTGATGAGATGGCTCCAGCTTGCGTGTCCCAACACGTGAGTAAACATTCTCACATATGTGAGTGGGTTAGTGAGCGGTGAGCGGTAAACCTCAAACAGCAGAAGATTGCTTTTCCCGTTTGTCAGGCAGTTGAGCAGATATGCGGCAAGGCATATGAGTGTGAAACTTAAGACGACCGGTGAATTAAAAGATATCCGCAATATAGTCTTTTGCTTAGTTTTTGCCATAAGTATGGTTCTCCATTTGTTTTTGCATTCAGACAATGGCGCGAAGCGACTCTGATTCGTCTGTTAATTTATGCGTCGTAATCTGGCATGTCGTTAAAATACATCTTGAGGAAGTTGGTGCTGTTCTCAAGAATCCTCATAGTGGAAGGAAGCGGTACGGCTATGAGATCATTGAATACATACTCACCTGCAGCGGAGTCTATTTCGTGTCCCATCTGTGTTTCGTTGTGAGTGTAGTCGGCATTAAATCCACCGTATTTGTTGCCTCTGGCATCAAGCCTGATCCATTTTTTTAGATCCGGGTGATATACAGCGTTCAGTGCATGCATGGCTAGTTTTCCACCCTTGTGCTTTATCCTTATATAACAGAAACCGGTGTAGAAATTATTTGCTCTGAGCAGTGCTGCCAAAAGATTTGCTTTTGAATAACTAATTCCGGTTCGTGCTTTCAGAACATCTGAAGCGCTTATCGTTATAATCGTAAAATTGCTGTCGTAAGTGTGAGAAATTTCATCCCGGACAAAATAATAACATGCCTGTATGATCTCATCGCTGCTTTTGCAACCTTCCGCAAGTTCTTTTGCCTTGGCAGCGACGATAGGATTGTCATAATCTACATATTTGTCATATTGTAAATATGCTGAATCCTTATTTCTCTGAATTAGTTGCATTGTGTCATCTCTCCTTTATTACTTGGAATATATAGAACTTCAGATAGTAAGATTCATCTGCAGCCCATAATATTGGGTGGTCAGGAGCCTGTGTACGAAATTCAACCTGGCGGAGTCTGACATGAGAATTCATGGCAGCCTGCTTGATCGTCTTTGTAAACAGTTCGAAATCCATAAAATGTGAACATGAACATGTAGCTAAAAAACCGCCATCCCTGACGAGCTTCATTGCACGTAAATTAATCTCGCGATACCCTTTTACTGCGTTCTTTATTGAATTTCTTGACTTTGTGAATGCGGGTGGGTCAAGTATTACCACATCAAACTTTTCACCCTTTGATTCCAACTCTGGAAGAAGATCAAATACATCTCTGCATTCAAATGAAACAGTATCCTCAAGTCCGTTGAGTACTGCATTTTCTCTGGCCTGAGCTATAGCAAGCTCTGAAGCGTCTACTCCCAAAACGCTTGAAGCACCTGCTATGCCTGCGTTAAGTGCAAATGAACCTGTGTGAGTAAAACAATCAAGTACCTTTGCACCCTTACATAATTTCTGAATAGCAAGACGATTATACTTCTGATCCAGAAAGAATCCGGTCTTCTGACCATCCTTCACATCAACAATATATCGAACGCCATTTTCATTTATGTGAACATTGGTGTCAAATTCATCACCAATAAATCCCTTGTACGTCTCCATCCCCTCGTGTTTTCTGACCTTTGCATCGCTGCGCTCATAAACACCCGATATTATTATACCATCATTTTTGAGTATATTTTTTAAACTATTTATTAACAAATTTTTAACTTTGTCGATTCCGAGAGCGAGAGACTCTACTACAAGCACATTTTCAAACTTGTCTATGACTATGCCGGGGAGAAAATCTGCTTCTCCGAATACGATCCTGCAGCTACTGGTGTCCACCGTTTTCTTTCGGTAATCCCAGGCATCCTGAAGACGTTTAGTGAAAAATGCCTCATCAATCTCTGTGCTGGCATCCCTGGTGAGCATTCTCACGGTTATCTTGGAATAGGTGTTGATAAATCCCTTACCAAGATGATATCCGTCAAAATCGTTTACCATCACAATATCGCCGTTTTCAAAGTTTCCCATTATGGAATCAATTTCGTTGTCAAATATCCAAGCGCCTCCGGATTTGAGAAGCCTGCCCTCACCCTTTTTCAATGTAACAATCGCACTCATCGTCGATAGCCCTTCTTTCTATATATTGGTCATTCTTATTGCAAAGTTATATGTGCTGTCAACATATAAAATATATTTTACCATATTTAAATACTAAATCTCAATACAGCACTTTGGACTTTGCGGTTGGAGTGACAGAATAAAAAATGATAGTTAACAGAAATGTAACAAAAAACATGTAAAAAAGTTATACTTGTAAAAAATATGTAACACGTGTATACTACGTGTGGAAAATATTACATATGAAAATACAGGTAAATTATCATATTTTATGAAGGAGAGCGAAGAAATGAGTACAAAATCAAGAAATGCAGGAGCATATTCTGTACAAAAGAGATTCGTGTGTGCGGTATTGGCATGCGCAGTGGTACTGTCAACTTTCTTTTCCGGCAATATGAGCGTGCTGGCTCAGAATGCGCAGGAGAGGCAGGAAGGATCACAGGATTCACTTGCATCTAATTCAGATGCGGATAAGTCTGGTATTTGTCAGGAGGATGACGGTTACAGGTTCTATATATGTGGAACTGCGGTGACAACTCCGGGCTGGACAAGCTCAGATGGCTATGAGGTTTACGTAGATAGAGATGGCTATGTAGCAAAGGTTTACAACCTCCAGGATAATAAACTTGAGCTTTATAGTGGAACAACTATCACAACAGCGGCAAATACAGAATGCGTGCTGAGTGATGGCTACAACTATCTATTTAACATTGATGGTGTGAAAGTAACGGATCCCGGTTGGAAGCTGGCTGGAAACAGTAAGTATTATTTGGATCAGAATGGACAACTCACAGAGAAGTATACAAGATCTGGAGATATCATAAAGCTGTATGGAGACAGCACAGGCAGTGGCAATTGGCAAATGTATACCAGCACATGGAGAAATGCTGATGGTATGAGATTCTATGTTGATAAAAATGGAACCTGCATCAAGTCATATTCAGAGAAACTCCGAAGAATGAAGCTTCTCAAGAACGGCAGACTTGTACTTGCCAGCAATCAGGTTGTCACCATGAATGATGGCATGGAGTACTATTTCAATGCAAAGGGAATCAGGGTTAAGAAGGCAGGATGGTATTCAACGAATAACGGAATGAACGTATGTACTGATTCCCAGAGCAAGGTGATCGGAAAGATAAATAAAAGTGGCGGCGTGTACAGATTTTACAAGCTGAATTCAAATGGAACCCAGTGGGTGATCCAGAAAAATATGTGGAAGAGTGTAGGTTCTAAACTGTATTATTTCAGCGGTAATGGAAAGGCTATGGTTGTATATAATTCATCGATAAAGACATTGTACAGATATTCAGCAAAGTCAAAGAGATACATTCCGGTAAAGAACGAGGTCAATAGACTCAACGGGAAATATTACTATTTCTACAACAGCAAGGGAGTGAGGTCCACAAGTAAGGGCTGGAAAAAGGCAAGTTCACATACATACTATTATGTTGGTTCAAAGGGCTACATGACATCCAAGTACGTGGTTTCGGGTGCGACCAGAAAACTCTACGACTACAGCTATTCAGCAAAGAAATGGGTGGCTCAGAAGAACAAGTGGCGCGTGGTAGACGGACAGAAGTACTACTTTAACTCAAAGGGCATAGCAACTGTACAGTTTGTGACAGCCAGCCAGAAGGGATATGTGCTCTCAAAGGGCAAATGGGTTCTTGTGAAGAGATCGATAAAGAGAATCGGAGGATCAAACTTTTATTTTGACAGCAAGGGAGTCAGAGTAAAGAAGGCAGGTGTATACAAGACAGCAAATGGTTATCTTGCATATGTCAACAGGAAGGGTGTCGTATATAAGAGAGAGTACAACCTGGAGGTCAAGAGATATTACACGATCGATCTTGGAAATGGAAGATCAACAAAGGTTTATGGATATTATGATCTTGGCGCGGCTAAAAGACTGATGGCAGAGGTAAATGCCCACAGAAACGAAAACGGTCTTTCTTCACTTACGGTGTCGGCGTCAATGACAGAGACCGCTACGACCAGAGCGAAGGAGATCAGCAACACATACGGACATTACAGACCGAATGGAACACTCTGCATAAATTCTATGTATGAATTGTTCGGAGAGAATCTGGCGTGCGGCTTCAGCGAGGAGGATCTTGTGTTCAGAGCATGGACAAAGTCAACTGCCCACGACAGAAATATGCTGGATACATCATACAGAACTATGGGGGCTGCTGTCTTTATCGCACTTGATAGAGACAAGGAGGGCTTCAAGAGATATTATGTGCTGACATTTGGAAAATAAATGTAAAATAAGCAAAAAATTATCAGAATAAAGATGTCATAATGAGCTCTAAAAGGCCTAAATTAAATTGAATTATGTTTCAAAATAGAGTACCATACATAATAGATAGTAGTTGGTCGGATATGGAATGGCTGGCTAGTTTTGGAAATGGAGATTGTGTGTGGGTTTCATATATTCGTCTTTAAATAAATGTGACAGCGAGAGCTGGTCGCAGTTTGACAATAGAATAACGAGGATGCTTCCATTTGTGACGGGTATGGCATATTTTGATCTTAGAAATTATGATGTCCGGACAGGTGAATTTGGTGCATATGCAGAGTGGGACAGAGAACTGGAAAGCTTGCTCGGCTATGAGCTTCCAGATGGTGGATATTTTGTGAAAGCAACTATAGCCCAGGCATACAGGCTTCATGGGCTTGGATGTGGCCTGCCGGTGTATATGAAACTGATATCACTCAATGGAAAGTTATATCCATATAGAACATACGTCATGATGGAAGGAAGACCGTACAGCCTTGAATTTGGTGGTGGCGAACTGATGCCGATAGATGACCGATATGTTGAACTTGGATGTGCGGCGGCGAAGGAGACTCAGCTAGAGGCTGTCTCTGCGGGAACGGGCAGCAAGAGATTTATGAGAAATGGCAGCCAGCGACTTACATTAGGTGGCAGTCAGCGATTTGCATTAGGCAGCAGCCAGCGATTTGCATTAGGCGGCAGCCAGCGATTTGCATGGAACGGAAGTCAGATGAGACGGTTGTTCGGCAGTCAGGGCGGTTTTCGATATCTTACGGGAAGCCAGTACAGAACGGTAGGCAGCAGCCAGCGATTTGCGTGGAACGGAAGTCAGATGAGATGGTTGTTCGGCAGTCAGGGCGGTTTCCGATATCTTACGGGGAGCCAGTACAGAACGGTAGGCAGCAGCCAACGATTTGTGTTAGGCAGCAGTCGGAGATTCAGCATGGCGGCGCGGGATAACGCGCCTTGCCGAGTGCAGAACGCCATAGATTCCACAAGGGTAAGTCAGGAACTGCTGATGGAGTTCCCTCAGGAGTGGCAGCTTATCAATAAGTGCAGAAGACCTGAGAAAAGGATCGGCGGAAATGCCAAATTTGGATATGGACTGGATCTGATCTAGGCTTGATCTAAGCCATGGAGGATATATGAGAAAAATAGAAGGTTTTCATACATTGTGGACAGCCCCTTATTTTAAACAGAATACAGAAGATACATACAGCATGCAGGATTATGAGCTTTTGACCATGATCCTGTCTGCTCTTATGTGGAGAAAAATGAATGGTCCTATCACACTTTACGGTGATGAAAGGGCCATTGATTATGTTGAGAGACAGGGGATAGCTCATATATGGAATGGCGGCATAAAAGAGATAGATGTGCCAGATCGCGTGTCGCCCCGGGTGTTTTGGGCTGCAGGTAAACTCTACGCATTGAAGAAAGCGAAAATGCCGGCGGTCATGGTAGATCTTGACCTAATTGTATGGAAAAATATAGAAAAATATATAGAGGGGACGAACATATGCGCGATACATAGGGAGGGGATATACCCAGATGTGTATCCTGGCAGAGAGTTCTTCAACATGAAGGATGGCTATGCGTTTGATCCCGGATGGAGTTGGGATGAGCCGCCGGTGAATACGTGTATGTTGTACATGGCGGATGAACAATTTAAGAACTATTATGTGGACAGCTCCATAAACTTCATGGAGAATTGTAGAGAGACTGAGGAAAATCTGTGCCACATGGTGTTTGCAGAGCAGAGGCTGCTGGCGATGTGCGCTGGACGAGAAGGCAAGATAATATCATCATTTTTCCCGGAAGCGGCGGATATAGAGGGGCAGGATGTGTTCACCCATTTGTGGGGCTATAAGAATATACTGAAGTTTAATTTTCAAAAGAGAGTGGAGTTTAACGATCGTCTATGTGAACGGATAGAGAGGGAATTTCCAGAGGAGACGGTCATAAGGGAGTTAAATGTTTGTAGATAAGGTGCTAAAGAAAATCCCCAGGGAGATATATATCTATATATTATGGGGGATAGTGGTCGGGGCGGTAAATCTGGGGTCTACCTGGATTTTTATGTCAAAATGTGGGATAGATCCGGTGAGAGCTAATTTTCTGGCATGGATTCTGTATAATTTCGTTTCGTTTATAACAAATAGAAAATCCGTATTCCACACAGCTGCGGAGACTGCATGGGAGTTTATAAAGGAGCTGCTGTCATTTTATGTGAGCCGTATATTTACACTGATCGTAGAGGAGGGGCTCATATACATACTGGTGGACAGACTGCACCTGTGGGCGATGGGAATAAAGACATTCACGTCCATATTAGTGATAATTTTGAACTATTATATAAGCAAAAAATTCATATTCAGGAAGATAAAAGAGAGACTGTAATAGGCATTTGCCGAGAAATGTTTATCGAAATTTAATAGAAAAACATGCATACAATTACTTCCAAACATTTTATAGTTGGGGTATAATATAAAAATATGTAAGTGTAAATTAGACAATTCAAGGAGATAAGTATGAAAAAGAGAGTAGTAATAACAGGTATAGGAGCCATAACTCCAGTCGGCAACACAGTTGACGAGTATTGGAATTCACTCAAGGAGGGAAAACATGGTTTCGGACCTATCACGCAGTTTGATGCTTCGGCATACAAGTGCAAGCTTGTAGGCGAGGTAAAGAACTTTGTTGCAAAGGATTACATTGATCCAAAGTCTGCAAGACGTATGGCAAGATTCACACAGTTTGCTGTCAAGGCAACACAGGAGGCCATGGCAGACTCAGGACTTGATATGAGTAAAGAGGATGCATACAGAGTTGGTACATGTATAGGATCGGGTGTTGGCTCACTTCAGGAGCTTGAGAATGCATATGGAACCATTCTCACAAAGGGACCTCTTCGTGTGAGCCCATTTGTAGTTCCTATGATGATAAGCAATATCGCAGCAGGTAATGTTGCTATCCAGTTTGGTCTTAAAGGAAAGAGTATAGATGTTGTAACTGCATGTGCATCAGGAACCAACAGCATCGGTGAGGCATTTAGAACAATCCAGTACGGTGACGCTGATGTCATGGTAGCCGGTGGATGTGAGGCGGCAGTTTCACCTATCGGTATATCAACATTTGACTCACTCACAGCACTTACATCATCAACAGATCCTGACAGATGTTCAATCCCATTTGACAAGGACAGAAGCGGTTTCGTTCTTGGTGAGGGCGCAGGTATAGTTGTACTTGAGGAGCTTGAGCATGCAAAGGCAAGAGGAGCAAAGATATACGCTGAGCTCACAGGATATGGCTGTTCAAGTGATGCATATCACATCACAGCACCTGAGGAGTCAGGAGAGGGTCCTGCAGTTGCAATGACAAATGCTGTCAAGGATGCAGGCATTCCAATGGATGCAGTTCAGTATATCAATGCCCATGGTACAAGCACACATCTCAACGATCTTGTTGAGACAAGAGCTATAAAGAAGGCATTTGGAGATCATGCAAAGGATATCAAGATCAACTCAACAAAGTCTATGACAGGACATCTTCTCGGTGCAGCTGGAGCCATCGAGGCTATTGCCTGTGTCAAGAGTATAGAGGAAGGTTACATTCACAGAACAAGAGGTCTTATCGAGAGCGAGGAGGAGCTTGATCTGGATTACTGTAAGGAGCCATGTGAGATGGATGTCGATGTTGCAATAAGCAACTCACTTGGATTTGGCGGACACAACGCATGTATCGTTTTACAGAAGTATAAGGAGCAGTAAAAATCATGTTATTTATCAAAAAGAAAGCAAAGGATGCCGAGATACTTGCAGCGAAGGCTGCAGAGGAGACAAAAGCTGCTGAGGAAGTTCAGGAAGCACCAAAGATTGAATTTGTAAAGTGTCCTAAGTGTGGAAAAGAAGTTGAGAAGGAAAGAGTTAAGAATGCAAAGTACATCTGTTACGAGTGTGGTTCTTACTTTAGGGTAAAGACCAAGAACAGAATAAAGATGGTCACAGATCCTAAGTCATTTGAGCCATGGTTCGAGGATATGCCAAGCTCAAATCCTCTTGGAACTGAGGGATATGAGGAGAAAGTCGCAGCTGCACAGGCGAAGACAAACCTCAAAGAAGCTGTTACTATAGGAAAGGCAACCATCAATGGTGAGCCTGCAGTGATCGGTGTGTGCGATGCCAGATTCCTTATGAGCAGCATGGGATATGTAGTTGGCGAGAAGATAGCGAGAGCGGTCGAGAGAGCGACAGAGGAGAAACTTCCGGTATTTATGTTCTGTTGTTCAGGCGGTGCACGTATGCAGGAGGGAATCATTTCTCTTATGCAGATGGCAAAGACATCGGCTACATTTAAGAAACATTCAGATGCAGGTCTTTTGTATGTATCGATCCTTACTGATCCTACCACAGGTGGTGTGACAGCCAGCTTTGCAATGCTTGGAGATATCATCCTTGGCGAGCCGGGAGCCCTTGTTGGATTTGCCGGACCTAGAGTTATAAAGCAGACTATAGGACAGGAGCTGCCTGAGGGATTCCAGAGATCAGAGTTCCTTGTAGAGCATGGAATCATAGATGGAATAATCACAAGAGATAAGATGAAGGATACCATGTATGAGCTCATAGTTACACATAAGCAGAGACAGGGATATGCGAACTTTGATCAGACTGATAGTGACGAGAAGTTTGATATCAGTGAGATCTTGAAGGAGAGACTCAAGGATGACGAGCCGAAGACTCCATGGGAGAAGCTTAGAGGTGCACGTCAGATGAGCAGACCATCGGGATTTGATTATGTGAAGTATATCTGTGATGATTTCCGCGAGATCCACGGAGACAGAACAATGAACGATGACAGAGCCATCGTAGGTGGCATAGGTCATATAGACGGACAGCCTGTGACGGTCATATCACAGGTTAAGGGTGCGTCCATGGCTGAGTGTATGGAGAGGAACTTTGGTATGCCGCTTCCAGATGGTTATAGAAAGGCTCTTCGTCTGATGAAACAGGCAGAGAAGTTTGGCAGACCGATAATAACTTTTGTAAATACACCTGGTGCGTTCTGCGGACTTGAGGCTGAGGAGCGAGGAATGGGTGAGGCAATAGCAAGGAATCTTTATGAGATGTCATCACTCAAGGTTCCTGTTCTTTGTATCCTTATCGGAGAAGGCGGCAGTGGCGGTGCACTTGCGCTTGCAGTTGGCAATGAGGTATGGATGCTTGAGAATGCAACATATTCCATTCTTTCGCCAGAGGGATATGCGTCTATTCTCTGGAAGGATAGCAACAGAGCTGAGGAGGCTGCAGAGGTTATGCAGATCACAGCTCAGGATCTCAAGAGACTGAACGTTATCGAACAGGTCGTACCGGAATATGGCGGAGCGGATGACGACTCAGTTCCATATATAGGTAAGTACCTCAAGATGAACATTAAGGAATTCCTGAAGAAGTATTCAAATAAAACTCCTGAGGAGATTGCGCAGGACAGATATGACAGATTCAGAAATCTTTAATTATTTATAGATATATTTATAAAGAGATATTCAAGGCATTTTCTAAGTGAGAATTTATCTTGCTGGGAAATGCCTTTTGTTAATGCATGTATTGAAGATGTCCGCTTTTTTTGGTACACTCTAATATATATGGCTTCGAAGCTGGCATGAATTGGAGGATGGCTTATGAAAAAACAGATGAAGGTGACTTTGATTGTGATAGTTGCGGCGATAATTGTGGCGGCAGCTATATATATTGTCAGATATATTAAGAGTGGTAATGATCTGCTGACGCCGGTTGGCACAAGGGCAGAGTTTGTTGGCGATACGGACAAGTATCCGTCTATGCTCCGCACAAAGGGAGTGCAGATAGTGAATGCAGAAGGCGAGCAGGTTGTGCTAAAGGGTGTCATGGTTCCTGAATCCCATAGATTATATGATGAGAAGAATTTTGATGAAGGATTCTATAAGAAAGTATTTGATATGGGCGGAAATGTTATCCGAGTTCCAGTTGATCCTGCAGAGTACAAGAATGATGATTATTATATGTGGAGATACCTGGATAGGATAGTCACCTGGGCAGGAGAAAGTGGCAAATATGTTATTATTGACTGGGATTATACAGGCAATCCTATAGATGGCAGCGGAGATGAGATGCCAGACATTTCAGAGAATCCGCTTGACTATTCAGCAGAGTTCTGGAAGAATACAGCAGAGTACTTCAAGAACACGCCGAATGTTATCTTTGAGATATACAATGAACCGGTTGGAATGAGTGATTCAGAGTGGAAGAGATGTGCAGACAGCCTTATAGGAGTCATCAGGGATGCGGGCGCAAAGCAGCTCATCATAGTTGGAAGTCCGGATTATTGTTATGATCTTGGATGGCTCGATGAACTCGGTGAGACAAACAACAACAACACAGCATTTGCAGTACATGTGTATCCTGACAAGGTGTTCTGGCAGAAGTTTATTTCCGGATATGTGACGAGCTACCCTATCATAGTAACTGAGTGGGGATATACGGATGATGATGTGAAAGCGAAGAATGAGAAGCTTAAGGGAACGAGGAATGTCTTTGGAATAAAGTTTTCTTCGTATCTGAAAAAACATAATGTTGGTTGGGTAGCGAGCAGCTATGATTACAAGACGGAACCATCGATGTTCAAAAAGAACTACAAGAATAAGACAAAGTGGGGCGAATTCGTGGCAGAGCTGTTAAGCGAAGATGAATAAAACGGAAAGAAACATAACGAAAAGATATCCGGGGTATATGATCGTTAGGCTGTAGATAGGGCTGAGGATATCAGAATAAAGATTGAAAAGATTTACTAAGGGAGAATAAATTAATGGCAATAAGAATAATGGGAACAGGCAGCTGTCTGGCAGAGAGAGAAGTATCCAATGACGAGTTATCAAAGTATGTAGATACATCAGATGAATGGATATCTTCCAGAACGGGAATCAAGAACAGAAGGATAGCTGTGACGGAGACTACGACCAGCATGGCTGCTGAGGCTGCGCTGAAGGCTCTTGAGATGGCAGGAAAGGCTGCTGAGGATGTGGAACTTATAGTTCTTGCTACAGTGACACCGGATTATTATACGCCAAGCGGGGCATGTCAGGTGCAGGCAGCTATAGGTGCTGATAAGGCGATTGCCTTTGATGTGAATGCCGCATGTTCTGGATTCGTATTTGCGCTGAATATTGCAAAGATGTATATAGAGACAGGGTTCGTGAAGAATGCTCTGGTGATAGGCTCGGAGACACTGTCCAAGATCCTAGACTGGAACGACAGGGGCACATGCGTGCTGTTCGGTGATGGCGCAGGAGCTGCGTATGTAGAAGAGTCGGATAAGGGAATAATAAGTATTGTTCAGGGATCCATTGGCAAGAAAGGTATGGTACTCAACTGCGAGAGCAGAAAGACAAACAATCTGTTTATAAATGAAGAGGTAAAGCCTGACTATCTGTATATGGATGGACAGGAGGTGTATAAGTTCGCGGTCAGACAGTGCCCAAAGTGCCTTGTTGAGGCACTTGACAAGGCTGGCATGACGGCGGATGATGTGGACTATTTCGTACTTCATCAGGCAAATGTAAGGATTATAGAGTCAGTTGCCAAGAGACTCAAGGCGCCGCTTGAGAAGTTCCCTACAACACTTGATTACACAGGTAATATGTCAGCTGCAAGCGTTCCTGTACTTCTTGATCAGCTCGTAAGAGAGCATGGATTGAAGCGCGGTGACAAGATCGCCATGTCTGCATTTGGCGCAGGACTCACATACGGCGCAGTTGTCATGGAGTGGTAGGTCAGCAGCTATACTGCCTCAATTCCTTGCGCAGCTCCTTGTAGTTGGGGAGAGCCCTCTCCACTTCAGCCCAGAACAATGGCGAGTGGTTCATCTGCTTTCTGTGGCAGAGCTCGTGGACCACAACATAGTCGATGAGCTCGGGGGTGGTAGTCATGAGCATGCAGTTGAAATTCAGGTTGCCTGATGAACTGCAGCTTCCCCACCTTGTCTTCTGATGGCGGATGGTTATGCGACCGTATGTCACGCCGATGATAGGCGCGAAGTGTTTTACACGTTCTGGTATGACGATGGAGGCCTTTTGCGCAAGCGCGGCAAGTTCCGAGCCTGAAAGAGGTTTGCGAGATGTGTCCGCTGCCTGACTTTCTAGCCGTTCCTGCATTATGGTGAGGTGGTCAGTTATCCATTTATCTTTAGATGCTACAAATGCCCGAATCTGTGAATCGAGCATTTTTTGCGGTGCCCGGACCTTTATCTGCAGGTCTGGGCTTATCTCTATGCATATTGATTTTCTGTTGCTTCGGATCACTGTATATTCAAGATGATCGAAGTTCTGCGTATGGTTGTTATCCATGATAAATTCCTATTTATAGAAATATTTTGCAAGCTTTGTGATTTATATCAGGGCTATAAGACCGATTTTACCTCTCGTCTATAGGCACATAAGACTTTGGCTCTACAAGGCTTGGATAAGCAGGCCGCATGATCTTGTAGCTGTTGACAAGTTCTTCCATGCGGTGAGCACTCCAGCCAACCACACGTCCGATGGCGAACAGCGGTGTGTACAGTGCGTAAGGAATCTTGAGCATCTTGTAGAGGAGACCACAGTAATAGTCGATATTTATACATACACCCTTGTATATCTTGCGCTCCTCGGCTATAACTTCAGGGGCGACTCTTTCGATGAGTTCATAGAGCTTAAATTCATCCTTTTCGTGTTTTTCCTCGGCGAGCTTTTCAACGTATTCCTTTATGATTAAGGCGCGCGGATCTGAGAGTGAGTAGATAGGCTGTCCCATTCCGTATACAACACCAGACCTGTCAAATGCTTCTCCTCTGACGATCTTTCTGATATATTCCTTAACCTGTGTTTCATCTGTCACATCCTCAACATTGTTGTGGATATTCTTCATCATCTCCATAACCTTGAGGTCTCCGCCTCCGTTAAGAGGCCCCTTGAGGGAGCAGAGAGCGGCAGCGACCGTCGCATATGTATCTGATCCAGAGGATGTCACAACTCTTGTCGTAAATGTTGAATTGCTTCCACCGCCGTGCTCCATGTGGAGAACAAGCGCAAGGTCGAGAACCCTGGCCTCAAGCTGGGTATATTTTCTATCTGAACGGAGCATGCTCAGTATGTTCTCAGCAAATGAAAGCTTAGGGTCAGGCTTGTGTATGTAGCAGCTTTTTCCGAGTTCGTAATGTCTGTATCCCTGGAATGAATACACGGCAAGACGAGGAAATACACTTATGATCATAAGGCACTGCTGGAGAACGTTGTCCAGAGAGATGTCCGTCTCTGATTTGTCATATGATCCAAGGGCAAGGATACTCTTGGTCATATTTGAGATGATATCCTTTGTTGGGTTCTTCATGATGACATCCTGAATAAAGTTGTGAGGAAGATCGTATGCCAGATTGAGTACCTGCTTAAACTGGGAAAGCTCGTCTGCGTCTGGAAGTTTGCCAAATAGCAAAAGGTATGTGCATTCCTCGAATCCATATCTGTTTTCCGACATAAAGCCATCTATGAGCTGACGTATCTCGTATCCTCTATAGTAAAGTTCACCGTCGATTGGTATGAGTTTATCGCTGTCCGGCTTGTAGGCGCGGCTCAATGAAATATTGGTAATTCCAGCGTTGATCCCAATGCCGTTCAGGTCGCGAAGACCGCGCTTTACACCGTATTCTTCGTAGAGATTATTGTCTATTGAATCACTCTCTACGCATAGTCCTACGCGGGCTTTTGTAAATGAACTAAGGTTATTGATTGACATAAAAATGCTCCTTTCGAGTAAACTTACTGTAAATTATCGCACTTATTTGCTTCTATTGCAACTTATTTGCTGTCATTGCAATGTGAAATGATTGTATGCATGGGAATTATTATGTATAATGGATAAATAAATGTGTTGCGGTACGTGGGAGCCGCGGAGGAGGCATAAATTGGCAGATAAAGAAAGTAAAGCTGATAATAGTAAAGTGCGAGACAGTAAAGTGCGTGATAGAGAAATACGCGATAGAGAAATACGTGTAGATAGATCGACAATGAACAGATCAGATACGACAGGAAACAGACAGCGTAGCCGATCAGCAAGCTCAAGACCTCAAAGTGCAACTGCTGTTCAGAGAACAAGAACCAGTACAGGAAGACCGCTGGACAAGGAGAAGACACGGGGAGACCATCCTGCGAAGGGCACACAGAGCAGGACGGTGCGCCAATCCAATGCGGTCCATACATCCGGTGCGAAGAGTAATAGTGGTGTCAAAAGGAGTGATTTAAAGACTCGTTCAAAGACTTATAAAAAAACCAATAAAAAGAAAAACAATGTAAGATTAAACCCTAAGACAGTTATTCCGGCAGCGATCATATTGGGAATTCTGCTAGCCCTGGTGATAACGCTTATAATGAGAGCAAGATTGCTCAAAGTTCATCAAATTTCACAGGATTACAATATGGGGGATACATTTGATATAAAGAACTTTTTTGAAGCGTCAAGTGTAGATACTTATATCGAGTGCGATTCAAATGATTTTGTACCAGATAAGCTGGGAAAGTATAAAGTAAAATTCACAGTCAGAAGAGGAAAGCTGTCCAGCAGGAAAACAGCAAAGATAAATGTGGTGGATGAGGTTAATCCTTACATATCCGGTCCGGATGAAATAGAAGTTAAGGTGGGACAGGATATAAATTGGAGTGATTATTATACTGTTACAGATGCTGATCCTGATATTCAGAGCAAGCTCACTTCGGTGAAAGACTTGGACACAGGAAAGGCAAGAGCCGTAAATGCGACACTGACGGTCGCAGATTGGGCAGGCAATACTGCATCAAAGAATATAACCGTAGTGGTTACTGATGGAGACGTAGCTAATTAAATACAAAAAGTGCATTGCACATCGGTTCCGATATATTGGGATTATTCCAAATGCCGTATAGATGTGCAATGCACTTTTTTATGCTTTTATATTTCTTATTGTTCTGTATTTATGAAAGAGGCGGCTTTCTGAGCTCGTCGTCAAGCTCAGAATTGTCGACCACAGTTGTTTTTGTTTTTTTGACCTTATCTTTTTTCTTACTCTTGGTTCTTTTGCGAATATTCTTAAAGAGAGATACGATAAGTAAGAGTATGACACCGACGCTTATCAAAACGACGGAGAGGCCATATCTGTCAAGTATCATGTCTAAAAAGTTGTAACTGGACTTTTCCCATAATCCATCAGCTTCGAGATCCTGTTGAACCTTCGTGAGACAATATTCTGTGCCGTTACAGGATGGAATTCCAGGGACTCTGTCTGGGATGGCAGTCAGGTTAGAAGCCTGCGAATCCGTAATGTTGAAGTACTTGTATGACAGTGCCTCTTTGCCAGTGGTGGTAACAGGATCGTCAAGACCAAGGTTTATGAGATACCATTCCCCGCCGAGATATACTGCATTCCATGCACAGTTGTTAATGTAGTTCTCATCTTTTAATTTCTTTTGTGTTTCTGCTGAATCATCGAGAAGATCAGAATTCTGTCCCTCAATATATATGCAAGGTACATCAATATAATCCATTACAGCTTTAAATGCTTTGGCGTAGCCGTATGTAACTGCTTTCAGGTATTGCGAACTGAAAACACCATCTGCTGTGTATGCATATATGTTATCATTGTTCCTGCTTGTGATATTGTCTGCATAATAGACTTTGTTGATGATGGCGTTGTGGATCAGATATACCTTTTCATAATCCTTTGCGTTTTCACTTAGTGTAGCTGCGTAAGTTTTTACTGCAAGGTCGAAATTGTTGACATACACTATTCGCGAGTCACCATTGGCATACAGTGAATAACATTCAACTGTCAGCAACTGGAATTTTAATTCTCCGGATGAAGATGCCTTACATTCGTAGCTGTCAGACATCCAAAAATATTCCGGATGATCGGCCAAAACCGCGTTCATAACCTGGCGAAGACCATCGTTGCCGATAACTTCCCAGTCTTTATTGCTTATCGACAGTGTAAATGCTGTGTAATAGCCACCATCCTGATATTGTGCGGTCTGGTTTGACGAGTTAAATGCAGCAGCGGCTTCGTTGATCTGATTATATACAGTTCTGTATGCGCTGTTGTCAAACTGATCATAATAATAAGTCTTGCCGTTTATCTTGCCAGATCCAGAACTGCTATTTGTCGTATCTCCCTTATCAGCAGCGTATGCTGTATTGACAAATGGCAGAATCATGATGAGGGTGAGCAGAAATGCTACTAACTTCTTTTTCATAACTGGAAACACACTCCTTCTTTTTCTTGAGGAAATCCCTTAATATACTTCTTTCAATAATATCACATTATGACAGTTATTACCAGTTAGAAACTTGGTTAATTAAGTGAAACTGATAGATTTTTAGACCGGGCACGTGTATAATAAAAATACTTTTGCGGATAACATGAGAAAAGTGCTTTTGAGAGCAATTCTCATAGAAGATTAAGGAGGATTGAAATGGCTTCCAGTTGTGATATGTGTGCTCACTATGTATATGATGAAGAAGATGATTTCTCTGAGTGCCTAGTGAATATGGATGAGGATGACTTTGCCAGATTTATTGCCAGAGGATATGATAACTGTCCTTATTTTCAGTTGGATGATGAGTATAAGATAGTGAGACATCAGATGTGATGTTATATAATTCAGAAGTGAGATACCCCGGAATGTGAACGGTGATTTTCTGTGTACATTCCGGGGTGTTTTATGTTGATTGCAGATTTGCAGTTATCGGTCAAATGATTCGGCTAGTTCTGTGAGATAAATATATCTGTCCAGGAGATGATCAAGCTCTTCATCAAGCTTTGCCTTTTTCTCAGTCAGCTCGTTCAGTTTAATGAAGTCTGATACGGAGCCGTTAATGTCTGCCTCTATCTGGGTGATCTCCGCCTCCTTTGCGGCAATATCATCCTCTATAGTGTCGTATTCCCGCTGTTCGTTGAAGGAGAATTTTTTCTTGATCGCCGGTTCTCGTCCCTTCTTTTTGTTCTGATCCGCTGCTGGATCGTCCTCCAAACTGATGGTTTCCTGAGCCTTTGACGAAGATGATCGCGTCGTATCGTTTGTGGTGCCTGCGGCACTGTTGGCAAATGCCCCGTGGGTTATATAGTAGTCGGTGTATCCGCCCTCAAACTGTGAGATCGCACCCTTTCCGTCAAATACCAGAAGCTTGCGTATAACCCTGTCCAGAAAGTATCTGTCGTGGGATACAACTATGAGTATGCCCTGGAAAGAGTCAAGGTAATCTTCAAGTATACATAGCGTTGATATGTCCAGGTCGTTTGTAGGCTCATCCAAGATGAGTACATTTGGTGATGATACAAGGACTTTCAGAAGGTAGAGTCTTCTCTTTTCGCCTCCTGATAGCTTTTCTATGCGCTGGTGCTGCAGAGTTCCGTCAAACAGAAAGCGTTCGCACATGGTTGATGCAGACATAAGTCCTTCGGTGGTCTGTATATATTCTGCGGTCTCTTTGACATAGTCCAGAACCTTCATATTTGGATCAAGGGATTCGTTTTCCTGAGAAAAATATCCAATACGGACAGTTTCGCCTATGTCTATATATCCTTTGTCAGGCTTGATGTTGCCTGTTATAAGTTTCATAAGCGTGGTTTTGCCGCATCCGTTAGGTCCGACAACTCCAATTCTGTCAGTGCGAAGGAAGTTGTATGAGAAATCCTGTATAATGGGATTTTCGCGTTCGGGCCAGGTCTTGGATATATTGTTTATCTCTATGGTTTTGTTGCCCAGTCTGCTGGCGATGGAACTCATGGTGACGGACTGGGTTTCTTTTATGAGCTCCTCACTTGCGAGCTTTTCGTATCTCTGTATATGTGCTTTCTGTTTGGTGCTCCTGGCACGGGCACCTCTCTGCATCCATGCGATTTCTTTTCTTAGGATGTTCTGATGCTTGTTCTGAGTTGCAAGGGCGATATTTTCCCGCTCGGCTTTGAGCATGAGGTAACCTTCGTAGTTGGCGTTGTAGCTGTAAGTTTTGCCCTTGTCTATCTCAACTATCCGGTTGCATACCTTGTCCAAAAAATATCTGTCGTGGGTTACCATGACCAACGCCCCCTTATAATTGTTCAGGTAGTCCTCCAGATACTCGGTCATGTCGTTGTCCAGATGGTTGGTTGGCTCGTCAAGTACCAATATGTCACAGCTTGAGAGCAGTGCGGCGGCTAGGGCGACCTTTTTGCGCTGACCGCCGGAGAGGGTGTTTACCATGATGCTGGTATCGTCAAACCCCAACCTGTGAAGAAATGCTTTGGCATCGCCCTCTATGCTCCACTGGTTCTCCTCATTGGAGTTGGCGGTTATAACATAGTCGTAGATGCTCACAGCCTCAGTGAAATCCGGAGTCTGTGGAAGATATCTGATCACGACGTTATTACCTTTTGAGAACTGCCCTGAGTCGCAGGTATCGATACCTGCGATTATCTTCAAAAGAGTTGATTTTCCGGTTCCGTTTACTCCGATGATACCGATCTTCTCCTTTGAGTTTATGGAGAAGTCTGCGTTGTCAAATAGTATTTTGTCTGTATATGATTTTGAAAAATTTTTTATGGTTAATAAATTCATGATGCTGCCGGTGTCCCGGTTATCCTTTCGTCAGAATATAAAAATGTCATATGTGTAGATCAGTATATTCTCTACGCACAATATTGTAAATGCGTGGAAATGTAACGTCAATAAGCATATTGTATATTGAACGGTCGTAAAATGACATGTTCCGCTAAAAAAAGTTAATTGAAAATTAAACAAAAATTTGTTGAGCGTTGTTTTGACGGAGAGGGAGATTTGTAAAAAAATATTCTGCAAATTAGGCAATATGCCCAAAAAGAAAGCAAGATCATATATTCTGCTTAAGAAAAACAAGGAAAACACACAAAAGGCTTTACAATTCCTTGATTTTGTAATTTGCAAAATATTTCAGAAAGTAGTATAAAAGGAACATTGATGGCGATGGACCATGAATGGAGGTAATAAGTATGGTAGAATCAACAGATATCAAGGTAAAGCTCAATTCGGTTGAGCAGGTCAGACAGTTTGTGGAGACAATAAGAAAATACGACGGAGATGTTGACGTATATTCAACAAACCGTAACTACCTTGTGGATGGCAAGTCAATTCTTGGTGTGTTCAGTCTGGGGCTTGATCAGGAGCTCACAGTTAAATTTTATAATGGAGCTACAGAATCATTTATAAGCACATTACAGCCGTTTATGCTCGCGGCATAAAGTGACAAAATTATAACTATTTCTATAATTATTCGTGGACAGTATGCATTGACACACTTCATACGAGAGTGTTAGAATGTTCTTGTAGGCGAGTTGGTATGGGAAGCCCGTATCGTACCGCAACAATAACATATTAAGATATATTAGGGGGCGCAGCCAATGCAGATTACAGAGATGAAAGCTAAAGTGAACACAATGGATGACATCAAGAAGTTTGTATCATACCTTAATCAGTTTCCAAATGATGTTGACGTTTCATCAGCTCAGTATGTTGTAGATGGAAAGTCGATCTTAGGTGTGTTCAGCTTAGATCTTGAAAGACCACTTACTGTAAAGTTCCATGGAGAAGTAGCACCGGAGCTTCAGGCAAAGCTTGATGAGTTCAAGTGCTAATCTCATAAGATACATAGGAAAGTATATTGATGGAGATCATAAAGTAGATCATTAAAAAGCAGGCTGCAGAGTTTTTTCTGCAAGCCTGCTTTTTACGTATGCTAAAGACAGGAGGGATTGTTATGGTATATGAGTCAGAACAGGGGCTGGAGTATCATATAAAGGTGAATGAAGACTTGATTGGGCGGTATGTTATCATGCCGGGAGATCCGAAACGGTGCAGTGCGATAGCAAAATATCTTGAAGATGCCGAGCTTGTTGCAGATAGCCGGGAATTTGTCACATATACGGGATATCTTGGCGGTGAGAAGGTTAGTGTTACATCCACTGGAATAGGGGGTCCTTCGGCGGCGATAGCGCTTGAGGAACTGGTTCATTCCGGTGCACACACATTTATCCGCGTGGGCACATGTGGGGGCATGCAGACGGATATAATAGGAGGAGACATCGTTGTTGCCACAGGCTCGGTGCGAATGGAAGGTACGTCTAGGGAATACGCGCCGATAGAGTATCCGGCCGTTGCAGATATAGATGTGGTGAATGCCCTCGTCAGATCGGCAAAGGCCTTGGCGGTTCCGGTACATGCCGGTGTTGTCCAGAGCAAGGACTCGTTTTATGGACAACATTCCCCTCAGATAATGCCTGTGAGTTACGAACTCTCAGACAAATGGGAGGCCTGGAAACGCATGGGCTGTAAGGCGTCCGAGATGGAGTCCGCGGCGCTGTTTATAGTAGGGGCATTTCTGAAAGTGAGAGTCGGAGCCTGTTTTTTGGTCGTTGCAAACCAGGAGAGAGCGGCAGCAGGACTTCCAAATCCGGAGGTCCATGATACTGACAGGGCCATCCGTGTGGCGGTAAACGCCATAAAAGAGCTCATAGAAGAGGATAAAAGAAAAAATTGAGATTATAAGAATGTCTGTAGAGATTACAGCAAACAAAAAATCCGTACATAGTGAAATGTATCATAAAATACAACACACCATGTACGGAATTTTTTAGAATTTGAATACTTTGCCTATATCGGTTTTGTAGCTTTCAAGGTAGTCTAAGATGGCGTCTGCGTCATCCATGACTGCGTATATTTCGTTGGTGGCGTCCGTCATAAAGCCTTTGACTGCGGTCTCGCTCATCATGGTGAGCAGTGGTTCGAAAAAGCCGTTCTGGTTATACACCACGATAGCCTTGCCATGGCGGCCAAGCTGTTTTAGAGTGAGTATCTCGAAGAACTCATCAAGAGTACCGATACCCCCCGGAGTCATGATAAAAGCATCTGCCTGGTCTTCCATGATCTGTTTTCTCTCTCTCATGGTCTCAGTAGTTATCAGTTCGGTAATATTCTCGTAGAGAATGCCATCAACATTAAAGAAAGAAGGCGCCACGCCGATGATTTTTCCGTGTTCTTCATGAACACCTCTGGCTACAGCACCCATGAGTCCGTTGGCACCTGCGCCGTAGACCAGAGAGTGACCGCGCTTTGCCATCTGTCTGCCGAGATACTCCGTCTGTTCTATATAAGAGCTGTCAATGGTGTTGCTTGACGCTCCGTATACGCATATGTTCATAAAAATCCTCCAAATTAAATGTATTACAATATAAATATTCTTCTCGCAACAATTTAGTATCTAGTATAAATAAAAAGAGGATATTATTAAAGCTGAAATTTGTAAAAATGGGTAAAATTATGTGAAATATAAAAGTAAAAGACTGTGCGACTGGTGTGTGGAACATCAGTCGCGCAGTCTTTAAAAAGATATATAAATATCTGACTTTGATATAGCTTATAACATCTCGACAACCTGCTTGAGAACGGCTGTCTCCTTCTCTTTTGCGCTCATCAGATACTTTTCAAATCTGTCCATACAGTCAACCTTGCCTGTGATGGATGTCTTGATCAGAAGATTTCTTGCTGTGAGCATGAGGTTTTCAACTTCCATATATGCATCGAGAATTTCTCCGTTGAACTCCAAATATCCGTTGTCCATCATATACTTAAGCCTCTCCATCATCAGGACCTTATGGTCGTATAGGATATGGAGTGCACGTATATCGAAATCCGGATCCTCGGCTGACAACTGCTTGCCGATCTGCTTCAGGACTGCGTCGTAAACGTTCACACCGAATACTGTGTCGTTGAAACGGTTTCTCATCATACGGAAGTGGTTCTTGCTGTCCTTAGACTCAAGATACTCGATGAGAGTATCCTTTATGTACTTGGTATCCAACTCGTAGTATGTCTCAGCCAGATTCTTCTGGATAACGTATATACCACGGCGTCCCTTGTAGTCATCCTTGAAGATGTGATCCTCTGCAGCGGTGATGGTGTTGTAACCATTTCTTACATCGGAGTATGAAACTGTGGAATATGAGTAGTGCTCGCCAAATGTGAAATCACCTACGTTAAATTCCTGTTTCTCATCGTCATATCCATAGATAAATAATTCGTGAGGGAACTTGTAGTCCGCTCCTGAATCACAGAGGATCTTTGCCTCGTCAAATACACCGTATATATATCCGCCGAGGTTAATGGTTTTCTTGATAAATGTGAGAATGTCTCCACAGTAGCTTTCAACCTGCTCCTTTGTCATAAGTGAGAAGAGAAGGTAAGGGCATTCTTTGAGGGAACTGCTTCCAGGCATCATGTCCGCAAGAAGCATCTCGTCTCCTGTGAATATCTCTTCAATGTTGTAACATCTTAACTGTATATAATTACTGAATATCCAATTTTTGGCTTTCTCATCATCCCCAATGATAGAGAAAAGTGTGGCATGCCACTGCCATGAAGTGATCATTGGATAGCTTGTTGGCAAAATCTTTTTGCTCATATGTTTATTACCTCCATTTCGCGTCTGGTTGTAAGACCTGTCGATGTAAGCTAAGTTAGCTGACTTTGGCCTCGACAGCCTTGATCATATCATTCATGTCATAGTATAAGCCGAGGGCAAGCTCAGAATCGTCAAATTCTATATTGAGCTCATTCTCAAGTCCTACGATGAACTGTATGATAGACACTGAATTAACCCCATAAGCTGTTGTAAGAGGCGCCGTCATATCCAGATTTCCCGCATCTATCTCTGGAAGAACATTAGAAAATACCTCCAATACCTTTGCTGTTAATATCTTTTTGTCCATTTCAAACCTCCCATTCGTTATGATTTGTTACCAATGCACGTTATCTTTATTTTAATGTGTTTGCACATATTTTTCAATAAAATTATTCAAGTCGTACAGAAATATTTGTGCATTTTTGCGTTAAATGGTAAAATGATCGTTATAAAACGTGTGAATTATATGGTATAGTTGAATAAAATAAATGTATCGTTTTAATAAAAATGACGTTATGCCATGGGATGTGCTCTCTGAAACAAGGAGAGATATATGTGAAATAAAATGATATTATATGTAGATAAGCTAAAAATATAAGGCAGGGTGATCAGATATGAAAATAGTAGTTCTCGATGGATGTGCTGCAAATTCCGGTGATATCAGTTGGGAAAGTCTGGAAAAGTATGGTGAGCTCACAGTGTATGACAGGACAGAATATGAGGATGTGGTTTCTAGAATAGGGGATGCTGAGCTCGTAACGACGAACAAGACAGTTATTGACAGAAGGGTGATAGAGTCGTGTCCGAATCTCAGATATGTGGGCGTTCTCGCAACGGGATACAATGTTGTGGATCTGGATGCGGCAAAGGAGCATGGTATAGTTGTGACAAATGTTCCGGCGTACAGCACTGAAGCTGTTGCCCAGTTTACATTTGCACTGCTTCTTGAGCTTGCAAATCATGTTGGCGTCCACAGCGATTCAGTTCTGGCTGGGGGCTGGGTGAGAAGCAAAGATTTCTCATACAGTGTGATGCCGACCATGGAGATCTCGGGAAAAACATTGGGTGTTATCGGGTATGGAAGCATAGGACAGAGAGTGGCGGAGATAGCTCATGCATTTGGCATGAAAGTCCTTGTGAGCAGCAGAACTGAGAAGGAATTACCTGAGGGCGGCTGGATAAGATGGGTCAGCCGGGAAGAACTTTTTGCGCAGGCGGATGTGATCAGCATACACTGCCCGCTGTTTCCTGAGACGAAGGGCATGGTAAACAGGGAAACAATAGAGCTTATGAAGAAAACTGCATTTGTGATAAACACGGCAAGAGGCGGCTGCATCGTGGAACAGGATCTCGCGGCTGCACTCAATTCAGGACGGATCGCCGGAGCTGCGGTGGATGTGGTATCTCAGGAACCGATGAAGGAGGATAATCCACTGCTCACTGCAAAGAACATCATCATAACGCCTCATATTGCCTGGGCCCCGAGAGAGGTTAGACAGAGATTGCTGCAGATAGCAGGTGACAATATGGGCGCATTTTTGGAAGGGCATCCCATAAATGTGGTCAACAGATAGACTTTAAATGCAAGGAAATAAAAAGGCGCTCTTATAACATTTTTGGAAAGGGGATATGTGTGGATGGAGAGCAGCTCATTTGAAGAAGTGAACAGACTTGTCAGGGATGAGTTATATGAACATATGGATCTGGAATTTGGCAAATATCTTGCCATGAACCTGCCTGGATGCGGCAATGTGATCGGAGTCAGACTTGATGATCTGAAAGAGATTGCGCAGCAGATCGCGGAGATCAACTGGAAGGAATATCTGAAGCATGCGCCGGACGACACATTGGAGGACGTGGTGCTGCAGGGGCTTGTTCTTGGGTACGCACAGGGGAAGCTTGAGGAGATACTTGCGTATGCGGATGAATTTGTGCCAAAGATAGACAACTGGTGGGTGTGCGATTCGTTCTGTGCCAATTTTAAGGCGGCGTCCATGTATCAGGAGATAGTGTGGGAGTTTATAATGAAATATATGGGGGACTCAGAACTGAATCCTGAATGGAGGAAGAAACAACAGGAGGTTGAGGTTTCGATAGGTCAGGGAGGGATAGCCGTTGGAACGTGGCAGGATATGTCCGACGACTTCAGACTCAGGTTTGTGGCGATCATGCTTAAGTGTTATTACGTCAACGACAGATACATAGACAAATGTCTGTATGCATTTGAACACATGCAGGATGGCGGTTATTATGCAAAGGATGGAGTGGCGTTTGGACTTGCAGAGAGTTATTTTGTATTCCCTGATAAAACCATCGATTACATAAAAAATGCAAAGTTTGAGGATCGTATATTGGAGATGGCGAGAGAAAAGATCGAGAAGATCTACAGACTTCCAAAAGAGGATGTGGAGAGATTTGCGGAGGCGTTGACAGCTGCTGGATAATAAAATAAGCTCTTCATGGAGTCTTCGGCTGTCGTGGGAAGCATGAATATATTAATATAAAAAAGGACATTATATGTGCAGGAGGAATTCTTATGGAGAATTGGAATGCGTATATGGATGTCCTTTTTAATTTACAGGAAATCCGACAGATAGGAGACTCATTCTGGTTGTACGCAACAGTATTGCTGTTGGTGACATCTGCGGTGATACTCGTTGCTGCATGTATTAGGAAAAGGCGTGAAAATGATGACGAAGCCTCTTGCGAGGATGGGGAGACAGACAATAGCGATAGGAATGCGGGTGACCGAAATGTGAATGAAATGGGAAACCTGGCAGTTATCATAGATGCCCTCGGGGGAATGGACAATATATATAATCTGGCATGCAGTGATACAAGACTCAGGGTTACTGTTAATGATGGAACACTGGTGAACCGTATGAGGCTCAAGTCGTCCGGTGCGCTTGGGGTTCTGGCAAAGGGGAGACAGGTTCAGGTGTTTTATGAAAATCAGGTGGAGAACATTTGCAGGGAACTCAAGAGATGCATTGAGAGTAACAAATATATGGAATCAGAGAAGGAGGATGCGGATTATGAAAGAGTGCTTAAGAAAGTGTATGTGCCTGTTGAAGGTGATATTGTGTGCGTATCTGATATTCATTGCTTACAGGACGTGGGAGACGGGAGTATCGGCGTGTGTGCGATTCGAGCCACACGGGGAGAGATCAGAGCGCCGTTTGACTGCAAGGCTGGATATAGTAAAGCCAGAGCAGGGCAGATAGAATGCGTGTCCAAGGAAGGGTATGTCGTTGGGATACATCTGATCGCTGATGGGCAGCGCGACTGGAATAACGTATGCCAGCCGGTAAATATAAGGCTGATGTGCAATGAAGGGGAACGCGTGAGAAAAGGGAAACTTCTTGCAGAATATCCTTATGAGACATTTGCAGGGATGGGCGATAAGGTATATGTGGTGCTGGAGGCATATGTATCTGAATCCAGAACATCTGAGGGCGAAAGATCTGACGAAGATATGGATAGAAGATATCACCTCGTGATCAATAACGGTAAGAGGGTAGACTATGAGCACGTCGCGTGCGAGATAGTTGAATAATGCTATTCACGCACAGCGCGCTCGATTATTCCAGCAAGGGTATCGATAACTTTGGCAACATCCTGATCTTTGTACTTCAGAAGCGTGTAAGCGCAGCCCTGTACGAACATTGAGACTTCGACATTCTTGGACAGGTCGTCGCGAAATTCAGGACGTTCATCATAGATCTTTTCTTTTATGAGTGCATCCAGCTTGTTTGTGAGAACACCGTAACTTCTGCTGTCATCTGGAAACAGTATGGAAAAGAGATGCCCTTGATTTATAAATGCATTGCACAACTGACGGCTTGCTTCGGCCGGGTTGGTGAGCATATATTCAGGGTTTGGAATATCGCCGATGAGAGATTGCAGAGCATCGTTTTCAAGATACTCAGACAGGTCATATATATCCTGAAAATGGAGATAGAAGGTCTGCTTGCTGATGTTGGCTTTCTCGGTGAGTTCCTTTACCGTTATCTTTTCAACAGGTTTTACTGCACGCAATTCTATAAATGCACTGAATAAGCTGTTGCGGGTTCTCTGAATTCTTCTGTCCATAAAAGCTCCTTTCTGGTCTCTGCCGTATGGTTGCATTGATGTCGGCTGATATTTTGTATACATTTATATATATAGAATACACTAAAATGCATATATGGTCAATTATTTGACGTTTGTCTAAAATGCGTATATTCATTAGAAACCTGTATAGCAGTATACTATATATAATTTACTATAGTCAAGAAATGACTGTGTGGGCTTAGCTTATGTAGCTTGAATATGCAAACTTGTATCTTGTATATGGAGGGAAAGTTATGGATTTGTATGAGTTTTATTCAGGAAAATGTTTTGATGCTTACAATGAGCTGGGAGCTCATGTTGTGAAGGAGAATGTGGGCAAGAGCAGAAGAAAAATGGTGACGGGTGTGGACTTTGTGACGTATGCACCGAATGCGGAGGCGGTAACGGTTACAGGAGAGTTTAATTCGTGGGGCGAGACTACCATGGAGAGATGCTACGACGGCAGCTTCTTCAAATGTTTTGTTCCGGGGGCAAAGACCGGTCAGATGTACAAATATAAGATCTACCAGAGGGATGGCTATTGCGTTGATCACTGTGATCCGTATGGCTTTGGCATGGAACTGAGACCTGCATTTGCTTCTATAATAAGAGACATGGAAGAGTATACTTTTGGCGATGCCAGATGGATGAGAACGAGAAATGAGTGCAAGGGAGGACCACTCAATGTGTATGAGATGCACATGGGATCGTGGCACTGTAAACCTGTGTATGATGAAAATGGAAAGCGGCTTACTCCAGAGGAGGTCATTGATGCAGATAGGGTGTCTGAGGGTTGGTATACATACAGGGAGATTGCTCCTATGTTGGTGGAATATCTGAAGGAGCAGGGATACAACTATGTGGAGTTCATGCCTCTTTCGGAGCATCCGTGTGATGAGTCCTGGGGCTACCAGAATACTGGATTTTTCAGCCCGACGGCTAGATATGGAACCGCGGATGATCTGAAATTCCTGATCGATACCCTGCATAAAAATGGCATAGGTGCGATAATGGATTATGTTCCTGTGCATTTTGCGCTGGACGGATATGGACTGGCGAAATATGACGGAACAAATCTGTACGAGCATCCATCGGATGATGTGGGATACAGCGAGTGGGGTAGCAAGAACTTCATCCACTCCAAGGGTGAGGTGCAGACATTTTTAAAGAGTGCGGCAAACTACTGGCTCACTGAGTATCACTTTGACGGTCTCAGAATGGATGCAATCAGCAGGATAATCTACTGGATGGGCGATGAAGCCAGAGGCGTAAATGACAGGGCGGTAGAGTTTATAAAGGGACTCAACCAGGGGCTGAAGGAGAGACATCCTTCATGTATACTCTGTGCCGAGGATTCCACGGACTACAAGGGAACCACAAAGGAAGTCAGGTATGACGGACTTGGATTTGACTATAAATGGGATATGGGATGGATGAATGACACGCTGAATTTCTTCAGGACGCTTCCGTTTTGCAGAGGCGACCAGTACCACAAACTGTCATTTTCAATGATGTATTTTTATAATGAGAGGTACATGCTGCCCCTCTCCCATGATGAGGTTGTTCATGGAAAGGCAACTATAGCACAGAAGATGGCAGGCTCATATGAGGAGAAATTCCCGAATGCAAAGGCACTCTACGCATACATGTATGCACATCCGGGCAAGAAACTGAACTTTATGGGTAATGAGATAGCCCAACTCAGGGAGTGGGACGAGAAGAGAGAACAGGACTGGGATATACTGAAATATCCGAATCACGATTCATTTAACAGATTTATAAAAGATTTGAATAAGCTCTATCTGAAAGAGCCTGCGCTGTCAGGGTGGGATGATGATCCACACGGATTTGATTGGATACTCTGTGGTAAAGAGCAGGATGTTGTATATATATTTCAGAGAGTTGTTGAGGAAAATAAGATAGTAGTAGTCATGAACCTATCAGGAAATACATACAGGGATTATCATTTCAGATACGGCGAGGGAGGCTCCATGAAGATCCTTATGAACACCGACTGGAACAAATACGGCGGCAGCACAAAAGACACCATGAAGAGCATCAAAGGTGTGTGCGGCGACTTCGGCTTCGACCTTCCGGCATTATCCGTAATGTACTTAAAGCCGGTGGACTAGAAGTGTATGTATTTTATGGATGTATAAATACATAATTAAAAGTATCAGATATATAGCTATAGGATAAAATAAAAGTTGCCTGATATATGTAATCCATGTTATAAGTGAACAACAGAAATTAAATGGAATTTAAGTAAAATTACTACAAAGACAGGTACTTCATCCGCATAGGAGTGATTTGGCATACCCCCGGATACAAACTCGCCCGCGCGGATGAAGTGCCGTCCGTCAGACAAGGAGAGTTTATGATATTAGATGTAAGTAATCTCAGCCATGGATTTGGCGACAGAGCAATATTTGAGAATGTGTCATTCAGGCTGCTTGCGGGCGAGCACATAGGACTTGTCGGTGCGAATGGTGAGGGTAAGTCGACATTTATGAACATAGTGACTGGAAAGCTGATGCCCGATGAGGGCACGGTGACGTGGGCGAAGAATGTCAAGGTTGGCTATCTGGACCAGCACACGGTTCTTGAGCCGGGCATGACTATAGGAGGAGTGCTGAGAGACGCATTTTCCAGATTGTTTGACATGGAAAAAAGGATAAATGAGATCTGTGACAAGCTTGCAGATGTGGCGGATGATGAGGAGATGAATGCGTTGCTTGAGGAGATGGGACTTCTGCAGGATCTTCTGGACAGCCATGATTTCTATATAATAGATTCCAAGGTTGAGGAGGTTGCCAGGGCATTTGATCTTATGCAGCTGGGACTTGACAAGGATGTGACTGAGTTGTCTGGCGGACAGAGGACCAAAGTCCTGTTGGCTAAACTGCTGCTTGAGAAGCCAGAGATACTTCTGCTTGACGAACCGACAAACTATCTGGATGCCCACCATATAGAGTGGCTTAAGAGATATCTTCAGGAGTATGAGAATGCATTTATACTCATATCTCATGACATACCGTTCTTGAATTCAGTTGTAAATATTATATATCACATGGAAAACGGCCAGCTTAATAGGTATGTAGGTGACTATGACAAGTTCCAGGAGGTATATGCCGTGAAGAAATCCCAGCTTGAGGCTGCGTACAGAAAACAGCAGCAGGAGATATCTGAGCTGAAGGATTTCGTTGCGAGAAATAAGGCAAGGGTTGCCACGAGAAATATGGCTATGTCCAGACAGAAGAAGCTTGACAAGATGGATGTCATCCAGCTTGAGCGAGAGAAACCAAAGCCTGAGTTCAACTTCAAGGAGGCTAGAACTGCCGGAAAGGTGATATTTGAGACTGATGATCTGGTGATAGGTTACAGCAAAGATAGGCCGCTTTCAAAACCGATGAATCTTCGCATGGAGCGCGGTGATAAGATCGCCATCACGGGAACAAATGGTATAGGAAAGACCACGTTCCTAAAAAGTGTTTTGGGACTTATCCCGGCGATATCAGGCAAGGCGCAGCTTGGTGATTATCTGCATATAGGATACTTTGAACAGGAGGTCAAGCCGGGAGAAAATACCTGCCTACAGGAGATATGGGAAGAGTTCCCTGGATATACACAGTATGAGGTACGTGCGGCTCTTGCAAAATGTGGTCTTACTACCAAACATATTGAGAGCAAGGTGAAGGTCCTCTCGGGTGGCGAGCAGGCGAAAGTCAGACTTTGTAAGCTGATTAATTCGGAGACAAATGTCCTTCTGCTTGACGAGCCGACAAACCATCTTGACGTTGACGCCAAGGATGAGCTCAAGCGGGCGCTCTTAGAGTACAAGGGTTCCATACTGCTGGTATGCCATGAACCGGAATTCTATGACGGTCTTGTGACAGATGTGTGGAATCTGGAGCAATATACACTCCTTAACTAGGGACGCTTCTTTTGTAACGAGGAGTGTCCCCGTGTAATGAAAATATAGGACAGAGGGATGCTCCTCGTTACAAAAGAAGCGTCCCTGATGGAATAAGGACGGAGATGTTAGATGAATATACTTGAAAGCTTAAGGGATAAATTGCTTGTTGCGGACGGAGCGTTTGGAACCTGTTATGCGGGGATGTATGGGGAGAGAGGAACTGTTGCGCCTGAACTTGCAAACATGCGCCACCCGGAGCGGGTACTTGAGATACATAAAGAGTACGTGAAGGCGGGAGCCGGAATTATAAGGACCAACACATTTGCGGCAAATACAGCGAGTCTTGATGCAGATATGGATTATGTGATTTCAAATGTGCGTGCGGCGGTAAAACTTGCGAAGCAGGCTGTGGCGGAAGCTGGTGAACCTGGAATAGATCGAAAAAAGGCATACGTTGCCGGAGATATAGGTCCGATACCTGCGGATGCCGGTCTCACGCTGAATGAGAGAGTGTCACAGTACAAGCTGCTCGGGGAGGCAATGCAGGACATGGGGGTGGATATCATCTGGTTTGAGACATTTCCTGAGTTCAATGTGCTTGAGCCTGTGGTGAAGCAACTGAAGGCAAGAAAGGATACACCAGTCATGGTGTCGTTTTGTGTGAACCAGTTTGGATATAGCAACTGCGGATTCTCTGCAAGAGCACTGCTTTCCCAGGCGGCAGCGAATAGTGATGTGGACTGTGTTGGGCTCAACTGTGGAGTTGGACCATATCACATGCTTCAGCTCCTGAAAAAACTGGATATAGACTGTGGAAAGCCTGTATCCATAATGCCGAATGCGGGATATCCGAAGTTTACACAGAGCAGACTTGTATTCAATGACAACAAAGAGGGGTTCATTGACAAGATACAGGATATAGCGGCATTAGGTGCAGATATCATAGGAGGGTGCTGCGGAACAAATCCTGAGTACATACGTCAGATCAAGGAGAGTGTAAAAAAAGGAGATATCGTTAAGGCTGCAAAGGTTCATGTAGAAAAACAGCAGTTTGATAATGCACCTAAGGACAATTTCCTCAAATGTCGTCTGAAGAGCGGTGAGGCAGCTGTAAAAAATGCCGGTGGGCATAAGCTTATAGCAGTGGAGCTTGCGCCTCCGGTGGACGTCAATGATCAGAAGCTGCTGGACGCTGCGCATATACTTAAACAGTCACATGTGGATGTTGTGACATTCCCTGATTCGCCATCAGGAAGAACCAGAGCAGATTCTATACTCATGGCGGAGAAGGTGCATAAGGAGACAGGGCTTAGAGTTATGCCTCACCTGTGCTGCCGTGATAAGAATGCCATAGCAATACGTGGAAGCGTGCTCGGCGCACAACTTAACGGCATAAAGGATTTTCTTGTCATAACAGGAGATCCTGTTCCAGTCATGTTCAGGCAGACGACCAGAAGCGTGTTTAACTTTGATTCGGTTGGAATGATGAAGCTGCTTCAGACTATGAATGAAGAGGTATTCATCGGAGATAAGATCACCTATGGCGGGGCGATAAATCAGAACAGAATTAACACGAAGTTTGAGATCGATCGAATAAAGAGAAAGCTGGAAGCCGGGGCTGAATTCTTTTTGTCACAGCCTGTGTTCTCCAGAGAGCAGGCACAGATACTCAGAGACATGAAGGCTGAGACAGGCGCAACAATACTTGTGGGAATCATGCCGCTTGTCAGCAGGAGAAATGCATTGTTCATGAAAAACGAGATGGCCGGCATAGAGATCCCAGATGAGATCATAGAGAGATACGGTGAAAATGCCACAAGACAGGAGGGAGAGGACTGCGGTATACAAATTGCCAGAGAGATACTTGATTACACGGCGGACTTTGCGGACGGGTATTATTTTTCGTTCCCGTTCAACAGGGTACATATGCTGGCACATATCGTTGACTAAAATATGAGTCAAGGTTATTATGGAATAAGCTGGTTTATATGCAGTGGATAAAATACGGGATGCGCGGGTGCGCAGAAAGGAATAGACATGGATTACAATAGTTTAAGTCTTAAGATGCATGAGGAGCACAAGGGTAAGGTAGAGGTAGTGTCCAAGGTAGCAGTGAAGAACAGAGACGATCTGAGCACAGCTTATACACCGGGCGTTGCAGAGCCTTGCAGAAAGATCCGTGACAATAAGGCTGACGTATACAAATATACATGCAAGGGCAACATGGTTGCCGTGGTATCAGATGGAACAGCAGTTCTCGGCCTTGGAGATATAGGACCTGAGGCCGCTATACCTGTAATGGAAGGAAAATCCATACTCTTCAAGGAGTTTGGTGGAGTTGACGCATTCCCTATCTGCCTTGATACAAAGGATGTGGATGAGATCGTTGAGACAGTAAAGCGCATTGCGCCTGTATTTGGAGGTATAAATCTGGAGGATATATCTGCTCCAAGATGCTTCGAGATAGAGAAAAGACTTAAGGAAGAACTTGACATTCCTGTATTCCATGACGATCAGCATGGTACAGCTATCGTTGTGTCAGCAGGACTCATCAATGCGTTAAAGCTTGTCGGTAAGCCGTTTGGCGAGGCAGAAGTAGTTATCAACGGAGCAGGTTCAGCAGGCATATCAATATGTAAGCTTCTGCTTCAGCTCGGTATAGGTAATGTGGTTCTCGTGGATAAGCAGGGGGCTCTGTGCCCTGGACAGGACTGGATGAATCCGGCACAGGCAGAGATGGCAGAGATTACAAACAAGGACAGACAGACAGGTCCTCTTGCCGAGATAATGAAGGGTAAGGATGTATTTGTCGGAGTTTCAGCTCCAAATATCGTGACAGCAGAGATGGTTGCATCTATGGCGGTTGATCCTATAGTATTTGCCATGGCAAACCCTACACCTGAGATCATGCCTGAGGAAGCGGCAAAGGGCGGAGTAAGAGTAATGGCGACAGGCCGTTCGGATTATCCAAATCAGATCAACAATGTTCTAGTATTCCCGGGAATATTCAGAGGTGCCCTGGATGCCAAGGCAACAGGCATAACTGAAGAGATGAAGATGGCAGCAGCCAAGGCTATCGCATCCATTGTAACAGATGATGAGCTCAAGGAGGATTACATCATTCCTGGAGCATTTGACGAGAGGGTTGCAAAGGTCGTAGCCAAGGCTGTAGCTGACGAGGCGATAAAGCTTGGGATTACCAAGTAATATTTAGTACTTGGGATATTATGTATATAAAACAATTTAGAAAAACTAGTAAAAATATTTACTAAAAACCGCATCTCATGCCGATATTCGGCATGGGATGCGGTTTTTTGTTGCTTATATTTGTTGTAAAGTATGCTTATGTTCAGGGGAATAAAAAATAAAGGGCTTATGTTATGAATAGGGAGGAAAAAGTGAATAGTATGATTATAGGGCAGCGTATTAAGTATGCGCGCAAATCGATGAATCTCACGCAGGAGGAGCTTGGAAGGCTGATGTGTACTGACGGAAAGTATATAAGCCGTCTGGAAAGCGGAAAGAGTCTTCCGAGTTTGAAAAGACTTGTGCAATTGTCCAGGGCTTTGAAATGTACGTGTGATTATTTTTTGTGGGATATGGATGTGCCGGAGACTGGTTCGGAGGATGTGGATATTGAGTTTGATGTAAATAATGCGGTGGATGTCATGCTCTCTGTGTACGATTCTATAAGCAGTGGAATGTAGAGGGGAGTGCGGAATGGCAAAGATAGCTGTGTATAGTGGAAATTCTTATTGTATGGAAGTGATCAGGGGATATATAAACAATGCCGAGACAAAATTTGGAATGAAAAATCAGACAGCATACTTTGAGTCTGTGGATATGCTTGAGTGGGACATGGAGACATCGGGGATGTTCGATCTGGTCATAGTACACAGAAGCTGGGAGATTGCCGGACTGCTTAGAAGAAAATACCGGGAGATAAACCTCATGATGGTAGCACTGGGGATGAGCCGGAAAATGTATGAAGTGCAGCCGTGCTATCAGGTGTATGAACCGATGAGTGAAACGGACTTTATGAGGGTGTTTATGTCGGCTGTCGGTGGGATTGAAAAAAGTCCGTGCTTTGTGTTCAGTACTGGATGGGTGAAATACAGACTGAACGTTCACGAGATAATGTATTTTGAGAGTGATAAGAGAAAAGTAAATATAAAAGGTTTGTATGGAGATTATAGCTTCTATGGAAATATGAGGGATCTGTCCGAACGGATAAAGAAGCTGTACACTGGATTTGTCAGGGTGCACAGTTCTTATATTGTAAATATTGAATATGTGAGGGGATACAGCTCGAGACAGATCACACTGCTCGACGGTACCCACATCGGTATCAATGACAAATGGCGTCCGGAAGTAATGGATAACATAGCAGAGACGGAAATGGCGTCTATCAGACATATTTCAACAATTCTATGTTGAGACGTCCCTTTCTGGTAACCGTTCCAGATTCTACAAATTCGTACTTACCATACCCGCGAATGGAGAATATGTCTCCTGATTTTAGCTGGTAGCTGCTGTTTTCATATAGCCTATTGTTCAGGGTAAACTTCTTTTCTCTGAACAACAGTGAGGTGTTGCTCCTTGAGAGACCTGTGATGGCGGCAGTGACTGCATCGGCTCTTGTGGATGCGGCGATAATATGCATGGGTTTCTTCTGGAGCTGGATTTCCCCGGTGTCTTCCGGTGAACAAATGGAACATCTCATGTTGGTGTGGCGGATCCGTGTGAGACTTTCTACGATATAATCGGCGATGGACTCTGCACAGAATATATACGCGGCGCTGTGCTTGCCAGTCTTTGAAGATTCCGCGACGAGTATGTCGCCAATCATCTCTCGTTCAATGCCCAGGTTCATAAGGGCACCAAGAAAATCACGGTGGTTCAGATCTTCAGAGAACTTGTCCTGAACGGCGGCAGCTTTGACTATAGCGATCGGAAATGTCGGTTCATAGCCACAGTCTGATTCGTTTCCGAATGCTATCATGACACGCTCGCATCCTTCCCTGCCACCGAACAGTTTGTAGCCGACAAATGAAAGCTCGTCCATATTGCTGTAGAAAACGTCAATATCTGCGGCACTTAAAAAATTCGTGTATGTATATCTGTTCTGCGTATATGCTGTGTTTGCAAGATCGCTTAACCTTCCCCTCAAAACTTCGTTTTCATTCATGATAGTAGATTCTCCTGTAAAATAAATATTTGCAACTATATTATAGTACGTGGGTTGATATTTTTTAACTATATTTGCAATATAAAATGACGGCGCAATGAACAAAATGAACAATAGAATAATCATTTGCGGAAAAAACAATCATTTGACAATCAAAAACAGCAAAAAAACTATTGAAATGCTCAGCTGTTGATAATTTATTACAAAAAAAAACTTCCGTTTTATAAAATTTTGCGTATTTACAACTTGGAAGTGTTTTGATAGTATATGGGCATGACAGGGAGATAAGAAAGACGAGGTAAAACGATCAGAGATCTTCCGGTTATATAAATTTGACAATCACATATATTTTGATATACGGAGGGTTCCCTTAGCACGAAATTCGTAGAAATCCCTTTATACGATGTAATGTAACCCCATAACCCCAAACCCCAAAATATAGGAATCCTCCACTCCCCCCTTCTTAATAACCTATCGCTTCGGAGATAGGTTATTTTTGTATGTACAGGCAAGGAGTTCCACGAATGATGCATATCCGCAGGGGTGTTTTGAAATGGAAAATGATGTCTGGGATTCCGGTGATATATCGTACACGTATTTGCAGGCCCTCTCTATGATATCGGGCTGAATGACATCGTTCTGGTTGTTAAACAGAAGATTTCTGAAGTTTTCAAAGAATGAACAGATCTCCAGATCTGCGTAGCCTTCTCTAGCGCTTTGGGTACTTTTTATAAGATAGTTCACATAACGTATGGCATCATTTACGGTAAAACATTCTTTGCCATCTGTGAACAGGATAGTTTCAGGTACAAAAAAATTCGAATGCGTCAATTGCTGATCATTAAGGTTCCATTCTATTCTTTGTATAGTTGGAGGGTTGAAGGGAAAGTGATTCCTGTATTGCTCAATCATAAGGATGTTGTCAGCGCAGCAGCCCTTTAGTATTGCAGCCTGCCTTTCAATTATATAACACTTAAGTTCGATGAGTAGGAAATATGCGTCCGGTAGAGAAAAGTGCTTTGTATTGTCAGGGATAAAGAAACTTTGCGTCATACATCTGAAAAAACTATCAATAGCATAATAACTATTTATAATATCAATTGCCTGGTTCAGATCAAAGTGCCTGATGAACTCTCTGGTGGCTGGTTTCAAGCGTGTAGCAGTGTTTATTCGGATTATGTAATCATCCAATATGGCAAGTTTTTCCTCGGCATCCGATACAGACCCTCCTAGAGAACTGTAATCGGTGGGGACACAGAAATTTAATGGGATGCGAGGACATAATAATGGGTCGGTCATATATAGTCTCCTTAATGTTGAAAAATAGCTTTGTTTGTTTGTATTTTAAATACTTTATTTATCTAAATAAAATGGTAGCACTTTAACGTGATAAGTGGTAGGATATTTAATAACAGAAAATTATACTGAAAGTCTAATTACGGGGTAATTTGGCAAAAGACCAGTAAAGATGTAATTTTCGTTGGGAAAATGGTTGGAGATTGTGAAGAAGAATGATGGGGGTGAGGTTATGAGAAAGAATAGCAGACGAAACATGGCTGCAGGGACAGTGGAGAAAATCGCAGACACTATAGGCAACAATATGAAAGATATAAGATGCAACAGCCGGTCGTCAAAGTTCACGGTCAAGTATGTAGTGTCTGAGATCAACAGGGTTCTCCCTGAAGAACTGCAGATAACAACAGGGCTCTATTATAAATGGGAGAGTGAGGAGAGAATGCCTACGGCACGGCACATACCTGCCATAGCATACGCGTTGGGCGTTTCAGAGGCGGCATTGTTCCATTGGCAGACATTTAAGAGAGATGTTGGAATGGGCAATCAGGAGAGACTTATAGAGAGTATATGTGCTCTCAGTGACGACAAGATAAAAGAGCTTGCGTGGCTTGTTTCGGGTTGGGATGGTGACGTGAAAGCTCTGGTAGAATTTGATATGTTGTATGTGAGTATGCCAGTTGAAGACAGACGTGATGTGGCATCACTTGGGATAAGACTCTATGATGTATGCAAAAAAGAAGATCGGTTGAGACGTGATGTACCAAAGGCGGATTTCCCTTATCTTCAGCAGGTACTGAGGGACATGTGGGCTGATGATAAGGACAAATATAGGTGCTGAAAAGATTGTTAAAAATAGCTTGACTAAAGCTGAAAAAGCGATATGATATAATTGCGGTGCAACCGATTGCGCACATTGGAATGGTTATAACATTTGTAATATAATAATAAATATCATTGGATAATTGAGGAGAATTGTATGGAGAAAAGGGGACCGGAACAGCAGACTGGTAAGACAACGGAAAAGACAACAGAAAAGACAACAGGGGACAGCACAGGACAGGGCAAAATGACTATAGCTGATGTTGCAGAAGCCCTGAATATATCAAAGACGACCGTGTCCAGAGCAATCTCTGGTAAGGGACGGATTGGAGCTGAGACTAGAAGAAAGGTCATGGAGTACATAGAGAAACATAATTACAAACCTAGTGTTATAGCTAAAGGTCTGGCGCAGTCCAAGTCGTACAATATCGGCTGGGTTATGCCGAGCGATTACAGCGTGGTGGATCTGCCATTTTTCCAGAAGTGTCTTATGGGGCTGCTCGAGATGGCTGCTCCGGTAGATTATGACGTGCTTGTGTGTACGGTATCACCGGATGATATGAGCCAGCTTGAAAGAATCGTGGAAAACCATAAAGTGGATGGAATCGTTCTTGGACGAACTCTTGTAAATGATGCTCCGGCGGAATACCTCAAGGAGAAAAATGTTCCGTTTGTTGTGGTCGGAAGTATGGACGATGACAATGTGATCCAGATAGATCATGATCACAGAAGTGCATGCCGTGAGCTCACATCGATTCTGCTTGCTAAAGGCATGACGAAGCTTGCCCTTATGGGTGGAAATAAAAATCATGTGGTAACACTTAACAGATATAGAGGATATCTTGATGCGATGGAGGATATGGAGATTCCAGTTGACAATGGACTTGTATTCTTTGATATAGATAATTCTGTACTTTGCGAGCATGCAGTGGAAGAGGTGATGAAGCAGAATGTTGAGTGTATCCTGTGTATGGATGATGGAATTTGTCAAAATGTACTTAATATATTGGATAAGAAGAATATAGTGGTGCCTGATGATGTAAGGGTTGCCTCGTTTTATAACAGCTCACTTCTGAATAATTATCAGCCGGCTATAACATCGCTGCAATTTGATCCGAGGGAATTGGGCATGGTTGCCTGCAAATTGCTGGTTGATTACATAGAAGGAAATGAGGTTAAGAAGAAGACGCATCTGGGTTATGAGCTTCGTCTCAAGGAATCAACGAAATAATGCGCAATAATATAAAATAAAAAATATAATTTATCGGATAGTTGGAATAAAAAAGTCTCCAGGGCAGAGGATATCTCCGCTTCGGAGGCTTTTTGCGTGTAAAAGGAGCTGATAAATATTTTGTATATAAAAAGTTGCGCAAAAGTGCAACACGGTGTAGCAATATACACCACGTATCGACCTATATCATGCCGGCCAGAGACTGCATAATATATACAGATCTGATCAGGTGCAATAATATGATCTACAAATTGTTGTGCTGCAGTGCTTTATAATGTGTATTATGCACATATTGGTATGGTGTTATTTGTAAAAACAACCATATGTTGGGTTATGTGCAATCGGGTGCGCAAAATATGATGACTGCGGAAGCACTTCTAATAAAATCAGTTGTGCAAAATGTATACTTTTTTATTTGTAAAGTTATTTAAATTAGCAGTTGACAACAATAAGCATAACTGATAATATGTAATTACAAAGAACAACCGATTGCGCACGGAAAACGAGAAGAGCAACTAATTTCTTATTATTTTATTTAAAGAGGAGGACATAAGAATGAGAAAGAAAGTTTTATCATTAACACTTGTTGCTGCGATGATGGCAGGATGCCTTGCAGGATGCGGCAACGCAGAATCAAAGGACGAAGGAACAACAGCAGCTGCTGGTGACAGCACAACACAGGCTGCAGCATCAGAAGATGCGATTCAGAACTTAATTGCTGCAACAACAGGAACTGTAGATCTTTCAGTATGGGCTTCTGAGGAAGATCAGGATCTCACAACACAGGTTATTGAAGAATTCAAGAAAAAGTATTCAGACGTTGACTTCAACATCACACTCGGAGCTGAGTCAGAGTCAAAGGCAAAGGACGATATCCTGGTAGACGTTGAGGCTGCTCCTGATGTATTCGCATTTGCTGATGATCAGATCAATGAGCTGGTTAAGGCTGGAGCACTTCAGCCGGTACAGGCTACATATACTTTTGATGTTGCAAACGAGAATGTAGCAGCTTCTGTTGAGGCAGCTTCTGTTGATGGAACATTATATGCATATCCAATGACAGCAGATAATGGATACTTCATGTTCTATGATTCATCAGTATTCACAGAGGATGATGTTCAGTCACTGGATGCTATGATCGAGGCAGCAAAGAAGGCAAACAAGAAGATTGCTATGAACGTATCAGATGCCTGGTATGTATACTCATTCTTCCAGGGTGCAGGTCTTGACCTTACACTTAACGATGACGGACTTACAAATACATGTACTTGGAATCAGGCAGGCGGTACAGATGTAGCTCAGGCAATCCTTGATCTCTTTAAGACTGGCGTATTTGTAGATATGGATGATCCTACACAGGCAACAGCAATCGCTGAGGGTACGATCTGTGCAGCAGTTAACGGAACATGGAGAGCAGCAGACGCTGAGGCAGCATGGGGCGAGAACTACGCAGCAGCTAAGCTTCCTACATACACAGTTGCAGGCAAGCAGGTTCAGATGGCATCATTCTCAGGCTGCAAGCTTGTCGGTGTAAATCCACATTCAAAGAATGTAGGCTGGTCAATGCTTCTTGCTGAGTATCTTACATCAGAGGATACACAGGTTACAAGATTTAAGCAGAGAGGTCTTGGTCCTTCAAACATCAACGCTTCAGAGTCAGATGAAGTTAAGGCTGATCCAGCTATATCAGCTCTTGCAGCTCAGGCAGCATATGCAACACCACAGCGTGTAGGTGGTAACTACTGGACACCAGCTGAGACACTTGGTTCAATTCTTGCCCAGGGCAATCCAGACGGAACAGATCTTCAGAAGCTTCTGGACAACGCTGTAGAAGGAATTGAGGCACCTGTATCACAGGAGTAATTTTAAATAAGAAGTACTTTGAATAATATTTATAAGTTATAATGAGAATGCCTCATATGTCATCCGTGGCATATGGGGCATTTAAAAAAGAGAGGAGCTTTTTCATGAAGAAAATATCAGGATTCTTTAAAGCCATAGGAAGATATTTCAAGAATTTTGGTGTTGCTTTTGCAAAAGGTGATATATGGGTTAAGCTCTCGGCGGTTATCATGGGTGCAGGTTACTTCGCAAGAAAGCAGATCGTCAATGGCTTGATCATGCTCATCGTTGAGGCTGCATTTGTGTTGATGTGCGTAGGCTATGCGGCACCAAACCTTGCCAAATTTGGAACTCTTGGAACTGTAAAGTTTGAGCAGGTATTTGATCCACTCACCATGCAGACAACTACTAATAATTACGACAATTCATTCCAGATCCTTCTCAATTCGGTGGTTGCGTTGTTCATAATTCTTATATTCGTGCTTTTCTACATTCACAATATCAAGACAGTGTACAAGCTTCAGCAGATGAAGGAAAATGGAGAACATATAAATACATTCAAGGAAGATATGAAGGCACTCTTCAACGAGAAGTTCCACATAACACTTCTAACGCTTCCGACAATTGGTGTAGTCATAATGAATATTCTGCCGATACTTATTCTTATAGCGGTGGCATTTACCAATTATGACCAGCAGCATCTTCCGCCAAACTCACTGTTTACATGGGTGGGCTTCAAGAACTTCGCAAGCCTGTTCTCAAACAGCATGACAGTCACATTTGGATATTCATTCAGAAAGGTTCTTGGCTGGACACTTGTATGGGCGGTCATGGCTACATTTACCACATTCATAGGCGGTATTCTTCTTGCCAAGGCGATCAATTCCAAGACAACCAAGCTGCCAAAGATGTGGAGAACACTATTTATCATATCAATAGCAGTTCCGCAGTTCGTAACACTGCTTTTGGTTAGAAACTTCTTCGCTGATTCTGGTATTGTGAACACTATCTGTTCAAATATCGGTATCACAGACCTGCTTAAGCATGCAGGACTTGTCAGTGAACATCTTACATATATACCGTTCCTGACCGATCCTCACTGGGCAAAGGTCATGATCATTCTCATCAATATCTGGGTCGGTGTTCCATATCAGATGCTGATCGCAACAGGTGTTCTGATGAACATACCTACAGATCAGATTGAGAGTGCAAAGATTGATGGAGCAACAAATTTCCAGGTATTCTGGAAGATCACAATGCCATATATCCTGTTCATCCAGGGTCCGGCACTTATAACAGACTTCGTAAAGAATATCAACAACTTCAACGTAATCTACCTGCTCACACAGGATGTATTCGTCACACAGAATCAGGCACTTGCCAATTCACATGCGAAGGAAGTTGACCTTCTTGTCACATGGTTGTTCAGACTTACAAATGAATACTACGACTACAAGATGGCATCTGTTATCGGCATTATAGTATTTATCATATGTGCAGCATTTACACTTATATCATTCTCAAGAATGATCTCAGGAGATAAAGAGGAGGAGTACCAGTAATGAAGAAAACAATAGGTTCGATCGTTAAACATATCGTATTACTTGTCCTCGCAGTTATCTGGCTGGTTCCAATCATCTGGCTGGTTGTCACCTCATTCAGCGGATATAAGGGAATCAACACAGCGCACTTCTTCCCAACTAGCTGGTCTATGGACAACTTTGTTCAGCTGCTCACAAGACCTGACTCGGTTGTGCAGTATGTGTCATGGTTCAAGAATACACTTATCATTGCAGTATTTACATGTATCATCTCTACTATATTTGTAATTATGGTCAGCTATGCGATGAGTTGTATGAGATTCAACGGCAGAAAACAGATCATGAGTGCGTCGCTGATACTCAATATGTTCCCTGGCCCACTTCTCATGATAGCAATTTACTTTATCCTGAAGATGCTGGGACTTACAAACAGTCATTTCGGTATGATCATAGTTTACTCAGCGGGATCAGGACTTGGATTCCTCATCATGAAGGGATTCATGGACACAATACCAATGTCACTTAAGGAGGCTGCCAGACTTGAGGGCGCTTCGGAGGCGAAGATATTTACTAAGGTAATTCTTCCTCTGTGTAAGCCAATAGTAGTGTATCAGGTAATCAGTTCTTTCCTTATACCTTGGGGCGATTTCGTATTCGCAAAGCTTATGCTCAACTCAGGAGTTTCAAAGGATTGGACAGTAGCTATAGGTCTTTACAATATGCTTGAGAAATCACTGGTCAACAAATACTTCTCAGTATTCTGCGCCGGCGGTATCGTGGTAGCTATCCCTATCTCAATACTGTTCGTCATCATGCAGAAGTACTATGTAGAGGGCGTGACAGGCGGTTCTGTAAAGGGCTAAGGCGGACGGACACTCCGCTGCGGCTGGGACTGGCAGAAGCTACAAGTGGCTGAGACCGGCAAGAATTACAGGCGGTGGTCTGAGAGAAATGAGAAAATTTATTTTGAGCAGGTGTTTGCGTCACCAGATGGGCCACAGATGGATGGTGGTGTGGATGCCTGCTATATTAGCCCTAAAATAGGGCTGACAGGATGAAAAATGAGGATATTGTCGCTTATTTGGGGATGATTATCTTTAGATCAAAAGGTTACAACATATATGAAATAGGAGATTTAAGATATGGAGAATACATTTATTGTAAACATTATCCATCGTCCTGAGATGGTTCCTGAGTATGCCGAGAAGGTTACAGGCCATGGCCAGGCAGAGGATATCGGAAGAAAAGCTCTCCTCACAGAGTCACTGGACATATTCAAGTTCCAGCAGGAGACAGCTCACAAGAACGGACTCAAGACTACTATTCAGATGACATATGCCAGCCTTTTTAACGAGGAGGCTGTATCACTCGCCAAGGAGCATCATGAGAAGTATGGAGATGAGATAGCGCTCTCACTTCTCGGACTTCCTTGCACAGAGTTCAGAGAGAAGTACAAGACCAAGGACTTCTGTATCTGGATGTTCTCAATGGAGGACAAGAAGAATATCGTTGATGATGTATTTGGAAAGTTCCATGATATATTTGGCTTTTATCCAGTGTCTACAGGTTCATATTATATGGACGCTGAGCTTACAAACTACATCAAGGAGAAGTACCCATCAGTCAAGTGTGCAGTTGCAACATGCTGGGAGGAGGGCCCTAAGGCTTACCATACATGTAACAACTCATGGTACACACTGTTCGATGGTGGTCCATGGAATCCGTGGATACCTTCAAAGCAGAACACACATGCACCTGCAGCAAATGAGGCTGAGGACAGCGGAATCGTTGCTATCCCTCATCTTTCGAGAGATCTGCTGGCATGCTACGATGGAAATGGTTCTAACTTCGGTACTCATCCACAGAACGTTCTCCGTGGAATGATCTACGACAGCAAGACATGGGAGTACCCATATCTGTACAACCTGATCGACCAGTATCGTCATCTGGCTAAGTTCAACAATGGATATTCATACAACATGATGTTCGTTGGACCGGGCTGGCTGAACAAGATGGGACGCTGGGAGGCTCCATATGAGCTGCTCAAGAAGAGCTACGAGGACGGAATGAAGTACTACGGTGATCTGAAGAAGGAAGGCAAATGCGTTGACATGACAATGGCTGAATTTGCTGATTTCTACAGAGAGAACAAGACATACGAGGAGCCTGAGTGTGCTCTTTGGAAGGATATACTGTACGGATCAGACAAGCAGATATTCTGGTACTGCGATCCATACATGAGAGCCCAGATCAACATGGATCAGGGCGGTGCGATCGTTGACCTCAGACCATATGCAGCAAAGCTTAACTGGCCTGTAGGTATCGGAACTCCACACGTTCAGGATGCATCATATCCATTCCTGATCCAGGAGAAGTACAGAGCGGGATATTTCACACACTATGCCGGAGAAGGTACTGTGAGAAGTGCCAAGATCAGCTATAATGGTGAAGAGGTCGATCTCTGTCTGTGCAGAACAAAGGCAACATTCTCACAGGAGGGCAGCACAAGGATCCTTACACTTGACCCGGTTGACATCGAGTTCTACGATCTGACAGTTAAACTTCAGACAAAGATATATTTTGAGGAGGGGTCATCCAAGATAAGACATGAGAGAACTATCCTCGAGATGAGCAACCCTGATGCAGAGGTTGAGATCAATGAGTACATGGTGGCATGCTACGGTACAACAGAGTACCCAGAGGACATGACAGGAATCACTCTCACGGCAAAGAATGCTTCAGAGAGCAAGTCACTCACATATGAGTACAAGTGCAGAGAAGAGGATCTCGCAGGCGCCGATGAGGTATCAGCAGTTATCCCTGCAATCGAGACAAAGGCTGCCATGGGAGCATCAGGCAGCGATGCAACAGGATATTTCAAAGAGGGATATGCGTTCTCGCCAATGTTCACTCTCGGGTTTACAAAGACACTTAAGGATAAGGAGGTATTTTCAACATGGCTCAGTCTGGAAAAGGCAAATTAAATTACAGATGTCCAATGTGTTTTATGAGAGATCTGGATATAGATATGTTCTATGATAAGGACAAGAAGGAATACTACTGTATCCGTTGTCAGTATGTTGGACCAGAGGAGGACGTTCTGGCAAAGAACGAGCTCATCAGAATAAAATATGGAAGAATGTATGACAGGATTACATTTGACGACTAGGTGACAGGTGTCATCTGGATAGACGGCCGCCGACAGATGAAGATGAACTGATACATCAGGAGTATGTTGTAAAAGACGTTGGAGTATGCAGAACATTTTTATTCGGCGGCTGTTCTTGGTTATAACAGGCAGTAAAATAAATGCAGGTGAATGTGTCAATTTTTCTATGAAAACTTGACATGTAGCGCCAGCCATTTGCCGAGGAGATGCCCATGTGGCGAAGGCAAATTTTGCATGGCTGGTGTTCAAGGAGACAAAAATATGGCAGATTATATAAAGGGCGTGGATCTCTCCGCTGTTGTCGAGGTTGAAGAGCTGGGCGCGAAATATTATGACAATGGTGTGCAGGGAGATATATTTGACATACTTAAGAACTATGGTGTGAATTCTGTGAGACTTCGTCTGTGGAATGATCCGTACACGGAGGACGGCGTACCTTATGGCGCGGGCACAAATGACCTTGAGGTATACAAAAAACTCGCGAAGCGCGCTATGGATCATGGAATGAGCATTCTGCTTGATTATCACTACAGTGATTTCTGGGCTGACCCGGGCAAGCAGAGGGTGCCGAAGGCGTGGAGAGGCATGGATGCGGATCAGCTTGAGCAGGCTGTGTACGACTACACAAGGGAGACTCTTTTAGAGATGAAGGCTGCGGGCGTTCTCCCTCAGCTTGTTCAGGTTGGAAACGAGCTTACAAACGGACTGATGTGGCCGCTTGGGCAGAAACCAGAATATGACAATATCGCAAAGTTTGTGAGCGCCGGAATAAGGGCGGTCAGATCGGTTGACTCTGATATTCCGGTCATGATACATCTCGACAATGGCGGCAACAATCCTATGTATGTGGACTGGTTTGACCACTACATGGAAAGAGGAGAAGATTTTGATATAATCGGAATGTCGTATTATCCGTTCTGGCATGGAACCATGAAGGAGCTAGAGACAAATATGCGGGATATGGCGGATAGATATGGCAAAAAGATAGTTATCGCTGAGGTTTCCATGGGATTTACCATGGAGGACTACGCAGAATATGAGAAACTGGGACCTGACGATAGAAAGGGCTATGCCACAAAGCCTTCACTGGTGGAGAATCTTGACTACCCTATGACACCTGAGGGACAGGCGGATTTCATGAACGACATAATGAAACTGATAGATGATGTTCCTGGTGGCGATGGCTTTTATTATTGGGAGGCAGGCTGGATACCGGTGCCGGGAAGCGGCTGGGCTACGGAAGGTGCTCTGTCATACATAGAGGAGTCTGGACCATGCGGAAATGAATGGGCAAATCAGGCACTTTTTGATTATGATGGACATGCTCTGCCGGCACTTAAGACTATACGTGATTACAAGCCGGCGCATGACGACTATCCACTTAAGTAAATTATGGGGGACGGAGGTGCCTGTCCCCTCCGTCCCCGTGGTTTCTGATAGTAAAGTACATATTTTTGATACATTTGGATATGTTTTGGCTGGGTGGGTCTGTGTATAATATATACAGATGCGCCCTTTTAATATATTTGGCAAATTTACAGATGGGGGACAGGACGGGTTGTCCTGATTGATCAGGAGGTAAGGTATGAAAAAAGTAGCATTGTTCATGGATGGCTGGAAGAGGTATTTCACCTATGCCTGGCCGCTGGGATTTATGCAGAAGATAAAGGAAGCCAGGGCGGATGTGAATTTGTACATATTCAACAGCAACGGCAATTGGAACAGGGACGACGGTTACAGCTATGGAGAATATAATATATACAATCTTCCAGAGCTGACAGACTTTGATGGGATCATAATATCTGTCAACAATATCAAATATCCGGAAGTCACGGCGGAACTGCTGGACAGGATAAGGAAGAGTGGAGTTCCGGCTATAAGCCTTGAAACAGCGTTTGACGGTCTGCATTTTGTGGGTATAGACAATTATGATGCCATGTATGACATGACTCGGCATATGATAGAGGAACATGGTGCGAAGAAGGTGTGGTATCTTGCCGGACCGAAGGACAACTATGAGGCTCAGGAGAGATGCCGGGCATTCAGGGACTGTATGGATGAATATGGCCTGACTGTGGATGATGAGGATGTCCTGTTTGGAGATTTTGGTTTTAATGACGGTGTGACGGGCCTTGAGGAGCTGCTTAGAGCACATGGACATACGTGTATAAAACACGAGAAGGACGGACCGGATTACGGCGGCCCTGCTGAGGTGTACGGTGAGATAACCAGTGGCAGTTTTGCGGATTCTGCTCCAGATGCCGAGACTTCGAATAATGAGGAGATGGATGATAGAAGGCTGGAAGAACGAGAGATAGTGAGGAAGATCCTTCCAGATGCAATAATCTGTGCAAATGACAACCTGGCTGTGGGTGTGTGCAACAGAGCTGAAGCACTTGGACTTTCAGTGCCAAATGATTTTAAGGTTACAGGATTTGACAACTTTGATAAAGCAGCGTACTATACGCCGCGCATAACAACGGTGAGCAGGATCCGTGAGAAGATCGGAGCTGCGGCTGCAGAGATCATGCTGAATATCTGGGCGGGAAACAATCCGGATACCAGCTCTTATATAGATTATAATTGTATATTCACGGAGAGCTGTGGCTGTGGCGCGGATGCTATGCTGAACGGCAGACAGTACCTGAAGAATTATATAATGGGAGTTGTGGAACGCGAGGAGATCGATGAGAGTACCCTGGACTTTACGCATGTGCTCAGCAAATGCAAGGATTACAGTGAACTGTATCCGTGCGTTCAGTCCTCATATTCACAGGCAGAGTGTAAGAAATGCGTTATGGTTGTCGACAGATCTCTTGTGGAGATGGGGGGAGCTGGCCCGACTCTCTCAGCAGCATACGATGAGGATGTATTTGCTGTGAAAGGCTATCCTCAGAGAATGCAGATCGTGTACAAACAGGGCATAGCGGATGACGGTGACGATACATACCATAGTATGTTTCCTCTTCTGGATGATGAGGTAGGCGGCAATATATTTTTATTTGCACCATTTCATTTTGGAGAAAAGGCAGCTGGGTTCTGCTGTGTCGAAAATGGATATTACCTTATGGATAAGCAGCTTTGGTCAACTGTAATGAGCGAAGTGAATGTAGCCATGATAAATCTGTTCAACAAATGGAGACTCGAGCAGATCAATCAGGAGCTTACGGCAATATCCATAAAGGATCCACTTACCCAGATATACAACAGGGAGGGTATGAGACAGATCGCCGCAAAGGCATTTGACAAGGCTGCGGGCCAGGGCAGGGCGCTTCTCATAATGTTTGCCGATATGGATAAGCTCAAATATATAAATGACACTTATGGTCACGAGTACGGAGACAAAGCTATAAGGAGTGCCGCAAGAGCCATAGCAGGCGGAGGCGGAATAAGCAGTATTCCGGTTAGATACGGCGGAGATGAATTTGTATCCATATCTATATACGATGAGGCGGAACCTCCTGAGGAAAGAAAGACGGCAATCCTTGAGAAAGCCAGGGAGATAGTTGCGCAGGAGAAGCTTCCATTTGCCCTGGAGTTTAGTATAGGTTATGTTATAACAGACCCGGATAGTGATAAAACCCTTGAGGAGTATGTGAGGGAGGCGGACCATATCATGTATCAGGAAAAGGTACAGAAGAAAGTGAGCCGGATATAAATAAATTGTTAATAGAAATTTATATAAGATATAAATAATATATGTTCTGGCAATACCTGTAAAATATCTGTATTGCCAGAATATATATGTATATAAAAATCAATAACTGTTTAGAAACTGTTTTATTTCATCTTCAACATCGGTATTATATATTAAATCGTTGTGATGTAGTTTGGCCATTGTTATAAAATTAGCATGATTGAAAGAATTACTAAGTTTTTGTGAAAGCCTAAATGGGATAACTTCATCGTCTTCAGAGGCTATTATTAAAACATTTGTTTCCACTTTTTTTGCAAATTGATCAGACGGAAACGGATTACGAACCAGTAATTTTAATGGTCCATAGAAAATATTGCATACGCTGTTATATAGCGCCTGACCATTGTTATATGGTGCAATGAGTATCAGACCGTCAATGTCGTGGGATGATGCGACATATGTTGCCACACCTGTTCCTAAACTAAATCCCATTATAATAATTTTTTGGTTTCCATAATAACTGCTTTCTTTAACAAATTGATAGATTGAATCGGCAGCTTTTATTATATTATTATAGTTTGGAGTTCCACTGCTATATCCGTATCCAGGATAGTCGATCATTAAGAAATTATAATTAGCAAACATACCCCAATTGCTGCTTTCATGCAAATGAAAAAAGAAATTGTCAGATGATTGCATATTGCCTCCAAAGTATATAATGGTTGAAGACTCGGGAGAATTTTTATACCCCCATCCATGTAGTTCCAGAGAGCTGGAAGGTATGGAAATCTCTTCATATTTACTATTATTGTTTGATATTAAATTGTAATGTGAAAATTCGTCGCAGGATGGATAATAAATAAATTTGTTTTGTATTAAAATAAATAGTACAACACAAAACGACAATATTACAAATCCTGTAATAGGAATTGTTATTTTTTTGTGCGCCATTATTTTAAAATAGAAACTTGAAATTATACCTGGTGAAATTTCAATGCCTTTTTTGTGGCAAACTTTTTTGATGATAATTTTACAAATTAGCATTAATATAAGTGGAACCATCATTAAAATGATATATAAAATATTTTTGTATAATAATGGAACACTACTTTCGATACTGTCCTTGGCATTTATGATATGCTTTATATCACAAAAACACATTATAAAGAAGTATAGAAAACATAATGCATTAATAATGTTGTAAAATCTTTTCATAATAAACCTATCCCTATCTTTTAATAATAATACTATTTTTAATTCTTTTTTTATTTTTCTTATTCACCCTCATAATTGTACATTTGAATAAATTACTAAGCGTTATTATGACAATTTTACCACAAAGTGTCAATTGTAAAACATATATCAGGTGTATTGTGCAAATATTATAATTGCACTGAGTTGAGGTTGTTATTAAAAAGAAATATGTGTAGAATAATGGTAGAATTATAATGAAAGAGAGGGTAATGATATGTTGAAGAATGTAACAGACACAGTATTTTATGTGGGTGTGGATGATAAGAACATAGACCTGTTCGAGAATCAGTACATCGTGCCAAACGGCATAGCGTACAACTCATATGTCATCATGGACGAGAAGATAGCAATTATGGATATGGTGGATGCAAAGTGCGCAGACCAGTGGTTTGCAAATGTGGCAGAGGTGCTGGGAGACAGAAAGCCGGATTATCTCGTAATTTCCCATCTTGAGCCGGATCACTCAGCCAATCTTGGTGATGTGCTTGCAAAGTATCCGGATATTAAGATCGTATCAAATGCGAAGCTTTTCGGAATGCTTCCAAACTTCTTCGAGGTTCCTGTGGCAGACAGAAGTGTGACTGTGGCAGAGGGACAGACACTCTCACTTGGAAGTCATACGCTTCAGTTCTTCATGGCTCCTATGGTCCACTGGCCTGAGGTTATGGTCACATATGAACAGAGTGAGAAGATACTCTTCTCAGCGGATGCATTTGGCAAGTTCGGCACTCTGGATACCGACGAGGACTGGGCATGCGAGGCAAGAAGATATTACTTCAATATAGTAGGAAAGTATGGAATGCCTGCACAGGCACTTCTGAAGAAGGCAGCAGGGCTGGACATCCAGAAGATATGTGCGCTTCATGGGCCTATACTCACAGAGAACCTTGAGTATTACATAGGCAAATATCAGCTGTGGTCAACCTACACACCTGAGGATGAGGGAATCTTCATCGCATACTGCAGTCTCCACGGCAACACGGAGAAGGCTGCAAGGAAGTTGGCGGAGATCCTTGAGGCAAAGGGTGCACCAAAGGTTGCGATATCAGACCTCTCAAGGGATGATATGGCAGAGTGCATAGAGGATGCCTTCAGATACGACAGGCTAGTTCTGGCAGCCCCAACATATGATGGCGGTGTGATGCCTGTCATGGCGGATTTCATCAACCACCTGAAGATGAAGGCGTATCAGAAGAGAAAAGTGGCATTCATCGAGAATGGTTCATGGGCACCAATGGCGGCGAAACTCATGAAGGAGCAGATGTCAGCGATGAAGGATATAGAGATCGTGGACGAGCACGTGACCATAAGGTCTGCGTTCAAGCAGTCGGACGTGGCAGCGCTCGAGGCTTTGGCTGGAAAACTGTTATAAGAGATAAGGATAATAAACATAAAGTAAGTCTGAAACCGACTTACATACGTAGTTATTATTCATCTAACGGGTGAGTTGTCACAATAAAGTTGTTACACAGAGTTGCTATACATATCGTGAGCAGGGAATTTGAGCCCGCTGGTTCTTAGGTGGCGCTGTGAGGCGGCACCTTAGTACCGCTGCAGGGCGAAATAAGCGGAAGCGACCCAGCGAATGATATGTATAGCAGCTCTGTGTTCAAAGATAGAATTGGCAACTCACCGTCCTATCAATAATGTAAGGAAGGTGTAAGACATGGCTAAGTCCATGGTTTCCGGAAAGCCGGTTAGTCTGATGATGCAGTTTGCCCTGCCACTTTTGCTCGGCAATCTGCTTCAGCAGACTTACAATATCATAGATGCAGCTATAGTAGGACAGATACTGGGTGACAAGGCTCTGGCGGGAGTTGGAGCCAGCAGCAGCATTCAGTTTCTTGTCCTTGGTTTCTGTATGGGATGCTGCGCAGGCTTTGGCGTTCCAGTTGCAAAATATTTTGGTGCAAATGATATTCACAAGATGAGAAAATATATATTTAATGGTGCGGTTCTGACTGGCATCATAGCACTTATCGTCACGTCGGTATGTGCTATATGCTGCAATCAGATACTGCACCTTCTGTCAGTTCCGCAGGATATATTTGATAAGGCGTACTCATATCTTATAGTTATATTTCTGGGAATCCCATTTACACTTATGTATAACTATCTGTCGAGTGTGCTCAGATCACTTGGAGACAGCAGGACACCATTTATGTTCCTCGCTTTCTCGGCGATACTCAACATATTTCTTGATCTGTTCTGTATACTTGTGCTTAAGTGGGGATGTGCCGGAGCGGCTATAGCGACGATAACTGCTCAGGCTGTGAGCGGAATATTATGTCTGGTGTACATTTTCAAGAAGGTTCAGGTGATGCACCTTGAGGCGCAGGACAGAAAGGTAGAAGGTTCTGCGGTGAAGGAACTCCTCATTATGGGAATTCCAACTGGTCTGCAGTTTTCCATAACAGCCATAGGCAGTATGGTCATGCAGTCTGCAAACAATAAACTTGGCAGCGTGTATGTGTCAGGATTTACTGCCGGTATGAGAATAAAGCAGTTCACTATGTGTCCATTTGACGCATTTGCAACGGCAGCATCCGTGTTCTGCAGTCAGAATCTTGGCGCTGGACAGGCAAAGCGTATAAAGCAGGGAATGTGGCAGGCGATAGCAGTCGCAGTGGGATATGGCTTGATAGCAGGACTTATCATGATATTCTTTGGCAGACCGCTTTCAATGATATTTGTAAAGAAGAGCGCAGTCGATGTCCTTGATGCCTCTGCGAAATACCTCAGATGTATGGGATTCTTCTACTGGAGTCTCGGTATACTGAACGTGGCGCGTATGGTGACGCAGGGACTTGGATATTCCGGTCGGGCTATATTCTCAGGTGTTACAGAGATGGTGGCCAGGATCATAGTGAGCCTGGGATTTGTCGGAACATTTGGATTCACGGCCATCTGCTTTGCTGATCAGACGGCATGGGTCACCGCGACTATTTACATATTGCCGACATGCCTTTACTGTGTGAAGAAGTCTACGGCGAAGATTGCGGCGGCGACGTAGTTGTATATTGTTATGGATAATTGGAAGTAAGAAAAAACACCTCGGTTTGAGGTGTTTTTTTAAGTATTCTTAAAACTAATAAATATAAAGTTCAGTTGGTGACGGTCGGTCACCAACTGGTAATATTTTGTAACCGTTTTATTTGTGCCAGTGCAATGAGAAGGTTGATATCGAGATTACTATAATATACAACAATACATTAAATCATAAATTTGTTGATTGCATCATTTATCTCAAATTTAGTTTCTTTGTCTGAAAGTCCAATATCTATCATGCCACGACCGTCAAGTTCATCGCCAGGAAATAATATCTCTAAGTGCTTACCTTGTAACAGGCATCCGAGATCCTCTTTTGAAATCGATATATTGACGTATCTCTTGCTTTCCTTTGCAACTTCAACATTTGCCATGAAACTTCCGTCGTTTGAATTTTTTATATTATATTCAGGTTTGCTCATATTGATCGTCTCCTTGCTGTTATGTAATAATGCCATATTTAGGTATATCACTTCTTATTGTTATCATCAAGCAGTTTGGGAGCGTTTTACATATTGCTTTGAGTCAGAACCATCGGTCAAACCGTCAAATGCGTCAACTCTCAACAGGAACAGTGGAGAAAGTATTCCCACTTTGACATATCCATATATTTATTATAAAATTAACCTGATTTTAATCTTTCTCATATTTTAGATTAATCATCGGTTGGTATAGTAACAACAACAGTTGATGATATCAGCAACAAACGATTAGAAAGATGACAGATCATCGGAAGATGATGAAACTAAGATGAAGAGAAAGGGTGTAATGATTATGGATAAACTTGAAAAGGTAGAAAAGTTAAGAGCGAAAACAGGTGTAAGTTACGAGGATGCAAAGAATGCGCTTGAGGCGTGCGATTACGATCTGCTGGATGCAATTATTTATCTTGAGAAGCTTGATAAGGTGAAGGCTCCTGAAGTGGAGAGCTTTACCACAGGCGAGGAACAGAAGACATCAACAGAGTTTGAGCAGGCGCAGCAGACATATACAAATGATTGTAATAAAGTGACGTTTGGTCAGATGATGGACAGATTTTTCAAATGGTGCGGCAAGGTGTTAAAGAAGAGTGTGGACAGCACATTCATAGTAGAACGCAGAGGCCAGACCATGATAAACGTTCCGGTTCTGGTGCTTGTGATCGCACTCATACTTGCATTCTGGGTAGTGCTTCCACTTCTTGTTGTAGGTCTGTTCTGTGAGTGCAGGTACCATTTTGAGGGAATAGGCGACATCAACGTAAATCTCAATAGCGCATGCGACAAAATGGCAGACTCAGTAGACAACCTTAAGTCCGACGTCAATAACAAGTAATCAGAAAGATATATAAAAACAATATCAACACAGAATGAAAAGCTATATGTAATAAAAACAACGTATATATCAGCGTCCGTCATAAAAGAAAGGAAAAAGATATGGCACAGAAGATTCTCATTGTGGAGGATGAAGAGAAAATTGCGAGATTCGTGGAGCTGGAACTGGTTCACGAGGGATACGAGGTAGAGAAGGCATTTGACGGAAGAACAGGTTTGGACAAAGCTCTGACAGGTGACTTCGACCTTGTGGTGCTGGATGTGATGCTTCCGGGACTCAATGGTCTGGAGGTGCTTCGAAGAATCCGCAAGGAGAGTGTTGTGCCGGTTATCATGCTGACTGCAAGGGATGCAGTCATGGACAAGGTGTCAGGGCTCGATGCCGGTGCTGACGATTATCTCACCAAGCCATTTGCCATAGAGGAGCTGCTTGCCAGGATAAGGGTTGCGCTGAAGAGACGCGGAACTGTGGAGGTTCACACTCACAGGATAGAGATCCGCGGGGTGTGTATGGACACTGACAGACATGAGGTTACAGTGGACGGAGAGAGTGTGGAGCTGACAAACAGGGAATTTGAGCTGCTGAGAACACTCATGGAAAACAAGGACATCGTGATGGACAGGGAAAAACTGCTCAGCGCAGTGTGCGGATACGATTATCTGGGAGAGACAAATATAATAGATGTGTATGTGAGATATCTGAGAACCAAGATAGATGACAGGTTTGGCGTAAAACTCATAACCACCGTAAGAGGTGTGGGATATGTTATCAGAGAATGACCATTTGGGATGCCAGGATAGAGCAGATAGATATGTGACAAGCCGGATGCCGTGACAGAGCAGACAGATATGTGACAAGCCAGCGCCGCATGACACGGATACGCATAGATAGAGAGAAAATACATGGGAAAGAAAACTAACGAAAACAAAAGAATGTCGTCGATAGCCAGAAGGATCAATATGAGTTTCTGGCTCAAAGAGGTGGGCAATGTGATACTTATTGATATCGTCATTGCCTTTCTTATTGTTGGGGCATTTGCCTGGTGGGGAAGAGAGCAGCTTCCGCAGGACGTAGGAGAAATGAAATATTATGTTGATAAGAATGAAGACGGCGGGGGCTATGAATATATCATAGAGGGGTCTGACAAGAAGAAGTACAGGTATGATGTGAAAATCTTGTGGGATATCATAGAGATTCCTGGAATCATATTGCTGGGCATGGAAACTATAGTTCTGTTTCTAGCTTTGTTCAGAACGGCGGATGTCAGAAGACGTCTGAAGCCTCTGAATGATCTGGCTGTAAAGGCGGAGAAACTCAGCAAAGAACCAATGGATCACAACAAAATAGATGATCTGGAGAAAGCGATATCGCATTTGTCCGCGGATGATGACGAGCAGGTAATACACACTGGAGATAAGGACCTTCAGAGTATAGAAATTGCGCTTAACAATTTGCTGAAAAATATGAAGGAGAATGAAAAACGACAGATGAGGTTCGTGTCGGATGCGTCTCATGAGCTTAGGACACCTATAGCTGTAATTCAGGGGTATGTAAATATGCTTGACCGCTGGGGTAAGGAGGATGAGCAGGTTCTGGGAGAATCCATAGAAGCACTCAAGAATGAGTCCCAGCACATGAAGGAATTGGTTGAGCAGTTGTTGTTTCTGGCGAGAGGGGACAGCGGAAGACAGCATTTGAACATGGAAAAATTGGATCTCAACTGCATGGTGAGCGAGGTGTGGGAGGAGTCCATGATGATAGATGAGAGCCACAGATATGAATTCCAGGGTACGGAGAATGAGGCGTGTGTGCTCGGCGATGTGGCGATGATCAAGCAGTCTGTCAGGATATTTGTCCAGAATGCAGCGAAGTATTCTGAACCCTGCACGACCATAATACTCGGCGTAAAAGAGGAGCCCGGTTATGTCAGTTATATGATAGAGGACGAGGGAACCGGGATGAATCCGGGCGATCTGGCCCACATATTTGACAGATTTTACCGTTCAGACGAAGCACGCAACAGTGAGACAGGAGGTTCGGGACTGGGATTGTCAATCGCTAAATGGATAGTTGATGCCCACGGTGGAACCATACAAGTTATATCTAGAGAAGACATAGGCTCAAGATTTGTTGTGAGATTTCCTGCATGTTAATAGATGAAGTGGTGGATGTGTGCCAGCCAACGGTTTGGTTATATTCAAATAGTTGATAAGCAGATGAAATATACATAAACGATCTGCCCCTGCATAGACTGTATAAAACAGAATATGCGGGGGCTTTTTCTTTGAAGGGATACATAGAAGAACGGGCGGTAGAAGCAGCAAATTATATCATTGATACCAGAGCAACGGTCAGACAGACGGCGGACAGGATGGGAATAAGCAAATCAACGGTTCACAAAGATATAACGGAGAGACTTATAAGGATCAGACCGATGCTGGCGGCTCAGGCGAGGGTCGTGCTGGATGCAAATAAGGCGGAGAGACATATAAGGGGCGGACTTGCTACCAGGGAAAAGTATCTGCATGAACACGAGGTGGAGGAACAAAGGCGGAATAACAAAGGCGGAATAACAAAGGCGGAATAAGCAGATGATCACAAAGATTTAATACCTCGTGTGTTGTAATTTTCTCCGATATGGGGTAAACTTTTGTTGGCTGCACATAGGATCCGACACGTGGTGTATGCGCAGTGAAGACAACAGTTTAATGCGATTAGAGGTTAGAATATGAGGTTTATACATATTTCGGACGTGCATTTGGGAATGACACCGGATAAGGGAAAAGCGTGGAGTGGTGTCCGTGCAAAGGAAATAGAAGATACATTTGACAAGATCCTGGCAATTGCGGAAGAAAGAAAGGTCGATCTGCTTCTTGTGGCGGGAGATCTTTTTCATAAGGCACCAGGGATTATTGAGTTAGACATGCTGGATGGCAAGCTGGCAAAGCTCACGAATACCAAGACGATCATAGTTGCGGGAAGCAGCGACTATATAGAGAAGGATTCACCATCGGAGACATTTGAATTTAAGTCAAATACAGTGATACTTCCTGCTGGTGAATTCAACAATGCGTATTTTGAGGATATAGATACCTGCATCACTGGATTCAGCTACGGACAGGAGACATACAAGGAGAATTTTGCAGAAGGGATAGAGCCGCAGAAGGAGGGCGCTGCAAATATACTTCTCATGTATGGCGGTGATGAGGAGCACGGTGCATTTGACTTCAGAAAGCTTGCCGATTCGGGATTTGATTATGTTGCACTGGGATATTTGAGAAAGCCAAAGCACATGGTGAAGAATAAAATGGCGTATCCGGGTTCCCCAGAGCCATTGACACACAGTGATACGGGCAAGCATGGTTTTATATATGGACAGATAATACACGGTGAGACGAGAATAAAGTGGGAGTCTATAGCTTGCAGAAGCTATATCAATCTGGGACTTGAGGTGAAGCCAGAATATACTGCTGCACAGATAGAGCGTGTGATCGAAAAGCAGATAGACAAGATGGGCAGTGAGAATATTTACAGAGTTATCCTCAAGGGACAGAAGGGTAGAAAGGTGGACACGACATTTGATGATCTGACATCCAGATACATGATATATGATATTGTAGACAACACAATGTTTGACTACAATAAAGAAAGCCTTATGAAGGATAACGAGAACAATGTGCTGGGAAGATTCATTGCCGAACTTTCGCGAAATGATGATGTGGTCAGCAGAAAGGCACTTGAATACGGCCTGGAGGCTGTGATAGCTACTGGAGAAAAGTGATGTATATAAATAAATTGTTTTTGAAAGAATTTGGAAAATTCAACAATAGAGAGATAAAGCTAGAACAGGGGCTGAATGTCTTGTATGGAGACGAAGGTGCAGGAAAGAGCACGGTTAGGGATTTTGTAACCGGTATACTGTTTGGCATCAATAAATCCAGGGGACTTGGATCAGGCAGGGATGATTATTCTGCCAGAAAGCCGAAGGGTGGAAATGGATATTCTGGAAAAGCCCATGTGACAAGTGCAGGCAGGAACCATTTGCTTGAGAGAAATTTCAATATGACTACTGACGGAGCCGCGCTCACGGATATAGAGAATGGCAAGAGTGAGAGACTTCGCACAAAGAATTCTTACAGGGGTATTCTGTTTGATATGGATAAGAGTACCTATGTAGATGCTCTGAATGTTGGGCCTGCAGACGAGTATGGAGACAGTGACAAGGCAGTGTGTGATTTCCTTGAGAAGTACCTTCACAACATTAGAGAGACTGGAAGTAGCGGTATCAACAAGGCGGCTGCCATCCAGTACCTTGAAAACGAGCGAAAGAAATATGACAATAAGAAATACCTTATGCAGATAGAAGAACTTGAAGCCCAGATGGATGAGTTGGGAGATGTGGATAAAGATCTGGAGGACATAAGGAAAGCCAGAAGAGAAGAACTTGACGCTTACAATATGGAAATTGCGAGACTCAAGCGGGAAGCGAGACAGCTTGTAAACGAGAAGGATGCGGAGATCCCCGACGAAGATGAGGACAGGGAGAGAAGTCATATATTCCTTGAGGTTGAGGCAATTGATGACGAGGATGAGAAGAAGGAGAAAAAGAAACAGGAGAAAAAGTCCAAGAAGCTTACAGACAATATATTTGTCATAATGGCTGTTGGAATCCTTGTTGTGGGTCTGATCACTCTCGCTGTTCATCTTGTGGGATTCCAGAAATCTATCCAGCAGCTGTTTGTTATATGTACTATAGCATTTGTCGCCATAACCATAATAGACGGTCTGTTCCGAAAAGGCGCATTTGACGGCGATAAGCTTCCGTCGGAGGAGGAATTTCAGAGGACGATATACGAGATGGGAAGAGCCACGGAATCAAGGACCGTGCGCGTGGAGATAGACAGGGTGTTTCAGGAGGAGCACGATAAGAAACTTGATATGTTTAAGTTCCAGGAGCATGATGCCATTGAGAAGAGGGATGCCTACTATGAACTCAAGGAGAAGAGGGATGCCATATTTGTGGATTACGATGCACTTGAGACGGAGAAGAAAGCGATCGATAAAGCTATTGATACGATCAACGACCTGTCAGACAGTCTGGCTGCCAGATTCGATGGGGTTGAGCAGAGTGTATCACAGCTGCTTGGTTTGATATCTGATGGAAGATACACTGAGGTGAAACTGGACGATGATATGCATGTTGCAGTGGAAAAGGATGGACATTTCTTCCGGGCTGAATTCTTAGGAAATGACGTGGTGAGACAGGTATATCTGGCTGTAAGGCTGGCTGTTGCAAAGATACTGGATGATGAGAAGATGCCTCTGCTGCTTGATGATGTGGTTGATGCCTCAGATGAGAGACAGCTTACAGGTGTATTTAAGGCGATAAGCACAGTTGATACCGAGCAGGTGATCCTTCTTACCTCAGATAGTGAGTTGATGAAAAAACTCGAGGATATGCGTATTACATGCAATGTGGTTACATTGTAATTATTTATACATGTTAGGTGTTATAAAACATGAAAAAATCCCCTAATGATCAAGCTCTTATATCATTTGATATATGAATTATGGATCATTAGGGGATTTCTGTATTAATTATGATATTCTAGTAATTCTCATAGTTGTCTGAGATAGTGTGCTTTACCTTATACTCAGCAATTCTTGCACTGATTCTCTCGGATGGATCGAGAAGATCACTGAGAGATGCATCGTGGTTCAAGTGATCAATGATGAGTGCGATATACTTGCTCATGTCGGCTGATACATACCAGTCACGGCTTGCAAGCTCTGGAAGCTGGTATGTGAGGTTGGTTGTGATGACCTTCTCAATGATACCCTCTTCATGACATTTGTCGAACACCTCGAGACCCTTTGTAAAGAGACCAAATGTGGCAAGAGCGAATACTCTTTTTGCCTTTCTCGCCTTGAGCTGTTTTGCAACGTCTATCATACTCTCTCCGGATGCGATCATATCATCGATGATGATAACATCCTTGCCCTCAACTGAATCGCCGAGGAATTCATGGGCAACGATAGGATTACGTCCGTCAACTACTCTTGAGTAATCCCTTCTCTTGTAGAACATACCTACGTCAACACCAAGAAGGTTTGCAAAGTAGATAGCTCTGTGCATAGCACCTTCATCAGGTGAGATGACCATCATGTGGTCATTGCCAATCTCAAGATCAGGAGTTGATCTAAGAAGCGCCTTAACGAACTGGTAAGTAGGCTTCACATTCTCGAAACCGCTCTTAGGGATAGCGTTTACTACTCGTGGATCATGCGCATCAAATGTTACGATATTGTCGACACCGTACTGCTTGAGCTCCTGAAGCATAACGGCACAGTCAAGAGACTCACGACCTGATCTCTTGTGCTGACGGCTTTCGTAGAGGAAAGGCATGATAACTGTAAGCTTTCTAGGCTTATCTGTCATGGCAGAGATGATACGCTTAAGATCAGCGTAGTGGTCGTCTGGTGACATTCTCTGTGTCTGACCTGCCATTGTGTATGTGCAGCTGTAGTTTCCTACATCCAGCATAATATATATGTCTTTACCACGAACTGACTCGTTGACAATACCCTTAGCCTCACCTGATCCAAATCTTGGACAGTCTGTGTCGATGAGATAAGAGTCCTTCTCATAACCATGGAATACGATACTTGATTTGTTTTCGTTCTGGCGGTTCTTTCTCCACTTAACGATGTAGGAGTCAACTTTCTTTCCAAGAGGCACGATGCTCTTGTGTGCAATGATTCCCAAGCTTCCTACGGGTATTGTTTCCAACTTACTATCGTCTGGCATAATAAAATCCTCCTAATTTGAATATGTTCATTTTGCTGCCTTGTGTTTTGCAGACTGACGTCTACTTTCCAGTTATATGACTCATGCGCTTCATATAACGGATATTATCTCCGTAGAGATTGAATATGAGATAACTATCGACTATGCGGGACATTATACGTTCAGTATAGCGTTCCCTGATCATTTTCAAGTCCAGATTAGTGGATATGAGGGTTGACTGGTTTCTGATAGTTCTCTTATTTATAATCTCAAATAACTGGGATTGGACAAATGAATTGGTTAGTTCTGTGCCCAGATCGTCAATTATTAGAAAATCACAGTTGTAAATGTAGTCATATAGCATCTCTTGATGCTGTTCATGGTTGTTCTTCATAATAATATCCCGTAAGATATTATCAAATAAGTTAATCGCAGACAAGTATAAAACTGTATAACCTTTATCAAGAAGGCTTTTTGCTATGCAGTTTGTGAGAAAAGTTTTGCCTGTCCCTGTCTCTCCGTACAGGAGAATGCCGGGTCTTTTGTTCTGAAAGTTTTCTGTAAAGTCTTTTACCTTTGCCAGTATATTGCTGGCATTCTTGTATGGCGTATAACTGTAGCTGCCAAATGGTTCATCCCTGTATACGCTAAGATCAAATGTGTCAAAATTCTCTTTGTTAAGAACATTTTGAATTGTCGATTGCTCATATAACTGGCTTATGACCATCTGTTTCAGACATGTGCATGGATTCCCGTTAACGTAGCCGCTGTCTTTGCATATGGAGCACGTGTATACTGGTAAAAGGTAATCATCCGGAAATTCCGAAGATCTGATTAGGGATCTGCGTTCTTCCCTCAATGTTTCTTTTAAAGTCTGGTTTAAAGCCTTGCTTGAGCTTGCATTTGAACTGCTGTCTGTGTTGCCTTTTGATCCCGGTGCTGTATCAGGATCATGCCTCATTATTCTCGCCCTGGCTTCCTGTACGGCCATGTGGACGAGCTCGTCATCTATCTCCTTGACTCTTGGGAGTTTTTCGTATAGTTCGGCTTTCCGCCTGTCTTGTATGCGGAGATTATCCTGCCTTCTCCTGCTGAGCTGGGAGAGGATATCATCGTAATCAATATTTTTCATGATGGTTTATAATCCCCCTGTTATATGTGTGCCTAAGATGTCTTCTTATCCTGGTTTAAGTCGTCAGCAAGCATCTGCTCAAGCGCGGCCAACTGATCAGACATGTCTGTCTGCTGGAAGTTGGCGAAGCTGTTTGGTTTTGCTGCCGTGCTGTATGTATGTCCGGTATTCTCGTTCTTCTTCTTTATAAATTCCTGATCCAGTGTTTCTACATCCCTAATGGATTTTACACCATTTTTGTACCAGTTTTCAAGGATTCCGTTCACATATGCAAAATTGGCTGACTGAGGTCTCGATAGTATAGCTTTCTGACATGCCAAGGTTATGAGATCCTCAGAAAACTGCATCTCCTCAGACCAGGCATCTATGTAAGCGGTCTCTGCGCTCGTAGGTCTGTTCCTCGATATGCCAAGTTCACGGAACACCTTGCGGAAGAGAGGGTTGTATGCGTTGCTGTTCTCTCTGGCTTTCTCAACGGTATCTATGCCATTCTCATACCATGCCTTGGCAACCGCCTCGGCATACTTAAAGCTTTTCTTGCCGAGGGTGAGACAGTACTCTATGAGATACTCGATGAGCTCCTGTGAAAAATGAAGCTGATCGTATATGTATATCAGAGTCTCGCTCTCCGCCATTGAGAGCGTCTTGCCGTAAAAGGCCTCCGCCTCAAACAGGATATCTGAGAATATATCATCCTCCTGTTTTTTTCTCAGCAGCTCAGGAGTGACCAGAACCTTGTCCGGTGGATTGTGGACAGTGGATACTGTGTGAACTGGCGCCGCGTCTGGGACGGAAATGTTCTGTTGCGCCGCAGGGCTTGTCTGCGCTGCCACAGTGAAGATGTCCTCCTGCGTCATGTGAGATGCAGCAGTCCTGTCGGTACTGCGGGCATCCTCATTATCATGAATACCGGGGGTGTCGACCGAATAGTCCATGCCGAGCATGGACAGGCTGTCCAGTCCGTACATGTCCTCTGACTTGTCCCTAAGGGGCAGAAGTGTTATTCCGGTCAGGACCTTCTGACTGTTGTAGTTGAGTTTCATAACATCCTGGCTTATCCAGTAACGGATAGCTTTGCATATAAACTTTTCAGACAGGTCAAAGTGTCTGGCGATGTCTGCGATTGATACAGGCTCTCTGGAAGACATAAGCCGTACCAGATACAAATATACTTTAACAAAATCTCCGTTGGCGGAGGTCATATAGTAGTCTATGAAAAAGTTTGATATGGAGGAATATGTTTCGTTTTTCTCTGATGTGATAGTGATGTAATTCATGTCAAAAATCCTTCCAATACTCCATAAAATAAGTACATTATTAAAAAATTAAAAATGTAGTTGATGTTTGTCATCAAGAAAAAAGTCTTATGACCGCTTCATTATAACATGTACTATTGGTATTGCAAGAGCCCTTGTAGATGGTTAAAAAAAAGAGGGGGGGTGTTGATAATGTTGATAATGTGGATGGTATTTTGACAAAAAAATGTTGAAAAATAAAAGTCAAGGAATTAACGGGGTTGTAAAGAATTTGTAAATATTATGTCAACATGTAAAAAAATAAACATGGTGGGGATAGTTTCCCACCATGTTTTGTGGATAATGTGGATAACTATTTTTTAATCAGGTCATTTCCTATAGAATAGACATTTCCGGCGCCCATAGTTATCAACAGATCATTTTTTTTGCAATTTTTTAAAAGATAGTTTTCTATATCATCGAAAGATGGCAGATAAAAGGCATCTGTGCCGGATTCTGCGATCTTCTCAGCGAGCTGTTTTGCCGATACGAGACCGGTATCCTTTTCCCTTGCCGCGTATATATCGGCGACGATGACATGGTCACATACCTTCAGGGCCTCTGCGAACTCGTCAAACAGGGCGTAAGTTCTTGAGTATGTATGTGGCTGGAATACACACCACAGCTCGTTGTAGCTTGTGTTTTGGGCCGCCTTCAGTGTGGCTGAGATCTCCGTTGGGTGATGTGCATAGTCATCCATGACTTTCACATTGTCCAATATGGTTCCCTTGTATTCAAAACGTCTCTCTGCGCCTACGCATTCTGACAGCCCCTGCTTGATGACATCGATGGAGATTCCAAGCTCTAAGGCTGCTGCTATGGCGGATAATGAATTGTACACATTGTGTTCTCCAAACACTCTGAGGGTTATATCTGTCACCTCTTTGCCATCCACAACAAGTGTGTATGTAGGATGACCGAGATCGTCAAATCTAATGTTGTGTGCGGAATATTTATTCTGGGTACCCTTTCCAAATGTAACAATGCGGCACTCAAGATCTCTGACAACAGTGTCGTAGTACTCCATATCACCATTTACGATGACGAGACCTTCTTTAGGAGTTTTGGTGGCAAATACATGGAATGATTCAGCAATTTCATCGATATCCTTGAAGAAATCCAGATGGTCGGCATCCACATTGAGTATGATGCTGATGAACGGCTTGAATGCATGGTAGCTGTTGGTGTATTCACATGCCTCTGTCACAAAGTATTCTGACTTGCCGACACGGATGTTGCCTCCTATGCTGTCGAGGATTCCTCCGACTGATATGGTAGGGTCTGTGTCCGCATCAATAAGAATGTACGACAGCATGGAAGTCGTTGTGGTTTTGCCGTGGGTTCCGCTTACAGCTATTGAGTATTTGTAATTCTCCATGATCTGTCCGAGAAGCTGGGCTCTGGTGAGCATAGGTATTCCTTTTTCAACTGCAGCCTTGAATTCTTCGTTGTCAGGATGGATAGCTGCTGTATATACAACAAGGTCTATACTGTCAGTTATGTTGGATGCACGCTGACCTATATTTATGAGAGCTCCCATATCAGCAAGCTGATCTGTGATCTCAGATGCCTTCATGTCGGATCCGGTTACCTTAAAACCTGCTTTGAGAAGGATCTCGGCGAGGCCGCTCATGCTGATACCGCCTATTCCCATGAAATGGACATTTATTGGCTTTGAAAAATTGATCTTGTACATTAGTAATTCGCCTTCCTTATATAAAATTGTTTGATATCATATAGCTTTCTTTATTTTCTCTTTGGCAGTATAACACATTCCATATTAAAAGAAAACTACCAGCATTAGTGCATTGTTATTGAATGAAAATTATGTTATAAATTAAAAGGATATGGTCATAGATGATATTTATTACTCATCTCTGGCGGCAGTGTTCAGACTGGTAAGTCGGACAAAACTGAGAGAAAATTAATATTTACAGTAACGAAATTGAGGTAAACACATGATTACAAATGACGCTACATTATTAAAGGTAAAGCATGAGGTGCTCTATGAGGTGGCAAAGCTTGCCTATGATGGCAAATTGGACGATGAGAGGGATAATCTTCCTTATAAGATGGTTCCGGGACCTCAGCCGTTTTTTAGATGTTGTATATATAGGGAGAGGGAGGTCATCAGACAGAGGATCAGGCTCGCAGAGGGCAAGGCACCGGGAACTGAGGATGATGGAAATGTTGTCCAGATCATCAATTCTGCCTGTGAGGGTTGTCCCATCTCTCGTTATGTAGTAACAGATAACTGTCAGAAGTGTATGGGAAGAGCCTGTCAGCAGGCCTGTCGTTTTGGTGCGATAAGCATGGGGCGTGACAAGTCGTATATAGATCCATCAAAGTGTAAGGAGTGTGGACAGTGTGCAAAGGCATGTCCATATAATGCCATAGCAGATCTTATGAGACCTTGTATAAAGAGCTGTCCGGTTGGTGCGATATCTGTTGCTGAAAATGGAACGGGTATAGCAGTAATTGACAAGGATAAATGTATAGACTGTGGTTCGTGTATACACAAGTGTCCATTTGGCGCGATCGGATCAAAGTCTTATATAGTAGATATAATAAATGATATGAGAGCCGGCAAGAAGGTATTTGCTATGTTTGCACCTGCGACATACGGACAGTTTGGTGCGGATATAACAATGGCAAGCTGGAGAACCGCAATGAAAAAGATAGGCTTCTACGATGCTGTTGATGTTGGTCTTGGAGCCGACATGACAGCCATGGCGGAGGCGAAGGAGTGGCTGGAGGCCAAGGCGGAGGGCAAGAAGAAGACTACATCATGCTGCCCAGCGTTCAAGCTGCTTGTAGAAAAGCATTTCCCGGAGCTTGCAGACCGGGTATCTGAGACGGTTTCACCTATGTGCGCGTTGTCGAGATACATCAAGGAAAACTATGAGGATGCTGTTACGGTGTTCATAGGACCTTGTATCGGCAAGAAGACGGAGAGTGCGGCTGGTGAGAAGGAGTCCGCTGACTATGCATTGACCTACGGAGAGATCAGAGCTATGCTGAGGGCTAAGGATGTTAAGCTGGAGCCAGAGGCAGAGGACAATGATCAGTCCACATTGTTTGGTAAGAAATTTGCAAATGCAGGCGGAGTCACAGCGGCAGTCATAGAGAGTATGAAGGAACTCGGCTGTGATGATGAGGTGAAGGTTTGCAAATGTGATGGCATAGATGCCTGCAAGAAGGCGCTTACCCTTATGAAGTTCAACAGATTCCAGGATGATTTCATGGAAGGCATGGCATGCGAGGGTGGCTGTGTGGGTGGTCCTTCAAGACACAGGGATCCGAACATGGCAATGCGAGACAGAAAAACAGCTCTTGATAATTCTACGGATATCAACATCACAGAGAATCTTGAGAAGCAGGGCGCAGACAAGATCGATATGGTGAGAGATTAAAAAGCTCGATCATGGAGGTGTAAGCCGTTGGCAGGGACAACTTTGGCGCCGGCAGATATTCATTTATAGGAGGACAAAATATGACAACTGGCATGATATTTTTTATATGTGTGCTGATATTCGTGGGTGTATCGATTCTCACAGCGATATTTGTATACAAATCACAGATGCGCAAGAGAAGAATGAATCAGAGTCAGGATCAAATTCAGGGGCATGATTCATAGTAGAATGTAGGATAATAAATATAAATAATAAGGCGTATGCAGATGGTGCGTATCGGAATTCCGGATGCACTATCCGGCATACGCCTTTTGTGCGTCATGGGCATAAATGGGGACGGAGGTACCTGACCCTTTTTTGCAGGCAAAATGGTGAAGGGGTATGTGAAAATAAATTAAAATATTTATTTTTTGGTTGACATGATAAAGAGATATGATAATATATGGATGTAGTAATCGAAACTACATGTAAAGTTAATCAAAGACGTAAATTAAAGTAATGTTTATTTTGATTGCTAGATAGAATTACGAACTTAGAAGACTTTTTATACTAAGTTAATGCATAATGTGACAAGAAACGGCATGTATCGTCGGCGTTAAAAGGCGGAAAAGTCGTTTTACCATATATATCATTAGAACTTATAGTTTATGGAGGAAATAAGAATGTCAACAGAAATGAGACCAGAGCAGGGAATAGCAGGAAAGTTTGTGAGATCAGCCCTTGATGAGAATGGAGTTCTCAGCAAGATAGAGTTCACCAACAGCGAGAACTTTAATTTCGCATATGATGTAATGGATGCTCTGGCAGATAAGGAGCCTGATCAGACAGCGCTCATCTATGTATCAAAGGATAGAACGGTTGAGAAGAAATTCACATTCCAGGATATCAAGGATTATTCCAATAGAGCAGCAAATTATTTCAAGAGCCTGGGTATAAAGAAGGGTGACAAGGTAATGCTTGTATTAAAGAGACATTACCAGTACTGGTTCACCATGATGGCACTCCACAAGATCGGTGCCATAGCTATACCGGCGACAAATATATTAAAGGCAACAGATTATCAGTACAGAATTGAGGCTGCAGGCGTATCAGCGGTTGTGTGCACATCAGATGACGGAATCACAGCATCGATAGATACATTTGCGGATGACAAGCTGACAAAGATAGTTGTGAATCATCCTGTAGAAGGATGGAACTTCTTTGATGAGGGAATCATGGAGTGTAGCACTGAGTTCCCAAGGCCTACGGGTGACGATGCTGTTGGAGGAAAGGACGACATACTTTTCGTCATGTTCACATCAGGAACAACAGAGCATCCAAAGATGGTTGCACACAATCATCTGTACCCGCTTGGACATTATATCACAGCAAAGTACTGGCATTGCAATAAGCCTGGTGAGGTTCACCTCACAGTTTCAGATACAGGCTGGGGTAAGGCTCTCTGGGGTAAACTTTACGGACAGTGGCTGTGCGAGGCTTGCGTATTCGTATTTGACTTTGATACATTCAGCGCAGACACGATATTTAAGCTCATTGAGAAGTACCATATCTCAACATTCTGCGCACCTCCAACACTGTACAGAATCCTTATCCGTATGGATATGAGTAAGTACAACCTCTCATCACTCAGATACTGCACAACAGCAGGTGAGGCGCTTAACCCTGAGGTGTTTGATGTATTTAAGGAGAAGACAGGATTCACTATATATGAAGGATTTGGTCAGACAGAGACAACACTTACCATTGGAAATCTTGAGAATACAACTCCAAGACCAGGTTCAATGGGAAAGGCAAGCCCAATGTATGACGTGAGGATCATGAAGGCAGACGGAACATTTGCTGCACCTGGGGAGACGGGTGAGATCGTTATAAATATTGCAGACGGAGTACCGGATGGACTGTTCATGGAATACTACAGGGATCCACAGAGAACAGCCGAGGTTATGCATGACGGCTTCTATCACACTGGTGATACAGCATACCAGGATGAGGATGGATACTTCTGGTTCGTTGGACGTGTGGACGATATCATCAAGGTTGCAGGCTACAGAGTAGGACCTTTCGAGATAGAGAATGAGATCATGAGAATCCCTTATGTCCTTGAGTGTGCAGTTACATCAGTACCTGACAGCACAAGAGGTCAGGCAATCAAGGCAACCATTGTTCTCACAGAGGGTACAGTTGGCGATGAGAACCTCAAGAAGGAACTCAAGAGATACTTCAAGGAGAACATCGCGAGCTACAAGAGACCTAGAGTTATCGAGTTCGTTGATGAGATGCCAAAGACCATCAGCGGCAAGGTAAGACGTGTTGAGATCAAGGAAAAAGACTGGAAGTAAGTCAGAAATCAGGTGAAAAAAATGATAGATATAGATATGAGTAAGATCAAGCCATATGAGAGATCGGTTTATTATTATGAGACGGACAGGATGCAGATAGTACACCACTCCAATTATATCAGATGGATAGAGGAGGCGAGGCTGGACTGGATGAGGCAGATAGGCTGGGATTATAAGTCTATAGAGGATGACGGATATATAATTCCTGTGCTCGGTGTAACTGCTGAGTATAAGAGCATGTGCCACTTTGGAGATGACGTACTGATACATGTCAGCCTTTCGGAGTATACAGGTGTCCGGGTAGGGTTTTCATATGAGGTCGTGGACAAGAAGACAGGCGAGCTTAGAACACTTTGTACAAGCTCACATTGTCTGCTGGATGGCAACAACAAGCTTGTGTTCATCAGAAAGGCATATCCTGAGCATGATAAGCTGTTTAAGGAGCTGCTTGAGGATTACAAGAAACGCCAGAGTAAATAAACAGAGCTGTTGTCTGGTGTAAAAATAATTTAATATTGTATTAATTTAAGGTTATTAATAGCTGGTAAAAAAGGGTTTATTTAAATTTTTTATCAGCTATTTTTATCTATTTAACCATGTAATTAGTTAAAACAGCCTTTTTATATTATGGCGTAAATGCTATAATGGAAACGGTTGCGTGGGAATATATGGCAGGCTGGATGCTGCTGCAAGGAGGGATCTTTTGAAAGAAGTATCACTTGATAAACAATACTACAAAGAACATATACAGAATATATTATATGATAATTATATGAAGCTGGCGCTGGTCAACATTGATACTGGGGAGTATGTGAGTGTTATCAGCGTGGACAAGAATGCAGATAATTATAAAAGTACCTCTGACGTATCTTCCTATTTTAAGGATAACAAGGGACTGGACTGCTGTCATCCTGATGAAGTCAGAGAATTTGCATATATGTGTGATATGAAGCATGTCAAAGCACTCATAGAAGCCGGAGCCAGATCCATCGTGCGTAATTTCAGGTTCAGATTGAGACTTGGCGAGGACTATGAGTGGGTTTCCATGGATATAGAAGCTGAGAAAGAGCCGAGAGAGGACGGACAATGGGTTGTATTCGGCATGAGGGCAGTCAGCCTTGACACCCTGGTGCTGGAGGATAGTCTTAGGACACTGACAAGGGTATACAGGCGTATATTCAGGATTGATGTGACGCACAATATTTGCGAGACATTGAGAGGCGGATATATAAGAAGCAGAGATGAGGTTAAGCATGACTGCCTTGGAGATTACATGAAAGACATGACTATGGGTGGTGAGATATTCCCTGACGATGTGGACAGGGTAAGAAAGTGCCTGTCTCCTGAGTTTCTCATAAAATATTTTGCGAATGGACATGACAGATTTACCATTAGATATAAGCGTAAGATGGATATGGTGTACAGATGGGTGATGACAGAGGTCATACCTACTGCTGACTATAGAGATGACAATAAGGTATTCTATCTTTATACGAGGGATATACATGAGGAGTATTCTGAGAGCATAGAGAAACAGGAGCTGTTGGAATTTTACAGCTACAAGGATGCACTTACTCATCTTGGCAATAGAAATGCATTTAACATTCTGTGTGACGCGTACGCGGACCGAAAGGATAAGCGGTCGGTAGGATTTGTATTTAACGATGTGAACAAACTGAAGTATGTAAATGATCATTATGGACATAAAGAAGGAGATCTCTATCTTCAGAGGGTATCGCAGATGCTGGCGCAGCATTTTGGCGAAAATGCATGTTATAGGATAAGCGGCGATGAATTTGTTGTCATCATTATGGATATTACCGAGCAGTCGTTTAACTCAATGATCGCCAGATACAAAGAGGTAATTGACGAGCAGGAGGAGGCTCCGGTTGCGTTCGGTGCAGTCTGGAAGGCTGAGGCTGATTCCATAGACAAGATAATGAACGAAGCCGAAAGACGGATGTATGAGGATAAGAAGAGATTTTATTCGAAGCATCCTGAGGTCAAGAGGCGCGAGAGCGTGGAGAAGGAAGCGAATATAGCTGTAGGAACTACAGAGGATGGAGTTCCGCATTACAGGAATCTTGGAAAGACAGACAGGATATTTGATGCCCTTGCAGCTACAACACTCAGAAATTATATATTTATGGATGATCTCGATACGAATGTTACAAAATGGTCTGCAAGTGCGGTGGATTACTTTGGACTTCCGGGGCAATACATATATGATACACAGAAAGTGTGGGAGAAGCTTATACATCCAGATGACAGAGCAATATTTGAGCAGGACATCACAGAGGTATTTGCGGGGCGCAAAAAGTATCATGATGTAGAATATAGAATGAGAAACAAAAATGGTGAATATGTGGTCTGTACCTGCAGAGGTTTCATCACCAAGAAGGAAAATGGTGATCCGGAGTTCTTTGTAGGAACTGTCATAAACCACGGTGTCATAGACGGGGTTGATCCGGTGACGAACCTGCACAATCAGCATGAGTATACCAAGTATATATCTATACATTTGAGAAACAAGCAGACGATGAGCATTTTGGCAATAGGAATATCTATGTTCAACAGCATCAATATGATGTATGGATATGCATATGGCAATGCTGTTCTTAAGGATTTTGCCACAAAGCTCAAAAATGTCGTCGGTGGAAAGGGACTCGTGTTCAGACTTGACGGAGCAAAATTTGCGATCTGCTCAAACATTTATACCAAACAGGAACTCAAAGAGGTATACAGACATGTACAGAATCTTGCACTTGACAATGTAGGCCTGAATGGCACATCGATCCCGCTTAAATTGTACGGAGGTGGTCTGATATATGACCATGTAGGAGCCGATGAGGACGTGATAAAGAGCAGTGTGGAATATGCCCTGGAGAGATCCAAGGAGGATCATCATGGTGAACTTGTATTCTTCAATGAGGAGATCAAGGACAATGATAGAATGAGGCTGCAGCTGTACAGCACAATACACAAATGTGTGGCAAACAACATGGAAGGCTTTTTCATGTGCTATCAGCCTATAGCAAATTCCGAGACAGGACACATAGTAGGTATGGAGGCTCTTCTCAGATGGAAACACAAGGAATTTGGAGTGGTTCCACCGGGAATATTTATACCGTGGCTTGAGATGGAGCCGTGTTTCTTTGAACTTGGCAACTGGATAATAGAGCAGGCACTCACGGATGGTATGGAGATTCGCAGGATCAGACCTGATTTTGTGGTGAATGTAAATATATCAGCGACTCAGCTTGAGAATCATGGATTCAGGCAGGCTGTTGTGGATATATTAAAAAAGACAAAGTTTCCTCCTGAGTATTTGTGCATAGAGCTCACAGAGAGATGTAAGAATATGGATATAGCATTTCTGAAAAATGAGCTGGAATATTTCAGGAAACTTGGAATAAAGATCGCCATTGATGATTTTGGAACGGGAAATGCTACCTTAAATCTACTCACGGAATTACCGATAGATGAGCTTAAGGTCGATATGTCATTTGTCAGGGGCATACAGGAGAGCAAGCCTAATCAGGTTCTTGTACAGGCGGTTGTGTCATGTGCTCATGAACTCGGATACAAGAGCTGCATTGAAGGTGTCGAGGACAAGACGCTGTTCGATTACCTTCATAGGTATGGTTCCACGTACTATCAGGGATATCATTTCTCCAGACCGGTTTGTCTGGAGGATTTTAAGAAATTGTTGTGAGGATGGACGACGGACGAAGGCTGGCCCATTAGTGAGGGGGTACTGTGGTATCTTCAATCACGCTTGACTACTGTCGCTTCGATTTACTTCCATATGCACTCGGTTCCAGCAGCGATAAGGGCGTTGCTGCTTACACCTCGGCAGGAAGCATCGAAGCTCGGTAGTCCGCGCTACCGATTGCAGATATCACAGTACCCCCTCACCTACATGGGTCGGCCTTCTGACTTTGTAGGTGGGGGCATTGGACTGTGTGGCCGGCTTTTTGTTTTGCTTATTTATGAGAAATAAATTGTCTTATATGTTTACATAAGGTTGACACTGAGCGCTGGCGTTGTTAATATTGCTTTGGTGTGACATTGGATCACGCTAGATATATAGTCCCGGAGATGTTCCGGCGTAAAAAGAAGGGAAGTGCGGTGAGAATCCGTCGCAACAGCCATTACTGTATGCAGGGGAGTGTCCCTGTCGAGTCAGATCGCTTGCTATATATCTAATTCTTCGAGAGAAGGGTATTTTGAAACTTGTCAATATGCCTTTCTGGGAAAAATTGAAAGGAGATACGTTTATGAGAAGAAGAATTCTTGCGGCATGTATGGCGATGTGCATGGCGGCAGCAACGGTTGTCACAAGCCCATGGGGCGGTGGCATGACAGCGTATGCAGCGGAAGAGACTAAGACGATCACGGTCTCAGCATACGATTACACGGCAGTGGATGCCGGAATCGAGGGCGCCTCGAAGACAGGTGTCATAATGGAGCAGACAGTCGAGGTGGATGCGGACACAACTACAACGCAGGCTGTACAGAAGGCATTTGACCAGGCTGGTGTATCAGTTGAAGGAGTATCAAGCGGATATGTGAGCAGTATCAATGGTCTTGGCGCAGGTGTGGGATATTCAGGCTGGATGCTTGCCTATGACAATGACGACTATTCAAACTGGGGAATGAGCAGCATAGCTCTCAGTGATGGAGATAGTCTCAGATTTGATTATACATGCAACGAAGATACGACGACCGATGATATCGGAAATGGCTACTACGGCAATCCGTATGTGAAGACACTCACAGTTGCAGGACAGACATTCAATATGTCAAAGAAGACGACATTTGATGCGAACTACAACATGACAAATACTTACTATATAAATGGTGAGGAGACAAAGGCAGCAGGTACAGAGGAAGATCCTTTTGTATTTGAGGTTTCTGTCCCTGCAAATGAGGCTCAGGCCGCATACATCACCATGGATACAAGTCTAAACAGCCACTATGCAGTGATCGATGGATGGTCTGTTTCAAAGGAGACTTATGATATAACAAATGGTCTTGATTTCTCGGTTTCTTCATTGGGAGGAAAATACAAGTCATATTTCACCATCAAGACAGATCTCAAAGCAAACAACACATCTGACTCCTACAAGGAGATGCTTGACAGTTCGATCAAGTATATCAGAAACACAGTCACAGAGGCTGAGGTCGGTTCTGTAGGTGGCGAGTGGGCAGTTTTGGCTCTTGCCAGGTATGGATATGAGGATCCTGAGTGGTATACAGCATACTACAACAATGTTGTAAAGTACGTTCAGAATATAGGAAGCAACAAGCTTCACTCACGTAAGCTCACAGACAACTCACGAGTTATCATTGGCCTTACAGCAATCGGCGCAGATCCTACAAATGTAGGTGGTTACAACCTTCTTGAGCCACTTGCGAATCTTGAGGATGTTGTATGGCAGGGAATAAATGGCCCTATATATGCTCTTATCGCTCTTGACACAGGAGATTATGAGATCCCTGAGCTGCCAGATGACAGCACAGCAACACAGACGACAAGGGAAGGACTTATCCAGTACATACTTGACAAAGAGATCCCAGGCAGCGGCGGATGGGCTTTATGGGGCTCAAAGGCTGATCCTGACATCACGACAATGGCTGTTCAGGCCCTTGCACCATATTACAATACAAATGCTGATGTAAAGGCTGCAGTCAATCGTGGTATGAAGGCTATATCTGATCAGCAGTTATCAAATGGCGGCATGGGCTCATGGGGAACTGTAAACTCAGAGAGCTGCGCTCAGACAGTATGTGCGCTTTCTGATCTTGGAAGAGATGCCGACACAGATCCACAGTATGTAAAGAACATGAATTCTATCTTGGATGCAATGCTTTCCTTCTATATTGATGGAGGCGGATTTGCACATGCAGCACAAAATGGAAAACTTTCAGTAAACATGATGGCTACAGAACAGGCTACATATGCTCTTGTATCATATGACAGATTTAAGACAGGAAAGACGACTCTCTACAACATGAGTGACAGAAAGAAACTCTATACGGAGAGCGCAGATAAGAAGTCAGTTGAGAAGGCAAATGTAACAGTTGCTGATTTCGGCCTTGTATATGATGGAACAGTAAAGGAGCCTAAGGTCACAGTTAAGTATGGTGACATTCTACTCACAGAGGGCGTTGACTATACAAAGAAATTCAGCAACAACGTAGAGGCTGGAAACACAGCAAAGGTAACTATCATCGGTATGGGTGATTATGAGGGACAGACAGAGAAGACATTCTCAATCTACTCGGCAGAGATAGAGGCGGCGGATGTTGCTATCGATCAGACGGTATTTGTTGCAGATGGAAAGGTTAAGAAACCAAATGTGACGGTTACGCACGCTGGTACGACACTCAAGGCAAATACAGACTACACAGTTGCATTTGCAAACAATGTACTTCCTGGAAAGGCAACACTTACAGTTACAGGTAAGGGCAAGTATACAGGCAAGGTCGTAAAATATTACACATTAAATGCAACACATATCTCAAAGGCAGACATTACAGTTTTAACAGAGGAATATGTTACAGACGGAACAGAGAAGACACCAGCAGTCAGCGTAGCATATAACGGCAAGACACTTAAGTCTGGTACAGATTACTCAGTAAGCTACATCGACAATGTAAACGCAGGAACAGCAAGCGTGAGGATCACAGGAATCAAGTACTACTCAGGTTCAGTTGAGTATACATTTGAGATCAAGCCAATTGAGCTGACTGATGCGGTTGTGACAGTTGACACAGACGATATTGTTGCGGACGGCAGCAAGAAGACACCTACAGTAAATGTAACACTTGGAGATACTGTTCTTGAGGCTGGCAAGGACTTCACAGTTTCGTATTTTAGCAATGTAAAGGTTGGAACAGCGAAGGCTACTGTAACAGGAATTGGAAACTATACAGGAAAGATTAAGCAGGCATTTGAGATCAAGGATGGTAAGACAGAGATAACAGCAGCTTCACTTGAAGAGGGCGCTGTAGCACTTGAGTGGAAGGCTGTAATGGCAGCTGATTCATATGCTGTATACAGAAAGGCTGAGAGCGAGAGCGAATTTGCAAAGATTGCAGAGACAGAGGAACTTAGCTACAGTGATAAGACAGCAAAGGCCGGAGTGTCATATGAGTATGAGGTAAGACCTGTTGTCGGAAAGTCGTTTGGAAGCTCAGAGGCAGTCAAGGTGGCAGTACTTGCAGCACCTGCAGCAAAGCTTACAAATACAAAGGCTGGTATCGAGGTAACATGGAATGTATCAGCAAATGCTGACAGCTATGTGGTACTTAGAAAGACTGGAACATCAGACACATGGGAGAAGATAGCAGACGCTGTTAAGACAACATATGTTGATAAGAATGTGACAGAGAAGACAGTTTACACATACGCAGTACAGGCTGTATCAGAGGCTGGAACATCAGCATATACAGGCAAGAGCGTGACAAGAAAGACTCCTATCACAACACTTGCAACACCAGCAGTTACACTCAGCAATGCAAATGCAGGAGTGACACTGAAGTGGAACAAGGTAGCAGGCGCTAAACAGTATGTTGTTTACAGAAAGGCTGGAAATGCCAAGACATGGACAAAGGTTGCCACTGTTAAGACACGCTCATATGCTGACCGTCAGGTAAAGGCTGGAGTTAAGTACACATATGCGGTAAAGGCATCTGGAGATTATGCAATATCTTCATACAAGGCAAAGGCTATTTACAGAGTAAATGGACAGGCTATAAATTACTACTGCTCACCTGAAAAGGCTAAGATAGAGGTAGAGGTAAAGAAGGATGCAAAGGCAACAGGATATCAGGTACAGTACGCAAAGAGCAGTGCTTTCAGCAGATCTAAGATTGTAACATTTGCTGGAGTAAAGAAGAACGATCTCACAGTTAAGACAGCCGGAGTAGGAACAAAGTATTATGTTCGTGTGAGAAGCTACAAGAAGGTTGGAAGTGCTGTATATTATGGAGCTTGGAGCAGCAGCGTAAGCGTTGTGACTGAGAAGTATTAATTTATATAGTTTATGGATAAAATAAAACAGTTTATAGCAAAATATAAAAAGCAGATTATTGGATCTTGTGTTATGCTCCTGCTCCTGGTGTGGGCTTTCTGGTATGGGGGAAATACTCCCGGTGCCAGAGGATTTCATATAGATAGGGCAGACCAGGGTTCAACCACTGAAAGCCAAGCCGGTGACGCAACAGACATCGGCTCAGGCTCAAGCGGTGACAAACCGGTGGTTGTGACTACACAGGATGGCAGTACAGCGGCGGATACCCAGAGCAGCACTGCTTCGGAGGCGGCTACATCCGGTAAGAAGGAGCAGAACAGTTCTGAGACTACGGACAGCACTAGTTCCGGGGGTGGAACGGATAGTACTGCAGATTCGGGAAAAGACGGAGGAAAGGGTGATGGCAATAAGCCGTCTGATAAACCTTCTGACGGAAAGCCGGGTGTTAACGGAACTACAGAGCGCAGAAATACGACTGAGAACACCCGCACAACGGAGAGTACTAGAACTACGGAGAGTACTAGAACTACAGAAAGTACCCGTACAACGGAGAGTACCCGGACGACAGAGAGCACCCGCACAACGGAGAGTACTAGAACTACGGAGAGTACGCGTACGACCGAAAGTACTCATACAACTGCATCGACAAAGACTACAGAGAATACCACCGAAAAGACAACTGCACCAACGACTGAGAGTTCAAGTGGAGAGACTTACCACTGTACAATATATATAAGCTGCTATACGATCCTGGACAATTGGGACTGGCTCAAGGAGTCAAAACAGGATTATGTACCAGAGGGCGGCGAGATACTTGGAACAGTGAGTGTGTCATTTACGGATGGAGATACGGTGTTTGACGTGCTCAGATCCGTGTGCAGAGATTACGGAATACAGCTTGAATATAGCTGGACGCCAGCATATGGAAGTTATTATATAGAGGGCATCCACAATCTTTATGAATTTGACTGTGGCAGTTTGTCCGGATGGATGTATTCGGTAAATGGATGGTTTCCAAATTATGGCTGTTCAAAGTACAGACTCAAGGATGGGGACTCGATAAAATGGTTGTATACATGCAAAGGTCTTGGCAGTGATGTCGGAGGCGGCATGTAAAATTATTTTTTATTTAACTGATTGGAGAATATACAGAAAATGAACAGGAATGATTCATTTTCCGGCTATCATCCGATAGTAAATTTGATGTACTTTATATGTGCTATAGGATATGCCCTGGCATTTACCAATCCGGTATGCCTGGGCATATCGTTTATAGTAGCATTTGTGTACTCGGTTATACTTCGGGGACGGCATGGATTTATAACGAATTTGAAATATATGATTCCGCTTATCGTGCTGACGGCACTTTTTAACCCGGCATTCAGCCATCAGGGTGTGACGATACTGGCATATCTGCCATCGGGAAATCCGCTCACCCTTGAATCTATAGCTTACGGTGTTATGGCTGCATTTTTGCTGGTGTGTGTGTTGTGCTGGTTCTCATGTTTTAATGCGGTCATAAGTTCTGATAAGATGGTTTATTTATTTGGAAAGCTGGCACCGGTATTATCTCTGGTGTTATCGATGACACTCAAGTTTATACCGGAACTCACGGCGCAGTTTGGAAAGGTGTACAGGGCGCAGAAGGCTTCCGGATACAATATAAATGGCAGATATTTTAAGAGCGTACGTATGGGATGCCATGTCCTGTCATCGGTCGTTACATGGTCTCTTGAGAGAGCGCTTATCACGGCAGATAGTATGAAAGCCCGCGGCTATGGTTTGCCGGGAAGAACAGCGTATTCGCTGTTCAGGTTCAGGAAGAGAGATGCCAGGGCGCTTGTGTACATGCTGATATGCGGTGGCTACGTGCTCTGGGGAAGTATGCAGGGCGGTTTCAGGTTCTGGTATTATCCGGAGATAAGGGGCAATCTCACAGGAACCTTGACGGTGAGCATGTATATAGTGTATGTGTGCCTGATCGGGCTTCCGGTATTTGTGCATGTGAGAGATGACATAAAGCAGAACCGTATGAAGATGACAGATGCTGCTTTGGCTTGCAATGATGGACAAGGTCTTAGATAACCCCCCAATATAATAGTCGTGTTTTGTGAGATGAGATATGAATACAGGCAGACTGATATTAGATAAAAGAGGATATAAAGTTGGATATTTATAAGAATATTTTTGATATAGATAAATTTAGTTTTGCATATCCGGACGGAAATGATGAGAGCGGCAGGACATATCTTCCGGATGCTCTCCGGGATACGGAGCTGCATGTCAGGCAGGGAGAGTTTGTTGTCATACTCGGAAGATCCGGATGTGGCAAGACCACTCTCCTCAGACAGCTGAAGCCATCGGTTACTCCGGTTGGCAAGAAGAAGGGACAGATAATTTTTGATGGTAAAGACATATGTAGTCTTGACGATAGGATGGCTGCATCTCAGATCGGTTTTGTGTGGCAGGATGTGAATGCGCAGCTTGTGACGGACAAGGTGTGGCATGAGCTGGCATTTGGCCTTGAAAGCCTTGGGTATAACAACGGATATGTCAGAAGGCGGGTTGCGGAGATGGGTTCGTTCTTCGGACTTGGGGATATATTCCACAGAAAAGTGATGGAGCTGTCCGGCGGACAGAAACAGTTGGTAAATCTTGCCTCGGTTATGGCGATGTCACCGAAGGCGTTGGTGTTGGATGAGCCTACGAGCCAGCTCGATCCCATAGCGGCAAATGATTTTATAAACAGCCTTGTGAGGATAAACCGAGAACTTGGAACGACTATCATCATGACAGAACATCGTCTAGAGGATGTGCTTCCGGTATGCAATAGGTCGGTGGTCATGGAGAATGGCAGGATCATCTATGACGGCGATGTGAGAGGATTTGCCGAGAGTGTCAGGACGAAGCGGATAGACAGAGGGCTTTATCTTTCTATGCCCGCTTCGGTTCAGATATATATGGGGCTTGAGAAGGATTCGGGAAAGCAGCTGCCTCTCACTGTGCCGGATGCCCGGGAGTGGCTTGTGGATTATGACAGGAAATTTAGAGAAAACGGCGGAGCTCCTGTGGTGCCGGAGATACAAAACAGAGGTGCTGATGAAGGCGTGAACGGTTCCGAAAACCAAGCTGACAATGCCGCAGTGGATAAAGGTGATAAGAAGCGAGGAGCCGTAAACGGTCAAAAAGATGCCGGATGCAGAGAGGAACATCCTGTGGTGTGCAGCCTGGATGAGGTCAGCTTCAGATACGAGAGGAACACAGGGGATGTACTCAGACAGGTGAGCCTTGATATATATGCAAACGAAATTCTTATGATAAATGGAAGCAATGGCTGCGGTAAGTCGACTATGTTGTCCCTGATCGCAAATTTGTACAGCCCGTATAGTGGAAAGCTTCGTATAGCTAAGAATTTAAGGACAGGGATGCTTCCACAGAACCCAGAACTTCTATTTACAAGGCGCTCGGTGAGGGATGAACTTATAGATGCAAATGACAGACAGCAGCTTGCAGAGATAGTCAGGTTCTGCAGGCTGGAGGAGCTTCTGGACAGACATCCTTATGATCTGTCAGGCGGAGAGAAACAGAGACTTGGCTTGGCGAAGGTGCTCATAGCTGATCCGGATATCCTGCTCATGGACGAGCCGACAAAGGGACTGGACAATGGGTTCAAGATGCAGCTCGCGGACATGCTTAGAAAACTGCAGAAACGTGGAAAGACGATAGTTGTCGTCAGCCATGACATTGAGTTTTGTGCGGTGGCAGGCGACAGGGTTGCGTTGCTGTTTGACGGAGAGGTTGCGATGGTCGGTGATGTTAGAAGCTATATGTCAGACAACAATTTCTTTACCACGGCGGCATCTAGAATATCTAGGAATATTCTGGACGGCGCGGTGACAGTTCGTGAGGTGCTGGCGGCATATGGTGCGGATATGGATGTGACAGGAGCGGCTGGCGGAGGAAATGACAGCAATCAGGGAACTGAAAATGAGTCATTGAGAATAGCTAATCAGGGAACTGCGGAAATGTCAGAGGCTGCTGGTATATTGGACAATAAGCTTGCGGACATAATCCTTAACAAGGACAGGAAGGTTGAAAATCTCAGCATCTGGCAGATAGTGACCATCGCGGTCACAACGGTTATAATAATATTTGGATTCTGGAATACCATGTCTGTGTCAGATCTGTCCGGTCTTGTGCAGCAGATGACAGTGACGGCTGAGGGACGAAAGTATCTGGTGTTATATGGAGTTATGATCGCTGCGATATTAGGATTACTTGTTGCCATACGTCCCATAACCCAAAAGAGAAATGAAGACATAGTGATGGATTCGGTCGGACATGGATTTGGGAAGAGAACAGTGGTAAGTATTGTGGCTGTGCTCGTTCTGATACCTGCAACCATATGGTTTGGTGTGGCAAGGCTTGGTGACAAGAAGTATTTCTTCATATCACTGCTTGTTCTGCTTGAGGCTATGCTTCCGTTCTTCGTATCATTTGAGGATAGAAAGCCCAAGGTTAGAGATATAGTGACGCTGGCGGTCATGTGTGCGTTGGCGGTGACCGGAAGGACTGCATTCTTCATGCTGCCGAACTTCACCCCAGTCATGGCAATCGTTATCATTGCCGGGGTGGCGTTTGGGTGTGAAGGCGGATTTATCACCGGTGCAATGACTATGTTCGTGTCAAATTTCATCATGGGACAGGGACCGTGGACGCCGTGGCAGATGTTCGCCATGGGACTTGTGGGATTCCTTGCCGGACTGTTCTTTGCAGGCAGCAGCGTGAGGACAAGAAACATGACAAAGCTGGGACTGTGTATATTTGGCGCGTTGATATGTATAGTTGTGTACGGCGGGATCATGAATCCTGCATCGGTCATCATGTGGCAGCCAAATGTGAATTTCAGCATGATCATGGCGTCCTATGTGACAGGATTTCCATTTGACCTTGCCCAGGCGACCGCGACTGTCATTGCACTGTGGCTGGTGGCGAGACCATTTCTGGAGAAGCTGGACAGGGTTAGGATCAAGTTTGGGGTACTAAAATAAAATGATTGAGGATTACGGCTATGATAAGAAATGAGAAACTGGAAGATATCTCAGATGGAAGATTGTACGATGCAAATGATATGGTGAAGGCATACTGCAATGAGTGTAAGGGTTGTCACGCTTGTTGCACAGGGATGGGAAATTCTATTATTCTTGATCCCATGGACGTGATGAGACTTTGCAGGGAGACCGGAAAGAACTTTACGCAGCTGCTTGAAAAGGAGCTAGAGGTCAATGTGGTGGATGGTCTGGTGCTGCCAAATATAAGGATGACGGCGAATAAGTGTCCATTCTTAAACGAGGAGGGCAGATGCAGCATCCATAGCGCGAGACCGGGTTTTTGCAGACTCTTTCCACTTGGCAGATATTACACCGATGACGGATTCAGATACATACTGCAGATACACGAGTGTGAGCGCGCGGGCAGGACTAAGGTCAAGGTGTCGAAGTGGATAGATACCGAGGATCTGCCAAGGTACACGAAGTATATAAATGACTGGCACAAGTTCCAGAAAGACATGCAGAGAAACCTGATAGAATATATGCGCGCCGGCGAGGATGAGACAGCGAGAAATCAGACCATGCTGGTGCTGCAGGTCATGTATGTGGGAATGTATGATGCGGAGAAAGATTTCTATGAGCAGTTTAATGCCAGACTTGCACACATACGCAGTCTGCTCTGTATGACGGAGTAGAATGGAATAGGATGAGAGTATTTTGGCGGGACTTGGTTTACCGTATATTTACTTTGTATCGGAAATCTCTCGATCTTACAGAGTTATAAATGTAAAAACAGGGTATAGAGTTTATATGGGAAAAGTTAGAGATATCATAGATAAGACATTTGAATATGGACAGGGCAGAGGTGAACTGCCGGGAGTTGATGAGCTGGCTGAAGCTATAGAAGTTCTGTCTATGACGCAAAATGATCCGCTTTGCCAGAATACGAATATGTCTGGGGACTCTAAGGATGTTCTCACTGATTTTGAGTATCTTAGAACGAAAGCTTATGATCTGGCGCATGATAGATTCGGAAACAGGATATACATAAGAGGGCTTATCGAGTTTACGAACATTTGCAAGAATGATTGCTACTACTGCGGTATCAGAAAGAGCAACAGCCACGTTGACAGATACCGTCTGACAAAGGATCAGATTCTGGCTTGCGCCGATGAAGGATATGTACTGGGATTTCGCACATTTGTGCTTCAGGGAGGCGAGGACGGAGGCTTTTCGGATGGGGCTATAGCTGACATTGTGAGGTGTATCAAGGAGAGGCATCCTGATTGTGCCGTCACGCTGTCATTTGGCGAGCATTCGTATGAGACATACAAGCTGTGGTGGATGGCTGGGGCTGACAGATATCTTCTGAGACATGAAACTGCGAACAGGAAGCACTACGAAAGACTCCATCCAGAGGAGATGAGCTATGACAACAGAGTTCGATGTCTGTATAATCTTAAAAGTCTTGGATATCAGGTGGGAAGTGGATTCATGGTTGGATCGCCGTATCAGACGTCAGTGAATCTGGCTGAGGATCTGCATTTCCTTGCGAAGCTGCAGCCGCAGATGATAGGGATCGGACCGTATGTTCCACATAAAGAGACGCCATTTGCGAAGATGGAGCAGGGAACGGTCAGGCAGACCCTTGTGATGATAAGCATGCTGAGACTGATGTTCCCGAAGGCACTCATACCATCCACCACATCTCTCGGAACGATAGCGACGGATGGCAGGGAGCGTGGGTTTATGCACGGTGCAAATGTGGTCATGCCGAATCTGTCTCCTGTGTCTGTCCGAAAGAAATACGAGCTCTATGACAACAAGATATGCACGGGGGAGGAATCCGCCCAGTGCCGCGGCTGCCTTGACAGGCGCGCGGAGACGTTCGGATTCCAGATAGTTGTCGATAGAGGCGACTATATATCATAAGGAGGACCCGCGTAAGCGGGAGATTCCTTATGATGTACGCAGACGCCGCGCGAAGCGCCTTTCATGCGTCTGCACCTTAAGGAGGACCCGCGTAAGCGGGAGATTCCTTATGATGTACGCAGACGCCGCGCGAAGCGCCTTTCATGCGTCTGCACCTTAAGGAGGACTCGCGTAAGCTCATTTTTACTCTCTCTCTTCCCTAATAAACATGAACAGGAAGCTTACGAACAGCAGACAGCAGGAGAACCAGATAGTTCTCATGTCAAATATACGGATGAAGTGACCGCCCACAGCGGCACCGATTCCGAACAGCAGGATGATTGCCCAGTAGCACAGGGATTTGAAAAGTGTGTTCCTGTCCTTTGTTCTGAAGTATGCACACAGGGCATCTGTGCCACTTCGTATGTTTCCAATGCACATGGTACTGGCAAATGCATAGCCGTTGACTTTCCTGAATGCCTGTACCTGCATGGCACATGAAAATGAAACCATGGCATTTGCGATAAGATTAAGCCTTATGGGAAGAAATCCCACGATAAGAAGCAGAAAAATCTCACACAATACAACGATCTGTCTCCAATGAAACTGCTGCATATTCTGAAATTTCTGTTTTATACACTCGGCAGCAGCAATTCCAAGTGCAAAAAATAATAGAGGAACGGCATAGTGTACACACATTCTCCAGTTTCGGTCTACAAGATTCTGACCGAGAAGAACTATGTTGCCTGTCTGCGCATTTGCAAATACCTTTCCTCTGAATATATAGGTATATGCATCCTGAAGACCTCCTGATACTGACAGGAAGGCCGCGGTGATGAAAGATTCTGACATTTGTCTATGTGGATAAAACTTCATGGTTCATATACTCCTTGGTTGTAGATTTGACATTTAGGCGCTGATCCCATCTGGGGGACGGAGGTGCCTGACCCCATTCGTGGATCAGGTGCAATACCTGAAGGTTCTGTCCGTCAGGATTCTTGCAAATATCAGTCCAAGTGGCAGGGCTATGATGATCATGATGGCAGCTGCAAACCAGGACACGGCATCGGAAAGTGACATGATCCCAAAGTTGTATATTGCCCGGTAAAGATAAAGTCCTGGAACCATGATGACTATGGATGGAACTGTCAGTGAGATTCGCGGATAACCGTTGGTGCTTTTGATGAATGAAGCGAGCAGTCCGGCCGTGAGGGCTCCGGCAAATGCGGCGGCAGCTGCAGGGATGCCGGCAAGATCTACAAGTTCTAGACGTAGAGTGTTGGCTATGGCACCGATGGCAGCGGCTGTGGCAGCCATGTGTATGGAGCTGTTGAACATGATGGAGAATCCGAATACACCGCAGAAGCTGGCAATCAATCTGAATACCAGATGAAGTTCTGGTGTTATGTCGAGTGCCGCAAAATCCTGTGGGTGGAGCTTCAGCAGAAGCGCCATGATCCATGCGAACATCGTTGCCACAAGCACAATGATGATCGAGTATGTAAGCCTCTCAAGTCCTGATCTCAGATCCAGCTTTGAAAGGTCTATGCCGCTGGTGATAAATGGGAATCCCGGTATGATGAACAGCATTGAGCAGATATATCCGGCTTCGTGGAAGGCGGGGATATGGAATGCCAGTTCGGCGGTCTTTAGCAGCAATGCGTACACAAGACAAGCGGCTGACACGGATATCGCTATGTTCATATATAAAGTAAAATGGTGTTTGATAAGCTTTGTCCTTATGAGATTGCCAATTCCGGCTGCGACAAATGCCAGTATCATTTCTACCGGTCCGCCGCCTAGAAGAAATGTGAAGGCACAGCAGGCTAGGGCAGAGGCAAGTCCGAGACGGAGAGGAGAGTATAAGGCATGTATTCTTTCTATTTCATCAAGCTTCTGATGGATCTCCTCGCCAGTCAGATGCGCCTCTTCATTTGGGAAATTGTCAACAAACTGTTCCATTCTGTAGAGCTTTGAGGTGTTCACCCCGGTATTGGCGATGCACAGGGACTGTGATACACAGTCGTGACCGTCAAAACAGTTGAATTCTATGGACATGAGACCGACATCAACGGTACATGTGACGCCCAGTTCCTTGGAAAGCCTGTTCATGGAAGTACGGACACGCCATGCACCTGTTCCGCATGAGAGCATGATAAGACCGACTCTGCCTATGACAGAAGCCTTTTCAATCAGACCTGCCTTACATATGAGTACATTGCTGTCGGCATTGGCGTAGTCATGCCATGGGATCTCCATGTGATTTTTTTCCATGATGTCTATGTATGATCCAGCATTTGCGGATTTTGCTGTTTTGCCAGTATTACTTTTCTGCATAAATGATCGCCTCGGCTTTCGCAACGTGTCTTTCAAGATTCTTCATGAGCAGTGAATCCGGCAGGAATATTCCAAGCTCGTCATATCGCATGCCCTGTCTGTCCAGGGTATCCTGACCATAGAATACAAATGCCATGGGAAGATTTTTCTCCAGTTCGACCATGATATCCCATACAGCACAGTATGCCTCAGCTTCGGTCTCCTTGAGCTTTACCGTGTCCGGCAGCTCTCTGATGAGCAGGACTCCAGTGCACTCCTCAAGGATCTTCTGTCCGACTTCCATGTTGTCAGAAGTGTATTCATGGCTGTATCTGTATGCCTTTGCAAGATACATATTCTCGTTGTGTGTCATATGTGTGTATATATCGTGAAAGTGCTGATAATCCTTTTCTTTTACAGAGTTTCTGAATTCAGGCAGAAGTTCGCCGTGCTCATCGGTCGTGATGACAGGATTGGTCTTGCCATCGGCGTTGAAGCGATATGGGATGAGGTAGGAATTCCTTAGCAGATCGAACATGGTATTGTTGCAGATGGACATCAGGAATGCAGACATATCTCTGTCCAGATAAGCGGAGAGAAGTGATTTTGCAAATTCTTCCGGTGACAGATTGCAGTCAAAGTCATCATTGCAGAACAGATAATTGCAAAATGTATCCATAAGCTTTTCACATGCCCAGGGATCCTTGAGGATCTTTTCAAATAATATTTCCGATTTTTCTTCTCTTGGGAAAATGGTCTTTTCTTCCATATATATGCGCATCCTTTCATATGATAAATGCTGTCTTGTCATTTAAATCTGGTTAGATTATACTATCGGAGTAGCAATAAGTGAAAATCATAATTGATATGACAGCGATAATAAAATGATATGCCAGAAGGTGTTGTATGGAGAATAATTTTACGAAAGGGTAATTCATGAACGTTAATTTCGAATATTATAAGATATTTTATTATGTGGCAAGGTACCATAATTTTACCAAGGCGGCAAAGGTTCTCGGTAACAGCCAGCCAAATGTGACAAGGGCTATGAACTGTCTGGAACAGCAGCTTGGAAGGATACTTTTCGTCAGAACGAATAGGGGAGTGCAGCTCACGAGGGATGGCGAACAGCTCTATTCATATGTGGAGGCTGCAATGTCACAGCTTTTGACGGCAGAGGACGAACTGGCTGACGGCGAGAATCTCACGCACGGAAGTATAGCGATAGGAGTCAGCGAGACGGCACTCAACATTTATCTGCTGGACAAGCTGCGCGCATTTCACATGGCGTATCCGGGGATAAATCTCAAGATATATAATCACTCTACACCTCAGGCGGTGGATGAAGTGAAGAATGGTAGCATAGACTTTGCGGTGGTCACGACCCCAGCTGATGTGGAGGCTCCGCTCAAGAAGATCATGCTGCAGTCATATCGTGAGATACTTATCGGCGGAACGACATTTTTTTCACTTAAAAAGCAAAAACTGTCCATTGCGGAGATTAGGAACTATCCTATGATCTGTCTAGGCAGGGAGACTATGACATTCAGATTCTACGACAGAATATTCAGGGAGCATGGCGTGGAGCTTGCGCCGGACACGGAGGCGGCCACCACGGATCAGATACTGCCACTTGTGAAGTGTGAGCTTGGACTTGCATTTATACCGGAACTGATGGCGAGGGAGGCAGTAAAGAACAAGGAGGTCGTAAAGCTTTCACTTGAGGAAAAGCTTCCGGACAGGAATGTATGTCTTGTGTATGACTGCCTGCACCCACTGAATGAGGCAGCAAAGCAGTTTAAGAAAATAATAGTAGAAAGCAGGTGAGATCATGACACTTCAGCAGCTTAGATATGTGGTGATGGTTGCTGATACGGGCACGATCACTGAGGCGGCTAACAGACTGTATATATCTCAGCCGAGCCTGACAAATGCCATCCATGAGTTGGAAAAAGAGATGGGGATAAATATATTCAATAGGTCTAACAAGGGGATAAGTCCGTCTATAGAGGGTGAGGTTTTTCTTGGCTATGCGAGACAGGTGCTTGAACAGGCGAAGGTCCTTGAGGACAAATATAAGGGGGACGATGGCGGCAAGAAGAGCTTCTGCGTGTCCACCCAGCACTATTCATTTGCGGTGAATGCATTTGTCGACCTGATAAAGAGATATGGCCAGGATGAATATGATTTCAGCATAAGAGAGACACAGACCTATGAGATCATAGAGGATGTGGCAAGAATGAGAAGTGAGATCGGAATACTCTTCTTGAACGATTTCAATGAGAAAGTTTTGAACAAGATCCTCAAGGCAAATGACCTGGAGTTTCATGAGCTGTTCGTGGCAAAGCCTCACGTGTTCATAAGCAGAAAGCATCCACTGGCGAAGAACGATATCATAACAAATGAAGAGCTGGAGGCTTATCCATACTTGTCATTTGAGCAGGGGGAGCACAACTCTTTTTACTTCTCGGAGGAAATATTCTCCACAACGGAGAGAAAGAAGAATATAAGAGTCAGGGACAGAGCGACGCTGTTCAATCTGCTGATAGGCCTGAATGGATATACTGTGTGCAGCGGGGTCATAGATGAAAAGCTGAACGGCAAGGACATTATATCGGTGCCACTTGCGGATGAGAGCGATATGCGGATAGGCTATATCGTCCACAGAAAGGCGATCCTCAGCAGACTTGGAAATACTTACCTCGGTGCTCTGGGGAAATATCTCACAGCAGGTGAGACAAATGATATAAAGCAGACAGTACTGACGACGAAAGAGGCTGGTGCGGCGGGTTGCGACGAGCCGGAAGATGGTGGTACGGCGTATTGTGACGAGCCGGAAGCTTCAGTAAAAATTCCTCAGAGAAAGCTCCAGCACAGGGGGCGCTTCAACGAGATGAGGAATGACGGAGAGCCTGCCTGCGGAGATGTGAGGGAGAAAGCAGCAGAACATATGAAAAGGGTTAAACGGGATATGTAGAGAGACTCGTGAAGATGGCAGGGATGCAGATTTTTCGTCGATCTGACATAGAATATAAGATATAAATATAGCGCGGATATAGCGTAAAACTATATTCACGCTATATTTTTATGTATTATACAAGTGAGGGATGTCTTTATATAATGTGGAGCAGACGCATGAAAGGCGCTTCGCGCGGCGTCTGCGTACTTCGCAAGGAATCTCCCGCAAGTGGGTCCTCCTTACGAAAACTTGTGGAGCAGACGCATGAAAGGCGCTTCGCGCGGCGTCTGCGTACTTCGCAAGGAATCTCCCGCAAGCGGGTCCTCCTTACGAAAACTTGTGGAGCAGACGCAATAAATTACAGGAGGATATGATGAAGACATCAGTTATAGGATTTCCGAGGGTGGGAACATTAAGAGAGTTAAAATTTGCATCTGAAAAATATTTCAGACATGAGATAACGGCGCAGGAGCTTACAGGAATTGCAGCGGATCTAAGGCACAGACACTGGATAACACAGGTGGCAGCAGGAATAGATTTTGTTCCATGCAACGACTTTTCATTCTACGATATCGTGCTTGATACAGCAGTTCTTCTCGGAATTGTGCCAAAGAGATACAGAGAGCTAAATGTCTCAAAGCTTGACACGTACTTTGCCATGGCAAGGGGGTATCAGGGAGAATCTGGAGATGTGAAGGCTCTTGCGATGAAGAAGTGGTTCAACACAAACTATCACTACATAGTTCCGGAGATAGAGGATGACACAGTGATAAGCCTTGACTGTGAGAAACTTACAGGTGAATACGAGGAGACCAAGAAGCTGGGGATCAAGACAAAGCCTGTGGTTACAGGACCGTACACAATGCTTAAGCTCTGCAGATATGTGGGATCAAAGAATGCAGAAGATTTGGCTGATGATGTGGCAGAGGCTTACAGACAGCTCATTGCCGAGTGCACAGATAAGAATGTGGAGTGGCTGCAGTTTGATGAGCCGTCACTGGTGAGAGATATGGATGACGATGATAAGGCACTTTTCCACAGGGTGTATTACAGGGTATTTGCAGATCATGTGGGGTGTAAGATACTCCTCCAGACATACTTCGGTGATGTGAGGGATGTGTATGAGGATATCATAAATATGCCATTTGCTGGAATAGGTCTTGACTTTATAGAGGGCAGACAGACTGGAGAGCTTATCAACAGATACGGATTCCCTGGGGATAAGGTACTTTTTGCCGGTCTGGTAAATGGAAAAAATATCTGGAGAAATCATTATGACAAGACACTCAAGATCATAAGGCAGCTCCGTGATAAGAAGATAAATGTGGTTCTGTCTACATCCTGCTCACTGCTTCATGTGCCATACACACTTAAGCATGAGACGAAACTATCACAGGACTATCTGAGGTTCTTTGCATTTGCGGAGGAGAAACTTACTGAACTCTCGGAGCTTGCGACACTTGCTGAGAGATATAACTATACAGAACTTGAGGCATATCACAAGAATCAGGAGTTATTTGCGGGAACAAGAGACTGTAACAGCAATGAGGTGAGACAGAGGCTTGCGGCAGTGACTGAGGCGGATTATGTAAGACTTCCGAAGAGAAGTGAGAGACAGGCTCTCCAGAAGAAGGAGTTTGGACTTCCAGAACTTCCGACCACCACTATAGGTTCATTCCCACAGACCAAGGATGTAAAGTCGCAGAGAGCACAGCTCAGAAAGGGAGTGGTAACTGAGCAGGAGTATGTGGACTTTGTGAAGAGTAAAATAAAGGAATGTGTAAAGTGGCAGGAGGACATCGGACTGGATGTGCTTGTACATGGTGAGTATGAGAGAAATGACATGGTAGAGTACTTCGGTGAGGCACTTGGAGGTTTCCTGTTCACTGAGAAAGCGTGGGTACAGTCATACGGAACAAGGTGTGTAAAACCACCAGTGATATGGGGTGACGTATACCGCAAAAAGCCGATCACGGTGGACTGGTCTGTATATGCGCAGTCGCTCACAGACAAGATCATGAAGGGAATGTTGACGGGTCCGGTGACGATACTCAATTGGTCGTTTCCAAGAGAGGATATCTCCATAAAGGACTCTATATCACAGATAGCGCTTGCGATCAGAGATGAGGTGCTGGATCTGGAGGCGCATGGAATCAGGATGATACAGATAGATGAGGCGGCACTTAGAGAGAAACTTCCGCTCAGAAAATCTGACTGGTATACAGAATACCTTGATTTTGCAATACCTGCATTCCGTCTGACACACAGCGGAGTGAAAGCGGAGACGCAGATACACACACATATGTGCTACAGTGAATTTACAGATATAATACCTGCCATAGACGATATGGACGCGGATGTCATCACATTTGAGGCGTCAAGATCTGATCTGCAGATACTGGATTCTCTCAGGGAGAACAACTTCGAGACAGAGGTGGGACCTGGAGTGTATGACATTCATTCTCCGAGAGTTCCATCGGTGGCAGAGATCGTGAAGGCGGTAAATGTCATGCTCACGAAGATAGGCCGGAATAAGCTCTGGATCAACCCGGACTGCGGTCTTAAGACCAGAGGTGTGCCTGAGACTGACGCCAGCCTCAGAAATATGGTTGAGGCTGCCAGACAGGTGAGAAAATAGAATAAGAAATTATAATTGTAACCACCGGCTTAGCCGGTGGTTATGATCAAATATTTCCCGAGAGCAGCCAGTCGATCAGGTTGACAGATTTTATACCATCATAGGAAGAGTCCATTCCGGTATCCAGAGAAAGAATAATTTTCTCGTAATTGTCATTAATTTTTTGAAGAGGTGCAAGCTCTCTCTTACGAACATCATCACTTGTCATTGATTCTGTGACCTGAACATAGATTTTGTCATCTGCCTTTGTCGCTATAAAATCAACCTCGGAGTTATCTATTTTACCAATAGATACATCATATCCTCGGCGCAATAGTTCAAAGTAGACAACATTTTCTATAGCGTGACCAGTGTCACGATCCCTGAAACCGAGCAGATAATTTCTAAGCCCTATGTCCACAATGTAATATTTTCCCAGGGTTCGTAAGAATTCCTTCCCTTTAATATCAAATCTTTTAATATCGTAGAAGAAATATGATTCTAGTAGTGCATTTATATAGGCTTGAACAGTATGAGCACTAGGAGTGCCTTTTCGCTTTCCGTCCTCAAGAAGGCCTTCGTTTGTCAGAACATTACCTATAGAGGAGACGGATATATTACTTCCTATGTTGTCAGCAAGAAACATGATGATCTTCTTAAGGAGAACAGGATCTGTGATCCTTTTTTGACCTCTGCGGTTTTCGCGTTCAAGGATATCACGCATAATCACGGTTGAGTAGATGCCTTCAAGCAGCATAAGCGCTTTTTCCTGGTCTAATCCTACATCGGCAATTCCAGGCATGCCTCCAAAACGCATGTATGCATCGAAAACCTCACGTAGTTCATAATGATAACCAGATTTATCAAATATTTGTTTGCGGGTATTTCCTAAAGCACTTTTTGTCTCTTTGATTTCAAAATCGTGAAAAGTAAGAAATTCAGAAAAAGACAACGGCAGCATTTTTATCTCTATGCATCTGCCGGATAAATAAGTTGCATATTCAGACGAGAGCATATAGGCGTTGGATCCAGTGACATAAATATCACAGTTAAAATCTACACGAAAAGCGTTGACTGCATCTTCCCAGTCAGTAACACGCTGAACTTCATCAAAGAAAAGATACATTCTTTTGTCTAGTATTATATGTTGTTTCACATATTCATAGAAAGAGTCACTGTTCATATTTCTGAATGAGTATGACTCAAAGTTCATTTCAAGAATCTGATCATCAGAAATGCCCATTTCTTTCAGGTGGAGAGTCATTAGTTTTAGCAGGCTGGATTTGCCACATCTTCGTATTCCAGTAATAACCTTGACAGGTTCGGTATCCTGGAAAGCAATAATTTTGTTCAAATATAAATCTCTTTTTTTAAGTTCGTGGGTATCGATCATTTGACATTCCTCCTTGCTATATATTCTGGGAAAAGTATAGCATAAATTATAAAAAAAATAAAGTTTATGCACTCAAGTGCAAAAACTTTTAAAAATTTACATTTTTTGCACTTGAAATACAGAATGCTGGCTGAGCTAATGCGAAGGAGACTACATATAAAATGCTTGACAAATAAACGACAGTTTACTAACATGAAGTAAACGGTCGTTTATTATACAGAGTTGAATATGCTGATACGGAGGGACGTGTACTATATGGAAGAAACTAAAGTCACAAGAGATACTAAGGAAGAGATATTGATAACGGCACTTCACAGATTTGCCAGAGATGGCTATGAGGCGGTGTCGGTGAGCCAGATAGCGGGTGATCTTGGGATTACAAAAGGTGCACTGTACCGACATTATAAGAATAAGCGGGATATATTCGATCATATTGTCGCGAGGATGGAACAGGGTGACAGTGATCAGGCGGAAAGTCATGACATGCCGGAGGGCGATAAAGAGAGCATGCCGGAAAAGTATGAAGAGGTATCACTGGATGACTTTGTGCAGTACAGCAGGTCTATGTTCGAGTACTGGACAGAGGATGATTTTGCCTCTTCTTTCAGAAAACTGCTTGTGGTAGAACAGTTCCGCAGTGCAGAGATGCAGGCTCTGTATCAGCAGTATCTTGTGGCGGGGCCTGTCGGTTATGTAAAGGACCTGTTCAAGAGCATGGGAATCAAAGGCGCAAGGAGGAAGGCTGCACAGTTTTATGCGATCATGTTCCTGTACTATAGCCTTTATGATGGAGCGTCCGACAGGAAAAAGATAAAGAAACAATTTGGACAGGCAATAAGTGAATTTGCGAAAAACTTACTGGTTTGAATATGAATTTGAGTATATTAAGCAACTTGCAGATCACCATAAGCAAATTTTTGTCGTTTGGTGATCGGCAGAAGGAGGTAGATGGAATGAATGATCATGGGGATATCAGCCAGGTCAGACATAGTGAAGATCTGGTTATACGATTGGAAAAAGAGGATGAATACCGGAAAGTCGAGAATCTGGTGCGGAATAGTTTTTGGAATGTGTATCGTCCCGGCTGTCTGGAACACTATGTGCTTGATCAGCTGAGAAATGACAGTGCATTTGTCCCAGAACTGGATTTTGTAATGCTGTTAAATGGAGAAATCATCGGGCAGAACATGTTTATGAGGGCGGAAATAACAGCGGATGATGGAAGAAGTATTCGGGTTATGACGATGGGCCCTATATGCATAAAGAATGAACTTAAGCGTAAGGGATACGGGAAGATCCTACTTGACTATTCACTGCAGAAAGTTGCAGAACTTGGCTGCGGAAGAATTCGACAGGCAGTTTCCATATAAAGAGAAAAAGACACTGCCCGGACAGATATTTTCATAAGGGGGACCCGCCGTAAAATAAAAGAAAATTGTTACTAAAGATCGCAAAGTTGCAAAAACCATCGAAAAAAGGTTGGAAAAGTTGCAAAAATCACCGCGAAAAGGTTGGAAAAGTTGCAAAAAATTGCTATCATAGGGATAGAAAAGTTGCAAAAGCAGTATGTGGGGTGATTTTATGCTGGAAAGATCGGCAAAAAAATATATAGATTCATGGATTCAGAGCGGCAGAGACGCTTTGCTCATAATGGGAGCGAGACAGATCGGTAAGACATATCTTATAAAAGAATGCCTCAGAGAAAGTGGAGTGCCATATGTGGAATTGAATTTTATTGACCAGCCGGAGCTTGTCACATTATTTGACGGTGCCAGAGATGCAAAGGATCTGCTTATGAGACTTAGCCTGGTGACTAAACAGCCTCTTGAGAAAGGCCGTACGATCATATTTTTGGATGAGGTGCAGGAGTTTAAAGATATAGTGACAAGAGTGAAGTTTCTGGTGGAAGATGGGAGCTACAGGTATATCATGAGCGGTTCGCTTTTGGGCGTAGAGCTGAATAATCTCAGATCTGCACCGGTTGGATATCTGCGTGTATGTGATATGTATCCGATGGATCTGCACGAATTTATGGTTTCTGTTGGTGTGAATCAGAATGTGATCGACACACTGAAGGAATGCTTTATGCAGAGGCTGCCGGTTGACTCGTTTGTACATGAAAAAATGCTTGACGTATTTAATCTGTATCTTATCGTGGGCGGAATGCCGGAGGCGGTCAATACCTATGTGGAGACAAATGATCTTGCGAAGGTAGCGGAGGTACATGAAAAGATAGTTAGATTATATAAGAGTGATTTTACAAAGTATGAGACAAGATACAAGCTGAAACTGCAGGAGATATATGATGCTATGCCGGGACAGCTTGATCAGAAAAATAAACGGTTCCAGATCAATAGTATAGGTAAAGGTCTCAGTTATGACAGGGTTGCAAATGATTTCCTGTGGCTTAAGGATGCTGGGGTTGCGATACCGGTCTATAATATAAGTGAGCCGAAACTTCCACTTGTGATCAGTGAGAATAGGAATCTCTTTAAACTATTTTTCTCCGATGTAGGGCTGCTGACAAGTAGGTATTCGGATCAGGTAAAAATGGCGATACTGAATAAAGAAAAGTCTATAAACAATGGTGCGCTATTTGAAAATGTGGTTTCTCAGGAACTACTCAGCAAAGGTCATAAAGAATATTATTTTAACAGCAAAAAGCAGGGGGAGCTTGATTTTGTAATAGAACTGAATGGAAAAGTAGTCCCACTGGAGATAAAATCGGGCAAGAATTACAAAAGGCACTCTGCATTGTGCAATGTTTTAGCTGATGAAAATTACGGAATAGAATACGCATATGTTTTTTCGGAGGGAAACGTAGAGGTCAGCGGCAAAAAAGTATATTTGCCAATATATATGATGATGTTTCTGGAAAACGAAAAGATGGTTGATACGATATATAAACTTGATCTATCTGGGTTGACGTTCGATAAGGATATGTAGCATCAGTTTTCGCCTGTTGACGAGCCGATGTTAAAAAAATAGGAGAGACAGCATGAAGATAAAGATGTGCGGAATCACGACCCCGGCCGATGTGGCCGCGGTGAATGAAGTGAGACCTGATTATATAGGAATGGTGATGTATTTCCCGAAATCAAAGAGAAATGTCAGTGCGGAGACTGCGCGCATGTTACTCGAAGAACTGAAGGAAGAAGTTAAGAAGGTTGCAGTGGTGGTATCCCCGGATGCGGATCAGATAGCGGAGATAGCAGCGCTGGGATTTGATGTTATCCAGATTCATGGACAGGCCAGCGATGAGCTTATAGAGAGTGCGCATTTGCCTGTATGGAAGGCGTTCAATGTGAAGGATATGGATATGTACCCACATTATCAAAGCCTTTCGAATGTTGCAGGTTATGTGTTCGATGCCGGTGAACCTGGAAGTGGCAAGACATTTGACTGGAACAGTTTGACGGATATCGACAGAGATGGAAGGCTGTTTGTGCTTGCCGGAGGTCTCACGCCGGACAATGTGCGGCGAGCGATAGAGCAGGTACATCCTGACGTAGTCGATGTGTCATCTGGCATAGAGTACGATGTGGTAGAAGGCGTTCAAAAACCGGGCAAGGATCCGGAGAAGATGCGCCTGATGAAGAGGAATATCGCTGCTTGGCAGATTTCTGGTAAATCTGATAATTGATTCTCACTAATCACAGTCAAAATGGTGGAAAAGATACAAAATTGTATCTAAATACTCATATAAGCGGAAAAAAGGACAAAGTTTGGAGACTTTGTCCTTTTTCATGAGATAAACTTAATTTAGCGATAATTTTGTATCTATTTCACGTGCATGGTAAATCCAAATTCCCACTCATCCTCGTCAAATCTGTATTTCTCATCAAGCTCGGGGCCGCAGCTGTTGGAGCCGATTCCGTTCTGGCGATAGTCTATGCACAGGACGGATTTGCCGCTCTCCGGCAGCTCGTAGTTGTGGGCTGCTTTGGTCAGTTCCTCTGCGGTGTAAGGCGAGGCGTTCATTGAAAATGGCACAGCGGATGTCACGGTTATGCTGTGGGCTGTTGTAGCTGCGATCGTTTCGGCTGTCTGCGCATTGCAAATGCTCTGATATGATGAACCGTTGACAAAGTTATTTTTGTCGGAGCTATTCCTGTCAGACTCGTCGCTTGCTCCAGGGGCACTGACCTGAACAAGGCTACAGTCAAAGTGGCTTCCATTTTCCTGCGGCATGATATAGTTCTCGTGCATCTCGTCAATGGATGCAGAAAATGAGCCATGCCAGCTTGCATGGTGCTTGTCGATATAACTCTCGTATGGTCCCATACCGATATAATTTACATTTCGCATATCTTCTCTCAAAATCATCCTCACGCCGAATCTTGGGAGCGTAGGGAATTCAGCATTTTTCTTTACATGCATTTTTGATTTTATAGTTCCTTCAGGTGTTATTATCCATTCAGCGTTTATCCTCAGAACAGGCTGTACCGTTGGTGCTGAGAGGCTTGACGTGCACGATATCACGGCACATCCATCTTTTATAATGCAGCCAGTCTCATATGTCCTTTCGGATATCATGTCATAGTGGGCTCTTAACCACTCGTTCTTGATATTTCTGTCGTTGTCCGTAGGGGCACGCCAGATTGTCTTATCGCATGGAGCGGCGAGAAGTTCCTGACCATCTACTGCAACACCTGCAAAGTTTCCTGTATTTCTGTCAAACGTATATTTAAAATTACTTCCGTTAATAACAAATTCTGTGTCGCTTTCCGATATATGAAGATGGGCAGAAGCTGTATTCTGCGCCTTGTCCATAGTCTGTGCCTTGCCCAAAGCTGATGTTTTATCCAGAATCTCGTCTGTATTCTGCTTTGGTGAGTCAAGTTCAACTTCATCGAATCCAAGCACATCACCTTCCTTGATAAATGCACTGCCTACAGCTGCCTTATATATCACACGGAGGAATGCTCTATGTGGAATCATATCCTTTATGCAGGCTTTATCACTGAAACGCTCAGCGATACTAGAGCAATCGGCAGCAGTTGAGCTGCCTGAATTATCAGAACCATTGATTGTGGATAGGTTATGCATAAAGTTCTGCATTTCCGTAATAAGTCCCAGGCTGACAGTCCCATCGCCGTGAGGTGCCACGGAAGGAACATCAATATTCCCGGATATAACCACCTGTCCATCACAAGTGACTTCATAGCTCATAGTGAGGTAATCCCTGATGTCAGTGAAATCCAGATAATTGTGCAGCGTCAGAATTCCATTTGCCCCATCATAGTTAGCAAGCCTGGCCGGACGGTGGATATTCTTGAATTCAAGCAGTCCAGTGTGTGGTCTGCGGTCAGGATAGACAAGGCCATCCATACAGAAATTACCATCGTGGATAGTCTCGCCGTTGTCGCCTCCGTAGGCGTACATAGCCTTGCCGTTTGCCGCTTTGCCCCTGTATATGGCGTGGTCGCACCACTCCCACACAAAACCGCCACAGGTGGTCTCGTGGCTGTCGAAGAACTGGAAGTAGTCCTCCAGATCTCCAGGGCCGTTGCCCATGGCATGGCAGTATTCGCACAGGATGTAAGGTTTGTCGCCATCACCATCTATATACTCAGCCATCTCGGATATGGATGGATACATTCTGCTGTAGAGGTCTAGATTGCTGTAGTCATATTTTCTCTTGCCGTCTGTATATTGGGCACTTTCGTAGTGGGTGAGACGGGAGCTGTCATAGGACTTGACCCATGCCAGAGCCTCCTCAAATGTCACGCCGTATGCGCTCTCATTTCCCATGGACCAGATAACAACGCTGGCACGGTTCTTGTCCCTGATGACACAGCGCCTGATGCGGTCAAGAATGGATTCACAGAATTCAGGGTTGTTGGCTATCGGTTCATTCCACCTTGCTGCCTTGTTGTCCCAATTGTTATCCGAATAGAACAATTCACTTGGACCATGTGCCTCTATGTCAGCCTCGTCTATCACATAGAATCCGTATTCGTCGCAGAGTTCATAGAAATAAGGCACATTTGGATAGTGGCTGGTTCTGATGGCATTGACATTGTGCTGCTTCATGAGAGACATATCCCTGATGATCTGTTCTCTGCTGATGGTAAATCCTGTCACAGGGTCGGAGTCGTGCCTGTTCACTCCGTGGAACTTGATCGGCATACCATTGATATACACGATCTTATTCTCTATGGTTATCTCCCTGATTCCTATCTTGTCAGTGATGACCTCTCCGGCGCATCTGATGATGACAGTGTAGAGGAATGGTCTTTCTGCATTCCACAGAACAGGAGAGTCAATCGATAAAGTAATACTGCTGGAGCTGGCTGTGGTTTTAATCTCGGCTGCATTGGTATTGGTACCGCCCTGGGCGCAAATATCACGTTTTACACAGCCTGATGAACATATGTTGCCATCGGCGTCCAGAATAGTAACTTCAATATCAACATTTGAATCAGCGCCTTTATCAACCATTGTTTCTGGTTTTGATGAAAAACGGTCTTCAACGCAGGAATATTCTGTAAATGCTGTGAAGTCTATGGTTACATCTGCCATAGTTGGATCCTTTATATCGTCACAGCTGGTCTTTATGAAATAGTCATATACAGCACCCTCAGAGCGTTTCAGGATATATACATCCCTGAAAATACCGCTCATGCGGAACTTGTCCTGATCCTCTAGATAGCTTCCGTCGCACCATTTGAGGACGAGTACGCAGAGCCTGTTGGAGCCATTCCTTATGAATTCGGTTATGTCAAATTCACTGGTTGAGTGGGACACCTGGCTGTAGCCCACGTATCTGCCGTTGAGCCATACATAAAAACAGGAATCTACGCCCTCAAAGTTCAAGTGCGCGAGTGGTGCGTCCCTGTTTTGATCGTAGTCGAAGTCGGTCACATATGCTCCGCATGGGTTGTCCTTTGGAACATAAGGTGGGTCAAATGCAAATGGATACCTGACATTGGTGTACTGGTGATAGTCGTATCCGTGCATCTGCCATACTGATGGAACCGGAATATCATCGAAACCGGATATATCATATCCCTCACTGTAGAATTCGTCCTGAAGCTTGTAAATGCTGTCGTAGTAGCGGAACTTCCAGGTTCCGTTAAGAAACTGTATTCTGTCCGAGTGATCCCTTGCATCGAGGGATGCGCTGTATGCCTTCTCGGCAGGAATATAGTAATTCCTCAGTGGCATGGTGTTCTCATGAAGAATATGCAGATTTTCGTAGTGATGTGGAATGATCATAACAATACCTCCTGTGGTTAATTTAATATATAAAACGTTGTATATTCGTCATTTGTTAGATATATTATAAGACAACGGCACATGAACAGTCCATGCATATAATTAGACAAAATATGCACATTCTAGTTTTGTAAGGCGGATACGCCGCACCCTGCAAGTTTCCTTGCAGGGTGAAAGTCTCTGGACGAACAAAAGAAAAAGTATAAAGCATACAGGATGTGCCTGCACACACTTCAAAATAGTGTAAAAATAGTGAAATAATAGTGCAATTTGCCATATAGAAAGGAGCCACACATGTACACAAACTCAGCATATCTTCACAACTCACTGCTCGACATAGTGGACAAGAGCAGACCGCTCATAGTCACAAGCTGCGGAACTTACAAGCTGTATACGCAGAAGGAGTTTACAACCTACAGACCAAAAGGGCGAAAAGATTATCAGCTAATATACGTGGCGGCGGGTAAAGCACATTTTGAGATAGACGGAAAGGATATGATTGTCTGCCCCGGAAATATGGTTATCTACAGACCAAGACAGATGCAGAGGTATGTGTATTACGGGGACGAACACACGGAAGTATTCTGGGTGCATTTCACCGGGGGAGAGGTGAAGCAGATACTCAGACGATATGGGATAGATGATGATGTGAATATATTTTATGGTGGAGACCATGCGGAGTATAGAATCCTGTTCAAACAGATGATACAGGAACTGCAGCTCTGCCGGGATGACTATGAGGAGATGCTGGAATATATATTCAGACAGATACTCATCTCAGTGCACAGGCAGCAGGGGCATGATGATTCCAAGACTGTGTCAGCCATGGCGGAGGAGATGGACCGTGCGGCGGCATATTTTAGTGAGCATTATAACGAGGGAATACTTGTGGAGGACTATGCAAGCATGCACAACATGAGCGTGAGCTGGTTCATACGGAACTTTAGACAGCGCATCGGCACCACGCCCACACAGTATATCATGTCAAAGCGTATAGCCAATGCTCAGATGCTTCTCGAGAGCTCTGATTATAACATGACAGAGATCGCCAAGATTGTTGGATACGACAACCCTCTCTACTTCAGCAGGGTGTTCAAGAAAGAAAAGGGGATGTCACCGATGGAGTACAGGAAATCGATCAGGCGGTGATGGCAGTTTGGACTATGCGCAGACAAACAACTGGAAATTCTTATAGTAAAGTGTATATAATATAGAAGAAACTGCCATGTGTGTTGTGGCTAAGTTAGTAATGAAAAATGATTGAATGATTGGAGGAACTGGATATGAAGGTTTTAATGTTGAATGGAAGTGCAAAGTCACAGGGCAATACATACCGCGCGCTTTACGAGGTAGGCGAACAGCTTAAGAAGGAAGGCATAGATTACGAGATATTCCAGATCGGAGCAGATCCGATAAGAGACTGTATAGGCTGTGGCCAGTGCGGTGCAAAGGGCTGCTGTATATTTGATGATGACAAGGTGAATGAATTTGTGGAGAAGGCAAAAGAGGCTGACGGATTCGTATTTGGATCACCTGTATACTATGCTCATCCAAGTGGAAGAATATTATCATTCCTTGACAGGGCTTTTTATAGTGGTAAGAAGGCGTTTGAGTATAAGCCGGGCGCATCAGTGGCAGTTGCAAGACGTGGCGGTACATCGGCAACTTTTGATGTACTGAACAAATACTTTGGCATATCGCAGATGCCTGTTGCAGGCTCTACATACTGGAATCTTGTACACGGACGCGTACCTGGAGAGGCTGAGCATGATGCAGAGGGTATGCAGACCATGAGGAATCTTGCAAGGAACCTTGCATGGATGCTCAAATGCTTTGAAGCCGGCAAGGCAGCTGGCGTGGCACTCCCTGACACAGAGAGAGGAAACCAGACTAATTTTATAAGATAAATGGTTGAAGATGACAAAAGAAAAGGGGAAGCAAATGGGGAAGAATACAGTTAAAAAAAATTATTGCATGTATGGTATTGGTGTTTGTGATGTGCGGGTATGGAATGCTGGACGGATATGCAGCTGATACGAGCGAGTGCACTACATATGGGGGAAGCAATATTGGTGATCAGGATTATTACACCTGGTCAGATACCGTGAAATCATATCTTGTTTATCAGAATGGCAGATATATGAGATTCCAGGCGAATGCAGTCAGATCAGGTTATCTTGTAGAGTATTATGATAAGAATTTCAAGCTGCTGTCCAGAAGGACAGTGAATAAAGAACTTGACATGTTCGGAGGATTTTGCCAGTCAGGTGATTATTATTATGTACTCTCCGGACAGACCAACTATGACGAATCTGATAATGTTGAGGTATATCGTATTACCAAGTATGACAAGAATTGGAATAGAATCAGTTCCTGTGGACTGAAAGGTGCAAATACATATATTCCATTTGATGCAGGTTCTGCAAGAATGACTTCATCTGGTAGATATCTGATGATCAGGACATGCCATGAGATGTATAAGAAGAGTGATGGATATCATCATCAGGCAAATGTTACGATTCAGGTAGATATGCAGACTATGAAAGTGATTGATTCATTTACGGATGTTATGAACACGGAATATGGATATGTGAGTCATTCTTTCAATCAGTTTATACATATGGAAAACGGACGGATAGTTGCGGTAGATCATGGAGATGCATACCCAAGATCAATTGTGCTGATAAAATATCCCTCAGCAATAGGTTCGGATGGATTCCGTGAGTGGAACTGCGAAGCAACGGATGTCATATCTTTTGATGGGGAAACTGGAGACAATTATACAGGGGCTACAGTTGGTGGATTCGAGATGTCATCAAGCTCATATCTTATAGCCGGAAGCCGGGATATAGGTGATGGGGCTACATATGGAAGAGATATCTATGTGGCATCGGTATCACGTTCATCTGGTTCGGTGAAGGTTAATAATATTACAAATTACTCCGACGGTTACTCGGAGACTCCGCACCTGGTGAAGACAGGATCCGACAGCTTTGTGCTCATCTGGGGCAGAGATTCTAAAGTATATTATACGAAGATAGCTGGCAGTGGCAGACGTGTAGGTGATGTATATAGCATGGAAGGTGATTTGTCAGACTGTAAACCTGTCATGGCAAATGATAGGATTACCTGGTATACATGGAAAAATAATGAAATAGCATTTTATCAGATCAATTCAGGCAGGCTGTCATCACATAGCGTCAAAAAAGTTACAAGTGATCATTCATTTGTAATAAAGGAATGTGATACCAAAAGTGGAAAAGTAGACCTCAGATGCAGCAAATGTGGAGAATCGAAATCAATATATACAATGACAGACTTTACCACGTACTGGAGAAAGTCGGATGACAGCGGTGCTTATAGCACAGAATATGATGCTGCTTTCAGAAAAGGACAGGTATTACCATTTACTGTTTCTTATGATCTGTCAGATGATGCTTACAATAATACGCTTGATATAAGTATGATCTACAAATCATCAGATCCGGGCATTATAGAAATTGCAGAATCGGAAACAGGGCAGCCTGAACTGAAATTCCTGAGAAATGGAATAGCTACGGTAACCATGTATCCAACATACAATCCGGCGTTGAAAAAATCGTACACGTTACAGGTGGGACCGGCGGGATCGGTTACTATGTCGGCTGTAAATAATACGTCTGCGGGTATATCTGTTAAGTGGAAAAAAACTGCCGGCGTAAAAGGGTACATCGTATACAGACAGTCAGTTGGAACGAAAAAATGGATCAGAGTAAAGAGAATATCAAATGCGGGGACAGTGTCTTATGTTGATACAGCAGTCAAGAACAATCAGGGCAGAAAATATACATATAAAGTAGCTGCATATATAACGCTGAATGGTTCAGACAAGGAGGCTGCAGTCAGCAGAGGTGTCAGTATTGCCAGGTTGTGTACTCCGTCTGTGAAAGCAGCAAATGTGAAAGGAAGAAAACTTAAGGCATCCTGGAAGAAAATGACAGGTGTAACCAGATGGCAGATGCAATATGCATCAAACAAAACATTTGCCAAAGGTAAAATTGTAACATGCAGCAGCAAAACAGTTGCAAAAACTGTGGGAGGTCTGAAAAAAGGGCGGACGTATTACGTGCGTCTTAGGAGCTGCAGTAATTATGGAGGAAAGACAAGATACTCTGGATGGAGCAAAATAGTGAAAGTGAAAATAAACAAATAATACTATAGTTCATCATCCGTAACGATATAATCCGGCCTGTTGTTATTTACGGTCTCCTGGCTTGAGAGTGTTCTCTGGCGTTTCCCCTGCCGGTAGGCATTAGGCGACATGCCGGTGGTCTTGCGGAAGATCTTGTGGAAAGCCTCGGCGGACTGGTAGCCGCATGAAAATGCAATACTTTCTATAGAAAGCTCAGATATGGTAAGCATATGCTGGGCTTTTGTTATGCGGAAATTCTGCAGGTATTTCACAGGACTCATCCCGGTGTACTGCTTGAACAGGTCGGAGAAATAGCTTCTGTTGATTCCAACGTAGTCAGACAGCTCCTCCACCTTCATTGGCATACTGTAGTGGTTCTGGATATATGATATGGCATGGTTCACATATGCGTTTCCGGATGGAGTCTCCAGCTTGTCCTTCTGTGCATTTGCGATGACAGACAGAGCGAGGTAGAGCATGCCCATGAGCCTGAAGTGGTCTGCGTGATCCGAGGTATTGTGAGCAAGCATATCAAACACGTACTTTTTCAGTTTGCTGCCATCCTCGCAGGTGAATATAGGCTGGTTCTGTGTCAGACCAATACTGCTCAGCGTGTCCTGGGCACATCTGCCAGAGAATCCGAACCAGACATACCTCCATGGATGGTGTTCGTCTGATATATATGTGGCTGGGGTATCTGGCTCGATCAGAAACCCTTGTCCTTTTTTTAGATGATAGTGTGCGTTCCCTACATAGAAGTCGCCCTCTCCCTCCAGCACGAAATGTATGAGGTAGAAGGTCTTGACCGCTGGTCCTGCCTTGTGCAGAGGCTCGGTTATCGAGTGACCAAACACATTCAGGTAGAGGTCTGTGTCATTCTCTTGAGGAAATTCCATAACAATCTTATTTTCCATTTTGTATACTCCGTAGTTGATTGAACACCAGCCATGCAAAATTTGCTTTGTTGGTATTCTTGCATTGCTCCGTGATGTGAGATGCCGTCGATGCCATTTCAATCTGACAATCTTGAAGATATCTCGGCAAAATCTATATACAGATCATCATATATATTCACTTTTATTACTGCGTCAAATGAATACTGTATATTTAAAAGATTTTTCTCAAAATAATTAACGGTGACAGTATTTCTCCTTGGGTCAACGATCCAGTATTCTCTGACACCGGCATTTTTGTAATAATATAATTTTCGAATATAATCATCTGCCGGATTTCCAGGAGAAACGATTCCTATTACGAAGTCGGGTGCACCATTACATCTCCTGCCATCGAGCTTATCTCTGTCACAGACCACCATAAGGTCGGGCTGCACCACTGTCAGAGGAGCTTCGGACAGAACAACGTCAAATGGTGCATGAAAAATTCTGCATTCGCCTTTTTGTTTCGAATATAGTTGTTTATTGTGGTGGAAAGCTCCATGGATATAGTCTGATGGACTTCTGACGGACTTGCCATATCGTAGATGACTCCGTCGAATACCTCTACATGTGAATCTTCGGGAAGATTATTGTACTGTTCTATATTCATAAGCTCAGGCTGTTTTTGTGGTGCAGGCATAATGACACATCCCTTCTATATAAATGTTTATTAATAGTGTACAGTTTTCTATTTACTTCCGAGTATACCATATAAGAAATGTTTCTATCCATAGAATAAAGAAATTTTATATATAAAATGCAGCAAAATCAAAAAAACAATCTAACAAATGGACATATATTTGCAACGCTATGCCATGTTCAAAATCTGTATATTGTTATAGAATTATATTCACAAAGCAAGAAGCGCAACGGCGTAGCGCAGAAAAAACGCGCAATATGGACAACAAAAGAACGGACATTAAGGAAAATAACGAAAAATTATAAAACGGAGAAAGGTGGAGTTATAGAAAATGAAGAAGATTGAAGAGCTAAAAAAGATGATATCAGGTGGAGAATTTGATGAGAAGCTTGCACAGATATATCTTGACAAGGATATGATCCCATACAACAGGGAGAGATACGTAAAGGCACTTGACAAGTTTGTTGAGTTATTCGGAGATCAGGAGGTTGCTATCTACAGCGCTCCCGGAAGAAGCGAGGTGTGTGGAAACCATACAGACCATCAGAACGGACATGTACTTGCTACATCGATCAACCTTGATGCCATAGCAATTGTGGCGCCTAGAGAGGATGGAGTGATCGAGCTTGTGTCAGACGATATGCCAAAGGAAGTTATCAATGTAAATGATATCGAGCAGGATCCTGCACTTGAGGGAACAACAACAGCGCTTATCAAGGGCGTTGTTGCAGGGATCAGAGATTACGGATTCAAGGTAGGCGGATTCACAGCATTTGTAACAAGCGACGTGCTCATGGGAGCAGGAATGTCATCATCGGCAGCGTTTGAGAGCCTTATAGGAACTATCCTTTCGGGCCTTTACAATGAGATGAAGGTATCATCTGTAGATGTTGCAAAGATCGGACAGTATGCAGAGAACGTATACTTCGGCAAGCCATGTGGACTTATGGATCAGATGGCATGTGCAGTCGGCGGACTTATATATATCGACTTCTTCGACAAGGCAAATCCTGTCATCAAGCAGGTTCCGGTTGACTTTGAGGCTCATCAGTACAGCCTGTGTATCGTAGACACAAAGGGTTCACATGCAGATCTCACAGACGACTACGCTGCGATCCCTGCAGAGATGAAGCAGGTTGCAGAATACTTTGGTGAGGAGCTTCTCAGCAGAGTTTCAGAGGAGGATTTCATCAGCAAGGTTGGTGAGATGAGAGCAAGCGGAAGGGTGAATGACAGAGCGGTTCTCAGAGCTCTTCATTTCTATACAGAGCAGGACAGAGTCGCAGAAGGTGTTGCAGCACTTGAGAATCAGGAATTTGATCATTTTCTCGATGTTATAAAGAGAAGCGGAGATTCATCATTCAAGCTTCTTCAGAATATATACAGCGCAAAGGATCCACTCACACAGAACGTATCAATAGCACTTGGCTTCTCAGAGAAGTTCATCGGTGAGAATGGTGTGTGCAGAGTACATGGCGGTGGATTCGCCGGAACCATCCAGGCATTTGTCAAGAATGCGGCTGTTGCTGAGTACAAGAAGAACATCGAGGCGATTTTCGGAGAGGGTGCGTGCCACGTCCTCAAGGTAAGACCTTACGGCGGAATAAAGGTAGTAGAGTAAATGTCACAATTTTTCGGAGAAAAATTGTGATGCAGCACCAGCCTTCGCTGAAAGCGAACTCTAATGGCTGGTGTTCCCGTAGATGTCACAATTTTCCGAAGGGAAATTGTGATGTAGCACCAGCCTTCGCCGAGGAGGTGCCCATGTGTCGGAGACGCATATCGCATGGCACCGACGAACTGCCGCCGACCCTAGGGAGGGGGCGATACCAGACAAGGCAAATTTTGCATGGCTGGTGTTCCCACCTCGTTTTGGGAAATGAAATGTAGAGATAGTAATGAGAAAGAAGGAATACAACCATGATAGATACAAACATCAAACAGCTCGTTGAGTACGGAATTGCAAATGAGCTGATAGAGGAAGAGGACAGAATATACACGACCAACACCATCCTTGAGATGCTGAAGAAGGACAGCTACGAGGAGCCGGGTGAGGTGTCGGCTATAGATACACCGGAAAAACTTGAGGAGTGTCTCAAGGGTATTCTGGATTACGCAGTTGAGAATGGACTTATCGCAGAGGATTCAGTTGTCCTCAGAGATCTGTTCGACACGAAGATCATGAATGCGTTGGTTCCAAAGCCAAGCCAGATCATAAAGACATTCAGAGAGAAGTATGCAAAGTCCCCAGAGGAGGCAACAGACTTCTATTATAAGCTCAGCAGAGCGACAGATTATATCAGAACATACAGAGTTGCAAGGGATATCAAGTGGGTAAAGCCTACAGAGTATGGTGATATCGACATCACCATCAACCTTTCAAAGCCTGAGAAGGATCCAAAGATGATCGCCCTTGCCAAGACCATGTCACAGTCGTCATATCCAAAGTGCCAGCTGTGTATGGAGAACGAGGGATATGCCGGAAGAATAAATCATCCTGCAAGAGAGAACCACAGGATCATCCCTATAGAGGTAAATGGCAGCAAGTGGGGATTCCAGTATTCTCCATATGTATACTACAATGAGCACTGTATCGTGTTTAACGGACAGCACATTCCTATGAAGATAGAAAAGGCTACATTCCAGAAGCTTTTCTCATTTGTGGGACAGTTCCCACATTACTTCCTGGGATCAAATGCAGACCTTCCTATAGTAGGTGGATCTATCCTCACACACGATCACTTCCAGGGCGGACGTTATACATTTGCCATGACAAAGGCACCTGTTGAGACGAAGGTTACATTTGCCGGATATGAGGATGTTGAGGCAGGAATCGTGAAGTGGCCTATGTCAGTCATCAGACTTGACGGAGAGAATCCGGACAGGATCATAGATCTTGCTGACAAGATCCTCGGTGCATGGAGAGGTTACACAGATGAGGATGCGTACATATTCGCTGAGACAGACGGCGAGCCACACAACACCATCACTCCTATCGCAAGGATGAGAGATGGCAAGTATGAGATGGACTTAGTCCTTCGTAACAACATCACCACAGAGGAGCACCCACTTGGACTTTATCATCCATGGGAGCAGTATCACAACATCAAGAAGGAGAACATCGGACTCATCGAGGTTATGGGACTTGCGGTGCTTCCTGCAAGACTCAAGGGCGAGATGGAAGAGCTGGCAGAGGTTCTTGTGGCAGGCGGAGACATCAAGGCTCATGAGAATATCGCAAAGCATTACGACTGGGTACAGACTTTCATAGGAAAGTACGATATAAATGCGGATAATGTACACAAGATACTTCAGGATGAGATCGGCGATGTATTTGCCAAGATCCTTGAGTGCGCAGGCGTATATAAGAGAGATGAGGCTGGAAAGGCTGCATTCCTCAAGTTTGTGGACTATGTAAATGCAAGATAATCGGACGGACATCTAATGTTTATTATTATGACATTTTATTGTACGTAACGCGATGTAGTGGTATAGTGTTGGAGAAAACGTTAGTGAAAAATAAAAAAGTTTATAAGCAGGTGATGATCATCTGCAGAGTATAATGCGCCCGGTGGATATCTAAAGACCGGTTGTGGCATCATAAAGGAGGAAATTAATTATGAAGATTTTGGTAACAGGCGGAGCAGGTTATATCGGAAGTCATACATGTGTGGAGTTGCTCAATGCAGGATATGATGTTGTTGTGATCGACAACCTCTACAATGCAAGTGAGAAGGCGATCGAAAGAATAAAGGAGATCACAGGAAAAGATGTTACTTTCTATGAGACAGATATCCTTGACAAAGAAGCTATGGACAAGATATTTGCAGAGGAGAAGCCGGACTGCGTAATACATTTTGCAGGACTCAAGGCTGTAGGTGAGTCAGTTGTAAAGCCACTTGAGTACTATCAGAACAATATCACAGGAACACTCAATCTGTGTGAGGTAATGAGAAAGAACGGATGCAAGAACATCATCTTCTCATCATCAGCAACAGTATACGGTAATCCAGCGTTCATTCCTATCACAGAGGAGTGTCCAAAGGGAACACCTACAAACCCATATGGCTGGACAAAGTGGATGATCGAGCAGATCCTCACAGATCTTCACACAGCAGATCCTGAGTGGAACGTAATTCTTCTTCGTTACTTTAATCCTATTGGAGCACATAAGAGCGGACTTATCGGAGAGGATCCAAAGGGAATCCCTAACAACCTTCTTCCATATGTTGCACAGGTTGCCATAGGCAAGCTTCAGAGCGTTGGAGTGTTTGGCGATGATTACGATACACCGGATGGAACAGGTGTGAGAGATTACATACATGTAGTAGACCTTGCGGTTGGACATGTAAAGGCCATCAACAAGATCAAGGAGAATCCTGGCGTTAAGGTATATAACCTCGGAACAGGAAAGGGCTACAGCGTTCTCGATGTCATCAAGGCATTCAGCAAGGCATGCGGACATGATGTTCCATATGTGATCAAGGAGAGACGTGCCGGAGATATAGCAACCTGCTACTCAGATGCTTCACTTGCAAAGAAGGAACTGGGCTGGGAGGCTCAGTACGATATCGATGAGATGTGTGCTGACTCATGGAAGTGGCAGACTATGAATCCAAACGGATACAACGATTAATCATAAAAATAACCATAGATGGAAGTGTCAGATATAAAGTCTGGCATTTCCGTTTTTTGTATATAGAAAGCATTAGAAAAATGCGGCAATTTTCCAAATAGTTGCAAAAAATCAGAGATATAAGTATAATAAAGCGTCCGATGGGGACAATAATGCCGTGTGGCAAAGATTTGTAAAATGTGGGGTGACTAAAACGCCGACAATAATATCAATCGTTGAAAATACAGATGATATTTGATATAGTTAGTGTTAAGTGTCAAGATTCGAGATCGGAAGGAGAATTTGTTATGTTTTTACAGCCACTTAATTATAATGCTTCAACACTTCATTATAAGCATACCAAGAACTGTTTTGTTGAATCGTATTCAAAGGGCATCACAAAGTTATCGAGAAAGCCTAAGTCAGAGGCCGACGATTATGCATGCGTTAATCTTTCAGGATTTATAAGGAGAAATTTACGGTACACATTGAGGGTGTCTTTCAAAATAAAGACAAATTCCCCAAGTATAGATTTTTGTCTGCTGAATAAAGACAGGACAAACGTGCAGACAATAAAATCATATGTGTTTGGCGAGGACGAGAAGGAGAAGTGGCTCATAGCGGAAGCTGACTTTACAGCAAATGCCGACGGCTATGTATACTTTGGATTCCGAGGCGGTTTCCTGTATGGCCCTGGAAACTACATCATGATAGACAGTCTTATCATTGATGAGGTATATGCAAGCTCAGGTCTCAAGATTGTAATTGACCAGACCATAGACAGGATCAACAGGCATGCTGATATCAACTACAACAGAGAACAGTTCATTCACTGGAACGAGGCTCGAATCGGTGATGAGACAGCGCTGGATGCCAAGAAGCGTTTCTTCCGTTCGCTGAAAAATGACAATGAGGCACTGTTTGTATTACAACAGGCTACTACCATTCTTCTCAAGGAGTTTGGAAGAATATGTGATAAGCATAACATTCCATACTGGCTTGATTTCGGAACGCTGATCGGTGCTGTCAGACACAACGGATTCATTCCTTGGGATGACGATATTGATGTAGGAATGATCAGAAAAGATATTGACACTCTTGAAAAAGTCATGGCAGAGGAGGACACATGCGTTCAGCTCAGCAAGTACTTCTGTGCAGACAGGGATACATGTAACATTGTCAGGATCATTTTCAAGGATGAGAGCATCAAGATATTTGTGGATATATTTATCTACGATTTCTGCGATACGGATGACATGGACCGCACATGGCAGATGAATCTTGAGAGAAGAAGAAAGTTCAGCAGGGATATGACACAGTACAAGTGTATCAGAAATGATCCAGGTCTGAACCACTGGGAGAACAGAAGAATTGACAATCCGGAGCATATAAAGCTTATAGAGGGAGTCAGAGATCAATATAACGAAGAACTTGGCGTGAAGAAAGACTCAGGTAACGCTATCATGTGGGGTGTTGATAACGTAAGTTACTTTGCACGCAAGCAGGGTGGAATAGTTGATTATAACAGGATATTCCCTCTTAAGAGAATGGAGTTTGACGGTATGGAATTCAACATTCCAAATCAGTATGATCTCCAGCTTCAGTGCAGATATGGTGATATTTATTCACTTCCAGCAGATATGGACAGCCACTCACATGTAAGCAGAACCGAGGATATGGTTCAGAAATGTGCAGAGATGGTTAGGAGGTATTATAATGATTAAGAAAAATGCCATTATTTTGGCTGCGGGAAAGTCTAACAGATTTGCCCCATTCACCTATGAGAAGCCGAAGGGGCTTTTCAGGGTAAAAGGAGAGATACTGGTTGAGAGACAGATTGAACAGCTGAGAGAAGCAGGCGTTGAAAATATCTGTATAGTTGTTGGTTACATGAAGGAAAAGTTCTTCTATCTTGAGGATAAGTATGGGGTGAAGCTTATAATCAACAACACATTTGCATCAAAGGGCAATATCGTATCGCTCTATGCTGCAAGAGAGTATCTGGGCAACACATTTATATGTTGTGCAGATCACTATTATCCGGAAAATCCATTTATGGATGACAACAAGGACAATGTATCATACAGACTCTGCTCATATAAGATGGGCAAGTTCAGGGAGTTTGAGGTTGACTGTTCAGATGCGGGCGTTATAACCGGTTCGTATATAGGCGGACACGATGCATATGCCATGGTTGGACAGGCATACTTCAACGAAGGATTTTCCAAGACATTCAGAATGCTTTTGGAACGAGAGATAGACGATTTTGGTGTCGCATCCATGTTCTGGGAGGAGTTCTACGCAAAGCATGAGAAGCAGCTCACGCTCTACTGTAAGAAGGTAAACGACTCTGCGGTCCTGGAGTTCGATTCAGTCAACGATCTGAGAAGATTTGACTCTGAATTCCTGATGAACGTAGACTCAGAGATAGTAACAAATATTTGCAAGGTTTTGGGATGCAAGCCTGAGGAGATCAACGACATCAACGTAATACAGGCAGGTCTCACAAATGTATCGTTCTGTTTCACTGTAAATGGAGCCAAATATGTATACAGACATCCGGGCGGAACGTCCGGCAACATCGTCAACAGAAAGTCTGAGGTATATACACAGACTAAGGCGAAAGAGATAGGAGCCGACAAGACGCTTATCTACATTGACGAAGAGGGCTGGAAGATATCACATTTCGTGGAAAATATCATGGAGTGCGATTTTGAGAAGTATCCTGATCAGCTCGACAAGGCAATGGAGTATCTGAGAGCGGTTCATGAGGTCGAGGTGTCCGAGAACGCGGAGGTCAAGCATTACGATCTCGTCAGCGAGGCACTCAGACTTATGAAGCTTGCATGTGCCACAAAGGGCAACCTGTTCGTGGAATTTGCAGATATAATAAACAAAGTTACAAAGCTTGGCGAGTACGTCAAGGAGGACATGGACAAGTACGGTATGAAGTACACACTGTGTCACAATGATGTATATGAACCAAACTTCCTGGCAACATCGGATGGTGGTTTCTATCTGATAGACTGGGAGTTTGGCGGAATAAACGATCCTGCCAGTGACATTTGCGGTATGCTCTGCAGATATTACTATACAGACGAGCAGATCGAGTTCTACCTGAAGAAGTTCTTTGGACGTGAACTCACATATGAGGAGCATAGACATTATATAGCATTTATTCCTATATGTGGTTTCTACTTCTTCTGCTGGTCACTGTACAAGGGTAGTGCGGGCGAGGAGGATGGTTTCTTCTTCCTGCAGTGCTACAGGACATGCAACAGATTTCTTGACAAGGCGATCGCGTCATATGAGAGTGAGCAGTGATGCAGAGAGGACCTTATAAGGTGACAGAGATATTAAATTTGAGAAATTATATTTGAGAAATTATATTTGAGAATTAGATTTTTCATAAGGAAGGACAAGAGATGAACATAGCAGTTATATTGGCTGGTGGCGTTGGCTCAAGAGTTGGCGCGGGAATGCCTAAACAGTTTGTAAAGATACTTGACAAGCCGGTCATCGTTTACACGATAGAGGCTTTTCAGAAACATGAGGATATAGATGCCATCGAGGTCGTGTGTGTCAAGTCGCATATCGATTATATGCAAGAACTTGTTGACACCTACGGGCTCAGCAAGGTTAAATGGATAACTGAGGGTGGCGCTGATTTCCAGGGATCTGTTCTCAATGGAATCAACAATCTTCAGGACAAGTGTTCAGAGGACGACATAGTGCTGGTTCATTTTGGCGCTTCACCGTTTGTGGAGGGAGACATCATAGCAGATGCGGTCAGAGTATGTAAGCTAAAGGGGAATGCCATATCGACAACTCCGTTTTACCTTCTCTCAGGTGTTAAGGATGACGATGAGAAGACTACAAAGTGGATAGACAGAGATACTATAGCCTGCATGAACAGTCCACATGCCTTCAGATACGGTTATATCAGGGATATATATAAGAGAGCGGTTGAGACTGGAGTTATCAAGGAAGTTGAGCCGCACACAACAACTCTTATGTATAAGATGGGAGAGACTATATACTTCTCAAAGGGAAGTCAGTCCAACATCAAGATAACGACCAAGGAAGATCTGGATCTGTTTGAGGGATATGTGCTCATGAAGCAGAGACATGCCCAGGAAGATAAATAATACAGATAACAAAAATTATAAAAGCGGAGGATTTGACTAAAACTATAAACAAAGCCCTCCGCTTTTTCGTTGTAAGGTATTCTATTGACTTTTGAAGACAATAGTTGTATAAGTAAGTAAGCTATGCGTTCTGCGGACTTTTGGAGAAAGACCGTGAACACTCTTTGGATAAGAATAGGTGTTTGATATATGAGATTAGAGATACTGCTTTCGTGCATGAATCTCCGTGGTGAAGACATGGTCGAAAAATCCTGCATAAAGTCTGATACACTGATAGTTGATCAGTGCGGACATGACGGATACAGAGAGTATGAGAAAGACGGCAGGAAGATCAGAATATATTCGGTGAACGACACGGGACTTACAAAAAGTAGAAATTATGCGATAAAGAAATCAACAGCAGATATATGTCTTCTGTGTGATGATGATGAAGTTTTTGTTGATAACTATGAAGAAGGAATATTGACCGCCTACAAGGATGTCCCGGAGGCGGATGTGATGATATTTGACATAGGCAATCAGAAGACGATACACCGGGACAAACCGACAAAGCTTGGATATTTTGATCTGATGCATGTCGCGTCATGGCAGATTTCATTTCGCAGAAAAAGCCTGATAGAGAATGACGTATATTTTGATGAGCGGATGGGAGCCGGCTCGGGCAATGGGGCAGAGGAAGAACTTAAGTTCCTTACAGATTGTAGAAAAAAAGGCCTTGCGATATACTTTGTTCCATTTGTCATAGCCGATGTGGCGCAGACAAAATCGACATGGTTCAAAGGATATGATGAGCAGTTCTTCATCAACAGAGGAAACACGACAAGATATATAATGGGATATGTACCAGCACTTCTGTATGCGGTATACTACAGCGTCAGAAAGAGACATCAGTTTAACAGAGACATTTCGTGGTTCAAAGCCTTCAGGTTGATTCTGAAGGGCATGCATGAGAACCGGCTGGGAAAGAATTAAGTTGAAAATAGGTAGATAGAAATGAGCGAAAAGATATTAAGCGTTATAATTCCGTCCTACAACAGCAAGCCATACCTTGACAAATGTCTGGCATCGCTGATAGTTCCAGACAGAATGGATCAGATGGATATCATAGTTGTCAACGATGGTTCAACAGATGGAAGTGAGGCGATCTGTCAGGATTATATAAACAGATATCCAGACAGTGTGTCGCTGATAAATAAAGAGAACGGCGGGCATGGATCCGCTATCAACGCGGGATCGGAAGCCGCCAGAGGAAAGTACATGAAGGTACTGGATGCTGATGACTGGTTTAACACAGAGAGTATTCCCGAGTTTCTGGATATCATTTCAGGGGCATCTGCGGATGTGGTACTCACATGTCATCACACCATCAATATAAGCACTGGCGAGATAAAGAACTGGAGATGCTTCCCGGATGAGCCTGGAAGAGAGTACACCATGGAGGAGGTCATGGGCAACTGGAAGAACTTTGACAGAAGCCTGACATTCCACGGTATAACATACAGAACTGAGTTCTACAGAGAGCACGGTGTAAAGCTTGCAGAGAATGTGTTCTATGAGGATCATGAATATGCAACATATCCATGCTGTGTGGCTCACACCATACTCCCTCTTGGACTGTTCATATATGAATATAGAATAGGAGATGTCTCACAGAGTGTATCTGCGGAAAACCAGCTGAAGAGGATAGACCACACCAAGATGGTCATAGTCAAGATGCTGAAGAACAGGGTGGATATAACGGATCAGTGGGCTCTCGAGTACTGTGATAAAAAGATACATTTGCTATTGCTGAGTTTTATGGTTACTTCCATGTTGTGCGACCCCGACAGGAAAAAGGGCGTGGCGCGTGTAGATCAGCTGATGGGATATATAGCAAAGAAAGACAGACATGTTGTTGAGATGACCATGAGTCATTACAAGATACTCAAGCTTCTCAATGCGGCTCATGTCGGCCTGGAGGGCTACAACAGGATGCTGAATTCAAAGCTTTACAACAAGCTGAGGCATAACAAGAGTTTTGACTAGAGATTATATGATGGAGGATAGACATAAAATGAAAGTGAAAAGCGGTAGCTTTTTGGAAGTTTTTAATTACAAAGACCTTTTGAACCAGCTTGTTTCGAGAGATATCAAGCTTAAGTATAGAAGAAGTTTTCTGGGATATGTGTGGAGTATACTAAATCCGCTGCTCGTTATGATAGTAATGGTTATAGTATTTTCGAAGATGTTTGACAGAAAGATACCGCACTTCCCTGTATATCTGTTTGCAGGACGTATACTGTATGAATTTGTAATAGGCTCATGTGGCAAGGCGCTCGGAAGTATCACCGATAACTCGGCACTGCTCAAGAAGACATACGTGTCGAAATTCATGTTCCCGCTTGCCAAGATAACAAGTTCACTGGTGGACTGCCTGTTTTCACTCGGAGCATTCCTTCTTGTAATCATATTTACAAGATCCCCGTTTTACTGGACCATGCTCCTGTTTCCAATAGTGTTCTTTCAGGCTTATCTGTTTGCCTGCGGAATGGGATTTTTCCTTGCACAGCTTCATGTATTTTTCAGGGATACAAGATATATATGGAATGCCATAACCACTATGTGGATGTATTGTTCGGCTATATTCTATCCGATCAGTATGCTTCCTGACTGGTTGGAATTCCTTGTGACATATTTCAATCCATTGTATGTGTATATCAGCCAGTTTAGAAGTATAGCTCACACGGGCACGCTTCCTGATCCTATCATCGTGGGACTTGGTTTTGCCTATGCTATTGTATTCTTTGGTATAGGAACCTTGTCATTCAAGAAGAATCAGGATAAGTTCATTCTTTATATATAGGAGGTGAGTCTGATGAGCACAATAGATCACAACAAAGAGACACATGAGGTCAGCAGAGTGTTTACATCAAATGCACAGCAGACCACAACAGTTGCGGATGGTGAGACCATCATAGAACTGAATGATGTCACGATAAGATTTAACAAGAATAACCTCAAGGTCGACAATCTGAAGGAGTACTTCATACGTCTTGTCACCAAGCAGCTCATGTTCCAGGAGTTCATAGCGCTCAGGAACATCAACCTGCAAATCAAGAAGGGCGAAGCTTGGGGATTCGTCGGAACAAATGGAGCTGGTAAATCAACTCTTCTCAAGGTTGTTAGCAGAATATTGAAGCCGTCCATGGGAAGCGTGAAGGTGTCGGGAACTGTTGCGGCGCTCATAGAGCTTGGTGCTGGAATAGACCCACAGCTCACTGCCAGAGAAAATATATTTCTCAACGGAACACTCCTTGGTTACTCCAAGGAATTTATAGAGTCAAAGTTTGACGAGATAGTGGAGTTCTCAGAACTTCAGGAGTTCCTTGATTCACCGGTCAAGAACTTTTCATCAGGTATGAAGACAAGACTTGCATTTTCAATCGCAACGGCGGTTGAACCTGACATACTCATAGCAGATGAGATCCTGGCAGTTGGAGATCTAAAGTTCAGAAAGAAATGTAATGCCAAGATGGATGAGATGCTCAAGGGTGGAACAACTCTACTGTACGTGTCACACAATATTGCGTCTGTAAAGAAACAGTGCAGCAAGGCTATGTGGCTTGATCATGGCAATATAATAATGGTTGGAGATTCCGCTAAGGTATGCGATGCATTCCAGAAGGAGATGGAATCACCTGTGCCGATCATTTTAGGAGGCGCAAGAGACGGCGGTCCGGTGGATCCGGATACAGTTATGGAACCTGTTATTAACACGTTGGCTGATGCCGAGATAATAGCCGATGCAGCCAAGAAAGCGGCGGCTGAGGCTGAAAAGAAAGCTGCATCTGCAAAGAAGACTGCTGCGGCGGCAGCAAAGAAGGCGGAGGCTGCAAAAAAAGCGGCTGAGGAAGCTGAGAAGAAAGCTGAGGAGATGGCTGAAGTTGAGCATCATGATAAAGTCGAAGCCGGGGCTGAGACAGAGAGTGGAAAGGCAGGTGCATCAGCTGAGTCCGATCCTGCTGAAGAAAAGGCAGAAACAGCGAATGTAGATAACAAAGCTGTGAATGTGGATAACGAGGCGGAGAAGCCACAGGAATAGGGAATTGCACTAAATTATATATGAGTATAATTAAAATAAAGATGATTCACAAGACATAGGAGGATAGGAGTAATGTTACAAAGTGTAAAGTTGCAGAATGTTATGCTTCAGATGAATCTGGATATGAATATAGTTGATTATCCTGAGTTCAGTGCTATAGGCAAGGATTATAGATCGCCATTTACTTATGATTCAGATAAAAAATGCCATATAGTGCAGAAGTTTAACCGAGTCAATTTTATGAGTTATTTCAATTGCATACAGGTTAAGAGGTGGGCTGAATATACAGGTGTAAAGAACTTTAAACTTCATCTTACAATGAAGGGGAAGGCGAATATATCGGTGTATGCAATATATGCTGCCTCGGTTGCGGTAACATACAATACACTTTGCGATCAGGTTGTAGAGTGCGATGAGGTCAGCGAGGTTGTCATAAGCATTCCTGAAACAGACAAGGCACTTGTTGGATTCAGAATGGATGCTCTTGAGGACGTGGAGGTATACAGTGGATATTACTCCGGAGATATAGAAGAAGACAGAATAAGAAATGTCAACATTTCGCTTGCGACCACAACATTCAAGAAGCAGGAATACATCAAGAGAAATATCGATCTTATCAAGAAGAATGTTCTGTGTGAGGGAAGTGACCTGAAGGGACATCTTTTCGTGCACGTAATTGATAATGACAGAGAACTTGATCCGGAGGAACTTGATTCAGAGGATCTGAAGGTATACATGAACAATAATGTAGGTGGTGCCGGTGGATTTACGCGAGGTATGATAGAGGCTCTCCATAGAGAGGACAAGCCTACTCATGTTCTTCTGATGGATGATGATGTAATGGTCATGCCTGAGAGTTTGTTCAGGACATATTATCTCTTGAGGATTCTCAAGGATGAATACAAGAAGTGCTTCTTAAGTGGAGCCATGTTTGACTATGATATCCGTGAGAGACAGTATGAAGATGTAGGATATGTCCATAAGAATGATGGATCATACGGCCCGATAAAGAAGCCTATGGATATGAGAAACATATCTAATATAGTGAAAAATGAAAACTACAGCTTTGATGTCGAGGATGCGTATGCAGGATGGTGGTACTGCTGTATTCCTGTTGAGCACATTGAGGAGAGAGGACTCCCTCTTCCAGTCTTCGTAAGAGGTGATGATGTAGAGTTTTCACTTAGAAACAAACCTGGATTTATTGCACTCAATGGTATATGTATCTGGCATGTGGGATTTGCTGGCAAGTTCAATGCTGCAATGGAGCTTTACCAGGTGCACAGAAACAGTTTTGTTATACAGGCTGCCAGTGGAATCTGTCAGGATGAGGATTTCCTTGCGAGAATTAAGATTATGTTCTGGAAGGATATCACAAGATTTGCGTACAACAATGCAGAGCTGCTTATTGATGCCGTGGATGATTACCTCAAGGGGCCTGAGTATATCAAGACTCTTGACGGCGAGAAGAGTCTGAAGGAGCATAATGCCAAGAACGAGAAGCTTGTACCTCTCTCAGATCTTGGATATTCAGGAGAACTCCCAACAGATCCGTACAAGTATGAGAGCCTCAACAGATTACAGAAGCTTTGGTATGTGATAACCATCAATGGTCACCTTCTTCCAAACTTCCTGCTCAGAAGAACGCCTTATATCATCGCATATGACTGGTTCTTTGTTCCAGGTAAGAACTATATGAAGAAGACGCTTGTGGCAGTGAACAAAAATAACATGACAGGTGCAATAAGACCAATTAACAGAAAGAAGTGCTTCGCGCTCATAAAGAGATACAGAAAGGTGCTTTCAAAATACAAGAAGACACATGCGAAGGTGGATCAGGCATACAGGGATTCATTTAAGGAGATGACAACAGAGAAGTTCTGGAGAGATTATCTTCACATTTAGTAAATATACAAAAAAGGATAAGGAGGATAAAGAGATATGGCAAAGTATGATTACCTTATAGTAGGTGCTGGACTATTCGGTGCGGTATTTGCATACGAGGCAAATAAGAGAGGCAAGAGCTGTCTTGTTATCGACAAGCGTTCACACATCGCAGGAAACATTTACACGGAACAGATAGAGGGGATAAATGTACACAAGTACGGTGCACATATATTCCACACATCTGATAAGAAGATATGGGAGTATGTAAATCAGTTCGCAGAGTTCAATAACTATATCAACTCACCTGTTGCTTCATACAAGGATGAACTGTATAACCTGCCATTCAATATGAACACATTCAGCAAGATGTGGGGTATTAAGAAGCCTTCAGAGGCAAAGGCTATCATTGAGAAGCAGATTGCAGACCTGAACATCGGAGAGCCAAAGAACCTCGAGGAGCAGGCTCTGAAGCTGGCTGGTACAGATGTATATGAGAAGCTTGTAAAGGGATACACAGAGAAGCAGTGGGGAAGACCTTGTACGGAGCTTCCTGCATTCATCATCAAGAGACTGCCTTTAAGATTCATATATGACAACAACTACTTTAATGATCGTTTCCAGGGAATCCCTATGGGCGGATACACACAGATCATTGAGAAGATGCTTGAGGGCGCAGATGTCAAGACTGATACAGATTATTTCGACTTCATCAAGGAGAATCCAGATATCGCAGACAAGACAGTTTATACAGGTATGATAGATGAGTTCTTCGGATTCCAGTATGGTCCGCTTGAGTATCGTTCAGTAAGATTTGAAACAGAAGTTCTTGATGAGGAGAATTATCAGGGAAATGCAGTTGTGAACTACACACACAGGGATGTCCCTTACACAAGAATCATTGAGCATAAGCATTTTGAGTTTGGCAAGCAGCCAAAGACTGTTATCAGCCGTGAGTACTCAGCAGAGTGGAAACCGGGTGTAGAGCCATATTATCCGGTGAACAATGACAAGAACAATGCGCTCTATGAGAAGTACAGAGAGCTTGCTGAGACGCGTAAAGACGTTATATTCGGCGGAAGACTTGGACAGTACAAGTATTATGATATGGACAAGGTAATAGCAGCAGCACTTGATTGCGTAGAGAACGAATTCTAAGACAAAGTATAAAAAGACACATTTGGAGATTGGAGCTTTACAGTCTCTGAATGTGCCTTTTTTGTTTAGAGATATATACACTTTTGTCATAACGTGATAAAATCATTTTAATTGTGGGCATCAGTCCAGGGGGTAATTTTAATAACAAAGGGTAAAGGGCGTATGTTGTTATGAGAAGAAAAAGGATAGGCGTACTCACAGCGCAGGCGGATGAGTATACTCAAAGCAGATTTCTTTCAGGTCTGTTTGAGAGATCAGCACAGCTTGGGTACGATGTATGTGTGTTTTCGATGTATCTGAAATGCCAGGACACGAGTGATCGTGGAATAGGTGAGTCGAATATATTTAATCTGGTTGAATTTGGGGCGTATGATGCTGTGATCATATTTACCGACAGAATAAAAACTCCGGGAACAGCTGAGGGACTTTTGTGGCGCTTGAAGCAGGAATATGAAGGCCCGGTTCTCGTCATGGAGGATTATGCCGATGGGTATGATTCTGTAAATATAGATCACCGGGAGAATATCTGCAAGCTGACAGATCATCTGATAGATGTACATGGATATAAAGATATAGTCCTGCTTAATGGCTGGGAAAATAATATCAATTCAGAAATGAAGAAAAAGGGGTTTCTGGACAGTCTTGGAAAACACGGCATGGAATGCAGAGATTCCGATATATATTATGGTAATAACTGGTATGACTCAGGAAGAGAAATGGCGGATGAACTGCTGGATGACAGGGAGAAAATGCCGGATGCAGTTGTGTGCGCCAGTGACTATATGGCTTTGGGACTTGCTGCCGAACTCGAGAGAAGAGGAGTGAAGGTTCCGGAGGATATTGCACTTGTGGGATACGACACAACAGATCTGAATGATGAGAGAGCTATACCGCTCACATCTGTGGATATTCCAGCTAGACAGGATGGAATATATGTTGCTGACTGGGTAGATGCAAAACTTTCAGGGATAGATCCGAAGCCGTACAAATGCAGGGCACGTATACATTGGGGTAAGAGCTGTGGATGTAAAAAGTGTATGGATTCGGCTGCTGCAGATCAGGCGTACAGCAGCAAGGACAGTGTCAGGGTGTGGAATATTGATTCCCAGATGGGGGCATATGACACATATTACAATCACTTGATGGAGGATCTCCTGTCACAGACTGATTACAGAGGTTTTTTCAACACGGTATTTCAGTATACACATCCAGATGGCAGTTTAAGGAATTTCAGCATATGCATGAATGAGTACTGGAATGCACCAGAAGTTATGATGGGGGCAAATGCACTCAGAGTAGGCTACACCAAGAATATATATAGAATCATAAAATATGGCGGCTCAGACAGAAACAATGCTATAGATTTTGATGAGTGTTTCGATGTGTCGAAACTTCTTCCAGAACTTGATAATGACAGGAATGAACCAGAGGCATATATATTTACACCGTTGAATTTTAATGACAGGTGTTTCGGTTATGCGGCGATCAGTGGGGGGGACGCTTTCGAGTCTTACAGCGGACTTTACAGAGACATGCTGAAGCAGGTCATGCAGGGGATGGAGGCGTTTTACAGACAGGCAAATCTTCAGAAACTCATAGACAGGCTTAATGCTTCACAGACGAGAGATGACCTTACCGGTGTTTACAATTACAACGGATTTACTCATAAATGCAGGGATATATGCGAAGATGCGTTGATGAATGGAAAGCGTATTCTGCTATTTGCAATAGATATGAAAGGGCTTGGACAGGTCAATACCAGATTAGGCAGAAAGACTGGTGATGATGCAATACAGGTACTTGCCGATATCATCATGTCTTCAATCAGTAAGTCAGATGTGTGCATGAGAATGTGCAATGACGAATTTGTGGTTGCTTCCAGAATGGAAGAGGAAAATGAAAATTATGCGAGGGACGTCATAGAGCGCATCGAGGCTGGAACAAGAAGGTTCAATGAGGTTAATAAAGATGATTATAAAATAGAGATCTGTTATGCCGTGGATCGAGAGATGATCACAGGGGCGGAAGATCTTGACAAGTACATCAATGACCTTATAAATAATAAGAATAATATGAAGATGAAGGAGTATATAGAAAGCTCCCGCAATCCGGAGCTCACTGAGGCGGATCTGGAAAGAGACAGAATGGTTGCAGAGATACTGGACAACAATAGGCTCGCATATTACTTCCAGCCGATAGTGAATGCCAGGACAGGCCAGATATATGCCTACGAGGTACTCATGAGAACATCTGGTGATGAGTATGTGTCACCGCTCGATATAATAGAGAGTGCGGAGAGGATGGGTAGACTCAGCGATGTGGAGCGGGCGACATTTGTCAATGTACTCAGTCTTGTGGAAGAGAAAAAAGATGAGCTTGAGGGCAAAAAGATATTCCTCAACAGTATACCTGGTTGCAGACTTTCCGACAATGATCAGGAACTTATTGAGGAACTGCTTAGAAAGCTGGGAGATAAGATAGTTGTGGAATTTACGGAGGAAGCAGAACTCAGCGATCAGATGCTTGGAGAGATCAAGGAAAAGTACCTGGGGATGAATGTTGAGACCGCCATAGATGATTACGGTTCCGGCTATTCCAATGTAAATAATCTTCTGCGTTATATGCCGAGGTATGTGAAGATAGACCGAATGCTTATGACCAATATACATGAAGATCCGCAGAAACAGCATTTTGTGAAAGACATCATAGAGTTTGCCCATGACAACGACATAGTGACACTTGCCGAGGGGGTTGAGCTTAATAAGGAACTTAGGGAAGTCATACGTCTTGGTGCGGATCTGATACAGGGGTACTATACTGCTAAACCTTCGTCTCAGGCAATCCAAGAGATAGACAAGAAGGTCGTCATGGAGATAGTTCAGTATAATCAGACGGAGACGACAAAGTACGGAAAGAAAACATATGTTATCACTGATGAAGATGATATATCCATGGTTCAGCTTGCGTTCAACAAATATACTGCCCTCGATTTCAGAAAGATAGGAGAGGAATACAGACATATAAATATGACAGGCACGCCAGGTTTTAAATCAAATATTTTGATGAATATAGGGGACGGCTTCAGAGGTGAGCTTCGGATAGACAGTATAAGCCTTGGAGGAGAAAAAGGAACCCCATGTATAAAGCTTGGAAACAACTGTGACGTCAGAATAGTTCTGACTGGGGATAATGAACTGAGAACCGGAGGTATTCAGGTTCCAGAGTCGTCAAGACTGGAGATTGCCGGAGATGGAGATCTGAGGATAACTCAGGCAGGCGGCAAGTACTACTGCATAGGAAATGATCTGTCCTCAAGACATGGAGACTTATATTTCAGCCAGGATGGAACTCTGTCTATAACTGCGACGGGGATGAGAGGTATAGGTATAGGTTCTGGACTTGGCGGCAACATATATATCAAGCAGGGAAGATTTGAGATAGACCAGCGTGGCCAGGAGGGTGTAGTAATCGGTTGTACGGATAGTGACTGTGAACTTCGAATTGAGAACTGTGATATAGAGATATATAACGGTATAGCAAGAAGTGTATCCATAGGCTCATACAATGGCAATGCTGATATCCAGATAGAGAATATTTCCGGGAAGATATCCGGAGCATCCATCTCAACAGCAGTTGTGGGAACTCTGGGAGGCAGCAAATGCAGGGTGAGGATGCAGAACATCAATGTAGTCATGAATGTCAGATCCAACGAGTGTTATGGAATAGGTTGTAGGAATGGGGATACGGATATAGAGATAAAGTATGCATATGTCAAGGTTGTGGCACAGGGAAGAAATGCTTATGCAATGGGAAATGGTAAACATACGGCGAAAATACTGTTTGTCAATTCTGATATTAACACTCAGGTCACAAACAGTGTAGGAATGGATATAGGCGCGGATGAGAAAGACATAACAATAGGCAATGGCAGGGTCAGCTTTCTTATAAATGGAATGGCCAGGGACAGAGAGGTTCAGACTGTAGACTTGTAGATCTGCCGATATATTTACGTTTTTTATGTTGAGATAAAGTCTGCTGTGAAGTATAATACTGCCGATTAAGTGATTTTTAGAAAGCTTTTTTGGAGATAATAAGTATGTTTTTTTCAAGTTTGATATTTTTATTTGTATTTTTGACTGCCAATCTCATAGTATATTTTGCAGTCCCAAAGGAGAAACGCAATAAGGTGCTTCTCATATTTTCATTAGTGTTCTACGCATGGGGTGGTCCGAGATATCTGCTGCTGCTGGCCGGCGAAACTCTGGTGAGCTGGATATTTGCGCTTAAGATCGACGAGGCGAGAACTGGATATACAAAGAGATCTGAGAAGTTCTATTTGGTTTGTGATATTGTGGTGATGCTTGGCTGCCTGGCTATATTTAAGTATCTCGGTTTCTTTTTCGGCAATTTTAAAATGATATTTGGCGTTCCAAAGGTGGTGCCGGAGTTGGTACTTCCTATAGGAATATCATTCTACACATTCCAGCTCATATCATATGTGGTGGATGTGTATAGAAACCAGGTGAGACCGCAGAGAGAGTTCTGGAAGCTTCTTCTGTACTCAAGCCTTTTTCACCAGTGTATAGCGGGACCTATCGTTAGATACGAGACAATAGCTGATGAGATAGACAATAGAAAGATAACAGAAAATGACATATATATGGGTGTCAGACGATTTACGGTGGGACTTGCCAAGAAAGCAATACTTGCCAATTCCTGTGCAAGCATCGCCGATACACTTCTCCCAGCCGGTGTTGAAAGCCTCAAGGCACAGACGACACTTGGAATGTGGATAGGAATGATCGCGTATATGATGCAGATATATTTGGATTTTTCGGCATATTCAGATATGGCTATAGGAATGGGCAGAATGGTTGGTTTTCATTATGATGAGAATTTCAACTATCCATACATGGCAAACTCAGTAAATAATTTCTGGAGAAGATGGCATATATCACTTAGCTCATTTTTCAGGGATTATGTGTACATACCGCTCGGCGGCAACAGGTGCAGCACTGCCAAATACATAAGAAACATGGCGATAGTGTGGTTCCTTACCGGAATGTGGCACGGCGCGAGTTGGAACTATATATTTTGGGGGCTTTACTATCTAGCGTTCCTGCTCCTTGAGAAGTTCTTCCTCGGCGGAAGATTTGGACCTGTGGCATCACACATATATACATTGCTTGTCATCCTGTTTGGCTGGACGATATTTAGGTTTGAGAATCTTTCTGAGCTTGGTACTGTGCTTGCAGGAATGTTCGGAGTTGGCACTTCAGGATTTGCAAATATGGCACTTGGAACCGTGTTTCTCAAGAACATTTTCTTCCTTATATTTGCAGGAGTGGCATGTACCAATCTGGGCAAGAGATTCAGAAAGACAATGATAGAGATGGGCAAGGAGAATGCGCTAGTGTTTAACGTGCATAATGTGCTGGAGATGATAACACCTGCCATACTTCTGATAGTGTCAGTGTTGGCGTTGGTTGGCGCGAGCTACAATCCGTTCCTGTACTTCCAGTTCTAGGAAGGATGGGTAGAAAAACATATAGAGACTTATTGATTTAAAGAAATTGTATATTAGATCTCGGTCTGTGTTGGTATACTCAGGCGGGGAGACGAAAGTAGATTTGAGTGGATATGATATGAATAGAAGAAATTCAGGAAATAGTTCAAGACAAAATATCAACCGTAGCAGAAGACGGTATGTGAGGAGATATTCCAGAAGCCAGAAAATGCAGATCAGGAAGTTCAGGGCGATCGGGGTTCTGGCATTTGCGGCGATAATGGCGGTCGGAGCGTTTATCGGTCTGCTGTTCTTCGTAAGACCAAAAAAGTCTATGACAGAAAAAAGGGAATTGGCTAAATTCCCATCGTTTACGATAACATCATTTCTTGACGGTTCGTATTTTGAAGGTGTGTCATTGTGGTACTCAGACACATATCCGATGAGAGATAAACTTGTGGCGGCGGATCAGGGACTCAAGTCACTTTATGGCATAGAGACTGGAACCCAGATGGTTGGCGGAAACACTAAGGGCGATGATATCCCGGAGACTGATGAGAATGAAAAGAAGCAGAACTCCCAGACAACGGCGACAACTACCGAGGTGACAACCGAGGATCCAGAGATCGGACTTCCTGCAAGCAAGACAGGTTCCAAGGTGAATAAGGATGCCTCTACGGAAGACGGAACAGTGCAGACCGTTGATCCACCTGATTCGAAGGCCATGGATGCTGCGTTCCAGAAGCAGCTCCAGGATAACCTCTATGTGAAAGATGGCGCGGCGTACAGCCTGTATTACTTTGTACAGGATTCTGCCACTGAGTATATAAATGCGATGAACAATGCGGCATCAAAGCTTTCTGGTGTGGCAGATGTATACGACATACTTGTGCCAAACAATTCAGGAGTGCTCCTTCCAGATGACGATCTTGCAAAACTTGGGGGCTCTGACCAGAAGCAGGCGATAGAATATTACTATAGTATGATGCAGGGCGTAAAGACTGTGGATATATTCGATACACTCAAAGAGCACAATGATGAATATATCTACTTCAGGAGTGACCATCACTGGACGGCGGACGGAGCTTTCTACGCATATGAGGAGTTTTGCAAGACCAAGGGCATAACAGAGATACCGCTTGATAAGAGAAAAAAAGATATATTTAAGGGGTTCCTTGGCAGCTTCTACAATACCCTCCAGAATTCAGATATGAAGAAGAACCCTGATACCATATATGCTTATGAACCTATAGGAACAAATGATATGACTTACTGGAATGATGATGGTTCAGAGCAGAAGTGGAACGTTATAATGGATGTCAATGGTTGGGATAAGGGTACCCTGTACTCGACATTTGTCGGCGGAGATACACCGATGGCAGTGATAGAGAATCCAAAAGTCACTGATGGATCGACGTGCGTGGTGATGAAAGAATCATATGGAAATGCGTTCATACCGTTCCTAGTGGATCATTATTCCACTATATATATATTGGACTACAGATATTCAAATGTTAATGTAATAGACTTTGTTAAGGAAAAGCAGGCAGATGATCTTATCTGTATCAACAACATATCACTCATAGGTGATGAAGATGTAGCAGCCACGATAAGCGGCGTGCTGCAGTAGCATCAGTTGTCTCAGATAAAGGATATCAACAATACAACAAACCGGAGGAGATCGTTATGGACAAATTAGGGTTTATAGGTATGGGAAATATGGCACAGGCACTCTGTGCAGGATTTGTTAATTCTGGCAAGGTAGCGGCGGGAGATGTGTATGCATATGCACCGCACTATGACAAATTGCTCGGCAATGCGGAGAAATATGGATTTACTCCGTGCAGATCACTTTCGGAGCTGGTGGATGCTGTGGACACTGTCATCATGGCATGTAAGCCCTACCAGATAAATGATGTCCTGGTGGAGATCGGAGAGAAACTTCACGGAAAGGCTCTGGTGTCTGTGGCTGCAGGATGGGATTTCAAGAAGTACAGCGAGTATTTTGACAGTTCAGTGAGGGTTCAGTTTGTGATGCCGAATACACCAGCCATGGTGTATGAGGGTGTCATGCTCTTTGAGGCGCAGAACTCACTTGAGGAGGAAGAACGTGCACAGATAAAGGATCTGTTTGCAGCCGTCGGAATAGTTGAGGAGCTTCCTTCAAATCTCATGGGAATAGGCGGTGCTGTGACAGGATGTGGTCCTGCATTTGTGGATCTGTTCATAGAGGGATACGCCGATGCGGCTGTAAAGTACGGAGTTCCAAGACAGACAGCGTACAGACTGATATCACAGATGATCCTTGGATCAGCAAAACTACAGCTGGAGACCGGGGAACATCCGGGAGTGTTAAAGGATAATGTGTGTTCACCTTCAGGTACGACTATTTGCGGTGTGGCATCCCTTGAAGAGTCAGGGATAAGGAGCGCGTGCATAAAGTCTATAGACGCTATCATGAACAAGAAATAAGATAGGGGGTATCCATGGATACCCCCTATTTTTAGGTTTATGTTTTTATGTTGATATTATCTGAACATTAATATTATTTGAACTTTGAAAGGATACTTATAAGTCTCCTTATGTTCAGTGGCTTGGATAAGTGTTCATTCATACCCGCCAGGCGGCATCTCTCAATGTCCTTTGCGAAAGCATTTGCCGTGATCGCGATTATAGGGATCTGCTTGGCATCAGGGTGGTCAAGTTCCCTTATGGCACAGGATGCCGCGATGCCGTCCATAACAGGCATCTGAAGATCCATAAGGATTCCGTTGTAAGTGCCAGGGGCTGCGGCTTTGAATTTGTCCACACATATTGCACCGTCTCCTGCCCGCTCGCAGGAAATTCCATTCATGCCTAGAAGCTCAGATATCACCTCGTAGTTAAGTTCGTTGTCTTCTGCCACCAGAAGATGCATGCCGGAACATACGGATGTTATATCCGTGGCATAATCGCGGTCGCCGGTCCAGAGATCATCTTTGATGATGAAAGGAACTTCCACAGTGATAGTGATAGACGTTCCCTTTCCCACAGAACTGTTAACTTCTATATCTCCCTTCATCAGATCTACAAGCTCTTTTACTATGGCAAGTCCAAGTCCGCTTCCCCTCACATTGTTTATTCGGGTGTCCGTCTCGCGGGTAAACTTGCTGAACATATCAGCCTGAAATTCCGGCTTTATTCCAATTCCCGTGTCACTTATTCGTGCAACAAGGCGTATATTGTTTGAGTTGTCAATGCGCTCCTCGTAGAGATCAAAAGTTATGTCACCTCCTGCTGGTGTGAATTTTATGGAGTTAGACAGCAGGTTGGAATATATCTGTTTAAGTTTCAAGCCGTCTGCCATCACGTATTCATAGAGTATATCGTGGCAGCTGAAGGTTATGTTCAGTTCGTCGTTCATAAGCTCCTGGGCAAATATATGACTCAGGGTGTTGCTGATCCCTGATACGGACGTCTCGACGGGGTTGAGTTTCTGTCTGCCGTCCTCAAGACTGGTAATATTCAGTATATTGCTCACAAGCTGTTCGATATATTTTCCGGATGTGGTAAGCTTTTTTAGTGCATCACATACCTTTGGTGAGTTGTCTGGGCAATTTTTTGCTATATCCGCAAATCCCATCACTGCGTTCATAGGTGTCCTTATGTCGTGTGCGATCTTTGACAGAAATTCTGATTTTGCTTCATTTGCCCTGTTGGCTTCCTCTGCGAGCAGCATCCAGCTCTGCTCACGGCGCTTTTGCTCACTGATAAGACGGGTGGCATAAAGTATGCTGGTCACGTTGCCTGAAGAATCTCTCTTCTGTACTATAAAACGGGCAGAATGCCAGTTACCGTCGTTGGAGAGGTAATCCATAGCTATGGTCTCCTCGGTGTGCAGTCTTTCCGGTATAGTGGAGAGATCAAAGAACTGAAGTATTTTGTCCTGATATTCTGGTACTACGAAGCGGTGGCACAGTTCCTTCATCTTGGCTGATGCCCTGCCCATGCGTCCTGTAAGTCTGTGAACCTCATTGTCGCTTGAGACTTCTTCGTACATATCCAGTGCGAGGTCGATCCGGTATATGGAAAAGTAAATCTTACTTATGGCAGATATGATCTCATTGTTGAGTGTTGCCTCATCGAGAGCCTCCTGCAGCTGTCTTCTGGAGTTCTGTTCATAGGAGATAAGGTCATCTATGTTCTTGAAACCGATCAAGACTTTTGAGTCGGATCCAAAGTCAAACGGGAAGACCTCTGCCTCAAAGTACTCCTGCCCCACGGAGTTCGGTGTGACCTGATATCTGAATGACAGTCTGCCATTTATCGATATATGGCTTTTCAGGTGTTCGATGCCGAGCTGTTCAAGGAAATTTGGCGATGCAGACTTTATGACATAATTGTCGTAATATGATTTTATGAGGGCGGAATAGCACTTTGCATTGCCGGCCTTCAGATCACTTATCTTTGCCGCATTTGCCGTGGAGTCAAGTTTCAGTGGTTCAATGGTGTCAAGATTTAAGTCCACGCAGTAGACGGATATGTAATCTGTGCTGAGTATGGACAGGAACTTCTGGTCGCGTTCGATATCCATAAGGCTTTTCTCCAAAGAGCGGTTGCGCTGTTCAAGCAGCTCTGTCATCCTAAGTGATTCCCGGACATTTCCAAGGTGACCGCCCACAACTCCAAGGAGGGTGAGGAATGATTCAGATTCATTGATGTGCGGATTGTCAACGCCTATAAAGCCCCGGAGCTCATTCTTGTAGAATATAGGAAATGAAATCTCTGAACGTATATTCTGGAGAGTTAATAATCTATATTCAGATGGCATGATATCCTTTACGTCATTGACATCATCGATTATGACACTGTCGCCCCGTTCAAAGGCATTCAGCCAATATGGCATGTCGTTTGGATGTACTGACTGAAGATCCTCTATAAATGGTTTCACATTCTCAGCACACCATTCGTAGGAGTTGCAGAAGTCACCGGTGGATTCGTCCTTGTCAAATATATAAACTCGCTCAGATTTTGTGTAGCTGCCGATTATCCTGAGCAGAGTCTGTATGGATGACCTGAGTTCGGCCCGGTTCTGAGCTCTGTCTATGGCGACCATCTGTTGCAGAATTACAAAATTATCCATAAAATATTCCCCCTTCATAATGGTTTCTTTGTTCTAAATGCTCATCGTATTTGTCCCTTTATGACAATTTTACTCGTAAGTGGACTAAAAAGCTATATAAATAGTAATTAATTCCATAGACAATATTATTAATAGCTTCTAAAATTATTGTGGATGATTGTGAAGATTTTACTTTATTTATTATAAGAGGATTCGATGGATGAATCAGAGGAGAGAATCATAATGAGAGAAAAAGTTTTGATAGTTGATGACATCGAACTGAACAGAGAGATCTTAGCTGTGGCACTTGGCGATCAATATGACATCGTGCAGGCAGCGGATGGAGAGAGGACAATCGAGATTCTGAAGAATGACAATGGGGATATATCAGCAATGCTTCTGGATCTCATCATGCCGAATGTAGATGGGTATGCGGTTCTTGATTATATGAAGAACACAGGACTTATAGACAGGATACCGGTCATAGTAATAAGTGCAGAATCAACAAGGGACGTTGAGGTTAAATGTCTTGACATGGGAGTTTCGGACTTCGTCAGAAAACCTTTTGACAGCGTGACAGTCAGGAGACGAGTTAAGAACGCGGCTGATCTATTCATGTACAAAAACCATCTTGAGGACAAGGTTAAGCTTCAGACAAGAGATCTTAGAGAGAAGAATAAACTGCTTCAGGCTCAGGCAGAAAAGATACGAGAGACCAATGAGAAGATAGTGGATGTGTTAGGTACAGTGGTTGAGTACAGAAATTTAGAGAGTGGGGAGCATATCAAGAGAGTCAAAGGATTTACAAGGATACTTGCTGAGAAAGCTGCGGAGAAGTATCCTGAGTATGGCTTGACGCAGGATAAGATAGAGGTGATAGTTTCAGCCAGTGCCCTTCATGATGTGGGCAAGATTTCCATCAAGGACAGCGTGCTGTTAAAACCAGGCAAGCTTACCACCGATGAGTTTGAGTATATGAAGACTCACACCACAAAGGGCTGTGAGATATTGACTCAGATTGCTGGAACGTGGAGTGAGGATTATGAGAAGGTGAGTTACGAGATATGTCGTCATCACCATGAAAGATATGACGGCAAGGGTTATCCTGATGGACTTGTGGGCGAGGAGATACCGATATCTGCCCAGCTTGTGTCTATAGCGGATGTGTATGATGCTCTGGTAAGTGAAAGGGTATACAAGAAAGCAATAGCCAAGGATAAAGCATTTCAGATGATACTTGACGGAGAGTGTGGAACATTTTCGCCGAGGCTGATAGAGTGTTTCAAGGAGTCCAGACAGGATTTTGAGGAGCTTGCGTGCAGACATGATATGAAGAAGGCAGATGCATAGTAGCTGGCTAATATTATACAGACCACTTCGGTCTGGAGGAACAAGACAGGCTGCTTGATATGGTTATAAACAGGTTTATAAAAAAGACATATAGAAAGATGGGAGAGACTGTTATGAATATAAAGGAGTGTTACGATTCAATAGGAGCAGATTTTGAGGATGTGCTTGGCAGACTTGGAAGTGAAAAGCTTATAGAGAGATTTGCGCTTAAGTTTTTGGAAGACGATAGCTATAGTAACCTGAAGGGGGCGCTTGCAGAGAAGAATGCAGAGAATGCATTCCGTGCAGCGCATACACTTAAGGGTGTGTGCCTGAACCTTGGACTAAAGAATCTTTATACAGTGAGCTCAGATCTTACGGAAAAGCTCAGGGGAAGGTCGCTTGATGGGGCTGACGAACTATTCGAGAAAGTAAGAGAACAGTATGATATAACGGTGAACGCACTTAAAAATGTGGGCTGATCCACGTGTCTGAGGAAGATCAGGAGGAGAATAATATGAAGAAGAGAGTGATCGCCAGGATCATGGCAGCGATCATGTCAATTGCAATGCTTTCAGGCTGCGGCAGCAGTGGAAAAGATGGAACACAGAAGATCCGGCTGGATCCGGAGCATCCGGTATCCATAAAAGTCTGGCACTATTACAACGGTACGCAGCAGGCCACATTTGACTCTTTGGTAGATACATTTAATGCCACAAAGGGTAAAGATGAGGGAATCTACGTGGAGAGTTATAGTTATGGATCTGTGTCAGATCTTGAACAGGCTGTCAGTGAATCACTGTCGGGAACTGTTGGCGCTGAGGATCTTCCGGATATATTCTCATCATATGCGGATACAGCATATGCAGTCCAGAGGGAAGACAAGCTCACTGATCTTACTCAGTATTTTTCTGATGAGGAGCTCTCAAAATATGTGGATTCATATATTCAGGAAGGTTACTTTACCCAGGACGACTCACTATATCTTCTTCCGGTTGCAAAGTCCACAGAGATAATGATGATCAACAAGACAGATTGGGATAAATTTGCCTCAGCAACTGGCAGCAGTCTCGATGAACTGGCTACCATAGAGGGTGTGGTATCCGTTGCAGAGAAGTATTATAACTGGACAGATGCTCAGACTCCGGATGTTACAAACGATGGAAAGGCATTCTACGGCAGAGATGCCATGGCAAATTATTTTGTAATAGGCATGAAACAGATGGGCAGAGAGATATTTGAGGTTAAAGACAGCAAGGTAACATTCAACATAGATAAAGACCTTATAAAGAGATTATGGGATAATTATTACGTGCCATATGTAAAGGGGTACTTTGCAGCGTATGGCAAATTCCGTTCTGATGATGTGAAGACCGGCGATATCATCGCATATACAGGGTCAACATCTTCTACATTCTATTTCCCGGATAAGGTGGAGACAGATGATATGTCATACCCTATAGGATATGTAGTTCTGGATGCTCCCGTCATGGCTGGAGGAGAGGACTACAAGGTTCAGCAGGGTGCCGGAATGGCGGTGACCAAATCTGACAAGGAGCATGAGTACGCATCATGTGAGTTTCTCAAATGGTTCACAGAGAAGGAGAATAACCTTAAGTTTATATGCGATTCAGGCTATTTGCCTGTTTTGAAAGAGGCAAATAACATAGATGAACTTGACAAGATTATAGAAGAGGGCAGTATAGAGGTCAATGACAAGGCATATGAGTGCATAAAGAAGGTAATGAATGAGTTTGACAGTACCATGTTTTATACCACAAAGAACTTTGACAATGGATATGATGCCAGAAATGTTCTAAACTATAATATGTCAGATGCGGCAGATGCGGCAAGAAAAGAGGTTGCAGCGGCATCAGATGATGAGTCGAGAAAGGCTGTGATCGAGAAATGCACATCTGACGAGGCATTTGACGAGTGGTACGATGGATTTAGCAGCGCACTCCAAGAGGCTGTCGGAGAGCAGTAGGGCTGCCTGGTTATTTCCAGAAGGGGGGGATGGTACATTATGAATAGAAAAAAGAGACTGATGACGATATTCCTCGTGCCAGTAATTGCGGTTATTGTGGCTCAGGGGCTTGTGCCATTGCTTGCAATGATATTCAGCGGAATACGATCAAAAATGTCTGGAAATGTGATAGATCTGGATAATCACACTGTTGAGAACAGACAGGTCGTGCTTGAAAATGATATGGTAGAGCACTGGAGATCCATATACAAGGAGCAGGATCTATTAAACGATACACTTTCACAGGTGCTTGATGATCAGGGGATAGATATAAAGAAATTCCTGCAGGATGACAATGCACAGATGCAATATCTTAACCAGACTTTTCCTGATATGGTGGATGCACTCCAGTACAACACCACATCGGGAGTGTTTCTCATACTTGCAAATGAACAGAAGCTTCAGAACAGAGCAAATTACAGAGGATTCTTTATACGTGACTCTGACCCACAGAATAAGACGGCATCCAACACAGACCTTCTTCTTGAGAGGGGCAGCAAGGAACTTTCCCAGAACTGGTCAATATCCCTTGACAGTGCCTGGACCACGGATTTCACATTTGATGGAAGCGGACGCAGATCATGTGATGATTTCTTCTATATCCCATACGAGGCTGCCATGGAACATTTCGGTGCAAGGATGGTAGATCTGGGATACTGGTCTAAACCGTTTGTCCTTGAGGATAGCAGTATGGACAATCACCATATGATAACATACACTGTGCCGCTCAGGTACGGCGACACTATATATGGAGTGGTGGGGATAGAGATAAGTGTCAGCTATCTTGAGCGCTATTTCACGGTAAGCAGTCTTGACAGCAATCTGAATGCAGGGTACGCACTTGCCATAAAGGATGGTGATGGTATATATCATGCTATAGCTGGCAAGGGTACGCTGTACGATGCTGTATCCAGAGATACCAGAAGCTTTACACTCACACAGCAAAAAGATAACATATCAAAGGTTGATGGCGTGAAGGCGGGCAAGCAGGATATATATGCCGTGGAAAAGGCAATTGATCTGTACAGCGCAAATGTGCCGTACACTGATACATCATGGGTTCTGTGTGGATTTGTGAAAGAGGATTCTGTGTATGGAATGGGAGATGCCTTATTCCGTATTATATGTATATCTGTACTTGTCAGCGTGCTTATGGCGACGGTTCTGGTACTCATATTGTCGAGATATGTGACAAAACCGGTATACCGATTGATGGAGAGTGTACGAGGCGGTGTTGAGGGCATACACAGATTCACGATATCTGATATAGCGGAGGTTGATGAGCTGCACGATGTGATAGAGAATCTTGCGGATGCACAGAAACAGATCGAAGTGCAGATCATAGAGGAGAAAGAAAGATACAGGATTGCAGTTGAAAGTTCACAGGATGTATTCTTTACCTACAATAAGACGGACCAGAAACTTGAGCTTGTAAATACAGGCAGTAACGATGGCACTTGGGATTGTAAGAAACACCCGGAATTCTTGAACAATGATGCAGTACATCCTTTGGACAAGAGAAGACTATTTGATGCAGCACGAAATGCGGACAGCAGGTTTTGCGTTGAATTCAGATTGAAATCGGATGATGACAGTGAATATGAGTGGGTAGAACTCAGAGGCACAGTTATAAATGATGAAAATGGCAATAAAGACAGAATAGTTGGCTGTATCCATAACATAAACCAGAGAAAGTTTCTTGAGGAGACTCAGCAGAATGAGCAGATATATGATGTGCTGACATCATTTTACAGACTTGGCTATGGCATGGGAGCGATTCAGAATTCAAGACAGACTGAATGCAGGGGAACAATGGTCATAACTGACATAGAGAAGTTCTCACGTATAAATGAAAAATATGGATTGATATTTGGCGATATAGTGATTGAAAAATTTGCGGCTCTCATAATAGATATAAGCAATGAGCTGGATATAGAGAACGCGGTATTTATAAGAGCGGGTGCAGACCAGATGCTTTTGTGGTTCCCGGGAGTGGACGCTGAAAATGCCACAGAGCTTGTGGAAAGACTGCGTGATGAGATGGGCAATCTCACCAATGACAATTATCTGGAGCTTGATTTCAGATCAGGACTCACGTATGCGGAAGATGAGAAAATTACGACTCAGGAGATCTTTGACCAGGCGAAGCTGGCTCTTACAGTGGCAAAGAAAAAGAACTGCAGGAATGAGATTTATCAGAATATATCCCACAGCGATATGAAGGATGCAGGCAGAGTATGTCTGTGTGGGATAGATTCGGTTGACAGGCTGGATCAGCTGAGCCTCTCGTCGATAGCACTGAATCTGTTCGACAGGGGAACTGAGGCAAGGGTATCTATGGATATGCTTGCGCTAAAACTTGAGGAGAAATATCATGTCACAAATGTGATCATTACCAGATTCAATAAGGAATATATGTCTAACAGCAGGACTTATCAGTGGAGATCGGATGGTATCAGCTGGGAGGGCATAGTCCACTGCGCTGACAGTGATTACGAGAGATTTGCAGCTAGAAACACTTTCCAGATGGTGCTGATATTAGATCAGGAGAGCGGGGACGATCCGGTGTACGGAGAATTTGCTAAAGGAAAGACTGGGGTAGTGTATCACATGATGGACAATGGTCAGTACAGTGGAAGCCTGTTCTTTATAGGTATGGACGGCGGCATACTGCGTGATGATGCCGAGACGAAGATGTTCGAGGAAATGTTGTCGATAATACAGAACAGGATCAACATGCAACGACATGATCTGTCAGCCCAGGCAAAGTCAGACTTCCTTGCTAGAATGTCACATGAGATCAGAACGCCTATGAATGGAATCATCGGAATGACTGAGGTGGCGTTGCGCCCTGACCAGACTGAAGATAAGCGTATCGAATGTCTGAAGAAGATAGACAGTGCGTCGGGATACCTTCTGGGTATACTCAACGATGTCCTAGATATGTCCAAGATTGAGAGCGGCAAGATGAAACTTGTTATAGACAAGTGCAGCATTCCTGATATGATGAAGAATATAGATTCTATCATGGATGCCAAGATGAATGAGAAGGATATTACGTTTGGGCAGAATATCACCCTTCTTCATGACTGGTACTACGGTGACGAGCTCAGGCTCAATCAGATCCTTGTAAATCTTCTGAGCAATGCGGTGAAGTATTCCAATCTTGGGGGACATGTCGACTTGACTGTCAAGGAACTGCCTGTTGATGAGAAGCACTCAGATATATACTTTGCGGTAAAGGATAATGGCATCGGAATCCCAGAGAGCAAGCAGCAGCTTATATTCCAGCGGTTTGAGCAGGCTGACGACTCGGCAAATGCGAGAAAGCAGGGTACAGGACTTGGCCTTGCCATAAGCAGCAGACTTGTACATATGATGGATTCAGATATAAAGGTTGCGAGCGAAGTGGGAAAGGGAAGCTGCTTCAGCTTTACCGTGAGACTGGAGAGAGTTCCTGAAGGTGACATTGTGGAGAAGAATACAGCTGAGCGTGCCAATTTCTCGGGACGCAGGATTTTGGCAGTTGAGGATAATGAACTCAATATGGAGATAATAAAGATGATCCTTGAGGAGAGAGGCATGACCGTTGAGGAGGCACGTGATGGGCAGGAGGCTGTTCAGCGTGTCGAGGAAGTGGCTGATGGTTATTATGATCTGATCCTTATGGATATCATGATGCCTGTGATGGATGGACTTGAGGCGGCAAGAACCATAAGACACATGGACAGGCAGTATTGCAAAACTGTTCCGATAGTTGCCATGAGTGCGAATGCATTTGATGACGATGTGAAAAGATCCATGGCAAGCGGAATGAATGGGCATCTGTCAAAGCCAGTGAATATAGGCAAATTAGAGGAGATGCTGGCATCGCTGTGGAGTGGGAAACAATAATTATAGTTGTATGTAAGGGATTTCTGAGAAAACAGTTTTTTATATGTCAATAAGGGGGGATAATGATGATACAATGCTTACAGACTATGGCATGTGAGTACGCCATACTTGCCATAATGATCTATATAGGACTTCGATGTTTCTTTCAGAGGAATAACCAACTCATCAGGCGGTTTTCTCATTTTGTGGTTGGAATCATAATTTTCCAGATAATAAATATACCTGTGCGAATGATTGACGCGGGACTTGCACATATGTCGCAGATAACAGTGTTTGTTCTAAACAGTGCTTTTATGATAGCGGAGACGTTTGTCACCTATGAATGGTTTGTTTTTTTTGAACACGTACAGGACTCATTTCTTATCAAATCAAAGCTTGTGAGATTGCTCGGGATTGTTCCGCTTGTCCTTATAACAGTGCTCAGCATAGCATCGTGGTGGACGCACTGGCTGTTTTACGCAGACGATGCGGGAGTGTACCACAGGGGGACTTTGTTCGCGCTCCAGATAGTACTTCCATATACCTATGTAGTCGTCACGCTTGTAAGTGCGGTGGCATATTCAATAACGAGAAAGGAGAAGAGATCGGCGGTCATCATGACAATTGCCTTAATACCGGCTTTGATATGTTCTGTACTTCAAGTAATAGCCGGTGGCTCTTACATACTTGCAGGTCTTACCCTGTCGGCGATATTTGTGTACATGGAGCTGTGTATGGAGGATATCCGGAAAGTTGAGAAGCTTGCGATGCTGGAAAAGTCCAAGCGTGAGCTTGAGGAGGCGCTTGACATGGCAAATAAGGCGAACAGCGCCAAGACTGTGTTCCTGAATTCTATGTCGCACGATATAAGAACTCCTATGAATGCTATTATCGGATTTACAGACCTTCTCGGAGAAAATCTTGGGGACGAGAAAAAAGCAAGGGACTATATAGGTAAGATAAAGTCGTCCAGCGACTATCTGCTCTCACTTATCAACAACGTGCTTGAGATGGCACGTATAGAGAGCGGAAGGTCTGATCTAGATGAGAGGGATATATCTGTGGAGAAGAGTCTTGATGCGGTTTACTGGATTTTTGAGGCTCAGATGAAGGAGAAGCACATTGACTTCATATGGGATGTCAACGTCAAACACAACAATATCAAGTGTGATGTTGTCAAGTTGAAAGAGATCCTCATGAATATAATTAACAATGCGTATAAATATTCACTTCCGGGGGACAGTGTAGCAGTCAGGATAGAGGAGATCCCGTGTGACCGTGATGGATATGCGAGGATACAGACGACTGTTAAGGACACTGGAATAGGAATGTCGGAGGAGTTCCTTGAACACATATTTGAGGATTTTACAAGGGCACAGACCTCCACGGAGAGTGGCCAGTTTGGAACGGGGCTCGGCATGGCTATAGTGAAGAAGATAGTCGACCTCATGGGCGGAACCATAGATGTACAGAGCAAGCAGGGGGTAGGCACAACGTTCACGGTCACACTGGAACACAAGATTGCGGAAATTGCTGCAGAAAACAGAGAGGTGGTAAAATCTACAGAAGATTATTCTTTCAGAGGTAAGAGGATACTGCTGGTGGAGGACAATGACCTGAATGCAGAGATTGCCCAGACTATTCTAGCCGGGACGGGTATGACCGTGGATAGGGCATGCGATGGCATCCAATGTGTAGATGTTTTGAAAGGTTCTGAACCGGGATATTACGACATGGTTCTCATGGATATCCAGATGCCGAACATGGACGGCTATGAGGCAACAAGAATTATAAGGCAGTTTGAAGATAAGAGACTTTCAGAAATACCGATAATTGCTATGACAGCAAATGCATTTGCAGAGGACAGGAAACAGGCATTTGATGCAGGTATGAATGGGCATATAGCAAAGCCTATAAATGCAGAGGATCTTAAGACGACTCTGGCGGGCATATTATAAAGAATAATTTAATAAAAATTCCACATAATAACTCCAAAGCAATAATTTAACATGTGATGGAGGATTGATACGGAATATGAAGGCGACAGGTATTATTCGCAGAATTGATAATTTGGGACGCCTCGTGGTGCCAAAGGAGATAAGAAAGGTTCTAAGAATCAAGGAGGGCGATCCGTTAGAGATATTTATGGGAAACGATGGTGAGATCATGCTAAAAAAGTATTCTCCGATGGCGGATTTGGCGGTATTTGCGCAGCAGTATGTGGACGCGGTATCGCAGAGTCTGGGGCTTCCCGTTGTGATAACCGACAGGGATTCGGTCATTGCAGTAGCGGGAATTCCCAAGAAATATATGCTTGGAAAGGAGCTTCATCGAGAGCTAGAAGACGTCATAAGTGACAGGAAGATGATAGTGGCGAGAAAAGGAGAGCCGGGATTTGTCCGTATAACCGTAGACGGTATGGAGTGTGATGGGCAGGTCATACAGACCATAATAGCGGAGGGGGATGCAATAGGATCTGTCATAGTCATGGTGAGGGACAGTAGCCACAAAATAGGTGATATTGAGCAAAAAGCAGCGGCTATTGCAGCCTCTTTTTTGGGCAAACAGATGGAAGGTTAGAGCCATGGGTCATAAACTGGCAAAAAGTAAGTAAAATCAAGGGGTTTCAGCCTTGAAATCCCTTATTTTCCTTGACAAATATGGCCATTTTAGGTATAACTATACATGTTGAACTCATAAGATTGTACATTAGGGTTTAGATTGTGAATGTACGGCATATGGAGAGTTATTAAACATAATAAGGAGGAATTTTCTGATGAATAAGACAGAATTAGTAGCAGCAATCGCTGAGAAGACAAAATTATCAAAGAAGGACGCTGAGGCAGCATTAAAGGCATTCACAGATGTTGTAGCAGACGAGTTAAAGAAAGGTGAGAAGATTCAGTTAGTTGGATTTGGTACATTTGAGGTATCAGAGAGACCAGCTAGAGAGGGAAGAAACCCAAGAACTGGCGAGACAATGACAATCGCTGCTTCAAAGGCTCCTAAGTTCAAGGCTGGAAAGGCATTAAAGGATTCAATCAACTAATCTGAAGGTTTGAGATGAGACTTGATAAGTATCTTAAAGTATCCAGAATTATTAAGAGGAGAACTGTGGCCAACGAGGCATGTGATGCCGGGCGGGTTATGGTGAACGATAAGGTGGCAAAGGCCGGAACGGAGGTCAAGGTTGGGGATGTTATCGAGATAGCATTTGGCAATAAGACTGTGAAGGTCAGAGTTACCATGATCGCAGATTCCACCAAAAAGGAAGATGCGAAAGATATGTTTGAATATGTATAACATGTTTGAGTATGTGTAAAAATATGCCGGAATATACGAAAGTTATTCCGGTATATTTTTTTTATGCCCTCATATAGTTTATTAAGCATCTTAAAAAGGTTTCTAAGTATGGCGGAAGCAACAAATAAGAACAAGCCACATAAGCTCATAATCGACAATAGAAACAGCATGTCCATGACCGGCGTGACAAAGGTCATATCTATAGATACTGATCTTGTGCTTCTGGTGACGGAGCAGGGGAAACTGAAGATAACGGGTAAGAATATGCAGGCAAGCACTCTGGACCTTGACAAGGGAATATTGGAACTCACAGGAAATTTCAACACGATGGTGTATTCCGGGGAAAAGGAGGGAGCTCTGTCTCTCAAGAGCCTGTTCAAATGATCAGCGAATTCGTGCGCATCCAGGCCGAAGGGTATGTGCTCTGTCTGATGGTGGGAGCAGCGATGGGGATCGTTGGAGTAGTGTTTGGAGGACTCAGAAAGCTTCTAAGGTCAGGCAAAATTGTGACCTGGTTCTGCGATCTTGCACTTTGGTTAGTATTAAGTGTTGCTATAATTGCGCTCAATTACATATGTTGTGGTGGAAGGATAAGGTTATATATTTTTTTAGGATTTTTTTCAGGTTTTTTAATTGCTTTTTACACAATAAATTGGGTTGCGTCGAAAATAGCGGACTATATATTGTACAGAAAAAGCAAAGATTAGAATAATGTGAAAATGTGAGAGGCAAAAGTGCGTTGACATAATTAGTCTTAAATAGTAAAATTATGTCAATATGTTTGTTCGGATACGATTTTTTTGTATATTATTACAAGAAATAGCAAGAAATATCAGTAAATATGAGAATCCAACAGATTTAACGTAAAGATATCAATGAGTAAGAGGGGATTTCCTGATGAGCAAGAGAACTGGCAGAACAGGTTCAAAAAACAAAATATCCAGTAGAATAGGCGTGATAACTGTTATTTGCTGTCTGGCGCTGCTTGCTGGTGTGGTCATGTACAAGGCAAGGACTCTTGAAACACAGAAGAAGGAACTTCAGGTGCAGGCTGAGGAGCTTCAGGAACAGCTTGACGATGCCAAGCAGAAGCACAAGGAGCTTGAGGAGAAGGAAGAGTATATGAAGACTGATGAGTATGTCGAGGATGTGGCGAGATCACAGCTTGGTCTTGTTTACCCGGATGAGATAGTCATCAAGCCAAAGGAATAATTCATCAAAGGAATTACTTATCAAAGGACTGATTTAAAAGAATAATTTTTAGAATAATATCACAATAAAGCGGATGCTGATCTCAGCATTCGCTATTTTTTTACATATGAGCCGTCTATACTGTTGTTCACTATCAACGTGAAACAGGAGGCTGTATATTATATGAGGGAAAGAATCAATTCGGGAATCAGGACGGGAGTTATGATGCTTCTGTGTATTGCTGGCGGAGCATTTGTGGTGTGCCGTATGGCTCCGTTTGCCGCTGCCATATATGCGGCATGCTGTCTGATGGGCGGCAGCTATCTGCTCCTGTATGTGTGTGCGGCAGGGGGGATTACCCTGGGAGCATTTGGACTTTTGGGTATGCCATATATTGAAAATGGAATCGTGGAACATTCTGGGGATGTAGCAGTGAATGTGTGTAGAAGGTATATGCTGCTTTTGGCATGTGTGCTATTTATAATGAAGATGTGTGATATAAGGAGAAAACGGGAAGGTCAGAGAGGCAGGTCGGCTGCTGATGGGAATGAGGGAGTGCTTCCAATCGCGCTTGCAGCATTGATAGTTGAAACTGTATTTTCGGATAGTGGATGGGCTGTGGGTGTCGGCAGGGGAATTGTCGCCGGAATCGTGTACGTGTGTGCATTTTACATATTAAAGCCGGGGATACTGGCGGTTACTAGCCGGGTTTCGGGAGGTGACTGGAAACGAGAGGCAGGGATTGCCGGATACGATACAAATCAATGTATCGTCAGCATCATGGCAATATGTGCCATTCTGCTGTGGCACATTCCTGATGATATAGTCGGTGGCATAGCTCCGTCACTTATGGCAGCCCTTTTGATGCTGTTGTATGTAGTGTACAGGTCGGGTGCTTCCTACGGCTGCGGGCTTGCCGCTGCGGCGGGAGGTATCCTTTCCGTAAAGACGGGTAATATGGGCTGGATCCCTTGGATGCTGCTGGTCACGGTGGTTATGCTCATAGGAAGAGCACTTTCAGGTCACAGAAGGATACCGGCATGTATATTTTATGTGCTTGGAGCGGTTCTTGCCGCCATTGCTGCGGGACCTGGTTTTATATGTAACGCTGAGATAGGACATGCTATGGGGGAGGGGAGGCTGCTTCAGAGGTATGGGACATTTGACTGGACAACTCTTACCACATATGACATTATAGTGTGCTGTGTCAACCTAGGGCTTCCGGTGATGCTGTTTGTCGCCGTGCCCGGATCTCTTTTGGGGAAATCTGCTGATGATATAAGTCCGGCATGCCTTCAGGCGGCAGCGACGGAGATAAGCAGGATGACATCTTCTAAAATGGAAGATATGGCAAATACATTCAGGCGGCTTGATTACACATTTGCTGGAAGTGAGGATCCTGGGATAAGTCTGAGTCAGGTTGGAGAGCTTGTTGATGGATTCAGAAGGCAGATAGAGAGAATAGGAGAGGCACGGGAAGTATCCGACGAAAAGCTGCTTGGACAGATGCGCGAGTTGGGCATGGAAGATGTGAGAGTGACAGAACTCACGGATGACAGTGGGAGAAACCGCTTTTATGTGGTGGGAAGAACGACTGGTCAGGGTATGGTGCTTTCAAGGCAGGTAGCGGTGACCCTCAGCCGGTATTTTGGAAGGAATATAAGGGTAGGAATGAATTCCCCGAGTTTGTTCTTTGATGACTACAGGATGGCGGCATATGAGGAGAGTGCGGCATACAGGGGAATGTACCATGTGAGAAGGATAAGAAAATATGGTTCCCCGGTGTCCGGAGATAATTTTTCCGTCAAGGAATACGAGGATGGCAGGCTGGTGATGATGCTGTCAGATGGAATGGGCAGCGGAAGCCTGGCGTCCTGCGAGAGCTGTATGATGCTTGATACCATGGAGGAGATGCTTGAGGCGGGATTTCCTCCGGAATACAGCATTGCATTTGCCAACAGGTGCATGTCGAAGAAAAATCAGGGGCGCACATTTACCACGTTTGACATGGTGGTAATAGATATGTATGATGGTTCGATGACGAGTTTCAAACAGGGGGCATCTCTGACATACGTTGTTCATCCAGGCGAAAAAGGTAATTCGGTGGAGGTCATATCGAGCACAACGCTTCCAGTTGGGGTGCTTGACGAGGCGGACTGTGATATTGCGGATATTAATCTCTCTGCCGGTGATGCGGTTGTGATGGTGAGCGACGGAATCTCAGATATGGATACTGATGGAGTCATGAACCGCCTGCTCGGGAACATACACATTGGAGATAGCCGTAAGCTGGTGGATGAGATAGTGGGAAAAATGCTTGGACAGGAGGACATATCACCGAGGGATGATGTGACGGTGATGGCTGCGGTGATAGGAAGATCAGAAAAAAGTGGTGCGGCATAGCAGGAGATTTATGTTATAATGAGCATTGCGGCAGCTGCGCTTGCGCGAGCTGACATAATGCGAATGCCCACATTGAGCCGGCAGGCGATATGTTATAATGAGCATCGCGATAAGGATAAATGTATTTTTGCAGGATAGAAAGATGGCACGGGAGATAACATGGGAGATAGTATAAATACAGAAGATACACGGAAAAATGCAATTGATCCATTTGAGAGGCAGGTCCTTGGCTATATAAGGAAATACAATATGTTTGACAATGTGAAGCACTGCGTATGCGGTGTGTCCGGGGGGGCTGATTCGGTGAGCCTGATCACGGTGCTCGTGAGGCTTTGCGGATATCTTGGGATAGAACTGCATGTTGTCCATATAAACCATATGATACGCGGTGCTGCGGCCGACTCGGATCAGGAATACGTGGAAGAATTGTGCAGAAAATATGGTGTATCCTGCAATTCTTACAATATAGATGTGCAGACTATGGCATCTGACCGAGGATTCACAGTGGAGGAGGCAGGAAGGCTTGCCAGATATGATGCATTTGACACGGTGAGACGGCAGTATGAGGGCGAGGGCTGTGTGATAGCTGTGGCCCACAACAGAAACGATGTTGCAGAGACAGTCATATTCAATATGGCGAGGGGAACCGGAATGGGAGGAATAAAGGGAATCGCACCAGTGCGGGAGAACATTGTCAGACCTTTGCTTGGCTGTGACAGATCGGAGATAGAGGGTTATCTTGACAGGATGGGGATACCATATTGTACAGATGCCACGAATAATGAGGATGATTACACAAGAAATAAGATAAGACACAAGATCCTGCCGCTTATGGTGGAGATAAATGAACAGGCGGTGGAGCATATATGCGACATGGCGGAGCTGGCAGCGGATTACGAAAGGCTTGCGTCGGGCGTGGTGGAAGAGTTTCTGAAGAGTCAGGGAATAGACATTTCACAGGAAAATCGTGGATGGACTGGTACTGAGAGCAGATGCGGAGAGTACAGTGTTGACAGAGGCACGCTGTTTGCCCAGAATAAGCTGATCCGGGAACTGGCGATAAGACAACTGGTTGGGCTTGTGTGCGGAGGTCTAAAGGACATAGGAAGAAATCATGTCGCGGAAGTCATGAAGCTGTGTGATGCAGAGACGGGAGCGGGTATAGATCTGCCAGGGGGAGGCAGAGTGTATGTGCAGTATGACCGGATAATATTTTCCACAAAGACAGACAGTGATACAGAGAAAGAGCGGGGCTGTGATCCTGTCGATATAGATATGACCAGGGATGGTGTATACGAAATGGGAAATGGGAGACTGACCGTGAGAATATACGACCGCCCGAAAATGCTTGACCTTTCAAAAAAAGAGTGTACGAAGTATCTTGATTATGATAGAATAATACAGTGTTTGCAATTGCGGACAATGAAAAACGGTGATTACATTGTAGTAAATTCCGTCGGTTCCAGAAAGAAACTGAATAGACTGTTCACCGATGCGAAGATTCCAGCGGATAGGAGAGGGGAGATACCCCTTGTGGCTGCGGGTTCGGAGATAGTCTGGGCTGTCGGACTCAGAATAGGTGAGAACTATAAAGTGACTGATAATACACGCAGGATATTGCATATGGAATTTGAGAATGCTGGACAGAGATGAACGAAAGTATGGTCGTGGGAAATAGCATGCTGATGACCATTTATCATTTACACAGGAAAATGTTTTATAGGAGGAAACAGAGTTGAAAGAACAGATTGGTGTTATGCTGAGTAGCAGTGAAGTTGAGACACGTATCAGTGAGATGGCAGAAGCTATCGATAAGGCATATGAGGGCAAGACGATACATTTGATAGGAATACTCAAGGGAAGCGTTTTTTTTATGTGTGAGCTTGCAAAGAGAATGAAGAATCCAGTGACAATGGATTTTATGTCGGTAAGCAGCTATGGCGACGGAACAAAGTCATCAGGTATAGTTAAACTCAACAAGGATCTGGACGAGTCAATAGAGGGCAGAGATGTAATTATAGTTGAAGATATCCTCGATTCAGGAAGAACACTCTCATATCTTGTAAAGCTTCTGGGTGAGAGAAAGCCTGCAAGTTTGAATGTCATAACATTACTTGACAAGCCAGACAGAAGAGTTATCCCGGTTGAGCTTTATATGACAGGATTTGAGATTCCTGACAGATTTGTGGTTGGATATGGTCTTGACTGTGCCCAGAAATATAGAAATCTTCCATATATAGGAGTGATAGAGCAGTAAAAATTCCATGCTCACACAGTGAAATATGGGTTAATAAGGAGAATATATGAACAAGAGAAAATTCAGAAATGGAATGTTGATCTATCTGCTTATCCTTGTTGTGGCATTTATACTCATCAACAGATGGATGCAGAGCGATACGGATGTGACTACAACTTACAGTTATGTTGATCTGACGAACGATCTCGATGAGGGCAATGTATCAGAGCTTGTCATAAATCAGAACGCAGAGATACCTACGGCTGTTGTGCAGGTTGGGTTTACCAACGGCAAGACCATTGCGTTTTATGCGGCAGATGTAAATGAGATCATTGATATTTACAACAAATATCAGGAAAAGGTCGATGCTTATAACAGCTCAATAACTGATTCTGCAGATAAGAAGCCAATTGTAAAGTACAGTCTCAATGACGTGGAGAAGACCAGTATCTGGAGCGTTATCATACCATACGTGCTTGTCATGGTAGTGCTTATGCTTATAATGATGCTGTTCATGAGATCAGCCCAGGGCGGTGGTGGCGGCGGCCAGATGATGAACTTTGGCAAGAGCAGAGCCCGCAAAGCTGACGAGAGTGCCAAGAATGTCACATTTAAAGATGTGGCAGGACTTGAGGAGGAAAAAGAAGATCTTGAGGAGATAGTAACTTTCCTGAAGAATCCTCAGAAGTTTGTGAAAGTCGGTGCACGTATACCAAAGGGTGTTCTGCTGGTAGGCCCTCCGGGAACAGGTAAGACACTCATGGCAAAGGCCATTGCAGGTGAGGCTGGAGTGCCTTTCTTCAGCATATCCGGCTCAGATTTCGTTGAGATGTTTGTCGGTGTAGGTGCTTCAAGAGTGAGAGACCTCTTTGCAGAGGCCAAGAAGAATGCGCCGTGTATAGTATTTATAGATGAGATTGATGCGGTTGCAAGACAGAGAGGTTCAGGTCTTGGTGGCGGTCATGACGAGCGTGAGCAGACTCTCAACCAGCTGCTTGTCGAGATGGATGGTTTTGGTGTAAATGAGGGAATCATCGTTCTTGCAGCTACAAACAGAGTGGATATTCTGGACAAGGCTATCCTTCGTCCGGGACGTTTCGATAGAAAGATACCGGTCAACAGACCTGATGTAAAGGGCAGAGAGGAGATCCTCAGAGTCCACGTGAAGAATAAGCCTCTTGCCGAGGATGTAAATCTTCACGAGATAGCTAGAACCACAGCAGGATTTGCCGGTGCAGATCTGGAGAACCTGATGAACGAGTCGGCAATTGCTGCGGCAAAGGCCAACAGAGCTTACATCACCAAGGAAGACGTTGACAAGTCATTTATCAAGGTGGGAATCGGCGGGGAGAAGAAGAGCCGTCTGGTGCCTGAGAGCGAGAGAAGGATCACGGCGTACCATGAGTCGGGGCATGCGATCCTGTTCCATCTGCTCCCACATGTCGGACCTGTACATCTCGTGTCCATCATACCTACAGGTATGGGAGCCGGCGGATATACGATGCCGCTTCCTGAGAATGACAATGTGTTCATGACAAAGGGCAAGATGCTCGACGAGATCAGGGTGAGCCTTGGCGGAAGAATTGCAGAGGAGATGATCCTCGACGACATAACGACCGGGGCTTCACAGGATATCAAGGAGGCGAGCAAGTACGCCAGAGCCATGGTCACAAAGTACGGTATGTCCGACAAGCTTGGCCTCATAAACTATGAGAGCAACGATCAAGAGGAAGTATTTCTTGGAAGAGATCTTGGACACTCAAGAGTGTACAGTGAGGAAGTTGCAGCGGAGATAGACGAGGAAGTAAAGAGAATCGTGGATATGTGCTACAAGGAGGCAAAGGCTATCCTTGAGGAGAACATAGATATACTTCATAAGTGTGCAAGTATACTTCTTGAAAAGGAGAGAATTGCAAGACCTGAGTTTGAGGCATTGTTTGTTAAGGAACAGACAGATGCAGCTCAGAATGGTGAGACGACTGCTGATGCGCAGAAAGACAGCCGGGAGTCCGGTGAGATAAAGACAGAGTAGAGAGATTAAAGAAGCAAAAACACAAATAAAAACAGATGCCCGCATAGCTGCGGGCATTTGCTGTATGATGGGGAATTGATGATGAGACTTGAGTACGCGGTGCGATGAAAACTGTGTGCGGGGTGATGCAAGCTGTGCTTCAGTTTCATAAAATATACATTTGGAGGATGACGGGGATGAAGATCATAAAGAGAGGGATAAACGCGGTTATACCGTTTCTGCTGGCAAATGTGTATCTGCTGGCAAGGTACCCAAAGTGGCAGATTCCGCTTTTGCCACTGATAATAACGTTGCTGATCATATGGGATATGGTCATATTGGCGATGCCGTTGCTCAGTCTTAAAAATATACAGACAAGGGGAATAAAGAGATGCCAGAGAGGATGCGAGAATCTGTATTCTTTCCTGGCGGCGACAGTATTTTCGGTGGTGGTGCTGATACTTATGATAGTGGGCGTTGTCGATGTGTCAGGGTGGACATGGAAGAACTGGGTGCTGTACATACTGACAGCCGTGATTGTTCTGGCGATAACGTTCTGGTTTGGAATGATCAGAATATATGTATCATCAAAACAGCTTGGGATCAAATGGCGTGTTATCGGAATACTGTGCGGATGGATACCTGTGGTACATTTGATAGTCCTTGGCAAACTGATAAAGCTTGCATCTGACGAGGCGGTATTTGAGAATGAAAAGCTTATAATGGATAACAACAGGAAACAGAATCAGGTGTGCGCCACAAAATATCCAATTTTGATGGTACATGGAGTATTCTTCAGAGATTTCAGATATCTGAACTATTGGGGAAGGATACCTGCTGCTCTTGAGGCAAATGGCGCAAGGATATTCTATGGCAATCATCAGTCCGCGGCGTCAGTTGCGGATTCGGGGCATGAGATCGCGGATAGGATAAAGCAGATAATCCAGGAGACGGGATGCGGCAAGGTGAATATAATCGCACATTCCAAGGGAGGCCTCGACAGCAGATATGCCATATCTAAGCTTGGAATGGCGCCTTATGTGGCATCCCTCACAACTATAAACACTCCACACAGGGGATGTGAATTTGCGGACTATCTTCTGGGCAAGATACCAGAGAAACAGCAGCAGACCGTGGCAAATACCTACAATTCCGCGCTTAAGAAGCTGGGCGACACAAACCCTGACTTCATAGCGGCGGTGACAGACCTTACCGCGTCAGCGTGTGCAAAACTCAACAGAGAGCTCCCAGATCCGCCGGGAGTATATATACAGAGTACAGGCTCATGCATGAAAAAACCTTCCGGTGGACGATTCCCGCTCAATACCACAAATGCGTTTGTAAAGCATTTTGACGGTGAGAACGATGGACTTGTCGGATATGAGTCGTTTAAATGGGGCTCTAACTTCATTTACCTGAAGCCTCAGGGCAGTCGGGGAATATCCCACGGAGATGTCATAGATCTTAACAGGGAAAACATAGATACATTTGATGTGAGGGAATTCTATGTGAACCTGGTAAGTGACTTGAGGAGACGCGGATTTTAAGAAATATCAGTTATTTTGTCTAATGTGAACAATAAAAAATGAAATATAGGTAAAATTATGGAAATGCATTGTGATAATGCACAATGACATTTGCCAAATAAAAAAATGTTTGGGCAGACTTTTGACGGGATTTGTATATAATAATAATTGTAACCCCCAATACATTATATAGTTTTGGCTACACCCCATAAGTAACAAAATACCTTCTCCAAAAGAGACAGTCGTTCGGTGACTGTCTCTTTTATTATATATATATGCAGGTTTTGTTGTATTTGGGTAGTTAAGATATGTTTTATTTTGTTGCCTAATCTCTTGAAAAGTATTAATATAAAAAGAGTATGTGTATGTGCAAGGGAGATTTTATTGTATGGTGGAAAAGAAAACCAATGGGCAGAAGATACACGAGTATGTATATAATGTTAAGCCTGTATTAAATAAAGGTGGACTGTTTGCGGACGGAAGCAAGTACTATGTCAGCCCACAGGAGCCGGATGCGGATCAGGATGTGAAAGTCAGATTCAGAACCACAGCCGATAATGTGGATGAAGTATTTCTTATATATAATGAAGAAAAAGTACAGATGACAAAGGAGAGCTCCAACAGGATATTTGATTTTTATAATGCGACTATACCCGGAGGTCTGCCATTCATAAGATATCATTTTGAAATACATTCAGGAAGAGTTACATGCTTCTATGACAAACTGGGACCTACGAAGCAGAACGACAGAGAGTACGACTTTGAGATATGTCCGGGATTCAAGGTACCGGAGTGGGCAAAGGGCGCGGTATTCTACCAGATATTTGTGGACAGGTTCTGCAACGGCGATTTGTCCAACGATGTGTTGGACAATGAGTATGCGTATATAGGTGCTGGTTCAGTACAGGTGAAGGATTGGAATCAGAGGCCGAGCACTATGGATGTGGGACGTTTCTATGGCGGGGATCTGCAGGGTGTCATGGATAAGCTTGATTATCTGCAGGATCTGGGCGTGGATGTAATATACCTGAACCCTATATTCGTATCACCGTCCAACCATAAGTACGATATACAGGATTATGATTATGTCGATCCTCATTTTGGAAGAATAGTTGACGATGAGGGCGACTGCCTTCCAGGAGGTTGTCTTGAGAACAAGCAGTCGCCAAGATATATAAACAGAGTTACAAATAAAAAGAATCTTGAGGCCAGCAATCAGCTCTTTGCCGAGCTGGTTGAGGAGATACACAAGCGTGGCATGAAGGTCATTCTTGATGGAGTGTTCAATCACTGCGGTTCATTCAACAAATGGATGGACAGGGAGTGCATATATGAGAACCAGGAGGGCTATGAGAAGGGTGCATTTGTATCGAAGGACAGCCCCTACAACACTTTCTTCAAGTTCTACAATGACAATGCATGGCCATACAATACAACATATGATGGCTGGTGGGGGCATGATACCCTGCCAAAGCTCAACTATGAGGATTCACCTAAATTAGTTGAGTACATCATGAAGATAGCGAAAAAATGGGTGTCACCTCCATATAATGCAGATGGATGGAGACTTGACGTGGCTGCGGATCTGGGACATTCCCCAGAGTACAACCACCAGTTCTGGCGCGAGTTCAGGAGAAATGTTAAAGAGGCAAATCCGAATGCGATAATTTTGGCTGAGCACTATGGTGATCCAAAGAGCTGGCTGAAGGGTGACCAGTGGGATACGGTCATGAACTATGATGCATTCATGGAACCTATCACATGGTTCCTCTGCGGTGTTGAAAAGCACAGCGACGAGTTCCGCGGAGATCTGCTTGGCAACTACGATGCATTTAAGGGTGCTATGAACTATCACATGTCCAGATTCCTTAGACCATCGATAGACGTGTCCATGAATGAGCTGTCCAACCACGACCATTCCAGATTCCTTACGAGAACCAACAGAAAGGTCGGACGACTTCACACCATGGGAGCGGATGCTGCTGATCAGGGCGTGGACAAGGGAATATTCAGACAGGCTGTTGTGTTCCAGATGACATGGCCGGGGGCTCCTACCATATATTATGGGGATGAGGCTGGTGTGTGCGGCTGGACAGACCCTGATAATAGAAGAACCTATCCGTGGGGACACGAGGATCAGGAGCTTATACAGTTCCACAAAGACATGATAAAGATACACAAGTCGTATGAGGCTCTTAAGTCGGGTTCTGTATTATATCTCCACGGCGGACACAAGATGCTTTGCTATGGAAGATTTACGGACAACAAGCAGGTGGTTGTCATCATGAATACGAATTATGAGGATGTGGATCTGAAGCTTCATATCCGTCAGATAGGCGTGTATAATCACTCGATTCTCAGAAGAGTGATGCTGACAAATGAAGAAGGCTATACGTTAGAGCCACAGGACTATATGGTGGAGCACAATGTGCTCACGATCAAAGCACCTAAGATGAGTGCCATGGTGCTTGTAAGAGCATAAAAATCTAATAGAATATATAGTATATATTAAAAAATCTCCGAAAAAGATTTGAATTTGTGACAAACAGCAGGTGTTTCTTTTTCGGAGATTTTTGTGTATAAACAGGCGATTGATAAATGCTTTTGTAAGCTTGAAGTATAAGAGACTTAAACCACAGGTTGAATGAAAAAATAGGGATATGTGTGTATAGTGATATAAAGTGTTCAATAGGATATGAGGTGGTAAAAGATGGGAATATGGTTTGGAACTACAGAAAGCAAGGGTCCATACGGATATATGTGTACAGGCCTTTTATATTCGAAAGACGGAGATAATACGTTTGCACTGAATAAGCTGGTGCTGGTTATTGTTGATATGACGTTAAAGGAGTGTATAGAGAGGTCATTATACACTGACATGTATGAATATTCGCCAGATGAGATAATTGAAAAGGATGGGGCACACTATTGTAAATCCTTCATGGGCGATGATATCCCGATATTGAATTACGATAAGCTGAACATTCCGCAAAGGCTTGAGTGCAAAACCGGAATTCCGGTTGGAACAGGTAACAGGATTGCCAGAAGCGAAGTGGATGTATGGGGTGAGAAATACAGAGAGCTGTATGCTTTTCTGCTTGACTTTGATAAGGATACTATGACAGGCAAAGTTTTAGGCTTTGATGGACTAGGCAAGATATTTAGACAAAGGATGAATCCGACAGAAGGGACAGATTCTGATGACAGACTGATCCGTATTCGTGCCTCATATATAAATAGCTACCTGAATTTCAGCTATTATAAAGATGAAAACGGGGAAATTGTATGTGAATATACGCCGATATGGACACAATAGATAAAATAGTAGCATAAAGGGGAAAAAGTATAATGAGAGTATTGCTTTTACTTAGGGGATCTGCCGGATGCGGCAAGTCCACGTGGATCGAGAAGAATAATTTAAAGCCTTATACGCTGTCGGCGGATGATATAAGACTTCTGTGCCAGAGCCCTGTGCTGCAGGTGGATGGCACACATGGGATAAGTCAGAAGAATGATGCTGCTGTGTGGAAGACATTGTTCAGTCTTCTTGAGACGCGTATGCAGAAGGGCGAGTTCACGGTTATAGATGCCACGAACTCCAAGACATCTGAGATGAACAGATATAAGAGCATGTGTGAGACATATAGATACAGAATATACTGTGTTGATTTCACAGATATCCCGATAGAAGAGGTAAAGCGGAGAAATGCAGGCAGGGATGAGATAAAGAGAGTGTCAGATGATGTCATAGACAAGATGTACTCCCGGTTTAAGACACAGAAGATACCTGCGGGCATCAAGGTCATTAAGCCGGATGAGCTTGACATCATCTGGATGAAGCTCAGAGATTTCTCAGAGTATAAGAGAATCCACCACATAGGTGACGTGCACGGCTGCTACACGGCGCTTATGAAGTATCTGGATGAGAATGGCGGAATAAAGGATGATGAGTTCTACATATTTGTCGGTGATTACATAGACAGAGGTGTGGAGAATGCGGAGGTCGTGAACTTCCTCATCTCCATAAAGGACAGGAAGAACGTTCTCATGCTCGAGGGCAATCATGACAAGTGGCTTTGGCTTTGGGCAAATGAGTGCACAGGCAGGTCAAGGGAGTTTGAGCTTGTCACAAGACCAATCCTCGAGAACGCGAATGTGAACAAGAAGGATGTGAGACAGTTATACAGAAAGCTGGGACAGTGTGCTTACTACAGCTATGATGGCAATATATATCTTGTTACGCATGCGGGACTCAGCGTGGTTCCCGACAATCTCACATTTGTGGCAACTGATCAGATGATACACGGTGTCGGAGATTACAACGACTTCGAGAAGATAGCTCAGACATTCTACGAGAAGATGCCGGAGAATTACTATCAGATCCATGGACACAGGAACACCAAGCAGCTCCCGGTCAGGGTGAACGACAGAGTGTTCAACCTTGAGGGAAGAGTCGAGTATGGCGGAGATCTCAGATGTGTTCAGGTGGATGCTGATGGAATCCATGAGATGGAGATCCACAACGATGTGTTCAAGGCACCTGAGATACAGGAGGAGCAGACCGTTACCACAAGCTCTGTTGCAGATGTGATCATTTCCTTGCGGGGGAACAGGTACATACAGGAGAAGACATTTGGCAATATTTCGTCATTCAACTTCACGAGCAAGGCATTCAATGACAGGGTGTGGGATGAGCAGACCACAAAAGCAAGGGAGTTGTACATCGATACTTTCAAGGGAAGAGTCGCAGCTAGGGCGTATGACAAGTTCTTTAATATCAATGAGCGCCCTGAGACAAAGTTTGATATGCTGCAGAATAAGCTGCAGTTTCCGGTGACCGCCTATGTCAAGGAGAACGGTTTCCTGGGACTCGTGAGCTACGATGAGTACAACGACGATCTGTTGATAGCGAGCAAGTCCACCATAGAGGGACCATTTGCCGGCTGGCTGAAGGATATGATATATGAGAAGGTGACACCGGAGAATATAGAGAATATGAAGCGGTTTGCGAAGGACAACAATGTGACATTTGTATTTGAGTGTGTTGATATGAAGCATGATCCGCACATCATAGAGTACCCAGAGAGCAATCTGTATCTGCTTGATATAGTTTACAACCAGATAAACTATGCAAAGTACGATTACGATGCAATGTGCGATACAGCCCACCGGTTCGGCCTGACGCCAAAGGAGAAGGCTTGTGAGCTTGCAACCTGGCAGGAGTTCTATGACTGGTACTATGATATCCTTGAGGATGATTACGAGTATAACGGCAGAGTCATAGAGGGATTCGTCATCGAGGACAGCACCGGATATATGACAAAGCTTAAGCTTGCATATTATAATTTCTGGAAATTTATGAGGACAATATCCCATGAGGCGATCAGAAACGGATATATCAAGAGGACTTCAGCACTCACCACCCCTCTTGCAAATGAGTACTATGCGTGGGTGAGAAAACTTCACGATACAGAGGATCCTGAAAATGTTCCGAGGGATATATGTACGCTTAGAAGATGGTTTTATAATGATATGAAGCAGGTAGAAGGCGATAGCCTGATATAGGTGATCATAAGAGGTAACACGTTGAATGCTTGACGGGTTATATCATGGCAGCAGCCTGACATAGATAATTATTCGGGCTGCTGTATACAGTTTCATTGTACGCTGAGTAGGAACGAGAGGTGGTATTGTATGATATTTTATACGTCCGATCTTCATTTTGGACATGCAAATGCTATAAAATTTGATGAGAGACCATTTACAGATGTGGATGATATGGCTGAAGGAATGATACATAACTGGAACAGCAGGGTAGGAAAGAATGATACAGTGTATATTCTCGGGGATTTCTGCTTTAAATTGAAAGATCCGGAGCCGATCCTTGCAAGACTTAAAGGACGCAAACACCTCATTATTGGCAATCATGATCAGGTAATAATGGGAAGTGAGAAGCTGCAGTCCTATTTCGACGATATACAGAAGATGGATTACATTAGTGACAGAGGTAAGCTGATAATTATGTGCCACTTCCCGATAGCAGAGTGGAACAAGAAGAAAAGCGGGGCATACCATTTCTATGGACATATCCACAAGAGCAGTCCTGAAGTGTACAGCTTCATGACCAGTCAGGGACGTGCTTACAATGTAGGCTGCATGATCAACAACTACATGCCGTGCACCGCTGACGAGATCATCCGAAATAACGAAATATATCAAGCCAGATTACAGTCAGGATAATCTGTGGATAATTGATGCTATGTAGAAAGATGTCAGCAATCAGTAAATCAGATTTTCAAAGGTTGCCATTCCTAATTATGAAAATAATAAATGACATATAGTGCAATTTAATGCTATAAAAAACCAGCCCATAGGTGTTAACGAAAAAGTAGATTACCTCAGGGGAATAGAATAAAAAGCCGATGCAGCAGTGCCAGAAATCGGTAGCGCAGACTTTTCTGTATCAGCATTTTCTTGCTAAGTCGCAGGCCTCACAGCCCTTATCGAGGCCGGAGACGCATGCAGATAGAAAATGCTGAAGCAGGAAGAGGTCAAGCGTGATTTCAGACACTGCTGCATCGGCTTTTTCTGTTCCCTCGGAGGGGCACAACCTTCCGTCAGCACCTATGGGCGTCCGTCAACTAATTCCTCGGCGGCAGCGTAATGTAGTTCCTGTCAGATGGTTGGAACAGCTTTGGCCTGAAGTCCTCCTTGGTGAGTTCGAATATGGAGTGGGACACCAGGAAGTAGTAAGCTTCCACAGCTTGATCCACATCGATGTTCGTGATCTCCGGGCTGTTAAGGTAACCCTTGATGGCTACGGTGAGACCCATGACAAGATACTTACATATAATGAGAGGAGACAGCATAGGGTTGGATGGAATCTGATCGGTGTCGAATATCTTCAGGTGTTCATTGAAGAAGCTAGTGAACTGCTCGATCATGACCTGCTCAAAGCTGTTCTGTCCAGTTGTCTCGAAAAGCTTTCTGTAAAGCTTTGCTTCATTGATAATGTGAGTGAAAAGATACTTGATAGCCTCAAGGATCATGTTGTGTTCCAAAAGAACTTCAAGCTCCTTTGTCACCTCATTGTAAAGCATATAGTCCATCAGTTCGTATTTGTCTTTGAAATATCTATAGAAGATAGGTCTTGATATACCCACATCCTCAGCAATCATAGTAACTGTAATTTTCTCGAAAGAATACTCATTTACAAGCTTTTTAAAGCTTCTGATAATTTTGTCTTCTGTCTTTTCTTCGCTTAGATTTGGCACTTCCCAAACCTCCTTTTTAGTCTATATATGACAGTTCCAAGTGAATCTGTTTATCAGATGTATGACCAAATGTTCCAATTTTGAATATGTGTTCATACGTTTGTTACAGATTACCATATTTGTAACAAAATGTAAACGTTTTCGTATTTTGAGTAGTTTATTAAAAAAAAATCAGGTTGTATAATCCACCACAGAATAGAAAAAGGAGATGTTATGGCTATGTTAAAACTAGGAGAAAAGATAGTAAGTGCGAGAGTCGTGATACTGATCCTCGGCTTCATTCTTCTCATACCAGCGGCATACGGGTATATCAAGACCAAGGTAAACTACGATATTCTGTCATATCTTCCTAAGGATATCGAGACAATGGTAGGTCAGGATATACTGGTTGACCAGTTTGGTACAGGAGCCTTTTCACTGTACGTTGTGGAGGGTATGGAGGATAAAGAAGTATCCGCACTGAAATCAAAGATTGAAAATGTAGACCATGTGTCAAAGGTTATCTGGTACGACAGCTTTGCTGATCTGTCGGTTCCTAAGGATATGCTTCCTGAAAAACTGTATAACGCATTTAACAATGACGACAAGGATGCCACCATGATGGCGATCATATTTGATGATACAACTTCTGCTGATAGCACTATGGATGCTATTGAGGAGATACGAAAGATATCGGATAAGCAGTGCTTTCTTTCTGGTATGTCAGCGGTTGTTGTAGATACAAAGAAGCTGTCTGAGAAGGAAACCCCAATATATGTTCTGATAGCGGTGATCCTCAGCAGTATAATCCTTGCGATCACCATGGATTCGATCATGATACCGGTACTGTTTTTGGCAAGTATAGGTATGGCGATTGCATACAACCTGGGTTCAAATATATTTATGGGTCAGGTGTCCTACATAACAAAGGCGCTGGCTGCGGTACTTCAGCTCGGTGTAACAATGGATTACTCGATCTTCCTGTGGCACAGCTACAAGGCACAGCAGAAGGAGTATACGGATAAGAAAGAAGCTATGGCGCATGCGATCGCTGAGACTATATCATCTGTTGTGGGAAGCTCCATAACAACAGTTGCTGGATTTGTGGCACTGTGTTTCATGAGCTTCACACTCGGACTTGATCTTGGTATCGTCATGGCAAAGGGGGTTGTTTTCGGAGTTATCGCCTGTGTAACGATACTGCCATCTCTCATCCTTGTGTTTGACAAGGCAATAGAAAAGACAACACATAAGGTAATACTTCCTGAGTTTAAGGGAGTAGGAAAATTCATAGCTAAGCACTACAGGATATTCTTGGTATTGTTTGTGATCATCCTGATCCCGGCAATATATGGATACAATCATACAAAGGTTTATTACAAGCTGGATTCATCGCTTCCGGACAGCCTGGAGAGCGTGCAGGCCAACACAGAGCTGGCTAAGGAATTCAATATGAATTCAACACATATGATACTTGTCACAAATGATCAGAGTGATAAGGACACACGAAATATGATGTCGGATATTGAGAATATAGATGGTGTAAAGTTCTGTCTTGGACTTGACAGCATCATCGGTTCAGGAATCCCATCGAACTTCATCCCTTCGGAGGTGACAGAGGCACTTAAGAGTGATGAGTGGCAGTTGATACTTGTTGGTTCTGAGTATGAGGTTGCATCGGATGAGGTCAACAACCAGTGTACTGAGATAGAGAAGACTATAGATTCATACAACGATAAAAACATGCTTGTCGGTGAGGCACCTTGTACAAAGGATCTTATCAGGATAACAGATAAGGATTTCGCCTCAGTAAGTGCAGTTTCAATCGGTGCTATATTCCTCATCATACTCTGTGTATTCGGTTCAATATCACTTCCAATAGTGCTTGTTGCCGTCATAGAGTTTGCGATATTTATCAACATGGGTATTCCTTGCTTTACAGGAACCGAGCTTCCATTCATAGCGTCAATAGTAATTGGAACTATCCAGCTGGGTGCTACGGTCGATTACGCGATACTGATGACTACCAAGTACAAGAGAAATAGACTTGGCGGATACAGAAAGTTTGATGCGGTTGCAACTGCATGTCAGGAGTCAGTACAGTCAATAGTTGTCAGTGCGCTTTCGTTCTTCGCTGCAACATTTGGCGTAGGTCTTTTCTCAGACATAGACATGATCAGTGCACTGTGTACACTTATGGCACGAGGTGCACTCATAAGTATGTGTGCTGTTATCCTGATGCTTCCATCAGCACTGATGCTCTTCGATAAGATCATCATGTTCAGATACAGAAAGAACCTGATCGATGGACCATCTGCTGATGCCGGCAAGGACACAGTTCAGGCATAAGCTGGTTAATATAGAAACAACGTAGTACGCAGAATCCGCTACATGGATTCTCACATATATTATGGAAAGAGGTAATAACATGATCAAGTGGAAGAAATATATGTGTGTTGCGCTGTCAGCAGCAATGATGGCAACACTTACGACCGGATGTGGAGATACATCAAATGACAGTACAACTACAGACAAGGCAGAGGCTACAACAGAGAGCGATTCAGATACACTTCAGGATGCCCTTGCAGCTGAGATATCAGCAGACGATTCAGATGACGCTGACAAGGAGGAGACAGTGTACGTCCTCGCAGATGCAGATGGTACAGCAAATGATGTCACGGTATCCACATGGCTGAAGAACGCCGATGGCTCAGAGGGGCTTAACGACAAGACCAATCTTTCAGATATTGAGAACGTGAAGGGTTATGAAGGCTATAAAGATAATGGTGATGGAACTATTACCTGGGCGGCAAATGGATCAGACATCTATTATCAGGGAAAGTCAAGTGAGAAGCTTCCTGTTGATGTGAAGATCACATATAAACTTGACGGCGAGGAGATAGAGCCTTCAGAGCTGGCTGGCAAGAGCGGTAAGGTAACGATCAGATTTGATTATACAAACAATACTAAGCAGACTGTAAAGGCTGGTAGTAAGAACAGCGAAGTCATATCACCATTTGTAATGCTTTCAGGAATGATCCTTCCGGTAGACAAATTCTCAAATGTACAGGTTGAGAACGGAAAGGTCATCTCAGAGGGAAGCAACCAGATCGTAGTCGGATATGCGGTGCCTGGATTTAAGCAGTGCCTGCAGAAAGGAATAGATGACAGCAAGATACAGACAGCTATAGACAATATAGATGTTCCTGACTACGTTGAGGTTTCCGCAGATGTAACAGACTTTGAGCTTGCCATGACAATGACAGTTGCAGCAAGCGATCTGCTTGACTCAGATGCAGAGGATGCAATAGATGAGGTAAAAGATAAGGCTGATATCAGCGATCTCTCATCCAGTGCAGATAAGCTCGGAAGCTCAGCAGATCAGCTTGAGGAAGGCTCAGGAAAGATTACAAACGGACTTGAGACACTCAAGGATGGAACATATTCACTCAAGAATGGTGCGGAGACACTGGCAAATGGTGCTGCTTCACTCAAGGATTACACAAGCCAGCTCGCAGATGGAACCTCAAAGATATCGTCGGCCATGGATTCATTGGATGCAGGTATCACTTCTATAAAGACAGGTTCAGCAGCATTGAACGATGGTGCGAAGACACTTGCAAGTGGAGCAAAGACACTGGATACGAGTATTGGTACACTCCAGACAGGTGCAGATACACTTAACTCAGGAGTTAAGGAACTTCAGGCTGGATTTGCCGGAGATTCCAACAGTGTAGGTCTGTCAAAGGGCGCAAGTTCACTCGCATCTGGAGTAAAGACAGCATACGATGGATCACAGGCTCTTGCAAAGGGTGCATCTGATATTAAGACAGGTGTTGATACTCTGATAACAATGATGAAAGGAATGCCGACACAGGTTGTAACTCAGGCAGAAGCAAATGTATATAGCCAGCTTAGCGGAAATATAACAAGTGAGGCAGGAATAGATGCAGCAATGGCACAGATAGAGCAGGCACTTCCTATGGGCCAGGCGGCATATGATGCATATGTTCAGCAGGAAGGCGCATACGCGCAGCTGATAGAGCAGTACAATGGACTTGCACAGGCAAAGGGTGCTCTCAATGCCATAGATCAGATAGGGGAATCTCTCACAGCTACAATCACAGATGAAAAGACAGCCACCCAAATAAAGTCATTGCAGGATGGAGCGGCAACACTTGACACCAAGATGGGTGAACTTTCGGCAGGACTTAAGTCTGCAAATGACGGTGCAGCAACACTTTCAGCAGGCGTTGACAAGGCTTACACAGGAGTGAAGGCTTTGGCAAGTGGAACTGGTGATCTTGCTGCCGGAGCAAAGGCCTTGAAGAATGGTTCAAAGAGCCTGAGCGATGGAGCGGCATCATTATCGAAAAATATGAACACTCTCTATCAGGGAAGCTTGACGCTTGCGACAGGCAGTGGTGAACTTAAGACTGCTGCGAGCACACTTGATACGAGCGCAGGGCAGATTGCTGATGGCGCAAAGTCACTCAGTGAAGGTGCAGACCAGCTCAACTCAGGTTCAAAGACACTCGACAGTGGAGCAGATAAGCTTGTATCCGGATCAAAGACGCTCAGTGATGGCATGAAGCAGTTCAACGAGGACGGTATCAAGAAGATCACAAAGCTGTTTGCAGGAAACTATCAGGAAGATATAGACTACATCGAGGCACTGTTCTCAGATGATGCAAAATACACGAGCTTTGGCGGTGCTATAGATGGAACAAAGAGTACTGTAAAGTTTATATATGAGACCGCAGCGATCAAGGCAGATGATAAATAATCTTCGTGTTGACTTTAATGTGACCGTAGGTTATAGTATAAGCGTCCATGAGGGCAATGGTAACATTTACTATATTTTAGGAGGAATTTGAACATGTTTGATAAGGTTAAGGCAATATTCGAGGAGCAGTTAGGAGTTTCACAGGACGAGATGAAGCTTGAGACAAACTTCAAGGATGATCTTGGTGTAGATTCACTTGATCTGTATGAGATCGTTATGAAGCTTGAGGACGAGTTCGATGTTGAGATCCCTGCTGAGGAGCTCGATGATGTAGCTACATTTGAGGATGTACTTAACTACCTTAAGAGCAAGGGTGTTGAGGAGTAATCAGTAGATAATAGTACGACTAAGACATTTTGAGTAGTTCTCATTCGGAGATATTGCTAACTGAACAGATTGGACTGTTTTGAATACATTGTTATTCAAAGTTGTCATGTATCGGACATGACATAACTTTGGTAGCCAGCCAGGACGCCTGTCCTGACTGACCATCCAAGGCTATGGGATGATTTAAGGATAATATTTCACTATTGTTAATATAGCAGGTGTGTACAGTGATGCACATGTGCTTTTTTTATGCCCATTTATTTACCATAATGGCAAAGGGGACAGGCACCTCCGTCCCCGTCTCTCGGTTCGTGGGATGCTATCAAAATGTAGGCAAGGCTTGATAAACCGTATCTAAGGCAGGAATCAGCGGATAATCCTGCCGGGATATATCCGCTTGCGATTTGCCGGACCCTGTTCTATAATAGGGGATGGCTGACATGTATTAAGAATATGTCAGGACAAAAAGACTGGTGCAATTCAGTACAGGCAGATCACAATGATGTACGAATGTAAAACAATTACAAAATATAATAAAGGCGGTAAAAAGAATGGGTAAGACAGCAGTTATATTCCCAGGCCAGGGCGCACAGTATGTGGGCATGGCAAAGGATTTTTATGACAACTTTGAGGACAGCAAGAAGGTATTTGACGAGGCGGATGAGGTTCTGGATATAGAGCTCAAGAAGACATGTTTCGAGGAGAATGACGACATCAACAAGACAGAGTACACACAGCCGGCTATGGTTGCAGCGGAGGTTGCCATATATGAGCACCTGAAGAACGCAGGCCTCAAGGCTGATGTATTTGCGGGACTCTCACTCGGAGAGTACAGCGCGCTTGTTGCAGCAGGAGCGATGACTCTCGCTGACGGAATCAAGACAGTTAGAAGAAGAGGTATCCTCATGCAGAACGAAGTACCTCTTGGAATGGGTGGAATGGCAGCAGTCATAGCTATGGACGCTGACAAGATCGCTGAGATATGTGAGAACACACCTGGCAAGGTACAGATAGCAAACTACAACTGTCCTGGACAGATAGTTATCTCAGGTGAGGCAGAGGCTGTTAAGGCTGCATCAGCAGCACTTGCTGAGGCTGGAGCCAAGAGAGTTATCCCACTCAACGTAAGCGGTCCATTCCATTCACAGATGCTCGTCCCAGCAGGAGAGAAGCTCTATGATTTCTTTCAGGGTATAGATGTGGCAGAGGACTTTGCTCCTTATTACTGCAATGCGGACGCAGAGAAGATCACAGATGCATCTAAGGTGAAGGAACTGCTCAAGAGACAGGTGTACTCATCAGTAAGATGGCAGCAGACAATAGAGAACATGATAGCTGACGGCGTTGACACATTTATCGAGGTTGGTCCGGGCAAGACTCTCACAGGCTTCATGAAGAAGATCAACAGAGAGGTAAAGAGTATAAATATTGCAACTGTAGACGATTTAGCGAAATTGGAGGAACTGAATGCTTAAGGATAAGGTAGCAGTGGTAACAGGTGCCGGAAGAGGTATCGGACGTGAGATAGCAAAGACATTTGCCGGATATGGCGCAAAGGTAGTAGTAAACTTCAACGGCTCAGAGGAGCGTGCAAACAGCCTGGTTGAGGAGATCAAGGCAGCAGGCGGAGAGGCAGTGGCTTTCAAGGCGAATGTGGCAGATTTTGCTGAGGCAGAGGCTCTCATGAAGTTTGCAGTCGCTACATATGGGAGAATAGACATTCTCGTGAACAATGCGGGAATCACAAGAGACAACCTTGTGCTTGGCATGAAGGAGTCTGATTTCGATGATGTTATAAATATCAACCTCAAGGGTACATTCAACTGTATCAAGCATGTGTACAGAACCATGATGAAGCAGAAGTATGGACGTATCATCAACATGTCATCAGTAGTCGGCGTTGAGGGAAATGCCGGTCAGGTGAATTATGCAGCGTCAAAGGCAGGCGTGATCGGCATCACCAAGTCTATAGCAAAGGAGCTTGGAAGCCGTGGAATCACAGCAAATGCCATAGCACCAGGATTTATCAAGACAGACATGACAGATGCACTCTCAGACAAGGCAAAGGAGGCTATGCTTGACCATATCACAGTCAAGAGACTCGGTGAGGTTTCAGATATCGCTGAGACAGCGGCATTTTTGGCTTCAGACAAGGCATCATACATAACAGGCCAGGTCATAAAGGTCGATGGCGGCATGAGTCTGTAATCTTTAATGGCCATGACACAAAATAAAACAGGGTATAATCAAAAACGATGATACCCTGTTTTAATTTTTATATTTTCTGGCACGGCACTGGAACTTGCCATGAAGTTGAGCCTATGATATATCATATAATTATTGTATTTTTTTAGACTAACGGAGAGTGAGAAGATGAAAAGGATATTTGCTGTATTGGCGATGCTAGTGTGTGTAATAGGTGGAATAACTGGAATATTACTTTTAGGAAACGATGAAGGAGATGATGTTTCGACTAAAAAGGTACAGGACGCAGCCGGCGGAGATCACGGGATTACAGAAATAAGTTCCAAAGAAAGTGTAAATACTGAAAAAAAGCCAGTCGATACGACAGAGACCACAGAGGATGCTGTTTCTGAGCTGGTCGATAAAACCATGGCGGAGATGAGTCTTCACGACAAGGTGTGTCAGATGATGTTTGTCACACCTGAAGGACTGACAGGTACAGATGATGTCATGGTGGCTGGTGACGCTACAAAACAGGCACTCCAGGCTTACCCTGTTGGGGGAATAATTTACTTTGCCAACAACTTTGACAATGTGGATCAGACCAGGGATATGATATCCAACACACAAAGTTACAGTAAGATAGGTTTGTTTATTGCGACCGATGAAGAGGGCGGCAGAGTAAACCGGATTATGGATACACTGGGGACTACGTATATAGGCCCCATGTATGATTATAAGGATGATGGACCGGATGCTGCATTTGAAAATGCAAAAACCATAGCATCAGATATGTCAGCACTCGGGTTCAACCTGGACTTTGCGCCGGTTGCCGATGTGTGGTCAAACCCGGACAACACGGTGATCGGAGACCGAGCATACAGTGATGACTATGCCCAGGCTGCAGAGCTTGTCGGAAGTGCGGTGAAGGGATTTCAAGATGGAGGCGTGATATGCACCCTCAAGCATTTTCCGGGACATGGAGACACTGCGGAGGATTCACACTACGGCAGCGCGTATGTCAACAGGACAAAGGCACAGATAATTGCGGATGAGATGCAGCCGTTTAGGACCGGGATCGATGCGGGGGCGGAACTGGTCATGGTCGGTCATCTTATAGTTCCTGATATAGATGAGCTTCCGTCTACACTGTCGTATAAGATAGCCACGGAAATGCTCCGCGGAGATTTGGAATTTGACGGCGTAGCCATAACGGATTCCATGGAGATGGAGTCCATTGCAGACAATTATGGTGTGGCGGACTCGGCAGTCATGGCAGTTCAGGCCGGAATGGATATGCTGCTTCAGCCCGCGGATCTTGCAGCTGCAGTCAATGCCATCGTGACAGCAGTTCAAAATGGCGATATCACAGAGCCCCGTATCGATGAGAGCGTCCGGCGGATACTCACTCTCAAGGCTGAGCGGGGGCTTCTGGAGTAGCTGGAGGATCGTCTCGGCGCGCGCCAACATAGTATTGAACATAGTATTGAACATAGTATTGAATACTATTTATCCTTGTTATATATATCACATTGTGGTAAAATTTATATATCTGGGACGCAGAAGGTACTAAGAAGTGCATACGGGCCACCGGGCAATGTTCGATGGCGTATAGACAAAAGGACTGCTGCCGGCAGTCCTTTTGTGTTGCAAATATGAAAATATGAGGTATGAGATGAAGAGAGTTGTTGTAACAGGAATGGGTGCAGTTACACCTATAGGAAACAGTGTAGAAGAGTTCTGGGAGAATATAAAGAAGAATACAGTTGGAATCGGAGAGATCACCAAGTTTGATGTCAGCGATTACAAGTGTAAGCTCGCCGCTGAGGTGAAGAACTTTGATCCAAAGCAGTACATGGATCCAAAGGCAGCAAGACGTATGGAGCCATTTTGCCAGTATGCCATAGCAGCTACAGGCGAGGCTATCAAGGATGCAGGTCTTGACCTTGAGAATGAGGACAGAACAAGGATAGGAACGTGTATAGGAAACGGACTTGGCGGTGTGTCAACCATAGAGAAGGAGCACAAGAAGGTCGTAGAGGGCAAAGCGAACAGGGTCAGTGTAATGATGGTTCCTATGATGATATCCAACATGGCTGCGGGTAATGTTGCAATACAGTTTGGTCTTGAGGGCAAATGTACAGACATAGTTACAGCCTGTGCTACAGGAACAAACTCTATTGGAGAGGCTTACAGATATATACAGGCAGGAGAGGCTGACGTCATGGTAGCCGGAGGCGCAGAGTCACCTATATGCGAGACAAATGTATCAGGCTTTATATCAATGACAGCACTTTCAAGCGCAGAGGATCCAATGAGAGCATCAATACCATTTGACAAGGATAGATGCGGATTTGTAATAGCGGAGGGTGCAGGCGTGGTAGTACTTGAGTCACTTGAGCATGCACAGGCTAGAGGTGCGCAGATACTTGCAGAGGTTGTTGGTTATGGTTCAACATGTGATGCATACCACATCACATCACCTAAGGAGGATGGAAGCGGCGCAGGTCGTGCCATGAAGCTTGCCATGGAAGAGGCGGGGATCTCACCTGCTGACGTTGACTATATCAATGCACATGGAACAAGCACACATCACAACGATCTGTTTGAGACAAGAGCTATCAAGTATGCCATGGGCGATGACGCATACAATGTGAACATCAATTCCACAAAGTCTATGATAGGACATCTGTTTGGAGCTGCCGGTGCAGTTGAGTTCATCACATGCGTGAAGTCCATAGAGGATTCATACATCCATCCAACAGTTGGTCTCCGTGAGACTGAGGGTGAAATGGATCTTAACTATACAATGGGTGAGGGCGTTCATAAGGACATTACATATGCACTCAGCAACTCACTGGGATTTGGCGGACACAACGCAAGTATCCTTGTAAAGAAGTTTGAGGCATAGGACAGCAAAAAGGAGGGTTACAGTTATGTATGAGAACAAGAATATGCTCAGCTGGCTTGGATATTTTGCAGATATGATGAAGGTCAGCCCTGAGAAGATAAAGATGCTGAATATATGTGGAAAGCAGAAGAATGTTGTTCCAACTATAGATACGCACAAGAGGGTACTGATATTTGCCGATGAGAGTCATGAGGATCTTCTCTACACACTGTGGGAGAAAGGATTTGGCGAGTATGACATGTGGTATGCCGAGGGAATTGAGCCTGGCGGCGAGGTACATCACGACAAGATAGAGAAGGTGCTCAATAAAAAGATAACAGGACCAACAGCTATATTTATCATGAACGAAAAGACCAGAGAGTCTGTAAGATATGGAATAGCAAACGATTTCTTCTCAGCAGGTACGGTTCACTATGTTGGCAAAGAGATACGTGCAGTTATCATGAGCCTGCTTGACGTTGACACACACGATACGATCCTTGCACTTCAGGCTGAGAGTATTGTCATAGAGGCTGCCATAGTTGCCAGCGAGGGCAATATCATAGCAGTGGAGCCGGATGAAGGCTCTAGACGTTCCATGGAAGAGAATGTGGACAAGTTTGGCGTACATAATGTCCAGATCATCCCAGATATGAGCGAGGAGACCTTGGCAGCGATACCTGTTCCAAGGCTTGCGTTTATAGTTGCCAACCATTATCTTGAGTCTGATATGGAGAGACTTTTGAAGATCAATCCGGAGATGCAGTTCGTCATATATACTCTTGATCTTGGTATACTTGCCCAGGCAAAGCTTATATTTGACAAGCTGGGGATAAAGAATATGGAGGCAATTCAGATATCCGTATCCAAAACAAATAAGGATAATATGTTCGTGACACAGCCATCACCTTGGCTTATCACAGGTGCGGCTGAGAAATAAACGGATTATTAGAAGCTGTAACGAAATATAATAGTAACAAACTATAATAATAAGAACAAATGCCAAAAAGAGACTGATTGATATGTAAGAGCTTATGAGATCAGTTCCTTCTGGCATTTGTTTTTTTTATTCGTGATCAGCCGTTAGCAGCAATGTGCTGGCACTGTGTTGGATATTTTAAGAAATAGGCGGCATCCGGGTGTCCTGAAGTCTGATTATGCCAAGGATAGTTCCGAGGCATATGATGTCGCTGGTGAGATAAATGGATTTGTCACATCTGCTGACAGCTTCAAGGTATGGTGAACCGTCGCGCTCGGTGTACTTGCGGATCATCTCAACGCCGTCCTCGTTGAGAAATACTGCGATGTCACCCAATCTTGGAAAATCCTTCTCCACTGCAAGTAAGTCATCCTTCATATATATAGGATGAAGCATGTTAGTGGTGAGGCGCAGGCAATAATCTGCTGTTGGAAAATAATCAGCAGGCATGTCTATGAATTCTGTTGCGTGTGTAGAGTAGTCGGTGTTGGAAGCCAGCGTGTGAGTTGACGAGATACATGGTATCTTTCGTGTGCTGGCAGTGGAATTCCTGCCTGGAAGCTGGCGCTGCATGTGGTCCTCAGAGTCCGCCATGAGCATGACCATGTTCTTGCCATGTATGTTGAGAGTCCTGAATTTGCTCAGAAGATAGAGCTCTTCGTGTGTCAGACTCTGGCGATGCAGAAAACCGTCCATGGTGCAGCCTAGTGCATCCGCAATAGAAATCATAAGCTGTATTCCCGGACTCTTGGTCTTGCCGCTCCTGATTGCTTTTATCGTATCCTCAGAAATGCCAGTCATATCGGCAAGTTGGCTGATAGTTACACCTTTTTCAGCCATGACATCTTTGAGTCTGTATCCTATATCGTAATAATCTCCCATATATACCCACCTCATAAAAAAATCTAAAATTTGTAAAAATGCACTGAGATATGCAAATTATACAAACAGATATATCTATTATATATAGAAGAAATGCAAATGTCCATATCAAAGTGTAAAAAACTACACCAGCGCGCATATTGCCGGTGCGCACTGGTGTAGAAACATCTCTTCCATTTGTCTTGCAAATAGGTATAATAGAAGTATCTGTTACATCGAGAGATGACAAGGGGGTCATTTTCTACAACGATCTGTCACAATGGGGGTGACGGATTTCGGCAGAGGGAACAAGGCTATCACATACCGAGCGTTGGGCGTCGATATGAAGATAGTCTTTTTTCGTGGGCTGGGGACGGCTGTGTATTTTTCGGGAACAAGTAATCATCTGCTATATATGTGGTATCACGCTCTACTACCCTCACTTCGGTTTGCTTCTTATCCCAGGGGGTGTTTGGGATTGGGTATAGGGAAAATATTGTAGTAAATAAAGCTGAATTCTGAGTGAAATAGAAAAACGGTGCGTTACAAAACACAGTTGCGTATAGATTTAATGCTGTTGCTTAGAGTGGTTTGAATGGAATTGACAGAAGTTTGCTGATTATAAACTAAATGTTAAAATTATTAAAAAAGTATAAACTGGTGATACGCTAGGTTTTATGCGGGTTTCTTGCGAAAACTGTAACAAAAACAAGTTTTTGTTATAAAAAACAATACAAATATAAAAAATGATTAAAATATGACTATAAGGGCAAATAAATGACTTTAAATTTGTTTTGAATGGTGCTAAAATACGCAAGCAAGGAGCGAGAGAGCTCGTAAATAAAAAAATAGGGGATTATGACCGTATGAATGTAGTATTTTTTGATGTAGACGGCGTACTGAATTCAGAAAAATTCCTGTGTGATAAACAAGGGGAGTTTATAAATCCAAAGAATGTGGCGAATCTTAAAATGATAGTTGATGCCACACAGGCTAAGCTGGTTATGACCAGTGACTGGAGAAAACAGGTGATCGATAAGGATGTCAGTAAAGCACATGTAAGAGAACTGATAGGCAGACTTGCTGATGCTGGATTGGAAGTTTATGGGGCAACTCCTTCAGGGGATGAACTTAGAAACAAGTATGGCAGTTACACCAGAGCATGTGCGGTTAAGGAGTATGTGACCGCCAATTCCGTGGAAGGATATGTCATATTGGATGACATGGATATGGACTGGGAGACTCATGGCCTTGATTCTCATTGGATCAATACGGAGAATGTACTTGTGGGGTTGACTGAGGCAGATGCCAGGAATGCTGTTTCCATAATAAATGGATAATGGCATCATGACATATAATAAACAGTGCGAAAGGAAGTGATGTCTTACGGATCTGGCAGAAGAGTTATCCAATGAACTCCAATGCAAAACAGTATTTACAATACCAATATTTGGTGGGATACCGGTAACAGAGTCCGTGGTGGTAACATGGATCATTATGGCGGTACTTGTGTTGTTATCTATCATACTTGTAAGGAATCTCAAGGTTGAGAACCCTGGTAAGAAACAGCTTGTGCTGGAGACCATAATAACGACCTTTAACAATCTGTTCAAAGGTGTTATCGGAGAGGCTGGAATGAAGTATGTTCCATATCTGATAACGGTTATTCTGTACATTGGTATGGCCAACATCATGGGTGTGTTTGGATTTAAACCACCGACAAAGGATTTGAATGTGACAGCCTCGCTTGCCATCATGAGTATAGTTCTCGTGCAGGTGGCAGGAATAAGAGGAAAGGGAACAAAGGGCTGGGTCAAGAGCTTTGCAGAGCCGGTAGCAATAGTTGCACCGCTTAATGTGCTTGAGCTTGTCATCAAGCCGCTGTCGCTGTGTATGCGACTCTTTGGTAATGTTCTCGGAGCATTTGTCATCATGAAACTGATAGAGGCAGTAGTTCCACTCATTGTCCCTATCCCACTCAGCCTGTATTTTGATTTCTTTGATGGATTCTTGCAGGCATTTGTATTTACTTTCCTGACTACGCTTTACATGCAGGAAGCGATGGAGTAAAGATTATTTGAAGTTTAAAATGAAAATAAGAAGGAGAAAATGATATGAACGGATTATTAGCAATTGGAGCAGGTATAGCAGCATTAGTAGGACTTGGAGCAGGACTTGGAATCGGCCTTGCAACATCAAAGGCAGTTGAGGCTGTAGCAAGACAGCCGGAGGCAGACGGAAAGATCACAAAGCTTCTTATCATCGGTTGTGCCCTTGCAGAGGCAACAGCTATCTACGGTTTCGTTATCGGACTTCTTGCAATCATTCTTCTTAAATAATCAGATTTTAGGTCAGATAGATATTTTAATATAAATATCTAATAGAAATCTGAAGTTGCAGAAGAGATGCAGATTCATCTGTATATGCAGATAACAGAAACAGAAAGATAGGAGTGGCTATATGATTGATATAGAATTTTCTACAATAGCATTCACCATTATCAACTTAATAGTTCTGTTTCTTCTTTTGAAGAAGTTCTTGATTGGACCGATCAACGATGTCATCAAGAAGAGAGAAGATATGATCGCTGGCAATATATCGGATGCCAACAATCAGAAGGCTGAAGCGATGAAGCTCAAGGCACAGTATGAGGATACCCTTGCAGGGGTTGATGCAGAGTGCAGAGAACTTCGAGAGAAATCCCGTGTAGAGGCCCAGAATGAGTATAGCCGTATTATAGATCAGGCTGATGCAAAGTCAGTCAAGATGATAAAGGATGCGGAGAAGACCATAGAGATCAAGCAGAACAAGGCACTTTCTGATATGCAGTCACAGATCGCAGAGCTTGCAATGGCAGCAGCCGGCAAGATAGTGGGCGGTGAAGGTGATGCGGCATCAGCAGGTTCAGCCATGTATGATGACTTTTTAAATGAAGTGAATAAAGCAGGTGATTCAGGTGACGCAGAAGGCAATTAATTACGGAATTGTCCTCTATCAGCTTGGAATCAGTCAGGACATGGTGGAGGAGATAAAAGCGCTGGTGGATGAAAATCTGGAGTTGGCAGATGCGCTGGCAAGTCCGGTGGTAGAGCATGCAGAAAAGCGCAAAGTCATTGACAGAGTATTTGACAGATTTGGCAGTAAGGAACTTGTCAATTTTATGAAAACTCTGTGTGACAATGATGGATTTGACATGATAAATGATATATTTGACGAGTATGAGAAGTATGCCAGAGAGCAGCAGGATATCCTTTCGGCAACTCTCTATTATGTCACACCGCCAACTGATAAGCAGAAAGCAGGTATCGAGGACTTCCTTATGAAAGAGTATGGAAGCAAGGCGGTACAGCTTTCCATGGTGGAGAAAAAAGAATTGATAGGTGGATTTGTCATAAGAACGGGAGACCGTGAGTACGACAGAAGCATTCTGGGCAGGTACAAATCCCTTAGACAGAAACTGGTTATGAGGTGATAAATTGAGTTCAATTAGTTCAGAGGATATTATTTCTATACTCAAAGAAGAGATAGAGAATTATGATTTTGACTCCAGGGACAAAGAAGTCGGCAAGGTCATCTATGTAGGTGATGGAATTGTAACCGTATACGGTATAGACAATGCCATGTACGGAGAGATCGTCGTCTTTGAGAATGGCGTCAAAGGTATGGTTCAGGATATCAGAAGAACAGAGATAGGATGTATTCTGTTCGGTCGTGATACAGGAATCAAGGAAGGAACAAAGGTCAGCAGAACAGGCAAGCGTGCAGGTATCCCTGTAGGCGATGCATTTGTCGGACGTATAGTTGATGCTCTTGGAGCACCTATAGATGGAAAGGGCAGCATAGAGACAACTGATTATCGCCCTATTGAGAATCCGGCACCAAGCATAGTTGATCGTAAGTCGGTCAACCAGCCACTTCAGACAGGAATCCTCTCAATAGATGCCATGTTCCCTATAGGTAGAGGACAGAGAGAGCTGATCATAGGAGACAGACAGACAGGTAAGACATCCATAGCGATAGATACCATTTTGAATCAGAAGGGTAAGGATGTCATCTGTGTATATGTGGCTATAGGCCAGAAGGCTTCAACCATAGCAAAGGTTGTAAACAACCTGAATAAATACGATGCGATGGACTACACGATAGTCGTTGCATCTACAGCAAGTGATTCAGCACCACTTCAGTATATCGCGCCTTATTCAGGCACAGCGATCGCGGAGTATTTCATGCATAAGGGCAAGGATGTGCTGATCGTGTACGATGATCTGTCAAAGCACGCAGTTGCTTACAGAACATTGTCACTGCTTCTCGGACGTTCACCAGGACGTGAAGCATATCCTGGAGATGTATTCTATCTCCATTCAAGACTTCTTGAGAGATCAAGTAAGCTTAAGGATGAGCTGGGCGGAGGTTCCATCACAGCACTTCCTATTATCGAGACACAGGCAGGTGATGTATCTGCTTATATACCTACAAATGTCATATCTATCACAGATGGACAGATATTCCTCGAGAGCGATCTGTTCTTCTCAGGTATGAGACCTGCTGTCAACGTTGGTCTGTCGGTATCACGAGTTGGTGGTGCAGCGCAGACGAAAGCGATGAAGAAGGCCGCAGGAAGTATCCGTATCGATCTGGCACAGTACAGAGAGATGGAGGTGTTCACACAGTTCAGTTCAGATCTGGATGAGAACACCAAGGAACAGCTGCAGTACGGCAAGGGACTTATGGAGCTTTTAAAGCAGCCTCTGTGCAATCCGCTGTCAATGGCAGAGGAGGTTATCATCCTGGTAGCAGCTACAAATAAAGTATTCCTTCCAGTAGAGGTTTCGGAGATCAAGAAGAAGAAACTTGAGATGCTTGAGTTCTTCCACAGTGCCCACAAGGATATCGTGGATGAGATCGAGGAGAAGCAGGTGCTTACTGATGAGTTGAAGGACAAGATAGTCGCAGCTGCTAAGGAGTTTATCGAGAGATAGATTTCAGAAGAAATTAGAAGATTCGTTGAGAGGTGATTTGATTGGCAAATACCAAAGAAATCCAGAATAGAATAAAGAGTATCAAGGATACTCAGAAGATCACCAATGCAATGTATATGATCTCATCTTCCAAGCTGAAAAAGGCCAGGACAGATCTTGAGAATACGGAGCCGTATTTCTACACACTTCAGGTTGCCCTTGCCAGAATGCTCAGACATGTTCCTGAGATGGAGCACTTGTACTTCGACAGTAGAGAGGGAATCAAGGAAGAGGACAGAAGACGTGGATATCTCGTGATCACCGCCGATAAAGGTATGGCAGGAGCTTACAACCACAATGTAATCAAAATAGCTGAGCAGGAGCTTGCAGCCCACCCGAACAGTGAGCTGTATGTAGTCGGCCAGGTTGGAAGACACTACTTCGCCAAGAAGGGAGTGCCTATAGATATACATTTCCAGTATACAGCGCAGAATCCTAGTCTTCACAGAGCCAGAGTCATAGCGGACAAGATGCTTGAAAACTATGAGAACGGCGATATAGATGAAGTATACATCATATATACCAACATGAAGAGCAGTGTGGTCGTGGAGCCACAGATGATACAGCTTCTCCCTATGAAGAGAACTGACTTCGCAGGCGTTCCTGCGGATGTGTTCCACGAGGAGATCACCATGGAGCCTTCACCTAAGGCGGTGCTTGACCGAATCGTGCCAAACTGCGTCATGGGATATATATACGGTGCTTTGGTAGAGTCCTTCTGCAGTGAGCAGAACAGCCGAATGATGGCGATGGACTCAGCCACAAAGAGTGCCAAGGAGATGCTAGATGATCTCAATATCAAATACAACAGAGCAAGGCAGGCAGCCATAACCCAGGAGATCACCGAGATCGCCGGTGGCGCCAGAGCTCAAAAAGATAGAAACTAATCATAAGGAGGACCCGCCCTAAGGCGGGAGATTCCTTGTGATAATGCGGACGCCGCGCGCAAGCGCTTTTCATGCGTCTGCTCAATAACTAATCATAAGGAGGACCCGCCCTGAGGCGGGAGATTCCTTGTGATAATGCGGACGCCGCGCGCAAGCGCCTTTCATGCGTCTGCTCAATAAAAACAAAGAAGGAGGTCTGATGTTTTGAAAAATGGTAAGATAGTACAGGTCATGGGACCTGTCGTAGATGTAGAATTTCCAGACAACGATCTGCCATACATCAAGGATGCTCTTGAAGTAGATAATCATGGGAAAAAATGTGTTATGGAAGTAGCACAGCATGTAGGCAACAATACAGTAAGATGTATCATGTTGTCCGCCAGCGAGGGACTTTCAAGAGATATGGAAGTCGTTGCAACCGGATCTGGAATCAAGGTTCCTGTAGGAAATCAGACACTTGGACGTCTGTTCAATGTGCTTGGTGAGACAATAGATGGCAAGGAGGATCTCTCGGAGACAGAACACTGGGTAATCCACAGAGAGCCGCCAACATTCGAGAATCAGAGCCCGGTCATCGAGATACTTGAGACAGGTATCAAGGTTATAGATCTTCTTGCACCTTACTCAAAGGGTGGTAAGATCGGTCTGTTCGGTGGTGCCGGAGTTGGTAAGACAGTTCTTATTCAGGAGCTTATACAGAACATAGCATCTGTACATGGTGGATATTCCATATTCACCGGAGTTGGAGAGCGTTCAAGAGAGGGTAATGATCTGTGGACAGAGATGAGCGAGTCAGGCGTTATAGACAAGACCGCCCTGGTGTTCGGACAGATGAATGAACCACCTGGAGCCAGAATGAGAGTTGCAGAGACAGGACTTACTATGGCAGAGTATTTCCGTGATGTAAATCATCAGGATGTGCTGTTGTTCATTGACAATATATTCAGATTTACACAGGCAGGTTCAGAGGTTTCATCACTTCTCGGACGTATGCCATCAGCCGTTGGTTATCAGCCAACACTTGCAAATGAGATGGGTGAGCTTCAGGAGCGAATCGCTTCTACCAAGGAGGGTTCAGTCACATCAGTTCAGGCCGTATATGTGCCGGCCGATGACCTTACAGATCCTGCCCCAGCCACAACATTTGCACATCTGGATGCAAATACAGTTCTTTCAAGAAAGATCGTTGAGCAGGGTATCTATCCGGCAGTAGATCCGCTGGAGTCAAGCTCAAGAATCCTTGAGGCTGATATAGTCGGCGAGGAGCATTACGAAGTTGCAAGACGTGTGCAGGAGATCCTTCAGAAGTACAAGGAGCTGCAGGATATCATAGCGATCCTCGGTATGGAGGAGCTGTCAGATGAGGATAAGCTCACAGTTACAAGAGCCAGAAAGGTTCAAAGATTCCTGTCACAGCCATTCCATGTAGCTGAGAACTTTACGGGTATACCTGGAAAGTATGTAAGTCTTAAAGATACTATCAAGGGCTTTAAGATGATAGTTGACGGTGAGATGGATGAGTATCCAGAGTGGGCATTCTTCAATGTGGGTACTATAGAGGAAGTAAAGGAAAAGGCCGAGAAGGGCCAGTAAATATCAGAGGATATCAGCAGACATCAACAGATATCAGAAAAGGAAGTGCATAGATGAATACATTTTATCTGAGAGTTATTTCCAGCAATAAGATATTCTTCGACGGCCGGGCAGAGAAAATAGTTCTTCCACTTGAAGATGGAGAGAAAGCGGTTCTTGCACATCATGAGAATATGGTCATAGCTACCAGCATAGGAGAGATCAGGATCACCACCAGTAAAGGTGAGCAGGTCATAGGTGTTGTGGGCGAAGGCTTTGTTCAGATAGTAAATAACCGAGTTGTCCTTATCGTGGATTCCGCAGAGAAACCGGAGGATATCGACAGAGTCAGAGCCAATGAGGCGAAGATCAGAGCGGAAGAGAGACTCAGACAGAAAGAGAGTCTGAAAGAATACAAGCAGAGCGAGGCATCCCTTGCGCGTGCTCTCACGAGGCTCAAGGTAACAGAAAAGGTGTAGTGCGCAAAAGGGAAAACAAGCGGTTATGCGAAGTGAAACGAGCATGACCATTTGATTTTCCCTTGCGCCTACAACGAGAAGTCGTTCGGCGGAAGCCGAACACAGAGCGCGTCAGTGGGACGAAGGCAGAGCGCGTCAGCGCGGGACTTCGCCACCCTAAAAAGGCAGTGTCCACATTGGTGTGATCCAGTGAGACACTGTCTTTTTATATGTGGTAGATTATTGATAAAAACTCATCATTTACCTAAAAGTTCAATCTGACACAATGAAAAAAATGTTACTTGACAACTTTTATCTTTGTTGAGAAAATACTAAGATAGTATATGGTAAATTTATGAAAAAGAGTACGTGTGCAAGTATTTGCACACATTTTTGAGTTAAAAGGTATTTGAGGTATTTATGTTAAGATTTATTTGGGTAATAGTTTCGTGCATTTTTCTGATCATGTACTATGTGCCAAAGATGTCGTATTATGCAAGACACCCGGAGAAATATAGTGAGGACATATGCTATCAGATGGCCCAGGTTATGTGTAATCATGTGAGACGTCGCGCATTTATCAAGACGGTGGCAACGGGGATGGAGAACCTTCCGAAGGAGGGCGGGTACATAATGTATGCCAACCATCAGGGTAAGTATGATGTTCTGGGAGTCATAGTTTCCCATGACAAGCCGATCACGTATGTTATGGATGCCAAGAGATCTAAGCTGTTCATAGCGGATCAGCTCACAGAACTACTCAAGGCACAGAGACTTGACAAGGAGGACATCAAGCAGCAGGTAAAGGTCATAAATGATGTGTCAACGGAGATAAAGGCAGGTAGGAGATATATACTGTTTCCAGAGGGCGGTTACGATCACAGCCATAACGAGTTAAAAGAGTTTATGCCGGGAAGCTTCAAGATAGCTAAGAAGGCAAAGTGCCCGATAGTTCCCGTTGTGCTCTATGACTCGTTTAAGCCATTTGAGGGATGGTCGCTCAGAAAGGTGACGACCCAGCTGGCATTTCTCGAGCCTATTCCCTATGAGGCGATAGCGGATAAGACCACAACAGAGATAAGGGATATGGTCGTGGACAGGATCCAAAAGAAGCTTGATACCATGGAGACCATGAACTGTTGGTAAACAGATTGCCGGAATGAAGGACAGATATACGATGGTGACGGAAGAGATTTGATATTTTGATATATTGAATATAACGAGAGAAGACAGATCATATAATCGCTATGGTCTGTCTTTTTTGTAGGATTTTTATGTAGGTAACTTCACTTGACTATATCAAATCAGGTGAATACAATATAGAAAGACATTTTATGATTAAAAAGGATTGGAATTGGAGATATGGGACAAAGTAATAAAGAGAAGATCAAAGATGCCGACAGACAGGGGGCGTCAGAGAAAGAACAGGAAAAGAGAAACAGATTTTTAAAGAAGCTGATAGTTGTGCTTGCCGTGGCAATCGTGGTGACGTTCACGGTGTTTTATGTGATATATTACAGATTTTCTTATCAGGCGGACAAGCTCACAAAGGAAACTGCCAGAATATACGCATTTGGCGATGGCAGCGAAATGGCAGATCATATCGCGCCGGGTTACATTGAGAAGTATGAGAGTAAGTCCAAGGTGCTCTCTGTCAGCGACATCCAGGATATATATATAGGCAAGTTCAGAACATATGTGGATGAGAAGATCGGAGAGATCGACAAGATAGAGTGCAAGGTAACCGATATGCAGGCGGTAAGCAATGTTGAGGATCTTCAGCAGGCATTTGAGGATAATGGAGTCAGGAAGGTATCGCAGTACAGGACTGTTGATGCCGACTGGATAGTGACAAATGAAAATGGTGATGAGGTGACGATCCACATTCAGGAGGCCATACTTAAGTGTGATGATGGCTGGTTTGTAGATTATGTGTTGCTTCCGGACGAGATAAGTGGGATCGGCTCGCCGGAGGCTGTGGGAGAAGAACAGACATCGGAGTCGGATGGTGTGGATACAGCAGAAGATACAGCACAGCCGGATGAAGGGGACACAGAATAGTCATATGATGCGGATGAGACCGTGGATACGGAATAGATAGAATGAGGACTTTTACTTGTTTAGATATATGTACAGTGTGCATTTGATTGGAAGAGCATACAGTATATGAGAAAGAAGGCAGAAGAAATGTATGATGTGAGATCCATGAAGGCGGAGGACTTCATAGATGACGCAGAGATCAGGGAGACTCTTGATTATGCGGACAGGAACAAGGACAATGTGGAGCTCATAGACTCTATAATAGAGAAGGCAAAGCTCAGGAAGGGGCTGACACACAGGGAGGCATCGGTGCTCCTCGCATGTGAGATGCCAGACAAAACAGCAGAGATCTGTGATCTGGCTGAACAGATAAAGAAGGATTTCTATGGCAACAGGATAGTCATGTTTGCGCCGCTGTATCTGTCGAATTATTGTGTAAATGGCTGTGTATATTGTCCGTATCACATTAAGAACAAGCATATTGCCAGAAAGAAACTCTCACAGGATGAGGTGAGACGAGAGGTAATTGCATTACAGGATATGGGACACAAGAGACTTGCCATAGAGGCAGGTGAGGATCCTGAGATGAATCCTATAGAGTACATTCTTGAGTGTATAGACACAATTTACAGTATCAGACACAAGAACGGTGCCATAAGGCGAGTAAATGTGAATATAGCTGCCACCACAGTGGAGAATTACAGAAAACTTCATGAGGCAGGCATAGGAACATATATATTGTTCCAGGAGACATACGATAAGGAGGCTTATGAAAAGCTTCATCCGTACGGACCGAAGCATGACTATGCTTATCATACAGAGGCTATGGACCGTGCCATGGAGGGCGGAATAGACGATGTTGGATTGGGTGTGCTCTTTGGTCTGGACAAGTACAGATATGAATTTGCCGGACTTCTCATGCATGCAGAGCATCTTGAGGCAGTTCACGGCGTCGGACCACACACCATAAGTGTTCCAAGAGTAAAGAAGGCGGATGACATCGATCCGGATGCGTTTGACAATGGAATAAGTGATGATATTTTCTGTAAGATCGCGGCGTGCATCAGGATAGCAGTTCCGTACACGGGCATGATCATTTCTACGAGAGAAAATCCAAAGGTGAGGGATGAGATCATAAGACTTGGCGTGTCACAGATAAGCGGAGGCTCCAAGACCAGCGTGGGTGGCTATTATGAGCCGGAGCCGGAGGATGAGAAGTCGGAGCAGTTTGATGTCAGCGATACAAGAACCTTGGATCAGGTCGTGAACTGGCTTATGACGAAGGGGTATATCCCATCGTTTTGTACGGCATGCTACAGGGAGGGAAGAACCGGAGACAGGTTCATGAGCCTTTGCAAGAGTGGTCAGATACAGAACTGCTGCCATCCAAATGCTCTTATGACGTTGGAGGAATATCTGGTGGATTACGCATCACCTGAAACTGCGGAGCTTGGACGGAGGCTTATACAGGACGAGCTTAAGAACATTCCAAATGAAAAGGTCAGACAGATAGTGGTTGAGAGACTTGACAGGATAAAGCATGGGGACAGAGATTTCAGGTTCTAACATGGATGTGGACACCCACATATGTGTGTGATGTACGTGATGTTCAGACAAACCAGAAAACAGGAGGCTCGGAAATGGGACTTAACGATACGCCATCGGCGAACAGAGTGCATATAGGATTCTTCGGCTGCAGGAATGCGGGCAAATCAAGCCTTGTGAATGCAGTCACGGGACAGAGTCTGGCGGTGGTGTCCGATGTGGCTGGGACGACCACAGATCCAGTGTATAAGTCAATGGAGCTTCTGCCCCTTGGACCGGTAGTCATAGTGGACACGCCAGGAATAGACGATGCCGGAAGTCTTGGAGAACTCAGGGTGGCAAAGACCAGACAGGTGCTGTCAAAGGTTGATGTGGCGGTGCTTGTGGTGGATGCAACCGCGGATATGCCGCAGGCGGACAGAGAACTTCTCGATCTGTTCCATGAGAAGAATATAAATCATATAATTGCATACAATAAGAGCGATGCCTCACAAGAGCTGATGGCAAAATGTGGCTTGACCGACGAGACGGGCAGCTCAATTTGGGTTAGTGCGGAAAAGGGATATGGAATACATGAGCTTAAGGAACTGATAGGAAAGCTGACTACAACGGATACCATGACAAAAAGGCTTGTGGGAGATCTGCTTAGCCCTGGTGATGTGGTCGTGCTTGTTATACCGATAGATTCCGCGGCTCCAAAGGGAAGACTTATCCTGCCGCAGCAACAGGTGATCAGGGATGTACTTGAGGCAGGAGCGATATCAGTTGTGTGCCGTGACATGGAGCTTGCTGACACGTTGGAGAGATTTGGCAGTCAGGTATCGATGGTCATAACGGATTCCCAGGCATTTGGAAAGGTGATGAAGATAGTGCCTGAAGACATCTATATGACGTCATTTTCAATACTTATGGCGAGGTTTAAGGGCCAGCTTCAAATGGCGGTTTTGGGGGCACATGTTCTGGATGAGCTGAGAGATGAAGGTGGCATAGAAATTATGGCAAAGATCGGGGCTACGGAGAATGATCGGTCTGAGAAAGAGTCATCAAAGAGCGAGTCTGTCGGCAGTGTGACAGGGAAAGAAGCTGTAGACACAAAAAGAAATATTCCGAGAGTCTTGATAGCCGAGGGCTGCACCCATCATAGACAATGTGATGACATAGGGACGGTCAAGCTTCCGGGATGGATAAGAAACTACACGGGGCTTGAGCCTGAGTTTACATTTGTCAGCGGAACGGAGTTCCCGGATGATCTGACAGGATATGACCTGATCATCCACTGCGGAGGGTGCATGCTAAATGAGAGAGAGATGAAGAACAGGCAGCAAATGGCGCAGCAGCAGGGAGTTCCTATGACAAATTATGGAACGGCTATAGCACATATGAATGGTATCCTGGAGCGGAGTCTCAGGGTATTTAACGGCATATACGATAATTGATGCAGAAAATAAAAGGGCAGTTCAGTTGATGTTAATACCGCCGGGCGGCGGAAGAATGGAGAGCATATGGCGAAGACAGGATTGGTACTTGAGGGCGGAGGACAAAGAGGTATATATACCGCAGGTGTTCTGGACGTTTTTATGGATAATGATATAGAGGTGGACGGTGTGATCGGTGTGTCTGCCGGAGCGATACATGGGCTCTCCTATGTGGCAAGACAGAGGGGCCGAAATATGAGATACAATATGAAGTACAGGAATAACAAGCATTACATGAGTATGTATTCGCTCATAACAACGGGAGATATATGCGACGAGCAGTTCTGCTACCACGATATCCCGGAGAGATTGGATCCTTTGGATTATGACGCATTTGTGGCAAATCCAACCAGATTCTATGTTGGCTGTTCCAATCTTGAGACAGGCGAGGCCGAGTATCTCGAGTGCACAGATATGCGTAACCCCGCGGATGTGAATAAGGTCAGGGCATCGGCATCGCTGCCACTTATATCCAATACGGTAGAGGTCGATGGGATGAAACTGCTTGACGGCGGAGTGTCGGACAGCATCCCGATATTTGCGTTCAGAAGAATGGGCTATAGAAGAAATATAGTGATCCTCACAAGACCTAAGGGTTACAGAAAAGGTCCGGACAGGATGCTCAGGCTGGAAGCAGGGAGATACAGGGAATATCCGGAATTTGTCAGAAGGTGCCATATGAGGCATTTGTACTATAATAAGACTCTTGATAAGCTGGAGGAGCTTGAAAAGCAGGGAGACACTCTGATAATCAGACCGAGTCAGACTATAGAGATATCAAGACTTGAGAAGAAACCGGAGATGATTGAGGCTATGTATGAGCTGGGTGTGTATGATGCAAAAGAGAAATTACAACAGGTGAAAGAATTTCTCAGGGAAAGCAGGGAAGATGCACATGGACAGGCAGAGAAACAGACAGCTGTCACAGAGGAAGAACGATAAATATAACACACTTATACTCTCTGGGATGGAGATCCCAGATAGCGTATATACACAAAAGAAGGCACAGGAGAATCAGAGCAAAATGGCTGAGACTCCGGTGCCTTCTCTTATTTTATCGCTCTCGGTGTCAACGGTCATCACTATGCTCGTGGCGACCACGTACAATATCGTAGCCACTTATTTTGTGGCGGATCTCGGCGAGTCTGCTGTTGCGGCGGTGGGGCTCATGTTCTCAGTCATGGCACTTATCCAGGCTGTAGGTTATACCTGGGGGATGGGTGCGGGCAGCGAGATCGCAAGGCTCCTCGGGCAGCGGAATAAAAGGGCGGCAGAGCAGACTCTGGCGACGGCGCTTGCGGGTGGTGTGGTGTCAGGGGTAGTCTTGGCTGTGGTATTTGGCATATTCAGATCAGAAATTGTAAGTCTGCTTGGAGCAACGGACACGAGTCAGGAATTGGCGGAGCAGTATGGAATATATATTATGATGGGTGCGCCGGTGATGTGCGGAGCATATGTGCTCAACAATGCTCTGAGAGCGGAGGGGCAGCCGTACCTTGCACTTATGGGAATAGTTGCCGGAGGCGTGACAAATGCTGTACTGGATTATGTTCTTATAAAGGTGCTGGGATTTGGGATAGGAGCTGCGGGGATCGCCACATTTGCCGGGCAGGCGGTGAGTCTGGTTATCATGTATGCGTGCGTCAGGGCCAGATTCAGCATGGTCAGGCTTCACATAGGTGATCTGTGGAAATTCAAGGGTGCAGTGCAGGTCGTCAGGATCGGTATGCCTTCTTTCCTGAGACAAGGACTTATGTGCGTTGCGGCTGTTTTGCTGAGCCGGAGCTGCCGGCGGTATGGGGACACAGTGCTTGCCAATATAACTGTGGCAAATAAGATTTTTGCGGTCGTATTTGCCGTTCTTGTGGGATATGGGCAGGGATTTGCACCTGTGTGCGGATTCGCGTATGGAGCTAAGACGTACAGAAGAGTCAAAAGATCTCTGAATTTCACCATGGCGACTTCGGTGGTGTTCATGGTGATGGTGGGAGGAATGTCATATCTGTGGGCAGACAGGCTGTGCGGAGTGTTTATGGAAGATGCCGGTCTTGCGGCTTTTTCACTGAGGGCGCATGCTGTATCTATGCCGTTTTCGGCGGTATGTCTTGTGATGGGAATGTACTATCAGGCTCTGGGAGCATATGGAAAGGCCACACTCATATCCGCCCTGAGACAGGGGGTTTTCTTTATCCCCCTCATATGGCTGCTGCCAGTCTGGTATGGCGAACATGGTGTGGCTGTAGTTCAGGCTGCCGCGGATATTTTGTCCGGCATCACAGCCTTGGTGTTCTGGTTTATCTGTCAGAGGACTTTCCGTACACAAATGAAAAATAGTCAGTGCCGATGACTTCATCCGATATGTACAGTCTGTTTTCGACCTCGGCTATCATGGAGTCTAGATAGTCATCCGGTACTTGCGATTCCGGTACCAGATATATGGTCTCTCCCGTTGAGGCGTCATATTTTATCTTGTCGGTTATAAAGCTTTGGTCGGCGAATATCACAAGTTCATCTGAGCTTGAAAGTATGTTGCGCCCGGCAAGCAGTCTTGAATCGAAGTCTGCTCCGAGAAGGTTCAGGACGGTTGGAAGGATATCTATGCTGGCGCAGAGCTTATCTACGACAACAGGCTTTCCCATGGATGAACACCATATTCCGAACTGGTTTCGGTGCAGTTCGAAGTCGTCATCCTCTATGTCCTTGCCGGCAAGCTCATTGTACACGCCGTCACTCAGCCCATAAGGGTAGTGATCAGGTGCGACTATGAACAGGGTGTTGTCTAGTTTTCCTGCCTCCTCAAGCTTGTCCATGAGGTATTCCAGTGCCTTGTCAAGCTCCATCTGGGCTGCGACATAGGCGACAGCTTCGTCAGAGTAACCCTTGCCGGAGAGAAGTGATTCGGCTTCCTCACGATTCTTCTGACATATGTACTGATTGTCATAGTTGTATGGCAAATGTCCTGAAAAACTCATGAGGTACATATTGAAATGGCCGTCAGCTATGAAATCATTGTACACAGCCTCGATACATTCCAGATCTGAGTACATGACGTGATCCGGGATGTCCAGTCCCGCCCCGATGGCCTTGAAGGTGGTGTATCCCATATTCGGATGTGTGCTGGTTCTGTCGTAATATGTGGCGTCAAAGTCGTGATAGCCGTAGCTCTTGTATCCCTGACTGTTCAAAATATTGCCCAGAGCATAAGGCTGATATGTGTCTGCGGATTCCTCAAAGCTCCATTTGGAGGATGCCGGGTACTGACTGAGACAGTTGGCAAATTCGCCGTCTATTGTGCTGTGATACCAGAGTGGATTGTAGAAGTTGGTAAATTCAAATCCCTCATGGTATATCTTGTACAGAGTAGGGGTTGCCTCCTTGGATATTCCGTAGGTGCTGAGGCTTTCAGCCGTGACAAATACCACATTGTAGTCCTTGAACATGCCGGTGTATTCGTCTGTGTAGGTCGGCTGCACTCCTGAGAAATATGCTGTTATGCTCTTTAACTCATCGTCATCGGTGGAGTTATAGAGCTGGGTGAAGTTGATATTCTCATCTATCTGAGGCACATACTGAGGCTCTGACGATTCGGTGCTGTTTGAGCCGGATGCACTGTTCGAAGACTCGTTGTCTGATGACTTGCTGTTTTGGTTTTCTTTATCGCTTGATAGTGATGACATACTGTTTGACCTGCCCTGTATGTCCAGAGCAGATTCTGCAAGCTCAAATGTCTTGTCAGAGTTGCTCTTGGTTATCATAACTGTGCAGTCCCTGCCGGTGGTCATGATGACTCCCAGTTTGTTCATAGACAGCTCAAGCACGTAGCGGCCGTGGAAAAGGGAGTAAGGCGTGTATGCTCCGGTTCCGTGCACCGCCAGAAGACATATGGCTGCGATCCACATGACTGCGGATGATGCGGTCTGTACAATGACGCCTTTAAGTACACCGTTGCTCTCGCCGATACGGCCTCTGTCAAAAGTAAACTTTAATCTGTTTAGCAATACGAGGCATATAAGTGGAAGCAGGAAGAGCAGTATCACGTACCAGTTAGTCCCCAGAGTGGCGAACAGGACAGACTTAAAATTCATGGCATCATGGGCACCTCCGATGGAGACCAGACTAAGGAAAGTCCTGAAGATCTTATAGTACACAAACTGGGCTATATAGTAGACGGTGAAAATTCCCCATATGGTATACGCTGTGATGGCATTTGCAATTCTGTGCCAAAATGATGTCAGCGCGGATAGAGTGAGACCGCATGCAATGGCAAATGTCAGCGGATGCATTATATTGCTGTCTATACCATGGTAAATGGCTATGTGAAACAGCAGCTCCATGTATATAAAAGCAGCGGAAAAGAATACCGGGCGCCAGAGAGAATTCCTACGTTTTACAGTACTTTTGCTGTGGAGTGTTTTATCGCTACTTCGCGTGTTATCTGTTGGTTCGTTTCGACTCATATATTCTCCTTCTCAAGGATGCTCTCGAGTTTTGTTCTGACAGCTATAGGGTCAGTGACAAGGAGAGTGTTGAAACCAAGCTTTGATGCTGCATCAAGATTTGCCTGTCTGTCATCGAGAAATATACATTCCTCCGGGATGAGGTTGTATTTGCTGCACAGACGCTGGTAAATTCTCTCGTCTGGTTTGGTTATGTGGCACTCGTATGACACGACTCTTCCGTCTGTATAAGGAAGAAAGTGGAATCGCGGAGTGTGAAGTGCGAACAGTCTTCTCGGATAGTTGGACAGCAGGTATACGTGATATCCTCTGTTTTTCAGTGATTTGAGCCATTTGTCCGCATCCGGGAACATGTCGACCACGTCATCCAGATTGTTCATGAACAGATCTATATATTCACTGCATTCCGGGCTCAGTTCCTTGAATTTTTGTATGAGCTCTGATTCTGGGATGTCATCGAGATCAAAATGGTTCCATAGTGGATGATTTACCATGTTGCGATCCAGAGTATCTATAACGTTTTCGGGTATTCCAAGTTTCTGCATTGTTGTTCTCCAGTGGAAATCAACGAGAACCATGCCTATATCAAATATGATGTTTTTCATTTGTCTAATCCTTTCTGCTTGATAAAATATGTGTCAGTGAGTCGTTTAGCCACTAAAATTCTAACCCATATCCGATCAAAAATATATACTAAAATAAATCAGAAATAAGTTTATTTACAGTTTTTTGTTTTTGGTGTAAATTGTTATAATGAATGTATGTATATCACATAATGATGATACGTTCAGAATGCCTGATGAATGGGGATTATGTATGAGATACGTTTTTGTGGATTTTGAGATGAATCTTATAGATTCAGAACACAAACAGGAAAAGAAGATTTGCAAGAGTGAGATAATTGAGATCGGTGCGGTAAAACTGGATGATGAATATAACGAGATAGATTCGTTTAAGAGTTATGTCAAACCGGCATATGGAAACATGGCATCGCGTATAATAAAACTCACGGGAATAACAGATGAGATGCTCGAGACTGCCCCATCATACGAGGATGCTGTGGGCAGATTTATAGAGTGGTGTGCAGATGCGGATGTTATCTATGCGTGGAGCGAGAACGACCTGAGACAGCTGCGAGGTGAGACCAGACTGAAACAGTACACTCATCCGGAACTTGAGAGGGTATTTGCAAAATGGCAGGACTTCCAGAAGGAATATGCCAGGATGATAGGCACATCCAGAAGGATATCACTGTCGGATGCTGTATTTTATCTGGGAGAGAACTTTCAGGGTGCAGAGCATGATGCGCTGTGGGATGCCAGAAACACGGCTGAGGTATTCAAGCTGTCGAAGGATGAGGAGAATTTCTTCAGGATAATGGCTCCGGTCATTGATGTGTATAAGCCAAAGAAAAAGCTGACATATTCATTGTCGGATACATTTGGCAATATTCATTTGGATGATCCGGGGGACTAATCATGGATCTGAACTGAGTGGACAATGGCTGTATGTGTCGAAGTCAAGAGAGAAGCATTGTATGATTTATTAGGAGAGACAGAGGTAATATAATGAATTGGAATAAGAAAGATACGATAAGGATACTGCTCATTTTGTGCGGTGTTGTATTGTTTGCATATGTGTTGTTCAACTTTGATAAGGTATCCAGCCTTTTCAACTGGCTGGTAAATATCCTTATGCCGTTTGTGATAGGGTTTGCCATAGCATTTGTGGTGAATGTTCCGATGAAGGGGCTTGAGAAGGTTCTTTTCAAAAATGAGAATAGCCGCCTGTACAGATTTAAGCGTCCGGCCTGTCTGATATTGTCGTTTCTGTGCATCATAGCGGTATTTACATTTGCAATAACAATGATCATACCGGAGATGTCCAAGACCATAACTGCATTTGCAGATAAGCTGCCAGATGCTATGGATGACATCCAGAGGAAGGCGATCAAGCTTATGAAGGATCAGCCGGAGATAGTAGACAAGATAAAGAGTATCGATATCAACTGGGATTCAGTTATATCCAATGTGGTTGGTATTGTGAAGAACGGCGGCAGCAGTGTGTTGTCTTCCACGTTCTCCATTGCCAGCAGTGTGGTAGGTGGATTTGTGGATGTCCTCGTGGGTATTTTCTTTGCCTGTTATATATTGGCACAGAAGGAGACTCTGGAGAAACAGGTCAAGGGAATCCTATATGCAGTGTTCAAGGAGGACAAAGCTGACAGATTTATACAGACTTGTGTGCTGGCTGACAGAACTTTTTCCAAATTCATATCGGGACAGTGCCTTGAAGCATGTATTCTTGGCTTGATGTTCTTTATCACCATGACCATATTCAGGATTCCGTATGCACTTACGGTGAGCATAATAATCGCGGTATTTGCGTTGATACCGGTGATCGGTGCTTTTGTGGGATGCTTTGCGGGCGCGATCATGATACTTGTGGAGAATCCGAAACAGGCCATAATATTCCTTATCATATTTATCGTGCTGCAGCAGATAGAGGGCAACTTTATATATCCTCACGTGGTTGGCGGCTCTGTGGGACTTCCATCCATATGGGTGCTTGTGGCAGTCATGTTGGGTGGCGACTTGATGGGAATCCTCGGAATGCTTATATTTGTGCCTCTTTTCTCAGTGCTCTACGCAATGTCTGAGGAGTATGTGGTGAAGAACCTCAGGGAAAAGGGTATATCGTGGAAGAAGTACAATCTGGCGTGCAATATACCGGAGGGACGGTGGAATGGCAGGCTGGACGAGGAATGCGCCTCGGAGGTGAAAGTTAGATCAAAGCATAAAAATGAGAGTGATAAGCAGACCGGCGCGGATAAGGCTCAGATGTCTGGCAGTACAGCCGGAGATGGCTGCACTAAGGACAATACCAATAAAAATTCTAACTGTAATATCGACAGAAATGCCAATAGACAAAACAATATAAATAACGATAAGAGCAACAGTAGAAATAACAGAAAGAGAAAATAATATCGGCGGGAGTGCGTGATGTGCCGCAGGTGGTGATCCGAATTCAGAGCCGTTTAGAAAGAAGGATATACAAATGTACAGAGACATAGCGAAACTTGTTTTATACAGAGATCTTGGAGAGGACAGCATACTAATGAAGCTGTCTGGAATATTTGAGGACTTTGATCTTAAGAGGTGCGAGAACGCGGAGCTGTGTGCCCGCATATACGACCAGATTAAGAGACTCCTGGATCTTGCAACCAGCTATGGATTTGATAAGAATCTGTGGCATAACTACCTCGCATTTATACTTATCACAAATGAAAACTCATTCAGTATAACCAGCGAGAAGGTTGGGGCAAATGACGGAACAGTCAACTATTTTGCAAAGAACGACTTTAAGATATTCAAGAAGCTGTTTGATTTTGATTTCTCCGAGATAGAGAGCGCACTTGGAATAGATTGTTTCTCAACTATCAACAACTATAAGTCCATAGGTAAGAAGGAGAGAATGTACAACAAGAATGTCAGCGAGAAGGTTCAGGCTGTCAGCAATGCGATAGAGGAGGCTGAGAACGAGGATCAGATATTCGACATCGTGACGGAGTTCTATAAGGCATATGGTGTTGGAATGTTCGGACTCAACAAGGCGTTCAGAATCACCCGTGAGCACGGAGATCTTGAGTTTGTGCCTATCAACAACACAGAGGATGTAATGCTGGATGATCTCATCGGCTATGAGATACAGAAGAAAAAGATCGTGGACAACACAGAGGCATTTGTGGAGGGACGCAAGGCGAACAATGCACTTCTCTTTGGAGACAGCGGAACAGGAAAGTCCACAACTATCAAGGCGATAATCAATGAGTACTATGACAGGGGGCTTCGTATGATCGAGATATATAAGCACCAGTTCCAGGATCTGTCACAGGTTATCTCACTTATCAAGAACAGAAATTACAGATTTATCATATACATGGATGACCTTTCATTTGAAGAGTTTGAGATCGAGTACAAGTATCTCAAGGCTGTCATCGAGGGCGGACTTGAGATCAGACCTGACAATGTACTCATCTATGCCACATCGAACCGCCGTCATCTCATCAAGGAGACATGGAACGACAGGAATGATATGGAGAATAACAATGGTATTCACAGAAGTGATACTATTCAGGAGAAACTGTCACTTGTCAACAGATTCGGAGTCACGATCAGCTACAGCGCACCGTCACAGAAGGAGTATTTTGAGATCGTCAAGGGTCTTGCTGAGAAGGAGCATATCACCATGGATGAGAAGGAACTCTGCGCAGAGGCCAACAAGTGGGAGCTTGCCCATGGCGGAATAAGCGGACGTACTGCACAGCAGTTTATCAACTACCTCAAGGGACAGGGGCTGTAAAATAATTGCTGTTGAACTACGGTTTATATTTTGCTATTATTAAGATAATTTTGAAGTTGCATTTACGATGATAAGGAGTGTGGGAAAATGATAGATCTCAGCAGCAAAAAGGGTAAGACACTGGTATCGAGGATCATAGTTGTGGTTCTGTGTATCGCAATGGTAGTTACACTTTTAGTTTCAGCATTCTAATTTAGAATAACAGGTCGAATTGGAGAGTATATATGAGAGGAAAGTTTGGTGAGCATCAGACGGTGCGATCAATACTTAAGAGTTTGCCACATACTGTCCATGATGACGTAACGAGAGCCGGAATAGGAGAAGACTATGCCCGGCTCTTGTTGCGTGATGGGGATGGCGGAGAAAATACAGGTAAGACAGGAGATGTAGATTGCAAAAATGCGGGTGCGGCAAAAAGCAAAAGCGTGAATGTTGCCACTGGAGTGTGTATCGACAGCGGATATATGGGACTGAGGCTTGATATAGCCCGTCTTTACAACAGTGTAAGGATCGGTGGCTATATGCCGTGGGTGGCAACGGATACCATCGTCATGCCAGATGATGATGAACGCCGAATGAAGAAATTGCTCGGAAAGCTTGCGGGCATATGTGCAGAATGTGAGGTGGACATCATCACAGGACATACCGAGGTGAATACCGCTGTGTCTGAGCCGATCATCAGTGTGACTATGATGGGAAAACAGTCAGGACATAGTGATGATGCAGACCTGTGCAGACTAAAACGACCAGTCGGTATGGATATAGTTATGTGTGGGCAGACAGGTGTGGGTGGCACCTTACAACTCTATTATGATAATCAGAAAGAGCTTTTCGAGAGGTATTCAGAGAGCTATCTGAGACCTGTAGAGAGAATGGAAGAATTGATACTGCTAGGCAGACAGGTGGATATAGCACTGGAGCATGGCAGTGTGTATGCCCATGATATATCGAGGGGTGGCGTATTTGCTGCTCTCTGGGAGATGGGGGATGCGCTGAAGTGTGGGCTTGAGGTGTGCCATGATGACATACCGATACTGCAGGAGACGATAGAGATATGTGAGCACACAGGGGATAATCCATATATGATAGACGGCTGCGGTGCGGCACTTTTTGTGGTTCCGGATGGAGAACATCTGGCTGATAAGCTCTATGAGGCAGGATATGAAGCATCAGTCATAGGTCACCTTACGGAAAACAGCGACAGAGTAGTGGTTCATGACGAGGAGAGGAGGTTCCTTACACCACCAAGATATCTATAAATTTGAGTAGAAGCTACGTACGATTTGCATGGAGTAACTGCTGACTGCCATGGATGATCGTACTATATTGATTGCGCGTATCAGTGTGAAATCTATATAGATCACATATAGGTGATTCCGTTGATAACTCGTATTTGAGTATAGGAGGAGTAGTTATGTTAAATATTGTATTACATGAGCCGGAGATACCGGCAAATACAGGAAACATTGGAAGAACATGTGTGGCAGCAGGTGCAAGACTGCATCTCATAGAACCTCTGGGTTTTCAGATAAATGAGAAGCAGTTAAAACGTGCCGGACTTGACTATTGGGACAAGCTGGATGTGACAACATATGTGAATTTCGAGGATTTTCTTGCAAAGAATCCCGGAGCAAAGATATACATGGCGACGACCAAGGCTAGAAAGAAGTATACAGACGTAAGGTTTGAGGATGATGCATACATAATGTTTGGCAAGGAGAGTGCCGGTATACCAGAGGAGATACTGGTTGACTATAAGGATACAGCAATCAGAATCCCCATGTTCCCGGACATCCGTTCATTAAACCTTGGCAACTCTGTGGCAATAGTGCTCTACGAGGCACTCAGACAGAACGACTTCCCAGGCCTTGAAGAAGCAGGCAACCTACACCGCCTAAATTGGGATATGCAATAGAGGGGGACCCGCTTGCGGGGGAGTAGGCTGTTGCGTCATGTCTGGTGCAAGCCAGACATGTCACATTGCACGCATCAGCGTGCTACCGCTTGACATGCAATAGAGGGGGATCCGCTTGCGGGGGAGTAGGCTGTTGCGCCATGTCTGGTGCAAGCCAGACATGTCACATTGCACGCATCAAAATAATACAAAGGGGGAAGAAACATGGCATATCCTACCAGTGGAAAGAAAATGCTCAACATCTGTATTCTGGACATATTGAAGAAATATACGGATTGTGATCATACGATGGATCAGAAGGATATCATGAGGAAGCTGACTGAAGATTATGATATCACAGTTGACAGAAAATCCATAAAGGCAAATCTTGACTGTCTGTTCGACTATGGATATGAGATAGAATGTACAAAGACAGAGCGTATCAAAAAGGACGGAACAAAGGAGATCATTACATCAAACTGGTACTACAATCATGAATTTGATGATTCCGAACTAAGAATGATGATAGACAGTATTCTGTTCTCAAAGACTATTCCTGCCGGACAGGCCAGTGAGCTCATTAAGAAGATAGCAGGACTTTCGAATATATATTTCACAAATAAGATGACACATGTCAGCAGTCTGCCAGGTCTGGAGCATACAAGCAATCAGCAGACACTGTACAATGTCGGCTTGATAGATGACGCTATTTCAGAAAAGAAACAGATATCATTTGTGTATAACAACTATTGGGAGGACAAGAAGCTCCATCCGCGACGTGAGGAACCGTATATAGTCAATCCGTATCAGATGGTCGCAAATGATGGAAAGTATTATCTCGTATGCAACTATGATAAGTATGACACTCTATCGAATTATCGTGTGGACAAAATGACACAGGTTAAGATAATCAACAAGCCGGCTAAAAAAAGTGATAAAGTCAAGGGCATGGAGCATGGCCTCAATCTGCCGAAGCATATGGCAGAACATATATATATGTTTGCCGACGAACCGGTTACGATAATACTCCGGGTGAAGAAGTCAGCTATATCAGATATAGTGGACTGGTTTGGAAGCAACTTTGATGTGGTGGATGAGAGTATTGCCAGACAGTATGAAGGATTTCGTGAAACCACGGATGCCGTGACGTATGTAAGACTTGTGTGCAGCCGTCAGGCCATGTCACACTGGGCGATGCAGTACGGAACATCGGTGGAGGTTATATATCCTACGGAGCTTCGAACCCAGATCGGCGAGGCTGTGAAGGAAATGAATAATAGATATAATGATTAACAAGACAGCTGTCAGTATGATAAAACTGACAGCTTTTTTGTGATAAATATTTTTTGAGAAACTTTTCACCAAAAATCACTTTTACTGCAAGAAATCAAGGATATTGATCGGAATATATATTAGAAACACACAGGGAGGTGAAAGCCGTGTGGATAAATGGAGAGAGATGTAAGGTGAATTAAAAAATATCCCGGGTACTACAACAGAGCTTCGCTCTGGTGTAATATCCGGGTTTTGATTTTTATTAGATTTTATGAGTCCTTGATCCTGAACTTGCCGTTACTCTTAATGCTTGGAGAGGAAGTATCTGCTTCGGAGTATCCCTCATTGCGTGATTCAATGTGAACCGGTTTGATAGGAACCAGCATATCCTTCTCTTTCGGAAGAGAGAAGATAAACTCGCTTCCCTTGCCTTCCTCGGATGTTAAGGTGATCTGCTCACCGTGGGCTTTGATGATCTCTTTGGTTATGGCCAGTCCAAGCCCGGTTCCGGTTTTGTCCTTGCCTCGGCTTGGGTCTGTCTTATAGAACCTTTCGAATACCTTCTTCTGGGCATCCTTTGGAATTCCAATTCCCTCGTCCTTGACACTTGTAAAGATTTTGTTGTCCTTTTCTGTCACCTGAACTCTTATCTGTCGACCTTCCGGTGTGAATTTGATTGCATTGTCTACCAGATTGTATATTACCTGCTGTATCTTGGTTCTGTCTGCGTACACAATTGTGTTGTCGGTCAAAAATATGCTTTCAAGAAATATTCCTCTGTCCTGACATCTCTTTTCAAATGTATTCACGGTAGGTGTTATTATATCCCTTATATCAAAGTTTGATTTGTCAAGCTGCAGGTCGAACGAGTCGAAGTTGTTCAGCTCTAGAAGTCCTTGTGTCAGCTTGGTAAGTCGCTGCGCTTCATTAAGCACTATTCCTAGATATTTTTCGTGCCGCTCGAGCGGAATGGTTCCATCCAGCATGGCTTCGATGTATCCCTTTATGGACGTCAAAGGAGAACGGAAATCATGGGATATATTGGATATAAATGACTTTCGGTATTCGTTTGAGCGGCTGAGCTCGTCAGCCATCTCCTCCATGTATCTGGCAAGTTCCCCAAATTCGTTGTTGGCTGTCACATTTACACGGGCATTGAAATTTCCCTGCGCATATGACTTTGAGGTCTTGATGATCTCACGTATAGGTTTTAACAGGCTGTTGGACATGAGCATCAATGCTATCATGGCGATCAGCATGAGGCTCAGAAATGGCACAAATGTCGTGGAAAGCATTCGAGTCTGGATATCCTGCTTGAACGTCATAGGTGATGCCAGTATGATAGTTCCAACATAATTATTCCATGAGTAAAGAGGCTGTCCCATGATGAGTGTTTCACTAGGGAAATAGCCGTTAAGTGTATTCTCATAACAGAATGCGGATTTTAGGTCATCACTGTCAACGTAGTTTTTTAGCGAATCTGATTTGCTGCCAGTGGAAGAACTGCCTGATGAATCAGAAGAGCCTGATTTCTCTGACTCGGAAGCTTGAGATTTAAATACTATATTGCTCTTATCATCGGTGAGCCATATTTCCATGTCTAGTGTAGTGGCAGTATGCTGAAGATCACTGTATAAAGTTTTATTGTCTATGGTTCCGTTTTGGTATTCTGTGATGGAGCTGTCGACAAGCAGCGAGATTTCGTTTTTCATGGTGGCTTTGCGCTCCGAAAGTACGGATTTCTGTGCGATTGCTATACTGTATATCATGAGCAACGAAAATATCAGTACGACCAGAATGACAAATCCTACAACGATTTTATCAAATGCAGTTTTCTTCATTATGACGCTCTCCATTCGAACTTGTAGCCAATGCCCCATACGGTGGCAATGCTCCAGTTGTGATTGTTATTTAATTTCTCGCGAAGTCTCTTGATATGTACATCGACGGTCCTGGTATCTCCGACATATTCATACCCCCACAGCTTGTCTAGAAGCTGCTCCCTCGTAAACACCTGATTTGGTCTGCTTGAAAGGAAATAGAGTATCTCCAGTTCCTTTGGCGGCATCTCGAGATTGTGTCCCTCGAAGGTCACGGTGTAATTGGATATATTGACCACCAATCCGTCATACTCAACAAATGTTCCCACGTGGTCTGCACTTGTGACATCATAGGTAGAGTTCTGTGTCTGTTTCTGTGTACTCTCGGTCATTGCCGATCTTCTGAGAAGTGCTCCGACTCTGGCGACAAGCTCATTTGAGTCAAATGGCTTAACAATATAATCGTCAGCGCCAATCTTAAGTCCCAGCACCTTGTCAAATACCTCTCCCTTGGCTGAGAGCATAATGATAGGTGTGTTGGATGTCTTTCTGATCTCAGTGCATACCTGATATCCGTCCATACCCGGAAGCATGACATCCAGGAGAACCAGATCAGGTGAATATTCTTCAAATAACTGCAGAGCTTCCGTGCCGCTTGCGGCTATCTCGGTCTCATAACACTCTTTGTTGAGGTAGAGTGAGATGAGCTCTGCGATGTTCTCATCATCGTCAACGATGAGAATATTATTTTTGCTCATATGTAAACCTCCCGCTAAAATAATTTACAACAATCACTTACAATAACCACTGTTTTAAAGTTCCACTATAGTAACTCCTGCGTCGCCCTCTCCGAATTCGCCAAGCCTGAAGGATTTGACATGTGGCTGTGATTTCAGGAACTGATGTATTCCCTTTCGAAGAGCACCGGTGCCCTTGCCGTGTATGATGGTGACTCTGTGCAGATGTGCCATAAGTGCATCATCAAGGAATCTGTCCACAAGTGATGTGGCCTCATCGACCGTCATTCCAAGCACATTTATCTCAGGCTTGATATTCATCATCCTCGCCATGCTCTTGCCACCTGTGACTGTGGCTTTCTGCGGTTTCTTCTTCTCGTGCTCAACAAGCAGGAGATCTGTCGGTGGAAGAGATGCGCTGATTATACCCATCTGAACCTTGAGTTTGCCCTTGGAGTCCGCCAGAGCGGTGATGGTTCCCTCGGAATCCATGCTGATAACATGTACGGTATCGCCGACCTTGAAGTCAGATGCTTTGTGATCGGACTTCACTGTCTTGCGTTTCTCCTCGTTCATCTTGCCGAGGTCGTTGATCTTCGCGCGGAGCTTCTGTCTCTCGGCTTCCATCGCCTTGGCGTCGGCTTTCGCCGGGTTTGTAGTCCATTTGTTGTATTTCCTTATGGCGGCATCGGCTTCAGCCTTCGCCTCCTCTATTATCTCGGATGCCTCCTGGCGCGCCTTTGCCAGAATCTCGGCTTTCTTGTCGGAGAGCTCTGAATCCTTCATCTGTGCACGTTCCTGAAGCTGCTTTGCGTCTTCCTTGAGTCTTGCAATGTCGGCTTTGTCCTGCTCGATCTCCCTCTTGCTTCTCTCGAGATCCGCGATCAGGGTCTCAAAGTCAACAGTATCGCTGTCGATGTTTGCCTTTGCGCTCTCGATGATGCTCTCGTCGATCCCAAGCTTCTTGGCGATGGCGAAAGCATTTGACTTTCCCGGAATACCGATCATCAGTTTATATGTCGGCTGGAGTGTTGCCACGTCAAATTCGCAGCTTGCATTCTCTACACCCGGTGTGCTCATGGCAAATGTCTTGAGCTCACTGTAGTGTGTGGTCGCCATACATCTGACACCCATGTCGTTCAGATGTGACAGGATGGCGATGGCAAGAGCCGCGCCCTCTATAGGATCGGTGCCGCCGCCCAGCTCATCAAAGAGTACCAGACTGCCAGGCGTGACGTGATCCAGTATGTACACGATGTTGCTCATGTGGGATGAGAATGTGGACAGATTCTGCTCTATACTCTGCTCATCTCCGATATCGGCAAACACGTCGTCAAATACATTCAGCCTTGAACCGTCAAGTGCCGGAATGTGGAGTCCGGATTGTCCCATGAGGGAGAAGAGTCCCAGAGTCTTGAGAGATACCGTCTTGCCACCTGTGTTAGGACCGGTCACGATCAAAAGATTGTAGTCTTCACCCAGTTTGATGTCCACAGGAACAACCGTGTGCTTCTCGAGCAGTGGGTGTCTTCCCTGCCTGATATCGACGATTCCGTCTGTGTTGAATATCGGTTCGGTTCCCTTGTAGCTTCTTGCAAATGATGCCCTTGCGAATATAAAGTCCAGTTCAGCCAGAGTGTCAAAGTCATATTTTATGTATTCTATCTCTGCTGCAGTCTGTGCTGACAGAGATTCAAGTATCTTCTCGATCTCGGCAAGCTCCTGATTGTCCAGCTCCTTCAGCTCGTTGTTCAGGTTCACGATCGCCATAGGCTCGATGAACACTGTGGCACCGGTTGACGATTGGTCGTGTATCATACCGGGAAAATGGTTCTTGTACTCGGCTTTGACCGGGATACAGTATCTGCCATTTCTCATGGTTACCAGGTTGTCCTGGAACATGGTCTGTTTGCTGGTATCGCTGACAAGCTTTGCAAGCTGGTTGTGCAGCTTTTCATTTGTCAGGCGCTTGTTCCTTCGCACGGCCTTGAGCCCTGATGAAGCGTCATCGGCAAATTCATTCTCAGAAATTATGCATCTGTGGATCTCTCTGGACAGATGCTCTAATGGCATGAGCTCCAGAAATCTCGTGCGCAGACTGTCAGGACATGTAGTGCCATCCGGGTTCATGCTAAGACCAAGCATCTTGTTGGAGGCTTTCTCCTCCTCGATCTGCTCCTTGCTGCGTCTTCTCGTATCTGTCATGCTTGTGCCTTCGTTCTCGCCGTATTTCTTGGCGGTGAGTGCGAGATCCAGCATGCTGGCAACGTCAAGCAGCTCAGCAGTGGTAAGGATGCCCTCAACCTCAAGCCGCTTGAGCGAGGCTCCGATATCCTTGAGTCCTGCAAATGACAGATTACCCTGAGTGTTCAGACGCCTTAATGCATCCCTTGTCTCCTGCTGGAGCGTCTCGATCATGGCGAGGTCCTTGCGGGGCTTTATACGCTGGCATTTCCTCTTCGCCATGGGTGATGAGGCAAATGTGGTCAGCATCTCGACTATCTTGTTGTATTCTATAACTCTTAATGTTCGCAGATTCATTTTCAGTGTTTCCTTTTTATTTTGATAAGTGCTGTAAAAGCACAATTAAGTATACATAAAGTCTCTAATTCTACACATACATAATTGATTATACCCCTTATAATTATAGAGCGTCAACACATTGCAGGTGTAGAAAAACATACATTTTTCCCTGATTAATCAAAGTGAATGGTTGCGGGAGGAAACCAAAGCTGATATTATGAAAAGATAGGTTAAAGGGTGACGAGGCAATATATTACAAACAATATATTTACAAAAAGAAGAGGAGAAAAAGCGGATGAAAGAGTTGTTACAGTTTTTATTGGGAATCGTATTGATGATAGCAGGAGGCGTGATGTTCCTTAAGAATGTCGTCGTGTCTGATTGGGGACTTCTCAGTTCCTTGTTCCGTATAGGCGGTGGGGTGAATGTCAGTGGAATATTTATAATTCTGCTGGTCATCGCATTTATCGCACTTCTGGTTAAGCCGAACATGGGAACAGGTCTTGTGTTTACAGGACTTTGCATTGCATTCTTTGTATGCATCGTAATCTCACTTAATGTTTCACTGAGATATATGTCAGGACTTGAGCTTACACTCATACTTGGCACACTGTGCGTTGGAATAGCATTTGTCATCAAGGGGCTGTTCGGTGTGAGAAAGCTTGACAGGGAGGAGTCACGTAAGAAAGGCAAGGCGGCTTCGGACAAGCTTAATGAGTACGACAATATGTAGAATAAGAGATACAATACAGGCGGTTGTGGAAATGTTCAGTAAATACTGGATTTTCACAACCGCCTATTGTATTCTTATATATGATTAAAATTAAAGCATACAATAATAATTAAACATAGAAAGAGGAAAGTAAAATGGTATTTATAACAGATTTCAACGAAGGCGACATGATATCAAACGTCTATCTCTGCAAGAACAAGCAGACAGGAACGACCAAATCAGGAAAGACATATTACAACCTGGAGCTTGTGGATAAGACCGGAAGCATAGCCGGAAAAGTCTGGGAGCTGAGCAATGCTATAGGGCACTTTGAGGCAAAGAATTTCATCAAGGTGGATGGTCAGGTGACATCATTTAACAATGAGCTTCAGCTCAACATCAAGAAGATCAGGATCGCAGATGAGGGAGAGTACGTTGAGGCTGATTATATGCCATGCACTAAGAAGGATATAGAGCAGATGTACAAGGACCTGATGGCACTCGTAGAGTCACTCGACAAGGATTACTACAAGGTGCTTCTGAAGAAATTCTTCGCCGAAGATCCTGCATTTGTCAAGGAATTCAAGAATCACTCGGCTGCAAAGTCGATACATCACGGATACATAGGAGGCTTACTTGAGCACTCACTGGCAGTTGCCAAGATGTGTGACTACTACACCACATATTATCCGGTGCTCAACAGGGATCTGCTGATCACAGCGGCACTTCTCCACGACATTGGCAAGGTCTACGAGATCTCCAAGTTCCCTGAGAACGACTACACAGACGCAGGTCAGCTTCTGGGACACATAGTCATGGGAACGATGATGATCCGCGATAAGATCAATACCATAGACAATTTCCCTGCAAAGGCGGCAAATGAGCTGGAGCACTGCATACTGGCTCACCACGGAGAGCTTGAGTACGGCTCACCAAAGAAACCGGCACTCATCGAGGCACTGGCGCTGTCTATGGCGGACAACACAGACGCCAAGATCCAGACATTTATCCAGGAGCTGGATGCGGCAAAGGACAACAATGGCTGGCTGGGCTTCAACAGAGCTCTCCAGTCCAACATCCGAAAGACGTCATAGGGACGTTCCTTTTGTCACGAGGAGCGTCCCTGTGTCACAAGGAGTGTCCCTGTGTCATAAGGAGTGTTCCTGTGTCGCGAGGAGTGTCCCTGTGTCGCGAGGAGCATCCCCTGTGTCATGAAACGAAGCGTCTACGTGCATGAGAAATGGTATCGTACAACGGTTAGATTAATAATATAAAGGGACGATCTTCAAGGCATAAGATCGCCCCATAACGGCAATAGGAAGAGAGATAGTATATGTCAGATATTAGGAACAATAGGAGACCTAAGAACAATAGGCGAGTAAATGGTGTGCAGAGAAAAAAAGCTGTGGAGGCAGTGAATAGTGCAAGTTCAGTTGTTAGAACATCCAGAACGGATGCGACAAATACTGGTGAAGTCACACTTGTCAAAAATGAGGATTATCAGGTGCTCATCGAGGACATGGGCAATGACGGAGAGGGCATTGGACACGTTCAGGGCATGACTGTATTTGTCAAGGATGCCGTGGTGGGCGATCTGGCGGAGGTGAAGATCGTCAAGGTGAAGAAGAACATAGCCTACGGAAGATTGATGAAGCTCATCACACCATCGCCATACCGCGTGGAGCCGGTGTGCGACAAGGCGAAACGATGCGGCGGATGCACCATGCAGCAGGTTTCCTATGAGCAGCAGCTCGAATACAAGTGGAACAAGGTGAAGAACTGTCTGCAGAGGATCGGCAAGATGGAGAACGTGGAAGCCATCATGGAAAAGCCAGCCTACGGCATGGATGATCCATTCCACTACAGGAATAAGGCCCAATTCCCTGTCGGTAGGGACAAGAACGGTGATGTGGTCATCGGATTCTACGCAGGAAGAAGCCATGACATCATAGACACAGAGAGCTGTGCCATCGGTGCACATGTGAATGACCAAATAGTTGCTATCGTCAGAAGCTTCATTGAGGACAATCACATATCGACCTACGACGAGGAGACTGGAAGAGGTCTGGTCAGACATATCCTTATCAGAGTTGGATTTACCACCAAGGAGATCATGGTGTGTCTGGTGACAAATGGCAACAAGCTTCCGCACAGTGAGATTTTGATAGATGAACTGGTTAAGATAGACGGCATGACATCCATTTGCCTGAATGTCAACATGGAGAATACGAACCGTATACTCGGTGATAAGTGCATAACCCTCTGGGGACAGTCATACATCACGGACTATATCGGTGACATCAAATATCAGATATCCCCATTGTCCTTCTATCAGGTAAATCCTGTCCAGACAAATGTCCTGTACAACAAGGCTTTGGAGTATGCGGATCTGTCAGGCGATGAGACCGTGTGGGATATGTACTGCGGAATAGGAACCATATCCTTGTTCCTCGCACAGAAGGCAAAGAAGGTATACGGAGTGGAGATCGTTCCACAGGCTATAGATGATGCAAGACACAACGCCGAGATCAACGGGATCACAAATGCCGAGTTCTTCGTTGGCAAGGCAGAGGAAGTCGTTCCAGATATATATAAGAAAGGCGGCGACGGCTCCCACGCGGACGTCGTGGTCGTGGACCCACCGCGAAAGGGCTGCGATCAGGTGCTTCTGGACACTCTGGTCCACATGGCGCCGGAACGTATCGTCTACGTGAGCTGCGACCCGGCAACCCTGGCGAGAGATGTGAAAATACTTCAGGAGAAGGGGTATGAGGCGAAGAAGGTGGCGGTCGTTGACCAGTTTTGTCATAGTGGGCATGTGGAGAGCGTGTGCCAGCTCTTTAAAAAAAGTTCAGTTTATGAAGGAAGGTGCTGACTTGTACGACAGTCATATATATTGCAGGGAATATAAGGAATTGAAAGATTATATTGTGGATATTCTTAATGGTGAAATAGAAGAATATGATATTGAGGAATTGGCAAAACATATCCAAGAATTGTATGATTCGGGGGAAATGTCTTCTTCACAGTATGATGATTTGATGGGCTACGTTCAGGATATGGCATATTGAAAGAGATTGAGTTTTTACCGGATGAGTCCAAGGCATGGGATGCACAAGGTGTCAAGTGCTGATGAGTGGGAGATGTAGAAATAAGCACGCTGAAACGGCAAAGAATGTCATGAAAGGATTGGGAACTGTTGCTAGCGTTGCTGTTGTAGTGGTTACAGGTGGAAAGATTAACCCAAAGAAATAGTGAAGGAGAAATAGAGATATGCGGTCTGTAAAAGTAAATGTGCCGAATCCGTCCTCTGAACAGATAGAGTTTTATTTGCGAGCTTGGGATGAACTTGAAAACTATCATCTACAGGAAGATGCGCTGGATAAACTCTTTTTTCAGATGTGTCCTGAGAATGTTGAGATGTCGGATATTCTATTAAAGGTTGTGGCACTTAATGATTTCTACAGCACGAATATCTTCTCTGTTTATCCTGTTGCAAAACACATCTTGTCATTGGATATAGATGTTCGTCTGGAGTCAGGAGACGTTACCCTTGTTTCAGATTTGCAGAAAGTAACAATCAACGGAGTGGAGAAGAATTTCTATTCATTCTCTACAAAGTATTGCAGTCACCATAAACCTCTTGAGTATCCTATTTATGATAGTTATGTAGAAAAGGTTTTGTGTTACTTCAGGGATAGAGATGGCTTCGCGAAGTTCAAAACGCCAGAGCTTAAAGATTATGAAAAATTCAAGGGCACGCTAATTGACTTCAGAGCGTTTTATGGTTTAGATCAGTATAACTTGAAAGAAATAGATAAATATATGTGGCAACTTGGAAAGGCGTACTTCCCTAAAAACTATGGAAAGAAAAAAATGCAGGAGAAGCAGAAATGAGTTGTATCACATAGATGCATTGTTTAGCTGTGAGCCATATCGGCATCCTGCGAAATTTCATTGATTGAGTGGGATGTGATACATACGAAATAGCGTTCAGAAAAGGAATATAGATTTAATATTTATGAAATGAATCACTTGATTTGTACAACAAGCAAATTGAGTGATTTTTTAAAATATGTATGTTGTGACATCGTTGATTTTCAAGTATGGGCCGTCATTAAAAAGGAAATGGATTTTACGTGATTGGATAAAGAACATACAGGCAGACTGCTTTTGGAGAAGTTTAGCCTGTAAACGATATCAGCGGTATTTCGATTGTATGAATGCTATTGTAAAAATGATGTAACATGACATAATCGGATTGACTAAAGTGACACAGATATTTATAATATAGACAAAACGAAAATGACATGAACGGAGGACGGGGTAATGGAGAAATCTGTAACACTTGAAGAGGCGTTAAAAAGAATTGATGAGCTGGAAAAAGAGAATGCAGAACTTCGGGAGGAATTGGAGTATTACAGAAATCGTAAATTAAGCGGTCGGCAGAAACATAACGCAAAATGGATGGCAATTTATAATGATTTTGTTGTTGGATATGAGAGCGGCATGACAATGGTAGAAATTGCGAAGCGGAACAATGTCAGTGAGAGGACGATTTATAGGTATAAAGCATATTATGACAAAATGAAGAAAAAAGAGAAATAGAACAATAATAGCAAATCGGACATAATGCTGATGTCGGCAATATGTTCATATGAGAATTGCAGACGTTTTTTGACCGCAAATGGATGGAGGAGTTCTATGGCAGAAGATAAAAATAAAGATGAAATTGCAGTAATTGAAATTACAGAAGAATACATGAAGGGTCGGCTTTATGAATTCAGAGGGAAAAAAGTTATGCTTGATTCAGATTTGGCAGAAATTTATGGGTATGAGACCAAAAATTTTAAAAGGCAGGTTAAGAATAACATTGCCAAATTTGAAGGCGATGATTTTATGTTTGAATTGAATGATGTAGAAGTGGAAAATCTTTCAAGGTGCAAAAATTTCACCTTGAATATGGGAAGAGGTTCAAATATAAAATACAAACCTTATGTGTTTACAGAACAGGGTGTATATATGCTTATGACGGTTTTGCGCGGCGATCTTGCAATTAAACAAAGCCGTGCACTTGTGAAAACTTTTAAGAAAATGAAAGATTACATTTTAGAAAATCGAGATCTAATCGGTCAGAGGGAAATACTTCTGTTAAGCATGGAAACTGCTAACAACAGAATAGAAATTAACAAAATCAACTCAGATATGATTTCTCTTGAAAAACAGATTTCCGATGTTGCAGAAGGCTTGAAGGATGTTGTGACAAAATCTGAGTTGGCAGATATGATGAACAGCTTTGTTTCAGACGATGATGACAAGTGGCTCATGTTTAATGCAAAATTTAGTAGTGCAGATGAGGTATATGAGTCTATTTATAAGCAGGCAAAGTCGTCAATATATGTTGTTGATAATTATATTGGATTAAGAACGCTGGTACACCTTAAGAATTCTCCGACCGGAGTAGACATTATTTTATTCAGTGATAATGTTGGAAATAATAAACTTCATAACATAGAATTTACAGATTTCTGCAGGGAGTACCCAACAGTAAATTTGTCAATGAAAAAGACAGGCGGTATATTTCATGACCGATTTATCGTATTGGATTATGGAACTACGGATGAAAGGGTTTTCTTATGCGGGGCTTCATCAAAGGATGCAGGAGCTAGAATAACCAGTATTGTTGAAGATTATGGAATATCTAAATATGCCCCTGTGATTGCCTCGCTGTTAAAAAATCCGACGTTGATTTTACCACAATAGAGGGGAGTCGCTGTAGTAGGAAATGTAGTAGGGACGTTACTTTTGACTCCAGTATCGTCCACAATTAATCCAAGTTCGTAGTTGGAGAAAGTAGAATTATATGAGAAAAAAAGACAGATTTCCATTTATTATGACTAGGAAATCATTGGTTGTGTATATTGTTTTTACAGTTCTTCTGGGACTATTTCTGTTTTTTGCCATAGGAGATATGGCTGGAAAATGTGCGGCATGCATTGTTTGTCCGATGCTCATTGTATATTTGCTCTATGCGTATTGCAAGGAAAGTAAAGCAGATACGAAAGCTCGTGAGATGAAAGCACAATATATGAATGGCAATTATTTTGAAAGCCCTGAGTGGCATGAGAAATATGTAGCCTATCTCAATGAGCACCCTTTTGAGAAACCTAAATATCAAAGCATGAAATTGGATTTATTAAAAAGATTTCAAAGACGGGAATATCTTGTTAATATGATATTGCCATTGTTCCTGATGTTTTGTACCTTGTGTCTTATTCCTTTAGGGCGTTATTATATGGCTATCATAGGATTTTGCCTATTCGGATTCTTTTTTTGGCTAGAGTTTTCACTGTATATAGGAATGCCGGCACGGAAGTGGTTGAAGGGCGATATTGATTATGAGGAGCTTGAAGCGTCATATTTAAAAAGTCAGATGCTTTTCTATAAAACAAATGCATTAGCATTTGGAACTACACATTTACATGGATTCACAGAGGGAAAAATATATGCAATAGATTATCGATTGGTGGAAGGAATATCAAGAAAAATAGTACGCCTTAAGAAGTATGAGGATGGAATTTATAATGCGGAGGAGTATCAGCATTTTGCAGTTATTCATGTCAGACTGCCCCAAAGCGGAAACATTCATGATGTTGAGATCGAACTAAATGAGTTTCAGGTTCAAATGGCAATCGATAAGTTATCCGTCTATAAAATTGGTGAAGATTTGATGGAACATCTTTCTGTAAATGAGCATAAAGAAAATGAGGCTGTAATATAGCCAATGTTGGAAATGTAGTAGGGACGTTGCTTTTGTCACGAGGACTGTCCCGTGTCACAATTTTATAAGACAGAGGGACGCTCTTTGTGACAAAAGGAACGTCCCCAATTAGTTGAATCAAAGGTTTTTGTGATATGGGAAGAAGAATGGATGTGTGTTTCTATTTTCGCAGAGTGATGATATAAGTGGAGGTTTGCCTCAGAAGATAGGCTTTTTGGAATGGTAAATATACATTTGGGCGAAAATATACTTTTAATAATAAGCGATTAGTACATTTTGAGGAGTGCTACAAGGTGAAGGAGGGATATATATATTCGAATTAAGAAAAAATCCAGGATTAAAAGCTAATGTAATTTCAATGTATAAAAGTCGTTTTCAAAGCGAAGGCTTTTTTAGACCTAGGATTGCAGAGAATGTGACAATCTCTGGAAAATTAAAAGAACATACAGTTGATATTTATTTTGAATTCTTTCAGATGAATAATTTAGAGCGTACAGTGATTAAAGTAATAGAAGGTACAGAAGTAACAGAGAATGATATGTGGGAATTTGCAAATGTCTTGAAAGATTTACATTTTTGGGCAAAAGGTGTTATTTACTATGATGATAGAGTATCTAGTGGGGCAAAGAAAGTGGCTGAATTGACAAATATTGATTTAAAGAAATTTGATTTACTTGATGAAGTAAGCAAATCTGCTTCAAGCTATTTAAAAGTAATGCTGCCAGATGAAGAGATAATAGGGGATCCATTTTGGACCGTTATGGAAACAGAACAAGATAGTGGTAAGAATACAGGAAATTACGTGATGGTTAATGATTATAGTATTTTATTGTTTTTATCAAAGAAGCAGGCTATTAATTATTGCAGTAAAATGAAAGGGAGTGCTAAGGTCTTTGGTGTTTCTCAAAACCATCTCAAAGTATTAGTTTCTCTTCGAGAAAAAGAGAAATTTCCAGATTTTAGTATAGCTTTTCCTGAATTTGAGCAATTACAGGAAGGTTCTGTCGCATGTTATCCAATTCCACATAAAAATTTAAAAAAAATTTATTTGAGGGGAGACAATAATGAATAATGTATCAAAAGAAAAAGGAGGGAAGTTTGAGTCTATTATTGAAAATATTTATATTCAAATTGCTAATAATGAGCGAATAAAAGCTAAAGTTGAGAAACATGTTCCAATAATAGGAGATGATGGTGCAAGCCATGAGATAGACATACTATATTCATACGAACATTTTGGGGTGAACTACAAGGTGGCAATTGAGTGTAAAAACTGGAAAAATCCAATAAATGTTGGTGAGCTAAGAAATTTTTCTTATAAATTAGAACATATAGGGAACATAAATGGAATTTTTATTTCGGCAGAAAGTGAGTTTCAAGATGGAGCAAAAAAAGTATCTAGTTATAATGGAATCAGACTTATAAAATATGATGAACTTTATAAGTTTATTAATGGTGAAAATGGTAAATACTTGGTTCCAGATTATAAAACTATAGGTGACCCTTTTTGGATGCTTATGAATTTGAACGGAAAAAATTTCATAGAGCAAAATTTGTTTTTTAAAGAGGGAATATTACTTTTTGAAAGCAAATATTTTGCCGAGCAATTCCAAAATCATTGCTTATTGAATTGTGATAATAATGTAAAACTAGTAGGAGTATCACAACAACATTTGAAAGAAATCATATATTTAAAAGATAAGTATAAAGTTTCTGTGAAATTATTTAACCAGTTTACAAGTGATTTAAATAAGTGTCCATATCATTTTTGGGATTTAGATGTTGCAGATATTGAAATGTATATTAGATAATGTAATGGTTATAATATTCGCCATGATCGTGCGGATTAAAAGAGTGATTATACGATGAATTTATAACAGAATATCAGACCTATAGTTTGATGAGTGCAAGAAAGTTGAAGTTCTAGGACTTTAGATAGAAATATGCAGCATTCGGCATTGTCTGAAAAAGCTAAAGGAGATAAGGAGCCCCCATGGACAGAAAAACCGAAGCCCTAAACTATCTGAAACAATACCCCAAGATGGCAAAATGGATGAATACCTGCAGTTGCTGTGGCTCAATGGGCTATAACCCTGATATGCCAGAAAAGATTATTTCGAGAGATGGCAATGGAGAATATAACACTGTATTTTCAAGAAACATAAAGAAGTATTTTTTTCCACTTAGAGTAAATGATATGGGGATGTGTGACATTTGTCAGAAATATTGGGAAGAAAATTATTAAGCAACTTGATATGATGAAATTGAGGCTTGCAGCATTAAGCCAAATAGAAAAGGAGAAAAGGCGATGGAATTTATATGTTACCCAAAGTGTTCAACCTGCCAGAAGGCAAAGAAATGGCTGGACGAGAATAAGATCGAATACACGGAGCGCCACATTGTGGATGATAATCCTACATATGATGAGCTTAAGAAATGGTATGGTAGGAGTGGACTTCCGCTCAAGAGATTCTTTAATACGAGCGGCATGCTGTATAAGGAGATGAAACTGAAGGACAAGCTTCCGGACATGAGCGAGGATGAGCAGTTGCAGCTTCTTGCGACAAATGGCATGTTGGTGAAGAGACCGCTTGTCGTTGCTGAAGGTTTCGTGCTGACTGGATTTAAAGAAAAAGAGTGGACAGAGAAGATACTGTAGTAGGGACGTTGCTTTTGTCACGAGGACTGTCCCCGTGTCACGATTTTATAAGACAGAGGGACGCTTTGCGTGGCAAAAGGAACGTCCCCAATTTTATAAGACAGAGGGACACTCTTTGTGACAAAAGGAACGTCCCCATGGAGAAAAATGAAAAAAATTGATGTAAACAACAATTGGGAAATGCATCGCGTAGGCGATGGCGAATGGATTATGGCGACAGTGCCGGGATCGGTGTATGGGGATCTGCTGCAGGCGGGCAAGATGGAAGATCCATTCTGGAAGGACAATGAGATAGAAGCACTGAAGCTGATGGATTACGATTATGAGTACCGCACCAGCTTTTCGTGTGATGATGAGCTGCTGGGATCGGATGAGGTTATCCTTCGGTTTGAAGGGCTGGACACCATTGCGGATATCACGCTCAATGGTGTGAAGCTTGGACACGCCGACAATATGCACAGGACATGGGAGTATTTGGTAAAGGATATCCTGAAGCAGTCGGATAATATGTTAAGTGTATATTTTTATTCGCCGACAAAGTTCATCGCAGATGCATTTGCGAAGGCTCCAACACGGGGAACCGAGGATGCCATGAACGGATTTGTACATATCAGAAAAGCTCACTGCATGTTTGGCTGGGACTGGGGCGCACATCTTCCAGATGCAGGAATATGGCGGTCGGTCAACTTGCTTGGAATTGATACCGCACGGATAGATTCTGTTGAAATCCTGCAGCATCATGGTCAGGACTCAGTGGAACTTGATATAAAGCCGGAGATAGAATTTGTCCGGAAGTATATTGGTTCTGGATCAGAGACGGGACAACTGAGTGTAAAAGTTAGAGTAGTAGATCCGGCTGGAAACGAAATTATAAATAGAATATTAAATGAAGATATCACGAAGAATATATATACATTTACAAGTGAATCCAATGTGGCTGCGATAGACTCTATGGAATCAAAAAATGAAATAGAAATCACGTGTGAGGGTTCTTACAGCAAGACAATACATATAGACAACCCACAGCTCTGGTGGCCGCGTGGGTATGGTGAGCAGAACCTTTACACTGTTTCCGTTGACCTTGTGAAAGATGATGGTACGGTGGTTGACAACTGGACGAGAAAGATCGGCCTGCGGACAATAACCATGGACCGCACAAAGGACAAATGGGGTGAGAGATTTGCCACCTGCGTAAACGGCGTAAATATATTTGCCATGGGTGCCGATTACATTCCGGAGGACCATCTACTTGGTCGTGTGACACCTGAGACTACAAGGACTCTGCTTGAGAAGGCGGTATTTGCGAACTTCAATTCTATAAGAGTGTGGGGCGGTGGATATTATCCTGACGACTGGTTCTATGATATGTGTGATGAGATGGGACTTGTGGTGTGGCAGGATTTCATGTTTGCGTGTGCTGTCTACGATCTCACACCAGAATTTGAGGCAAATATCACCGCGGAATTTATTGACAACTTAAAGAGGATCCGCCATCATGCGTCACTCGGGCTTATGTGTGGCAATAATGAGATGGAGCAGTTTGTTAAGGAGAGAAAATGGGTGAGCAAGGACAGCGAGGTGCGGGACTATATTATTATGTACGAGCGAATTCTCCCTAAGATCATGAAGCAGTATGCTCCACAGGTATTTTATTGGCCAGCGAGCCCGTCCTCAGGTGGTTCATTTGATGATCCGAGAGACGAGAACCGTGGTGATGTGCATTATTGGGCTGTGTGGCATGGTGATAAGCCATTTTCTGAGTACAGAAAGTTTTACTTCAGATATCTTTCCGAATTCGGTTTCCAGTCATTTCCTTCAAAGAAAACTGTTGAGACATTTACGGATGATGAGCGTGATATGAATATCTTTTCATACATTATGGAGCGGCATCAGAGAAATGGCTCGGCAAATGGAAAGATAATGAATTATATGCAGCAGACATATAGATATCCATCTGATTTCGAGACGGTTATCTACGCATCGCAGCTTCTGCAGGCGGATGCCATCAGGTATGGCGTCGAGCATTTTCGAAGAAACAGAAATGATGACAGGTGCATGGGAGCAGTGTACTGGCAGTTCAACGACTGCTGGCCGGTTGCATCCTGGTCCAGTGTGGATTACTGCCAGCGCTTAAAGGCACTTCACTACTATGCAAGACGTTTCTTTGCTCCGATCATGATCTCCTGTGAAGAGGAGGGCATGCTTGGAAGCGGACAGGAGCTGGTGAGACTTCCATTTGAATTCCCGAAGTCCATACGCCTCTGCGTGGCAAATGAAACCATGAACACAGAGAAAATACTAGTGTCCTGGCAGTTGAGGGACACGTCAGCGCGTGTTCTTGAATCCCACGATGAAGAGATCACTGCGCCAGCGCTGACGAGCGTATGGCTTGACAAGGTTGAACTTCCTGGTATCGACATTTACCACCAGTATGTGAGCTATCAGGCAAGCATGAAAGGACAGGTAATATCAGAGGGGACTGTCATATTCTCATATCCGAAGTATTTCTGCTACGAGGAGCCTCATTTGCAGGCGACAGTGGATGGCGACTATATCACAGTCAGTGCGGATGCTTATGCGAAGAGTGTGGAGATCCTGAACCAGAATGAGGATCTTATCCTGTCGGATAACTATTTTGACCTGAATGCAGATTCAAAGACTGTAAAGGTTATAAGTGGAAGCGTGGATAAGCTGAGGCTTAGAAGTGTATATGATATAAATTGACCTTGATAGGATAGAGTTACAGATAGTAAATGCCAGCGCATAAAATGCGCTGGCATTCTCAATTTTCATAGTTTCGAAGATGAGAGATAAATTAGTATACCCCCGCAGGATACAGATCGCCATCCGGAAGAACAGGTGGCTCTTTTTCGGTATTCTCAGGTGTAACTTCCTTGCGTTCACCAGGGGCAAGCTTGATCGTTCCGGCACTTGACTGTACATAGATCACGCTGTAGCCGATATTTTCTACATATAATGGCTTTTCGTCTGTATATTCGGAGTAGAACTCGATATTCTGATAATGCGGGAAATATCTCACGTCAACAAGCTCATTGCATTCCAGCCCTTTATTGTATGCACTTATCAGAAAGCTGTCCTGAAATGTTCCGACGTGCGGGTATGCCGAATATTCGCAGGGAGTGTTGTCTTCAGAATCTTCTGGCACATAATACAGTGAATGAAAGTAATACTCACAGAAATTGGCAAGTACAAGAAGAACTTTTCCCGGTTCTATAACAGGTCTGAGCAGCGTGTCCATTCCTTTATATTTCATCTTCAGGACTTCATAGTCTGGAATAACATCTGAGTACTCATCCTGATGTTCCCAGTCGCAGTACGCAAGAGGACAGTGATACACGCTGTTCATAGTTGTGACAACGAGCTCCTCGGCCTCGGTATCTACATGTATATCATTTACAACCGAAGTATGGATCCATGTGCCATCCGTGAGTCTTTGATGTCCGGTTACGACGCCGTGTCCCATCTGGTATCGTTCGCCTTCTGATACAAATGACTCAACATACCAGTAGTGAAGCATGAGCTTTTCGTTATCATTTACCAGATTGTCTACGTAGGAATCGATGATCTGCTGTCCCAGAAGCTCATAGCTGCTTTCTGGAAATGGTCTGGACATTCCCATCACTATCCTGCGTCCGTTATATGAAAATACCAGCTTGATCACCATGCCGTAGTCCTTTATGACGCCCTTTATATCATATTTATCTGAATATACATTTATCTCCTGCTCGAGCATTGAACTATCCATACAAGCTTCCACCTCATCTTTCTATATTCTGTAATATATATTATGATTATCCATCTTTTTACCAATACAGGTCAATCAACTCATAGTTTAATAGAAATGTGGTTTGCACTAAGGTTTGATACACGATCACCTTGAAAACTTATTCGTGGAATGTATATTTGGGGGGCTGGTGTTTCGTGTATATTTAAGTGTCTTTATTTCGTTGGTGCCTTCCTTTCCGGCTGCAAATGCTACTAATAAGAGTGCAACACTACAAAAATTACATATACATACAATTGGTAGTTGACATTTGGATGGGAATACATTATACTACAATTAGCACGAAAATTACATAATAAAAGGAGGCAACTATGTTAAACAAAAGTATTAGACCTACGAAAACAGATATTATTGGAATACAGAAAATTATTGAGAACGATATGCGCGTCGAGAAATCCCCGAGCGAAGCTTTATTTTATGCATATAAAGATGCCGCAGAAGATATTCCAGACTGGAACACAATTAAAAAGCTGAAATTTAATGATGATGATGATAGTGAAGTCGATGATCAGTCATGTGGTGGAACAATGAGCTTTACTGTTGATGAGAAGGATTTTAATATTGTCGTTGAAAGTTTGAAACAGCAGCTTGGTATCGAGAAAGTAAGAATTTCATACATGACGAGATTATGCATACTTGCGGCAAGAAAAAGACTTGTTCCTGCAGAGAGGGAAGAGAAGGTTGTTAAGGTACAGAATATAGATGGAGTTGAGCTTTTGCGCAGGGTAAATGAGACGGCGGCAAGTTTGATCCAGTCAGGAAACATAGAAAAAATAATGGAATTTCTAGAGAGGTAGAATATGGCGAAAAATCGAAAAACAAAAACGTTTAGTAGTAAATATGGTCAGTATACATCTCCAATAGAATTAACAGAAGATGGTATTACTTATGAGGTGCTGCTGGAAAATATAATTGCCTATATGAATCGACATTTTGATGAAGAGCCTTATAAGAGTAAGACGAGATTTGAAGATAAGATAACTGCCTTTTTGAATGAGTTAATAGATAAATTTGGTGAAGAGCGATATGCAAAAGGGTGCGGTTCGGCCAAAACATTCAATAGGTATTTTATAGCATTAACAAAAGAAGATAAATCAAAAGATGATCGCTATCGCAAGAAATGCCTCTGTCTGATCAAAGATATGGAGCTTTTCTTTAATACACAGTTTCTGAGTGATCCACAGGAAAGTTTAAGTAAGAAAAATCAATATATAGATTCGTTACTTAGGCCTTTGATTGGCATAATGGTCAATTCAAATTTTTTTTACTATATACCACATACAACTGAAGCGTTAGGGTACAAATGCTACTGGAACCAGGTAAACATGATAGAGAAAAACATTGCATTATTGTTTAGCGATGAGGATAAAAATGTATATGCACTATGGCAGGAAATTATGGAACCATTTAGGCGTATCATTGGCGATGGAGATAGTGATGACAGTTATCCAGGCGGTGATTTCCCGGGAATTACATCAAGTCTCTGGTTGGAGGCGAATCCAGCCATAGGCTATTTTGACTGTGTATATGACATAGCGGAAACGGATTACGAGTTATACGAACAAATCATCAGTGGTAAGTACAAAAACATCCATTTTAATTTTGAAATTGGAACTAATAAAGAAGATGTGGAAAAGCGGGTAGAACAAAGACGAGACTTCTTTAGGACTAAGGGGGTGGATGATGAGACAAAGAATGATTTTGAGAAAGAGATGCAATTGTTCTATATCGAATTTGAAAAGGCTTATTTGAATATAGTAAAACAACGACTGAAAATAAAAAGTTGAATAATTGTGAAAGCCTCTCAGTACGAGGCGCCCCCCAAAAGTTGGACTTTTTAGCGTAGCAGTTTTGATGGCTGCTACGCTATTTGGGGGAGCCAAGATGTACTCGGTATTCAACAGGGCTCATGCATAGGATCTCTCACCTGTTTCCGGGAGTCTGTGAAAAGTTTTCTGTAAATAGGATTTAGAGGTCTTCTATGATAAAATATTAAATCATAGGAGGCCTTATTTTATGGCAAGAGAAAAGAAACCAGTACACAAAGTACAAATGACAGAAGGTAAAAGAAACATTATCCGTCAGCTTCTTGAAGAGTATGACATTGAATCCGCACCATCCACTCGTTTCCGGGCAGATACATGCCAGTCTCCCATTCGACAAGCAACAGCCGAAAATGAGTTAGAAATCATACCCGTCGTTCACTTCGTTCTTGTCATCTTCATCGTAGTCTCCAAGCATTTCGTCGTAATAATAGTCGATAGCCTCCGATTCAAATTCTTCAAGCAACTCATTCTCGTCACATTCATTATAGATTGGTGGCTCAAAATTGATATCCTCTCTCGCAGGTCTAATCTTGTTTATCATAGTCATACCTCCTTGTATTGAAAAGTAGTTGATTGTGGTTGAATGTATTGTAGCATTATTTTATTTGAATTGCAAGCACTATTTGTAATTTTCGTATACATTTATAATTTTTGTAGTACCATACTCTTTTGAGGTGCTTTTTTGTTTGTCCATTATAGAAGCATATTTGTCCATTCACGTCCGAATATTTCAGAGTAAAGTATATGTACGGTATATATTCTTGGAGATATGCCGATGCGTGGAATACAGGAAGAATTGATTGCATTTTGTTGGTGGATATGGGAGGTTTTACAATGAGTAGAAGTTATAAGCACACACCAGTATATAAAGTTGGTGGTAAAACGAAATATGCCAAGAGACAAGCAAATAAAAAAGTCCGTAGTTCTGTGAAAAGTAATATTGAGGATGCGTATTCAGGTAAATCTAATTATTATCGTAGAGAGTATGGCTCGTGGTATATTTGGGATTATAGATTTTGGGGAGAACCAATATGGAGGGAGGAATCGCCACGGAATATTGAACAAGCTGTGGAAGATAGACTGTTTATAGCGGATGAATGGGATAATGCATATAGCTGTAGAAGATAATCATGGCTCCGCCACATGAACGCATCCCAGATAATGGTTGGATGAGTTCATGTGGCTGCAATGGATCAACGTATGCCGTTCTCCATGCAATAGAGATACCAATCTATTATTATTACGTATTCGTGAGCTCTTTCTGCCGACTTTTGTTCAGCTCGGCCTACGTAAATAGCCGAGTACTCTACCCCTGCTGCATTTCTAAACCTGTGAAGTGTTGCTCCTCCCTTTAGCCTTGGGGAAGTATGATACACCTCATGATCTGAATCTAGATTTTTGGGGTATGGCAAGCGCAAGCAAGAGGCAGGGATTGTTTCCACGTAGGTTAGTGGCTCGTAATTGATATTGATGTTAACGTTCATGAATATCCTCCTTTGTGTTAAATGTAGTTAAATGTAGCTATATGTCATGCATCAATTATAGCACTGTTTTTTAAAAATGCAAGCATTTTGTATGCGTTTGTAATTTTTGTAGTGCAACACTCTTTTGAGGGGCTTTTTGATTAAATTGTCCGTTATATATAGGAATTTGTCTGTTAGCAAAGCATATTAAGTATTTATAATTTAAAATAGTATAGAGATGGAGCAGGTACAGTAAAGGGGGATATACATACATTGTCGACCTATATTATTGGTGATATACATAATTCGATAAAAGAGTTTAAGAGTATAATAGACCAGATAGCCCCCTCAAGACAGGATGAAATCGTCCTGCTTGGGGATGCCTTTGATCGCGGAGGGGAGAATCCAGATCCGGTTGGCGTTTACTTTAGCATTTTGCGGCTAAGCATGAATGTAAACGTGAAGTGGGTTCGAGGTAATCACGACCACATGCTCGCGGAGTATATTTATTTTTACTATGGAATGGTTGAAAAGAAGAACTGCAATATACCACCATATCAATACAACTCGTTTGATCTGATGAAGGATAGACTTACTCAGGTTGACCTACTGAATTTTGCTGATTTGATAATGGGGCTGCCCTTGCATATAGAGATCAATATTGGATCAAAGAAATACCTTCTTGCGCATGCCATGACATTTGACACAGCACATGGAGCGCGGGAAGATACGTTGTACCTTGAAGGCCTTGAACACATGGGAGACTATTGGAGACAGGGCGTAAAAGGGTATGTATCCCTGGTAGGGCATACTGATTCAAGCTACCAGTATAACAATCCGTGTGGCAGGTACCTTGACGGAAATCACTCGATTTGGGTGAATGATTTGGGAAATGTGTACATGTTGGATTGTGGCTGTGGCTTGCCCAATGGGAGGCTGGCGTGTATATGTCTGGAAACAGGTGAGAGATTCTATGCATGAATTGGGCAGTCAAGAGTTTAATAATAAAATTGATCACACTTATGTGTCAGGTGCAGATGAACGCCACATGAACTCACCTAATCGTTAATCAGGGATGCGTCCATGTGGCTGGAATTACTGGTCTCGTATTGGATCAACGTATGCCATTGAGAATCCAATCTTTGATGATCATGTCCTCATGCTCGCGCTCGGCTGATTTTTGCTCGATTGCGCCTGTATAGATACCTGAGTATTCAGTACCGTCTGCCACTTTAAAACGGTGAAGCATGGCCCCACCTCTCAGAGGGGGGGGTGGTTAGGAAAACATGATGGTCTGAATCCTGGAAGGGAAAGCAATCGGCAGGAATGGTTTCCCAGTAGACAAGAGGTTCGTACTTGATATCTTCTTTCGATGGTCTAATCTTGTTTGACATAGTTACCTCCTTGTACTGTAATATATGTAATGTTTGTATCTAATTATAACGCTATTTTTAAAATTTGCAAGCGTTTTTGTGGTGCAATACTCTTTTGAGGTGCTTTTTGATTAAATTGTCCATTATATATAGTAATTTGTCTGTTAGCAAAGCATATTAAGTATTTATAATTTAAAATAGTATAGAGATGGAGCAGGTACAAAATGAGACGCAAGGTGTCATGTGTACCTGATACCGTTCATGTGCTATGGAAAAAGAGTTATAAAAGAAAGTGAGATGATACACTATGGCAATTCAATTTAATGAGCTTAGGCAATACTTAGCAAGAAACGTTAGGTTGTCAATTTGTTTTGAGGATGGGTATTACCACAATTATCTGATGATTTCAGATGTTCCGGCTGAAAAGTATAAGAATCTATATGTTTATGGAGTTGGAATGATCGACGTAGAATTTAGTATGGATGTGTACGCTGCTCCAAAGGATTTGGACGGCGTAATCACTTCAACAAAAGATGATACTATAGAACCTGCGATTGAGATTGTTCTTCATGAAGCTCCGCGCAATATAGAAAGAAAAGCAGAAGATGTTCTTTTGTTCAAAGATATTAAACCGTACTTACAGATAGGTAGGAATTTTGCTGTCGTTAACAGAGAAGACTGGTCATACAAAGTATATGAATATCGAAAAGATATCCCTAGTAATTACGATGACATGTTTTTATATGGCATAGGCATGGAGGATAATTCGGATGAAAGCGATAAAAATATTATAAAAATGTTAGAAAAAAGAAAGTGTGATTCTTACATGAACAAGCAAATGGTAATTGTTCTGTCAAATACAGCGAGGACAGATATTGACGCAGTATAACTGTAAGACAGGTCATACAGATTCAAGCTACCAGTATAACAATCCACATGGCAGGTACCTTGACGGAAATCATTCAATCTGGGTGAATGATTTGGAGAATGTGTACATGCTGGATTGCGGATGTGGCTTGCCAAATGGGAGGCTGGCCTGCATATGTTTGGAAACAGGTGAGAGATTCTATGCATGAATTGGGCAGTCAAGAGGTTAATAATAAATGAGGAAATACATATGGGAAAAAAGATAAATATTGAAGCGAGTGATGAACCTTGTATGTTCCAGTTCTTTAAAAAGTATATACACCAGACAGACAAGAACGAATTTTATTGTGATAACAGGGTTGTTGATATCAGTAACCCTAATCCGGGAGTAGTTGTTGATTTTAAAAATATTGATCACACTTATGAAGTATTTGCAGTACTTGGAAATTATTGGGGAGGATGGAACTCTACGCCGACAGCAGCAGAGATGTATAATAGAGCTAAGGAATGGGAAGAGCGATTTGGCACGGAGATAGTTGGATTATCATATAACAGCGTTGATTTTGTATTGAACCGAAAGCTATCTGATATAGAAATAGAGGATTTGATCAAAGAATGTGAGGATATTCAGGCAGATGCGGCTTGTAGTGGCGGATATGAAGAAATGCAAAAAATAATAAGAGAAAAAGGCGAGCTTCATATATGGTGGGATTAATATTATAAATATTGGGGAGGCGATTTAAGTGGCTACATATGTTATTTCAGATATACACGGAATGTACAGTAAATTTATCGAGCTTTTGAATAAGATCAAGCTGAAGGATACGGACACTCTGTATATTCTGGGCGATGTTCTGGATAGGGGGCCAGATCCGATCAAAACATTGCTCAAGATAATGAGCATGCCAAATGTGATCAGCATGCTTGGCAATCATGAGGATATGGCGCTTGACTGTCTTAAGTTTTTTATGACTACTGAGATAACGGAGCAGTCGTTGGCTGGAGTATCTGAGGAGATGCTGGAGAATCTAGTAACCTGGCAGTATAATGGCAGCAAGACGACTATAGACGGGTTTCGGGCACTGGACAGAGCGAAGCAGCAAGAGGTCATTGACTTCATAGAGGATATGCCAGAGATAGAGGAGATATCGGTAGCTGGACAGAAATATCTACTTGTGCACGGCGGACTTGGGGACTTTTATCCGGGCAAACCTATCGAGGATTACACGATCGAGGAACTTATCTGGGCAAGGGCGGAGTATGATATTCAGTATTTTGATGACACTTATGTTGTTACAGGCCATACCCCAACACAGGGAATACCGGGTAATCCCAGACCTGGATACATATACAGACAGAATAATCATATCGCCATCGACTGCGGTGCGGTGAGAAGAAGCGGGCGGCTTGCGGCGATAAGGCTTGATGACGGCAAAGAATTTTACACAGGAGACTGATGTTCAAGAGAACAGGGAGGAGTGCTTATGAGGATATATTGTATGAGTGATATTCATGGCTGCATAGCTGAATTCGTGGATGCTTTAGCTTTGGTGTGGGATCACCTGGATGAGCCTGATACTATGCTTTGCCTGCTTGGGGACTACATTCATGGAGGCGCAGATGGTTATGCAGTCCTGGATAAGATAATGAGTCTGCAGAAGAAATATGGTTCTGATAAGGTAGTTGCTCTTATGGGTAACCATGAGGAATTTGTTCTTCTGGGAGACTCGAGTATAAACCGGCTGATCGGTGTCTTTGATGACGATGCAGATGATGCCCGGGAATGTGATGATGACAGATATATAAGATGGATCGAGAATCTTCCGAGGTATTTTACAGAGGGCAACACGATATTTGTCCATGCTGGCATTGATGAGGAAGCCGGTGACATGTGGGAATGGATGACCAGCGAGGACACTTATGTCAACAAGTATCCGGCGGAGACCGGGAAGATAGAAGGACTTGATATGAAGGTCGTAGCCGGTCACGTTGGCACAGCCGAAATAGCCGGGGATCCCAGATTTCATGATATTTACTATGATGGCGAATCACACTATTACATTGATGGAACGGTGCTGGACAGCGGCATTATCCCAGTCCTTCTAGTTGATACTGATGAGGACAAATATTACAAAGTCACAGAGTCTGGTGAATGGCTTGTACAACCATTTACTACTTAGTCCTTTCCCTTAAAATACAAAGGTGCACAGTTCCGTTGGGAGCTTGTGCGCCTTTGTACATTCATTTGCTGAGAACAATATAGCACGGCGGGAGTGAAAATCGAATCTAAGATATTGCAGTAAAGGTGGATATGTGCTACAATATCCGAAAAGTCGGAAGCGAAACGGGGGTACATTGTGAAGGTATACGAGAAGATATTTGCAAGGCTTGACGAACTGAGTATGAGCCAGTCAGAGCTTTCGAGGCGAACAGGGATTTCAACCAGCACGATAAATGACTGGAAAAAGAAGAAGATCAATCCACAGGCGGACAAGCTGGTAGTTATCTGTAGGGCGCTGGATATGTCGCTTGCAGAGCTGCTTGGAGATGATGGGGACGAGAGCAGCAGTGCCGATTACAGTGCTGAGGAGAGATATCTGATCGAGTGTTATCGCAGGTCGGATGATCAGGTGAGAAGGCATATGCTCAGATATATGGAGCTTATTGACAAGACAGAGACCAGGACACCACAGAGAAAAGTTGCCGTTATACAGGATGTGGATGGGAATAATATTGTGGTTATCAATGATATTATTTTTAAGGGAAAACGTTCTATAACATGGTCTGATGTCGAGGAATATCTGCGCCGGTATGTGGGAGAGTTTTATTCTATAGTAGAGACTGGAGATATAGTTTATATCGGTACAGATTTGCCGGACGAATACGCAGGATCTAATTACACGAAACATATTAAAGGAACAGTGGCAAAAGCAAAGGCAAGTGCGGCTCAGGCAATTACTGAGATAATTGAAATAGCAACATCCAAAACAGCGGAAGAAAATAAAAAAGAGAAACATAGCCGTAATGCTAAAAATGGATGGTATAGATATGATACCAGATTTGCGTTACCGGTTTACGATGAAAGTGGTGAGGTTGAGCGATACAATGTGTTTAGTGCAAGATTATTGATCAGACATGCCGCTTCTGGGAAAATGTATCTGTACGATGTTTTAGAAATAAAAAAAGAAACGAGCAAGCCTTGTCAGGTGTAAAACCCTACCCAGTAGAAAACCCATTTCTTAATGAAATAAGAATAAAACACGCTACAGGAAAAGTCAACAGTTATATTGTGGAAAGGACATAGATTGGATTTACAGGAGACATTAAATGGAATAGTGGAGTGCTTGGAGTGAGAAAAGAGGGATAAGGATGGCGAAAACTATTAAGAAAGATACAATTCATGCGAATGGTTTTGATATAGGTATTTATACTACTGATTTTGAGAATGCACCGGAATTTAAATTGTATGTAATAAAGGATTATCAATGCCTAAAACATGACGAGAACAGCAGACTCTCCTTATCATGGAACCTTAATAGGGAGATATCAAAACTAAATTATAGAATTCACACAGATGCTATAAAGAATAATCTCATACCGCCAGAGCTTACATAATGGCAGATATCCAATACATACGCAAGCGAAGCTGACCTGCTCAATACCGTTTTATTTGGCAAGACGGCAAAAGAGTGGAGAGATGAGAAGAAAAAGAAGGATGCCAATATACGTGATGACGCAACACTCAGTCAGCTTTTGGTTCTGGCAAATCGTGAGAGCTATAATGCGATATTGATAGAGCAGGGAAAGGATCAGGTGGAGCGAATGAAGTTACTGCATGACCTGGCGGTACAGCAGATGATGACATGACATAAATATGAATGTATAATCATCTATACATAGGCTGATATTCAAGATCAAGGGAGGGTATGGTTATGGCAGAATATATAATTACAAGAGCGTCAATCATAAACAGGTGTAATAGTGATGACAAGCTACATTTCATGTTTACAGAAGCAGAGCGCCCATGCAGTGAGGCATATCTGAAGGAGTTAAGAGATACGGATGGAAATAAGTGCAGCAGGTATTTTATCCAGCTTGACACTATAGAGGATGTGGACCGGCTTGGGACAAAGTATGATGTGGATGTGATGGTCACAAGAAATGATTTCTTTGAAGATCATATAGCACTTGTTCTGTATGACGAGGTGATAGACAAGTCCCTGTTTGATTAACTGACAGGCGGTGGAAGGTACTTGGTCGGGGGAGAGCAACAGTAAAAGTAAGCAGTTATATTGTAGAAAGGACATGACAGGGGACGCTCCTCGTGACAAAAGAAACGTCCCCACGAGGATATGGATTACGGTTGGATAGGGGCTGTAAAGCCCGGAAAAGGAAGCAGCAGGTCGCAGACGCCGATAGCAAGAGAAGTAATAAGGATAGCAACAAAGAAACTGGGTGCAGAAAATGCCAAAAACGATCACGATATTGCACGTACAACGGCTGCAAGGGCTAATAATCTACTCAAATGTGAAGGAAGATATTACTACATATTGGGAATTGGTGAAGGCAATCAATCGTGGGCGTTGTCTACGTTTATAAGGGAGTTTAAGAATAAAGGAATTGATGTGACTCTTATATTACTTCAGGCTATAGAAAGTTTTGATTTGGATATTAGATGTAATATATGGATCGCTGATCTGGATGAGCTAAGGTTATTAGAAAAGAATGAATATAATAAAGATAATAAAGATAGTGAAGGCGTTGATGGTATTCCACTGCGTGCCAGAACGGGCGCGGGAGCTTATTATGAGCTGAACACATCGTATGCAGATATGCATGCGCGTATAAAGAATGGCAGAAAGATTACAAGTAGATCCGAAGATGAAAGTTCAAATGATGATCAAGGTGGCAATCAGGGTGCAGCTGCAGTTTCTCTCAACCATGATATAGAAAAAATATTGAAGAAAGAATTTGCAAGGAATGATAAATTATATCGATAAATTATATTGATAAAATAAAATGAAAAATTGAGTAGAGAGGAATCACTTAATGAGCTGGGGAAAAGATAAAGTCGATCCATGTAGCAGCTACGCTGATATGTTGCCGCAGGAATGGATAAAGGAGAATAATTACATACCAGATAGGGCGTATATAACTACATATTCATTTGATACAAGGCAGCTTAATGAGGTGTTATATGAGCTTGGATTATTTGATCTCATAGCGTCAGATAAGCCATCAGAAAAATCGCCTGGAAAGCTTCATGTATTTTATGATGAGACTGCCAGGCATGCGGACAGCAATGAATATCAGACAGTCTCATCCGCCTGCTTGCACGGAATCACTCTCGAAACAGCAGAAAATGTCTATGCATTTCACCCTAAAGTGATAATGATCAGATATGTTAGCGATACGTCTGCGCCGGGATATGTGATCATTGTCATGAGCAAGAATATATCCAGGTCAAATATGCTGGAGGCTTATGCTGTGGCATGTGGTGTGGTGGAGGAAGACAGGATTGCTGAAAAAGATGTAGATAGCGATGTAGATCATAACATAGATTATAATAAGGATGATGATAATGATTTTAATGGAGAAGAACTTGCAAGGTTCTGGGAGAAAATTATTGATATAACCTCGGAATACGATCCTGACACACCGAAGAACAACAGGTCGCATATAAATATGGACGATGAACTCAAAGAACTCAGAAAAGTCAGATTTGTTCAGCCGTTTAGTGGGAAAACTGTCAGGTTCTTAGAAGGTGGACAGGTCTTGGGGAAGCTTAAGGCTTCTACAGAGGTGATCATCGTCTCACCATTTTTGTCATATGGATTCTTTAAACGTATTAATAAGCACTCTTATGAAGAAAACGAACAGATCTCAGGAAATTCTCGGGATGATCTGGGAAAGGTGAGAAGTCTTGTGTCCACTATGGATTCATTTGCAAAGCTATTTGCAAATATGAAAAACATTAGGAAGGATAAATGCATATTCTTCAATGGAAGCAATAAAAGTGGGGCAGAAACAGGATACTACCGGGCGGATATGAACCTGCACGCAAAGATATATTGCTGTAAAATGGCAGATGGAAAAGCGTATTGTATTGTCGGCTCTTCCAATGCGACAGCCAACGGATGCAATCTGAACAATAAGTCTGGAAACGTAGAGTACAATATGGGATTTGAGATAAGCGGAGATGACTATGAGGCCTTTGATAAGCTTCTGAGGGGTGGGTCGTTCCAGATCGTATCTGATGAAGACATGAAGATGTTCGGAGAAAATGCGGAGAAAGGCGTAGATTTCCGCAGATACTATGCAGAATTTCTGAGACAGCTCAAGGTAGAAACTAGAATGATCAGTGATCAGGGCACAGACCACAGATACGAGATTGAATTTGCACCAGTGGAAGCAGAAAAATATAGTGTCGAACTCGCAATATGTGGCTCTGATCTGGAATCTCAGGATATATGGAAGAAACTTTCAGATGGAGCGACATTGACGTTGGGATTTTCGGAACCTGTGGCGGGGGTGTATGTGAAGATCGTTGCGAATAGCAATGGACAAAAAGAAAAGAGCGAAACTGCCGAAAAGATATTCTATCTGGATCTGTATGATCGCTGGCAGGAAGAGGCTCAGAGTAAACTGGACATGGAGTGCAGAAAGAATTACAGAGCGCAGCTTCTGGATCTTCAGAAACAGATAATCAATGGAAATAAAGTGAGAAGACTTCATCAGACAAGGAAAGAGAACGATTCTAATAATAGGTCTGGCATTGCTTCCAAGGCCATGTTTTCCAGGAGATCGGATAGAAGTTATGTATATGAGAAGATCATGAGTATATACCAGTATGAGGAAGATACGGCAACGAGAACTGAGAGACTGAAGGAACTGCGCAGGGTCACGAAATTGCTGGATGAGAGCGATGAGAATGATCAGTTTCAGCATGATCTTATGCTGTTGCTTTCGAAGTTGGAGGACACGGATGAACAGGATAAAATATCAGGAAGATGAAGCTAACAGAATTTACGGCAGGCTCTTCGAAAAAGATGGAAATAGTGAAGAATCAGTATCGCATAGATATCTGCTTGCAGATGAGGTCGGACTCGGAAAGACCATCGTTGCCGCTATGGTGATAGCAAAGCTGGCGGTGGACAGAATGAACAAGGGAGAAAGCGTCAGAGTTGCATATATATGCAGTAATGGAGCACTTGCAAATGAGAATATCAGAAAGCTGAAGGAAAAGATAAGAAGCATTGGTAAAGATGTATATGGTAAAGAGATAAACATAGATGACAGAAGTTCCGACAGACTTTCACTTGAATTCAGAAATGCATGGAATCCGCCGGAGAAAAAAATTGAAAGCTCTGTGTTGCAGCTTCACACTATCACGCCGTCTACTACAATACATGTTTCGACAAAGGGGACTGCAGAGGAGAGGGTATTTGCATATTATCTGCTCATGGGAAGAAAAGAAAGAAAATGGATCGATGATGGTGACGATTCAGGGGAGTTTTTCAAATACATGAGCAGCTGTGTGAAGGACGACGACCAAAACTCTGTGAAGGACACCCCAAAAAACTCTGCGTGGGACAAGGCCCTGAACGTTTTTCAAAAAGAGTGGGGCAATAAGTCCAAGAATGGATCAGAAGAGAAAGAAAATTTTTTGGATGAGATAGCGGAATCGTTTTGCGGGAAATTTAATAATATATGGAAGAACATTAAAACTGAAGTTTTGTCACTTTTTATAGATGTTGTAGTGAAAGAGATGCCATGTGACAAGGTGAAAAACCGCAGTGAGGCTGTAGAAAAGATAAAGAATTGGCTTGATCGTGATTATACACCACCAAAGCAAGAGGACAAGGAAGATATCCTAAAAATAAGTTGTCTGGAACATATATACAGCGATATGTATGAAGCAGTGAAGAAGTCAGTTGAAGAGAGTTCTAAGAATGGTGCGGAATCCAAGGATAAAGACAATGGAAAGAATAACGGGACAAACAACGCTGCAAAAAAAATAGAGATCAAGGAACAAAGTTCAGTCGATTGTGCCATATTAGACTCTTTCAAGAAAACAATATATAAAACGTGTATGTCAGAGGCAAGGCGATGTATGGTGGAGATAAGCCTTGACAAAATGGATATGGATTTTTTTATAGCGGATGAGATTCAGAACTATTCTGATATATTCAGAAGTAAGCTTGGAAATGCTTCGGACACTGATTACAGCTGCCTGATGGATCATTTAATAAAAAAGAGTGGTGACAGTAGACTGCTCATGATGAGTGCTACACCATTCCGTTATCACAGCCTGATGAGTGCGCTGGAAAATCCGGATAAAGATATAGCTGCAGACGGAGATCCTCTGGATGATTATGTGAGCAGATCGGAAAGCGAGAGATATCTTGGAACAGATACTGATATATACGGTGAATTTAAAAGTATCGTCGGTTATCTTGCCCCCCAATTTGATTTTGAAGAGTGGGAGGAGCTGAACAGACAAAAGCGGGATATATTGGAAGGCTTACTTGAAAATGATCCACAAGGTCAAGTTAGAGAAGATGTCCAGAAGAAGTCAGAGGATTATAAGAAAATAGTCAGATGTCAGTCAGACATGTTGACTGCAGCAAATATATCCAGGGTAGAACGATACAAGGCTTTCGTCAAGTATGGATTTCACAGGGCAGAGCGGGAACTTCCTATTGATGATGTTATGCGAAAAGAACTGGAATCAAGCCCACATGTTGTGAGGGAGCGGAGAGAGAAAGAGTCAGATATCTGCTATGAAGAATTTTCGGAGGATTGTTATGATTGCTATTGCTATGATGAATGTGAAGAACAGAATTCGTACGATGAGCCGGCAAAGGTGAATCTGGATTATATAAAGAGTACGCCTGCGGTGCTGTCATTTGGATGTGATTATGCAAGACTCGGTGGCCTTAAAGATGCAAGATATAAAGAAGGCCAGGAGCACAGTGATTATCAGCCACTCAGACTTTACTATGAGGACGTGGGCGAACATAAGCAATTGTTTGGGACAGACGGAGCAAATGGGGATGAAACACATATGCTCTACAATGCCAGAATAAACAGGTTATATAAAAAACTGTTTGATGAGGAACAGCAACACAGACTTCTGTTCATTCCACCGTCAGGCAAAAGCTCCAGTATACCCATTGATGGTGCCACGATGAAACTCAGCGGAGTTTACGCAGGAAAGAGGGGATTATCCAAGCGACTGTTCTTTTCTGACTACAGGATGACACCAAAAAGCCTGTCAGCTCTTATCACCTATGAAGCAGAGCGGCGTGTGATGAACGACCTTGAAGAGAAATATCTCGGAAAGAGATGTCAGGGATATAAAAATATTAAAGATAAAGAACATAAAGAGGAATACAGGGAATCGATTAAATTTGATTTGTTTGACAATAGTGAAGCTGGAGGTAAGGAAAGCTGTTCAAAGCTGAGTATAACGCTGAATGATCTTATGAAGAATCCGAAGACAGAGCTGGAGGATAAGAATATACTGGCAAGCAAGCTGTTTCATCATGACAGGGATACTTCGATTCCAGGAAAACTCAGAAAAGGTTCTGTGTACGATTATGCCATGTTCAGACGAGGCAGAAATGATCAGGAATTAGGAGATCAGGAATTTAAATATGACACTGCTGTGAAAAAGCTGTGTGAGGCGTACTATGGTTATATGTGCAGAAAAAGCTCTCTGCGGGTGATCCTGGCATACTATGACTTGGGGTGTGAGGAGTCAGGTAAAAAAGGTCAGCCGTCTATATTCGAGGCGATCCTCAAATATGGAGAGCAGGGATGTATATGGGATGTCCTTGAGGAGTATTCGGTGTATTGCCGGTGCGCAGGTGCCAGTAATACTAATTCGTTCACTGATTCATTCAAGTCAGTTATGGATATACAATTTCATACAGTCAAAGCTGATACAAATGATAATTCAAGATGTAGCAGTCGCCAGGATATGAATACAGATTTTGCTACAGGACATTTCTACGGTGATAGATCGACAAATGGTTCGGCAGCGAAGACACTTGAAAATAAGATAATAAGGTTTAATTCTCCATTCTGGCCGTTCCAGTTCATAACGACGTCCATAGGACAGGAGGGATTTGACTTTCATGTGTATTGTCGTAAGGTGGTCCATTGGTCTTTGGAGTGTGATCCAGTCAAGTTTGAACAGCGTGAGGGTCGAATAAACAGATATCAGAGTTACGCCAACAGACTCAGACTTGCTGAACTCATGGATAGAAAGAATATACGATTCCGGGGATGGAGATATGCGTTTGACGATGTCAGGAAGAATGACGCTGTAAAGGATATCGTGAAACAAAGTCTTGGTCTGTTTCCTGATTTTGTTGTGGGCGACACGAAAAACGCCGATGATCCGGATGCAGAAGGGGTAAAATACGACAAATTCGGTCTTGAGAGCGAGTGCTATTATTATCCGTTCAGTTTTGAAAGCCATGAATTTGATAAAGTCCTAAGGTGCGTAGGATATTACAGATCACTGCTTGGACAGAGTGGTGATGATACCTTCGAGAAGAACTTTGCCCATTTCCTTGAACTGAACAAGACAGATAATAAAGATGTTAAGCCAGAGGACTACTTTATAGACCTATATCCATCGGGGAAGATAATAAATGCAACACCAAAAGACAAAGAAGAGCTGCTCTCACTTTATCACGCCATGATAGGCGGACCGTGTGAGTGGAGCGAGAATTATCCTGACGAGAATACCATAGCATTTGACCTGAAGAACGATGATCTGTTTGTTATGAAGAATGATAAAGAGGAAATCGTAGCCACAATATCCATAGATCACGATGATGCCGTGGAGGCGCTTACGTGCTGGAGATCAGACCTGGTTCCATCGGGAGAACTCTCAAGGCTTTGTGTCAGAAAGGATATGCAGGGACAGGGGATTGCGAAAATCATGATGAACTATGCATGTGATGTCCTGAAGAGCAGAGGCATGAAGGGGGTTCATATACTTGTCAGAGAGGGGCATGTGGTGGCACTTTCGACTTATGCCAAGATTGGATTTGAAACAGTTGGCGAATGTGATCTTTTTGATAAGCATTTTATATGTATGGAACGGGAATTCTAATAAGAATTTTATATGTATGGAGCGGGGATTCCAAAGAGGTTGATATTGCAAGTTACAGGATGCAGCTGCGGCTATATTGTAATATAATGGGGGTGTATTGTTTGATGAGTTATAGAGATGAGACATTTCTATATATAAGAATGAACGAGCGGAGGTGCACAGAATGATAATTACAATAGGTAGAGAATGTGGATGTGATGGTGATGAAGTGGCAGCAAGACTTGCCTCAAAATATGGTATAGCATGTTACACAAAGAAAGAGATAATAAGGCTGGCAAAGGAGAAGGGTGTGTATGACAAATATCCGTTTTTCTTTGGAGAGAAGGCTATAGATTCTATGATGCAGTCGGTGTCAGATGACTTTGTCGTGAAGAGAAGAAAGACTCCGGAGGAGGTACTTGAGAGATTGCTTGACGGACAGGATGGTGTTGTAGTGGGAAGAGCCTCAGACTTTGCATTCAAGAACAGGAACGATGCAGTGAGAATATTCCTGTGCGGAGATAAAGACAGCAGAATAAAGAGGATAATGGACAAGCATGGTATATCAGAATCAAAGGCAAAGAGTCTTGTGGAGGAGACTGATGCCAGGCGGAGAAGCTATCATGACTATTACTCAGGAGAGAACTGGGGATATTCAGGACATTATGACCTGTGCCTTGATGAGGCGAAGCTCGGCGTGGACGGCGTAGTGGAGATGGTCGCAGCGTATATGAAGGTAATTGGCAAGTAGAATTGAGGCAGATGGAAGCGCGGTGAAAGACCGATGAAAGACCAATGGAGGTGAGACGGAAGCCCAATGAAAAGCCAATGGAAGCCTAATGGAAGGCCAATGGAAGGCAGATAGAAGCCGGATAGTGTGAGTTAGTCAGAGAGGTTTCTGACATTATGATTTGAAAGGTATAGATATGGGAGAAAAAGCAACAGGAAAATACAGCCTTTTGGTTCCGGAAGGAAAGTATTCGTTTAAAACACTGAGCCCTGTGACTATGCATGATCTGGGATTGGACATGATATGCAGGCAGTTGTCATCCAAGGAGGCAGAACAGAATTATATAATGCGCGTTATGTCGCAGATGTATGAGGATCCGGAGGTGACCCGGTACAGATGTGATATATTTGAGGACATTCTTGACCATAAACAGTTAAGGGAAGATATGATGGAGACCCTCAACAGGATAAGTTTTCTGAAGAATTACGGAAGCTTTCGCCGCGAATACGATGAAGGTGCAAGTGTGTGGGAGCTGATGCACAGGCTTGATGAGATAGGCGATTATATCAAGTGTGTTGATGCTCTATATGAATGTCTTAATAAGTATGAACTTCACTCTGACGGATTTGCCGGGCTCAGGGATTATGTGAAGAGAATATATAGTGATAATGGTTTTGGTGAACTTAAGGAAGATATATCCAAACTGAAATTTGATACCTCAGAGATAAAGAGTATAACGGTTGGAATCAATCTGAATGAGAGATTTGAAGCTGAGGGCGTAGGCCTTATATCAGTGAACAATAAATACTTCACCAGAGGTGGTGTTCTCAGTAATTTCTATGATCATCTAGTAACCAGAGACAGGATCAGCAATGAGGCGCAGTGGAAGGGAGATTATAAGTTCCAGCCATTTGATGCAAGAAGTGAGCTTCAGGTGAACGCTCCTATGCAGCAGATGGTGCAGACTGCCGCTGTGGGTACCGTGGCAGGTGCTGCTGCCGGAATTGGCGGAATACCTGAGGGAGATCAGGCAAAGGATGTGACCAGATATACGGACAGAGTAGTGGGACATATGGTATCCGGGATAGTGAAGAAAATGAGACAGGTGCTCAATAAATATGTATCCATAACCATCACAGACATGACGGATCTCATACCGGAGCTTACATACTATATAAGATGGGCTGAGTATATAGAAAAATTGCAAAGCAGAGGTGCGGTATTTTCCAAGGCAAGGGTTGTGAACTCTGCATATCAGCCGGACGCAGGTACATCTGAGGAAGCCAATTCCAAGAGCAGATATTATATGAAGGCTCGTGGCGTATACAATATCAAGCTTGCAGCATTTGATACGGAGGAGTCGGATCATATAGTGACCAATGATCTGGACTTTGACAGCGAGCACAGAGTGTATATCCTCACAGGTGCCAACAGAGGCGGCAAGACGACTATAACCCAGACGATAGGCCAGCTTTTTGTACTGGCTCAGGGCGGTATATATATCCCGGGTGATGAATTTGAATTTGCTCCTGTGGACTGCGTATTTACGCATTTCCCTGCTGACGAAGACAAGACCCTGGATCTTGGAAGACTTGGTGAGGAGTGCAAGAGGTTTAAGGAGATATTTGACGGTGCGGGTGACGGCAGCCTGATACTTCTCAATGAGACGTTTTCAACTACGTCATTTGAGGAGGGCTATTATATAGCCAGAGATTCCGTGAGAGCGATTCTGACAAAGGGAACGCGGACGATATACAACACCCATATGCATAAGCTGGGCTTTGATGTGGATGAGATGAATGAAGGACGCGCAGATGGCAAGGTATATTCGCTGATCGTACATAACGAGGGATCACAAAGATCTTACAAGATCGAGATAGCGCCGCCGGCTGGCAGATCATATGCCAGTGACATAGCGGAGAAATATGGTGTTACATATGATATGCTGGTGAATAAAGAAAAATAGTTGGCTGTATGCACTGCTTGCGGATGATATTACAGACGATATGTGGGCAGTTTAGAGTCATATAATATGAATTGTCTACAGTGAAGATATTGGAGGGTATAGGATGACAGAAAAGCATACAGACAAGAGAACAATACTTATAGTGGATGATGACGCTGATCTGTCTATGCTGATACAGGATATGCTGGAGGACAACGGCTATGCTTTTCTGTACGCAGCCAGCATAGACGATGCATATGAAGTGCTGACAGATAACAAATGTGATCTCATACTTCTGGATATCAATCTTCCCGATGGTACAGGTTTCTCATTCTGTAAAGAACTCAGGCATACTTCGCAGGTGCCAATCATATTTGCAAGTGCAAGGACGAGTGAGGATGACAAGGTGAATGGTCTTGATATGGGTGGGGATGACTATATCGCAAAGCCGTATTCACTGAAAGAGCTTATGTCTCGTATCCGTTCGATACTCAGGAGAACTTATGGTGTTGATGACAATAAGTCTGAGATGTTGACCCTGAACACAGACGGGAACGAGATAGAGATCAACAGGTACGCACGGACTGTGAGCAGAAACAAAAGTAATGTGGATATGAAGCCGAAGGAATTTGACCTGCTTGTATACATGGCGGAGAACAGAGGCAGAGTATTGACCAAGGAACAGATCATGAGTGCCGTGTGGGGGCTGTACAGTGATGTGGAGCCATCCACGGTTGCGGTGCATGTGAGGTGGCTCAGAGAAAAGCTTGAGACAGATCCGTCACATCCGCAGCTTATCCGTACGGTATGGGGAACGGGATATGTGCTGGGAGATAGTGAATAGACAAAGACAGTGAGAATAATATGAGCTTGTAAGGTGGATGTCCACTTGGCAGCTATAGGGAGTTTATATGAAGCGACATTCAGTAAGAAGCAATATAATAAAAATGCTGATCGTGTTCATGTGCGCTATAACCATAGTTTTTGGCTGGCTGTTCTACAGGGAGAAGCAGGACGAGACACGGCGGATAAAAGATGATGAATATGGGCAGTATATAGTGGAACTGAATGAAGTGAAACAACTGTATGATTCGGGATCCACAGATGCTGACGAAAAGCTTGACGCTGTAATGAATGAACTCAGGGAACAAAAGCTAGATACCGGCAAGTCAGGACTTAGAAATATATTGATCATTTATATTGTTGTCCTGTGTGTTGTGATTGTATTATTCCTGTACATATACGTGTGTGTTCTCAGTCCATTTGACGAGCTGGAGGATTATGCATCACATCTGGCAGCAGGGGATATGGACACCGAACTTAAGTACAGACGGGTAAATATGTTCGGAAGCTTCACGTGGGCATTTGACCATATGAGAACGGAGATAGTGCATGCAAGGCGCAGAGAGCAGGAAGCGATAGAGAACAACAAGACAGTTATAGCCACGCTGTCACATGATATAAAGACTCCGATCGCATCCATAAGAGGATATGCGGAGGCATTGGTCATGAATATGGATGCCACCCAGGAGCGCAGGGAGAGGTATGCATCGGTCATCATGAAGAAATGTGATGAGGTGACGTCCATAACGAATGACATGTTTATTCATTCCTTGCATGATCTGGACAGACTGGTGGTGAAGAGTGATGAGGTTGAGATAAAACCTCTGCTGGAACAGATACTGTCAGATATAGGACTTGGTATGAATATCGTGGTGGATGGAGATATAACCGAGGCAGTGCTTGAGCATTCAGATTCGGGAAGAGTGGTCCAGGTGATAGAGAATATCTTGTCCAATGCGTCAAAGTATGCCAGAGACACAGAGATAAGTATTGTTACGGAATGTATATCGTCCGAAAAACTTCCAAGGAATGTCCATGTGAGCGGCGCTGATATGGTATACAGGCTGTCCATAAAGGATCATGGAACAGGAATCCCGGATAAGGACATGCCGTTCATATATGAGAAGTTTTATCGAGGGGAAAACTCTGGTGATGAACCTGGAGCGGGCCTTGGACTATTTATTGTCCATTATCTCATGGACAGAATGGGCGGAGATGTGGAACTTGTAAATCATGCTGATGGCCTGGAGGCAGTGTTATATTTTGCAGCAAGAAAGGTTTGTTAAGGACTTGTTAATAAATAGGGTGATATGGTTGTAGCATGGTGGCGAGGTGAAGATCTGTAGAGGATGTCTGAATGCCCCCGTGCTACAACTATAAAGAAGGAGAGAAAAATGGCAGATATAATACTTCAGGCAAGAGACCTTTGCAAAAGCTTTTCCAGTGAGGGCGTGCAGAATCATGTGCTCAACAACATGGATCTGGATATCTATAAGGGAGATTTTACAGTCATCATGGGAGCGTCAGGCTCGGGAAAATCCACACTGCTTTACAGTCTGTCCGGGATGGACAGACCGACTTCGGGAAAGGTCATATATGATGGCGAGGATATAACAGAATACAATGAGAAGCACATGGCAGAACTCAGGGTGTATGAGTTTGGATTTGTGTTTCAGCAGATACATCTTGTTAGTAACCTCAGCATTAGAGAGAACATACTTGTGCCGGGTTATATGAATAAGGATACGAGCACAAAAGAGACTGAAAACAGGGCTGATGAACTCATAAAAAAGATGAATATAGAAAGTGCTGCTGACAGACTGCCTGCACAGGTGTCCGGCGGAGAGGCACAGAGGGGCGCTATTGCCAGAGCGGTCATCAACAGTCCGGGTATCCTTTTCGCGGATGAGCCGACAGGCGCATTAAACCGCAGAAATACCCAGGATGTGCTGGACCTTCTCACCGAGCTTAACGTGGAGGGACAGAGCATACTCATGGTTACCCACGATGTGAGGGCTGCTATCAGGGCGAACAGGATCATCTACATAGAGGACGGAAGGATCATAGGTGAGCTGAAGCTGTCACAATATATTGAAGAAGATCGCAAGAGCCGTGAGAGCCAGATAGATGCATGGCTTGGTTCCATGCAGTGGTAGGAGGTGCCGGAATGAGATATATCATGATGGTGCTTCGAGGAAATATGAGAAGAAACAAGGGCGTGCATATAAGTGTGTTCGTGCTCATGCTTATCATTTCTCTGGCATTCTGTTCAGTGCTTTCTTACTACACGAATTCCATAAGGCATGATTCGGAAGCTATGGAAGAGGTTGGTTATGGAGGTATGCTTGCCGCACTTTATGGGGAGAACAAGCTGGATGCCTATGGAACAAGTGCAGACAAGATAATAAAGAATATTGGCAAATGTGATGCGGTGCAGGAAGTGAAAGCAGCAGATGTTGTATATCTGCTGCTTAAGGACTGCAATGGAAAAGGCGGAAACAGCAGCTTCGTTTTGAATGATACAGACAGCGTGCTCACATATGATCAGTATGATGTGGATAACAAAATGACAGATCACCGGCTTGAAAAAGGTGAGGTAAGTGTGCCGTTCAGTTTCATAGGTATGTATGACTGCAAGATTGGTGATACAGTCGAGCTGGGCAATGATAACGGTTCTTATACCTTCAAAGTTGCGTCATTTTTCGAGGATCCATATATGGGATCTTCGGTCATGGGAATAAAGACGATATTGATCTCAGATGAGGATTTTGCGGATCTCAAGGCAAAGGCTGCGGAAGATCATAGAAGCGGACTGGAAGATGACAAGAGATCCTTTGAATTGTCAAAGCTTATCATAATAGATAAAAAGCCGGGCCTGGACCTCACGGAGATGGAGTTTGAGAGAGAACTGAATAATGTGAGTGATTTCGCGTCATATTGCTGGATAACTTTATCAAAGGAGCAGGCGGGAAGTTACATGCTTCTTATGACAAAGGTATTCTCCGCGGTGCTGCTTATATTTGTTGTGCTGCTTCTGGTGGCGGCTATGATAGTTCTAGGACACAACATCGGCAGCAGCATAGAGATGGATTTTGTTAACATAGGAATACTCAAAGCGGTCGGAATGACAAATGCATCGGTGAAGCTGGCGTTGCTTGCCGGGTATATGTGCACTGTGGCGGCTGGACTGTTTGCTGGAATACCACTGGCCATTCCGATACTAAAAATTATAAATAGTGCCACAAGATCTTCTTCAGGTCTTGAAGTTCCGTCTGATATTAATGTAGGACTTGTGCTGTGTGTCATATTGGCGATACTGCTTCTGGTAGCAGCATTTATCATGTTGAAGACAAGGAGAATATCCGAGGCCACACCTATAAAGGCGATAAGAGGTGGACGGGACAGTGTGCATTTCTCAAGCGTTCTGAAGCTTCCGGTCTCAGGCAAGAAACTTGGTGTGAGTCTTGCATACAGACAGTTTATATCTGAGAAGAAACAGTATGCCGCAGCCATCATAGTGACTGCTATACTTGCCATGTTCATGATACTTATGAACGATATGATGCGCTGGTTTAATTCACAGAATATGCTGGTGGATATGTTTTCAGTCACGAAGTATGACCTGACTGCTTCGTTTGTCGATGAGGATACGCAGAAGGATATAGAGAATGTTATATCAGAACACACAGCGTATAGAAAATATCAAATGTCCAGCGAGTACCTTCTGTTTGATGATGTGCAGATGTATTGTTATATAGTGGAGGACCCTGATATGATCAACACGATAAGAAAGGGAAGAACCTGCACATATGACAATGAAGTGCTGATAACCCAGTATGTGGCTGATGGATTTCACATGAACGTAGGTGACACAGTCACAGTCAAGCGCGGCGGCGTGGCAAGGAAGATGGTGATCTCCGGCATATACGATTCGGCAAATGATGTGGGCAAGAATTTTGCAATTAGTAAGGCTGCATATAGTAAGTTTGCCAGCGAAGGGATCGTAAGTGAGTCTGGTGTCAGTGGAGCTGCCAAAAGCAGTTCAGATGAAGAGGAATGGAGCGGCAAAGAAATATGTTATGATCTTGACAATACTGATGAATGTGATGCGATAATCCAGGAGATAGATAAGAGATATGGCGATAATCAGGGCATCACGTATTCAATACATTCAGCAAAGGATGATTTTGAAGGAGTGGCGGGTACAGTCAACATTGCAATACAGGGACTCACATTGCTCACATATATGTTGGGGGCTGTATTCGTGATAGTCACGGTCATAATCGTGTGTGGCAAGGTTCTCATGCGTGAGCAGAAGGATATCGGAATATACAAGGCACTTGGATTTACATCCTTCAGACTCAGATGCCAGCTTGCGGTCCGCTTTATCGTGACGGCAGTTGTGGGTTCGCTGCTTGGTATAGTTCTGGCACTTATCGTCAGCAAGCCATTCTTCAAGGCAGGATTTGAATCATTTGGAATATACAGTTTTAATTTAAGTACAAGCGTGATATCACTGGTTATACCATTGGTATTTATGAGCGTGTTATTCTCTGTGGTAGCATTTATCAGAGCGGGGAACATCAGAAAGGTTCAGCCGCAGGTGCTCATCGCAGATCAGTAGAAGTATGTAGGAGAGTGGAACTATGTATACAGCCGTAGTTCTGCTCTTTTTTGTTTGCCACGAGTTCTTGACATTTGTCACTTGTTATGGTCATGCCCTATGGAATATAATGTCTGTATACAATGTCAGTAGACAAGGTGGGTATATATAATGGACAAATTAATCATATATCTGATATGTATAAATATACTGGGAGCTGTTCTTGATGGAGTTACGGCTGCGAAGCGCAGGAGAACAAGTCATAAGGCGCTCAGTGTCTTGTTGGGGATCATAGCCATTGCCGGAGGTGCCCCTGGCATGATCATAGCATTTGCGTTGTGTGATAGAACGGCCTCCAAGACGAATATGATGCTGAGAGTGTTCACTGTGTGCGTGTGTGTGATAGAGCTTGCGGTGTTCATGACGTGGAAGCTCAGACCTGCGGGCAAATGGAGCTTTGCATTCTGGGATGTGCTTGTGGAATACAGATGGACACTGTGGTTCGCGGCGGCAGTGAGTGCTGTAACATTTGTCATGTTTGGAATTGACAAATACAGAGCGGTCAAGGGCGGATACAGGATACCTATAGCTGTCCTGCTTGGCATGGCATTTGCCGGTGGAAGTATCGGTGCTCTGCTTGGAATGGTGGTGTTCAGGCACAAGATAAGGAAGAATTATTTCTCGGTTGGAGTGCCACTTATACTTGTAATGCAGGTGGTGCTTTTGATGTGTGTGGTTAATCTGTTGTAGGATCCGCAAATATCCCCAATTCAGGCGGATAGTTGGTAAATGCAAAGAATGCAACCGCGAGAATTGCCAGGATGGTCATGGCAACGTAGTCATTTATGCACATTTGCCTGGATTCTAATCTGTTTTCGGTGCGCAATGCATATACAACCCCAGCGAAATAAAGTGCGATATTCAGAAACTCATAATTCCTGCCCAGTATGCCATTTAGAGTGTAGAAACCGACCACAATGAAAGCCATACCTGACAGGATACCGATAGTCCTTGCTGGAAGATAGTTTTCCGGCAGGGGCTTATTTTTTATATGAGCCCAGAGAAATTCGATTATCGTAAGCAGGAGCATAGGGAAAAATATGAGTTTTAGATGCTCCCAGGTCGACTCGTTCACTGCTGAGAACAGTCCGACTGCGGGATTGTCTCCCGACCATTCGTAGGTGAAGTGTAGCAGGACTCCAAGAATCGAAATGAAGATAAAGCGGAAAAGGTTGAGTCTGGTTTTTACTTGCATTAAGGACCCTCCAATGAAACAGGTGCTATATTATATAGTGTATGATGAATTGGGCATAAAATATGTAAAGCTGATAAAAATCCTTGCCTTTGAGCAGGCTCTATATGTTATCTTTAACCCGCAGGTTGATTTCTTACTCGTCGCATCTGTGCTAAACTATAGGCAGCGATATAATAAAGAAACGGAATTGCAAGAAAGGAGAACTGTGCATGCGTTTGATCCATTTATCTGATCTTCACATAGGAAAACGTGTAAATGAATTTTCCATGCTGGAGGATCAGGAATATATATTGAAAGAGATCCTGGGGATTATCGATGATGAGCAGCCGGATGGAGTCATCATAGCCGGGGATGTATATGATAAGTCTGTGCCGAGCGAGGAGGCGGTGAAACTGCTGGACAGCTTCCTGACCTCGCTTGCAAAGAGAAAGCTGCAAGTATATATCATCAGCGGCAACCATGATTCGGCGGCCAAGCTGGCATTTGCATCAAGTCTGATTGATCTCAGTGGAATCCATATATCGCCGGTATATGATTCGGCACAGATAGCCATGATGGGAGATGGGTTGGTCAGACCATATAAGCTGGAGGATGGAAAAGGACAGATGGTGAACATATACATGCTGCCATTTGTGAAGCCGGCAATGGTCAGAGCGGTGTTCCCTGATGAGGCGGATGATATAAAGGATTACACGGATGCCTGCCGTGTGGCGGTGGAGCACATGGATGTTGATGAGAAGGTTACAAATATCCTTGTGGCCCACCAGTTCGTGACCGGGGCTGTGCGCTCGGAGTCGGAGGAGAATGTGGGCGGTCTGGACAATGTGGATGTATCGGTATTTGACTCATTTGACTATGTGGCGCTGGGGCATATACATGGGCCGCAGAAGGTGGGCAGGGAGACTGTCAGATACTGTGGAACACCGCTTAAGTATTCACTTTCGGAGGCTAACCACACCAAATCGGTGACAGTTGTTGACATCCCTGAGAACAAGAAAATAGAGATAAGGACAGTTCCGCTTGTTCCGATGCATGAGCTACGCGAGGTAAAGGGAACATTTGACGAGCTGATGGACAGGCGTAACTACGATGGAACCGCAGTGGATGATTATCTGTATGTGGTGCTCACGGATGAGGATGACGTGCCGGATGCTTTGGGAAAACTCAGAACGGTCTATCCAAATGTGATGAAGCTTGGATACGACAACACCCGAACCCGTGTGACACAGACGATAGATGATGGCGCTGTGCTTGAAGGGAAAAAGCCTATAGATCTGTTTGAAGAGTTGTATGAGAAACAGAACAACCAGGAAATGAGTGACGAACAGAGGAGCTTTGTTCAGGATATTATAGACTCTATATGGAAGGAGGCCTGGTGATGAGACCACTTAATCTTACGATGTCGGCATTTGGACCGTATGCGGGTGTCCAGGAGCTTGACATGACACAGCTTGGGGCTGAAGGCTTGTATCTTGTGACTGGGGATACAGGTGCGGGAAAGACCACGATATTCGATGCTATCTGTTATGCGCTGTATGATGAGCCGAGTGGCACAGGTCGTGATGCTAGGATGATGAGATCAACGTATGCGGATGTGGACACAGACACCTACGTTGAACTGACATTTGAACATATAGGAAAAACCTACAGGGTTAAAAGAAATCCTTCTTATGAGAGACGCAAGAAAAAAGGTGAAGGAACTACCCTGCAGGAAGCGGCTGTAGAACTGTATCTGCCGGATGACTCAGTCGTCGCCAACAGGACAAAGGCCAACTCATACCTTCAGGAATTGATGGGTGTGGACAGAGAACAGTTTTCACAGATATCCATGCTTGCACAGGGTGAGTTCAAGGAGCTGTTGGTGGCTGAGTCCAGTGACAGGCAGAAGATATTCAGCAAACTTTTCCACACATCAAGGTATTTTGTTCTGCAGAAGCGGCTTCAGGATGAGACGAGAAAGCTTCAGAGTGAACGGGACGATATGAAGAAGAGTATAGAGCAGTATATATCTGGAATAGTCTGCGGAGAGGATGATCCTCTGGGGCTCAGTGTCCAAAAGGCAAAGGCCGGCCAGATGCCAATTGATGAGGTGCTTGCACTTATCGAAAAGCTTATTGGAATGGAGAAGGTAAGAACGGCTTCGTATGAGAAGCAGATTGGCGCGCTTGAGACCCGGATAGGGGGGCTCGATACGTTGATAGGCAAGGCGCAGCAGACAGAGAAAGCCAGAGTACAGCTTGGAAAGGCACATTCGGAGCTTGCAAATGTACAGAATGACAGAACTACTGCTGAGGCAGAGTTAAACAGGACAAAGGATGCACTTCCAGAGACAAAAGAGCTCCAGAGGCAGGCGGCGGTTATAAATAACGAGCTTCCGGACTATGAAAAACTGGATGCAAAGAGAAGAAATATTGCAGACGGTGAACAGCGCCTGCAAAGGCAAAATCAGCAGGCAGAGAAGGGCAGAACGCTTGTGGCAGACAAGCAGAAGCTCATAGGAAAGCTAAAAATGGAGCAGGTGCAACTTGCGGATGCGGGAGAGAAAATCGTGGCTTTTACGGCATCAAGGGAAAAGATGGCTGACGCTATTGACTATCTGAACGGAATAAACAGATTGCTCATGGAATATAGCAGAAGAAAGCAGGCGGTGGACAAAGCACAGAAGCAGTATCTGCTTGATAACGAGATGTATACCAGAAAGCAGGATATGTATGAGCATATGGGCACGCTCTACAGGAATGCCCAGGCGGGAATCCTTGCAAAGGATCTGAAGGAGGGACAGGCGTGTCCTGTGTGTGGTGCGACGGAGCACAAAATCCTTGCATCGTTGCCAAAGGAGGCTCCGACAGATGCGCAGTTAGAGGACGCGAAGAAGGATACGGACAGAGCACGCGACAGGGCAAATGCCAGCGCTACGGATGCAAAGGTAAAGCTTGCCAGTGTCACGGAGATCAGAACCAGCATTATTGAGCAGGCTGGAAGGAAATTTGACGCTCCGGAGGATATAGACGGTCTGCCGGAAAAGGTTGAGAAGAATATAGGATATTACAATGAGAAGATTGCCGATACAGACAGACAGATCGAGGCTGAACGCAAAAGGGTCAGCAGAAGGGATGAGCTTGCTGCAAAACTTCCTCAGGAGGAAGAAACATTGGCCGGTATGCAGACAAAGCTGGCAGACATCGAAAAAAATATATCAGCGCTTACAGCAAAGCTTGCCTCTGACAGAGAACAGGTGACTGAACTGGCCGCGGGACTCAGATTTAGAAATCGAAGCGAGGCGGAAATGAAGATGAACGAGATTCTTGGCAGAGCAAAGAAATTGCAGGATTCATTTGACGCCTCTGAGAAGAGATATAATGCTGTGATCCAGAATATTAAGACGCTGGAGGGGCAGATAAAGGCTCTGACAGACACGCTGGAGTCAGCAGAGAAGCTTGAACTTGCCAAGCTTGAGGAAGATAAAGTCGCAGCAAGAAATGAGCTTGGAAGAATCAGACTTTTCATGCAGGATGGAAACAGCCGCATCCGCACAAATGAAACGGTGATGGCGAATATAAGCAGGAAGTCCGATGAACTTTCGGCAAAAGAAAAGGAATACGTTAGTGTGAAGTCACTCTATGACACTGCCTCAGGGAATGTATCTGGCAAGAATAAGATAAATCTTGAGGCATATATACAGATGTCGTATTTTGACAGGATAATTCAGCGCGCGAACCTGAGATTCCTGAAGATGTCAGACGGTCAGTATGAACTGAGCCGTGTGACGGACAGCAGTGACAAGAGAAGCCAGATCGGTCTTGACCTCTGTGTTGTGGATCATTACAACGGCAGCAGACGAGACGTTAAGTCTCTTTCTGGGGGCGAGTCATTTATGGCATCACTCTCCCTTGCACTTGGACTTTCCGATGAGGTGCAGGCCTCAGCTGGCGGAATTCAGATAGATACGATGTTTGTGGATGAGGGCTTTGGCTCACTGGACACAGAAAAGACTCTGCCACAGGCATACAAAGCGCTGGTCAGCGTGACCGAGGGACGCAAGCTGGTGGGAATAATATCGCACGTGACTGAACTCAAGGAGAAGATTGACAAGCAGATCGTGGTGGAAAAGGACAGAACCGGCAGGGCGAAGGCGAGGCTGGTGGTGTAGGAATAGAAGGACGGTACAAAATAATGGAACTTTTTGATATATGCGACGAACAGGGCAACCCTACTGGAGACAAAGTGGAGAGGAGCGAGGCACATGCAAAAGGCATATGTCACAGGACTGCCCATATCTGGATAGCGAAGAAGGAGAATGGAAGGTATAAGGTTCTTTTGCAGAAGCGGGCAATGAATAAGGATTCATTTCCAGGAAGGTATGATACCTCATCGGCGGGGCACATACAGGCGGGAGATGAACCTCTGGAGTCGGCACTCAGGGAGCTCGGTGAGGAGCTTGGCATCAAGGCTGAGGCTTCTGACCTTGACTTTGCGGGAACATTCAGGATCCAGTATGAGAAGGAATTTCACGGCAAAATGTTCAGGGACAATGAGGTGGCATTTGTGTTCGTGTACCAGAAACCGGTGGACATAGCAGACCTGACGATCCAGAAGGAAGAACTGGACGGCGTGAGCTGGTTTGATCTGGAGGAAACCTATGAGGCATGTAAGAACCATGACCAGAAGTTTTGCGTGCCGATTGGAGGGCTTGAGACGGTAGGGAAATATTTGAACGAAAGAATATATTAATGTGACTGAAAGAATTTTGCATGTAGCGTTGGCTCACGATGAAGATGCCTATAAAAGCGCTGACGTTTGTCGGATATCGTAAAGTGATTTATGAAAAAATAATCTAAATAAAAGGCTCAAATTAATCTTGATGATTGTAGTTGACTGGAGGAGAAGAGCGTGGAATACGATGAAAAATATTTAAATAAGCTCAGCCGTTTTATGAGTCTGATTCTTCGACACAGACCAGAAAGTATCGGAATCAGTCTGGATGAGCATGGCTGGGCAAATGTTGACGAGCTGTTATCTGGTATTGGAGAACAACACCCGATCGATATGGATATGTTGGAAGAGATTGTCCGTATTGACAAGAAACAGAGGTATTCATTCAACGAAGACAAGACTCTTATAAGGGCAAATCAGGGACATTCGATACCTGTTGATGTCGAGCTGGACGAGGTGAGTCCGCCGGAAGAATTGTGGCACGGCACGGGTGAAAAGTATGTACAGGATATAGAAACAGAGGGACTGCTACCTAAGAGCCGTCTGTATGTCCACTTGTCAAATGACAGAGACACGGCATTTAAGGTGGGACAGCGACATGGAAAACCGGTTTTATATATTGTAAGATCTGGAGAGATGTACAGGGATGGATATAAGTTCTATCTTTCGAAGAATGGTGTGTGGCTTACGAAAGCAGTTCCGGTGAAGTATCTGCAGAAGCAGTAGAATACAGCTCTGTCAGTTAGTGGATAGCTGGAAAAAAGCCAGAGCGTAAAGAAAAGGCGTTACAAATAATACTTTACATAAAAAAAGCGGTTGTTAGATTGGTTAGTTTGTGCTAACATGACATGTGTTATGGAAAATGACAAGCGCAGTGAAACGATAGAAAAATTGAAAAAAGTCGGTAAAGAGGAATTCCTTAAAAATGGTTACCAGAGGGCAAGCCTTAGAAGAATATGCAATAGTGCGGGAGTTTCCACCGGAGCCTTCTACTTTTCATTTGAGAGTAAAGAGGCATTGTTCAAGGCGATACTCGAACCGCTTGTGAATCAATACGAGGTCATGCTTGGAAAACTTATGAAGGGGGAGATTGAGAACCCCGGCACGGGCGTAGATGCAGATAAGATTATGATGCAATTCCTTCTGGCACACAGGGAAGAGGCAATGATCATCATGCATGGCGCTGACGGCAGCTGCTATGAGAATTATCACCAGAGGGTTGAGGAGTTCATGAGACATTCATTTGCGGCATATTACAGGTCGCAGCTCGGATGCGAGCCGGATGAGACTTTGGTTCGCGTGCTGGCGAAGATACGGCTTGAAGGAGCCATGGCGATACTGGACGAGGATGTAGATGTGGAGAAGAAAATGTATCTGACAGAAAAGATCGGCATTCATGCCACAGGCGGTACAGAAAAGTTGATAGAGAGTTTAAAGAAAGAGGTTCATCGATGATGAACCTCTTATTTTTACGAACATAACAAAACAAGACAAATGTTATATTTCATAAGGAGGGGCCCACGTAAGTGGGAGGATTCCGGCAGAGGAAGCGCACTGATGTGCGCGCAGGTCATCAAGCTACGCTTGACGACATGTTGTGAAGCACGCAAACGCCGCGCGCAGCGCCTCTCATGCGTTTGCACAATTAAAAAGCAGGAGGAAATGAGAAAATGGTTAGCACACAGAACAATACAGTAAGCAGATCAAAGGTAGACATAACGGGAGTCCCAGAGACGATGCTCCAGACACTCTATGCCAGGGCGAAGGAATCAAGAAAACCAGATCATGCCATATACGATGGCAAGGCCATAGAGATAGTTGACAGTCTTGATTATGATTTTTCCCTTGCAGATAAAGACATGGCGATGGGAAGCGGAGTAATAGCTAGAACTATAGTGCTTGATAAGCTTGTATCAGAATACCTGAAAAAGCATAAGGGTGCTGTGGTTGTGAATATCGCCTGCGGTCTTGATACCCGCTGTTACAGAAATGAGGGCAGGTATAAAGGCTGGTACAACATTGATCTCCCGGAGACCATGACTGTAAGGGCAAAGTTCATGCAGGAGGACGGACCGGTGTACCAGATAGCGGAATCCGCCATGGACGGAAAATGGGCTGACATGGTAGAGTATGCAGGTGAACCTGTGCTGGTCATCATAGAGGGGCTTACGATGTATCTCACAGAAGCTGATGTGAAGAAAATATTCGACATAATAGACAGGAAATTTACTCATGCTACGGTGTTCGTAGAGACTATGGCTCCGTTCATGGCAAAGCATATCAAGGAGAAATCCATCCATGGAAGCCATGCCAGGTTCTCCTGGGGCGTGCCAAATGGAAAGAAGCTGGCGGAGATCATACCGAAATACAGATACATAGAACAGCACAGTCTTGTAGAAGGAATGGCTGAGTTCATACCGATATATAAAGTCATTGGCAAAATACCATTTGTCAGCAATATATCAAACAAGATAGTAGTGATGGAAAAGTGATAAAAAAGAGTTGACATAAAGTTAAAAGCCATTTATTATACAGTAAAAATGCAAATGATTTGCAAATTCAAAAAAGAGGAATATTATGGCGAGGGAGTATAAAACGAGAATAAGTCAGGCTATAGAGGCATTTGCCACTGAGAGGCAGGACAGAGGGTTTTGCGCGGCTGATGTAAGTGTGTATTTGGATGAGAATGGCATAGATGCGAATACAACAACTGTATATCGCAATCTTGACCGCATGGTTACCCAGGACAAATTGATAAAGTATCAGAGTGCTGATGGTGGTTCAAGTATGTATAGAATGGAAAAGGCTGATCATAGTTGTCACGAACACCTTCATATGCAGTGTGTTAAGTGCGGAAGAGTCATACATATTGACCGCGATACCATGAATCACATAGCTAAAGGAGTTCAGGAGAGATATGGATTTATGATCGACTGTGACAGATCGTCGATATGTGGTATTTGCAAAGATTGTCAGAGACATTGCGGAGTCGCTGTAGTCTAAACTAAATGGGATTGTTACAGATGGAATTGTATCGTTACGGTCACAACGAAAACTATATATCCCCAAATTTCTACAATGAAAAGGAGGTGTGCAGAATGAGTAAAAAGAGAATAATGTCATGGATTCTTATAGTGTTCTTTGTATCAGGAGTACTTTTCTCTTACGGCTATATTGCGCGCAATGTGGAGCATGACTGTACGGGGCAGGAATGTCCTATATGTATGCATTTGCAGCAGGCTGCACAGTTCCTTTCAAATATAAAGACAATGTCAACTACGCCAGTGTTCTTGGCGTTCTTAAGTGTGTTCACACTTGGAGTTGTATTGGTGTATACCCACGAGTATTGTGCCGATACGCTCGTTTCCCTGAAGGTGGAATTGCTGAATTGATTTAAAGTATGGATATTGACTGAGAATTGCGTCTGGAAATACATCTAAAGATAAGGGTGAATACTTATTATTGGTGTTTTTTGATCTAGAGGCAGTTTATTAAATTTACCCAATTATAGGCATCAAAATATGCCTGTCAATTTTATCAATCAATTCGGAGGTTTATTGATCATTATGAAAAATAGAATATTTGGCCTTGTTATGGCATCGGTACTTACTGTTTCAGCATTTTGTGGCTGCGGAGCATCAAGGATGGCAGCAGATTCTGATCAGAAAGGGGAAAGTGTGCCCCAAAATGCGGCAAATGCTGCGGCATATAGCATTGTATGTACGACTTTTCCTCAGTATGACTGGATCCGCAATATTATAGGCGATGATTCCGACAAGTTTCAGCTTACTATGCTGCTTGATCAGGGCACGGATCTTCACAGCTATCAGCCAACTGCAGAGGATATAGCAAAGATAGCTGACGCAGATATGTTTGTGTATGTTGGCGGTGAGTCTGACGGCTGGGTGGAAAGTGCCCTGAAAGAAGCGACTAATAAGGATATGAAGGTTGTAAACATGCTTGACGCTTTGGAAACTGCAGTCAAAGTCGAAGAGGTAGTTCCAGGCATGCAGGCAGAGGAGGGAGAGGAAACCGAAGAAGGGGAAGGGCCTGAGAATGATGAGCATGTGTGGCTATCATTGAGAAATGCGGTAACACTTACTGATGCTTTGTCTGAAAATATACAGGAGATTGATCCGGCAAATAAGGAAGATTATGTGGAGAATGCAGGCAAGTACGTTGATGAACTCAATGATCTTGATGGAAGGTACGAACTAACAGTTTCTAAGGGAAAACGTCAGGCAATTCTGTTTGGCGACAGATTCCCTTTCCGATATATGGCGGATGATTATGGTCTTACTTACTATGCTGCATTTGTGGGATGCAGTGCTGAGTCGGAGGCAAGTTTTGAGACAATAACATTCCTTGCGCAGAAGGTGGATGAGTTAAAGCTTCCGGTTATTCTGACGATAGAGGGTGCAGATCAAAGTATAGCAGAGTCGATAAAGAAGACAACAGATTCGAAAAATCAGGAGATCCTGACGATGAATTCCATGCAGTCTGTGACTGCAAAGGCTGTAGCTGATGGTGAGACGTATCTGAACGTGATGGAAGATAACTTGAACGTACTTTCTCAAGCATTGAATTAATTGCTGAACAATAATACAAATTTAGATTTATAGGAGAAAACAAATGTCATATATAACGTGCAGGGACCTGGCAGTCGGGTACGACGGAAGATCAGTTGCGTCAGGCCTTAATTTCAGTATAGACAAGGGAGACTATCTCTGTATAGTTGGAGAGAACGGAGCGGGAAAGAGTACCTTGGTAAAAACTCTGCTTGGCCTGTTGAAACCGGTTTCAGGAGAGATAAAGTTTGGCGATGATCTGACATCGCGTGATATAGGCTATCTGCCGCAGCAGACACCTGTGCAGAAGGATTTCCCTGCGACTGTATGGGAGGTGGCTTTGTCGGGCGCACTGCCTAAGTGCGGAGCACGTCCTTTTTATGGCAGAAAGGAAAAGCAGCTTGCACAATCTCAACTTGAACGACTTGGAATATGGGATATACGCAGGGAATGCTACAGGCATTTGTCAGGAGGACAGCAGCAGCGCGTCCTTCTGGCGAGAGCCTTGTGTGCAACTGAGAATCTTCTTCTGCTTGACGAACCGGTAACTGGCCTCGATCCAGTCGCGACGGCCCAGTTCTATCAGATGATACAGCAGTTAAATGAAAATGGTGTGGCAGTGATCATGATATCACATGATCTGAGGGCAATAGATTGCGCCAGACATGTACTTCATATGCATAATGGAGGCTCATTCTGGGGTAGCAGAGATGAATATAAGAACAGCAGATATTGGGATATCATTTCAGTAGAATATGAGAAAGGCGGTGGACAAAGTGCAGCTCATTAATAAATTAACTTACTATATGCAGTATCCATTTGTCAGGTATGCGCTTATCGTTGGAGTTCTTATAGCTTTGTGTTCGTCACTTTTTGGTGCAACATTGGTTCTTAAAAGATTCTCATTTATTGGTGATGGTCTTTCTCATGTAGCATTTGGTGCAATGGCTATAGGCTCAGTCCTGAAACTGACAAATAACACGGTCATAGTAATGCCGGTGACTGTGGCTGCTGCAATTCTCATACTTATGTCAGGGCAAAATGCAAAGCTTAAAGGCGATGCAGCTATAGCTATGATGTCCGTCGGAGCTCTTGCTGTCGGTTATCTGATAATGAATGTGTTTTCCACGTCAGCAAATGTATCTGGTGATGTGTGCTCTACATTGTTTGGTTCAACCTCAATACTTACATTGACAATGGGAGAAGTGTGGTTGTGTATAGTGATGTCAATATGTGTAATAGTGTTTTTCTGTTTGTTCTATAACAGGATATTTGCGGTCACATTTGATGAGAGCTTTACAAGAGCAATCGGGAAAAATGCAGGGGCATATAATCTGGCTCTAGCTGTGATAATCGCTGTGATAATAGTGCTTGCGATGAACCTGGTGGGCTCCCTGCTCATCACGGCACTTCTGGTATTTCCTGCACTTTCGGCAATGAGAGTTATGTATAGCTTCAGGTCAGTGGTATTATATTCGGCTGTACTGTCAGTTGTGGGAACTTTGACCGGCATGCTGGTATCTATATTATTTTCAACACCGGTAGGATCTACAATCGTTGCATGCGATATGGTTATATTTGCATTTAACAGTATAGCAGGGAAAGTGATGAGGAGATAAGAATATGTATATGAATAGAAATAGAAGAATGCATGGATGCAGACACAGATTTAAGCGATTGATTATGTCAATATTGGTGCTGAGTATGTTGCTGACTGTCACAGGCTGTGGTGGAGCATCTCAGACTGCGGGCAGTCGTTTGAACACACAAAATGCAGTGGATAAGGTGCTTAATCAGAAAACAGGCGATGGTGATGTGGAAAGCAAGTCGTCGGCGGGAGCCACAACAGAGACGACGATCACAACAGAGATGCTTTATTATTGCAGGCTGAGAGATGCAGAATATCAACTGATATCGGAAGATGATCAGTAGAATATAAACAGCATAATGTTATGTAGAATCCGGGCAGATTAAAAATGTCCGGATTTTATTTGTACAAGTGGTGAGTTAGGATCGTGCCAGTGAAAAAAGTTTGTCGAATGGTGGGTTAACTTGAGAAAATATGGCAAAATGTCGCAAGTATATTAAAAAACATTAAAAATGGCTAAAAAATAATAAAATTACCTAAAAAATAGTTTGATATATTATGAAAACTGTGCTAATTTTGAATAAAGGTAAATATTCAGCCGTGCAGGATAAGAACAGCGGATTCGACATGCTTGCATGTAAGAATCAGGTGTTCTTATCCTGTGGTGACTCGAATAGAGTCACCGCCCCATACAATGAGCAAAATAGCTGCGCAGCAGCGAAAGAGCACGGGGACCGTGCGGTTTTGCGAATGTATGGTCGGCTGAATACATTAAAATACACAGAAGGGAAGTGAGGAAGTGAAAGAGAAATACAGAGACGTACAGAAACTTACAGATAATCCGTTCCTAAACCTTTATCATATAGATGCGGTTGACACAGAAGGAAAAGACTTCAATTATTACTTTGCTTCAAGGAATAAAGAAAACAATATAAAGCTGAAGACCCATGATGTAAGACCGGAGGGCATAGTCATATATGGCGTGACGACTGAGAATGAACCAAAGCTGGTGCTTATCAAACAGTACAGATATCCGCTTGATGCGTACATATATGAGCTTCCTGCGGGACTTGTGGATGGAGATGAGACTCCTGCACAGGCGGCGGTCAGAGAGATGAAGGAAGAGACTGGGCTTTCCCTTGAAGTATATGAGGGCGGGGCAGAGCTCTACAGAAGACCGTTCTATATGGGACCGGGATTTACAGATGAGATGAGCTGCGCAGTATTTGGCACGGTGACAGGAACACCCAATCTTGACAGCAAGGAGAGTACAGAGGACATTCAGGTCATACTGGCAGACCGCGCTGAGGTCAGGAGAATCTTGACAGAGGAACAGGTATCCCTCAGGGGAGCATACCTCATGACACATTTCCTCTCGGATGGAGATCCGCTGGGATTTCTTAAAAGTTAGAAGACGTCGGATAAAAGGAGAAGTTTAAAATGAGTTACAGAGACACATATGATTTTTGGATGACAGATGATTATTTCGATGATGACACAAAGAAAGAACTTGCAGCTATAGCTGGCGATGACGCCGAGATCGAAGACAGATTCTACCGTGATCTCGTATTTGGAACCGGTGGACTACGTGGGGTTATCGGGGCCGGAACAAACAGAATGAATTTCTACACTGTTCGTAAGGCAACACAGGGACTTGCAAACTTTATAGTAAAGCAGAATGCCCAGGAGAAGGGCGTAGCAATAGCGTATGATTCAAGAAAGTATTCACCGGAGTTTGCCGCTGAGGCTGCTCTCTGCCTATGTGCAAATGGAATCAAGGCTTATCTTTTTGAGTCGCTCAGACCTACACCGGAGCTTTCGTATGCAGTCAGAAAACTTGGATGCACAGCCGGCATCGTTATAACAGCAAGTCACAACCCACCTGAGTACAATGGTTATAAGGTGTACTGGGAGGATGGCGCACAGATCACGGCGCCAAAAGACAGAGAGATCATTGCAGAAGTCAAGGCTGTGACAGATTTCCACGCAGTAAAGACTATGGATAGGCAAGAAGCCTTAGATAAGGGACTTCTTACCATCATAGGTGCAGAGATAGATGACGCATATATGGAGGAGCTCAAGAAGCAGATCATCCATCCGGAGATCATCAAGGAACAGTCGGAGAATATCAAAATCGTGTACACACCGTTCCACGGAACAGGTCTTGTGCCTGTAAAGAGAGTTCTGTCCGAGCTTGGTTTCAAGAACGTATACATTGTTCCTGAGCAGGAGCTTCCAGATCCTGAGTTCACAACACTTGAGTATCCAAATCCGGAGGATCCAAAGGCATTTGAGCTTGCACTTAAGCTGGCAAAGGAGAAAAATGCGGACATCGTTCTTGCGACAGACCCGGACGCCGACCGTCTTGGAATATACGCGCTCGATACAAAGACTGGCAGATACATGCCATTTACAGGAAATATGTCAGGACTTATAATCGCTGAGTATCAGTTCAGAGAGAGAGCAAAATGCGGTCTTATGCCGAAGAATCCGGCGATGGTCAAGACTATTGTAACTACAAATATGGCTGACCCTTTGGCGGCAGATTACAATGTAAATCTCATCGAGGTTCTCACAGGCTTTAAGTTCATCGGTGAACAGATAAAATTCTTCGAGCAGAATAACTCATACAATTTTGTGATGGGTATGGAGGAGAGCTACGGATGCCTGGTTGGAACATATGCCAGAGACAAGGATGCTCCGGTTGCGGTTATGTGTCTCTGCGAGGCTGCTGCATACTGCAAGAGCCAGGGAATCACTCTGTGGGATCACATGCTCGATCTCTATGAGAAGTACGGATACTACAAGGAAGGTCTCTACACAATAACACTCAAGGGTGTTACGGGAGCAGAGAAGATAAGAAGGATCATGTCTTCACTTAGATCAGAGTCCATCACTCAGATAGATACACTCAAGGTTCTCAAGGTTCGTGATTACGAGAAGAATACTATCACAGATCTTGCCACAGGAGTAGTAACAGAGTCAGGACTTCCACAGTCCAACGTTCTCTACTATGACCTTGAGGATGGCGCGTGGGCATGCGTACGGCCATCAGGAACTGAGCCAAAGATTAAACTTTACTATGGAATCAAGGGAACAAGCCTTGAGGATGCCGATGCAAAGCTTGAGTCTCTTCAGGCTGCACTTGTTGAGAAGCTCAATAAGCTTGCAGAATAATTGGCGGAGTAATTTGCTGGGTAATTGATAACGATAAAATTATCGCAGAGAGCGGTGTTTTCTGGAAAAAGATACAAAATTCTCCTCGGACAGTACAAAAAGGCTGTCTGGGGAGAATTTTTTGCGTTGCGCAATAAAGTGATATAAAACGCAAGATTAAATATTGAAATTAAAAACACATTAATCTAATATTTAATTAAGTAAAATTAGCTAAAAAAGAACTAAACAAAATATGCGAAAACAAGCTGGTCAGACAGTGCTTTGCGACAAAAACGGCATATGACAAGCATAAAACAAGCATAAGACAAGAGAATGTGCGTTGAATATACATCGGTATAACAGGGATTAGTAGTTTGGAAAAAAGGGGGATCTAAGTATGGATGCAGAACAGAAATATGAGATGTGGCTTGGCAGTGACCAGGTTGACGAGTACACAAAGAAAGAGCTTATCAGTATCAGAGATAATGCAGAAGAGATTGAGGACAGATTCTATACAAATCTGGAATTTGGAACAGGCGGACTTCGAGGCGTGATGGGAGCGGGAACAAACCGCATGAACATATATACAGTCCGCATGGCGACACAGGGAATAGCAAATTATCTGGCAAAGCTCGGAATATCAGAGCCGTCGGCAGCTATAGCATTTGACAACAGAAACAATGCATCGCTGTATGCGCTTGAAACTGCTCTCTGCCTGTGTGCAAATGGTGTGAAGGTGTATCTGTTTGATGCACTCCGCCCGACACCGGAGCTTTCATTTGCGGTCAGATATCTGCACTGCAATATCGGAGTGAATATAACAGCAAGCCACAATCCGAAGGAGTACAACGGATACAAGGTTTACTGGGATGATGGGGCCCAGATCGTATCTCCACAGGATAAGGAGATCATTGCAGAGGTCAACAATATAGAAGATTTCTCCATGGTTAAGACTATGGACAAGGACGCTGCAATAGATGCAGGACTGTTGAATGTGATCGGTCAGGAGATCGATGACGCATATATAGGAGAGCTTCACAAGCTTGTCATGAATCCGGAGGAGATTCAGAAGGCGGGAGATCTGAAGATCGTATATTCTCCGCTCCACGGAACAGGCCTTAAGCCTGTTACAAGAGTTCTCAGCGAACTTGGTTTCAAGGATGTACATGTCGTTGAGGAGCAGGCTGTTCAAGATGGTAATTTCCCAACTGTAAAGTCCCCAAATCCTGAGGGCGCAGAGGCGTATGCCCTGAGTCTTGAGCTGGCGAAGAAGGTCGGCGGCGAGCTTATACTCGTCACAGATCCTGATGCGGACAGACTTGGAATGTATGGATACGACAGCAAGAATAAAGAATATAAAGAATTTACGGGCAATATGTTCGGTGCAATCCTCTGTGATTACGTGCTGATGCAGAGATCCCAAAGCGGCAGACTGCCTGAGAATCCGGCGATTGTAACTACGGTTGTTATCACCAATATGGTCAAGGAGATATGTAAGAAGTACGACACCTTCTGTGACTGCAACAACCTGATCGGATTTAAGAATATAGCATCGAGGATGAGGGCTTACGAGCAGACAGGTGAACACAATTATGTGTTCGGGCTTGAGGATACATTTGGCTGTCTGCCTGGCACATATGCAAGGGACAAGGACTCGGTCGGAACACTGATGCTTCTCTGCGAGGCGGCGGCATACTACAAGAACCGTGGCATGACTTTGTGGGACAGAATGGTTGAGCTGTGGCAGGAATATGGTTACTACAAGGAGAAGGTTCAGACCATGAAGTTCGACGGGCGTGAGGGCGCTGCAAAGATACAGTCTATGATTCAGACTTTGAGAGATAATCCGGTCCGGAAGGTCGGCGCTTACAGTGTGGAGAAGATCTACGACTACAAGCTTGGAACAGAGACAGACGCCACAACAGGCAAATCCGAAGCAGCAGTTCTTCCAAAGTCCAACATGATATATTACCAGCTTGCGGATGGCGCGTGGTTCCTTGTGAGACCTTCAGGCACAGAACCGAAGATCAAGTTCTACCTCGGGGTAAAGGGAAGCTCTCAGGAGGATGCGGCAGAGCAGCTTGACGAGCTTGCAGCAAATGTGAAGGCGATGTTCTCGTAAAACGGGATGATTGGTAAGAAACGGAATGGCTGGCAAATAAATGTCAGCAGAAAATAGGTTCGAAGATCGTGGTCGCGACTAAAAATAATTACAAGGTGGAGGTAAAAAAGATGGGTTACATGGACGAATACAAGTTCTGGCTTGAGTCAGACTGCTTTGATGAGAAGACCAAGGAAGAGCTTAGAAGTATCGCAGATGATGACAAAGAGATCCAGGACAGATTCTACAAGAATCTGAAATTTGGAACCGGCGGAATGCGCGGAATCATGGGTGCTGGAACCAACAGAATGAATATATATACAGTTACAAAGGCTACACAGGGCCTTGCTGAATACATACTTGAGGTTGGCCCTGAGGCTGCTAAGAGAGGTGTAGTAATTGCACATGACTGTCGAAATATGTCAGCAGAGTTCACGGAGGCATCAGCTCTGTGTCTCAACGCAAATGGTATAAAGACTTATGTGTTTGATGCACTCCGCCCTACACCGGAGCTGTCATTTGCAGTGAGAGAGCTTGGATGTATAGCCGGAATCGTGGTGACAGCAAGCCACAATCCACCTGAGTACAACGGCTATAAGGTGTACTGGGAGGACGGCAGCCAGATCGTATCCCCTCAGGATCAGGATATCCTGAAGCATGTGGCGGATGTTGAGAGATACGAGGATGTCAAGACCATGGACAAGGACAAGGCGGTTGCAGACGGTCTGTTCTGTATGGTTCCTGCAAGTGTTGATGAGAACTATTATCAGGCGCTCATAAAGCAGACCATCCACGGCGACATAATTCCGAAGGTTGCAGACGATATCAAGATAGTATACACACCACTTCATGGAACAGGAAATGTACCTGTAAGGGAAGTGCTCAAGAGACTTGGCTTCAAGCACGTATATGTTGTAGAGGAGCAGACTGTTCCTGACGGAGACTTCAGTACAGTCAAGTCACCAAATCCGGAGGAACCATCAGCATTTGCCATGGGAATAGAACTGGCAAAGAAGGTTGATGCGGACGTTATCATGGCCACAGATCCTGATGCAGACAGACTTGGAATATACGTCAAGGACAGCACGGGAATCTGGAAGGACACGGAATTTGCAGATGATCCTGCATATCCATATGTCCGCTTCAATGCCAATATGACAGGTGCCCTGATAGCAGAATATGTATGCCGCGAGCAGAAGGCAGTCGGCAAGCTGCCGGCAAACGGAGCTATCTGTAACACGGTTGTCAGCACCAATCTTACAAAGGCTATAGCAGAGAATTACAATCTGAAATATATAGAGACACTCACAGGATTCAAGTACATAGGTGAGCAGATACTTCTCTTTGAGAAGAACAACACATACAAGTTCATCTTCGGAATGGAGGAGAGCTTTGGATGTTTGGTAGGAGACTACACTCGTGACAAGGACGCCTGCGCAGCCGTTGTCATTTTATGTGAAATAGCAGCGTTTTATAAGCTGCAGGGAGAAACCATCTGTAATGCCATGGAAGAGGTTTACCGCAAATATGGCTATTACTTTGAAGGTGCGTTTGGGATAACTCTAAAGGGTGTAGATGGTGCAGCACAGATTAAGGAGATGATGGAGAACTTCAGAAACCATCCACTTACGACCTTTGCAGGTATCAAAGTTACCGGCATGAGGGACTATGTGAGCGGAATCCGCAAGCCGCTTGATGGTGAGGAGGAGAACATGGGTCTTCCAAAGTCAAATGTGCTGTACTATGAGCTGGAAAATAATGCCTGGTTTGCGGTTAGGCCTTCTGGAAATGAACCAAAGATCAAATTCTACTTTGGCGTGAATGAAAACAGCCTAAAAAATGCAATGTCAAAGATAGATGAGATGAAAGCATGTGTGCAGGAGCTTGTTAAATAAACAGTCACAAAATATGGCAGAATTTACTGCCGAAAAATAAAAACATTCCTTCCATATACTACAAAATTTAACATACAAATGCACTTTCCAGCCAATGCGCTGAACAAGAGGGATCTCGGCTTTGAGGCTGAGGTCCCTTTTGCGAAAGTAAAATATAGTTAAAAATGCTAAAAATCTGTTTAAAAATTAACTAAAAAATGCTACAATGTATAAAGTAACTGCAGTGTGCGGCAAAAGCGGATAGGAGTAGTATAGGAGATCATATGCCAGAAATAGAAAAAGAAAAAGAAATAGAAATAGAAAAGAAAAATGTAAAAAGTATCGCTGGACATATCATAGATGAGAAAACTGATGAAAAAGAGAAACGAGAGCCGGAGAGCGTTTTGGATGTGGATGAGCATATGTCTGAGAAGCAGAAGCTCAGTCTTATGAACAAACAGCAGAAAAGGGAATACATACTGGAGTATTATGCCCCGAAGGCTCTATTTGCACTTGTTGTTGTTGGCATAGTTGTATTCCTTGTCGTAAAACATTTTACGGCGGAAGCTGCTGCGCTCAATATCCTTGCGGTCAACACTACACAACAGGGATCCGCGGCGAATGACAAGGAGTATTATGAGGAATTCCTCAGTGAAAATGGTCTTGATGCGGAGAAGGAATATGTCAGTATAAGTACAGGAATCGGCGTGTCAACTGATCCGAATGATGCCATGAGTCAGGATAGTCTACAGCTTATGCAGAACAAATTCATGGCGAATGCGGTGGACGTGTTCTTTGCCGACACAGACCTTGTCATGAGTTTTGGAGAGTTCGGATATATGCAGGATCTTGATAAGGTGCTGACTGATGAACTGAAAGAAAAGTATAAAGATTCGTTTGTGTATGCAACGGTTATTGAAACGGGTGAGAAGATACCTGTCGGAATAAAGATCAGTGATAATTCTTGGGTGAAGGATACCGGTTGGTATGAAATGGATGCTGCAGTGGGATTTGGTGAGAATGCCAAGAATATGGATCTTGCACTTGAATTTCTTGAATATATAAGCAGAGAGTGATACCCATAAATAAAACGAGGAGACTATAGATATATATGAGCATAAGATATGATGAGGCAAACAGAATATTTGAACTTGATACGAGAAACACGAGTTACCGGATCGGAATCGCCGATGAAGAGGGGTTTGTCGGACATATATATTATGGACAGAAGATTCGTCCGCAGAAATGTGATCAGTTTTTGAGAACGTGTGAGGCTCCTTTTGTTCCGTCCAAGAATAACAGGGAGAGATGTTCATTTATGGACACATTTCCGACAGAGTATTCCGGAAATGGAATAGGAGACTACAGGGAGAGTTGTATTGCAGTAAAGACCGAAAATGGCAGCAGAACCGTTGATCTGAAATTTGTGGATTACGATATTGTAAATGGAAAGCCGGGGATTAGTGGCCTTCCGGCATCATTTGCGGGAGAAGAGGAGGTTCAGACTCTCGTTGTCCATATGATGGATGGGGGATGTGGCATTGATGTTGACCTGATATATTCTGTGTTTGAGGATGAGGATGTTATAACCAGAAGTGTGAGCGTGAAAAATGCAGGTGATAGGGATATCAGGCTCACAAAGGTATATTCTGCATGTATAGATATGGATGATGAGAATTTTGAGATGCTCACTCTTCATGGCTCATGGGCCAGGGAGAGACAGATCGAGAGACGCCCGATAGCTTATGGCAAGCAGAGTGTAAGCTCTCTCCGCGGTGAGTCATCCCACCAGGACCATCCGTTTATGGCATGGATGACAAAGGGTACAGATCAGACTACGGGTGATGTATATGGAATGCATTTTGTGTACTCGGGTAACTTCATCGCACAGATAGAGAAATCACAGTTTGATTCCATACGCGCAGTCATGGGCATACATTCAGAGGGATTTGAGTGGCTGCTCACACCAGGAGATGAATTTGTTGCTCCGGAAGTCGTGCTCACATACAGTCATAACGGAATTGGCCAGATGTCCAGAAATCTGCACGATTTCTACAGAGGACATCTTATAAGGAGCAAATATCTTCATCAGAAGAGACCTGTCCTCATCAACAACTGGGAGGCTACATATTTTGACTTTGATACTGATAAGCTCCTTGCGATAGCAAAGAGTGCGGCAGAACATGGAATAGAGATGCTGGTCATGGATGATGGCTGGTTTGGACATAGAAATGATGATGCCACAAGTCTTGGAGACTGGTTTGTAAATGAAAACAAGATCAAGGGCGGTTTGAAACATCTTGTTGATGAGGTGAATAAGCTGGGGCTGAAATTTGGAATATGGATGGAGCCTGAAATGATTTCTCCTGATTCTGAACTTTACAGAAAGCATCCTGACTGGGCGTTTGCGGTTCCGGAGAGAACGGCTACATTGTCGCGAAATCAGTACGTGCTTGATCTCTCGAGAAAAGAAGTTAGAGACTACGTGTATGAATGTGTGCATAACGTGATCTCATCCGCAAATATTGAGTATGTTAAGTGGGATATGAACAGACAGCTCACGGATATCGGCAGCGTAGAATTCACCGGAGACAGGCAGGGAGAACTGGCTCACAGGTATGTGCTTGGAGTATATGAGCTGCAAGAGCGCCTTGTTAACGATTTCCCAGATCTTTTGCTTGAGAACTGCTCGGGCGGTGGTGCAAGATTTGACCCTGGCATGCTTTACTACAGTCCGCAGATATGGTGCTCCGATGATACGGATGCCATAGAGAGACTTTCTATACAGGAGGGAACGGAACTGATATATCCGCTTTCGACCATGGGCGCCCATGTGTCGGATTGCCCTAATCACACAGTTGGAAGGAGTACACCTTTTATGACCAGGGCGCATGTGGCTCTGGCGGGAACATTTGGCTATGAGCTCGATATCACAAAAATAAGTGAAGAAGAACGTGCGATGATCCCTGAGCAGGTGTCTATGTATCATAAATATAATGATCTTGTAAGGGAGGGTGATTATTATAGGGTTGCATCGTACAGGGAAAATGGACTGTATGATTGCTGGATGGTTGTTGCAAAGGATAAGAGTGAGGCGTTGGTGACTTACGTTCAGGTGCTTGGAAGACCTAATATGCACAGCAGAAAGATAAAACTTTTAGGGCTTTACGAGGCTGCAGATTACAGACTTGATGGTACGGACGAAGTGTATGGGGGAGATCTTCTGATGAATGCCGGGATGCTTGTGGAAGATATGCGTGGGGATTACATGAGCAGACTTTATCACTTTGTGCTTGACAATAGTTTAACTTAAAAATAAAATAAAATTAAGTTGTTTAACCACGTAAAAATAAAGTGAGAAGGACTAGTTATGGCAAAATCAGTAAAATTGGGAGACATAGCTGCCATTGTTGGCGTAAGTACCGTGACGGTTTCAAAGGCACTTTCAGATCAGAAGGGTGTCAGCGAGGAGCTCAGAGCACAGATCAAACAGTTGGCAGATGAGATGGGATATCAATCACCATCTGAGATCAGAAAGAAGACGGCAAAGAAAAAGTATAATATAGGAGTGCTCATCCAGGAGATATATCTTGGCAAGTACCCATCATTTTATTGGCAGTTATATCAGGTGCTTAACAAAAAGGCGGTGGCAAGAGGCTGCTTTACTATGCTGGAATTTGTTTCCAGAGATAGTGTAATGAATGCTGAGATGCCTATGCTCTTGGAGGATGACAAGGTTGATGGAATGGTTGTTGTAGGTTCCATGGGTAAGGAATACCTAGAGAAACTGGAGAAGACAGCCAAGGTTCCTATAGAGTATGTGGATTATTATGACAATTCGAGACCGATAGACACGGTTATAGCAAACAGTTTCTATGGAAGCTATATGCTGACTAATTATCTGTATGATATGGGACATAGAGATATTGCATATGTTGGCACGATAGGTTCAACGAACAGTATAACTGACAGATATTTGGGCTATATAAAGTCTTTGTTGGAGCATGATATTCCGTTCAGAGAAGACTGGGTTATTCCGGACAGAGATGTGAAGACGGGGCAGTTTGACGAGGAGAATTGCTTCAAACTTCCGGGGAATATGCCTACAGCGTTTGTGTGCAACTGTGATCTTGCGGCAGCTACGCTCATAAAGATACTCAATGCTGCGGGCTACAGAGTTCCTGAGGATGTGTCTGTTGTGGGGTTTGATAATTACATGTATCCTGGAATCTGCGATATAGGCGTGACCACATACGAGATCAATATGCAGGAGATGGCAGAGAGAACCCTGCATAAGATTATAAAAAAGATATCCAACGAAAAATATACTGATGGCATATTTGTCGTGGATGGACGAATCGTGATAAAGGATAGCGTTGCCAGAATAGAACGATAATAAAACTACATATCAATTGTAATGCAAATCGGATATAGACACCGGTGCAGCCTGCTTGAAAGACAGCGGAGTTGTACCGGTGTCTTTTTTGAACAAGTTGATAAAGTGGTTGGTGTTCTCGATTCCAACCTGGGATCCGACCTCGTGGACGGACAGATCTGTTGTGAGAAGGAGCCTTTTGGCAGCATCAATCCTGCGACTGTTGAGATAGCGCATAGGTGATTCACCGAAGTGAAATGAAAATTCTCTGCATATCCTGTATCTGCTGATCCTGTAAGTTGCCTCGAGGTCATCAAGCGACAGCGGTTCGGCGTAGTTTGTATCCATCTGATTCTTTACCGATAAAAGATAAGAAGGTATACGATCCCTCTTCTTGGATGAGTTTTCAATAAATACACATAATTCGGTCAGGATATCATTAAACCATTTGGAAATTCTGAAAATATCGGTGGTAGACAACTCCCCTTGGAGTTTGCTTATCAGCGAAAGATGGCTCCAGAGTACAGAGGCTCCGGCGGATTCCTTTTTATAGGATATAGATTCGGGGAGAAACTCATGATACAGGTTAAGCGGAGCTCCGAGGATGAATGCCTCGTAGAAACGACACTTGCCGTTCGTGGCGTATGTTATTTCTGATCCTGCCTCAAAAAGCGCGGCTGTATTCTTGGAATATGATGATTTGCTGCTGCCCGATGTTACTGTAAGAGTTCCTTCATATATATAGAAGAAATGGTAACACGGGATGAAAGAGAAGGTATAACTGCATGAATAAGCAAAAGAATTATCGCCGTTGGCCAGAAGATGAATCAGGCCATCGTTGATCATTGATTCTTCATATGTAAAGAACGCACTGTGGAATCTTGCGTTCTCAATATCTTTCTGGATATTGTAACCTGACAGTACAGTGCAGGAAATTAATTCTTTAGCTAACATGTAAACCACCTCCTATCCATAATAATACAATTATTAAATAATCATCACAAGCTAAAAGCGATATAAATTAGTGGTTAATTAGCTAAAAAAACAATAAAATACTAATTAAAGGTAAAAATGTATGGATAAAATGTCTATTTGATATTGAAAAAAGGCAACCATAATGGTAAAATTAACGAAAAATACAAGATATGGTGATTAATAACAAGTATGAGTGATGACTAAAAAACAAATTAATGTATACTTAATATAAAGTTAAAAACAAAGAAGGTTTTAAGGAGGACAAAACTATGAAATCAAAGCGTATTGCATGTATCGCAATGGCTGGTCTTATGGCAGCATCACTTGCAGGTTGTGGAGGCTCAGACAGCGATAACAAGGACACAGCAGAGGCAACAAAGGCTACCACAGAGGCAGCAGGAAGTGATTCAGCAGATGACACAACAGCTGATGCTGAGGGAATCAAGTCATATGCAGACATCCAGTTAGGAACAGACTTCACAGATCTTTCAGCGGAGATCAAGTTCTACAACAACAGAACTGATATGGACTCAGATGACTACGGCGGAAAGAACTGGAAGCAGTATCTTGAGGACTTCAACAAGGAGTATCCAAACATCAAGGTTGATGTTATCACAGATACAAACTATGCAGATGATGCTCTTACACATCTTCAGTCAGGAAACTACGAGACAGTAATGTGTATCCCAGCAGTTGACATGGCAGACCTTTCAACATATTTCATGTCATTTGGCGATTATGATACAATGAGCAGTCTTGTAAATTACTCGAACAGATGGCTGTATCAGGGTCAGGTATATGGTGTACCTCTTGCAGCTACAACACAGGGTATCGTATACAACAAGAAGGTATTTGCTGATGCAGGTGTGACAGACGTACCTAAGACACCAGAGGAGTTCATCGCAGCTCTTAAGGCTATCAAGGAGAAGAATCCAAAGTGCATCCCACTTTACACAAACTATGCAGCAGGCTGGACAATGGGAGCCTGGGATGATTATATCTCGATCACAGCAACAGGCGATGCTACATACAAGAACCAGAAGTTAGCCCATACAAAGGATCCATTCAAGAACTATGGCGACGATACACATGCTTATGCAGTATATAAGATCCTTTACGATGCAGTATCACAGGGACTTACAGAGGATGATTACTCAACAACAGATTGGGAGTCATGTAAGGGAATGATCAACAACGGCGAGATCGGATGTATGGTACTTGGTTCATGGGCATACCCACAGATGGAAGCAGGCGGACCTAACGCAGACGATATAGGATACATTCCTTTCCCTATCTCAGTAAATGGTAAGCAGTACGCTTCATCAGGTGCAGATTACTGCTACGGTATCAACGTAAACGCTTCAGATGATGAGAAACAGGCAGCTCTTGTATTTGTTAAGTGGATGACAGAGAAGTCAGGATATGCTTACAACGAGGATTCACTTGCAATTGTTCCTGGTTCAGAGTCAAAGATCTCATTCGACGGTGTTGACTTCGTTGCAGACGAGGCAGCTCTTGAGGGCGAGGAGGATTACCTCAACCAGCTCAACTCAGAGTCAGAGCTTAACGTAAGCAATGGTGGTGACGACAAGATCCAGGCCATCATCGAGCATGCTGCAAACGGCGACATGTCATTCGACGATATCATGGCTGAGTGGAACCAGAAGTGGTCAGATGCTCAGGAGTCATTAGGAATCGAAGTTACTGAGAAGTAATAAAGATTTCAATATAAATAAGTAAGAATAAGCTACAGATCGGGGCGGGATTGCCCGCCCCGGTTTATTTTGAGAAAAATGTCATCAAACGAGTATTTGATGACAGGCTACCAGCAGTGTAGCTCATGATTATAAAAAAGGCGGTGGAATGAGTATGGCTAACAAAAAACAATCCGGCTTTGGTAAATGGGCGTCAAGCAGGAAGGGGCAGCAGGTTATAATATGCGCAGCCTTCGCAATTATCCCATTGCTTTTGCTATTAGTATTTACATATATACCATTCGGAGAGATGGTTAAATTTAGTTTCTACAAGATGAAATATACGACGCCTGTAGAAAAGAGAGAATTCGTAGGATTAGCAAATTATATCGATGTGTTCACAAGAAAAGACTGTTTCGGTGCATTAAAGCTCAGTTTGTATTACATCGTAGGAGCACTTGTACAGTTAGTGCTTGCACTTTTCCTTGCAACTCTTCTGAGTTTCAGAGTAAAAGGTGGTAACCTTTTCAAGGGATTTATTTTCTTCCCTTATCTTATCAGCGGTATCGCTGTAGGTTTCATTTTCAAATTCTTCTTCACAAGAGGATTCGTGTTTGACTCAATCCTTCAGTTGTGTGGATTTAGCTTAGACAACCTTCCATACTGGCTCAAAGACCAGAGCGTCAACAACTGGACACTGGTTTCAACCTCGGTCTGGAGATACCTTGGACAGATGATGGTTCTCTTCATTGGAGCTATCATGTCGGTAGATGCAGAACTTTATGAGGCGGCAGAGCTTGATGGTGCAAATAAATTCCAGCAGTTTAGATATATCATACTGCCAAGTATCAAGACAATCGTTACATTAAATGTAATTTTAGCAATAACAGGATCACTCAGTGCTTTCGAGCAGCCTTTCGTTATCACAACAGGTGCAAACGGAACAGGTACTTACTTCATCATCATGAACAAGATAGCACATACAAGCCAGAAAGTCGGTCTTGCTTCAGCAATGGCCGTTGTACTTCTCCTTATCATTCTTATATGTGCTGCGCTTCAGAAACTGTTCTTTGAGTACATATTCAAGGATTCAAGCTCAGATGATGAGAGTTATAAGGCAAAGAAGCTCCGCAAGAAACAGGAGAGAGATACCAAGAAATACGTGAAGCAGATGGCTGCTTCTGCGAAGGGAGGCAAGTAACATGGCAAGAGGAAAGACAGATGTGCCAAGCATAGCACCAATAAAAGAAAAACGAACCGTTGGATATTATGTAAGAGGTTTCCTCAAGTACTTTGTACTCATATTCTTCTCGCTGTGTGCGGTTGTACCTCTTATATCATGTGTTACAACAGCCTTCAAGACAACAGATGAGTATAAGGCTACTTCAGTAATGGAACTTCCTGAAAGCTTTCTGAACTTCAGCAACTTTGTAAAGGCATTCACGACTGCCAACATGGGACGTGCGTTCATCAATTCAGTCATAGTTATGATATGTGTACTCCTTGTGTCAGTAGTAATAGGAACACAGCTTGCATATGTGCTTAACAGATTCAAGTTCCCGGGAAACGGCTTTATCAGAACACTTTTCCTTGTGGCATCATTGCTCCCTGCAGTTGCTATGCAGGTTACAGTCTACAACATCATGGGTGATCTGAGATTCATAGATCACTTATATGGTTACATCATCATGAGCTGTGGTACAGATGTTATCTCAATCTACATATTCATTCAGTTTATGGAGAATATATCAGTATCACTTGATGAGTCAGCTATCGTGGATGGTGCATCATACTGGACTATCTACTGGAAGATCATACTTCCACTTCTTAAGCCGGCTATCATCACAGCTTGTATACTGAAGGGCGTTGTAATCTACAACGAGTACTACGCAGCAAACCTTTACCTCATAAGCCCGGAGATCAAGACAATGGCTATCTCACTCTACAAGTTCGTAGGACCTATGGGCAGTCAGTACAACCTGATCTGTGCAGGTGTCATCATCTCGATCATACCGGCACTTATAGTATTCATCTGCTGTCAGAAACAAATCTACAGTGGTATTACACAGGGTGCTGTAAAGGGTTAATAATTTATTAGAAGAAGAGAGTTCATGAATATGAGAAATGAAATTCAAAAAGAATTAATAGATGCTATCATCCCATTCTGGGAGGCCCTGAGGGATGATGAGTACGGCGGATTTTATGGGTATATGGATTACGACCTCAACCTTGATAAAAAGGCTGAGAAGGGTTGCATTCTTAACAGTAGAATTACCTGGTTCTTCGCAAGTGCGTATAAGGCACTCAAGGACCCGAAGCTTCTAGATGAGGCTGCTCATGGATATGAATTTCTGAAAGAATATTGTATAGACAGGGAATATGGCGGAATATACTGGTCCATGAATTACGATGGTTCACCCAAAGATACGACAAAACACACTTACAATCAGGCATTTAGTATATATGCCTTATCCGCCTATTACGAAGCTTCCGGTGATTCGGAAGCTTTGGACCTGGCCCTGCAGCTTTTCCATACAATAGAAGAGAAATGTACTGACGAAGGTGGCTATCTCGAGGCATTTACAAGAGAGTTCAAGCCAGAGTCAAATGATAAGCTTTCTGAGAATGGTGTTCTCGCAGAGAGAACAATGAACACACTGCTCCATGCACTTGAGGCTTACACAGAACTTTATAAGGTATCCAAGGATTCCAAGGTAAAGGAGCGCCTGAAATGGCTGCTCGATGTATTCGCTGATAAAGTATACAATCCGGAGCTTAAGAGACAGGAAGTGTTCTTTGATAAGGATTATAACTCTCTGATCGATCTGTACTCATACGGACATGACATTGAGACATCATGGCTTCTGGACAGGGCGACCGAGGTGCTTGGAGAGGCAGAGTACACAGAGAAGATTACAAAGATAACAGATATCCTTGCAGAGCAGATATATGAGCTTGCTTTCGATGGACATTCAGTTCTGACAGAATGTGAAAAGGGCGTGCCATACACGGTAAGAGTATGGTGGGTTCAGGCAGAATCAATAGTAGGATTTATAAATGCTTATCAAAAGTCAGGTGATAAGAAGTATTACGAGGCTGCCGAGAAAGTCTGGGAGTACATAAAGGAATACTTTATTGACAAGAGACCGGGATCAGAGTGGTTCTGGGATCTGAATGCAGATGGAACACCGAGAGTCGGACGTCCTATAGTTGAGCCATGGAAGTGCCCATACCACAACGGTAGAATGTGCCTTGAGATTATGAGCAGACTCGCTGACGGCAAGTAGATAGCGTTCAATTGCTTTCAAATTATAAGGAGAATGCCTAAATGATGAATGAGAAATATTATGTAGAGCTTGACAAACTGAACAAGCTTCTTGAGAGAAAGAATAAGAAGACAGATTTCTATAATGGAATCTATGACAGATATGAGTACCCTGTACTCACAAGAGAGATGATACCTCTCACATGGAGATATGACTTAAACCCTGAGACAAATCCATACTTCATTGAGCGTCTCGGAGTTAATGCTGTCATGAACTCAGGTGCTATCTACCTGAACGGCAAGTATTATCTTGTCGCAAGAATAGAGGGAAATGACAGAAAGTCATTCTTCGGCGTAGCTGAGAGTGACAACGGTATCGATGGATTCCGTTTTTGGGATTATCCAATCCTTTTGGACGATGTATGTCCGGAGGAGACAAATGTATATGATATGAGACTGACACAGCACGAGGATGGATGGATCTACGGTGTGTTCTGTTCAGAGAGCAAGGATACAACTGTAAATGACCTCTCAGCAGCAGTTGCAGCAGCAGGTATCGTGAGAACAAAGGATTTAAAGCACTGGGAGCGCCTTGACAATTTAAAGACTCTTCGTTCCCCACAGCAGAGAAATGTAGTGCTTCACCCTGAATTTGTGGATGGCAAGTACGCATTCTATACACGTCCAATGGATGATTTCATCGAGACAGGAAGCGGCAGCGGAATAGGATTCGGTCTCTGTGATGATATAGAGCATGCGGTTATAGACGAGGAGAAGATGACAAGTCTTCGTAAGTACCACACTATAACAGAGGCAAAGAACGGTGCAGGCGCACCACCAATCAAGACGGACAAGGGCTGGATCCACATCGCACATGGTGTGAGAAACACGGCTGCCGGTCTCAGATATGTACTCTACGCATTTGCAACAGACCTCAATGATCCTTCAAAGGTTATCGCTGAGCCATCAGGAATGCTTATCGGACCTCGCGGCGAGGAGAGAGTCGGCGATGTATCAAACGTTGTATTCACAAATGGTGCCATCGTAAACGAGAATAACGAAGTGTTCATCTACTACGCATCAAGCGATACAAGAATGCATGTTGCAACAACAACAGTTGACAGACTCATTGATTATGTATTCAACACACCTTCTGATCCGGGAAGAAGCGTTGAGTGTGTAGCACAGAGATGTGAGCTGATCAGGAAGAACCTTGAGTTCCTTAAGAATGCAGACAAGTAGGAAAGTATAATATATGGGCTGCCAGATGAAACAACACGTTGGTTAGTATGCCCTTTGCCTGTGCAGATACCATATAACGTGATAATAAAATAAAAAATCCGGCTAAGATGCCGGAAGAAAGAGGTACTTATGTCAGAAGTAAAAATGTTCAGCGAGCCTGTGCCAAACGTGCCATGGCAGGACAGACCGGCAAATGACAATCATGACGCTCCAATCTGGAGATATACAGAGAATCCTATAATAGGAAGAAACCCGGCAAAGGGTGTTGCAAGAATATTCAACAGTGCGGTAGTTCCATTTGAGGGAAAATTTGTCGGAGTATTTAGAGGCGAGCAGGTAAATGGAATTCCATACATCTACCTCGGAGAGAGCGAGGATGCTATCCACTGGAATATCAGCGAGGAGAAGATCAAGTTTGTTGATGAGAACGGTGAAGAGTTCATGCCTATATACGCATATGATCCAAGACTTGTAAAGGTAGAGGATACATACTATGCGATCTGGTGCCAGGATTTCTATGGCGCAGCGATAGGTATAGCAAAGTCAAAGGATCTCAAGACATTTGTGAGAATCGAGAACCCATTCCTTCCATTTAACAGAAATGCAGTTCTCTTCCCGAGAAAGATCAACGGTAATTTCGTGATGCTGTCACGTCCAAGTGACAGTGGACACACACCATTTGGTGATATATTCGTAAGTGAGAGTCCTGATATGGTTTACTGGGGTAAGCACAGACATGTCATGGGCAAGAGCAGCGAGTGGTGGGAGTCACTCAAGATTGGCGGCGGTGCAGCTCCTATCGAGACTTCTGAAGGATGGCTGTTATTCTACCACGGAGTATCAGGAACGTGTAATGGTTATGTATACTCAATCGGTGGAGCAATCCTTGATATCGACAACCCATCGATCGTTAAGTATCGTTGTGAGAACTTCCTTCTCACACCAGAAGAGTGGTACGAGGAGCGTGGATTTGTTCCTAATGTATGCTTCCCATGTGCTACTATTCACGACAGCGAGTCTGGAAAGATCGCCATTTACTACGGTGCAGCTGACAGCTATGTGGGCCTTGCATTCACAAAGCTTGATGAGATCGTAGATTACATCAAGTCGCACAGTGTGGTAACAACTTCTGATACCGAGATCGGTAGAAGATAGTTAGTTATATAGCGTAATGAGCCCCTACTCATACGCGGCAATTGTATTAATTTTTCTCATTTCCCAAGGCGGTGCCCGCCGCCTTCGGGGCCCCTCTTAAAAATAAATGTAATGGCAGGTGATTGCCAAAACTTTTAGACTATGACAGCCTGGCAGTAAGCCAGGCTGAATTTGGTTCTGAGAGCTTTGGCAATCATATGACAGATTTTGGATCTGATAAAAAACGTGTTATATGATTGAAAAAAGATATATTGCGTGGTCGAGACTTGCGCTTTCATAAAAAACTAAAAATAAAAGACTAAAAAGTCGGGAAAAGGACTCTGATGTATAGAAAAAAGGCAACAGATGCAATAAAATAACAGTGACATACATTATCATGGAAATGACGAGTGAAGAAGTCATAATCAATGTAAAAAGATGATTCCTTCACCGTCTTATATAGAACAGGCAATTGGGGATAAACAAGAGTATCATACACAATATCTCACAACGTAGATTCTCCAATTGCCGTACGTCAAAAGGAGGAAAATGACAATGAACAAGGAAATACTTTTTTTAAATCCCGTGTTTACGCACAATATCTGGGGCGGTACAAAGCTCAGAGAAGAATACGGATATGATGTTGAGGGTGATGATATAGGCGAGTGCTGGGGAGTTGCGGCACATGAGAATGGCAACTGTACAGTGAAAAATGGCGAGTTTGCAGGTCAGACGCTTGCCGACTTATGGGACAGCCACAGAGAGCTGTTTGGCGGTATAGACGGTGTCAGATTCCCACTGCTTATCAAGATAATCGATGCAAAAGATGATCTGAGTATTCAGGTGCATCCGGACGATGCATATGCAGCAGAGCATGAGAATGGTTCATTTGGTAAGATGGAGTGCTGGTATATTCTTGACTGCAAGGAAGATTCAACACTTGTAATCGGTCATAATGCAAGGACAAAGGAAGAATTATGTGATATGATCGAAGGTAAGAAATGGAAGGAATTTATCAGAGAGATCCCTGTTAAGAAGGGGGATTTCATTCAGATAGATCCCGGTACAGTACACGCGATCAAGGGTGGAATCACACTTCTTGAGACACAGCAGAACAGTGACATCACATACAGAGTTTATGATTATGACAGACTGAGCAATGGAAAGCCTAGAGATCTGCACGTAAAGCAGAGCATAGATGTTATAACAGTTCCTGCAAAGCCGGTTGAGGACAGCGTTATAAGTGTCAAGGCAGATAAGGCAAATGAACTCTGTGAGCTTATAAGCTGTAAGTATTACACAGTATACAAGCTGGATGTTGAGGGAAAGGCAGAGCTGAATGTGGGCGACAAGCCATTCCTCATCATGTCTGTAGTTGCGGGAAGTGGAACAGTGGATGGAAACGCTATAAAGAAGGGTGATCACTTTATCCTGCCAAACGGATACAGCAACCCAGTGTTTGAGGGCAATATGGAGATCATAGCATCCACAATCAGCAAGTAAGATCCTGCCTTTGGAAGAGAATGTCAAGGGGGATAGTTATGAAGAGAAAGACGATAGGTGTTCTGGTAGGCGGAATCACGGATGATTTTACGAGACTGCTCTGTCATGGGGTTATAGAGAGAGCAAAGACACTTGATGTCAATATAGTTGTTATTCCGGGTAAGTTCCTTGACCGGGAATACCCAGAAACGTCAGATATATATTATGAATATCAGTACCAGACACTGTTTTCCTATGCTACAAAGGAGAATCTGGACGGCGTTATTGTTGCATCGAGTTGTATTGGCTGCTTTGCAACCAAGGAGCGTATCAGCGAATTTATGAAAAGATATCTGCAGATGCCGTGCGTGATAGTGGCTGCAGATGAGCCTGATCAGATTTGTGTCAGATATGACAATGGTGCAGGCATAAGAGAAGGACTCAATTACATGATCGAGGAACTTGGTTATACAAGAATAGGCATGATAGGCGGTCCGGACTCCAATTATGATGCAAAGGAGAGAAGGAGAACCTACATTGAGGTGCTTGAGGCTCATGGAATAGAGTTTGATCCGGGACTTTATGTGGAGGGCAATCTTACATCGGAATCAAAAGAGGTTTTCAGAGATATTCTGGACAGAAATCCGGATATGCAGGGAGTGTTCTGTGTGAATGATTCCTGTGCATCTGGTTTTTATGAAGAACTTAAGGCGAGGGGCATTCTGCCGGGAAGAGATATATCAGTCATGGGTTACGATGATATTGAGTGGGCTACACAGATATATCCGACGCTTTCGACTGTGCGTGCAGACGCGGGAAAACTTGGCTCAGAGGCTGTAAATCTTATGGTCAGGCTTATTGATGGCAAGCAGGTCGAGAGTAAGATACTTCCTACTGAGTTTGTCAGAAGAGATTCATTCTGTAAAAAAGGCGGATCAAGAAAACGTAGTAAGAATGTCATTGAGGGATATCTCTCAATGAACCATATGCTCTCAGAGCAGTGGGAAGAGCGGAATAAGACTCAGTTCAAGATGAAGACATTTATCCAGAAGGTCTTGAGCTTTGACAGAGGCAACGACAGAAGTTATGGAGAGATTCTTGGCACTATGGACTGGCTGGACATAGAGAATGCATTTATATTCTTATATAAAGAGCCAATAATACATCTGATCGGTGAGCCATTTGAACTGCCTGACCAGTTATATCTCAAGACTAAGGATCTTAAAGAGAAGGTCAGCAGTGTGATCACTGTGAACCAGAAGGTGTCATCATCAAATCTCTATGATTTTGAGAGCCTCGGTGTGGAAGAAGCTGGAATATATGTACTCTTGCCGCTGTATTCCAACGAAATACTCTATGGAGTTCTTCTGTGTGATCTCACAGAAGGAGTTCTGGTGAATGGGGAGTTCCTTGGAAACCAGGTCTCAGCTGCTGTCAAGATGATCAATCTGCTCAAGACGAACGAGGAGATTATGAAGCGTCTTGAGGAGAGTATGGCGATTCTGCAGAAAAACAACATTATGCTTGACAATCTGTCAAAACAGGATCCCCTTACAGGAATCATGAACAGACGAGGTTTCTTTGACAGATCATTACAGCTGCTCAAGGAATGTGAGGAGCAGAAAAGGACGGCTACGGTATTCTACGCTGATATGAACAGTCTCAAGATCATCAATGACAGATATGGACATGATGAGGGTGATTTCTCTCTTAAAACCATAGGAGATATTCTGATCAAATCTGTAGGCGATAATGGAATCGTAGGCAGAATAGGCGGCGACGAGTATTGCTGTCTTGTACTCGGTCTTAAGGACTCTGACGCTGCAGATGCATTTGCTGAAGAAGTATACAGTTCATTTGAGGAGTTTAATGAGCACTGTGATAAGCCTTATAAAGTTAGTGTATCGCTTGGAAACTGTCAGATCGTAGAATATAACAAGAAAGGTCTTCAGAATGCCATGACTATGGCAGATGAGAAGCTGTATGAGGTGAAGAAGTACAGAAAGAAGGACGTTGTTAAGGTTAAGAATTGATAATTTATATAATAAATAAAAGGTATGATCAGGTTGCGTTGAGTGCAGCTTGATCATACCTTTTGACATTTGAGGATTGCGCGTTGTCATTGTTTTATTCTGAATAAAGACAGTATAATTAGTTATCTCCTGATTTCAGAGCTGAAAGCTCGGCTTTTAACTTAGCAATCTCTGAATCCTTCTCTGCAATCTTTTTATTCATTTCCGCCATCTGCTTTTCCATCTTGGCCTTTTCTTCCTGAAAAACATCCACAAAAGTAATGATCGATTGTTCTACCATATCTGTAACCTCCTCCGTTTCCTCGTACGCGGAATACAGTCTGGTATATAATACCTGGGTGAGTCTGTATAATTGCGCTCCATCTTCAGGTGTTATATTCCCGAGTTCAACGTTCTTATCTATATTTCCCATTATATCGGTTTTGATAAGGCTTTTCAATATTTCGATGTTCTCCGGAGTGCGAGATTTTTGATTCTTGAGCATTTCTCGAAGTTTTAAAAGAAAGAATGGGATGAGGATCACCATTTTTCTATTATTAATGTCTTCAGGAGAACAGTTGGCAAGTTTTACGACCGGGACCTCATAGTTTGTTTCCCTGTTGTGCCCGAAATCTATCAGCAGAGAATATGTATCGGGAACGGATCTGGAGACGTTGCTCAGGTATATAACGCAAGGCTCAGGGAATCGCACCCTGTATAGATATTGACCACCTTCATCATGCATTATTGTTTTTGCTTTGTCGGCATAACTTGCTCCGTAAGAAAATACTCTGAAAACGATAGTTTCGTCTTTTATCATCTGCGCCTCGATATGGTACGCATCAGAATCGTTTATCACCAGTATGGTGTCGGCCAGAGTTGTACTCATGGAACCATCGTCTTTGACACTCTCAGTCCAGTGATACGACACTGTTGCAGTGTCTGGATCATACGACATGTCGAACAGACCGTTGATCATATTTACAACAGCCTTTGAGGACAGCGTGAGTATCTTTTTAAAAGTGCTGTCAAATAAATTTCGTGTAACTGGCAAATAAAATCCTCCTTATGAAAAATTCTCGGCCGGTAGGCATACTTTAGGCGATTAAAATTGGTATGTCAATAGATTTGGGCAAATGCGCTTATAAAGCGAATTCGTGACGCTGAGAGTGGAAAAATGGGCTAAAAATGGGTGGGATTTTACTTTTTGTAAAATTTACGCTCCCAGGAAAAATGTCTAAAATGTATAAATACAGAAAAAATATTTAATAATACTTGTGTGATGCATATTGTGCATGGAGGTGTTGTTGAGATGAAAAGAAACGCGCATGATCAAAATGGAGAGCAGAAAGGAAGACTGGAAGTTGATTCGATGACTCAAGAAGTTGATTCGAAAACTCAAAGTATGGACGGAGAATCTGACAGGGAGCAAAGAAAGAGTAATCATAGATGGAAGCTGGTTTCAGATTCCGGCTGCAGTCTGTTCGTGCCGGATGGATCGGATGGACTGGCTGGAATAGATATAGATTATGCGGAGGTTCCGTTTACAATATCTGTTGATAACACAGATTATATAGATGAACCGGGTATAGATATAGAGAAGATGCTTGAGCATATTGCAAATTGCCAGTCAGGCGGAAGAACTAGCTGCCCATCACCCCATGCGTGGCTAGAGGCGTGGGGTGATGCGGAAAATGTTATTGCATTTACGTTGTCAGCTGCATTATCGGGAAGTTACAACAGTGCTATAGCTGCAAGACACATGGCGCTTGAGAAGAATCCCGGCAGGAATATTGCGGTGATAAATACATGCGGAGCCGGAGTATTCCCTGAACAGCTGGCAAACATCATATATGAAGGAATTGAGGACGGGGATTCGTTTGACGCCATAGTAAGTGCTGCAGATAAAGCAGTGAGGGAGATACAGGTGATGTTTGCCTTGGGGAGTCTGGACAACCTGATAAAGGCGGGCAGACTAAATAAGCTTGTGGGGTATGCGGCTCATAGATTCAATATATCCGCAATAGGTGTGGCATCACCTGGTGGACGAATTGAACTCAGACACAAATTCAGAGGTATGAAGAAGATATATGGTAAGCTGATAGACACTCTCCGGGAGACGGGATTTACAGGGGGAGAGCTGGTCATAAGCCACTGTATGAACGAGGACGGAGCAGAGAAACTGGGGCATCTTATCAAGGCTGAATGGCTTGACGCGGATGTGAGCATCGTACCTGCAAGCGGACTGTGCAGCTATTATATGGGAAAAGGTGGGATGATAATAACATATCGTGAGTAGACTGATATGTGGATAGATCATATAAAGTACTTGAAATAGACAAAATAATGAAAAATAATTAAAAATAATGGAAGGCTGCCGCACCTTCTATTATTTTTTGTGTATTAACCTATTGACATAGTAGGTAAATGGGAATATCCTATTTTTGCGAGTCAGATATTGACTTATTACGCCAAAAAATGGCGGATGAGGGTGATGACTGGAATGATCGTGTATTTGTGGCAGGAATGTGGTCACACTCATATGTAAGGAGGATTTACAGATATGGTGATTTCTTCAAAGGGAGAATATGCCCTGAGGGTCATGGCAGACCTAGCCATAAACCACGACGGCAGATTTATTCCGTTAAAAGAAATAGTTCAGAAAGAGGAACTGTCCCAGAAGTATCTGGAGAGCATAATGCGCATGCTGTCCAAGGCGAATCTGATAGAGGCAGCCAGCGGACATGGAGGAGGCTACAGACTCAAAAAGGCTCCTGAGGAATATACATTGTGGGAGATACTTGAACTCACGGAAGGCGGGCTTGCCCCGGTGGCATGCATGAAGAACAGCACGATTACCTGTGACAGATCCAAGCAGTGTTATACTCTGCCGATATGGCAGGGCCTGGCTGAGCTGATACAGGAATATTTCCAGGGTAAGACACTGGCGGATATAGCCAGAAATGTGGAATGAGCAGAGTAATTTGATACAGGCAAAAAGATAATTAAAGCGGGACAATTGAATCGCCGGATATAGAAGTGATAAAGCAATTGCCGGGCTTGGTATAAAAGGAGGCAGACTGATGTCAGATAAAAAATTATTGGAAGTTAAGAATTTACATGTTGATGTTGAGGATAAACAGATCCTTCACGGTGTGAACCTGGAGATCGGCAAGGGTGAGACACATGTACTTATGGGACCTAACGGAACCGGAAAGTCAACCCTTGGATATGCACTTATGGGCAATCCTAGATATACGGTCAGAGAAGGTGAGATATGGTTTGATGGCAAGAACATCACAGATGAGGCTGTCAATGAGCGTGCAAAGGCAGGAATATTCCTCTCATTCCAGAATCCTCTTGAGGTGCCTGGTGTGACACTCAGCTCATTTATAAGAAATGCCCTTGAGCAGAAGACCGGCAAGAGAATCCGTCTCTGGGATTTCAAGAAGGAGCTTGAGAGAACCATGGAGATCCTTCAGATGGATCCATCATATGCAGAGAGAGACCTGAATGTGGGATTTTCAGGTGGTGAGAAGAAGAAGGCTGAGATACTTCAGCTTCTGATGCTTAAGCCATCACTGGCAATCCTTGACGAGACAGATTCAGGACTTGACGTTGATGCAGTCCGTACAGTATCAGCAGGTATCGAGGAATACCAGAAGAACTGCAAGGGAAGTCTGCTGATCATTACACACAGCACCAAGATCCTTGAGTCACTTACCGTTGACTACACACATGTCATGGTTGAGGGTAAGATCATAGAGACTGGTGACGCATCACTTGTGGACAAGATCAACGAGTCTGGATTTGCAGAGTATGAAAGGATATAGAAGATGAAGGAAAAGACATATGTAGAGGACATAGACAGAAATATATATGACTTCAAGTATGACGACAAAGATGCCTATAAGCTTAAAGCTGGTCTCACACCTGAGATAGTTGAGCAGCTTTCTAAGGAGAAACATGATCCGGCATGGATGCAGAATTTCAGACTTGAGTCTTTACAGATATACAACAATATGCAGGTGCCTGACTGGGGCCCATCCATCGAGGGACTGGATATTGACAATATAGTTACTTACGTAAGACCAAATACCAAGATGAAGGGAAGCTGGGATGAAGTTCCTGAGGATATCAAGGATACATTTGAGAGACTTGGAATCCCTCAGGCTGAGAGAAAATCCCTTGCGGGAGTTGGTGCACAGTACGATTCAGAGCTCGTATACCACAATGTCCGTCAGGAGGTTGCGGATATGGGAGTTGTGTACACAGATATGGAGAGTGCACTCACAGGTGAGTATGCAGACATGGTGCAGAAGCATTTCATGAAGCTTGTCACCCCTCATGATCACAAATTTGCAGCACTTCACGGAGCTGTGTGGTCAGGCGGTTCATTTGTATATGTGCCACCTGGAGTAAAGGTCGAGATCCCGCTTCAGTCGTATTTCAGACTTAACGCAGCGGGCGCAGGTCAGTTCGAGCACACACTCATCATCGTCGATGAGGGGGCAGACCTCCACTTTATAGAGGGCTGTTCAGCGCCGAAGTATAATGTGGCGAATCTCCACGCAGGTTGTGTGGAGTTGTTTGTCGGCAAGAACGCAAAGCTCAGATATTCAACCATAGAGAACTGGTCCAAGAACATGTACAACCTGAACACCAAGAGAGCCCGAGTTGAAGAGGGTGGAACCATCGAGTGGGTATCGGGTTCATTTGGATCACATGTGTCATACCTTTACCCGATGAGCGTGCTCAAGGGCAAGGGCGCCAGGATGGAGTTCACCGGAGTTACATTTGCCGGTAAGGGACAGAACCTTGACACAGGAGCCAAGGTAGTCCATGCGGCACCTGACACAAGCTCATATATCAACACAAAGTCTATCTCGAAGGATGGCGGTATAAGTACATTCCGTTCGTCTGTTGTAGTGACAAAGGAGGCAGAGAACTCCAAGGCGGCGGTATCATGCCAGTCACTTATGCTCGATTCGATATCACGTTCGGACACAATACCGGCCATGGATATCAGAACCAAGAAGGTAAATGTGGGACATGAGGCACAGATAGGAAGCATCAGTGACGAGGCTGTGTTCTACCTGATGTCCAGAGGAATGAGCGAAGAAGACGCGAGAGCATGTATCGTCAGTGGATTTGCAGACAATGTATCGAAGGAGCTGCCGCTTGAGTATGCTCTTGAGATGAACAACCTCATCCGTCTTGAGATGAAGGGCAGCATAGGTTAAGGAGGTGCGGTGACATGGAGAACATTAACGAGATGAAGATCAACAAGCTCCCGGCAAAGACATGGTACTGGCTTCGCATGAACGACACAGCACTTAACTGGAATCCGGACATAGCGGGATGCAGTGTGAAGATAGATGGCGGCAAGGAAGCTGATAAGCAGGCTTCTGATTTCGATGGAATAGAGACTGGTGCAGGAAGAGATGCGGACGTACTCTTCGCACAGCAGGCAGCAGGAAGTGTACTCGTTGCGGACGAGACCAATAAAGGGCAGACAGTGCACGTGCTGATAAATGGAACCGGGGCAAATGGCAGCAGCGGTTATGCTTACGTGCAGGCAGATGCAGGTTCAGACATGACAGTCATAGAGACATTTGGCGAGAATGCGGAGGGCGGCAGCCTGGCATTCCGTACACGCTTTAATATAGAGAAGGATGCACATATACGTCTTGTGCAGATATTTATGCAGGATGAGAACACTACAATACTCAACGATGTGGGAAGTGAGTGTGCAGAGAACGGACAGCTCGATGTACTTCAGATATTTATCGGCAAAGGCAACCTGTACAACGGCGTGAGAACTGAGCTTATCGGTAAGCGTGCTTCAACCAACATGGATATAGGTTACCTTGGCCAGAAGAAGCAGGTCATAGATATCAACCTTGTGGTTAACCATATAGGCAAGAAGACCAACTGCAACATACAGGTGGATGGAACACTTAAGGATGCTGCGGAGAAGATATTCAGAGGTTCGATAGATTTCAAGACAGGTTCATCGGATTCGAAGGGCGCTGAGACTGAGAATGTACTGCTGCTCGGCGATGATGTGGTGAACAAGACTATTCCGCTCATCCTCTGTGCAGAGGAGAATGTGGAGGGTTCGCATGGAGCGACCATCGGTGAGCTTGATGAGGATACACTGTTCTATTTCGCATCAAGGGGAATCGATATGGAGACAGCTGAGGACATGATGACCAAGGGCAAGATGGAGGTCCTCTACCGCAAGATCCAGGACGAGGACACAGAGAAGCTGGTGGAGAAGCAGCTTGCGGAGGTAATGGAATATGACAGACAGGAATTATAGAGAGGATTTTCCTCTGTTGAGGAATAACGATACAGCATATATAGACAATGCGGCCACAGCACAGAAGCCACAGGTGGTCATAGACGCTGAGAGAGAGTTCTACGAGAAGAGCAATGCGAATCCGCTCAGAGGCTTCTATCCACTCAGTCTTGAGGCTACAGAGAAGTATGAGAGTGCCAGAAAGGTAGTCAGGGACTTCATTCACGCTGACTCTGAGAAGGAGATAATCTTCACAAGGAATACCACGGAGAGCCTTAACCTTGTGGCATACAGCTACGCGCTGAATAACCTTAAGGCTGGTGACGAGATAGCGGTCACCATCATGGAGCACCACAGCAATATGCTTCCATGGCAGATGGCAGCCAGAGTCACAGGCGCAACTCTCAGATATCTCGACTGCGAGAAGGATGGAACGCTGACTGACGAGACCATCAATGCCGGCATCAATGAGCACACTAAGCTGCTTGCTGTCGGACATGTGTCAAATGTTCTCGGATGCGTGAATCCGGTCAGGAAGATGGCTGACAGAGCGCACAGCTTTGGTGCGGTTGTCGTAGTTGACGGTGCGCAGAGTACACCGCATATGACTATAGATGTGCATGAGCTGGGTGCTGATTTCTTTGCATTCTCAGGTCACAAGCTGATGGGACCTATGGGAATAGGAGTGTTATACGGAAGACAGGAACTGCTTGACGCGATGCCTCCATTCATGTCAGGTGGAGAGATGATAGATTCGGTTTCAAGAGATGGTGCGGTATATGCGGAATTGCCTCACAAGTTTGAGGCTGGTACAGTCAATGCGGCTGGAGCTGCGGGACTTGCGGCTGCTATAGGCTACATCAAAGAGGTTGGATTTGACTATATAGAAAAGAGAGAGCTGGAGCTTACCACCCGTGCCATGGAGGGACTTGCGAAAATACCTCATGTGCATGTGATCGGTTCGGACAAGCCGGAGAATCACACAGGAATAGTCGCGTTCACCATAGACAATGTTCACCCGCATGACGTCAGCGAGATCATGGCTGCGGATGGAATAGATGTGAGAGCAGGACATCACTGTGCACAGCCACTGCTCGTCCACCTCGGCGTGTACAATACGACAAGGGCAAGCTTTATGTTCTACAATACAGATGAAGAGGTAGATGCATTTGTGGAGAGTGTTGCAAATGTGAGAAGGAGAATGGGATATGCAGAATAATATTCAAAACAGGAATTTTTATAATGAGATCCTTACAGAGCACAATATGAGACCTGAATTCAAATATGATCTTCCGGCGGCAAATGTGGTCCTGGAGGGTGTAAATCCCAACTGCGGTGATGACATCTGGCTCAAGCTCAAGGTTGAGAACGGAGTCATCGAGGATGGATCATTCGTGGGAGACGGATGTGCTATATCCCAGGCGTCGGCAGATATAATGCTTGGAATGATCATAGGAAAGACCAAGGAGGAGGCCTTGAAGCTTGGGCAGCTCTTTCTGAAGATGATACAGGGAGAGGCTACAGACGAGGAGATAGACCAGCTTGAGGAGGCATCAGCGCTCAAGGATATAGCGCATATGCCGGCAAGGGTAAAGTGTGCGGTCCTCGGATGGCACACCCTTGAAGAAGCGTTGAAGAATATATCATAAGGGTGGATTCCTTATGATAATGCGGGCGCTGCGCGAAGCGCATCGGAATGCGCCTGCTCCACATATAGTAGATATTCTTTATCTGTATCTTAACTATAGGCATGATATACTTCACTTGAATGTGTGAAAGCGGGCGCCGCTGGTAGAATCTATGTCGTTTGTGACATAAGGTGTACTGGTGGCGCTTTCTTTAAAATAATCCAAAAGGGATTGATACATATGAAAAAAATAAATATACAAAAAAGAAAAAAAAATAAGGGGTGTAAATGTAAGGACATTATAAAAAATGCGCTGTTGATGCTGGTGATGATAGCAATAGGGGTTGGATTGTGTCTGATAATAAAGACAACATTTACTACAGACATATTGATACCGGCCGTCATGGTGTTTTCGGTATTTTTGATATCGGTGTTCACTGACGGATATGTGTATGGAATACTGGCATCTGTAGTCAGCGTGATAATAGTGAATTTTGCATTTACATTTCCATATTTCAAGATAGATTTTCTTATTCCTGAAAATATCACATCGGCGATAATCATGATAGCCATAGCGTTTATCACCTGTGGTTTTACAAGTAAGATAAAGCATCAGGAAATGCTCAAGAAAGAAAGTGAGATGGAGAAAATGAGGGCGAACCTGCTGCGTGCAGTGTCGCATGATTTTCGAACTCCGCTTACCACCATTTACGGGGCCAGCTCGGCACTTATAGAAAGTGGCAGCGAATTTACGGATGAGCAGAAGGAGAAGATGCTCAGGGGAATACAACAGGATTCACAGTGGCTTTATCGTATGGTTGAGAATCTGCTGTCCATCACCAGGCTGGATGGCGATATTAAACTAATAAAGACGTCCATAGCACTGGATGAACTCATAGATTCTGTGCTTATCAAATTTGCAAAGAGATATCCTGATCAGGAGGTGGAAGTCAATCTGCCCGACGAGCTGGTCATCATACCTATGGATGCCATTCTCATAGAGCAGGTTATCATCAATATCCTTGAGAATGCAGTACAGCATGCAGAGGGAATGAAGAAGCTGGCATTGAATGTGAAATGCGATGGCGACAGGGTTGTGTTTGAGGTTCAGGATGATGGCGATGGAATACCAGAGGATAGGTTGAAACACCTGTTTGATGGAAGCCTCCTGGGGGACAGCTCTGATGAGGTGTCCGTGGACTGCCGGCAGAGAAGGAATGCCGGAATAGGTCTGTCGGTATGTGCGACCATCATAAAAGCACATGGAGGAGATATAAGTGCATACAATTCCGCGGAAGGCGGTGCAGTATTCAGGTTTACACTGAAGATAGAGGAGGTTACGGATGAGCAATAATAAATACAAAGTCTTGATAATAGAAGATGAACAGAATATCAACAACCTGCTGGACACTCTCATGCAGGCAAATGGTTATCAGACCATCATAGCCACATCCTGCGGAAGCGGTCTTATGATGTATGCGTCACACAGACCTGACATAGTGATACTTGATCTGGGACTTCCGGATAAGGATGGAATAGCATTTCTCACGGAGATAAGAAAGACGGATTTTACGCCTGTCATAGTCCTTTCGGCGAGGTCGGATGAGAAGGACAAGGTGGAGGCTCTCAATCTTGGCGCAAATGATTATGTGACGAAACCATTTGGCTCGGAGGAACTGGTGGCGAGGGTCAGGTCAGCACTCCGCACAGCACTTTACCAGGCACATGACAGTGAGCTTCCGACAGGCAGGTTTCAGTCGGGAGATCTGCTCATCGATTATGAGGCAAGACGGGTGTTCATAGGCAGTGATGAGATAAAGCTCACACAGACTGAGTACAATATCGTGGATCTTCTTTCGAGACATCCGGGCAAGATGCTTACATACAGTTTTATCGTTAAAGAGGTATGGGGCTACAATGATGCCGGAAGTACCAAGAGGCTTCAGGTCAATATGGCAAATATCAGAAAGAAGTTTGGAGTGAAGCCGGGTAAGAAGAGTTATATCATAAATGAGCTGGGAGTCGGTTACAGGATGTGCGATGACAGTGAGTGATGTGCTCTGGAATTTTTAACAAGATATAAAAATATTGTGACAGTTAAAAATAGCTTTTTAGGATTCAATCCGCTATACTATAGGATATGGTATAGCGGATTGTTTTGCAGTTATTTTGCAATTATTTGCAATGGAGGTTTCATATGAGTGGTAATTTAAAATTGCCGGTTGGAATAGATGATTTTAGGAAAATACGTGAATGCGGTTTTTACTATGTGGATAAGACAAAGCTTGTAGAGCAGCTTATGCAGAATTGGGGCGAGGTAAATCTGTTTACCAGACCAAGAAGATTTGGCAAGACGTTAAATATGAGCATGCTCAGAAGCTTTTTTGAGATCGGCACAGATAAGTCTTTGTTTGATGGACTATATATATCGCGGAACAAAGAACTCTGTGATATGCATATGGGTAAATATCCGGTTATCTCCATTACGCTTAAAGGCATTGAGGGGATGACATTTGAGGAAGCCCGAAATATGTTGAAGATAATCCTGAAAAATGAAGCGAGGAGACACTATTATCTGAAAAACAGCGACAGGCTGACAGATGATGATAAGCAGCAGTACGAACAGATATTGCTTGGTACGTCGGAGAATACTGCTGATAGTCTCAGGCTGTTATCTCAGCTTTTGTTCCTGCACTATGATAAAAAGGTAGTTATATTGATCGACGAGTATGACGTGCCTTTAGATAAAGCTTTTCAGAATGGTTATTACAGCGAGATGACATCGTTGATCCGTGGAATTCTGGGACAGGCATTGAAGACCAATGATTATCTGCAATTTGCTGTTTTGACCGGATGCCTGCGTATATCTAAGGAGAGCATTTTTACAGGTTTGAACAATTTTAAAGTTCTTTCCATTGCCGATGCAAGATTTGATGAGCAATTTGGATTCACCGATTCGGAGGTTAGAGACATTCTGGAGGAGTATGGAGTATCTGATAAAATCTCAGAGGTGAAGGACTGGTATGATGGATATCGTTTCGGCAAAGCGGATGTATATTGCCCGTGGGATGTTATCAATTATGTGGATCATCTTCAGGCGGATCCGAATGCCAGACCGCAGGCATATTGGATCAATAGCAGTGGAAATGGGCTTGTGAGGAGGCTCATCAACATAGCAGATGAGTCAACAAAGGATGAGATAGAGAGACTTATTGCTGGTGAGACTATAGAGAAAGCTATTCGTTTGGAACTGACATATGATGAGATTGACAACAGCATTGACAATATATGGAGTGTTCTGTTTACAACCGGATATCTCACGAATGCGGGAGAGATAGAGCTTCCGGGAGGAGGTGGATATGGTTACAGACTTGTAATTCCAAATAAGGAAGTCAGACAGGTGTTTGTATCTCAGATACAGGAATGGTTCAGGCAGACCGTGACTTATGATGATGGATCTGTACAGGATCTGTGCGAAGCTTTCATGGCTGGTGATACCGATAAGATCCAGAGTAATCTAAATATGATACTGATAAAGACAATAAGTGTTTTGGATACAAAGGCTCGTGATGACCAGAAAGAGAATTTCTATCATGGACTTTTACTTGGGCTGCTTAGAAGTAAGCCTGATTGGAGAATAAAATCCAACAGAGAATCTGGAGATGGATTCAGCGATATAAGTATAGAACCAACAATCCCTGAAAAGGGAATTGTAGTTGAAGTCAAATATTCAAATACAATAAGCGGACTTGATGATGCCTGTGGTAAGGCGATGAAGCAGATCAGAGATCGCAGGTATGATGAAGCGCTGCGTGAGGATGGAAGAGAGGATATCATTGCTTACGGAATTGCTTTTTGCAGAAAGAGATGTAAGGTTGTGTGCGAGAAAATGTAACGCTAACAAAGGCAGGTTGATGTAAATTAAAAAAGTATTTTATGTAAAAGGGGGCTGTGAAAAAACTCAATCGAGTTTTTTCACAGACCCTTTTTTGTTTATTATCTAATATAATTACTGGAAAAATAAAAACACATAATCCCTATTGACATAGTAGGAAATAAGTTGTATACTCCAACATGTTGATAGATAATTACTACATATCAGATAGGATATATGTGGATTTGTGGCGAGAGCTATAATGAAATTTATTGGACGGAACGTTGATGGAACGCTATTGGACGTGACGATGAAAGTTGGATGAGCGTTAGCTGAAAGTTAGACAGGAGGTGGACACATGCAACAGGTGTTGTGCTTTGGAGATTCCAATACATGGGGATACAATCCTGAGAATGGAGAGAGATTTCCCTGGGGGATCAGATGGACCAGTATATTGCAGCAGAAGCTGGCAGATAAAGAGATAAGGATCATAGAGGAAGGCCTCTGTGGAAGAACAACAGTGTTCGAGGATCCACTGAGACAGGGAAGAAAGGGCGTGTCGCTGTTCCCGACTCTGCTGGAGACACACAAACCGGAGAATATAGTGATCATGCTTGGAACAAATGACTGTAAGACAGTGTTCTCGGCATCACCGGATGTGATAGGCAAGGGAATACGGAGACTGCTCATTCAGGCAAAGCAGTATTCAGCGGACAGCAGGATACTTCTCGTATCACCGATACACTTAGGCGAGCAGGTGTGGAAGGATGAGTTTGATCCTGAGTTCTCACCGGAGTCTGTTGAGGTGTCAAGGAAACTCACGGATGTTTATAAGAAGATAGCCGATGAGTTCGGCGTGGAATTCCTGGCGGCATCATCCGTGGCGGACAGCAGTGAAGCAGATCAGGAGCATATGAATCCTGAAGGTCACGCGGCACTGGCGGGAGCGATAGAGGAAAAGATTTATCAGATGGCCTGTTAAGAATTATATAGAAAATAATGCACAGTATATAAAGATGGTTGAGAATCAAGAAATAATATAGAGACTTGAAAAAGTAAAAAAGAAAAGAAAAGAAAGGAAACAAGAACCATGGCAAAGATAGCATCACAGTTGACAGAACTTATAGGAAACACTCCACTTCTGGAGCTTACAAATTACGAGAAGGAGCTTGGACTTAAGGCACATATCGTTGCAAAGCTTGAGTACTTCAACCCACTTGGCTCAGTAAAGGATCGTGTGGCAGCAGCCATGATCGAGCAGGGAATAAAGGATGGCCTCATCAATCAGGATACAGTCATCATCGAGCCTACATCAGGAAATACAGGAATCGGACTTGCATTTGTATCAGCGGCAAAGGGACTTCACCTGATACTCACCATGCCGGACACCATGAGCGTTGAGCGCAGAAAGATAGTGTCAGCTCTCGGCGCTGAGATCGTGTTAACACCTGGCAGAGAGGGAATGAAGGGAGCCATTGCCAAGGCAAATGAGCTCAAAGAGCAGTACGGAAATGCGTTTATTCCACAGCAGTTTGAGAACAAGGCAAATCCTGCTATCCACAAGAAGACAACAGCAGAGGAGATCTGGAGAGATACAGACGGAAAGGTTGATGCATTTGTATCAGCAGTAGGAACAGGCGGAACAGCCACAGGAACAGGAAGCGGACTCAAGGAGCACAACCCGAATGTCAAGCTGATTGCAGTTGAGCCTGCTGATTCACCGGTTCTCTCAGGTGGTGCACCCGGCCCACACAAGATACAGGGAATCGGAGCCGGATTCATACCTGGTGTCATGGATCTGAGCATCGTGGACGAGATCATCAGAATCCAGAACGATGACGCATTTGACACAGCGAGAAAGATTGCAAAGACAGACGGTGTTCTGGTTGGAATATCCGCAGGCGCGGCACTCTATGCTGCAACTGAGCTTGCAAAGAGACCTGAGTACGAGGGCAAGACCATCGTGGTCCTCTTCCCTGACACAGGAGAGAGATACCTCTCAACATCACTGTTTAACCTGTAATTAGGAGAAAAATATGAGACTTGGGAAAAGAGTATTGCTTCTGTCCATGGCGGCGGTGCTTGCGATAGGCGCGGCCGGCTGTGGCGGTAAGAAGGACGATGTTATCACAATTACAAATGTTTCGTATGACCCAACGAGGGAGCTGTATGAGCGATACAATGACATGTTCGAACAGTATTATAAGGAGCAGTACGGACAGGACATCAAGATCATCCAGTCTCATGGAGGCTCCGGCTCACAGGCGAGATCGGTTGTGGAGGGCTGTAATGCAGATGTTGTCACACTGGCACTTGAGCATGACATTGACCTCATATCGGAAAATGGTCTGATAGATAAGGGCTGGATAGATGAATTTGGCAAGGATTCGGCGCCGTACACATCCACGATCGTCTTTCTGGTTAGAAAGGGAAATGACAAGAACATACAGGATTGGAACGATCTGGTGAAGGACGATGTGGAAGTCATAACACCTGATCCGAAGAGCAGCGGTGGTGCCTGCTGGAATTTCCTTGCGGCTCTTGCATATGCGAGGGAGACGTACAGTGATGAAAATGATATATGGCAGTTCATGAAGAAGCTTTATCAGAATGTGTCGGTCATGGATTCAGGAGCCAGAGGTTCGACGACCACATTTGTGGAGAATGGCAAGGGTGATGTGCTGATAGCCTGGGAGAATGAGGCGATAGCAACCCTGAAGGAATACCCGGAGGATTACGAGATAGTTAATCCGTCGGTGAGTATACTGGCTCAGCCGAGTGTGGCGGTTGTCGATGACAACGCAAAGCACAATGGAACAGAGGAGGTCAGCACAGAGTATCTGAAGTACCTGTACAGCGATGAAGCTCAGAGGCTTGAGGCTGAGAGCGGATACCGCCCGACAAATGAGGAGATACTTGCAGAGTATTCGGATGTGTTTGATCTGAACATCAAGCTGTGGACCATCGATGATTTCGGAGACTGGGACAAGGCTTATGAGGATTTCTTCGATGACGGAGCAAGGTTTGATGAAATTTACGATTATTAAAATGGATTGGAAAACGAGATGGCAGCAGAGGAAAATGGCAAGAAGGACAAACTGAATAATGCAAAAAAGACCAGAGTTATCCCGGGATATCATCTGACGCTTGGAATAGTCATTGCCATGCTGTCGCTGATAGTTCTGATCCCTTTGGCATCGGTGCTGGTGTCATCGCTTAAGCTCTCGCCGAGTGAATTCTGGCATCTGCTTTTGAAGAAAAACGTGCTGAATGCATTCAAGACCAGCATCGGCTGTTCGTTCATAGCGGCGGTAGTCAACACGGTGTTTGGTCTGATAATAGCGTGGACACTGGTAAAGTACGATTTCCCCGGCAAGAAGATACTGGACGGATTCATAGAGCTTCCGTTTTGTCTGCCTACAGCAGTTGCCGGTATCACGCTGTCGAGACTGTACAGTGAGGATGGATTCCTTGGAAAGCCGCTTGCGGCTCTTGGAATAGATGTGGCATACACGAAGATCGGACTTACCATCGCCCTTGTATTTGTGGGAATACCATTTGTCATAAGGGCGGTGCAGCCGATACTTGAGAAGATGGACAATCAGTACGAGGAGGCGGCCTACATGCTGGGCGCCACACCGAGAAGAACATTCTTCAAGGTCATACTTCCAGAGCTCAGACCGGCGCTGCTTACAGGATTTGGGTTGGCATTTGCCAGAGGGATCGGAGAGTACGGCAGTGTCATTTATATATCAGGCAACAGCGCAAAGGAGCAGACACAGGTCATATCATACGTGATCATGCAGAAGCTCAGCTACATAGACTATGCCAGCGCAACAGCGATAGCACTGGTGATGCTGGTCATATCATTTGTATTGTTATTTGCGATCAACATAGTACAGTTAAAGCAGTCCAAGAGAACAAACCTATTATAGATGAGGAGACACGGAAAATGAGCGAACAGGAAAAGCTGCAGCGCGGCAAGCGCAGGACAAAGATAATACTGATAACCGTGACGGTGCTTTTCATAGTGCTCATGCTGGTGGTTCCACTTATATCGGTGATAACAAGTGCGCTGAAGGAGGGCTTTAAGTTCTATCTTCAGTCGATCACAACAGAGTATGTGATAAGTGCACTCGGTGTCACACTTATTGCCACTGTCATAGCTGTGGTGGTAAACACATTTTTCGGAATATGCGCGGCATGGCTGCTGACGAAGTTCTCGTTCAAAGGCAAGCAGGTGCTGGCGACATTGATAGACATTCCTTTTTCCATATCACCGGTCATTGTAGGACTTGCCTACCTCATGACATTTGGAAGACTCGGATGGACGTATCCGGCGATCAGGTGGATCAACGATATGCTGGGAACAAATATCAGGATAACATTTGCGGTTCCGGGCGTTGTGCTGGCTACCATATTCGTGACATTTCCATTTGTGTCGAGGGAGCTTATCCCGGTGCTGAACGCCCAGGGCAAGGATGAGGAGGAGGCAGCGGCGCTCATGGGGGCGAAGGGCTTCACGATATTTAGAAGGATAACACTTCCCCAGATGAAATGGGGACTCATATACGGAATCATCCTCTGTACCGCCAGAGCGCTAGGCGAGTTCGGTGCGGTAAATGCGCTGTCCAAGACAAGGGGCGGGACATTTACACTTCCACTTGAGATCGATGCGCTGTATATGTCGGGAACGGAGGAATCCATCACAGCGGCATTTGCGGTATCATCCATACTGGTGATCATAGCGGTTATCATATTGTTCCTGAGAAATCTGCTTGAGTACAGAGCGAAGAGGAAACGCGCTTATGAACGAAGTTCATAACTCTCATGCGCGTGACGACTTGCCGCTGAGCGGAGGCGAGGGGGCGATACCCGAGAAGGGCGAAGTGAGATAGTCTGCATATGGGATGGCTTGCAGGAGCTTCGAGAGATAGATCAGATGTGACAGAATAAGAAAACAATAAGGAGGCTGACGACATGTACGTCGAGATGAAAAATATATATAAGAAATATGGAGACTTCCTAGCGTCCAACAATGTCAGCTTCGGTGTGGAGAAGGGTAAGCTGGTGGCGCTTCTGGGACCGTCGGGAAGCGGAAAGACGACACTTCTCCGAATGATAGCCGGACTTGAAAATCCAAATTCCGGTGACATATACATAGACGGCAGGCGTGTAAATGATATACCGGCTGCGAAGAGAGGAATCGGATTCGTATTTCAGAATTATGCATTGTTCCGTTATATGACGGTATTTGACAATGTGGCATTCGGACTGGAACTTATGAAGGTTCCTAAGAAAGAGATCAAGAAGAGAGTCATGGAGCTACTGGAGCTGACGGGGCTTTCGGGGATGGAGAAGAGATATCCGAATCAGCTCTCAGGCGGACAGAGGCAGAGAGTGGCATTTGCAAGAGCGCTGGCTCCGAATCCACAGGTGTTGCTGCTGGACGAGCCATTTGCCGCAATAGATGCAAAGGTCAGGACAGAGCTTAGGACATGGCTCAAGGAGATGGTTGAAAAGCTTGGCATAACGAGCATATTTGTCACCCACGATCAGGACGAGGCAGTGGAGGTTGCGGATGAGATCATCATCACCAACCACGGACAGATAGAGCAGATGGGATCACCGATGGAGATATACAAGACTCCATCCACACCGTTTGTGGCACAGTTCATCGGAAGGTCAACCGTTGTGGAGGACTACGAGAAGCTTAAGGGCTTTGACAGAGTGCCGGGAGCGGACAAGGCAGTCATCAGACCTGAGTTTGTAAAGATATCCAAGAGCGGCAGACTAGATCAGTACCAGAGTGCGGCGGAGTCGGGAATAGTCAAGGATGTGCTGTTTCGCGGAAGCCATCTGGACGTCACGGTGGATGTCAACGGAGTGGAGATCGTCGCCGAGAGATCCATGGAGAAGGATGTCGTAAAGCCGGGGGAGCAGGTCCACGTTCTCATCTACAGGCTGTATGTATTTGATGAGAATCAGACATATCTGCTGGAGAACAAGGCAATGCAGGATAACGATGTATTCTACATCTAATTATAAAAGTGATTGGAGAGAAAATATGGGTATTGCAAACAGGAAAATACTTCATACGGACATTTTGATAATCGGTGGTGGTACGGCTGGCTGCTATGCAGCGCTGACTGTCAGAGAACATTCTGATTATTCCATCATCATCGCAGAGAAGGCAAACATAAAGAGAAGTGGATGTCTGGCGGCGGGTGTGAACGCCATCAACGCATACATAGTGAAGGGCAGGGAGCCTGAGGACTATGTGGACTACTGCAGGAAAGACGCTGACGGGATCGTCAGAGAAGATCTTTTGCTTTCTATGTCACAGGGGCTGAACCGTGTAACAGACAAGCTGGAGAAGCTGGGGCTGGTTATCCTCAAGGATGAGAATGGAGAGTATGTTGCAAGGGGCAACAGAAATATCAAGATAAATGGCGAGAACATGAAGCCGCTGCTTGCAAAGGCGGTTGAGGAGCTTGACAGCTGTCAGATACTGAACAGAGTCAACATCACGGACTATATAGTTGAAAATAATCAGATCCTCGGGGCATTTGGATTCTCCATAGAGGATAATACGGCCTACGAGATCAGAGCAAAGAAAGTGCTCTGTGCTACAGGCGGTGCGGCGGGACTTTACAGACCGAACAATCCGGGATTTTCGAGGCATAAGATGTGGTATCCGCCGTTCAACACCGGAGCGGGATATGCAATGGGAATAAATGCCGGAGCGGAGATGACTACATTTGAGATGAGATTTATAGCACTCAGATGTAAGGACACCATAGCACCTACGGGAACCATAGCCCAGGGTGTGGGCGCAAAGCAGGTCAATTCACTCGGCGAGGTATACGAGAACAAATATGGACTCACCACATCCCAGAGAGTGTACGGAACGGTGAGAGAGAATATAGAAGGCAGAGGTCCATGCTATCTGAGAACCGAGGGCATCACCCCAGAGCAGGATGACTCACTGAAGAGGGCATACCTCAACATGGCTCCGAGCCAGACTCTCAAATGGCTTGAGTCCGGCAAGAATCCGAGTGAGCAGAATGTGGAGATAGAGGGCACAGAGCCTTATATAGTCGGCGGCCACACCGCAAGCGGTTACTGGGTGGACAACGACAGAGAGTCCACAATACGCGGGCTGTTCGCAGCCGGAGATGTGGCGGGCGGATGTCCACAGAAGTATGTGACCGGAGCGATGGTTGAGGGAGAGATAGCAGCCATTGCCATGGTAAAGCAGCTTGACGAAGGATACACAGAGCCGGAGCTTGACGAGGAGGCTGCATTTGACAGAAAGATAGAAGAGTACGACCATTTTCTCGACACTGATGAGAAGATGTTCACATACGAGGCGATAGAGGAGGCCATGCAGAAGGTCATGGACAACTACGCCGGAGGAATATCCACCCATTACCAGTTCAACGAGAAACAGCTTGAGCTGGCAAAGGAGAAGATAGAGCAGCTCCAGAAGCTTGTATGGCACATAAGTGCCCACAACATGCACGAGCTCATGTTTGTGTATGAGGTGAAGGAGAGGCTCACAGTTGCACTCTCTGTAATCGCACACCTGAAGGACAGGAAGGAGACGAGATGGCACAGCTTTGCTGAGAACCTGGACTACCCAGAGAAGAGCAAAGAATGGGAGATATTTGTCAACTCAAAGATGGTGGACGGCGAGCTTAAGATGATACACAGAGACCTGGTTAATTTGTGCCAGGTTCCCGCAGGGAATATGGCATGCAGCGTCAGCCCCTCGCCGGAGGCGACTTCAAATGGGCTGATGTTCCAAGGAAAGGGGGATGCATATGAGCATAGTGATAAATAAAGAGCTTTGCAAAAACTGTGGCAAATGTGCAAATGTCTGCCCGGGTTCCCTCATAAAGAGAGATGAGGATGGACAGATATTCATGAAATACCCTAAGGATTGCTGGGGGTGCTCATCCTGTATCAAGGAGTGTGCATTTGACGCCATCTCATTATATCTCGGAGCTGACATCGGCGGAATGGGAAGCCAGATGTCGGTGGAGAACAAAGGAGATCTGCTTCTGTGGAATATCCGAAAGATGGATGGCACCACAGACCAGATAGTGATAGACAAGAAAGAAGCAAACAAATATTGACAAAATAAAACAGCTGCGTAATCCCCGTGAGGGGGGCACGTGAGGGGGGACAGGTACCTCCGTCCCCTCCGTCCCCATCTTCGTTACGGGGGCGGCGCGGCTATAAAGAAGAAAGGTTGGTATAAACATGGGAAAGTTATCACATCTTGACGAACTGGAGGCAGAGGCGATATACATCATCCGCGAAGTTGCTGCGGAGTGTGAGAAGCCTGTTATGCTTTACTCCATAGGAAAGGACAGCTCGGTAATGCTTCATCTGGCACTCAAGGCATTCTATCCTGAGAAGCCGCCATTTCCATTCTTGCATGTAAATACAACATGGAAGTTCAAGGAAATGATCGAGTTCAGAGACAAGACAGCGAAGAAATACGGACTTGACATGATCGAGTACATCAACGAGGAGGGTGTCAAGAAGGGCATCAACCCATTTGACCACGGCTCAGCATACACAGATATCATGAAGACACAGGCACTCAAGCAGGCGCTTGACAAATACGGCTTCACAGCAGCATTTGGCGGCGGACGCAGAGACGAGGAGAAGTCCCGTGCGAAGGAGAGAATCCTCTCATTCAGAAATGCTCAGCATGCCTGGGATCCAAAGAACCAGAGACCGGAGATGTGGAAGCTGTTCAACACCAAGATCCAGAAGGGCGAGGAGGTCAGAGTATTCCCACTTTCCAACTGGACAGAGGCTGATATATGGGAGTACATAGAGCGTGAGAACATAGAGATCCCATCACTGTACTTTGCAAAGGAGAGACCTGTTGTATACCGTGACGGAAATATCATCATGGTCGATGATGACAGAATGAAACTCAGACCTGGTGAGAAGATAGAGATGAAGAGTGTTCGTTTCAGAACTCTCGGATGCTATCCACTGACAGGCGGCGTGGAGTCCACAGCGGACACACTCCCTGAGATCATCGAGGAGACGCTCAGTGCGGTATCCTCAGAGAGAACCACCAGAGTTATTGACAACGAGGCAGCAGGCAGCATGGAGCGTAGAAAGAGGGAGGGATACTTCTAAGATGAGCGGATTACTTAAATTTATAACATGCGGAAGTGTAGATGACGGAAAGTCAACACTTATAGGACATATATTATACGATTCAAAGCTTTTATATGCAGATCAGGAGAAGGCTCTGGAGCTTGATTCCAAGGTAGGAAGCCGTGGCGGTGCCATCGACTATTCACTTCTTCTGGATGGACTGATGGCGGAGCGTGAGCAGGGTATCACCATCGATGTTGCATACAGATATTTTACAACAGACAAGAGAAGCTTCATCGTGGCAGATACACCAGGCCATGAGGAGTACACAAGGAACATGGCGGTTGGAGCTTCATTTGCCGACCTGGCAGTCATCCTCATAGATGCAAAGCAGGGCGTGCTAGTGCAGACCAGAAGACACGCAAGGATCTGCGCGCTGATGGGAATCAGATACTTTGTATTTGCAGTAAATAAGATGGATCTTGTCGGATACGATGAGAAGCGTTTCAACGAGATAGTTGAGCAGATAAATGAGCTGTCATCCGAGCTCAGTCTGCCAAATATCACTATCATCCCTGTGTCAGCTACAGAGGGTGACAATGTGACAAAGAAGTCAGAGAACATTCCTTGGTATGAGGGTCCAGCACTCCTTACATACCTTGAGGATATAGATATTGCAGAGGACAACACTGAGGCAGGATTCTATATGCCTGTTCAGAGAGTGTGCCGTCCTGACCACACCTTCAGAGGTTTCCAAGGTCAGATCGAGGATGGTGAGATCCACGTTGGAGACGAGATCAACACACTCCCAAGCAACGAGACTGCAAAGGTCAAGAGCATCCATGTGGGATTTGACACAGTTGACTCAGCACAGAAGGGACAGCCTGTAACAATACAGCTTGACCGTGAGGTTGATGTGTCAAGAGGATGCGTGCTCACAGTTGATTCAGGTGCAAAGGTTGCATCTTCGATCACCGCAACACTCCTCTGGATGGATGACGATGAGCTGTACAATGGCAAGAACTTCTTCGTGAAGCTCGGAACAAAAATGATCCCTGGTACAGTTACACATATCGATTACACCATAGATGTAAATACAGGTGAGCAGAAATCAGCGGACACCCTTGCGAAGAATGGTATCGCAGTCTGCAGGATCGCATTTGCCGACAGGATCGTGGTAGACGAGTTCAAGAAGCATAAGACTCTTGGAGAACTCATACTCATCGACCGTGTAACAGACATGACAAGTGCCTGCGGTGTTGTCGAGGAGGTTCACACTGAGGAGACCGGAATTTACGAGGGACGCATAGACAGAAATGTGCGTGCGGCGATCAAGGGCCAGAAGGCAATCATTGTTCCATTTGCAGCAGGCAATGTCACAAGAGATTTCGTTGAGTCTGTAGAGAAGAAGCTCAGCATCGATGGACGTCATACATATCTGTACGCTCCAGATATCCGCGAGGATGTAAATGCTGTATTAAAGCATCTTCATCATGCCGGAATCATCGTGCTTCTCTTCGCAAGCGAGCAGCAGATCGCAGGAATAAAGGTAGAAGGCGCCGAGGTCTACAGCGGCGACTGGAATGCTGACGGCGAGCTTGACGCAGACGAGATAGCAGATGAGATCCGCAAGGAGTCTGTATACGACGCGGCTCAGGTTCACGATGGAAACTATATCTAGTGGGGACGTTCCTTTTGTACCGAAGAGTGTCCCCTGTCACGTTATGCTCCCCTCGCCGCTAACGCGGCCCTGAGGATGGACGTGAGCGGTGCATTTGTTATGGGACTTGTGGGATGTGGAGGTACGGACTCGTCAGACAAGTCTGCAGAGAGTAAAGAGAATAACAACAGTGAGGCATTCGTAACAGACAGTGCAGAGATCACGGTGGACGATGTGAGAAATCATGCAGAGACACCTGCGTCAGACTTTGAATATATAGATAATGGTGATAGTGTATCCATAAAGGCATATAATGGAAGTGATCCGATAGTTGTCATACCGGAGCAGATAGACGGAAAGGATGTTATATCCATAATTAACGGGCCTTTTAGCAATGACAGTTTAAAATATGTAGACCTGGGCTACAATCTTAAAGAATTTGATGATGCTTATTTTTCGGATACATTAGAAGTGATTCATCTTCCAGCAGGGGTAGAGAATCTCGATAAGGTAGTCTTCTTTGGCGAAGATACCTTGACAATTGTTGGCAAAGCTGGTTCGTTTGCAGAAACATTTGCAAAGGAAGAGGGAATAAAATTCGAGGCGGAATGATAAAGGCTGTGTGAAAGAGGCAGGACGAGAAAGTCCTGTCTTTTTTATGTGTAAATAAACGACATAGACATAAAAGTTGACATAATCAGGCAAAGTGTATAACCTTATGTACATAAAGAAAATGATATTATGTCGAAAGAGTCTGAGGAAAATTATGAGTTCTACAGTAAAACAAAATAAATATGAAATTGATATGTGCAACGGGACGATCATGGACAAGCTGATCTCGTTTTCGTTACCGCTTATGTTGTCAGGAATTTTGCAGCTGATGTTCAACGCAGTGGATATCATCGTTGTCGGAAGATTCAGTGGAAGTCAGGCCCTGGCGGCGGTCGGTTCAACCACAGCACTTATCAATGTATTTACCAATTTGTTCATAGGGATATCTCTTGGGGCAAATGTGCTTGCGGCAAGATTTTATGCTGCGGGAAAAGATAAAGAAATGTCAGAAACAGTACATACCGCGATCACGTTAGCGCTGATCAGCGGTATTATTATGGCCTTTGTCGGGCTGATATGTGCAAAACCGGCGTTAGCGCTTATGGATACACCGGATGATGTAATCGATCTTTCGTCTGTATACATGCGGATTTACTTTCTGGGAATGCCGTTTTTTATGCTGTACAATTACGGCGCTGCCATACTCAGAGCGGTGGGAGATACAAAGAGGCCGCTCCTTTTCCTGGTTATTTCAGGAATTGCAAATACAGGTCTAAACCTATGCTTTGTGATCATTTTCAAGCTTGGAGTTGCCGGTGTGGCAATCGGAACTGTTATCTCACAGCTGATATCCTGCGTGCTTGTGCTCCGCTGTCTCTACATGTCGGAGACAAGCTATCAGCTTAGATTTTCAAAGCTTACCATCAAGGGGGCATATGTAAAGCAGATCTTTTCGGTCGGAGTTCCGGCGGGAATTCAGAGCACAGTCATCAATTTTTCAAATGTGCTGCTTCAGTCGTCGGTCAACTCGTTTGGCTCGGTTGCCATGGCGGGCTACACGGCGGCAAATAATATATTTGGCTTTCTGTATGTGACGGTGAATGCTGTAACGCAGGCGTGCATGAGTTTTACGAGCCAGAACTACGGTGTCGGCAAATGGAAACGTATGGAGAGAGTTCTGATCGACTGTCTGATATTGTCATTTGCGGCAATGATGGTTCTGGGCAATGGAGCGTATTTCTTTGGACCGCAGCTGCTGCATATATATACGAGCAGCGACGCGGTTATAAAGTGCGGAATGGAGATTCTGCTGTATACGACAGTCACATATTTCCTTTGCGGATTTATGGACTTGTTCCCGGGGGCGCTTCGTGGGATGGGACATTCCGGAGTTCCGATGCTCCTCTCGATCATAGGAACGGTGGGAACCCGAATCGTGTGGATATACTGGATTTTCCCGAGACACAGATCCCTGGCGGTTCTGTTCATCTCATATCCGGCGTCCTGGATCATAACCCTTGCTATGCAGATAGTATGTTATTTCTATGTGAGGAAGATGCTGTATAAGAAAATTGCAAATAAGAAATGAGTGAAAACGTATGGGGAAGCTGCCAGAGAAAAGGGGCTGATCCATACGTTTTTTATTTGCTGTTGTTTAAGAAGATAGAAATGTCGTATAAGAATAGGCTCATCTGACTTATGATATAAAGTAAATAAAAATTGACATAATCCATCAAAATGAATAATATTATTTACATAAGGAGATGATATTATGCCGAAAAAGTCATTGGTATTATTACCGGAGACAGAGAGAATACTAGAACAGATGGGACAGCAGATAAAGTATGCCAGACTTAGAAGAAAGCTGCCTGCAGAGCTTGTTGCTGAGCGGGCGGGTATCAGCAGAGCCACATTGGTGTCTATAGAAAAAGGTGCATCTTCGGTGGCGATTGGATGCTATGCAGCCGTGTTACATGCGCTTAACTATATGGATAAGGATCTGTTGCTAGTTGCAAAGGATGATGAACTTGGAAGAAAATTGCAGGATTTGGATCTGCATGTGAAGAAACGGGTGTCGAGGAAATGAATTAAAATAAGCAATGCTTCCCCTCGCCACTGACGTGGCTCGTGAGGAGGGGCTGCATGAACGAAGTTCATATTTAATCAGCCCCGACGACCTGCCGCCGAGCGAAGGCGAGGGGGCATTATCAGAGAATGGCATGTGCCGTGTATACCGTACGGAATTATAAAATAAGCAATGCTCCCCTCGCCGCTAACGCGGCTCGTGGAATGGCATGCGCCATATACAAGACAAAAAAATATCTCCTGATCGTGAGCAAGCTCCCGTCAGGAGATATTTTTTGTCTTGTGCATTGCTTATTTTATAATTCCTATTGACATAGTAGGGTATAAGAGCTATAATCCTATCATGTTCATAGGAATTATAGGATTTATTATTTAGTGAGGCATAGAAGATCATGAGATTTAATACAGCATTATTACACAGCGCAAAGCTTGGTGATGAGAATACAGGCGCCACACTTACACCGATCTATCAATCCAGTGCATTTTATCAGCCTTCGGCGGAGCAGCATGAGAAGCTCTTCCACAACAAGGCGACGGGGTATTCTTACACGAGGATCAATAACCCGACTATAGTTGCATTTGAGGAGCGGATGACGAATCTTGAAAAGGGAGTGGGTTCGGTAGCGTGTTCTTCTGGAATGGCGGCACTCACAAATGCACTCTTAAATATAGTAGGAACTGGCGGAGAGATAGTCTCCAGCACAGGGCTCTACGGGGGAACGATAGATCTGTTCCATGATCTGGAGGCATTTGGGATCAAGACGACATTTGTGGAGATATCGGATAAGGAAGCGGTTGAGGCAGCGATAAATGAGAATACCAGAGTGATATTTGCTGAGACCATCGGCAATCCGAAGCTTGATGTGGTGGATATAAAGGCTCTTGCAGAGCTGGCACATTCACACAGGCTTCCGCTCCTAATAGACAATACAGTGGCAACCGCATACCTGGTCACACCACTGACACTTGGAGCGGACATAGTCATCAATTCCACATCCAAGTACATCAATGGCAACAGCGATGCCATAAGCGGAGTTATCACCGACAGCGGCAATTTCAAATGGGACGCAGAGCGTTATCCGCTTCTGCAGCAGTACAAGATGTTCGGAAAGTTCGCCTACATAGCAAAGCTCAGAAACGGACTTTTTAGAAATACAGGAGCCTGCATAGCTCCGCAGACGGCATTTTACAATATGCTGGGCATGGAGACATTGGGGCTTCGAATGGAGCGATGCTCACACAATGCACTTGCCCTTGCACAGTTCCTGGAAAGTCAGGAGGGTGTAAAGGTCAACTATCCGGGACTTGAATCCAGTCCTTGGCATGACATCGCAAATGAACAGCTCCACGGTGGTTATGGTGCCATAATCACCATCAGAGTCGGCAGCAAGGAGAAGGCATTTGCAGTGATGAACAAGCTCACAATACCGCAGATAGTGTCGAACATAGGAGACACAAAGACGCTCATCGTGCATCCTGAATCAACACTGAATGCGCACAGCACAGAGCAGGAGAAGCTTGACGCCAACGTATATGATGATATGATTCGTATTAGTGTCGGAATCGAGGACGTGGAGGATCTGATAGAAGATTTCCAGAAGGCCCTTGTCGACTAATACACAAATGATTTGGAGGAACTACATATGGCAGTAGATTACGCAGCTCTGAAAAAGGGCGGATTCATGAGACAGAAACAGAAGAATAACTTTTCTCTGAGACTTCAGGTGGTGGGAGGAAATCTTACCGCAGAGAATCTCAAGAAGATAGCAGAGGTTGCCGAGAAATACGGAGATGGACATGTACATCTCACATCGAGACAGAGTGTTGAGATCCCATTTGTTAAGCTTGACGATGTGGAAGAGGTAAAGGAAGAACTGGCAAAGGGAGGCTGTAAGCCGGGTGTGTGTGGCCCAAGAGTAAGAACAGTCACAGCGTGCCAGGGAAATCAGATCTGTCCGAGCGGCAATATAGACACTTATGATATAGCAAAGAAGCTTGATGCGAGATATTACGCAAGGGAGCTTCCTCACAAGTTCAAGTTCGGTGTCACAGGATGCCAGAACAACTGTCTGAAGGCAGAGGAGAACGACGTGGGAATCAAGGGCGCAATGGTAGTAGAGTGGGATGAGCCATCATGCATCATGTGTGGCGTGTGCGTCAAGGCGTGCCGTGAGGGCGCGATCACCATGGCGGACGGCAAGATCATCCTCGACACAGACAAATGTAACTACTGCGGTCGATGCGCAAAGGCATGTCCTACAGATGCATGGAAGGGTGAGACAGGATACCTTGTATCATTCGGAGGATTATTTGGAAATACGATCCACCGCGGCGAGGAGTTACTTCCGGTTGTTACATCTGAGGAACAGCTTTTCCGTATCACAGATGCGGCAATACAGTTCTTTGCAGACAATGCAAAGCCAAGCGAGCGTTTCCAGTTCACTCTGGAGCGCGTGGGCTTAGACAAATTCAAAGAAGTATTAAAGGAGGCTTATAATGGCTGATTACGAAATTGATGACAGAGTAGATATAACTGATGTGGTGTGCCCGATGACATTTGTCAAGGCGAAGGTAGCCATGGAGGAGCTTGAGATAGGACAGGTGCTTGCGGTTACCATGAACGACGGCGAGCCTGTACAGAACGTACCAAGAAGCTTCAAGGAGGAAGGACAGCAGATCCTGAAGCTCATCGACAACGAGAATGGCACTTATGATCTTATAGTGAAGAAGCTGGAGGATTGATCAGATCCGGCAGGAAAGGAGAAAATGAATGGCAGTAAGAGTCAGTGCAGAGGATTTCGATGCGAAGGTGCTTCAGTCGGAGATCCCGGTCATCGTGGAATTCTATTCGGACAGCTGCATACCATGCAAGCAGCTCTCACCTATCCTTGGCGGCATAGAAGATGACTACGAGGATAAGGTAAATGTGTACAAGGTAAATGTAAACTTCGACGCAGAGCTTGCTGAGAAGTACGCAGTCATGGCGTCACCAACCATACTCTTTTTCAAGGGAGGCGAGGAGGTTTCCCGCATCCGTGGCCTTGTGAAGAGAAATGCGCTGGAGGAGGAAGTTGGCAAATTATTGTAGAAATTCATTGGTAAAGTGACATGATGGAGTATTTGACTGTAGTCAATTACTTCCGGTGCACATAAGAATGAAACTATATAAATAATTTTATAAAGTATATAATCACATTTTATGTCAGTCTGGCAACGCCGGACAGGCAAATGAATCGTCAGGAGGAAAGAAAAATGACAGTCACAATAGCAGGAAAGAAGAAAGAGATATCAGAGAAGACAACAATAGCTCAAATCATCGTGTCAGAGAACGTTGAGAATCCGGACTATGTCACAGTAACAGTAAACGATGAGTTTGTTGACTTAGATGCATTTGCAACAACAGAGCTCAAGGACGGCGATACAGTAGAGTTCCTCTACTTCATGGGAGGTGGCAGCTTCTAATGGCATTCACAAACGAACAGATGGAACGTTACTCACGTCACATCATCCTTCAGGAAGTTGGCGTGAAGGGACAGAAGAAATTGTTAAATGGCAAGGTACTGATCATCGGCGCAGGTGGACTTGGAGCACCAGCCGCTATGTACCTGGCAGCAGCCGGAGTAGGAACCATCGGTATAGTTGATGCCGATGAGGTAGATCTGTCAAACCTTCAGAGACAGATCATTCACGGAACAGCAGATGTGGGCAAGGCAAAGGTCAAATCCGCAAAGGAGACCATGAACGCCATGAACCCTGATGTAAATGTGATCACATACAGAGAGTTCGTGACATCAGAGAACATCATGGATCTCATCAAGGACTATGATTTCATTATCGATGGAACAGACAACTTCCCTGCAAAATTCCTTATCAACGATGCCTGTGTTATGGCTAAGAAGCCATTTTCACATGCAGGAATCATCAGATTCAAGGGTCAGCTCATGACATATGTTCCAGATGAGGGACCATGTTACAGATGTGTATTCAAGGATCCACCTCCAAAGGATGCGGTTCCTACATGTAAGCAGGCCGGAGTCATTGGAGCAATGGGCGGTGTTATTGGAAGTCTTCAGGCTATGGAGGCAATCAAGTATCTCATCGGAGTTGGCGATCTTCTGACAGGAAGACTCCTTACATTTGACGCACTTAAGATGGAATTCCACACAGTAAAGCTCCCTCACAAGAAGGGCTGTGGCTGTGCTGTATGTGGACCAAATCCAACCATCACCAAGCTCATCGACTACGAGCAGGTAGAGTGCGACGGTAAATAAAATGATCTCTGTAATCCGCCTGTGTATAGGGCTGTGAATGCTGAGTCTGACTGACAATACCATATCTGGGAGCGCTCCCGCTTAACGCAGCATGATCAACATAGTTGATACAGGTGGGTCACAGAGATAGTTGAATATAAGGAGGATATGAAGTAAGATGTTGTACATGACAAAGTCTGATTACGAGAAGATACTTGCACACTGCAAGGAAGGCCTTCCAAATGAGTCCTGTGGTCTGATCGGCGGTGTTAGAGAGGGCGATAAGAAATACATCAGGAAGGTGTATCTCCTGACAAATATTGACGCCAGCAACGAGCATTTTTCCATGGACCCGAGAGAGCAGCTTGCGGCAGTTAAGGATATGCGTGCAAATGGATACGAGCTTCTTGGCAACTTTCATTCCCATCCAGAGTCTCCGTCCAGACCTTCGGAGGAGGATAAGAGACTTGCATATGATTCCAAGGTGAATTATCTGATTCTCTCCCTCATGGAGATAGACAATCCGGTACTCAAGGCCTTCAACATAGATGAGGAAAAGAATGTGACGATAGAGGAGCTTGTTATAGAATCATGATAGATAGCAGGCATTTGAAAGAACAGGGCGGGCTTTGATACCCGCCCTTGTTCTTTACGCGGACTGTGTCATAAATTTTATTTGGAGTTACTGAAGAGATGTTTTGCATAAGTATAAACCATAAGAATACGCCGGCCGATGTCAGGGAGAGATTTGCATTTACGACAAAAGGACAGAGACAGTTCACTGAGCGCCTTAAGGCTGAGGTGGGTGGATGTGTCGTGTTGTCGACCTGCAACAGGATGGAGATATACTTCACAGATAAATATGAACAGGTAGAAAAGCTGCTGGCAAATGACAGGGAGGTTCCGGTCAGCCTCATAAGAAGATATAGCATGAATTATGAAGGATTTCAGTGTGCGTTACATCTGTGCAGAGTGGCGTGTGGTATGGATTCCATGGTGCTCGGCGAGGTGGAGATCATACATCAGGTGAAGAGTGCATATCTTGTGGCAAAGGAGCTTGGAGCCTGTGACGGCGAGCTGAATATAGCATTTCAGGGAGCACTTGCGGCGGCAAAGGCGGTGGCAACGGAGAGTGATGCCACGAGGCTTCCGATATCCGTCGGAACCTTGTCAGCCAGGGAGGCAGTGAATTTTACAAGAAATGGCGGTATTGAAAACACGTGCAGAGACGTTCGAAGTGATGTGGTAAGCAGCAGTCAAGTTGAGAGTGTGGATGCTGAAAAGGCAAATACCGGGCATATCCTAGTCGTAGGAGCCACAGGCAAGATAGGCAGCATAGTTGTCAAGGATATTGCAGATCTTGCGCCAGACATAGAGATAACAGGCACAAGCAGAAGCCACCACAGTGCAGATGAGGTATTTGGCAGACATCAGCAGATCAGGATAGAGGACTACAGCAGAAGATATGAGCTGGCAGCCTGGGCGGATGTCATCATCAGCGCGACAGCAAGCCCTCATTATACATTTGTCAGAGATGAACTGGCAGAAGCCGTGAAAATGCATCATAAGCGGAGGTTGTTCCTGGATCTGGCAATGCCGAAGGACATTGACCCGTCAGTCTCAGAGGTGGACGGATGTGTATTGCGTGACATAGACTATATCAGGACACTTTCCAGAGAGAACAATGAGAGCAGGGCAAAGACAATCACAGAGATGGAGCCGTGGCTCATATCACAGGTTGACGAGATCATGAAGAACATAGCATTTTCGAGGTTCAACAGGGAGCACGGAGATGTGATGGCACAACTAAAGACAACAGACGGAGCAAAGCTGGTATACAAGCTTAAAGGGCAGCTTGAGTATGAGGCATTTGAGAAAATGCTGGACAGTATTCTGACTGCCGGATGTGAGAACTGAATACTGCTTGTTTGCCTGAGATTATGCAGTATCATCGTCTGATGATGGTTATGTCAGATGTCAGATAATTGGAACAACTTTTGGTGCTTTTTAATAGAGACTCAATAATAGAAATTAGAGGTAGTGATGTCGTATTTCCCATTTATGATCGAACTGAATAATGAAAGATGCCTGATCGCAGGAGGCGGAACTGTTGCATACAGAAAGGTGTGCAGCATGCTGGAATTTGGCGCGGTGGTCACGGTGGTGTCACCGGAGTTCTGCCCGGAGCTTTTAGAACTGGCGGAGCAGGTGAATACGCCAGGCAAATACTGTGCAGCGACAAGCGATGATCGTGGTTCTGTAGAGAATTTTGCAGATTATTCTGGATGCCTAACACTTGTAAAAAGACGTGTGCAGCCGCAGGATATTGACGGTGCATTTGTCGTCATAATGGCGACGGACGATGAGAAGGTCAACCACGAAATGGCGGAGCTTTGCAGGCAGCAGCGAATACTTGTAAATGTGGTTGATGTGAAGGCGGATTGCGGATTTTATTTTCCAGCGATCATAAAGGATAAAGAGGTTGTTATAAGCGTTTCCACCGGTGGACAGAGTCCAGTGCTTGCGGGCACGATCAAGAGAAATATAGAGAGCCATTTAGGTAGGAGTTATGGCGATATAGCGGAGCGTATGGGTGAGCTCCGCGAGCAGATCAAAGCACAGATAGACGGCGAGGAAGAGCGAAAGAAAGCATTTCAGCAAATGGTTAGGAGTCTGTTAGATGAGAGTTGAGAATGGACATAGTAAAAATAAACCGAATATTCGTAAATTTGCGGAGAATGACATGGCAGATGGATTCAATAGTGACGGTTTGGATTGCGAAAGCGGAGGACAGAAAAAAACAGTAAAAGTTGGAACCCGCGGCAGCAAGCTTGCTCTTGCTCAGACTGGATTGGTGATAAAGGCACTCAATGAGAGATTTCCCCAGGTTGATTTTCAGATGGTTACAATGAGTACCCGGGGGGATCGGGACACCAGCAGAGCGCTTCTGGAATTCGGAGGCAAAGCGGTATTTGTCGAGGAGTTCGAGGAAGCTATACTTAAAGGTGACATAGACATAGCGGTACACAGTGCCAAGGATATGCCGATGGAGATCATGGAAGGTCTTACGATATCGGGTACACTTCCGAGAGCATGTCCGCAGGACGTTTTTATATATAAGAGTGGCAGGTCATTTGACAGAAACGACAGTTTCGTGGTGGGAACCAGCAGCCTGAGACGGCAGTACCAGATAAGAGACATGTATCCAAATGCGGTGTGCAAGAATCTGAGAGGAAATGTCGGCACCCGCATACAGAAGCTGGAAGATGGCGAATACGATGCCATCATACTTGCAGCGGCAGGTCTTGAGCGACTGGGAGTTATTGAAGACAAAGGCAATGACAGCACAGAATGCTTTGAAGTGCACAAGGACGAGCTTACATTCAGATACCTCAGTACAGAGTCAATGCTTCCGGCAGCGTGCCAGGGAATCATAGCCATAGAGACGCGAACATACGGCGAAGCATACGACATGGTGAGGACGATAAATGATACCGAGGCATACACACAGCTCACATGCGAGCGGGCAGTCTTAAGCCGCCTGAACGCCGGTTGCCACGAACCGATAGGCGTGTACTCAGAACTTCATGGCGACCACATGAAGATAAGCCTGATGAAAGCAGGCGCAGCGGCTTCGGACAAAGAGAAAGATGAAGAAATCCAGATACACAGAAAGACGGTAGAAGGAAACACCGCAGAATGGGAACAGCTGGTAGAGGTGTTGACAAAGTAGGTTATAGCATAACAGATATGTTTCTATTTCAAGAAAAGAAAAATGTTATGAAGCAGTGTATTTTGAAGATAAGTAGAAAAGTAAATTTTATCGATATGTAAGCTGGGTGTGCTGGATTTGTGCCTGCGGGGCGGGTAGCACAATGCGATTGAATCTTGTCGCTTCTTGCCGAGTTGTAGCCCCAAACGTCCTTATCGGGGGCGGAAACGAGTGCAAATGTTGTGTCAAGTTTTCTGTGAAAACTTGACATGTAGCGTCAGCCCCTCGCCGAAGGCGACTTATAATGGGCTGATGTTCAATGTAGGAGCAAGACAAGGTGACTGAGCTGTGCGTAGCCGAGAGACACCCATCCAACTCACACGGCGAATGGAGAGCAAAAAAATGGTATATTTGATAGGCGCAGGCCCCGGCGACCCGGGACTAATCACGGTGAAGGGCCTGGAATTCATAAAACAATGCGATACAATCATATATGACAGGCTTGGCACCTACCAGCTTCTGGAGATGGTGAAGCCGGACTGCCGCAGGATATACGTCGGCAAACAGGCGGGCAGCCACTACAAGAAGCAGCCTGAGATAAACGAGATACTTGTTGAGGAAGGCCGCAAAGGCAACATGGTGGTGCGCCTCAAAGGCGGCGATCCATTTGTATTCGGAAGAGGCGGCGAGGAAGTGACCGCACTTTTAGAAGCGGGGATCCCATTTCAGGTGATACCGGGAATAACATCCGCAGTGGCGGTTCCGGAGGTGTGCGGCATACCAGTGACCCACCGGGGAACGAGCAGAAGCTTTCACGTGATAACAGGACACAAGCGGGCAGATGGTAAGCTGAAGTTGACAGGAGAAAATGAGTCTTTAAATCACCTGAAATCTACAGAGAACTCAGAATTTACAGACAGAAACAGATCAGATGAAGATGTTTTAAATGACTATGCTTATATTAGAAATCAGGAAGGGACAAGCGTGTTCCTCATGGGACTTAACAGGCTGCCACAGATCATGGAGAGACTTGTTCAGACTGGGGCGGAGGAACATACTCCGGTCGCGGTCATTTCCAAGGGAACTATGCCAGGGCAGAGGATAGTCCGCGGCGATATACAGACAATTGCGGACAAGGTGAACGAGGCAAAGCTGGAATCCCCCGCAATCATAGTCGTGGGTGAAAATGCAGCACTGGATTTTACTGCACCGAACAGAGGACCACTGCAGAATGTTCACGTTGGACTTGTTGGAACGCCAAAGCTTCGCGAGAAGATGAGAGTTGCAATAGATGCGCTCGGCGGTCAGTCCTACAGCATAGTGGATATGAGTGTGGAGCAGACAGAGGAGAAGGACAGGCTGCGCGTGGCTCTGGAACATATAGAAGATTACAGCTGGCTGGCATTTACCAGTCAGAACACCATAACCCTGTTTTTCAAATGGTTCAGGGAGTGGAATATAGATGTCAGAAAACTGGCTCATCTGAAACTTGCAGTGGTCGGCGCCGGAACAAGGGATGCGTTAAGATTCGAAGGCTACATAGCGGACTATGTGCCGGACGAGTACACCACAAGTGCTCTTGCTATGGGACTTGCAAATGTGATGAATGACGGAGAGAAACTTCTCCTTCCGAGGGCCGTTCAGGGCAGCGAGACAATGCTTGATATACTTGATAAGGGCGGCGTAACATACGAGGAGATTCCAGTATATGATGTGGTTGGCCGCAGGATGGAGAGCATACAGTATCTGAAAGATCTGGATGTGATCACATTTGTCAGTGCGTCAGGTGTCAGGGGATTCCTGCAAGTCCTTGACGCAGAGAAAAATGGATCTGGCATGGATCATATGCCGAATGATGTTGATTCATGCAGGGAGCATACGAATAATACAGAAAGTACTTTAAAAATTCATGATATAATGAAAAACATCCGCATAGCAGCACTTGGAAATGTGACAGAGAAGGCTTTGGAGAAGGCTGGTTATCATGCGGATATAGTTCCGGAGGTCGGTGATATCGAGCATCTTATATCATCCATCGGCGAATTTTATACCCACAGGTAGCAACAGAAGTGGGGGACAGGTACCTCCGTCCCCATTTGAATAATAGAGAGAACATGTATGTAGAGAAAAGAGGCAGTAATATGATAAGACTCAGAAGACTTCGTGGCAGCGAGGCCATCAGAAATATGGTTAGAGAGAACAGAGTTAACAAGGAGGATCTTGTATATCCGATGTTTGTGGCGGAGGGCACAGGAATCAAGAATCCGGTAGACTCCATGCCGGGAATATACCAGTATTCACTCGACACATTTGAGGAGGAGCTTCGCAGAGTGGCGGACGCCGGAATCAGCGCGGTTCTCCTGTTCGGCATACCGGCTCACAAGGATGAGGTGGGCAGCAGCGCGTACGACGACCAGGGAATCATGCAGAAAGCGGTCAGGAGGATAAAAGAACTGTATCCGGACATGATAGTCATAGCGGACATTTGTCTGTGCGAGTACACATCACACGGTCACTGCGGAATTATCCATGACGGCAAGATACTCAACGATGAGACTCTTCCATATCTGGGCAAGATGGCTGTATCCCTTGCAAAGGCCGGCGCAGACATGGTGGCTCCGTCAGACATGATGGATGGACATACCGCTTACATCAGAAAGGCACTTGACGACAATGGGCTGACGGATGTACTGATCATGGGTTACAGTGCGAAATTTGCATCTGGTTACTATGCACCATTTCGCGATGCGGCACATTCTGCACCACAGTTTGGAGACAGAAGGACATACCAGATGGATCCCGCAAATGGCAGGGAGGCTCTGAGAGAGTGCGAGGCGGATATCGCCGAGGGAGCAGACATAATCATGGTCAAGCCGGCACTTGCTTATCTGGATGTAGTCAAGGATGTGAGAAACCACACGGACTATCCGATAGCGGTGTACAATGTCAGCGGCGAGTACTCCATGGTCAAGGCAGCTGCGGCAAATGGCTGGATAGACGAGAAGAGGATCGTAATGGAAAACATGACAGCCATGAAGCGTGCCGGAGCAGGGATCATCATAACCTATCACGCCATAGACGTGGCACACTGGCTTGAGTCGGAATCAATATGACGGAGTCATATTTGGGAATGATTCCGACGATCTGCCCCGCTCGACGGAGGAGAGAGGGGCGTTTCCAAAGAGTCGGAATCATAAAAATTCACACAGGACGATAAATTATAGAAAGAAGAATGGCAATGACAAATTCACAGGATCTATTTGAGAAATCACAGAAGGTAATTCCAGGCGGAGTCAATTCACCGGTCAGGGCATTTGGCTCGGTGGGACGGACACCTGTATTTATGAAGAAAGCAAAAGGTTCACATATATTTGACGAGGATGGCAATTCCTACGTGGATTATGTCTGCTCCTGGGGACCGGGAATTCTGGGGCATGCCGATGACAGAGTCATAGATGCGGTGAAGGCTGCTTGTGATGACGGACTTACATTTGGCGCACCGACAAGGAAAGAACTCGAGATCGCAGAGCTGATAAATGAGCTCATGCCGTCAATGGAGCTGACCCGAATGGTCAACTCGGGAACAGAGGCAGTGATGAGTGCGCTCAGAGTGGCGAGGGGATTTACAGGCAGAGACAAGATTGTAAAGTTCCGCGGCTGCTATCACGGACACAGTGATGGACTTCTGGTCAAAGCAGGCTCGGCAGCACTTACACAGTCAGTTCCGGACAGTCTGGGAGTTCCAAAGTCGTATACACAGCATACACTCATAGCTGAGTATAACAACGAGGACAGCGTAAAGAAGTTATTTGAGGCGGAGGGCAAAGACATTGCCGCAATCGTGGTCGAGCCGGTTGCCGCAAATATGGGCGTTGTCCCACCGCATGATGGATTCCTTCAGTTCCTCAGGGACATAACAAATAAATACGGCGCACTTCTTATATTTGATGAGGTCATCACAGGTTTCAGACTCAGCCTTGGCGGTGCCCAGGAATACTTTGGGGTAAAGCCTGATCTCACAACACTTGGCAAGATAGTTGGAGGCGGAATGCCGGTGGGAGCATACGGCGGACGCCGCGATGTCATGAGCATGGTGGCACCACTTGGCGGAGTATATCAGGCGGGAACTCTGTCGGGCAATCCGATAGCCATGACAGCCGGACTCATAACGCTCCGCATACTCCAGAAGGAAAAGGATACAATATATCCGGCGATAGAAAAGAGCACAAGGCAGATAGCCGACACAGTCAGAAGCACATTTGGCGACACAGTCCATGTCAACCAGATAGGCTCACTGATGAGCGTATTCTTCACAGATCAGGAAGTAGTGGATATGGACACGTCAATATCCAGCGACACCGCAAGGTATGCAAAATATTTCTCATACATGCTGGACAACGGAATCTACCTTGCACCATCACAGTTCGAGGCAATGTTCGTATCTTACGCACACAGCAAGGAAGACGTATCCAAAACCTGTGAGCTGATAAAGAAATACAAAGAGAACTAGAGAGACTTAGTAGGTCAGAAGATGTCTCCTTAAAAAGAAATTTATATTCCTATATTGTAGAAATAATTAGATAAGTATTAAAAGAGTGGTTTGGAAATAACATAATAAAACTAACGGTTATCGAAGAGTAAGCTGTCATGTTTATGTGATGCTACAAAGGCGGGTAGCACATAGACGACAGAAGCTTGTCGCTCCTTGCTGAGCGGGAGCCCCCCTGCCCTTATAGGGGGCGGGAGCGAATGCAAATAATGTGTCAAGTTTTCTGTGAAAACTTGACATGTAGCGTCAGCCCTCGCCGAAGGCGACTTTTGATGGGCTGATGTTCAATTCAGGAGCTAAGACAAGGTGACAGAGTCGTGCGTAGCCTTGGAGCATCACATAAACATGACAGCGACCTTCTTCGACAAGGAGGAACTATGAGAGATTTGGTTATTGTGGGCAGCGGCCCTGCGGGTCTGTCCGCCGCAGTCTACGCCAAGAGGGCGATGATGGACGTGGTGGTACTGGAGAAGGAGGCATTCTCCGGCGGGCAGATCGTGAATACAGAGCAGGTTGACAACTACCTTGGACTGCCGGGCATAAGCGGCTTTGACATGGGTATGAAGTTCAGAGAACACGCGGATACATTTGGCGTGGAGTTTGATGACAGAGAGGTGACAGCCATCGAGGATCACGGCGATCACAAGAAGGTCAGCTTGGAGGATGGCAGCAGCATAGAGACAAAGGCGGTTCTGATAGCCACGGGTGCAAAACACAGAAAGCTTGGCGTTCCCGGTGAGGAGGAATTCACAGGGGCAGGAGTTTCTTACTGTGCCACATGTGATGGGGCGTTTTTTAGGAACAAAGAAGTCGCAGTCGTTGGCGGAGGCAACATAGCCCTTGAGGATGCCCTGTATCTGTCAAAGATGTGCAGCAAGGTACATCTGATCCATAGAAGGGCTGAGTTCAGAGGTGAGAAAATACTTGGTGCGCAGGTGCTTGAGACTGAGAATATAGAATTTCACCCATTTGCGCAGGTGACAGAGATAGGTGGAACACCGGGCAAGCTGGAGCTCAAGGTTGCTGTGAAGACACCGACAGCAGCGGATGGACAGGCCAATCGCGATTTCACACTTCCGGTAGCCGGTGTATTTATAGCAATAGGCACAAGCCCAATCACAGATTTTCTTGGTGACATCGTGGAACTTGATGATGCTGGTTACGTTGCAGCAGGCGAGACCGGACAGACCAGCACACCGGGAATATTTGCCGCGGGAGATGTGAGGACCAAGGCGGTGCGCCAGGTGGCGACAGCAGTCGGAGACGGTGCAGCAGTTATCCATTATGTAGAGGAATACCTGAATGGGTTAAAAAATAAATAGAATAATTGGGAAGCAATTGGCATGGAGATAAAGCATGGAATGTAAATGCATACCTGTTTTCTCCCTGCCAAAAAAAATAAAACTAATTCATAGTAATTCTATAGGCAAAATATAACAACGAACAGGAGGCGGAAAAATGTTAATATCATCAAAGGGACAATATGCATTGAGACTCATGGTAGATATATCGATAAACAGTGGCAGCACGGTTACTGTCAAAGCCGTAGCCAGAAGATGTGGATTGTCTGACAAATATCTTGAGCAGGTTACATCTTCTCTGCTAAAGGCAGGATATTTAAGGAGCGTGAGAGGCCCGAGGGGCGGTTACCGTCTGAACATGCCGGCGGAGGAGATCACGGTTGGGATGGTGCTAAGGGCGATTGAGGGCAGGATATCACCGATCGATAATCGAGTTGATGAGGATGGCGACACCAACATGGTCATGAACGATGTCATCGGAGAGGTGTGGGATGACCTTGAGACTGCCATCAACAATGTCCTTGACAACAAAACCATCGCCGATCTTACCCGGGAGTACAGCGACCGGATCGGATACATGTACTCAATATAAATCAGGGACGGAGGGGACAGGTACCTCCGTCCCCATCAGCAGGTACCTCCGTCCCGGGAGGGGGCAATAAGATTTCAGTTGAAAAAAAACTTATTTTGTATATAGTTGTAGTGGGATATATATCATATTAGGAGAATAAGAGATGTTAACACAGTTTTCGAGAACAGAGCTGTTATTTGGCAAGGAAGCCATGGACAAGCTGGCAGGCTCTAAGGTAGCGGTATTTGGAATAGGCGGAGTTGGCGGTTATGTATGCGAGGCGCTGGTTAGGAGCGGCGTCGGAGCATTTGACCTGATAGATGATGACAAGGTGTGTCTGACCAATCTCAACAGACAGATCATAGCGACCAGAAGTACAGTTGGTAAGTACAAGACCGATGTTATGAGGGACAGGATGCTGGACATCAACCCGAAGGTTGATGTAGAAGTCCACAAATGTTTCTTCCTTCCGGAAAATGCGGATGACTTCCCTTGGGACAGCTACGACTACGTAGTCGATGCGGTGGACACCGTGACAGCCAAGATTGCTCTTGTCATGAAGTGCAAGGAGAAGAATATCCCGATCATCAGCAGCATGGGTGCGGGAAATAAGCTTGACGGAAGCCAGTTCAAGGTTGCAGATATATACAAGACAAAGGTGTGTCCGCTTGCGAAGGTCATGAGAAGAGAGCTGAAGAAGAGGGGCGTCAAGAAACTCAAGGTCGTATACTCGGAAGAGATTCCGACAAGGCCGATCGAAGATATGGCGATAAGCTGCAGAAACAACTGCATTTGTCCTCCGGGTGCAGAACACAAATGTACAGAGCGCAGAGACATCCCGGGCAGCGTGGCATTTGTGCCATCAGTCGCAGGGCTTATAATAGCCGGTGAGGTGGCAAAGGATCTCATCAGGAGGTAATAAAAAAGGACGCTGAGAAATCAGCGCCTTCTCCATAAAAATACCAGAGTTCCAAGCAGAACCGCACCACCATAGATGAATGGTGCATTTTTGTCACTGTTCATAGTTCTTTCCGTATAAGATACGGATGGATTATTCGGGTTGTAATATATTGCGATGGACGACATGGAGTTGTAATTTGTTATACCGCGGACGGAAAGAAAACCATTGTGCAATACTCCGGACTGGTCGCGGTATTCATAGTTGATATGGGTTCTTTTACTGAATCTTCTGACAGATGTGATATCGGCGGATGTTCTGGTATAGTCCCGCTCGATACGGCATGCCTTACCCCGTATGGAAAGGCCGATGACCACAGCTATGATGAATGATGCTATTGGAATAATGTAAGTCGTATAAGGTAATAGTCTGAAAAAAATACTGATAGAATCCCCCGATGTTAAAATTATAATGTACCCCCTGAAATTGTTGTTTCCCCAAAATGTCAGACATGAGATCCCTATTTACATGCCGGACTTGTATGTGTAGATTATAATATAAAGAAGACTGGTTGAGAATCCCTTAATTTAAGAGGATAAGTCTGTTAATATAGCAAATTTCAGGTAATAAATATATTACTGTATGCACTGCCACTCATGGTGGTCATAAGCTCAGTCATATTCGCATTTGCCAGAAGTGATAACATGGTGATAATAGACCAATAATATAATAGAGAATATACAAAAGGAAGATGAACGAGATGGATAAGAAAGAAGAAAAGAAAATCATAAGACAGGAGTTTCTGACAGGTGAGAGAGCTCTTTTCATGGGAAAAAATCTCGATATATATGATACGATATTTGACGACGGCGAGTCTCCGCTTAAGGAGAGCCGCGGCATAAATCTGTACGGCAGCATGTTCAAATGGAAGTATCCGCTGTGGTACAGCAAGAACATTGTTGCGGAGGATTGCCACTGGTTTGAGATGGCGAGAGCCGGAGTCTGGTACACTGATAATATCGCGGTGAGGCGTGCACTCATCCAGGCGCCAAAGAACTTCCGCAGATGTAAAGGGCTGGAGCTTACGGATGTGACATTCACCAATGCGGAGGAGACACTGTGGAGCTGCGATGACGTGACAATGGACCACGTGACAGCAAAGGGCGACTATTTTGCCATGAACAGCAATAATATGAAGATAGATGACCTGAAGCTTGATGGCAACTATTCATTTGACGGATGCAGGAATGTAGAGATAAGAAACTCCAATCTGCTTTCAAAGGATGCATTCTGGAACACAGAGAATGTGACCGTATATGATTCATTCATATCGGGCGAGTATCTTGGCTGGAACGCAAAGAACCTCACCCTGATAAACTGCACCATCGAGAGCCTTCAGGGAATGTGCTACATCGACAACCTTGTGATGAAGAACTGCAAGCTCATCAACACAACACTTGCATTTGAATATTCAACAGTGGATGCCGACATCTGCAGCAAGATAGACAGTGTCATGAACCCGACATCAGGAACCATCAAAGCCAAGCACATTGACAACCTGATAATAGAAAAAGACAAAGTAGATCCGTCAAAGACAAAAATAATAGTACAGGACTAAACGAGTTTAAGATTTTTCAGATGTTTCAGGTGAAAATAAGCATACGCAGATAAAATCTGATGATATACTAGTGATTATGATGTTGCATAATATAGGATAAATTAAATCACAGAGATTCACGGCAAAACATCAGCCCTACGTGTGACAACATATGATAATATAAATAAGAGAAATATAATAATTTTTACGTAGAATGACGATAAATACATGGTGGCATATCATAACGTAAATGGGATTTTGGCATTTGAGGGGCGAAACGTGCTAACATATACCATGTGAGCAATCGGTAGTGAAGTTGACTGAGTCTTGCTGCTTCTTGCCGGAGCGGCGCAAGCAACGCCCTTATCGCTTGCAGAGCGCAGTGCAGATAGAAGCAAAGCAAGGCGAGGTAAGACGAACGTGATTGAGCACATGGTATATGCCATCCGTCAGCCTCTCAAATGCCAAAATCCCTTCAAAAAGTGGAGGGACAAACATGAAGTTTGATTTTGACAAGGTTATAGACAGACGCGGTACAGGCTCCCTGAAGTGGGACGTGCCGGAAAACGAACTGCCAATGTGGGTGGCAGACATGGACTTTCAGACGGCTCCGTGTATCAGGGAGGCACTGGCAGCCCGGGTTGAGCACGGAATATTCGGATATTCTATCATCCCGGACGAGTGGGCAGATGCCTACGTGAACTGGTGGGGCAACAGACACGGATTTGCGATAGACAGGGACTGGCTGGTGTTCTGCTCCGGAGTCATCCCAGCCATATCAACGGCGGTGAGAAAGCTCACCACACCCGCAGAGAATGTTGTAGTGCAGACCCCTGTCTACAATATTTTCTTCAATTCTATATACAACAATGGGCGAAATATATTGGAAAGCCCTCTGAAATACGACGGCGATGGATATGCCATGGACTTTGAAGATCTTGAGGCAAAGCTTGCAGATCCACAGACCAGCCTCATGATACTCTGCAATCCACAGAATCCTGCGGGGAAGATCTGGGATAAGGAGACACTTGCCCATGTGGGAGAGCTATGCGCAAAGTATGGTGTGACGGTCATCTCGGATGAGATACACTGCGATCTCACCGATCCTGGAAAGGAGTATGTGCCATTTGCCACGGCATCTGACACATGCAGGGATATAAGCGTGACCTGTATTGCGCCGACAAAGACCTTCAACATAGCCGGAATCCAGACTGCGGCCATTGTGGTTCCGGATAAATTCCTGAGACACAAGATGTGGAGAGGTCTGAACACAGATGAGGTAGCCGAGCCAAATGCATTTGCGGTGGATGCGGCGATAGCAGCATTTACAAATGGCGGCGAGTGGCTGGACAGTCTCAGACAGTATCTTTATGAGAACAAGCAGTATGTCAGGAAGTTCATAGATGAAAAAGTGCCGGGTATAAAGGTGGTGTATTCGGAGGCCACATATCTGCTCTGGCTTGACTGCAGCGGAATCTGCGGCGCTGCCGGCGAAGACGGCAATGCCAAGGCTCTGTCGAAATTCATCAGGAAGAACACAGGGCTCTATATGTCGCCGGGACTTTCGTACGGCAAGAACGGAAAAGCATTTATCAGGCTTAACATTGCATGCCCAAGATCAACCGTGGAAGACGGTATGAGGAGACTTGCCAAGGGTGTCAGTGATTTTAAAAAAGGAGATATAGATGAGTAGCAGTGAAAACTTGCTGAAGGACATGATATCTGGAAAGTCCATGACCGCATCCCAGCAGATAGGACTTACGGTCAGGCTCAGTATCCCGGCTATTCTTGCCCAGATCTCGTCCATTGTCATGCAGTACATCGATGCATCCATGGTGGGGAGTCTTGGTGCAAATGCATCGGGAGCCATCGGACTTGTCTCGTCCACGACATGGCTGTTTGGCGGGCTATGCATTGCGGTGACTACAGGATTTACAGTGCAGATAGCCCAGGCTGTGGGGGCCGGTGAGGATAAATCTGCCAGAAATATCATGAAACAGGGACTCATAATAGCCCTGTGCATAAGCGTCATACTCGCACTCATTGCAGCAGTGATAAGCACACCGCTTCCGAGCTGGCTCGGCGGTGAAGCTGCCATACAGAAGATGGCAAGCCAGTATTTCCTTGTGTATATGCTGGGACTTCCCGCTCTGCAGATGAACAGCATAGCGGGCGGCATGCACCAGAGCTCCGGAAATATGAGACTCCCGGGTATACTGAATGTCATGTGCTGCGTTATGGATGTGATTTTTAATTTGTTCTTTATATTCCCGACAAGAATTGTAAATTTAAGTATTCCGTTTTTATCCAGCGTAAGGCTGGCTGGTTCTCAGATGGCAGGAACGGTTCAGGCAGGAGCCTTTGGTTCCCATTTGTCAACACTTGTGCAGTCTGAAACCACGATGAATGGTCTGACATTTACCATGCCGGGACTTGGCCTTGGCGTTGCTGGGGCGGCGCTTGGAACCATCACGGCGGAGGCTGTCACCTGTGCCATCATGGTCACTACACTTCTGTGGAAGAACAAGACACTTCACTTAAGAAAGGGCGAACACTTAAGATTTCACAGGGATACCCTTACCAAGGCGGTGAAGATTGGGGCACCTGTGGGTCTAGAGCAGATGGTCATGTGTTCAGCGTATGTCATGTCCACAAAGATCGTGTCACCGCTCGGAACTATAGCCATCGCAGCCAACTCATTTGCGGTTACTGCGGAGAGCTTCTGCTACATGCCGGGGTACGGAGTACAGGCGGCAGCAACCACACTTGTGGGACAATGCGTGGGAGCCGGACAAAAACAGTTGTCCAGAAGGATGGCATGGATTACAATGGGATTAGGTGTGTCGGTTATGACTTTAGGCGGAGTTCTCATGTACATAGCAGCTCCGGCCATGATAGGTGTGCTGACACCGAACGAAGAGATAAGAAATCTAGGGGCGGCAGTGCTGAGGATAGAGGCATTTGCCGAACCATTTTATGCCGCATCCATAGTTGCATCGGGAGCACTCAGGGGAGCCGGGGACACTCTGGTCCCAAGCTGCATGAACTTTGCAAGTATGTGGTGTGTGCGGATACCGCTTGCAGCCATACTTGCACCTAGAGTCGGTCTCTACGGTGTGTGGATCGCCATGTGCGTGGAGCTCTGTTTCAGAGGAATCCTGTTCACCACAAGGCTTAAACGAGAAAGATGGATGCGGGTGTTTGACGAAAATTAAATATGATGTTTTATTGCAAGATTTAATATACCTGACTGGGAGCGCTTTCGCTCGTTTCGCCCTACAGCGGTACTAGCACTCGCAGAGAAAAACTGCTCGTTGAGTACCGGTGGGCTCAAATGTCCCTGCCAGGTATGATTAAACTTGCAATAAAACATCGTTAAACAGGGAGGAAAATATGCCAGTATTTGATTTCAGCGGAAGTGACAACAAGAATAAGAACATAGTTACATATGAGACATTTCAGTCATCGGAAAGAACAGCCACAGCAGAGAAACCGATAATGCTTCTGGAGAACTCGACCAGGAAGTGGGCACACCACTCCAGCGGAAAGTTCACAAATCCGATCAAAAGGACAGCATTTGAATTTGACGAGGTGGACGGAGTCCAGTCCGCAGACATATTGAAGATAGATGCGAGATTTGTAAGCCTTCTCAAATGGCTCGGTGAGAATCACATCAATGTCCGTCTGTCGGGAGAGAACAGACCGGAGGGCTATGCGGTGTACAAGATAAGGGAGACCGAGTTCGGCGGCGGAGCAAAGCTGTCGGCAAATGATGGATTCCTCCAGTTCATGATAGAGCGACTTCTTGCAAGTGATGCCCCTTCAGAAGATGAGAAATCCGAGGAGGAAGAAGAGGAGGAGGCACTTGGCGATGACATGAAGCTCACAAGCATGCAGAGCATCATTGACTTCATGCACTGCGCCGGAAGAACGCTCCCTGACAATATAAGACTGTGGGCGAGAAGAAATCTTGCGGTTGCCAGATCCAGCGAGGTATCCCCGGAGGAGAGACGCCACGCGCAGAGAGCACTCTCCATGGCGATGAACATCAGGTGGAAGAGCAATTATTTTGAGGCGATAGATCCAGATGAGGCGAGAAGAATACTGGACGAAGAACTCTACGGAATGGAGAAGGTCAAGCAGAGGATCATCGAGACGATCATCCAGATCAACCGTACACATACACTTCCAGCATACGGACTTCTGCTCTGTGGACCTGCCGGAACGGGAAAGTCACAGATAGCCTACGCAGTTGCAAGAATACTGAGACTTCCATGGACTACCCTCGACATGAGTTCTATCAATGATCCAGAGCAGCTGACCGGAAGCTCAAGAGTATATTCAAATGCCAAGCCGGGAATCATCATGGAAGCATTTTCACAGGCGGGTGAGTCTAACCTTGTATTCATCATCAACGAGCTGGACAAGGCAAACTCCGGAAAGGGCAACGGTAATCCTGCGGATGTACTGTTGACACTGCTGGACAACCTGGGATTCACCGACAACTACATGGAGTGCATGATCCCGACAAACGGTGTATACCCTATAGCAACGGCAAATGATAAAGAGAATATCAGCAAGCCAATCATGTCGAGATTTGCAGTAATAGACATACCGGACTACACCCCGGACGAGAAGAAGGAGATATTCAACAAATTTGTTCTGCCTAAGGTTCTCAAGCGCATCGGACTTGAGGGAAGCGAGTGCATCATCCTTCCGGAAGGTGTGGATGCGGTCATAAAGAAGTGCGACGGCGTGACCGGAATCAGAGATATAGAGCAGGCTGCAGAGCACATAGTTGCACACGCACTCTACCAGATCGAGGTAAACCACGTCCAGAGCGTGACATTTGACGGTGGCATGATAGAGGAACTTTTGAGCTGATTATCGTCATATTACACAATTTACATTACAGAAAGTATTATGGTATACTCTCCTTATGAAACAAGTTTCATAAGGAGAGTATATTTATAAATGGCAAGTATAAGAGATGTTGCAAAGGAGGCCGGGGTCGCAATATGCACAGTGTCAAGACTTATCAACGGCACGGCAAAGGTTGAACCCGAGACTCAGAAGAAGATAGAAGCTGCGATGAAGAAATTGGATTATGTTCCAAATGAGCTTGCGCGAGGCATGTTCAAGGGCAGATCAAACTCCATTGCGATGTTGGTTCCAAATATCCAGCACCCATGGTTCTCATCACTGGCATCGGAGATAGAAAAGATACTTTATGAGAAGAAATACAAGTTTATGCTTTTTTCCACATCCGATGACAAGCAGAGGGAGAAGGAGTGTTTCAAGCTGTTAAAGTCCAACATCGTGGATGGGATCATATGCGGAACGTCGGCATGTACGGCGAAGGAATACCAGAAGATAGATAAGCCGATGGTCATGCTGGATTATAAGGTTGGCAGCAAATTTCCTGTCGTAGTGTCGGATCACAAGATGGGCGGACAGCTTGCTGCCCAGGAATTTATAAACAGTGGATGCAAATATGTCATCCACATATCAGGAATCAAGGTAGATAAGAATATCATGTCATTTGAGTGCCATGAGGAACTAGATAGAGTCCTTGCCGAGAATGGGATAAAATCCAGACGAGTTCCAATACAGTGGAACGACTTTGATTTTCATGGATATTTTGAGATGGCAAAATGCATACTGGAGGAGTATCCTGACGTGGACGGAATATTTGCCGCAGACATGCCAGCGATAGCATTCCTCAAGGCAGCACTTGCCATAGGTAAAAAGATTCCTGATGACCTGGCAATCGTGGCATACGACGGAACGTACATAACCAACGCCAGCACGACAAGGCTCACATCGATACATCAGCCGTACAAGGAGATCGCCCAGGAGGCAGTACGCCAGCTTATGGAGATGATCGACGGACCGGAGGAGGAAGATGATGCCGAAGGACAGGTTGAAAGTGCAACCGCAGATCAGATCGACAGCGCAAAAGAGAGAAACACACATATAGACGGAAATCTTATACTACTTCCGGTGAGCGTAGAAAAAGGCGATACAACTTTATAGTATGATTACGAAAAGAAGTTCATGAAGAGAAAATGAGGTGCCACTCAAAAATCATGAACTTCTTTTTTGTGTGGGTACAAAACATAAGAAACTTACTAAGAGCACAAAAATATCGCTTTTGCAATAGATACAAATTTGTGACGTTTTCATCTGGAAATCCCTGGTTTGCGAAAACTCCCTGGACATATGCTCTGCTTAATATGGGAATTCTCAGTTAGAGAAGGATTGCTTAGCGGTATCCTCCACATTGCCAGGGGCTAAGTCCCGGCACAAATCTAAAAAATCTATAAATCCCCTATTGACGAAACATGTTTCATATGATAATCTTAATGCAAATGAAACATGTTTCATTTAAGCGCTTATGAAATGTGTTTTATCGGAACAATATGAATGATAGCGAGAATTAACAAGAGGGAAAATTCAAAGTAAGAAAAGGAGAAAAGGTTATGAGAGCAAAGAAATTAGTAGCATGTGCACTTTCAGCAGCTATGATGCTGGGACTTGCATCCATGACAGGATGTGGTTCAGCAAAGAAGGATTACGATCTGTATATTTACAACACAAAGTCTGAGATCGCAGACAGTATCCAGGATCTGTGCAAGGATTATGAGACAGAGACAGGAGTTAAGGTTAAGGTTTACACATGTGGTACTCAGGAGACCATGGAGACACTCAGATCAGAGATGAACTCCAAGAACTATCCTACACTGTACGCGATAAACCAGGCACAGTTCACAGAGTGGAATGAGGGCGGATTTGTACTTCCATCAACATCAGTAAAGAATGAGGAGTTAAAGTCAATCTACGATTCAATCCCAGAGAGCATGCAGCTCGCAGATGAGAGCGGAGCAAGCTGCGGAATCCCTTACAACGTAGAGGGTTACGGACTTATCGCAGATACACAGATGATATGTGATGTATTTGGACTTGACAACGCAGACGCATTTGTCGCTGATTACAGAAGCGCCAATTATGAAGAGTTCACAGGTATGATCAAGGCAATCGATGATTACATAAACGGCAAGGGTGGCGAGAAGGTTACACTTTCAGGCAATGCATACACCACGGCAAAGGACAAGACAGCCACAACAGAGAACATGAACGGAGTATTTGCAATCGCAGGTGCTGAGAAGTGGACATATGCAAACCACTATACAAACTACGCACTGAATGCAGTGTTCCCTAACTACAATGCAACGGCAGCAGCTACAAAGGAAGATGTTGATAAGCTGGAGGAGCCACTTGTAAAGATGGTTCAGGAGCTCGATATGCTTTCAAGCTACACAGCAGGACCAAGCGGCAAGGTAGAGCGTGGATCAGAGTACATCAACTCAACAGTGACAGGATATGATCAGGCAGTTCAGACATTTGCCGAGGGTAAGGCAATGTTCATCAAGCAGGGTAACTGGGTATACGGAACCATCGCAGGTGTGGATGCAGACAAGGCATCAAGACTCACAATGCTCCCAATGAAGGTCAACCTTGAGCAGAGTGACATCTCAGCTGAGGGTGTTACAGTTGACAAGATGAACAGCTCAATCCCTGAGTTCGTTTCACAGTATTACGTTATCAACAAGAAGGATTCAGAAGAGGAGCAGAAAGCCGCTGAGGACTTCCTTGTATGGCTCTACACATCAGATACAGGAAAAGATTACATCACCAACAAATTTGCATTTGTCCCATTCAACGCAGACGAGAGCGAGAAGCTTGAGAATCCACTCAGCAATTCACTTGTATACTATATGAGCAATGACCTTGTGATGGGCAATGACTTCGATGCATTCCCTGAGTCATGGGGACTCAATACCATCGGTGCAACTATTCAGGAGCAGTTGTTTACAAATCCTGATCAGTGGGATGAGAACACTATAAGAACAGGTGTGGAAGATGCACTGACAAAGTGGAAGGACAGCATCAAAGAGTAGTAGTTTAAAATATGTCAGATTCCTGATGGGGATTTGACAGGCAGCACCAGCCTTGACCGGAGAAGGTTCGGATCAGGCTGGTGCTAAATGTAGGAAAGGAAAAACTATGAAAAGATTTTACAAGAGAAAATTCTGGTTTATGGTTCTGCCATCTATAGTGTTGTTTCTACTGGTTATCATAGTTCCTTTTATAGAAGGTGTGATTTACTCCTTCACTGAGTGGAGAGGTTCATACTTCGTAGGTGGGGAGCACTGGTGGAACGCACTGGTGGGACTTAAGAATTATACAAGCATATTCAAGTCGAAGGATTTCCTCCAGTCACTTGGGTACACGGCCATATATGCTGTGCTCGCAGTAATAGCACAGAATGTCGTCAGTCTTCTTCTGGCACTCATGATCAAGAAACTTACCAAAGGCAAGGGACTTTTCAGAACAGTATTGTTCCTTCCGTATGTACTTGGAATGCTTGCCATGGGTTATGTATGGCGTTTCATATTTGAAAATGTATTTTCACAGACACTGTTCGGAACAGACGGTGTGGTACACGTAGAGGTGCTCAACAACATGCTTCAGAATCAGTGGAAAGCACTTCTGGCATACGCAATTGTTGGTGTGTGGCAGGTTGCAGGTTACTATCTGATAATCTACCTCAACGGACTCAACAATATTTCAGAGGATATTTATGAGGCTGCCAGAATAGATGGGGCTACGGGCTGGACAAGCTTCAGGAAGATCACACTTCCGCTTCTCATGCCTTCATTTACGATAGTGCTCTTCATGTCGCTGGCAAACAGCTTCAAGATGCTTGATCTCAACGTTTCACTGACAGAGGGCAATTTCGGAACGACCATGATATCCTACATGATACTGAAAACAGTAAGAGAGAGCTCTCCTCCGGCATACGGAGAGGCGCAGGCACAGGCAGTTATATTCTTCGTTATCATTGCAGTTATATCTATAGCTCAGGTAATGATCACTAAGAGAAAGGAGATCGAATCATAATGGGAGTAAGAGGCAAGATTAAAAGAGCAATCATAGTGGTTATACTCGCTGTATTGGCAATCGTGACCATATTCCCGATATGGTTCCTGATCGTCAATTCATTCAAGGGACAGCAGGAGATAGTAGCATCTCCAATAGCTCTCCCGAAGTCATGGAATCTGGACTATCTGAAGAATGCAGCTGAGCAGATAAATCTCGGTAGCAGCCTGCTTCAGACAGTACTCATAACAGTTGCGGCTGTGGCGCTTATCGTGGTCATATCTTCATTTGCCGCATGGGCAATTGCCAGGACAGATTCCAAGGTGGCAAATATACTCTTCATCGCATACACAGCAGCCATGCTCATACCTTTCCAGTCAGTTATGTACCCGTTGGTATCACTGATGGACAAGCTGGGACTCAAGAACACACCGGGTCTGATCCTCATGTACGGAGGCTTTGGAATCAGTATGTCGGTTCTGCTGTACAGAGGATTCATCAAGAGTATCCCGCTGTCACTTGAGGAGGCAGCCATGCTCGATGGAGCAAATATATTCCAGATATACAGATACGTTGTCATGCCACTCTTAAAGCCGACGACCATGACAGTTGTCATCACAAACGCAGTGTGGATATGGAACGATTACCTTCTTCCATTCCTCGTAATAGGAAATAACGACAAAAAGACGCTCACGCTGAGCTTGTATTACGCAAAGAGTCTGTCAGGACAGTACGGAAATCCTTGGGAGCTCATTTTCCCTGCGGTACTTCTTTGCATCATCCCTATCGTGATCATATTCATCATACTTCAGAAGAATATCATCGAGGGAATTTCAGCCGGAGCTGTGAAAGGATAAACATAAAATATGGACAGAAAATGGTGGAAAGAGGCGGTATTTTACCAGATATACCCTAGAAGTTTCTATGACAGCAACGGAGATGGCATAGGAGATCTGAAGGGAATAACCGAGAAATTACCGTACCTCAAAGAACTTGGCGTGACCGCTGTGTGGATATGTCCATTCTTCAAGTCGCCTATGAAGGACAACGGATATGACATATCGGATTACTATGATGTGAATCCTGAGTTTGGAACCATAGAGGATGCGGATGGACTTATAAGATGCGCAAATGAAAATGGCATCAAGATCATCATGGACATGGTCATCAATCACACATCAGACCAGCACAGATGGTTTCAGGAGGCGTGCCGGGACAGACACAGCAAATACAGAAATTACTATATATTTAAGGACAACATAGATGGACTTGCAGATCTCAGATCCAACTTCGGTGGAAGCACATGGACACAGATTGAGGATGGCAGCTGGTATTTCCATTCATTTGCGAAGGAGCAGCCGGATCTCAACTGGGAATGTGAGGAGATGAGACAGGAGCTCTATGACATGATGAACTGGTGGCTTGACAAGGGAGTTTCAGGATTCAGAATGGATGCCATCACATTTATCAAGAAAGACCTCTCATTCCCGCCTATGCCGTCAGACGGCGAGGACGGCAGATGCGATGTTGGAAAATGCTGTCTCAACAGGCCGGGAATAGATGAGTTTCTTCACGAGTTAAAAATCAACACATATGGCAGAGGAGACTTTGTGACTGTTGCAGAGACTCCTGGAGTTCCAAATGAGGATTTGGACAGATACATTGGGAGAGATGGACATTTCTCCATGATATTTGACTTTAGTTACACAGACATAGATATCAATCCGGGCGATCTCTGGCTGCACCAGAGAGACTGGACGATAGAGGAATTCAAGGACAAGCTGTTCACCAATCAGAGACTTGTGAAAAAGATCGGATGGGCAGCAAACTACCTGGAAAACCACGATCAGCCTAGAAGTATAGGCAAGTACTTCCCAGCTGGTGATATTCCTGAATACAGAACACAGATGGCAAAGGCGCTTGGTGCGTTGTTCTTCTTCCTGAAGGGTACGCCATTTGTATATCAGGGACAGGAGCTTGGAATGATCAACACTCATTTTGACAATATAGATGAACTTGACGATATCAATTCCAAGGGACAGTATGCGAGATGCCTTGAAGCCGGATACAGTGAGGCAGAGGCGATGGAATCCGTAAATATCAGAAGTCGAGATCAGTCAAGACTTCCTATGCAGTGGAACAGCGAAAAGAACTTTGGATTCTCAGCACATGAGCCATGGCTGGCATGCAACAATCAGTGTGACCTCCAGACAGTGGAGCTTGAGAGTGCTGATAAGGACTCTGTGCTTAGCTTTTATAAGACGATGATACAGCTCAGAAATCACTCGGAGTACACACAGACGCTTATCTACGGAGACCTGGAGGATGTGGAAACTGACAGCACTGGAATCATAGTGTACAAGCGTAAGCCGGTTCAGATTGAGTGTGCATGTGGAACTGGAGCAAATGCAGAAAGCGCAGACAGATCGGTATATGTTGTTGTCAACATGACCGGTGAGGATGTGGGCTATGCAATTCCTGAGACTGCGGATGTGCTTATGGGTAATTATGCGGATTACGATGGTACACTCAGACCTTATGAGACTGTGGTGTACGCGGTGTAAGCCGGGGCTGGCAGAAAAAGCCTGAATATTGGTGGAGACTGATTGAAAATTACAGTTGGTCTGGTATCAGTATTCAGGCTTTTTTCGTTGTCTGTATACTTTGGGGATACTTTGCTCAAATCTATAGACAAAGTGAATGGATCATTAAATGCAAGATATGTCTTAATGTTCAAAGCGTATTCACAGTTCAGAATAATCACCCAACTTAACCATCATCGGTACCATATTTGGTCAACTTTTTTCCATATAAAATCTAATTCCCAGATATTAAAATAACTGTATTAAAAGCAGTCAGACATGAGATTTTAGAGCAGAGGGTGCACAGTGCACAGGCGTAACGGAGGTTGTCTGCTCAGACAAATAAATGGAGAAAAGGAGTCACACTTATGGGTATTATTTTTCATGAAGAGACACAGACATTTCACCTTACAAATGATGAGATAAGCTACATCATGACAGTACTCCCAAATGGACATTTGGGAAATCTGTATTACGGCAAGGCTATAAGAGACAGAGCAGATTTTTCACATTTGCTGGAACTTGTTCAGAGACCTATGTTCCAGTATATAAATGATGATGACAGACTGTTTTCACTGGAGTCGGTGAAACAGGAACTCCCTGTGTACGGAACCACTGATTACAGGGCGCCGATGGTGGAAGTCCTTCAATCAAATGGCAGCAGGATATCAGATTTTGTGTATGTATCACATGAGATAAACGCAGGCAAGCCAAAGCTTGAGGCATTGCCAGCAACATACACAGAGGATGATGCGGAGGCTGAGACTCTGATCATCACATTAAAGGATTCACTCACAGGAATAAAGGCGAGGATGATCTATACGATATGGAGCGACAGGCCGGTCATAGCGAAGAGTGTAGAATATGTAAATGAAGGTGCAGAGGCAGTACATCTCACCACTGCTTACAGTATGTGCCTGGATCTCCCGGATCCTGATTATCAGTGGATGCAGCTTTCAGGCGCATGGGCAAGGGAGCGTCATATAATAACAAGAGATCTTGAGCAGGGAGTACAGTCCATAGGCAGTAACCGTGGTCATTCATCCCATGAGCACAATCCGTTTATAGCGTTAAAGAGAGAGACAACGGGTGAGAATCAGGGAGAGGCGATCGGTATAAGCCTTGTGTACAGTGGAAATTTCAAAATACAGGCAGAGGTTGACACGAGAAACACAGCCCGTATTCTGGCCGGAATAAGTCCAGATACATTTGACTGGAAGCTCGATGCAGGTGAGCATTTCCAGACTCCTGAGGCAGTTATTGTGTATTCAGACCAGGGACTTAACAAGATGAGCCAGACCTTCCACAAGCTGTATCAGAAGAGACTTGCAAGAGGTGAGTGGAGAGACAAGCCGAGACCAATCCTTATCAATAACTGGGAAGCGACATATTTTGATTTCACCAGAGAGAAGCTCATAGCCATCGCGCGGAAGGCGAAGGAGTGCGGAGTTGAGCTGTTCGTCCTTGATGACGGCTGGTTTGGAGCCAGAACCACAGACCATGCAGGCCTTGGAGACTGGGTGGCAAATCCTGACAGACTTCCTGATGGAATCACAGGAATTGCAGAGGATATAGAGAATGTAGGGCTGAAGTTCGGACTGTGGTTTGAACCTGAGATGACAAATAAAGACTCAGACCTTTACAGAGAACATCCAGATTGGATTCTCTCGGTTCCGGGCAGACATGACTCGCACGGAAGATTCCAGTACGTTTTGGACTTCTCCAGAAAAGAGGTCGTTGACAGGATATATGAGATGATGGCAAAGATACTCAGTACAGCAAAGGTTTCATATGTGAAATGGGATATGAACAGAAGTATCACAGAATGTTACAGCGCAGCACTTCCTGCTGACAGACAGGGTGAGGTGTTCCACAGGTATATACTTGGAGTGTACGATCTGTATGAGAGACTTACGAGCACATTTCCACACGTACTCTTCGAGTCATGCGCCAGCGGTGGCGGACGTTTCGATCCAGGAATCCTCTACTATGCCCCACAGGGGTGGACGAGTGATGACACTGATGCCATAGAGCGGATAAAGATACAGTATGGAACATCCATGTGCTACCCGATCAGCAGCATGGGAAGTCATGTGTCCGTTGTGCCAAATCATCAGACAAGACGTGAGGCTCCGCTTAAGACCCGTGCAAATGCTGCATATTTTGGAACATTTGGATATGAACTTGATCTTAATAAACTCACAGCAGAGGAGATAGAGGAAGTCAAAAAGCAGGTTAAGTTTATGAAGGCATACCGTGAGGTGATCCAGTACGGAACATTCTACAGGCTTGCAAGTCCATTTGACGATGAGGAGTGCGGCTGGATGGTCGTATCAGACGATAAGAAGACCGCCATCGTTGCGTGGTTCAGAACACTTTACACACCGAACAAATGCTTCACCAGAATGAAGCTCCACGGCCTTGATCCTGATGCGATATATAGCTGCAATGTGCTCGGGGGACAGGCGCTCACAGTGAGCAAGACACCTGACGGTAAGCGGATATATGAGACAGTAACGAAGGGAAATAATGATCCCGCATCGGCAGATGTCGTTGTTGGACCGGATTGCTACGGCGATGAGCTGATGAACCTTGGCCTTATTACCAGTGATACAACAGCAGGCGAAATAGTTGGCGAAGATGTCCCATGTGGTGACTACGACTCCAGATTGTATATTCTTAAGGCAGAATAATCTGGCCTGTTGACGGAGGTGCCTGACCCCTACCTGGCCCCCTACCTGCCCCCGTTTGCCGTCGATAGAGCTATTGTTGGTGCAAGTTGCACATAATTAAATAAAAACTTCCCATATATTGTCAAAATGCATAATAGCGGTTTTTTTTGATGAAAAAATATGATATAATTGCATAAAGAAATTATCGGATGGGAATGATCAAATGCACAATAGGAAGAGAATATGCGTTATCAGCGCACAGGTTGATGAAAATACCCAGAATCGCTTTATGCAGGGACTTATGAAAAGGGCATACGATTTAGATTACGATGTATGCGTTTTTTCCATGTTCCTCAAATATCAGGATTCTACATACAGGGAGGTTGGAGATTCCAATATCTACAACCTTATTAATTTTGACCTTTTTGATGCCGTGGTACTCTGCCAAGATACATTGCAGACACCGGGGTTGGTGGAAAAGCTCGAAAAGCGCCTGCAGTCAGAATTTCCTGATGGAGTAGTACTGGTGGTTGATAAGGAGAATAAGATTTATCCGTCGGTTATAATGGATCATTACACACCGATAGTAAAGCTGGTTGATCATCTTATAGATAAGCACGGATACAAAAACATATATTTCCTGAATGGATTAAAGGGACACATACATTCAAAGCAGAGACTTGCTGGATATCTGGATAGCATGAAAGCCCATGGACTTAACGTCACAGACGATATGATCTATTATGGAACATACTGGTACGACAGCGGAGATTACATGGTAGAAGAACTGGTGAAGGATATGGAAAATCTGCCAGAGGCTATAGTATGCGCCAATGACTGTATGGCTATCGGCGTGTGTACAGCATTTGACAAACATGGAATAAGAGTTCCTGAGGACATAGCGGTGGTGGGATACGATTCCATAGAGGATGGAAGAAACAGCCCGGTTCCTATTACATCTGCGGATATACCGGCGGAGGATTGCGGACACTACTGCATGGATTACATAGATGCAAAATTAAACGACAGGGATGTCCCGGAATTTCATACCAACGTGGAGCTTTATATAGGAGGCTCCTGTGGCTGCGAAGGATGGGAGAAGGAGACTGTAAGGACACGCAGAGAGAAATGGGAGACGGCGCTGTCGGCTACAGGGTATTACTCATGCTTTAACAACATGATGGATGATCTGGTTGCACAAACAGATACTGAATCATTCTTTAACACAGTTTCAGAGTATATATATCAGATAAGACCATTTCAGGAGTTCCATATCTGCATGAATGATTACTGGAGAAATCCAGAGATCATGACCGGCGATGAGGCACTCCGTTACAGATATACAGATCAAGTATACAGGATAATCAAGTGCGGACCGGAGGAACAGGATGCGGACACGGTGGTAAGATATGATGATGTCTTTGAGTCATCCATGTTGTTGCCTGAGCTTTATGAGGACAGAGATTACCCTACTTCATATATATTTACCCCTCTGTATTTTCAGGATAGAAGCTTTGGATATACTGTGATCAACTATGGCAGAGAGCCTAGAGTGTTCGAAGAAGTATACAGATCCTGGATAAAGACAGTTGCGAGGGACATAGAATCATTTGCACGCTACGCGGGTGCAGCAGTGCTGTTCAAGAAACTCGAGGCAGAACAGATAAGAGACGGACTTACAGGACTTTACAATTACCGTGGATTTATGACACGTGCCATTGAGATGATAAATCAGTCAGAGCGTGCGAGTCAGGAGATTCTGGTTATAGCCTTTGATCTGAAAAACATGCATAAGATCAACAGCAAATTCGGCCGCGAAGAGGGAGATAAGTTCATAAGTTATGCTGCCCAGGCGGTGAATGAGATACTGGATAAGGGCGAGATAGCGATGAGGATGGGCAACGATGAGTTTGTCATCGCATCCATCACGGACAAGCCGGATGAGAACAGAGGCGAATACATAGTAAAAGAACTCAAGACCAAGCTTGGTGAGATAAATGCCGTCAAAGAAGATGGTATAGAGATAGGGATATATTATGTATGTGAGAAGGCGGCTGTGTCGAACAGCAGTGACCTGAAAAATCTCATAAATGATGTGGTAAATAAAAAGAATCACATAAAGGAAAAGAATCTGGCAAATAGCAGAAAGAAGATGGAGCTTACCAACAAGGACATTGAGCGAGATGAGCAGGTGGCAATGATACTCGACAAGAATCTTCTCACGTATCATTTCCAGCCGATAGTCAGCGCGAGGGATGGCTCCATATATGCATATGAGGCACTCATGAGAGTATTTGCGCAGGTAAGACTGTCGCCACCGGAGTTGCTTGAGAGTGCAGAGAGACTGGAGAGGCTTTACGATGTTGAGAAACTCACACTGTTCAATGTGGTTGAGATCGTAGATGCAAATCCGGAGATGTTCAAGGGTAAGAAAGTATTTATCAACAGTATGCCGGGACACATGCTCACACAGGAGGACAGAAAGATATTCCTCACGAAGGTGAAACATCTCAAGTGCGCCGGGATAGTGATCGAGTTTACTGAGGGAGATGAGCTGTCGGATGCGGAGCTTGATGAGCTCAAGATGTTCCTCAGAGGCAATGGCATGGAGATCGCCATAGATGACTATGGTTCAGGATATTCAAATGTCAACAATCTGCTCAGGTACATGCCTGAGTATGTCAAGATTGACAGGATGCTGCTTTCAGGTATAGACAGTGATCCGCACAGACAGCATTTTGTAAATGATATAATAGAGTTCACAAGTGACAACGGTATCATGGCGCTTGCAGAAGGCGTGGAGACCACAAAAGAGATGAAGACGGTTATCCAGCTCGGTGCAGACCTGATACAGGGATATTACACTGCACATCCAAATGCGGAGGTAGTTCAGCTGATATCGCCTCAGGTGGTGAATGAGATAGTTCAGTACAATGAGGGAGTAAGCGATGTCGCCGACAGGCATGTGTTCGTGATGGAACATACCAGAAGTGTGTCTCTCATGAAGATAGAGAATAAGGGCTACACAAGTATAGTTGTGGCACAGAAAGCTGGCGGAGACAATACCGTACGGATAGTGGGCGCGCACGGATACAATTCCGATATTTCACTCAGGGTGAAGGATGGCTTTACGGGAACCATAGTGCTTCAAAATGCCAGCTTTTCAAGCGACAGGAATGTGCCAAGCATAGACTGCGGTGAGAATACTGACATCCACATACTCCTCGAAGGCAAGAATACATGTAAGGGTGGGGGCATAAAGATCCCAGAGTCATCCAGAGTTACATTTGCCGGCAATGGAGATATGAAAGTTCAGGTGAACAGCGGCACATATTACGGCATAGGAAATGATGTGGAGTCAAAGCATGGAGTCATACGATTCAAGCAGGATGGAGCGATATCCGTAGATGTAAACGGAGTAAATGGAACAGCCATAGGTGCTGGAAAAGGTGGACAGCTCCGTATAGAGAAGGGAAGATACGACATTTGCGTGAATGGTGAAAATGGCGTTGCTGTGGGAAGTATCGACAGTCCTGTTGACTTGAAGCTTCTCCAGTGTGACATGAACATACAGTTTGACGCTGCAAATGGTGTCGCTATAGGATCAGTGAATGGGCATGCTGATATAAAGATAAGCAACACTTCCATAGCACTCAGAGGATCAAGCAGTCGTTACGTTGCCGTGGGTACACTGGATGGTGATGGCAGCAGAGTTGATATATGCAGAGCGCATATAGATATGAGCCTTAGGGGTGATTCGTGTATAGGAATAGGATCAGACCATGGAAAGGCGGAGACCATAATAGAAGATGCCAATACAAGGATAACAGTGATAGGTGAGCAGAGCTTTGCCATAGGCAGCAGAGATGGAAGGGGAATCCTGTCTGGTGTAAATGCCGATCTGAACATCAGTGTAAAGAATGGGATCAACGTAGATGTGGCGGCTGCCGAGGATGACATAAGTCTGATAAACGGACGATACATGTTCATGCTCAACAACAGAAGTATTGAGCACAAGGTGATAGAGAAATATTAAATAATAACAGATAAATAAGAGAAAATGTATTATAATGCAGATGGCACCATAAAGATCACAGATGTCATCTGCATTGTGCGTCAAGGAAAAACAAGGAGGAGAATTGAAAAATGGAAAGGGAGACAATGTGTATACAGGCTGGATATCAGCCGAAAAATGGAGAGTCAAGAATGATACCTATCGTACAGAGCACAACATTTAAGTACGATACAAGCGAGGATATGGGAAAACTGTTCGATCTCGAGGCGAGCGGATATTTCTATACAAGACTTGCCAATCCGACAAATGATTATGTGGCAGCAAAGATCTGCGCTCTCGAGGGCGGCTCGGCGGCTGTACTCACATCATCAGGTCAGGCAGCAACGTTCTTTTCAGTATTTAACATAGCGGGCGCAGGGGATCACGTGGTGGCATCTTCAACCATATATGGAGGAAGCTTTAACCTGTTTGCAGTCACGATGAAACGAATGGGAATAGATTTCACATTTGTGGATCCAGACTGCTCGGACGAGGAGCTTGAGGCTGCGTTCAGACCGAACACCAAGGCAGTATTTGGTGAGACGATAGCCAATCCGGCACTCATTGTCTTTGATATAGAGAGATTTGCAAATGCAGCCCATGCACATGGGGTTCCGCTCATCATAGACAATACATTTGCAACACCTATCAACTGCAGACCTATAGAATGGGGAGCAGACATAGTCACACATTCCACAACAAAATACATGGATGGACATGATGCCACAGTGGGCGGAGCCATCGTGGATTCAGGAAAGTTTGACTGGATGGCACATGCGGACAAATTTCCGGGACTTACCACTCCTGATGAGTCCTATCACGGAATAGTGTATGCTGAGAAATTTGGCAAAGAGGGAGCTTACATCAATAAGATTGTTGCACAGCTGATGAGAGATCTCGGTCCGATACCGGCTCCTATGAATTCATACATGCTCAATCTTGGACTTGAGTCACTTCATGTCCGTGTGCCTAGACACTGTGAAAATGCTCTGGCAGTTGCTCAGTTCCTGGAGCAGCATGAGAAGATCGCATGGGTAAACTATCCTGGACTTCCAGGCAACAAATATTATGAGAGAGCAAAGAAGTACATGCCTGATGGAACCTGCGGCGTAGTATCATTTGGTGTAAAGGGCGGCAGAAGCGCTGCTGAGAAGTTCATGAAGGGACTCAAGGTGGCAATGATAGCAACACACGTTGCAGATGCACACACATGCGTGCTTCACCCGGCGTCGGCTACACACAGACAGATGAATGATGAGGAGCTTCTGGCAGCAGGGGTAAGCCCTGATCTTGTGAGACTCTCAGTCGGCATCGAGAATGTGAAGGATATCATAGCCGATCTCGAAAATGCTCTGGCAGAAGTGTGATTGCGGCGACGATGTATGATAGCAATGAAGAAGTGAGATTTACAGTGACTATGTATGATAGAAGTGGCAAACGTGGGATAGCAAGGACAAATGTATGAGAATTATAGAGATTAGGGATCTGGCTGCCCAGGAACTTGATATATATGCCAGAATGTCTGAGAACCAGCTGGCTCACATATACGAGCCGGACATAGGTCTCTTCATAGCTGAAAGTCCGAACGTCATCCAGCGTGCACTGAATGCTGGATATGAGCCTGTATCCATATTAATAGAAAAGAAACAGCTAGATAGATGGATGCAAAAAGAATCGGCAATGAAATCAGCGATGGAGTCTATGAGCGATCAGATAGATCTGCCTGCTGGAAATAATGGAGATCCGGCGGATGTGGTTTTAGAACATATTATGGCGATTGGTGGAGATATTCCGGTGTATACAGCTGAGTATGAAGTTCTGAAAAAATTAACCGGATTTGCCTTGATCAGAGGTTTGCTGTGCGCTATGAGAAGAAAAGTGCTTCCATCACCGGAAGTGGTGTGCAGTGATGCTCATCGTATAGCAGTCCTTGAGAACGTCATGAATCCGATAAATGTCGGGGCAATATTCAGGTCGGCGGCTGCTCTTGGCATGGATGCAGTGCTGCTCACCGGCGGCTGCAGTGATCCGCTGTATAGAAGATCGGCAAGGGTCAGCATGGGGACAGTGTTCCAGATTCCGTGGACTTATATAGACGATATGACAGCAGGAATGGATATGCTTCATGCCATGGGATTTAAGACAGCATCTATGGCTCTACGAAATGATACTATAGATATCAATGATCCGCGGCTCAAGGAAGTTGAAAAGCTTGCGGTCATTCTTGGCACAGAGGGGGAAGGCCTCAAGACTTCAACCATTTATGCCAGTGACTTTACAATAAAGATACCTATGTTCCACGGCGTAGATTCCCTGAACGTGGCTACGGCAAGCGCGGTAGCATTCTGGGAGCTTGGCAAAAGGTAAAGACTATATCAGATGGCACATAAATCTGTCGAAAAAATGCATCTCAAAAATGGCATAACATTAGACACATTACACAGAAGTTATGCTATAATAAGATACAGTTGTCAGACGGGGTGAGGAATTTAACGATCCTTCACACAGCTCTTAAGTCTGATATATATTTTTTCAAGGAGGACAGGATAGATGTTTTATGCAATTTCAGGAATAAACGGCGATTATGAGGCGTACAAGAGGGCTCTTGCGAAACTGAAATTTCAGAATCTTGACGATATAAAGGAAGAAGATATTATGAATGAGGATGCAGTTATCAACACACTTGAGGGTGAGGATGTACTGTATGTTGTCGGCAACATTATCGGAGCTGGCGGCGGTTCTATAAAGATACTTCAGGATATGATGAGCAGAGACAATATCATAGCGGTAGTAGGAGGAAACGAGTACAAGATAACACAGTCACTGAAAGCTCTTGATGACCATATCCGGAATACCGGAAGCGTACCACCACAGGCTATCATGGACAGGATCACTTCGATGCTTGGCGACGAGCTCAAGGGAGTCATAGATGAGTTCGTAGAGCTGGACGATGACGAAAGAGAAGATATCGTGGATTATCTAGACGAGATATCAGAGGAAGCCTTCCTTGAGGTCATGATGGCGAGAAAGAAATTCGTGCTCGTGAATGCCGGAATAAAGGGATTCAAGGCGGACAAGGTGCTTGACGATTATGGCATAGAGGATTTCGTGACAGAGCCTGCTGATCTGGACAAGACATACTACAAGGATAGGACCCTTGTGGTTGGCTGCGTTCCTACACCGGAAGGCAAGATCGTCAAGCAGAACAACAACGTCGCTATCGACTGTGGCTGCGGCAAGGGCGGTCAGCTTGGAATATATTGCTTGAACAATGGCAAAGAGATGTATGTATAACAAATAATATAGAAATACCGGATAGTGAAGATCTTAACTGAAAAGAAGACCTAAACTATCCGGTTTTTGCATTTTATATAAAATGCACACAAAATTCTTGCCCGAATGAATAATTTTGTTCATAAATTAACAACAAATTTAATTGAAAAATTGTGTCGAATTTGTTACATTAGTGTGAGAGCAGAGGAGAAGATATGAGTGTAATAGATTTTCATTCACATATATTACCGGGAATAGATGATGGAAGCAGAAATGTAGAGACATCTATAGGTATGCTCAGGATGTGCAGAGAGCAAGGTGTTGACATTATGATCGCAACACCGCACTTTTATGCGGATTCCAACAGGGTAGAGAGATTTGTTGAAAACAGAAAAAACGCATATGACAAGGTCATGGCGGAGAATGCGGATATACCGCACATTATGATGGGGGCAGAGGTTGCTTTCTTCGATGGCATCAGCCGGGCAGAGAGAGTTGACGCACTTACAATAGAAGGAACAAACATCATGTTGCTTGAGATGCCATTTGTGACATGGAGTGATTCAGTAGTGCATGAAGTAAGAGACTTAATAGAGAAAAGACATTTCCATATCATACTGGCTCATATAGAGCGATTCTTAAAGATACCAGGCAACAAATCCTATGTGGAGCAGGTGCTGGAGCTTCCGGTGACTGTTCAGGTGAATGCGGAGACGCTGTTGGATTTCCGGCAGAAGGGGCGGATGTTCAAGATGTTCAGAAACGGCACGGCACACATAATAGGCAGTGATTGTCACGGTATGCATCACAGGGTGCCGAACTTATGGCTGGGCCGCGAGGCGCTTTCGAAGAAACTCGGAGAGGACTTTGTAAAGCAGATTGACACATACGGCGTACAGCTCCTCAAAGACCATCAGATACACCCGTAATCAGCAGAAGATAAAATACATAATGCCATAAAAATCTGCCAGTCAGACATGGCAGCAACAGGCAAAAACAATAAAATAATATAGGATATAATTTACATGGAGGACATATCATGTCTAAGAAAACAGCGATAATAATCAGCGTGGTGCTGTTCATAATTCTGTGTGCGCTCATAGTGTGCGAGAAGAAGTGGCCAACAGCGGGAACTGATCTTCTGTCACTCAGCATGCTGAGATAACAGAAAAGTCCCGGACAAGATGATGGCAAACAGGCAGCTCTTCTGAGGGGAACAAACCAGAATGAGGTGATACATATGTCATACAGAAATATGACACTTTCAGAAAAAAAGAGAATATACAGAAAGATAGGCGCAGTGGTCGCAGCAGCTGCGATACTGTGTGTGATGTTAGTCATAGCCCTGAGACCTGCAGACGGCGGACAGGCGGATGGCAGAACGACAACCCAGCCAGTAGAGGGGATGATAGAGGTGGACGGAGTAAAATATGTTCCGAAGAAGAACATAGAGACATATCTGTTCATGGGAATCGACAACATGGGAAAAGTCCAGAAGGTGACAGACTATGAGGGCGCAGGGCGATGCGATGTCGTCATGCTCATGGTCAGAGATCTGACGGATGGCACATACAGGACCATTTCACTGGACAGAAACCTGATGGTCGAGCAGGAATCGCTGAAGCCGGATGGTACAAGTCTTGGAACGTCAGTTGCACAGCTCTCGCTTGCCCATGAGAATGGCGACGGCATGGAGATAAGCTGTCAGAATGTGGTGAAGACAGTTTCAAACTTCCTGGGTGGTCAGAAGATAGACGGATACGCCGCAGTGAACATGGGAGCCATAGGAACTATCAACAATCTGGCGGGAGGCGTCACGGTCACGATAGAGGACGACTTCTCAAAGGTTGACAAGACCATGAAGATGGGAGAGACCATAAAGCTCACAGACGAGCAGGCAGTACATTTCGTACATGACAGATATTATGTGGGTGATGAGACGAATGTACAGCGAATGAAGAGACAGGAGCAGTACAAAGAAGGCCTGAAGAAGAACCTGGGTGAGAAGTGTAGCGAGGATAACAAATACCCTCTTACGATATATGATGCGCTGGGTGACTACATGGTCACAGACATAAACTCACAGAAGTTTTCCAAGCTCGCGTTGCTTGTTCTCAAGGACAAGGATGCGGGAACGGTCAGTATAGATGGGATAGAGTCAGTGGATGATCTGGGGTTCGTCGAGGTACAGCCTGATGAGGAAAGTCTGCAGAAGGCGATACTGACATTGTTCTACAAAGAATACAAATAGATAATACACGGAGGAGATTATGAATTCCAACAGAGTTGAAACAACAGAGAGAGATACGGGGACACAGCCGTCAGCACTTAGTGCATATAAGGCTGCTGAGGGTGAGGAGAACGAGATAGACCTTCTGGATATGGGAATGGCGCTGCTCGAGAAGCTTCCTTATATTATATTGTGTTTCCTTGTAGGTGCGGTGTTATTCAACGCATACGCGTATTTCTTCATAAAGCCGACATATCAGTCCACAGCCAAGCTGTACGTGGTGTCAGCATCCGATGATTCCATAGTCAATCTTCAGGATCTGAACATAGGATCATCACTTACCGCTGACTATGAGGAACTGATACTGAGCTATCCGGTTCTCGATCAGGTCATAGACAAGATGAACCTCAACATGGACTCAGAGCAGCTTGCCAAGATGATATCACTGGTGAATCCGACTGATACACGAGTGTTGCAGATCGAAGTCACAAGCACAGACAAACAGCAGGCATGCGATATAGCAAACACACTGGCGAATGTTGCCATAGATTACCTTCCTGACACCATGAGCACGAATGCACCAAACATAGCGCAGGTCGCAAGGGTTGCAGATAAGAAGGTAGGACCAAGCTACATGAAGTATACAGCCATCGGAGCGCTGCTCGGAGCTCTTATCTACTGTATATTCATCATCATAGGCTACCTGATGGATGACACGATCCACACATCAGAGGATATGGAGAAGTACTTCGGTATAGTTCCACTCACAGTCATCCCGGAGAGCGAACAGTTCAGAACAGATGATGTTCAGGATATAACACAGAAACACAGTAATAGGAAAGAGAGGAGCAAAGCATGAAGAAATTGAATGTAGAGTTCCAGGAATTGCCATATGCAGTAGAGGAAGCCATGAACAGGCTCAGAATAAACATAAAGTTCTGCGGCAAGAACACCAAAAAGATACTTATAACAAGCAGCATGCCAAACGAGGGAAAGAGCAGCATAGCTATCAACCTCTGGAAGATGCTTGCTGAGGCGGGGTTCCCTACAGTGCTGGTTGACGTGGATCTGAGAAAGTCAGTTATAAAAGAGAGACATCACATTAACAATACAGAAAAGCTTCAGGACCTTGGATATTATCTCTCCGGTCAGGCAGAGATAGAGGATGTCGTGTATGAGACACAGGTTGAAAATGCATACATTGTGCCTTGTATGAATCTCCTGGAGAACCCATCAGCACTTCTCGAGGATGCGAGGTTTGCAGAGATCCTTGACAAGCTTGCCGAGACATACAGATATGTCATCATAGATTCGCCACCACTTGGAAGCGTGGCGGACGCCGCACAGATAGCATCACTGTGTGACGGAGCAGTACTGGTAGTCAGAGCTGGCGAGACATCCAGGAATCTCATCAAGCAGTCATTCCAGCAGCTCTCCCAGGTCGGATGTACCCTCCTTGGAGTCATCCTCAACAGAGTTGAGACCGCCGGAAGAGCATACAAGAAATACTACGGTAAATACGGAAAGTATTACAAGCAGTACGGCTATGGTGAGTATGGCAGATATGGCCAGGAAGCCGCATCGTCCAAGGACAAATAAAAGTGGATATTACCGACTGTACAGTGGCATGCAGAAGGTTTTATCATATATAATAATTCATTTACGACAAAATTTAGGGAAGGAGGAATTTATCGTGAAGAATTTAAAGAAGATATTGGCAGTAATAGTATGCGTAGCTATGATGATCCCAACAGTTGCATTTGCAGCTAACACATCACCGGCTAAGATTAATGTTGACACAGCAGCTGTATCAGCTGGAAAGCTTACCTACACAGGTAAGACACAGTCACCAAAGCTTACTGTTACAATCAACGGAAAGACACTTGTTGAAGGAACAGACTTTGTAGTAACAGGCAAGGACAAGGTTACAAATGCAGGTACATATGAGATCACTATCAGCGGTAAGGGCAACTATACCGGTGAGCAGACAATCAAGTATACAGTAGCTGCAAAGAATGTAACAGCTAAGGCTGCTACAGCAAACAAGTACTATACAGGAAGCAAGGTTAAGACTACTCCTGTAGTTAAGGCTGACGGCAAGACTCTCAAGGCTGGCGTGGATTACACAGTTACTGGTGATGTAGCCATCAAGCCAGGTTTACACAAGGCTGTGATCAAGGGTAAGGGCAACTACTCATTCACAAGTTCAGTTTACTACAGAGTTAAGTACAGCGTACCTTCATATGCGAAGACTACAGTTGCAAAGACTACTTACTCAGGTAAGGCTCAGGCAGCTAAGATCACTGTAAAGAATGGCGGCAAGACACTTAAGGCTGGCACAGACTATGTAATATCTGGTACAACAAAGGCCAAGAATGCTGGTAAGTATAGAATCAAGATCACAGGTAAGGGTAACTATGCCGGATCAAAGATTATCACTTACACGATCAGTAAGTGCAATCAGAAGTGGATTGGCATCAAGACAAACAACACTTCAAAGAAGATTGCCGTATCTGGTGTAAAGGGTAAGGCAAAGGTTGCATACGCTACAAACAACAGCAAAGTAAAGGTATCAGGCGGTAAGATCTCCATTGCTAAGGGCGTAAAGTCCGGTACAAGGGTTAAGATCACTGTCAAGGTTGGAGCTACAAAGAACTTCAACGCATACAAGAAGACTATTACTTACGTTGTTAAGTAATTGATTTTCTTGGTATCAGCGTAGCAATGCGCGCCATTATGGCGGCACAATCAGGCACCTAGCCACAGGTGCCGGTGTCTGCTGTGGTGGCACCTGCAGTTCACAGATGAGATGGTTCACATATCATGATGCATCATGAAGCTGAGCTATGACATGTATGAATTGGTTTATTTTTTACATAGGATGAGGAGAGAAAAATTTATGTATCAGAAAGGCGCAAAGGGCTGGCTGAAGCACTTCGACTTCATGCTGCTGGACCTTATAGTACTTCAATTGTCATTTCTTGTGGCATTCCAGATCAGACACGGCATGGTAAATCCGTATGCGGACAGAGATTATCTTGCACTGGCTATCATCACAGAGCTTGCGGATATAGTAGCCATGATATTTCTAAATACATATGAGGGTGTACTCAGAAGAGGACATTTCAAGGAATTCGTATCCAGCTTCAAGAATGGTTTCGTGATAGTCGCACTGCTCCTTCTGTATGTGTTTGTCCTCAAGGATACATCTATATATTCCAGGACGACCATCATGCTTATGTGGGTCATATATGTATATGCCACATTTGCAGTGAGGAGTCTGTGGAAGAAACATCTCGAGAAATACGCAGAGCAGGGCAAGGGCAAGAAACTCCTGGTCATGACCACCAGACATATAGCAGATGATGTGGTGGCAGGACTCAAGGAGAAGAACTATTCCGGGTTTGATATAGTAGGAGTCATGGTGATAGATGCCAATCTCATCGGTCAGGAGATCCAGGGAGTGCCGGTGGTGGCGGATTACAACGGCGCAGTTGATTATGTGAGAACCGCATGGGTGGACGAGATATATGTGGATGTGCGCGGAGCATACGGATATGCGAACACCCTGATAGAGGCATTTGTCGAGGGCGGCATCACGGTTCACATGTGCATATCATCCATCGTGAAGACCCATGGCGACAAGCAGCTCATCCAAAAGATAAATGGTGAGACCGTGGTCACGACCATGATGAACTATGCAACACCAAAGCAGATGCTGCTCAAGAGAACGGCAGATATAATAGGCGGTCTGGTGGGCAGCATATTCACGCTCATCCTCACCATATTTATAGGACCTATCATATACATCAAGTCCCCGGGACCGATCTTCTTCAAGCAGGAGAGAGTGGGACTGAACGGCAAGATATTCAAGATGTACAAGTTCCGAAGCATGTACATGGACGCTGAGGAGCGCAAGAAAGAACTCATGGCGCAGAACACCATGAGCGATTCGAAGATGTTCAAGATGGACTTTGACCCGAGAGTCATAGGCAACAAGATCCTGCCGGACGGCACCAAGAAGAAGGGAATCGGCCAGTATATCAGAGACTTCTCCATAGACGAGTTCCCACAGTTTTTCAATGTGCTTAAAGGTGATCTGTCACTGGTTGGAACGAGACCACCACTTATCTCTGAGGTGGAGCAGTATGATATGCACCACAAGAGCCGACTTGCTACTAAACCTGGAATCACCGGTATGTGGCAGGTTAGTGGTAGGAGTGATATCACGGACTTCGAGGAGGTCGTGAGACTGGATACGGAGTATATAGAGAACTGGAACTTTGGACTTGATATTCAGATTGTGCTTAAGACAGTAAAAGTTGTACTGGGAAGAGAAGGATCGAAGTAGATATGAGAATAGCAATGTTTGGACAGAAGAGAATCCCATCCAGAGAAGGTGGTGTGGAGATAGTCGTTGAAGAACTAAGTATTCGTATGGCCGAACTGGGACACAAGGTTACTTGCTATAACAGAAAAGGGCACCATGTGAGTGGTTCACAGTATGACACTTTCATAGGAAAAGAGTACAAGAATGTCAGAATAAAAACTGTTCCAACTATAGAGAAAAAAGGTCTTGCTGCTGTGTCGTCATCATTTTTTGCAGCACTTTGCAGCTTATTTGGAAGGTACGATGTGGTTCATATACATGCCGAAGGACCAGCGGCGTTTTGCTTTATACCTAAATTGTTTAGGAAAAGAGTAATAGTTACAGTTCATGGTCTAGACTGGCAGAGAGAAAAATGGAAATCAGGATTCGGCGCAAAGTATATTCATTTTGGTGAAAAGATGGCGGTGAAACATGCTGATGAAATAATTGTACTCAGCAAAGGTGTTCAGAGATATTTTATGGATACATATGGCCGAGAAACTGTGTTCATTCCAAATGGCGTAAACAGACCTGAGATAAAACATGCTGACATAATTAACAAACGATTTGGATTATTAAAGGATTCATATATTCTATATCTGGGACGAATCGTTCCTGAAAAGGGAGAACATTATCTTATAGATGCATTCAAGCAGATAGATACAGACAAGAAACTTGTAATAGCTGGCGGTTCATCTGATACCGATGAATATATGGACAGATTAAAGAAGATGGCACAGGGCGACGAAAGAATTATATTCACTGGGTTTGTACAGGGACAGATGTTGGAGGAACTTTACAGTAATGCGTATATATATGTACTCCCAAGTGACCTTGAGGGTATGCCACTTAGCCTTCTAGAGGCTATGAGTTATGGCAATTGCTGTCTTGTGTCTGATATAAAGGAGTGCACGGAGGTTATTGAGGATAAAGCTGAAGTGTTCAGAAAGTCAGATATAGATGATTTGAGAATAAGATTACAAGAATTATGTGACAGAGAAGACTTGGTACAGAAATATAAAGAGGATGCGGCAGAGTATATCTGCGGTCGGTATGATTGGAACAAAATAGTTGATAAAACTTTAGCGTTATACAAGGGTGAAAGATAATGAAGATTTTCATGATAAATAATCTCCTCTAACCGAACGCAGGTAGTGAGATGTACATAGTGAAAACGCCTGAAAAATAGCGTATTTACGGCACTTTTCGAGAGATGGGTGAAGCTGCAAGAGCAGTTTTTATCTCGCTACCTAGGTTCAGCAACAGCAGATGATTTTATCATAAGGACTTTCAGTATCACTACCTGCATTTGTATGGAGCACTCTGGTTTATGAGTAGTACATTGGAAGTGCTTCATCTGAACAGAGGTAGTGAAATAGAGCATAGAATATAACGGTTGACACTTGAATTGCTGAGAAAATATTTATCAGCAGAAAGACAGTACGTAACCCGTATTTTGAAAAGAAATTTATAAGGAGAAAAGGCAATGATAAGAATTCTTCATTCTGTCAGCAATATGGATCGTGCTGGTATTGAGACGATGCTGATGAACTATTATCGATATATGGATAAGTCAAAAGTCCAGTTTGATTTCTTGTGTAACAAGAAAAAACCGGGAGCATATGATGATGAAATCAAATCTATGGGCGGAAGGATTTACCATACACCGGGACTGAATCCAGCGAAGTATCCTGAATACCTCAAGTTTATGAGAAAATTATTCCATGAGCATCCGGAATATAAAATTGTTGAGGCGCACAATGGGGCACTTGGCGTGTATGCACTTCATGCTGCCAAAGTGAGCGGAATTCCTGTGCGCATTTTTCATGCTCATGGTGCAAGTATAACAAAGGATTGGAAATTACCGATTAAACTTGTTTGCAAAGCAATGTTGCCCGCCAATATGAATGAGCATTATTCATGTGGTGTTGAAGCTGCAAAATGTTATTTTGGAGACAAGGTAGTTAGTGAAAATGATTATGTGTTAATTCCAAATGCAATCAAAATTTCAAATTTTGTTTTTAATGAATTAACACGAGAAAAAATCCGCAGAGAAAATGGATTAGGTGGCAAGCATGTAATTGGACATGTAGGCAGATTTATGGCTCAGAAGAATCACATGTTCTTGCTAGATGTATTTGCAGAAGTGCATAAATTAGATGAAAAGGCTCAGCTGGTTCTACTTGGCGATGGAGAATTGGTGGAAACGGTTAAACAAAAGGCCGAAAAATTGAGCCTTGAAAAAAATATTACATTTGTAGGAAATGTAGGAAATGCAAACGAATGGTATCAGGCATTTGATTGTTTTGTTTTGCCCTCCATTTGGGAAGGGCTTCCTGTCGTAGGTGTAGAGGCTCAAGCAGCAGATTTGCCATGTGTTTTCTCTGCAAATGTAACAAGAGAAATTGGTTTCAGTGAACGAGCAGAATTTGTTGGATTGGATGAACCATTAAATAAATGGGCGAGGACAATAGGAAAGGCACTCCTGCAAACAGAAAGAGTTGACAGAACGGATTTGATTACGGAAAAGCACTATAACATTGAAGTGGAAGCAGAGCGGCTGCAGGAACGCTATCTGCAATTGTATAAGGAACGGTGTCAGGTATGAAGATTGGAATTTTGACGCATCATTACATAAATAATTTTGGAGCTTTTTTACAGGCCTATGCACTACAGACTGCTTTGCAAGAGATGTATCCTAATGACGAGGTTCAAATTATAGATTGTATGAATGTGAAACATTTTGTGATTAATGTGGGAGGATGGTTTCGCTTTTATAAAAACAAAGAAACACTGTCCGGTTGGCTGCAAAAAACTAGACTGCCTATTACATTTGCGAAAGCTAGGAAAAAATATATGGCGCTTACGCCAACTTGCTACAATGCAAAAGATATTGAAAAACTTGGCTTGGACTATATTGTAGTGGGTAGTGACGAAGTGTGGAACTATCAGGAAACAAAGGGAAACGCAAAAGTAAAATTCGGTGTGGGTTTGGAAAAAGAAAAACTGGTTGCGTATGCACCGAGTGTTGGTCAAACACATGAAACGGACGTACCAGAGTATGTAAAGACAGGAATTTTAAAGTTTAAGGCTGTGTCGGCAAGAGATCAGTTGACAGAAGAGCTCGCTGAAAAAATTCGGAATGAGGAAATCGAAAGAGTTACGGATCCTACATTCCTTGTACATATTCCAGATGAAGAAGTGCCAGTAGTGACTCAGCCATATATGCTTTTTTATTACTGCGATGGTTTGCCAGAAGTGGAAAAGCAGAAACTTATTGATTATGCACACAAAAACGGTATGGCAGTTTATGGTGCAGGAGAATGCGATAAACGATATACGGACATAACGGTCAATCTTACACCGTTTCAGTGGGTCTGGATGTTTCGGAATGCAGCGTGTGTGGTAACCGGGACATTTCATGGAGCAGTATTCTCTATGCTTAACCATCGTCAGTTCGCTTGCTACTTGACAAATCCCAGCAGAATTCGGAAGGTTTCATCACTTCTTGAAGAGTTTGGGCTGGCAAATAGACGCTGCGAGGGAAGTGCAATCCAAATTATCGAAACACTTAATCAAAAGATAGATTATGACTCTATTGAAGTTGAGTTTGACAAAAGAAGAAGTGAAAGTAAAAAATTTCTCAAGAATGCAATTGGTTAAAAATAGCGAATTGCTAATATGGGATGAAAATAGATTGGATAGAGAATATGGGAATAGTTCTTTTTGAAAATAAAAAAACATGTTGTGGCTGCAGTGCATGTGCTTCGATCTGTCCTAAGGGAGCAATTGAGATGAAACCAGACGACCAAGGTTTCATTTATCCTGTTGTTGATTCAAATCTGTGTGTTTCCTGTGGTGCATGTAAAAAGGTATGTGCATATCAAAATGAAAATTCATTACATGAACCTGTACGGGCTTATGCCGCAGTAAATAGAAAACAAGAACAGCTTGCAAAATCAGCATCTGGAGGCGTTTTTGCGGCTGTCGCGACATATTTTCTGGAAAGTGGCGGAGTTGTTTTTGGAGCGTCACTTGATATTAGAAATGGACAGTCGATACCGCATTTGATTGGAATTGAGAATATAGAGCAGTTGGAACGCATCCAAGGATCAAAATATGTTCAAAGTGCAGTCGAAGATACTTATAAACAAGCAAGGCAAAAATTGAGCGAAGGAAGAAAAGTCCTTTTCTCAGGAACACCTTGCCAAATTGCTGGACTATATGGATATTTGAAAAAGGATTATAACAACTTGTGGACGATTGATGTAATTTGTCATGGGGTGCCAAACGCAAAGTTTTTTAATGACTATCTTGGCGTAGAAGCAAAAAAACGTGGAGGAGTTCCAATTGGCTATTCTTTCCGAGATAAAAAACGCGGGTGGGGAATGAATGCAAGATTAGATTTGAGACGCCCATCAGGTGGAGAAAAGAGCATATATATACCAGCAAGATTGACATCTTATAATACCTTGTTTTTGGATGGAGATATTTATAGAGAAAACTGCTACGAGTGTCCATATGCTCATAAAGAGCGAGTAGCAGATATGACAATTGGAGACTTTTGGGGAATCGAACGGGAACATCCTGAGTTACTGAAGCAGGATGCGTTCGATGAAAGAAAAGGCATTTCCTGCATACTTGCGAATACTGAAAAAGGTGTAGAACTATGCAAAAAAATAACGGACAGAATTTGGTTAAGCGAAAGTACATATGATAAGATTGCAAGAAAAAATGGACAGCTTAGTCATCCATCTGTTCAATCATCTCGTCGAAAAATAATTATGGAGCTTTACGAAAAGGCTGGATATGATGGGGTGGAAAAATGGTTCCATAAAAAGTACAGAAAACAAATAATTGTGCACAGCATTTATAATGCGATTCCTAGAAAAGTAAGAGTTGCATTGAAAAGTATAATAAAAAATTAGAGGAGAATTACGGGTGGCTTCAAAACATATGAATTTGAAAAGAATATCACATCGAATAAAAGAAGAAGTAGGTTCTACAGTGGAAGTGGCAAACGTAGTGGGTATTAGAGGTGCATTTGCAACATTTCGTGGTAAAGTGGATATTCAAATTATGGTTCATAATGGACATATAGAACATCCGTGGATCAAAAAGCACTTAATAAAAAAACATGAGGCAATGAATGCGTATTTTGAACGAACCTGCACAAAAGTTACCGAAGAACGGATTTGCGATATTAAAATTCCAGAGCAAGATGAAAATTATAAGGGTTGCATTTGGATATGTTGGTGGCAGGGACTAGAAAATGCTCCAGATATCGTAAAAAAATGTGTAGAGTCTATTCGGATTCATGCTGGAAACCATAAAATTGTAATTATTACAGACGAAAACTACAAGGAATTTGTTGCATTTCCAACTTGGTTAGAAGAAAAATATAAACGTGGAATTATAACAAAGACACATCTTTCAGATTTATTAAGAATTTCGCTTTTAGCTCGATATGGCGGAATTTGGTTGGATTCAACTTTTTTCTGCACGGGAGATATTCAGCCGTATTTCGATATGCCAGTTTGGTCGATTAAGCGACCAGACTATCGCCATGTTTCTGTGGCATGTGGTGAATTTGCAAACTATTCGTTTGGATGCACTACGGAATATAGAAAAGTGTTTGCTATTTTACGAGAATATCTTCTGGATTATTGGGAGCATTATGATTATATGATCGATTATCTATTTTTAGATTATTTGATTGTTCTTGCAAGAAAACAAAATGATTATGTGAATCAGGCATTTAATGAAATCATCCCCAATAATAAAAACTGCGATGAACTGTTGAAGGTTCTTGGAACTACGTTTGATTCTAGTGAATGGGAAAAGTTAAAGGATAATACGGAATTGTTTAAGCTGACATGGAAAGCTGCTTTTCCAATTGAACAAAACGGAAAAGAAACTTTCTATAAAAAATTAATGAATAATGAACTGGTTTGAAAAAACTAGGCACTGTTTTTTGAAGAAAGAAACAATGAGGTGAAAATAAAAGTGAACCCTAAGATAAGTATAATAGTACCAATGTATGGTGTTGAAAAGTATTTGGATAAATGCATAAAATCGATACAGAGTCAGACAATACATGATATAGAGATTATTTTAATTGATGATGGTTCACCAGATAGAAGTGGTGAAATAGCTGAGACTTTTGCAAAAAGTGATGAGCGTATTAGAGTAATTCATCAGAAAAATGCAGGTTTGGGACCAGCCAGAAATACAGGTATGTATGTAGCCAATGGAGAATATATTGGATTTGTTGATTCTGATGATTGGGTAGAAAATGGTATGTTCGAAAGGCTATATCGAGTAGCAGAAGAACATAATGCGGATATTGTTGTGGGTGGTCACTGTGACTGGAGAGACGGGAAGGCTATAAGGGTCAAAAAACATCCGTTAGCTGGTAGGAATGTAACAGAGAAATCCGAGATAGATGAGATAAGAAAAAACTTATACGGCAGAAGTATTGATGATAAGGAAACAGAAGCTTTTCCAATGTCTGTGTGGATTGCAATCTATAAGCGAAGCATGATTGTTGAAAATAGTTTAAAGTTTGAAAATATTATTTCAGAAGATATTATTTTTAATATAGCTGCGTATAAATGTGCAAGTTCTATTTCATTTACAGGAGATACGGATTATTGTTATCGAAATGAAAATCAGCCGTCTATTATGAGAACCTTTTCAGAAAAGAAGCTAAAGAAATACGAAGAATATTTGAGAAGATTGATGGAATCTGTTGGTAAAGAAGGCGACCCGGATTGCTTGATGAGAGTAAAAAGAGCCTCTATAAATATTTGTAGATTATATGTTGGACAAGTTGCAAATTCTTCATCTTCATTAAAAGAAAAGGAAGCATTTATTAGTGCATATGCTCATTCTAGGATCATTCAAGAATGCTGGAAAGATTATCCCATTGATAAATTGCCTTTGCAACAAAGAATTTTCCAGAAATCAGTGCAATCAGGGCATTATAAAATAGCATTGCTGTTAAATTGTGTTAGAAATCTTTTCAAAATGCATTGAAAAAATAATAATTATGGTGGAGTACTAACTTGGGAGATTAAATATGGAAAGAAATGCGATAATTTTGCAGCAGGAAAATCGAATCGTTTTGCCCCATTTACATATGAAAAACCAAAGGGGCTTTTTAGGGTAAAAGGAGAAATATTGATTGAGTGTCAGATTGTACAACTTCATAAGGCTGGAATTACTGACATTGTTGTTGTTGGATATATGAAAGAAAAGTTTTTCTACTTAGAGCAAAAATATGGTGTTCAGTTAGTTGTTAATAATGAATTTGGGAAAAAAGGAAATCTTTATTCGCTTTATGTGGCAAGAGAACATCTTTTTAATACATATATTTGCTGTGCAGATCATTATTTTGTTAGCAACCAGTTTCTTGAAGACAATGCGGAAAATCGTTCGTACCGTGCAGTATCTTATCAAGCTGGAAAATTTCGAGAATTTGAAATTGCTTGTTCAGATGCTGAAGTAATAACAGATGATTAAGCGGTATCACTTAGATAAAGTGAAGTGGATAGCGGATGGAGGAGACACTTTTCAGGACTCTGTAATGAGAGGCATTAATAATTTAAAGAATAAGATATCTTTAGATGATTATGTAATGGTTCAATATGGAGCGGCACCATTTACATCTGATAAAATTGTAAACGATGTGATTCGCGTAATGAAAGATAAAGGATCAGCTGTAACAGCTACGCCATGTTATCAGCTTTTGAGTAGTAATGACGAAAATGCTACTAGTAAGACATGGGTTGATAGAGATAAGTATATTCAAATTGCATGTCCTTATTGGTTTAGATTTTCTTACCTTTTGAGTGTGTATGAGAGAGCAGAAGAGCAGGGATTGATTGAAAAGATCGAACCACACACTACGTCCTTAATGTATGCATTGGGGGATATGTTGTACTAGGCTTATGGAGATCAAACTAATATTAAAATCACAACGAAAGAAGATCTCGATATGTTTCGGGGATATATATTAATGAAGCAAAGGATGAAAAATAAATGACGAAGAATGAATTAAAAAGTATTATGGATAAAAACGCTTCTTATTATAATTCTTTTACGAAAAAGACGCATATAAAAATGATTTTAACTAATAGTTATTTTTATGTTATCCATAAATATATGAAATTATTGCGACATGAAGAGTACTACCGCCAAAAATTTATGGGGGTATACATGCTGTCAATAAAGTGATGGAGTTTATATACTCGAGAAGAAAAAATAAATTAGGAAATACACTTGGATTTTATATTGATCCGAATACACTTGGAGCGGGAACTATAATCTACCATCATGGTTCAATTATTATAAACAGCAATGCTGTATTAGGGTGTGGATGTAAATTACATGGAAATAATTGCATTGGAAATGATGGAAAATCTCTAATGACACCCCATATTGGAAATAATGTTGAAATAGGATTTGGAGCTTCTATTATCGGAGATATAACGGTAGCAGATGATGTTCAAATTGGTGCAGGTGCAGTTGTAGTAAAGAGTTGCTTAAAAAAGGCGCACGGCTTGTTGGGGTTCCTGCAAAAGAGGTATAGTTGCAATTTTAGATTCTATATTTGAAAATTCAGGTGTATTCAGTAAAATGGAGATGAATGCATGATGTTAAAACAAATATTACGAAGAGTGATTTATAGAGAAAAATGTTCTTCGGAGAGTTATATTAAATGGTTAAGGAATCAAGGCGTAACGATAGGAGAAGGTTGTACGATTTATGAGCCTAGGTCTACGCATATTGATGTGCAAAATCCTGGAATGCTAGAAATCGGTGACTACGTTAGAATTACAGCTGGAACAACGATTCTTACACATGACTATAGTTTATCGGTTTTAGCATGTGTTGAAGGTAACATAATTGGTAGTGTTGAAAAGACAACCTTAGGCTCTAATATTTTTATTGGAAGAAATGCTATTATCTTGAAGGGTGTCACAATAGGAAATAATGTTATTATAGGTGCAGGGGCTGTTGTAACTAAAGATTGCGAAGATAATAGTGTTTATGCGGGTGTTCCGGCTCATAAAATTTGCTCAATAGAAACGCTTTACAGAAAACGCAAAGAAAATGAATTGGAGATGGCAAAAAAGGTTTCTATTTCCTATTATGAGAAGTTTAATAAAAAGCCCGATGAAGAAGTGCTGCGAGAATATCAGATGCTATTTACAGATCGAAGCGAGATGCCAGAAACGCTAGAGGATTTGATGAAAGATTCGTCAGTTGAAAAACTCTGCAAGACTTATTATAAGGAGTCCACGCCTCAGTTTTCAAATCTTGATAGTTTTCTGAAATGGTGTGGGATTGGAAATGAGGAGATTGAATGAACAAAGTTAGTGTGATAATGAGTACATATAAAGAACCCATTGACTGGATACGGCAATCTATAGATTCAATATTGAATCAGACATTTAGTGAATTCGAGTTTATTATTGTTGTGGATAATCCTAAGTATAAAGAATTAATTTCTGTGCTAAATGATTATGCTGAAGCGGATAATCGCATTTGCATCATGGTAAACGAGAATAATATTGGATTAGTAAAGAGTTTAAATAAGGCGTTATCTCAGTGCAATGGGGAATATATAGTAAGAATGGATGCAGATGATATATCTTTGCCTGAAAGAATAGCACATCAAATTGACTATATAAATAATAAAAAGTATGATCTTGTAGGATGCTTTTATGAAGTCTTTTATGAAGATAAGACTTTACGTATTGCACAAGGAGCAAAAACACATGAAGTATGCGAAAAAATTCTTCAATATGAGAGCTGTGTGGCTCATCCGGCATGGATGGTCCGAAAAAAAGTATTTGAAAGTCTTGGAGGATATAGAGATTTTGATGCTTGCGAGGATTATGATTTCCTTATAAGAACATCATTGGCAGGGTATAAAATCGGAAATACACCGGAAGTCTTATTAAGATATAGAGATAATCCTAAAAGTATCTCACACGAAAAATGTGGAAAACAGTATTCCATAGCACAGTTATTGGCTGAAAATTATAGAATCGGAAGAGAGACAGAAATAGAGGAGTATCAATCATACTTGACAAGCGCAGAGCATGAGAAGTTACAAGCAACATATAAGGTTATTGCAGATATAGATAGAGAACGTAGCTTGTCAGATAGTAGTATTAATAAATTGATTTGTTTGTGTAGATTGCTTTGTTTTCATGAGTTTAGAAAAATGAAGAAGATAAGACAAAGGATAAAGAAATGGAAAAAAACGGAATCATAATAAGAAAAGTTAATAGATTCCTACTTAGGAATGATTTATGTGCCGAAAAAGATACGATAAGAAGGGAAGGCGGAAAAAATGAAACTTAACAAAACAGAAATAGCAGACTTTGTATCTGATATACCATTAATTATTCTGTTTGTCTTTTGCTTTTTCCTTACCCAAACTTATTTTGAAACAGCAAACTATGGATTGTTGAGTAAAGTATATATATTTCTAATGGTTTGCATTTGCACATTTGTTATAATAAAAACACATGGTGTAATAAGGGTGCTACATACTGAGAAGATGACATATTATATGCTTGTTATACCATATCTAGTGTTAATGATATGGTCATTTATCCTGTGCGTGTTAGAAAATCAGCTTGCTTTTTCAAAAATGATTTCAGAGATAGAACCAAGAATCATTGTTCCATTCACTGCATGCTTGATGTTTTATTATTTTAGAGAAAAAGTAATATCACCTATATTTTGGGCAGCTAGTATCAATTATTTCTTTTATATAATTGCGTTTGTTCGTATTTATGGAATATCTGGAATGTTCCATTACATTGCGCTTACTGATATTGCAGGGCTAGGAGAACGCCCATTAGAGGTACATGAAATTACGTTTATATTCGGAATATTGATTGTATATTATGTTTTAACATGGAAGGAAAAACGACATCCTGTTAAACTTTGTATTTCGGTGTTATGCTGTTTGTTTGGGTTTAAAAGAATTTTACTATTTGCGCTTGCTCTTTCAATAGTATTATATTTATTGTTGATAAAATTTTTAAAAGAGAACAAATCAACCCCCATGTATATAGGTTGGGGATTATTAGTGTTTTGTATTGTTTGGATTTTTATATCTGGAGGAAATGACCTGACAATTTTATCTCAGAAGTTTAATATCGAATTAAATGCACGGGATAGAATCATAGGATTCCTAAAGAATTATTATTTTTTGGGTCCTACATATATAGGAAAAGGAATCGGATTTGTTCATCAGAAAATGATGTCCCTTGTCCGTGCAGGACAATCAGCAACAACAGGATTTCATAATGATATACTGATGTATTATATTGATTTGGGATGTATTCCGGCATTAGTTTTCTTTTACTATTTGACAGTTAAGAGCATGAAAAAAATTCGAGATTTTATTGGAACTCATGCAGCAATTAACTATGCTATTATCCTTTGCTGTACAATGATTTGTTGGGCAACAGATAATTTGGCAACCTATCCCAATTTTTTGATGGTATATAACATTCTTGTTTTAATCTTAGTTAATAATTCATGTGAAGATTATGATGAAGATAGTATACAGAAAATAGGTCAATGAAGAATGGAGGAAATTAGGTGAGCAACGGAGGCGAACTAGCAAAAAACACAGCTGTGATTGCTGTGGGTAAGATTGCTACACAATTAGTGAGCTTTCTTCTTTTACCATTATATACGGCAGTCCTTTCAACAGAGGATTATGGCGTCGTTGACTTAGTAACGACTTATGTTCAATTGCTTTTACCAATAGTAACATGCCAATTGGAACAGTCTATATTTCGTTTTTTACTTGAGAATAGAAAAGATGAGGAACAAAAAAAAATAATTCTATCAGATATTTATACATTAACTGCGATGATTATGTTGGTATTTAGTCTGATTTATATGTGCATTTCTCCATTTATCAAATCTCAATATAAATATATGCTTTTACTGAATCTTTTAGCCAATGTTTACGTGGCTTTGATGCTACAAACAGCAAGAGGATTTGGTCTCAATGCGATATACGCAATGGGAAGTTTTATATCAGCAAGTGGTCAGGTTGCACTTAATGTTTTGCTTGTGCTAATTTTTAGACTTGGTGCGAATGGAATGCTAATATCTATGTTCGTTGCCTATATAATTAGTGGTACTTACCTGACTTTTGCGACTAAAGCTTATCATTATATTCGCTTAAAAAAAATAGAAATTAAAAGACTTGAAACGTATTTAAAATATTCTCTTCCATTAATTCCAAATGTCATTTCATGGTGGATATTGAATGCATCAGACAGAACGATTATTTTAAAATTTATTAATGTTAGTGCCAATGGAATATACTCGGCGGCAAATAAATTTTCAGGAATATATACAACTATTTATAACATATTTAATTTGTCATGGACTGAGTCGGTAGCATTACATCTACATGAAAATGGCTCCAAAGAGGAATTTACTAAGTTACAATCTACAGTAATCAAATTTTTTAGTTGTATCTTTTTGGGGTTGACGGCTATAATGCCATTTGTATTCAAGATCCTAGTAAATGAGAAGTTTTGTGCTGCATATTATCAGATTCCAATCTTGCTTGCAGGTGCTTTTTTTTCGGCAATGACAGGAATTCTTGGCGCATATTATGTGGCTGAGAAAATGACTTCAGTTATAGCTCGCATGACGATCATGGCAGCCGTTCTGAATATTGCCATAAATTTAATATTTATTCGAAAATTTGGTCTGTATGCGGCATCGATATCAACTTTGATAGCTTATTTGACAGTGTTTGTCTTGAGATATTTGGATGTAAGAAAAAGATTTGGAATTAAAATAGAGTTAAATGTAGGTGTTGGCACAATACTTATGATGGTGATTGTTTGGCTTGCTTACTATCGTCAGAATACAGTAGAGTGTATGATAACTTTCATTGTTGTTTTTTTCTATTCTTTAGTTATGAATTTTCAATTACTGAAGTCTATGATTGAAGTGATAAAAAACAAATTCAAGAAAATATAGGAGGTCAATAAGAAAATTGAAAAGAAAGATTTTAAAAAATGCGTATGTTTCGTTGCTACGTTTCCTCCCAATAAAAAGAGATAAAATTGTTTTTTGTAATTTTTCGGGTCGTGGGTATGGAGATAATCCTAAATATATAGCTGAAGAGATTCACAAGCGTAAACTTAATGTTGATATGGTGTGGCTGTGTGCAGATGCAAAGGCAATATTTCCTGAATATATAAGACCAGTAAAAATGTGGTCATTGCAGCATTATTTTGAGCTAGCAACAGCACATGCAATTATAAGTAATGTTAGAATTGATTTAGGTGTGGAAAAGAGAAAAGCACAAACTTATTTACAAACATGGCATGCACCGTTTAGTCCTAAAAAACTTGAGGGTGAAGCGGTTGAAACATTAAAAAAAGAATATTTGATTTCTGCGAAGCATGATGGAGCTATCACAGATGGGATCATATCTAATAGTCATTTATTGGATGAACAATATAAGAGAGCATTTTGGCTAAATAAAGATGCCAAAATCCTGAAGATTGGTTTGCCTAGGAATGATTTCCTTATAAACAATGCCGATAATAAGGCTCTAATTACAAATATTAGGGAAAAGATAAATATACCTTCTGAGGCTTACGTGGTTTTGTATGCACCAACATTTCGTGATGACTACACTACGAACGGTTATAAATTGGATTTTGAAAAGGTTAGAAAGGCATTTGAAACTCGATTTGGAAAACCGTGTTGGATGCTGATTCGACTTCATCCAAATGCTAGAAGGCAGGTGAATGAGATTGAATTTACAAGTGAAATTATAGATATGACAAGTTATCCTGATATACAGGAACTGTCAATTGCGTCAGATGTTGTTATTTCGGATTACTCAAGTTCTGTATTTGACTTTTCAACAATGGGAAAGCCGGCATTTATATGTGCTTTGGACTTACAACACTATATGGAAACAAGAGGGTTGCTGGATGAATTCTTTAGGTTCCCATTTCCTTTCTCAGAAAGCAATGAAAAACTTATAGAACAAATTTGTTACTTTGATGAAAATAAATATAGGGTGAACTTGAAAAATTATTTTACAAAAAATCCTATATATGATAAGGGAGACGCAGCTATAAAAGCGGTCGATTGGCTTTTGGACAAGATGAAAAACAATTAACATACGAAGAAAATTCAGCATAGCTTTTGATCATCATTAAGACATTGTTGTCTGCATTGAAGTATAGTGGCTCAGTTGTCAAGACAAAAATCTGAAATTTTTATAATGAACTGATATGGTTGATAAGTTACAGGGAACACTGGGAAAGTAGAGGAACTTTCCCATGTCCCATTTATGCTAAGATACATATGGTAACAGCATTGCCGGATAGTAGCATTCAGTCGGTGTCTGATAGTCAAGTGCAGAATGACGCCGCTCAAAGTTGTAAGTGTGGATATACTGTCCGATGGCAGTTCTGGCGTCTTTGATGTTATTGTATTGTGTCAGGTGGGCTTCTTCATACTTGAAACTGCGAAATCAGCGCTCAATCATAATATTGTTTGCCCAGCGGAGACCGTTTCAAGTTTTGTGTAAACGTTAAAAACCGATAT